>Ga0207692_10000003_pt1 | contig 431531 bp, 416 predicted proteins | sample LARL52metaG_FD_184345 | JGI IMG/M metagenome (GOLD analysis project Ga0207692, IMG submission 184345) | Corn, switchgrass and miscanthus rhizosphere microbial communities from Kellogg Biological Station, Michigan, USA - LAR L5-2 metaG... | ecosystem: Host-associated > Plants > Roots >...
GCCGGCCCGTTTGATCTGGGCACGGTGGTCGTGCGGCAGTCGATCCACATCGATCCGATCACGGCGCAGATCAGTGTGGTCTCGGATCCGTTCCCGACGATTCTGAAGGGTGTGCCGTTGCGGATCCGCAGTGTGCGGATCGCGGTGGATAAGCCGCACTTCATGGTCAACCCGACCAGCTGCGCCAAGCAGCAGGTCAGCGGCACCGCGACCTCGGTCGACGGCGCGACCGCGGCGCTCTCCTCCAGGTTCCAGGTGGGGAGTTGCAAGAGCCTGCGGTTCGCTCCGCGCCTGAGCCTGTATGTGGGCAGCAAGCATCACACCGGTGTTGGGATCTCAACCCCGTTCAAGGCGGTGCTCACGCAGTCGCCGGGGCAGAGCAATCCGAGCTCGGTGAAGGTTGTGTTGCCGCAGACGTTGGCGGCGTTGCTCAACGTCGTCAACCACGCGTGCACGCTGGCCGACTACCACGCGAACAGATGCGCCGGCTCGCGGGCCGGCACCGCCGTGGCGGTCACGCCGCTGCTCAGAAAGCCGCTGCGCGGTGGCGCGTTCTTCGTCAAGCACCCGGGGCGGCCGTTGCCGGATCTGATGGTCGCGTTGCGCGGTGAGATCTCGATCGACCTTGTTGGTCGCGTGACGATCCCTGGTGGGACGCGGTTGGCGACGAACTTCGACGCGATTCCGGATGCTCCGGTGTCGAAGTTCACGCTCAGCATCGTCTCTGGCAGCCATGGGCCGTTGGGTGTCTCGCACAATCTGTGCACGAAGCGAGGCAAGCGCTCGGCCGCCTCGGTGCAGATGCGTGGCCAGAACGGTGCTGTGATCAACAGCAGCGTGCGGCTCCACATCCGCGGCTGCGGAGGCAAGAAGAAGCGGGGCTAGCGGGGACACACGAAGGGGGCGCGCGCGGCCGGCTCAGGGGAAGCCGGCCGCGCCGACGTTAAGCCACCGCTGCGCAGCTGCACCGGAGAACTTCGACCACCGGCGCCCCCAAGTTCCTGACGCATCAGACTTGTCTCGGTGGGGAGAGCCGGCACGTCCCGCTCGATGAGCCCCGCCCACGTCGACACACCTCCCCTGTCAGAGTTGACGCAGATGCGTGCCCGCCCATCGATCCTCGTCGCGCTCGTTGCTGCCGCGCTGGCGCTGGCCCTCGCTGCCGTTGCGAGCGCAGCGACACAGCCCTTGACTCGCTGCACGGCTGCCGCGCACGACCGCACGCTGTGCGGAACCGTCACCGTCCCGCTCGACCGCAGCGGCGCGGTGCCGGGCACGGTCGCGCTGCGCGTGAAGGCGCTGCCGCCGGCGACCGGCCAAGCGTCCGGCGCCCCGGTGCTCGCGCTCGCCGGCGGACCCGGCCAGGCGGCCGTGCCGCTGCTGGACGCGTTCGCAACCGCGCTCCGGCCGCTGTTGCGTGCGCGCGAGCTCGTCGTCTTCGACCAGCGTGGCACGGGCGGCTCGGGGCGCCTGCGTTGTCCAGCGCTTGTGTCCGGCCGCGGCTCGTTGGCGAGCGTGATCGAGCGCTGTGCGAGCGAGCTGGGGCCGCGACGGGCCGACTACACGACGGCGGCATCGGTGGCCGACCTCGAGGCGGTGCGCTCCGCGCTTGGCGTCGACCGGGTGATTCTTTACGCGGCCTCCTACGGGACGAAGGTCGCGCTCGCCTACGCGGCCGCGTATCCGCAGCACGTCGAGCGGCTCGTGCTGGACTCGGTCGTGCCGCCGGAGGGAATCGACCCGTTCCAGCGCAGCTCGCTCGCCTCGATCCCGCGCGTGCTGCGCGCCGTGTGCACGGGCGACTGCCACTTCACCCGCGACGCAGGCGCCGAGCTCGCGGCGTTGGCGCACCGGATGGCCGGGCGCGGGCTGCGCGGCACCGCGTTCGACGGGCGCGGCCGGCGGCATCGTCTGCGGCTGTCCGAGGGGGATCTGCTCGGGTTGCTGCTCGACGGCGACTTCGACCGCTTCCTGCGCGCGGGGCTGCCGGCGGCCGTGCACAGCGCGCTGGCGGGCGATTCCGCGCCGCTCATGCGGCTGGCGGTCCGCGACGGCGGGGCGGGCACGCTCAGCGCCGCCTCCGACAGCGACGCGGTGTACGTCGCGACGACGTGCGAGGACGGGCAGGTGCCGTGGGCGGCTGGGACGCCGCTGCAGGACCGCCGCGCGGCGGTCGATGCCGCGGCCGCGGCGATCCCGGCGAGCGCGTTCCTGCCGTTCGATCGTGAGACCGTGCGGGTGCTGGGTATCGCGGACCTGTGCCGCGGCTGGCCGGAGTCGCCGATCGTCCAGCCGGCGCCACCGTTGCCGGCAACGCCGACGCTGATCCTCTCGGGCGACGAGGACCTCCGCACGCCGCGCGCGGACGCGGCGGCGTTGGCGGCGCGGCTGCCGGGCGCGCAGCTGCTCGAGGTGCCGGACGCCGGCCATGGCGTGCTGTTCTCGGATCCGAGCAATTGTGCGCAGCAGGCGTTGCTGGCGTTTGTCGGCGGGGTGGCCGCGCAGGCGTGCCGACCGCACGTGCCGGTCGTGCCCGCGCTGGGGGTCGCGCCGCGCCGGCTGGCGGCGGTGCCGCGCGTGCGCACCGTCCGAGGGCGGACTGGGCGGACGCTGACGGTGGTGTTGTTGACGCTGGACGACGCCACGGAGCAGCTCCTCCAGGAGCTGTTCGGGAGCGGGCAGGCGCAGCCGTTCGGCGGCCTGCGGGCGGGCAGCGCGGCGTTGGAGCGCAGAGGCCTGCGGCTGCGGGGGTATGGGTACGTGGCCGGTGTGCGCGTGAGCGGGCTGGTGCCGTCGCGCGGCGCGCGCTTCACCCTGACGATCGCCGGGCGTGCGGCGGGGCGCGGGCGGCTGACGTTCTCACGTGCTGGGGTCAGCGGCGTGCTGGACGGCGTGCCGGTGAAGGTGTCGCGGCGTGCCCTGAGGCGCCGCGGGACGGCGGCCGCCGCTAGGCTTGCGACCCGTGCCGACGCCGCCCCTGCTGCAGCAACTGTTGACGACGCCCGGACCCTCTGGGTACGAGGGCGACGCGGCGGCGGTCTGGCGCAGAGCGGCGGCTGAGTTCGCCGAGGTCAGCGCCGACGCACTGGGGTCGTCGGTCGCGCGTGTGAGAGGGACGGGCGACGGTCCGCTGCTGGCGATCGTCGGGCACATCGATGAGATCGGCGTGCACGTCTCGCACATTGATGACGACGGTTTCCTGCGTTTCGGCTCGGTCGGCGGCTGGGATCCGATCATCCTCGTCGGGCAGCGCGTGACGCTTGTGACCCGCAAGGGGGAGATTCCGGGCGTGATCGGCAAGAAGCCGATTCATCTGATGAAGGACGAGGACCGCAAGCGGGTGCCGGAGTTGAAGGACCTGCACATCGACATCGGCGCCCGCGATGGGGATGACGCGCGCTCGATGGTGCGGATCGGCGACGTCGCGGTGATCGCGGGGGAGCCGGTGGAGCTGCCGAACGGGCGGCTGGTCTCGCGTGCGTTGGACAATCGGATCGGTTGCTACGTGGCGCTTGAGGCCGCGCGGCTCGTCGCCGAGGCCGGGGGCGCCCCCGGCGACGTCTGCGCGGTGGCGGCGGTCCAGGAGGAGATCACTTTCGCCGGCTCGCGCACGACCGCGTTCTCGCTCGCTCCCGATGTGGCGATCGCGGTTGACGTGACCTTCGCGACGGACCAGCCGGGCGTGGAGCTGGGGGAGCTGACGAAGCACCCGCTCGGCTCGGGGCCATCGCTGACACGCGGCTCCACGATCCATCCGCGCGTGTTCGAGCTGCTGCATGAGACGGCGGAGGCTGAGGGGATCGCTTTCACCGTCGCCTCTGCGGGGCGCGGCACCGGCACCGACGCTGACGCGATTCACCTGAGCCGCGCTGGCATCCCGACGGCCCTTGTGTCGGTTCCGTTGCGCTACATGCATTCGCCGGTTGAGGTGTGCCAGCTCGAAGACGTAGCGAACGCCGCGAGATTGCTTGCGGCGTTCGCGGTGCGTCTTGGCGCTGCTGGGTTCGAGCCGTTGCGCTGAGCGGCCGGCGATCCACCGCTGAGGGAGGCGTCTATATTAGGGTGACGGTGATTGCCCTGCCGGCGGCTTCTTCGGTCCTACTGCTGGTGCCACTGAGGGTCCCGGTGAAGCTCCCACACCTTATGGTCCCGCCAACCGTGATGGAGGTAATTACGCCCGCTGTCAGGTTATAGCTGGCGGTCTCCGGTTCGGCCGTCGTCGATTTCGTTAGACAGGTGACTCCGAAGGTCGGTTCCCTGATTCTCCAGGAGGCGCCGATGACTCTTGTGTTTATCGCGGTTATGTTCGGTAGGGTTCCTGAGAAGGATTCATATTGGACGTGCCACGGGAGCGTTTCCCTTAGGATTGTCGCGCCACCCCTCCTGCACCTCACTACGTTACTATTAATGATGTAACCGGCTAGAGCTCCCGTAGTCTTGGCGCTCGTTCTAGAGTGGAATGAGCCTTCAACCGCGACTTCACATTCAACTGTGCCAAAGCCGCCGCTGTAGTCCATCGTGGTCCAGGTGGATCGCATAGTGCCCGTAGAGGCAGAGAATCGGCCCGCCGATGAGGAGGCCGCGAGCGCCAGGAGAACGCCGATGGCGCCGGCCGTTGCAATGACACTTCCATTCCGTTTCACAGGACCCTCGCTGTGTCGAATCTGATCTGTGTGGAGAGCGGCTCTGGCTCTGCGGCCAATCTGGCACCCGGAGGAGCGTTCGCCTTATCCCGACGGGCGGATTTTGTTGAACCGCACGGTGTCTCCCCGGCTGCGATCTCCTCCAATATAAAGGCGGCGCCGCATATACGGCGCCGCCAATAAAGTAGCGTCAGGTATTCCCTATATTAGGGTAACGGTGATCGGCCTGCCGCCGGCTTCTTCCGTTCTGCTGCTGCTGCCACTGAGGGTGCCGGTGAAGCTCCCACACCTTATGGTGCCACCCACCGTTGTGGACGTAATCACGCCATTGGTGAGGGTGTAGCCGCCAGTGGACGGTTCAGTTGTGGTCGATCTTGCTAGACAGGTGACTCCAAAGGTCGGTTCCCTGATTCTCCAGGAGGCGCCTATGACTCTTGTGTTTATCGCGGTTATGTTCGGTAGGGTTCCTGAGAAGGATTCATATTGGACGTGCCACGGGAGTGTTTCCCTTAGGATTGTCGCGCCACCCCTCCTGCACCTGCTCACGTTGCCGGCAGTGATGTAGCCCATTAGGGTGTTAGGGGTCTTTGTCATGCTTGCATTATGCAGCGTCCCTTCCAGGACAACTTCGCATTCGACTGTCCCGAAGCCACCTGCAAAGTTCATGGTGGTCCAAGTGGCGTTAAGCGATCTGGCCGAGTTTGAGAACCGACCAGCGGATGCGGAGCCGACCAGCGCACCGAGGAGGACTGTAGCCCCCACGACGGCAAGGAGCAGCTTGCTGAGCTTCATTTGATTGAGCCTCGTTTCATATAGACGAGCGAGATACAACTACACGCATAGGTGCGTGGACGAGTGCCGGCAAATCCCCCTTTCCCCCGACGACGGCCGCGCTCACGTCTGCGACTTCCCGGAATCGCGGGAAACTGGACCGAGCGCCGCGAAGCAGCCTAAGCGTTAGGAAGACCAGTGTCAAGTAGATCGTAGGTCTGGTTTGCGGTAGGCCGAGCGAGGCGCTATGGTAGCCATGTCCGTTTTCAGGAGAGAGGTCCAAGTGTTGCTGCAACGAGAGATAGGCTGCTGCCGTTTGCGTGCCTGCGCCCTCGCGCTGAGCGTGACCTTGGCGGCGTGCGGTGCGTTCGCTGGGTCGGCTGGTGCAGAGGTCCGGCACTACGAGCGAGTCTCGCCGGCCGACAAGGGCGATGGCGACATCATTGGGGAGGGCGAGGCGATTGTCGCCTCCAAGTCCGGCGACGGGGCGACGTTCGAGTCGCGTCTCGTGTTCGGCGATGCAGTGGGTTCCGGAAACGTCGGCCGGACGACCTATCTCGCCCGGCGCGGAGGTGATGGCCAGTGGTCGACGCACGCTGTCACTCCGATGTCGCGTCCCGAAGCTCTGCAAGTACTCCCAGCATCGACCAAAACCGAGGTCTTCTCGAACGATCTGAGGCGCGCGCTGACCTGGGGCTACGACCTCCCTGGAGCATCCGTCGCAACGCCGGACCGGATGAACCTTTACGTCGAGAACACCGCGACTCGGGCGCTCGCGACGGTCGGTGTCTCGCAGGTCGATCAGCTCTCCCTGTTCGACTTCCTCCAACAGGGAATCTGGGGTGTGTCCGACGATCTCAGACATGTTGCGTTCGCATCTGAAGTGACGCCCTTTGGAGTGACGCAGTTTCTTCCAGAAGCAGCTCCAGGGGTTCCGAATGTCTACAAATGGGACGACGGCGTCTTGAGCGTCGCCGGTGTGCTCCCAGATGGGACGGTACCGACAGGTGGTGCCACCGTGTCCCCCGGCGGCTTCCATGTCGGCGTTCGCAACACGATGTCGGCAGATGGGACACGTCTCGCCTTCGTGTCGACGGGCGACGGCAGCGACCCGCCGCAGTTGTATCTGCACGTCGACGGGGGGAGAACCCGCTGGATCAGCGAGCCCGAGACGAGTGCATGGAGAGATAGAACTGATGTGAGCAAGCCGACGGGCGTCGCCTTCGAGGGCATGACCCCCGATGGCAAGAGCGTCTTCTTCGTCTCCGACACGCCGCTTCTCGACGGCGACACGGCACCTGGGCCCGACTTGTACCGGTTCACCGACAGTGCAGATCCTGAAAACGACTCTAACTTGACTCTGATTACCAACAACGGCGGTGCCGTGAACACACCTGGGGTTTGGGGTGGCGCGCTCGTCGGCATGAGCGATGACGCGAGACGCGTGTATGTCCACGACATTGGTGGGTTCCTGGAGCTTTGGGAGGAAGGAAGCGTGATCAGAATCGTGGCTCCGTCGGTTCCACGAACCTTGAGACCAGAAGACCACCTCGCACTGACCGCGCTGCCTGGGAACGCCCGTGTATCGCCGGACGGAAATTGGCTCGCGTACATCAACGGCGGGCAGATGTATGTGTACAGCCTCAGAAGCGATAGCGTCACCTGCGTGTCGTGTCCGGGGGATGCCTCGCTCGTCCCGGCGGTTACGAATAGCGGACGGCTTGACTACGCTGGTTTCCGGCCGCGGTTCTTGACCGATGACGGCAAAGTGTTCTTCAGCTCAACTGGTGCGCTGGTTCCGGAGGACACCAACGACGTCGCCGATGTCTATGAGTACGATGGCCAAACGAGAACGCTCAGTTTGTTGACGTCGGGGAAGGGCAGAGACCCGATGATGTTCGCTGACGCAAGTGCGAGCGGCAATGACGTCTTCGTCGTCACGCGCCAGAAGTTGGTGTCGTCTGACACTGACAATTACGTCGACCTCTATGATGTACGCGTCGGCGCGGCGCCGAATGAGCCCGCGACTACGGCGCCCGCATGCGATGGCGATGGCTGCCAAGGTGCGCTCTCCGGTGGACCGGCCGACGACGCACTTGGCAGCCTGTCGCTCGAGGCTGATGAGAGCGGCAGCTTTGGTCACGCCGGCCTGACGGTCAAGCACCGTGCTACTTTCCACGGGGCTGGCGGCGTCCTGGGTGTGAAGCTCGGCGCCGTTGGACGGCTCACATGGAGCGGCAGGGGTTTGGTCTCGGGCTCGGTCAGACGCGGCCATGCCGGAGCGGTGAAGCTGCGGCTGAGACTGGACCACAGTGCTCGCACGCATCTGAGGAGCTTCGGCAGGTACATGACGACCGTCCGTCTGAAGTTCACTGCGGCCGATGGAAGCACGGCAACGAGAGCCGTCCGAGTCACCTTCCGAGCTGTGGCGATGAAGGGGCGTTGAGGATGGCCATGTCGAAAAAGCTCGGTGTGTGTTGCGCAGGGGTGGCTGTCCTGGGCGGAGGCGTCTTCCGTGCCATCGACGATGTCTGCGTGAACTGCACCACCACGCAGGCCGGCCGCGACATCAACCACATCGAGATTGCGGCGACCAGACCCGGGGTGGCGCTCCGTCTTAACAAGGGCGGACGCCCGCCATGGGCGGTCGACCGCCAGCCCAGTCGCTCGGCTCGGATCGAGGCGGCCGATCCGCTCAAGCTGCATTTCAGCGTGTCCGAGCCTGTCTGCGTGTACGTCTCGTGGTCGGGTCGCGCGGTGACGTCTGTGTGCTGGACAACGACCCTCACCAGCTCCATCGTGGACGGGTGGGGCGTCGTCAGCGGATGCCGAGTCCTTGAGAAGGAGAGACAGTCATGAAGTCGATGCGCCTGCTCAAGGGGCTCTGTTGGGGGGCGGCGTTGGCCGTGCTCCTCATCGCCGCCGCCGCGAGCACCGCGGCTGCGGATCCCGTGATCCGCGTCAGCACGTTGAAGCCGGACTACGTCACGCCGGGCAGATTCATGGTTATGTACGTGAACGTCCTGAACGTGGGCGACACGCCGTTCAGCGGCAACGTGACGATCAGATACACGTTCCCGGCTGCGCTGGCGGTGAGCGATCCAACGAACGACGGCTCTCCAGGGCCGACGTGCACGCCCTCCGGCCAGGTCGACGAGTGCGTGGTCGACATGACCGGCGTCCCCCTCGGACGCATGGGGATCTATCAGACGTTCTCCTTTGTCGACCCCGGTGCAACCGGAACGCTCACGGGCGAGGTGGAGGTCTCAGGCGGTGGGGCGAGCAACACGGTCACCGTTCCGCTCTCGTTCAACACCGATCCGATCGGGCCGTTCGACATCAAGTCCTTTGATGTGGGCCTCACCGACGACCCGACTCAGCCGGCCGCTCAGGCTGGCAGTGCGCCCGCCGACATCACGACAGGCGTCGAACTGTTGTCCGCTGCGACGTCGAACTTTGACCTTCCAATCCCAGACTTCACGATCATGTCACCCCCGGAGAGCTTCCGTGACGTGATCGTGCACGTGCCGCCTGGGTTCGTGGGCTATCCCACCGCGACCCCGATCAGATGCACCGCCGCGCAGCTCTCAGAGGAGTCCCCACTGGCCCAGGTGCCGAGCTGCCCGCTCGACAGCCAGATCGGGCTCGCGCTCATCAATGGCAAGGACTCGGTGCCGGTTTACAACCTGGTGCCACCACACGGCGCGCCGGCGGAGTTCGGCTTCTACTACCAGGGACTTATCGTCAACCTGCGCGCGAAGCTGCGGCCTTCCGACAACGGAATCGACATCGTCACAAGCAAGGCCCCGAGCTCGGTTCCGATCCCGAAGTTTGAGGTCACGCTGTGGGGGGTCCCGAGCGACAACAGATACGCCGGCGTGCGTGCGTTCTGCACCGAGGGCCTTTACGGTGCGAACGGAACCTCGTGTCCGTCGTCTGCAGAGCCCACGTCATTCCTGCGTATGCCGACGTCATGCGGGGATCCGCTCCTCTGGAGCATCGACATGAACACGTACCAGCATCCGGAGACCTTCCACCATCGGGAGACGACGACGCCTGCCGTCACCGGGTGCGACCGCAACCCGTTCGATCCGAGCCTCGCGCTCGTCCCGTCCACGCTCGCGCCGCATGCGTCGAGTGGGGTGGACTCGACTCTCGTGATGCCGCAGGACACCATGAACGGCCTGCCGCCTGCGGACATCAGACGCGTGAGCGTCACTCTTCCGGATGGCATGACGATCAACCCGTCCTCGGCGGATGGTCTCCAGGCGTGTGGTGATGCAGATCTGAAGCTCAGACAGGAAGGCGCGGCGACGTGCCCGGACGGTTCGAAGATTGGGACCGTTTCGGTGAGAACGCCGTTGCTTGATCATCCGATCGGCGGGTCGGTGTTCTTGCGTACGCAGAACTCGGATGATCCGCAGTCGGGTGAGATGTACCGGCTCGCGATCGAGATGCGCTCGGATGACGACGGGATCGCGATCCGGCTGCCAGGATCGATTAGAGCGGACCCGAGCACGGGCCAGCTCACGACGGTCTTCGACGACCTGCCGCAGTTGCCGATCGAATCCATGGATCTGCACTTCAAGACGGGCCAGCGCGCGCCGCTTGCCACGCCAACCCAGTGTGGGACGTACACAACCGCCGTTGACTTTCTCTCATGGGGTGGTGCTTCGCTGCCGGGCTCAAGCTCCTTCACCGTCAGCGGGTGCAAGGCGCCGCAGTTCGCGCCGTCGATGCGTGCTGGTGTGGAGAGTCCGGTGGCGGGTGGGAGTAGTCCGTTGCATGTGGCGATCAATCGGTCTGATGACGATCAGTGGTTTAGATCGGTCACGATCAACACGCCGAAGGGCCTGTTGGCGCGTGTGAAGGACGCGGCGCAGTGCTCGGACGCCGCTGCGAACGCGAATGCCTGCCCCGACAGCTCGCTGATCGGTCATGCGACCGTTGGTGCCGGTGTGGGCAGTAATCCGTTCTATGTGACGACTGGTCGGGTGTACTTGACCGGTCCGTATAAGGGTGGCCCGTACGGCCTCGCCGTCGCGGTCCACGCGCTCGCCGGCCCGTTTGATCTCGGCACCGTCGTGGTGCGTCAGTCGATCCACATCGATCCGATCACGGCGCAGCTCAGCGTTGTGTCGGATCCGTTCCCGACGATTCTGAAGGGCGTGCCGCTGCGGATTCGTTCGGTGCGGGTCGCGGTTGATAAGCCGCACTTCATGGTGAACCCCACCAACTGCTCAAAGCAGCAGGTCACTGGCTCGGCGACGTCGGTGGATGGCGCGACCGCGGCGCTTTCGTCGCGGTTCCAGGTGGGGAGTTGTAAGAGCCTGAAGTTCGCTCCGCGCCTGAGCCTCTACGTGGGCAGCAAGCACCACACCGGTGTGGGGATCTCAACCCCGTTCAAGGCGGTGCTCACGCAGTCGCCCGGACAGAGCAACCCGAGATCGGTGAAGGTCGTGCTCCCGCAGACGCTCGCGGCACTGCTCAACGTGGTCAACCATGCGTGCACGCTGGCCGAGTACCACGCGAACAGATGCGCTGGTTCGCGGGCCGGTTCCGCGGTGGCGGTCACGCCGCTGCTCAAGAAGCCGCTGCGCGGTGGCGCGTACTTCGTGAGACACCCCGGGCGGCCGTTGCCGGATCTGATGGTCGCGTTGCGGGGTGAGATCTCGATCGACCTTGTCGGTCGGGTCACGATCCCGGGTGGGACGCGGTTGGCGACGAACTTCGATGCGATTCCGGACGCTCCGGTGTCGAAGTTCACGCTCAGCATCGTCTCCGGCAGTCACGGTCCGCTTGGTGTCTCGCACAATCTGTGCACCAAGCGAGGCAAGCGCTCCGCCGCCAATGTGCAGATGCGTGGCCAGAATGGCGCTGTGATCAACAGCAGCGTGCGGCTCCACATCCGCGGCTGCGGAGGCAAGAAGAAGCGGAGCTAGCGGGGACACAGGGGATGGGGACGGCGCGGTCGGCTTGGGGGAGCCGGCCGCGTCGTCGTTAACGCTCGCGCGCATGCGTGCGCCGCCGCCCGGACCGGTCGGGCGACAACGCCCCCATCTGCACCAGCGCCGAGCTACTTCGGCATCGGGAACTGCGCGCGCATCATCGCGTCCCAGACGCGGTCCGGCAGCAGCCGGCGCGAGGAGATCGACAGCTTCGCTGACGGCGTGATCGTCACGCGCGTCGGAGCGCGGCGCTTGCGAAGCGACTTCTCGATCACCTTCGCCACCCGGTCCGGGCCGGCGCCGAGCAGCCGCAGCGGCCCGCTGTACGCACCCTGCGTCGCAGCGCCGACGGTGGCATTGAACTGCGCGTACGGGTCGCCGCCGCCCGCGCCCGCGGCGGCGGCCGGCGCGTCCATCTCGCTCATGCTGGCCACAGCCGCATTGCCGAACTCGGTCACGATCAGGCCCGGCTCGAGCAGCACCACGTCGATGCCGAAGCCGCGCACCTCGAAGCGCAGTGCGTCGCTGACCGCCTCGATCGCGTACTTCGTCGCGTGGTACCAGCCGCCGCCGGGGAACACGAGCTTGCCGCCCATCGATCCCAGCATCACGATCTTCCCCCAGCGCTGATCCCGCATCCCGGGCAGCACGAGCTGCGTCAGCCGCGCGAGCCCGAACACGTTCGTTTCGAACTGCCGGCGCACCGCCTCGAGCGGGACCGTCTCGATCGCGCCGCTCTGCGAGTAGCCGGCGTTGTTGATCAGCACGCCGACCGCGCCGTGCGTCTCCTCGATCGCACGCACCGCCGTGACCATCGAGTCCTCGTCGGTCACGTCGAGCGCCAGCGTCCGGCAGCCAGCCGCCTCCAACTCCGTGATCGACTCAAGCCGCCGCGCCGTCGCGTAGACCGTCCAGCCGCCCGCGGCGAGCCGCCGCGCCGTCGCCCGCCCGATGCCAGACGAGCAGCCCGTGATGAGCACTGCTTTTGAGACATCTCCCATGCTTTGGACCCTACCGCGTGTGTTTGGCTGGCGGGCCAGTTTCGGCGCTGGCTGGTACGCCTGGGCCGCCGGTACGTCCCGCTGGAGAGGCCAGTCGTGGAGCGGCGCGGTGGTTCGTCACGCTCGTGGGATCAGCAGAAGCCTCTCCAGCAGGACGACCGGCGCCCGGCTGATTCACCCACGCCAAGCCCGAAGCGGAAAAGCGCTGGTGCCCCCGCGCGGCCGGCTCAGCCGCGGCCGGTGGTCTCGTCCGGCAAGGCTTCTGCGGATCCCTGTCCAAGCCGAGGTGCACAGCGAAATCTCGACTGGCCTTGTCCGGACGAGAACCACCGGCCGCAAGGCGTACCGCGGCGCCTGGGATCAGGTGCGGATGAGCTTCTTGTAAGCAATGCGATGCGGCCGATCGGCCGCGTCCCCAAGACGCTCGCGCCGCTCGGACTCATACGCCTCGAAGTTGCCCTCGAACCAGCGCACCTGCGAGTCGCCCTCAAACGCGAGCACGTGTGTCGCGATGCGGTCGAGGAACCAGCGATCGTGGGAGATCACGACCGCGCAGCCGGGGAACGCCAGCAGCGCCTCCTCCAAAGCGCGCAGCGTGTCCACATCCAGGTCGTTCGTCGGCTCGTCCAGCAGCAGGACGTTCCCGCCGCTCCGGAGCAGCTTCGCCAGGTGCACGCGGTTGCGCTCGCCGCCCGACAGCTTGCCGACCTTCGCCTGCTGGTCGGTGCCCTTGAAGTTGAACCCGCTCACGTACGCGCGCGAATTCATTCTGCGGTCGCCGACCATGATGTGGTCCTCGCCGCCGGAGATCTCCTCCCACACCGTCTTCTCGGGATCGAGCGCGTCGCGCGACTGGTCGACGTACGCCAGGTCGACTGTGTCGCCCAGCTTCAAAGAGCCAGCGTCCGGCTGCTCCTGCCCGGTGATCATGCGGAACAGCGTCGTCTTGCCGGCACCGTTCGGACCGATCACGCCGACGATCCCCGAGCGCGGCAGCTTGAACGACAAGTCCTCGATCAGCAGCTTCTCGCCGTAGCCCTTGCGCAGGCCGTCGGCCTCGATCACGACCTCGCCCAGCCGCGGCCCCGGCGGGATGTGGATCTGCACCGAGTCCAATCTGACGTTGCGCTCCTCGGCCAGCAGCTGCTCGTACGCGTTCAGGCGCGCCTTCGGCTTCGCGCGCCGTGCGGACGCGTTCATCCGCACCCACTCGAGCTCCTTCGCGATCGCGCGTCTGCGCGCCTTGTCGGAGCGCTCCTCCTGCTCCAACCGCTCCTGCTTCTGGATCAGCCAGCCGCTGTAGTTGCCCTCGTACGGAATTCCGCGGCCGCGGTCCAGCTCAAGGATCCAGCCGGCGACGTTGTCGAGGAAGTAGCGATCGTGGGTGATCGCGACGATCGTGCCTCTGTACTCCGCCAGGTGCTGCTCCAGCCACGCGACCGACTCGGCGTCGAGGTGGTTCGTCGGCTCGTCGAGCAGCAGCAGATCAGGCGCTCTCAGCAGCAGCCGGCACAAAGCGACGCGGCGGCGCTCGCCGCCGGACAGCTGCGTCACATCCGCGTCACCCGGCGGCAGTCGCAGCGCGTCCATCGCCGTGTCGAGCATCGTGTCGAGGTTCCACGCGTCGGCCGCGTCGATCCGCTCCTGCAGGCGCGCGAACTCGTCGGCCGTCTCGTCGGAGTAGTTGGCCGCGAGCTCGTTGAAGCGGTTCAGCAGATCGCGCAGCTCGGCGACGCCGTCCTCGACGTTGCCGCGCACGTCCTTGTCCGGATCCAACGCCGGCTCCTGCTCCAGCAGCCCGACCGTCGCGCCCGGCGCGAGCTGGGCGGCGCCGCGGTACTCGGTGTCGGTCCCCGCCATGATCCGCAGCAGCGTCGACTTGCCGGCGCCGTTGTAACCGAGCACGCCGATCTTCGCGCCCGGATAGAAGGACAGCGAGACCTCTCTCAGCACCTCCTTGTCGGGCGGGAACGACCGCGACAGGCGGTGCATCGTGAAGATGTACTGGGCGGACATCGAGCCGCGGAGGATAGATCAGGCAGCCGGTGCGACGGCGCCCGACCGTGCGGCGCCGTGGTGCTCCCGCCATGCGAGCACCGCCGCCGGGACGACCGCCAGCGCCGACAGGCCGAACGCCCACCAGAACGCGGTCCCGAACGCGTTCGCGAGCGGCTCGGCGGCCCGCACGCGCACGGCGTCGGGAACGGACCCGAGCGATCCGCCGCCCGCACCACCGCCGAACACGCTCGTCAGCTCGTGCGTCAACACCACTGCCAGCAGCGCCGTGCCGATCGAGCCGCCGGTGCGCTGCAGCGCGTTCATCGCCGCCGTCGCGCGCGGCACCTGCGGCGGCTCGAGCTGCGCGTAGGCGGCCGCCAACGTCGGCATCATCGCGCAGCCGAGCCCGAGCCCGCGCACGATCAGCGCGCCCGTCAGCAGCGCATACGAGGTGTTCGCGCCGACGAACGCGAGCGGCAGCGTTCCGAGCGCCAGCAGCGCGAAACCCACGGTTGCCACCCGGCCCCCGCCGACGCGGTCCGTCAGCCGTCCGGACAGCGGCATCACCGCCGCCGCCCCGATCCCCTGCGGCGCCAGCAGCAGGCCCGTATCGAGCGCGGTCTCGCCGCGCGCCACCTGGTAGTAGAGCGCCAGCACGAGGATCGAGCCGAACAGCGCGGCGCCGGCGAGCGTGATCGCGAGCGCGGCCGGTCGGAAGCAGCGCTGCGCGAACAGCCGCACGTCGACGAGCGGCCGCTCGGCGTGCCAGCCATGGATCGCGAACAGCACGACGAGCACGACGCCCACCACGATCGGGCCGAACGCGAGCGGCGAGCCGAGCCCACCGTGCGACTCGACCTCGCTCAGGCCGAACACGATCAGCGCCAGGCCCGGCGGCAGCAGTGCGACGCCGAGCCAGTCGAGCCGGCCCGCGTCGGCGCGACCCTGGTCCGACGTCAGCAGCCGCGCGGCCAGCACCAGTGCCAGCAGCACGATCGGGACGTTCACGTAGAAGATCCAGCGCCACGAGACGGTGTCGACGATCAGGCCGCCGATCACCGGCCCGAACACCGGCGCCAGCAGCATCGGGACGCCGATTACCGCCATCACGCGTCCGACGCGCCGCGGCCCGGCGGTCTGCGCGAGCAGCGCCATGCCGACCGGCATGATCATCCCGCCGCCGATCCCCTGCACGATGCGGAAGGCGATCAGCGCGCCCGACGACCACGCCGCCCCGCACAGCGCCGAGCCGAGCCCGAAGATCGCGACCGAGCACATCCACACGCGCTTGGAGCCGAAGCGCTCCGAGAACCAGCCGCTCAGCGGGATCACGATCGCGAGCGACAGCAGGTAGCCGGTCGCGACCCACTGGATCGTGTTGAGGGAGCTGTGCAGCTCGCGCGCGAGTGTCGCCAGCGCGACGTTGACGATCGTCGTGTCGAGGATCGACATGAAGACACCGAGCACGACGACGCCGGCGACGATCCACACCTCGCGGCCGAGCGGCTCGTCAGCGTCGGCGGTCCGCCGCCCGGAGCGCGGTTCGGTTCGGCTGCCTGCGCTCACCCTTCGCCGCTACCCTCGCACGAGTCATGGCAACCGTCTTCGACGTCGAGCAGGCCATTCTGCTGCTGGAGCTCGAGCCGCCCTTCGACAAGCGGGCGGTCCAGCTCGCGCGGCGCAAGATGGCGAAGCGCTGGCACCCGGACATCGCGCCGCCCGGACGTCAGCACGAGCATCAGCGCCACTTGCAGGCGATCAACGAGGCGGCCGACCAGCTCGAGCAGTTGGCGGAAACGAGCCGCGGCGGCAGAGTCTCGAACAACGCCGTCAAGGTCGCGGCCGCGGCCGCCCGCAAGCGCCGCGCCGAGGAGGGCGCGCGCGCCTACGCCGAGCAGCAGCGCGCCGCCGAGCAAGCCGAGGAGCAGGCCAGACACGACCCGTTCGGCTCCCGCGTCCCCGACCACTCGGTCGTCCACCGCTACGCGCGCTGCAACGCCTACCCTGAGTGGGGCGTCGGCAGCGTCACCGGCATCTACTTCTCCGGCGACGGCGACGACACCCAGCAGTGGGCGCGCGTGAAGTTCCAGCACGGGATCCGCACCGTTCCCGCCGGCACGCTGCACTTCGTCGACTTCTCGAAGCCCGATCCGGCGGCTGAGCGCGTCGAGCGCTTCATGACCGCGGCACGCCACGCGCTCGCCGAGGGCGATCCGGAGCTCGCCGCGCAGCGGCTCATCTACGCGCGCGACGCCGACCCGCGCAACCCCGTCGTGCTGCGCCAGCTGACCGTCGCCTTCTGGCAGTCGGGGAACCTCGCCGCTGCTGGCCGCGCGGTGCGCGACTGGGCTCGCGCCGAGCCGGACCGTCCGACGCCCTACCGCTTCGCCGCGCGCATCTACGAGGACATGCGGGCGTTCGATCTGGCACGCGACGCGGCGCTCAGAGAGACCACGACGGCGCCCGGTGACGCGTCCGCGTGGGAGCGGCTTGGGCGCCTGCGCATGCGGCTCGGCGACCGCTCAGGCGCGCAGGAAGCGCTGGAGCGCGCGCGCTCGATCGCGCCGACGGTCGAGGGCTTGCTCGACCTGGCGCTCGTGCATCAGCTCTCAGGCGACGTCGGCGCCGAGGTGACGGCCTGCGAGGCGGCGACGCTGCTGGCGCCGGCCTCCGCGAGAGCGTGGTCCCGGTACGCGCACGCGCTCGCCCGCACCGACCGCGTGAGCGACGCGATCGACGCCTGCGAGCACGCGCTGACGCTCGTGCGCGACCCCGAGGTGCTGTCGCTGCTCGGGGCGCTGCGCGAGCGCACGCCGCGCGTCCTGCCGGCCGAGAGCGTCGCGTCGTGACGGGCGCCTTTCGCCGCTTCCCACGGCGCGTCTGCACTAGACTCCAGCGGGGTTCGGGAGCCGTTCCGCGAGCCACATGCGCGAGTAGCTCAATTGGTAGAGCACCGGCCTTCTAAGCCGATGGTTGCGGGTTCGAGCCCCGTCTCGCGTGCTGATTCGCTCGGGGGGGAGCACACGCATGGATGAGGTGGCACCGCTGCGCATGGACAACCTGCTCGACGCGGTCGAGGCGACGTTGCGCGCCATTGATCCGGCCGCCTTCCGCGTCGTGCCGATCCTCAGAGCGGGTCAGAGCGCCGACGTGAGCGCGATCGCGCTCAAGCCCGAGGCTGCGCCGGCTGCGCTCGCCGCGCTGCAGGCGGATCCCGCGATCGCGTCGGTCGAGCAGCAGGGCCAGCGCTTCCTGATGCGCTACGCCGACGAGCGGATCGCCGCCGCCGGCGCGGGGCTGGAGGCCGGGCGCTTCACCGGGATGGAGACCGACGACCTGCGCGCCGGCACGCGCGCGATCGTCGACTTCTGCGACCCGAACGCGACGAAGGCGCTGCACGTCGGGCACCTGCGCAACATCGCGCTCGGCCAGGCCGTCTCGATGGCGCTGCGCGCGGCCGGCGCGCACGTCGAGCGCCAGTCGCACATCGGCGACGCGGGCCGCTCGATGGGTGAGGCGATGGCCGGCTACCAGCGCTACGCCGCGCCGCAGACGCCGGAGCAGGCGGGTGTCAAGGGCGACCAGTTCGTCGGCGAGCTGTACGCCCGCTATGCGCGCGAGGAGGGGCCGCCGGCCGAGGTGCACGATCACGACGCGCCCGTCGCGCGCGACCTCGACGAACGCAACGACCTCGCGCAGCAGCTGCTGACCGGGGTCGAGCAGGAGGACCCGCAGGCGCTCGATCTCTGGCGCACCGTGCGCGATTGGGCGGTGGCGGGCCAGCTTGAGACGCTCGAACGGCTCGGCGTCCACTTCGAGCGGATCATCTACGACTCGCAGCGCACGCAGACGAGCAAGCAGGTCGCCCAGCTCGGCATCGAGCGCGGCGTCTTCATCAGAGAGCCGCGCGGCACGATCGCCTACCTGACCGGCGACGACAGCTACCCCGTGATGCCGCTCACACGCGCCGACGGCTTCCCGACGCACCATCTGCGCGTCGTCGCGATGTGGCGCGACATGATGCTCGCCGAGCGGGGCTCCGAGCTGATCCACCTCTCCGGCGACGAGTGGAAGGCGCACGTGATCCACGCCGAGGAGCTGCTCACGAGACTCGAGCCGGACCTGCGTGTGCTGCCGAGCCAGCACATCGTGCACGGGATGGTCTCCTCGGAGGTCGACGGCGAGCTGTCGTCGAGCAAGGGCACCGCGCAGCTTGTCGACCAGTTGCTCGACGAGCTGGCCGCGAGGCCGGAGCTGCAGGCGCTCGCGCGCGAGGGCGAGCCGCTGCTCGGTGCCGACGACCTCGTCGCGATCGCGCTGCTCGGCTACTGCCTCGACAAGCCGGTCCACAAGGGGCTCGTGATGCCGTCCGTCGAGCACTTCCTCGACCCGGATCACAACGTCGGCTGGCGGATCGCGCAGGCGTGGGCGAAGGCGTGGGAGCCGGGCAACGACGGCGCGCCCGACCCGGCGCCAGACGACGCCGCCTACCGTCACATCGTCCTGCAGGCGCAGCTCCACCGCCGCAACCTCGCGGTCGCGCTGGAGGACCTCGACCTGCTCAAGTACGTGCGCTACGTCGGCCACCTCAGCGGCTGGTATCTCGACGGCGCGCACGACGCACGCGTCGGACGGGTCATGCGTGCGATCCTTGTCTGCGGGCTCGGGACGCTCGGGCTCGTGCGCGCCGGCTACGACGCCGCGCGCGCCGAGACGCTGCGTCGCGCCGAGCAGGCACCGGCCGCCATCAGCTGATCACCAAGGGAGCGACGCCATGAATCCCCCACAGGGCACAGCGACCACCACCGACGAGCGCGTCCTCAACGAGCTCGACACCTACGGTCCCGCGTACATGCGCGTGGCGGAGCGGCTTGGCGGCTACGAGGAGACCGAACAGGAGGCGGCGCAGGTGATCGAGCTGCTCGGCCTGCAGCCGGGCGACCTCGTGCTCGACGCGGCGTGCGGCTTCGGCCGCTTCGCCGCCGCGCTCTCCAGACAGGGCGTCGACGCGGTCGGCATCGACATCTCGCCGGCGGCGATCGCGGAAGCGCAGCGCAGATGCCCCGGCCCGCGCTACCTCGTGCACGACCTCACGCAGCCGCTGCCCGAAGGCGTCGGCCCGTTCGACGCGCTCGTGAACGTCTACTCGAGCTACGGCTACGGCGTGACCGAGTCCGAAGACTTGGAGATGCTCGCCTGCCTGCACCGCGCGCTGCGGCCCGGCGGCTCGATCGTGATGCAGCTCAGCGACCTGGAGCGCTCGCGCTTCCGTCTCAGAAGCGACGCCGAGCCGGTCGTGCGCTGGACGAACGGCGTGAAGGAAACGCTCACCGTCGACTTCTCGACCGGCAGACTGCACGTCCGCTACGAGCTCGACGGCGACGTCGTCGACTCGCGCATCCGCATGTACGAGAAGGAAGACCTCGTGCGCATGTTCGAGCAGGTCGGCTTCAGCGACGTGACCATGTACGGCGACTTCACCGGCAAGCCGAAGGAGCCCGCCGACCGGCTCGTGCTGGTGGCGCGCGCGTGACGCAGGAGGCAGGGGACGTGGGCAACCTCAACGACGTCGACGCGATGGGCGGGGCCTTCATCGCGATGTCGGACCAGCTCGGCCGCTACGAGGAGACGCGCCGCGAGTGCGAGCAGATCGTGGAGCTGCTCGGGCTGGCGCCGGGCGCGCGCATCCTCGACGCCGGTTGCGGCTTCGGCCGCACGGTCGCGGTCTTCGCTGAGCTCGGCTTCGACGCGGTCGGCGTCGACATCTCGCCGGCGGTGATCGCGGAGGCGGAACAGCGCAATCCCGGCCCCGCGTACCTCGTGCACGATCTCACCGAGCCGCTGCCGGACGCGGTCGCGCGCCTCGACGCGATCGTCAACGTCTACTCGTCGTTCGGCTACGGCGAGACGGTCGAGGACGACGCGGCCGTCCTGCGCACCTGGCACGCCGCGCTCAAGCCCGGCGGCGCGCTCGTGATGGAGCTGAGCGACATCGAGCGCTCGCAGGCGCGGCTTGGCCCGCTCGGCACCGTCGTCGACCGCGAGGACGACGGCGTCCACGAGCACCTGTGGTGCGACCCCGAGACGCACATCCTGCACGTGAGATACACGTCCGCCGACGGACAGACGCTCGACGTCGACACGCGCCTCTACGAGGCCGAGGAGCTGGTCGCGATGGTCGAGCAGGCCGGCTTCCGCGACGTGCAGCGCTACGGCGGCTTCGACGCGCACCCGAAGCAGCCGACCGACCGGCTCGTGCTGGTGGCGCGGGCATGAGCGGCGCGTCCTCGCGCGGCGGCCGCCGCACCGCCGTCGTCGTCGACGCCTACTCGACCGGCGCGAGACTCGCGCCGCGCTTTCACGTCGCCGGGCTCGACGTCGTGCACGTGCAGTCCTCGGCGCAGCCGCCCGACTTCTACCTGCGCGCGCTCAAAAGCGAGGACTTCGTCGCGAACGTCGTCCACGACGGCGACATCGAGGCGACGGCCGAGCAGGTCGCGCGCTTCGACCCGGCGTTCGTCGTCGTCGGCTCCGAGCCGGGCGTGCTCGTCAGCGACGCGCTGAGCGAGCGGCTCGGCCTGCCGTCGAACGGAACGCGCCTCAGCCCCGCACGCCGCGACAAGCACCTGATGGCGCAGGCGCTGCGCGCCGCCGGCGTGCGCGCGATCGAGGAGCTCAAGACCGCCGACGCCGACCAGGCGATCGCGTGGGCGATGCGTCGCGACGACTGGCCGGTGGTCGTCAAGCCGGTCGACAGCGCCGGCACCGACGGCGTCGTGCTGTGCGAGACGCCGGCCGCGATCCGCGCCGCGTTCGCCGCGACGATCGGCAAGCCGAACGCGCTGCACGGCGCCAACGAGCAACTGCTCGTGCAGGAGCTGCTGCGCGGCACGCAGCTGTTCACCGACTCGATCTCCTGGGATGGCGTGCACCACGTCTCCGAGTGCTGGCGCGACAACAAGCGCCGGCTCGGCGAGGCGTTCGTCTACGACTACGAGGAGCTGCTCGACCCGCGCGGCGAGCAGCAGGACCAAGTGATCCCGTACGTGCACACGGTGCTCGACGCGCTCGGGATCAAGTACGGCCCCGCGCACACCGAGGTGATGCTGACCGACAGCGGCCCGGTGCTCGTCGAGTGCGGCGCGCGCATGCACGGCTCGGTGCGCGACGACGTGATCGACCGTTGCACGCCGAGCCACGTCACCGTCACGGTCGACGCATACCTCGATCCGGCGTCGGTCGCTCGCCGCGCCGCGGCCGGCTACACGCTCGACGCGGCCTCCTACTGCGTGATGCTGATCTCCCACCAGGAGGGGCGCGTCGTCGCGCCGGCCGGCATGCGCGAGGTCGAGCAGCTCGAGTCGTTCGCCGGCACGATCTCGATGGTCGAACCGGGTGACACGATCACCCCGACCGTCGACCTCTTCTCCTGCCCGGGGATCATCTACCTAGTGCACCCCGACCGCGGCGTCCTCCAGCGCGACTACGAGCGCATACGCGAGCTGGAGGAGACCGTCGGGATGTTCGAGCTTCAGCCGCTCCAAGTGACGGCCTGAGGGCGTCGACCGCAAACTGCCGGCGGCGCGGGGTGCGATCTTGCCCTGCGGCCAGTGTTTTATGGCCAGGCAGGGCAAGATCGCACCCCGCGCCTGCCCAGACGCTAGAGGTACGCCAACGAGGTCGGCACGCCCCCGAGCTCGTCGCGGATCTTCTTCAGCGTCGGACCGAGGACGCTGTCCTCGCGCCAGCCGTAGGTGTCGAGCACGCGCTGCACGGCGACAGGCTCCGGTGCCGAGACGACGTCACGCTCGAGCGCCGTGCACAGCTCATGGATGCCCTTGACGACCTTGTCGGTCTCCCACGAGATCGTGCCGTCCGGGTGGACGTCGATCGCCCCGTGCGTGGCGAGGAAGCTGAGCTCGACCGACGCGGCGCCGGCGTCGCCCCAGTTGCGCGGGTGGCGGCGCAGGTAGTGCAGCGCCTCCGCGAGATAGACGGCGACCATGTCGTCGAGCGTGCAGCCGGCGAGGCCGAGCCACGTGTCGGTGAACGCCATCGCGCTGCCGTACGCGTCCGCTATCGCCTCCTGCAGCGCGTACCACGGCTCGTGGCCGACGTCCTTCGGCTCCACGCGCCCGACGCGCGGCGTGGTGACGGCGTGCGCGATGTCGTGGCCGCGCATCCAGGTGATGAGGATGTTGCGCACGTCGACGCTGGGGTTCGGGCGGTAGCCCTTCAGCAGCGCGTCGCCGAGCGGCTTGGAGATGTACTGGTAGCGCAGCCCGTAGACGTTGCGGAAGAGAATCGTCTTGTTGAAGACCTCCCCGTAGCCGGCGCCCTCGTCCTCCGGCAGGAAGTACGCGAAGTGCTTCGGAAAGGCGTTGCTCTCGCCGCCCATCGCGATCAGGTCGGTCACCTGCATCGCGAAGATCCCGCCGACGGTGACGTCGGGCGTGCCGCAGTAGCCGTTGACCTCATCGAGGACCGCACCGGCGGAGGCGTCGAGCGCCGCGATCAGCTGGTCGCCGTGCTCGTGCGCCGTGCACGCGACCACCGAGTGCAGCGGCGTGCGCGTCTTGTTGCGGAACGTGCACATCGGGCCGGCGATCACCGTCAGCGGCTGCGGGGTGGTGAGCGCCGCTTCGTCGTGCGCGATCGCCGTGTCGTGGCGCAGCTCGACGAGCGCCGCGGCGCGACGGCGCAGCATGTCCGCCTGCACCGGCGAGATCGCGTCTGAATCCGCGAGCTCCTCCATCAACTCGGCGGACGCCTTCGCGAGCATCCGCGCGTGGCCTTCGTGCACGAAGCTGCCGTCGATCGCCTGCAAGGCGCGCAGCGAATCGCCGAGCGCGGCGAGCTGGCGCAGCTGCGGCAGCAGCGCCTCGACGCTTTTCGGCAGCTGCGGGTCGAGATCGACGCCCGTGAGCGTGTGGTTGTCGCGCTCGGGCCAGATCAGCGGCGCGGGCGTGCGGACGGTCGTCGAGGTGGTGGAAGCGGTGGCAGTCATGGTCTGGTGATCTCCTGAAGTCGGAAAGGCTGACACGGGTGGGCGCGGCTGGTTCGTCGGGCCGTAGGCGGCCTGCGGTGGACGAACTAGCGTCTTCGACCGGTGATGTCAGCGAGGGCGATCACGGCGTACCGACCTCCCATGGTAGAGGAAGCGCTGATGCACCGGCAAGCAGGTCAGGCGTGCTGGGCGATCGCCGCGGCGCGCGTCTCATGCGTCGGAATCGTCCCGACCAAGCCGGCGATCGTGAGCATGCGCTGAATCGGCGTCGCCGACGGCACGACGAGCTGCAGCCGCTGCTGGCGGTCGGTCAGCTCGCCGGAAAGCTCGAACAGCATGTTGATGCCCGCGCTGTCGAGGTACCGCGTGTCGGTCAGGTCGACGATCAGCGCGGTGCTCTGGTTGGTCATCAGCGCGCGCAGGCGCGCGCCGACCTCCTGGACGTTGGAGGCGTCGATCTCGCCCTCGACCGCGGCCACCGAGACGGCGTCGCCGGGCTCCTCGATCACGCGCGCGAGCAGGCTCATGCCGCCTGTGCTCCAAGCCTGCGCTCCAGCACGACGCTCGTGCCGCCGGCGGTGTGGTCGATCTGGACGGAATCCATCAGTCCTCTCATCATCATCACGCCCCGGCCGCGATGCGTTCCGCGCGGCGGTCGCCACTGCCCGCGGTCGCGGATCGTCACGCGCACGCGGCCGTCATCATAGGCCGCGTCGAGCTCGAACCAGTGCCGTCCGGGGCGGTACGCGTGCTCGACCGCGTTCGCGCACGCCTCCTGGCAGGCGACGACGATGTCGTAGATCTCGTCGGCGTTGGCGCCGCGCGCCTCGAGCCAGCGACGCAGGAGCTGTCGCACGTTGGCGAGCACAGTGCGCTCGGCGGGCCAGCGGCCGCTGAGCCGCTCGGGTACCGGCTCGACGTGCGCCGCCAGCAGCGCCACGTCGTCGTGGCGCTCTCTCGGCACGAGCTGCGCGACGATCTTCCCGCACAGCGTCTCCAGGTTGCCGTTGGCGGTCGCCAGCGTGCGCAGCCGCTCGAGGCCGGCGTCGATCGACTCGGTGCGCGTCTCGACGAGCCCATCGGTGTAGAGCAGCAACGTCGTCCCCGGTTCGAACGCGAAGGTCTGCGACTCGTACCGCGCCAGCTCGGAGACGCCGAGCGGGATGCCGACGGCCTCGAGCTCGAGGAAGCGCGACTCCTCCCCCGGCGAGATCAGCAGTGGCGGCGGGTGCCCTGCGACCGCCATCTGGAGCGTGCTCTGCTCGGTGTCGATTACGGCGTAGACCAGCGTCGTCATCGCTCTCGGCCCGATCCCGGTCATCAGCCGGTTGACGAGCTCGAGCACCCGCTCCGGCGAATGACCCTCGACGGCGTAGGCGCGCAGCGCGGTGCGCAGCTGCGCCATCACGGCGGCCGCTGGGACGCCGTGCCCGACGACGTCGCCGATCGCGACGACGATCTGCCCCGCGCCGATCGTGAACGCGTCGTACCAGTCGCCGCCGAGGCTCTCGTGGCTCGCCGGCAGGTAGCGGCTCGCGAGCTGCAACGTCGCGAGCCGCAGACCCCCGGTGATGCTGACGTCGGTCGGCAGCAGGCGCCGCTGCAGCAGCTCCGCCAGCTGACGCTGCTCGGTGAGCGTCGCGTGCTCGATCGCGATCGCGGCGCGGTCGGCCGCGAGCTGCAACAGCGCGGCCTCCTCGGTCGTGAAGCGGCGCGGCACGAGGCTGCCGATGTGCAGCACGCCGAGCACGCGGTCCTCGACCAGCAGCGGGACGCCGAGCAGCGAGCGGATGCCCTTCTGGCGCAGGATCGGATTGAGGACGTCGGAGTGGTCGACGTCCTCGATGAAGACCGCCCGCCGCTCGGCTGCGACGCGGCCGGCGAAGCCGCGTCCGACCGGGATCTTGACGCCCTGCTCGACCTCCTCCTCGATGCCTTTGGCGGCACGCGCGTGCAGCAGCAGGCCCTCCTCGTCGAGCAGGAGGATCGCCGCCGTGTCGCTGTTGAGGATCTCGCTGATGCGCAGCAGCAGCTCGCGCAGCAGCTGCTCGGCCGACAGCGACGCGAGCGCGGCGTCGGTGATGCGCTCCAGCGCCTCGAGTCGGCCGCGATCGGCGTCGGGCGGCCCCCCCGAGGCGGACGGGTTCGACATGCCGGCGATCATATGGACGCACGCGCGTGGGGCGTCGCGTTCCAGGCAGCGTTGGTCAGAGCACGCATCCGCCAGCCACCGTACCCTGGCCGGCGTGCGTTTGATCGTCGCCCGCTGCGAGGTTCGCTACACGGGCCGCCTCGAGGCGCTGCTGCCGGAGGCGCTGCGACTGATCATGGTGAAGTCCGACGGCTCGGTGATGGTGCACGCCGACCACGGCGGTTACAAGCCGAGTAACTGGATGACGCCGCCGACGGTGGTCGAGGAGTCCGACGGCCGCATCGTCGTGCGCAAGCATGCGGGTGACACGGAGGATCGCCTCGACATCCGCATCGCCGAGGTGATCTCCGACGTCACGCACGACATGGGGGAAGCGGCCGCGCTCGAGAAGGACGGCGTCGAGGCGCACCTGCAGGAGCTGCTCGCCGAGCAGCCGCACTGGTGCGGCGAGGGCTTCCGTCTCGTGCGGCGCGAGTGGGCGACGGACATCGGCCCCGTCGATCTCATGTGCCGCGACGAGGGGGACGGTTGGATCGCGGTGGAGATCAAGCGCGTTGGCACGATCGACGCGGTCGAGCAGCTCACGCGCTACCTCGAGCGCATCCGGCTCGACCCGGCGATGGCGAGCTGTCGCGGCGTGCTCGCGGCGCAGGCGATCAAGCCGCAGGCGCGCGTGCTGGCGGAGAGCCGCGAGATCGCTTGCGTCGAAGTCGACCTCGCGGTCCTGCGCGGTGAGCGCGAGCCGGACCTGACGCTGTTCGCCTGAGCAGTCACCCGTTCGCCACCCTTGGTGTTCGCACAAGTAACCCGTGCGCGAATAGCACAATGCACCGGTTTTCGTCCACCCCCTAGCGCGTACACCCCATCTTTTGTACGGTTCGGTTCAGTACTGAGGGGACGGAGAGGAACTGAAGATGTCGGTCAAGCACGCCGTGCTGGGACTGGTGATCGAGCGACCCGGCTACGGGTACGAGCTGATCCAGCGCCTCGAGCAGCGCATCGAAGGCTGGCGTCCTTCGGAGACCGCGGTGTATCCGGCCCTCAGATCGCTGCGCGCCGAGGGCATGATTCGCGCCCGCGAGGCGACCGCCGACGGTGTCGCATCCGCGCACCGCGGGGTCGTCTGGTACGAGGCGACCGAGATGGGCCGCGAGGAGTTCCGTGCGTGGGTGCGAGCGCCCACCGACCTCGCTCCGCAGCGCGATCCGTTCTGGCTGAAGGTCGCGTTCGCCGCTCCGGAGGACCTGCCGTGGCTCGTCGAGCTCGCGCGCGAGCTCGAGAGCGCGTGCCTGCAGCGAATGGCCGAACTGAGCGGCCACGGCGGCAACATGGAGGATCTTCGTCGCCAGGACATCGAGTGGCAGGAGATCGGCCAAGCGTGGCTGCGCCGCGCCGAGGCGGCGCAGCTCGCCGTTCGCATCGAGGCGGTCCAGCAGATCCGCGCCGCGATGAAGCGCGCGATTCAACGGCACGAGCGCCAGCGCGGTCCGATCCCCGCACCGTCCTCCGAGCCCGACGCGCGATGACGCTGCTCGCGCTCGAGCGGGTCAGCAAGAGCCACTGGCGCGGGCGGCACGAGATCGTCGTGCTGGACGCCGTCTCGTTCGCACTCGACGTCGGCGAGCTCGTCGCGATCTTCGGCCAGCGCGCCGCGGGCAAGACGACACTGCTGCGGATCGCCGCTGGCATCGAAGGGCCCGATGCCGGCAGCGTGCGCTTTGAAGGACAGGAGCTCGGCGGCAGTCGCTTCCGGCGCCTCGCCGGCATCCATCCGCGGATCGGCTGGGTCGGGCGGCAGGGACCGTTCGCTTCCGCCATGCGGATGCTCGACCACGTCGCGCTGCCGCTGCTGAGATCGCTGGCCGCCGACGAGGCGGAACGCCGTGCCGCCAGAGCGCTCACGCGCGTCGGCGCCGGCGAGCTGGCCGATGCGCGTTGGCATGAGTTGTCGGACGCCGAGCGAACGCTGGTGACGATCGCCCATGCGATCGTGCGCGAGCCGCGACTGCTGCTGGCGGACGATCCCACGAGCGGCCTTGGGCTGGAGGAGCGCGAGACGGTGCTCGGGTTGCTGCGCTCGATCGCGGAGGAACGCGGCATGGCGATCCTCGTGACCGTGCCGGAGATCCCGGACGCGCTCCGCTCGCATCGCGTCTTGGCGCTTGGCGATGGGGAGCTGATCCACGCGACGCCTCACCCCTCGGGCGAGGTGATCGCGTTCCCGCAGCGGCGTGACGGGCGCGCCTGATGCTCGACATCCGCGGCTTGGTGAAGCACTACCCCGTCACGGGCGGCGAGCCGGTGCGCGCGGTCGACGACGTCTCGCTGCACGTCGCGCGCGGCGAGCTGGTCGCGCTGTACGGCCCGAGCGGCTCGGGCAAGACAACGCTGCTGAAGCTGATTGCGGCCGTGATGGCGCCCGACCGCGGCGAGGTGATCGTCGCCGGCCGTGACATCACCCGCCTGCGCGACCGCGACGCCGCGCGCTACCGGCTGCGCGAGATCGGCCTCGTGCTGCAGACGTTCCACATGCTCGCCGGACTGTCGGCGATCGACAACGCGGCGCTGAAGCTCGTGGGCACCGGCATGCGGCCGCGCGAGGCGCACCAGCGGGTGACGCCGCTGCTGGCGAGCCTCGGACTGGATGGGCGCGCGGAGCGGCGCATGACCGAGCTGTCGATGGGGGAGCGCCAGCGCGTCGCGCTCGCGAAGGCGCTCTCGACCGACCCGGTGCTGCTGCTCGCCGACGAGCCGACCGGCAACCTCGACACGCGCCGCGGGCGCGAGGTGCTCGGACTGCTGCGCGACAGTTGTCGCCAGCGCGGCACGGCGATCCTGCTTGTGACGCACGACCCGCAGGCGGCCGCCTTCGCCGACCAGGTGCTGGCGCTGCGCGACGGCCGCCTCGTCGCGTACGAGCCGGACTGGGCGGACGGCGAACCCGCGACGCTTCAGCCGCGGTGAGCGTCCGCAACCTGCTGTGGTTCTATCGCCGCCGCCTGCGCGCACGCGCGGTGCAGGAGGTGCTCGCGCTCGTCGGCATCGCGGTCGGCGTCGCGCTGCTGTTCGCGGTCCAGGTCTCGAATCGCAGCCTCAGCGCCTCGATCTCGCAGCTCACGCACGGGCTCGTCGGCGACGCGCAGTTGCAGCTCGTCGCCCGCGGGCCGCAGGGCTTCGACGAGCGGGTGGCGGAGCGGGCGCAGCGCAGTGCGGGCGTGCGGGCAGTCGCGCCGATGCTGGTGGCGCAGGGCAACGTCGTCTCCGGCCGCGGTAGTCGGTCGGTGTACCTGCTGGCGGCCGATCGGCGTCTGGCCGACCTCGGCGGCGCGCTGCTGACCGGCTATCGCTCGGCGAGCCTCGAGCGCCTGCACGCGGTCGTGCTGCCGCTGTCGCTCGCCAGGACGCTCGGCGTCCGCTTCGGCGACACGGTGACGCTGCAGATCGCCGGCCGGCCCGTTCCGGTCACGGTCGGCGCGATCGTGACCAGTCGCGACGTGGGACCGCTCGCCGACAGCCCGGTGCTGTTCACTTCGCTGGCCTACGCGCAGGAGTTGACCGGGATGCGCAACCGCATCTCGCGACTCTACGTCGCTGCGGAGCCCGGCCGCGCGCAGCTTGCGCGGGCCTCGCTGGAGCGCATCGCGGCCGGGCGGCTGACGGTCGCCGGGACGGACTACGACCGCCGCCTGTTCGCGCAGGCTGCGATGCCGAACGACCAGTCGACCGCGCTGTTCGCAGGCATCAGCGCGCTCGTCGGCTTTCTGCTTGCGGTCAACGCGATGCTGCTGATGGCGCGCGAGCGGCGCGCGCTGATCTCCGAGTTGCGCCTGTCCGGATACGGCGCGGCCGCCGTCGCGCAGGTGCTGCTGCTCGACGCGTTGCTGCTCGGCATCGCGGCGTCGATCGTCGGCGTCGCGCTCGGCGATCAGCTTTCGCGTCACGTGTTCGAGCCCTCGCCCGGCTATCTCGCGATCGCCTTCCCGGTCGGCAGCGCTCGCACCGTGACGGCGGACATCGTGCTGCTGGCCTTCGCCACCGGGATCCTCGCGGCGATCCTCGCCACGCTGAGCTCGCTGCTCGCGGCTTTCCGGGCGCCGACGATGGACACGCTGGAGAGCAGCCCGCTCGACGCCGCGTTGCACGTGCAGCGGCTGCGGCGGCGCGTGTACCGCGCAATCGGCATCGCAGCGCTTGCCGGCGCGGTGGCCGTCACGGTCGTCGCTCCGGAAGCGGCCGTCCTGGGCGTCGTTGCGCTCGTCGTGTCGATGCTGGCGCTGTTGCCGACGCTCCTCAGCGGAACGCTGCGGGCGCTCGACCGCCTGCGGCGCGGCGTCGTCAGCGTGGTGCCGCCGATCGCGGTCGGGGAGCTGCAGTCATCCGGAAGCCGATCGGTTGCGATCGCCGCGATCGCCTGCATCGCCGTCTTCGGCAGCACGGCGATCGAGAGTGCGCACCGCGATCTGCAGAGCGCGCTCGACACCGCCTCGCACGAGTTGAGCGCGGTCACGGATCTGTGGGTGTCGCCTTCCGGCCAGGCGAACGCCTTGGCGACGACGCCGTTCCCGCCGACCGCGCTGCGTCAGATCGCTCGCACGCAGCACGTCGCCAGCGTGGCGATCTATCGCGGCGGCCTGCTCGACCTCGGCGATCGCCGTGTGTGGGTGATGGCGCCGCCGCGCGGCTCCGCGGGCCTGCTGCCCGCGGACGAGCTTGTCGACGGCGACCTGGGGGAGGCCCGCGCTCGCCTCAACACGGGCGGCTGGGCGGCGATGTCGGAGGTGCTCGCCAGAGAGCGCCACCTGTCCATCGGCGACGCGTTCACGCTCGCCGCCCCGCGCCCCATGCGCTTCCGGCTCGCGGCGGTCACGACGAACTTCGGCTGGTCGCCCGGCGCGCTGATCCTCAACGCCGACGACTTCGCGCGCGCGTGGGCGAGCGACGACGCCAGCGCGCTCCAGGTGCGGCTCGACGGCGCCGTCTCGCGCGTTGCCGGCAAACGCCTCGTGCAGCACGCGCTCGGCCTCGGCTCGGCGCTCACCGTCGAGACGGTGCGGCAGCGCGAGCAACGACACCGCGCCACGACGCGGGCCGGCTTGGCACGGTTGACGCAGATCGCGGTGCTCGTGTTGATCTCGGCCGCGCTGGCGATCGGCGCGGCGATGGGGGGCATGATCTGGCAGCGGCGGCGCCGCATGGCCGACCTCAAGCTCGCCGGCGTCAACCACCGGCAGGTCTGGAGCGCGCTCGTGCTCGAGAGCTCGCTGCTGCTGCTTGTCGGCTGCCTCGTCGGCGCGCTGTATGGAATATTCGGAGCCCAGTTGCTCGATCGAGCGCTCGGAGCCGTCACGGGATTCCCGGTGGTGCAAACGGTGGGCGTTGACGTCGCGCTCGGCAGCTTCGCGCTGGTCGGGCTCGTCGCGTCACTGGTCGTGCTGTTGCCGGGATATTTGGCCGCCCGCGTCCCTGTCGAGGCGGCGTTCCAGGATTGATCTCACCCCAAAGGGGACCTCGTGTTCCGGCGCGGGAATCCGACGCCCCTCGATCGTTCGCAATGCCTGGCACTGCTTGCAGTCGCCGGGCGTGAGCTGACGTGGGTCCTTCCCACCGTCGCGCGAACGATGGAAAGCTGGCGGCGCCTCGCTGCCGCGATCCCCGACGCGCAGCTGCGCGCCGACGCTGAGTCCAACCTGCGCAGCTCGCGCCTCAACGCCGAGGGCGCGGCGCTGTACGCCGTCTTGCCGCAGCACCGCCAACCGTCGCTCCTCGCGGCGCTGCTGGCGTACCAGATCATGCTCGACTACCTCGACACGCTCAGCGAACATCCGGGACCGGAGCAGCGCGCCGACGGCGTCCAGCTACACCGTGCCCTGGCGGAGGCGCTCGACCCGGGCGGTGCGATCTCCGAGCACTACCGCCACCACCCGTGGCGCGACGACGGCGGATACCTGCGCAACCTGCTCGACACGACGCGACGCGGGTGCGCGACGCTCCCGTCCTACGAGCGCGTGCGCAGTCGTGCCGTGGCGTCGGCGCGCCGGATGACCGTGCAGAGCGCGAACCACGAGCCGTCGCCCGAACGGCGCGAGGCGGCCCTGCGTGCCTGGGCGGCGCGCGAGTTCCCCGGACGGGACGAGCTCGCCTGGTTTGAATGGACCGCTGCGTCGTGCTCCTCGCTGTCCACGCTCGCGCTGCTGGCGCTTGCTGTCGATCCGCGGCTGCACGAGGACGACGTGCTCGAGGCCGAGGCGGTGTACTTCCCGTGGGTCTGCGCCGCGAGCACGCTGCTCGACGCGTTCGTCGATCAGCACACCGACCGGGCGGAGGGGAGCCACTCGTACGTCGAGCACTACGACAGCCCGGCGCAGATGGTCGAGCGCCTGTGCGAGATCGTCTTCCGCTCCGTCGACGGCGCTCGGCGTCTGCGCAACGGCGAGCGCCATGCCCTGATCGCCGCGGGGATGGTGTCGATGTACCTCTCGAAGGCGAGTGCGCGCAGTGCCGAGCTGCGCGCAGCCTCCCGTCGCATCGCACGCGTCGCCGGCTCGCTGCCGCGCGTGCAGATGCCGATCATGCGCGCGATGCGGCTGCTCCAGCGCCTCGGCGACGCCTGACCCCTAGCGCTAACTATTTACGGAAAGGGGGTTGACCGCCTTCCGCGCGCAGCCGTAGCGTGCGGGCGTCCCGGCGCCGAGCTCCCAGCTCGGCCTGCCGCGACCGTTCGGCGATGACTGCGCACACGACTCGGATCGCATGGCTCTTCCCCCGGAGCTCCCCGCGACCGGTCCGCGGTCGTCGCAACCGGGCGGATCGGCGGCATGCGGGACGCCTCAGGGCCCCGGCTCCGACCCCCCATCCCGGCCGGGGCCTGAGGCGTCCCCATCGATGAGCGAGGCGGTCGAGGACGGTCGCGCCGGCTGGACGCTGGTGCAGGTGTCCGAGCTGGTTCGCCGCGCTGAGGAGCTGCTGCTCGACGGCGTCACGCTCGTCGGCCCGCATGCGCACGCCGGGATGGCCGCCGACGCCGCGATCGCCATCGGCTGCACCGAGCTCGGTCGCCTCAAATGCGCGCTCGGCGAGTGCATCGAGCTTGCTGAACAGCTCGAACTGCTCGCCGCGCGCCTGCCGGATCGACCGGTCGCAGCCGCGTGGGAGCGCGTCGCCGCGGCGGCAGCCGCCGACATGGCGGACGGAATCGTCGATCCCCGGCGGGCGCTGCTGGCGGCTCGCCTGCTGGACGTGGCGCGTGGCTGGGAGGCGCTCGCCGTCGCGCTCACGGACGCCGACGCCGTCGCTGCCTGGGAGCGGCTCAGCGTCGAGGAGCTGCTCGGGCGCTTTCGCGACGCCGACCCGCAGCATGTCGCGCAGGTCGTCACCGAGGCAGGCATCGAAGCCGGCACGCCGTTTGCCGCCTGCAGCCCCGACCAGCTCACGGCGCTCGCCGTCGGCTTGCGCCGGCACAGCGGGCAGCCGACGCCGTGACGTGACCTGCCGCCCGGCGGTGCTTAGTCCGGCAGCCGTGCGGTGCGCATGTCTACGCGCTCGCCCCTGAACGGCACGCCCTCCGCCTCCAGCAGGGCGCGCTGGCGCGTTCCCTTCGCGAGCGACCCGTCGGCGCGCACGATGCGATGCCACGGCACGCCCGGATCCTCGCACGCGCTCAGCACGGCGCCGGCGACGCGCGGCGCGCCCGGCGAGACGTCGCCGTAGCTGCGCACGAAGCCCGCCGGCGTCGCGCGGACGCGCTCGAGGATCGACGCGGCGCGATCGCCGTCAGCGATCGCCAGGCGCCTTCTGCGGATACATCCCGACCGGGCGGGAGAGATCCAAAGCGGTCTGCACGATGCGGCGCTGCTCCATCGCGTGCGCGGCCGGGTAGCCCTCGGCCGTCGAGGCGCGCTCGGGCCGGCCGATGTAGCCGAACTTCAGCTCGCGCGGCAGGATCTGCATCAGCCGCGGCGACATGTGTGCGCGCGCGCCCATGTTGCGCGGCTCCTCCTGCAGCCAGACGACTTCTCTGAGGTTCGGGTAGCTGCCGACGAGCTCGAGGATCTGACCCTGCGGGAACGGATAGAGCAGCTCGACGCGGCCGATCGCAACGCCCTCGTTGTCGGCGCGCTCCTCGGCGCCGACGAGGTCGTAGTAGACCTTGCCGCTGCACAGGATGAGGCGCGTCACCTTCTCGTTGTCGACGCGCGGCTCGGCCAGCACCGGGTAGAACTGGCCCTCGGCGAGGTGCTCGATGCGGTTCGTCGCCTGCGGCAGGCGCAGCAGCGACTTCGGCGTCATCACGATCAGCGGGCGCTGCTTGGCGATCTTCGCCTGACGGCGCAGCAGGTGGAAGTACTGCGCCGGCGTCGACGGGTAGGCGACGCGGATGTTGCCCTCGGCGGCGAGCTGAAGCCAGCGCTCCAGGCGCGCGGAGGAATGCTCCGGCCCGGAGCCCTCGTACGCGTGGGGCAGCAGCAGCGTCAGGCGCGTCGACTGGCCCCACTTGGCCAGGCCGGAGACGATGAACTGGTCGATGATGACCTGCGCGCTGTTGACGAAGTCGCCGAACTGCGCCTCCCACAGCACGAGCGTCTCGGGGCCCTCCTGCGAGTAGCCGTACTCGAAGCCGAGCGCCGCCATCTCAGACAGCGGGCTGTTGTGCAGCTCCATCGGCGCGAGCGCGCTCGGCAGATGCTGGATCGGGCAGTACTCCTGGCCCGTCTTCGGGTCGTGCAGCACGAGGTGGCGCTGGCTGAAGGTGCCGCGCTCGGCGTCCTGGCCGGTGAGGCGCACGGGCGAGCCCTCGGTCAGCAGCGACGCGAACGCGAGCGACTCGGCGTGCGCCCACGTGATGCCGCCGTCGGCGCCCATCGCCTCGCGCCGCTGCTCCAGCGGGCGCTTGAGCTTCGGGTGGACGTTGAAGCCCTCGGGCACCCGCAGCAGCGCCTCGTTGAGTTCGCGCAGGCGGTCGGCGTCGACCGCGGTCGCGACGTCGGGGGACGGCGTGCGGTCGAGCTGGTACTCGCCGGTGCCCTGCTCGACCGGCGTCGCGGCCGACAAGCGCGCCTTGAGCTGCTGGTGCTCCTCGCTCAGCCGCTGCCAGACCGCATCGGTCATGGCGTCGACCTCGTTCTGCGTCACGACGCCGTCGTCGATCAGCTCACGCGCGTAAATCTGCGGCGGCGTCGGGTGCTCTCTGATCTTCGCGTACATCTCCGGCTGGGTGTACGCGGGCTCGTCCGCCTCGTTGTGGCCGAAGCGGCGGTAGCCGATCAGGTCGATCAGCACGTCGTGGCCGAACTCCTGGCGGTAGGCGTGCGCGAGCCGCGCGGCCGCGACGCACCCCTCCATGTCGTCGGCGTTGGCGTGGATGATCGGCACGTCGAAGCCCTTCGCGAGGTCCGAGGCCCAGCGCGTCGAGCGCGCGTCGTCGGGGTCCGTCGTGAAGCCGACCTGGTTGTTCTGGATCAGGTGGACGGTGCCGCCGACGGTGTAGCCGTCGAGCGCCTGCAGATTGAACGTCTCCGCCACGACGCCCTGGCCCGGGAACGCGGCGTCGCCGTGCAGGATGATCGGCAGCGCCGCGTTCGTGTCCTGCGTCGCGTGCGGGCCCTGGCGCGTCGTCTGCGCGGCGCGCGTGGCGCCGACGCCGACCGGACCGACGTACTCGAGATGGCTCGGGTTCGACTCCAGCCGGACGATCAGCGAGCTGCCGTCGGACAGCTCCTGCGTGCCGCGCGCGCCGTGGTGGTACTTCACGTCGCCGGTGCCGCCCTGGGGGATCGAGGTGATCACGTCGAGCGTCGTCTGTCCCTCGAACTCGGCGAAGATCGAGCCGTAGGAGCGGCCGAGGTTGTGCGCCAGCACGTTGAGACGGCCGCGGTGCGCCATGCCGATCACGACCTCGCGCCCGCCGTTGCCGCCGGCGAGCCGGACGAGCTCATCGACCATCGGCACCGTCATGTCGAGGCCCTCGATCGAGAACTGCTTCTGGCCGAGGTAGGCCTTGTGCATGAAGCGCTCGAGCGCGTCGACTTGGATCAGCCGCTCCAGCAGCCGCTTGCGCTCGGCGCTCGTGAGCGGTCTGCGGAAGGCGCCCGTCTCGATCTTCTCGCGCAGCCACACGCGCTGGCGGTGGCTGGAGATGTGCTCGATCTCGTACGCGATCGTGCCGCAGTAGGTCTCTCTGAGGTGCGGCAGCGCGTCGGCGAACGTCTCGCCCGGCACCGCGACGCGCAGGATGCGCGCGGGGATCTGGCGCATCAGCTCGGGCGTGAGTCTCAGCGGCCCGGGGTCGAGCGCCGGGTCGCCGACCGGCTCGGAGCCGAGCGGGTCGAGCTGCGCGGCGAGGTGGCCGTGCATGCGGAAGGCCTTCAGCAGCGAGTCGGCTGCCTGCACCGCCTGCAGCAGCTCCTCGCTTGGTGCGCCGGCCGGCGCCGGTGCCGCTGCGGGCGCGGCGGCGACCTGCGGTGCCGGCTTGGTCGGCAGCGGCGGCAGCGCGACGCCGAGCGATTGGAAGACGCCCTCGTAGAACGCGTTCTCGCCCTGCAGATAGCGCTCGATCAGTTGCAGGAAGCGACCCGACTCCGCCCCCTGGATTATCCGATGGTCGTACGTCGAGGTCATCGACATGACTCTCTCGGCGCCGATCTGCGCGCCGATCTCGCCGAGTCCGACGGGGTACGCGATTGAGCCGGTCGCGACGATCGTGCCCTGGCCGACCATCAGCCGCGGCACAGAGGCGACCGTGCCGATGCCGCCCGGGTTCGTGAGCGTGATGTTGCCGCCGGTGAGGTCGTCGGCGGTCAGCGTGTTCGTGCGCGCCTTCTCGACGAGCGCGTTGTAGGCGTCGAGGAAGGCCTTGAAGTCGAGCGCGTCGGCGCCTCTGACGACCGGCACCATCAGCGTGCGCGAGCCGTCCTTCTTCTCGACGTCGACCGCGAGGCCGAGGTTCACGGCGCCGTCGTCGATGCGGTGCGGCTTGCCGTCGAGCTCGGCGAAGTGGTGCGCCATCACCGGCATCTCGGCGCCGGCCTTGGCGATCGCGTAGGCGATCAGATGCGTGAAGGAGACCTTGAGGCCGGCCTCTTTGAGCTGCTTGCGGCGCGCGTCGAGCGTCGTCACCGTGAGCGTGCGGAAGGACGTCGCCGTCGGGATCGAGCGGCTGTCGTCCATGTATCTCGCAAGCATCGCCGCGCCGCCCTTGAGCAGCGTGGCGCCGGCGGGCTTGCCGGGCGCGGGCGCCTTGGCGGGGGCGGTGCCGTTGGCGGCCGCGAGCACGTCGTCCTTGGTGATGCGCCCGCCCGGGCCGCTGCCCGCGACCTGTTCGAGCGCGACGCCGTGCGCGGCGGCGGCGCGGCGCGCGACCGGCGAGGCGTTTGCGTCGCCGTCGTCGGCCGGGGGGGTGGCGGGCGTTGAGGCGGCCGCGCCGTTGCCGGCGGTGGGCGCGGGGGCGCCGCTCTGCGCGCCGCTCGCGCCGGCGCCGGCGGTCATGCGCGCGAGCACCTGCCCGACCGTGACGGTGTCGCCCGGCTCGACGAGCAGCTCGGTGACGGTGCCGCTCGCAGGCGCGGGCACCTCGGCGTCGACCTTGTCGGTCGAGATCTCGACGAGCGTCTCGTCGGCTTCGATCGCGTCCCCTGCGGCCTTGTGCCACTCGAGCACGACGCCCTCGGTGACGGACTCGCCCATCTGCGGCATGACGATCTCGAGCGTTCGCGCCTCGCCGGCGTCCGCGGGCTCCGCGGGCGCAGCCTCCGTCGCGGGCGCGCCGCCGTTGCCGGAGCCGTTCGAGCCGCTCGGCGCAATCTCGGCCAGCACGCTCCCGACGGCGACCGTGTCGCCCTCCGCGGCGAGGATCCGCGCGACCGTGCCGGACACCTCGGAAGGCACCTCGGCGTCGACTTTGTCGGTGGAGATCTCGACCAGCGTCTCGCCCGCCTCGACCTCGTCCCCCTCGTGCTTGTGCCACTCCAGAATCGTGCCCTCGGCGACGGAGTCGCCCATCTGGGGCATCACGACCTGGGTCGTCGTGTCGACTGACATCCTGTCGCTTGACAATAGCGATTTGCCTTCGCGGCCGACTTGCGCTAGACGGGCGCGCCTGCGCGGCGCCGGCGGCGGCTCTCGACCAGAAAACCGACCGTTCCGGCGAACGGGCCGACGCCGCCCACGACGGCCACCGTGACGGCCAGCCAGAACGGAATCGTTCCTCTGCGCACGGCGACGAGGCACAGCGCCGACATGCCGATCCACAGCAGGCCGTGTGACCAGCCGAGCACCATCGTCGCGGCCGGCACGCTCGGCCCGAGCCAGAACAGGAGCAGCGCCGCGAAGACGGCTGAGGCGGTGAACGAGAGCGCCTCGAGCAGACGGAACGAGGGGAAGCCGCTGCCCCGCGCGCGACGGCGTGGGGGCGAGCTGGCGAGCGCGCGCGTCACGCGAGCAGCGCGGCCATCCGCCGCACCGTCTCGTCGGCCTCGTCCGGCCAGCGCTGAACGTCGGTCGGCCACCAGGCGTGCGCGTCGTGCTCGTCGTCCGGCACCGCCTCGGCGCCCGCGGGGAGCCACGCCATCCCGACGACGAAGACCAACCCGTTGGGCGTTTCGGCAAGCGCCTCGACGCTCATCTGCGCGGGCGCGACCGACCACTCCTCCTCCAGCTCGCGCACCATCGCATCGACCGGCTGCTCGCCGACCTCGACGGCCCCGGCGGCGCCCAGCGTCCAGCGCCCGGTCCACGTCGCGAGCCAAGGGGCGCGCCGGCCGGCGAGCCAGCGGCCGTCGGCGTCGCGCACGACGCACAGGACGGAGACGCTGCGCGTCGCCTGGCTGCCGACCAGCCGCAGCGACCAGCGCGCCGGCTGCAGCTCAAGTCGCAGCCCCTCCGCGTGATGCTCGAAGCCGGCGAGCCGCGCGGCGAGGCCGTCGTGGCTCGGCGAGCCGCGGTCCCGCAGTGCCGCCAGGGCGGCGTCGGCGGCGATCGTGTCGGCGGCGTCCGGCTCGAACGGGTCCTGTCGCCAGGCCGCCGTCACCTGCTCGGGCGGCCACGGGCCGCGCGCGAGCAGGAGGCCGTTCGCAGGGGACATACGGGTGAAGGCTACATCCGGCGCACCGCCAGCCGTACGCGCCATACGCTGCGCGCGATGACTCCGCGCCCGCGCAATCACTGGGGCTGGGGCTGGGCCGACGAGGCGCTCGCGCACGAGCAGGTGCGCGAGGCGGCCGGCGGGCTTGCGCAGCATCTCGGCTTCGGCGACCCCGAGCCCGAGCGGCCGGTGCCGCTGGCGGCGATCGAGCTGCCGGCCTCGCGGCTTCCGCCGCCGCCCGCCGCGCTCGCCGGGATCTGCACGGACGCGTGCGACGAGCGCGTGCGCCACGCCTACGGTCGCGCCTACCGCGACGTCGTGCGCGCGTTCCGTGGGCGGATCGACCACGCGCCCGACGTCGTCGCGCGCCCGCGCGCGGAGGAGGACGTCGAGCGGGTGCTGGCGTGGGCCGCCGACGTCGGTGCGGCGGTGATCCCGTTCGGCGGCGGCACGAGCGTCGTCGGCGGCGTCGAGGCGCGCGTGGGTCAGGGCTGGAACGGCGTCGTGACGCTGTCGCTCGCGGAGCTGGACCGTGTGCTAGAGGTCGACGCCGTCTCCGGCGCCGCGCGCATCCAAGCCGGCGCACTCGGCCCGGCCCTGGAGGAGCAGCTCGCGCCGCATGGACTCACGCTGCGTCACTTCCCGCAGTCGTTCCAGCTCTCCACGCTCGGCGGCTGGATCGCAACGCGCGCGGGCGGCCACTTCGCGACCGGTGAGACGCACATCGACGATCTCGTCGAGTCGATCCGCGCGATCACGCCGGTCGGCGCATGGGAGTCGCGTCGGCTGCCCGGTTCGGGCGCCGGCCCCAGCCCCGACCGGCTGCTGCTCGGCAGCGAGGGAACGCTCGGCGTCATCACCGAGACGTGGGTGCGGGTGCGGCCGAAGCCGACGGGCCGCGCGGGGCGCGCTGTGCGCTTCGCCGACTTCGCGGCCGGCGCCGCGGCCGCGCGCGCGATCGTGCAAGCCGGTCTTGCGCCCGCGAACTGCCGGCTGGTCGACGCGCGCGAGGCGGCGCTGACGTTCGCCGGCGACGGGACGCGCGCGCTGCTCGTGCTGGGCTTCGAGACGGCCGGCGATCAGCGCGTCATCGACGAGCGGATGCGGGCGGCGCTTGCGCTGTGTCGGGACGCCGGCGGCACCTGGGAGGAGCAGGCGGAGGGGGCCCGCGGCGGCGCCTCCGGCGCGTGGCGGGAGGCGTTCCTGCGCGCGCCGTACATGCGCGACGTGTTCGTCGCGATGGGTGTGCTGAGCGAGACGTTCGAGACGGCGATCACGTGGGAGCGCTTCGAGCGCTTCGTGGAGGACGTCAAGGCGGCGACGCGCGCGGCCGTGCGCGAGGTCTGCGGGGTCGAGGGGATCGTCACCTGTCGCGTCACGCACGCCTATCCGGATGGCGCCGCGCCGTACTTCACCGTGCTCGCGCCCGCGCGCCGCGGCGAGGAGGTCGACCAGTGGGACGCGATCAAGCGCGTGGCGGCCGACGCGGTCCTCGCCGGCGGCGGCACGATCACGCACCACCACGCGGTCGGGCGCGACCACCGGCCGTGGTACGACGGCCAGCGACCGGAGCCGTTCGCCGCCGCGCTGCGGGGAGCGAAGGCGGCCGTCGACCCGACCGGGCTGCTGAACCCCGGCGTGCTGATCGAGCCGCTCGGCGGCTAGCCTGCCCGGCGTGAGCGGCTCCCCTTCGATCGCGATCCTCGGGCCGGGCGGCGTCGGCGGCCTGCTGGCGGCGGCGCTCACGCGCGCGGGCGCGCGCGTGACGGTGGTGGCGCGGGAGTCGACCGCGGAGACGATCGCGCGCGACGGGATCGCGGTGGAGAGCGTGGTGCTGGGTGACTTCACCGCCCGTCCGGCGGCGGTCGCGCGGCTGGCGGAGCCGGTCGACGCGTTGCTCGTCGCGACGAAGGCGGCGGCGCTCGCGGATGCGCTCGAGCGCGTGGAGAGCACCGCCGAGCCGGGCGTCGTCGTCCCGCTGCTCAACGGCTTCGACCACATGGCGCTGCTGCGCGAGCGCTTCGGCGCGCGCGTCGCCGCCGGCACGATCCGTGTGCAGGCCGACCGGCCAGCGGTCGGCCGGGTCGTGCAGAGCAGCAGATTCTTGTTCGTCGAGCTGGCGAGCGACGAGGCGACACTGCGACCGGCGCTCGCCGCGCTCGCGGAGCTGCTGCGGACGGCCGGTGTCGAGACGCGCGTAAGCGACGACAAAGGCGAGGCGCGGATCCTGTGGGGCAAACTCGTGCGGCTCAACACGCTTGCGTGCATGACGACCGCGTACGACGCGCCCTTTGGCGCGATCCGCGCCGACCCGGTGCGCTGGGCCGAGCTGGAGGCGTGCGTGCATGAGGGGATCGCGGTCGCGCGCGCGGAGGGGGCGGACATCGATCCCGCGGTCGTGTTCGGCGAGTTCGAGGTGCTGCACGACGGCTTCGGCACCTCGATGCAGCGCGACGTTGCGGCCGGCCGCGAGCCGGAGCTTGACGCGATCGCCGGCGCGGTGCTGCGTGCGGGCGCACGTCACCGCGTCGCATGCCCGACGATCGCGACGCTCGCAGCGCGGATCGCGGAACGCGCCGGCATCCCTGCGCCGGCCGCGGTCGCCTGAAGTCAGCCGCCGGTGCGGGCGATCGCCGCGCGCGCGTCCTCGAGCCATGCGAGGTCGGCGCGCAGCCGTGCGACGACGGCCGCGTCGGCGAGCGCCGTCCCCGCGGCCGTCTGTCGCCGCGGGTAGCGGGCCAGCAGCTGCTCGCGGTCGCGCGCGTGCGCGGCGAGCTGCGCTATCAGCGCCTCACGGTGAGCGCAGCGCGCGAAGACCAGGCGCAGGTGCAGGTCCGAGCGCACGGGTTCCGGTCGCGCTTCCGCGCGCAGCCAGGCGTCGAGCGTCGCAATGCCGGCGGGTGTGGCCGCGTAGACGACGCGCGGGCTGCGACGCGTGCCGCCGCGCCGTGCGGCGCTCGTCACGAGGCCACTGCGCTCGAGCTGGTCGAGCGCGGGATAGACGGCGCTGGGGTTGAGTCGCCAGGCCGGCCCGAGGCGCTCGTCGAGGCGCTGGGCGAGTTCGTAGCCGTAGCTGCGCCGCTCGGCTACCAGCGCAAGGACCGCGTGCGTGAGGGACATCGCAGGGCGACCGTAGCGGCGGCCGCCGGGCTGCGTCGCAGGCCGCACGACGAATCGTGTTAGACACACTGGATATATGTGAATCGGCGCACCCTATTCAGTTCAGAATCTTTTTCCATAGGCTTGACCCAGCGCGCCGTTGCGCCAAGCATTGGCGGCGATGACAGCATCGCGCTCGCCATTTCTGCCCGATCCCCCGACCCGGCACCCGTCATTCCCCCGACGAACGCCGGGACGATTCGCGCGCACCCCCATCCCGGCGCGCGGGTCTGCTGGCCTGGCCGCGCCTCCCGCGTCGGTCGACCGTCGCTAGCTACGGGTGGGAACCGGCATGCGAGCTGAACAGCGGCCCTGGCGGGTTACGTGTCCGCCAGGGCCGCTCATCGCTCGCGACGGAGCGAGGGCATGAGCGTGGCCGCGCAGCCGGAGGCCGATGCCGTCGACACGCGCGTCGTGAAGGCGCTGGGCCATCCGACGCGCGTGCAAATCCTCAATGTGCTGCGCGACCGGGAGCTGGCGAGCCCGGTCGAGCTGTCAGCGGAGCTCGGCGTCGCGCTCGGCACGATCGGCTATCACGTGCGACGGCTCGAGCAGCTCGGCTTCATCGAGCTGGCCAGACGCACGCAGCGCCGCGGCGCGATCGAGCATCATTACCGCGCGCGCCGGCTGCTCGACGAGGACGCAGCCGATGCGCTGTTCGCCTCGCCCGGCGGCCACGGAGCCGATGCGCTTGCCGTCGCGCGCGAGGCGCAGACGGCGCTGGCAAGCGGCGGCTTCGACCCTGTCCTCACGCTCGCGGATCGGCGCCTGTTGACGCTCGACGCCGCCGGCGAGGCGGAGCTGGAGCGCGCCCTCCTGCGTTGGCAACGCGCGCTTGAGTGGATCGCGCGCGCGAGCGCCAGGCGCCTCGCCGGCGTTGGAGAGGCGGCTGCGCACCGCTGCACCGCCGTCGTCATGCGTTTCGAGCTGCCGACCGGGATCGACGAAGGCTGACGGCGCCGGCGGCGGGGTTCGCCGGCGGATGCGGCTCAGGTCGCCCGTTCGTTAGAACGAGCGGCGTGCGAGGTCGCCGGAGCGCTCGCCGCCGACGGTGGTGGTCGCGACCGCCTCGACGACCTCCTCCTCGGTCGCCTCGCGCTCGCCATCGTGCTGGCCGTCGCACAGCACGCGGAAGTTGCCGGTCACGCCGTTGTCGGCCTGGATCACGATGCCGGGGAGGATCTCCTCGCCCTCCTCGAGGCCCAGCCGCTCGAGGTCGAAGTGCGCGAGCCCGATCCCCCACGCGGTGTGCGTGGGGTTCTCGCGGTCGTGCGCGGCGATTGCCTGCGCGAAGCGCTCGAGGTTCTTCGCGATCTTCGACGTGTCGGCCATCCGGTGGGCAGGGTACCGCGCGCGCCGAGCGGCGGCATCCGGAGGGCTTGGTGGGAAACAGGACCGGCTCCAATCCGCCGTTCGGCATGCCTCTGCGCAGTGGAGTTGCGAGGCTGACAGCGCGCGCTGCCGAGGGTCCGAATTACTTGACAGCGGTGTAGCGCCAGCTTACGCTGTCGCTACGGCACGTTTCCCGCTCGGAGCGAGATGGCGGCCGCATGCCACGTCGGGGGAAAGGGGGTACGCGCCGTAAAGAGCGCACGCGACGCCGTGTGCGCGTCGTCTGCTGTTCACATACTCGAGGGAGGCATTAATGAAGCTCGGCAAGCTGCTCCTCGCCGTCGTGGGCGCCACGGTTCTCCTCGGCGCACTCGTCGCCACGGCTTCGGCCGGTCGGTTCGAAATCTCGTCGCAATCGGGTAGGGGCACCTGGGTCACGATGAACTTCGGCGGCGGCTTTGGGACGGTTGAATGTGAAGTCGTTCTCGAATGGACGTTCCACACAAGGTCGATCACAAAGACCGCGGGGTCGCTAATCGGCTATGTCACCGCCGGCAACGTCAGCAGGTGCGCCAGGGGGAATGCCACGGTCAATAGGGGCTCTCTTCCTTGGCACGTCAGGTACACGAGTTTCACCGGCACCCTACCTAACATAACCGGCCTCAGCGCTACCGTCACCGGCGCCGAATGGACAACGAGGGAACCGACATTCGGCATAACGTGCACTGTCAGGGCTGCGGAATCCTCGACCATAGGAACCTTCACGCTCTCCTCAGGCATCGTCACCAGGTTGGAAGCGAGCGGCGAAAGCAGGTGTGGCGAATTCAGCGGTAGGCTTAGCGGGAGCACCACAAACGTCGAAAACAGGTCCGGCGCCAGGCTCACCATCAGGCTAATATAAAGTTGAGTGGTGGGATAGCTGCGGCGCTCGATTCGACCCACTGGCCGCGTGAAGCACGAACGCCGCGATGATGATCGCGGCGTTCGTGCGTCGAGTTGGCTCGCAGAGAGCAGCGAATCGTGGTGCGCGCATGCTCGGGGCGCCAGGCGGCGGAGAAAGAAACACTCACGGCTTTATTTGGAAGCCTGGCAGACGCTGCCTGGCAGGGTCACGACGCGGACAGCCGGTCCTGTGAAGCGGCCGATTCACTTGACCGCGGTGTAGTAACGGCTTACGCTGTCGCTGCGGCCCGTCGTCCGCTCGGAGCGGATGCTGGCCGATGCCATGGCGCGGGGAAAGGGGGTACGCAACGCGCGCACACGCGACGCCGTGTGCGTCTTTGTCTGCTGTTCAAACTTGAAGGAGGTTATCTATGAAGCTCGGTAAACTGCTGCTGGCCGTTGTGAGCGCCACGGTGCTCCTCGGTGCACTCGTCGGCTCGGCCTCGGCCGGCCGCCTGGAAATGTCGTCCCAGAACGGAAGGGCCACCTGGGCCGCCATGACCTTCTCAGGCGGGTCCGGAACGGTCGAATGCGAAGTCGTCCTCGAAGCGACCTTTCATTCAAGGACGATGACGAAGACGGCAGGTTCCCTAGTCGGCTATGTCACTGCTGGAAACATTAACAGGTGCGCCAGGGGTGGGTCCACGATCAACAGGGCAAGCCTCCCGTGGCACGTCAGGTACAGGTCCTTCGCTGGGACCCTACCTAGCATAGTCGGAATTGAATTTACCATTACTGGTGCAGAATGGACGACGAGGGAACCATCGTTCGGGATCACCTGCACCGTCAGGGCCGAACAATCCTCAACCATAGCCACATACTCACTTTCGTCGGGCACGGTCACTAGCGCCGCAGCCAGCGGCGAAAGCAGGTGCGGCGAATTCACAGACAGGCTCGGCGGCAGCACCACCAACGTCGGCGAAAGGGGCGGCGCCAGGCTCACCGTCAGGCTAATATAGGCGTGCAAACGGGCCGACTGTGACCAGTGCGCGTGTCGGCCCGGGCGCCGCTTGGAAGCGTGAACCCCGCGAGGCTTCGCGGCGTTCGACACGCGCAGCCCGTTCGGTCGAGGCTCAGTGCCGGCAGTCGACCGCGACACTGAGCGCCTCGCAGATCTCTCGCATACGGGCGTCCGCGAGGCGGCCGAGACGATCGGTCAGGGTGGCGAGCGCAACGCTCTCGACCGAATCGAGGTTCACGGCAGAGCGCCGCGGGACCGGATCCATGTCGGGGTCGAGGACGACCTCGCTGGGCAGTCCGCGGATGGTCGTCGTGCACGGTGCGATCAGGGTGCGCCGCAGACGTGGGATCGCGGCGTCACGCGACAGGACGATGACCGGCCTACCGCCGATCTCGGGCAGCTCGCACCACCATGCCTCGCCGCGGGCAGGTAGGGCGGTCATGAAGCTGCGGCGGCGCGCCGGAACGACGCGAGGTCGCCCCAGGCGTCGGGCTCGTCGAGCGGGTGGGCGTCGTACGCGGCATAGCCCGCGTCGACCTCGGCGGCGCGGTGGAGGGAGAGCAGCGCTGCGAGCGCCTCGTCGACAAGGCTGGCATCGGTGGCGTCGGCGCGCAGGCTCCGTGCGGTGTCGAGGAGGTCTGCGTCGACGGTGGTGCTGAGGCGTGTGCGAGCCATGCCACTATTGTGCCACGCATCGGTCGTCGGGATGCGTGGTCAGCCGGCGGGGCGCTCGATGATCTCGATGCGGTAGCCGTCTAGCAAGCTGCTAACCCTTAGTACAAGAGGGGTCAGAGAGGGGTCAGGCAGCGGGACGCTCGATCAGCTCAACGCGGTAGCCGTCTGGATCCGCGACGAACGCCAGCCGCGAGCCGCCCTCGCGCACGCGGTACGGCGGCTTCTCCGGCTCGATGCCCTGCTCGGCGAGACGCGCGAGCGTGCCGTCGAGGTCCTCAGCGGTGATCGCGATGTGGCCGTAGCCGGTGCCGATCTCGTATGGCTCGGTGCGGCCGATGTTGTACGTCAGCTCCAGCCGCGGCGAGTCGCCGTCGTCCGGCATGTTCATGAAGACGTTGACCGCCTCGTCGCGGATCGGCATGCGCGCGACCTCTCTGAAGCCGAGTGCCTCGTAGAACGCGACCGAGCGGTCGATGTCGAGGATGCGGTAGCAGGTGTGGATGAGGGCCATGCGCTCAGCTTCTCACAGCGGCGAGAACGCGTGGTACGACCGTGTAGGGACGGACATTGGGGCTACTCGGACGACGTTCGTAATCGGCCTCGACGGCGTCGTCGCGCACGTCATTCACAAGGTCACGCCGAGAACCCATGACGACGAGGTGCTGGCGGTCCTGGAGCAGTTGGCGGCGACATAAGCGTCGTCGCACGGAGCGCTGCACGCTGTTAGGCTCGCCCGCTCAAGCGGCCGGTTGGTCGTGCGGGATGCACGCGGGCGGCCGGAAAACAAGCCTCGCCGGGGGAAACTTGCGAGGCGGAAGGGGGAAAGGATGTCATCCACCAGGATGGCTGGATCGCGCCTGCCACTGGCGACGATCTGGCGGCTCATCGCGTGTGCGGCGCTGCTGTGCGCGCTCAGCCTGGCGTTTACACCAAGTCGCGCCCATGCGTTTTGCTCGGGCCTGGGATGCTTGCCCGGAACCGGTTACACGATCGACAGAACGTGGGACTGCGGGCAGATCCACAGCGAAACGCTCTGCTGGTTCAACGGCGTCACGTCGAGGGCGAGCGCGACTCAGCACACGTGGGGCTTCGGCTCGGCTGCATACAACGGCGAAGGCAGCGTGTCCGTGGCCATAGAGGCCACTACCGGGACGATTGACCCGTTTGGCTCTTCGGGCACCAATCTGGCCCGGGCGTGCTTTGAAAACAACTGCAACGATCAGGAATCCACGTCCTTGTACGAGAACGTGAGCAACTCCGGCTTCCATACCATCTTCGGACACGGGGAGGCTTAGGCCATGCGCAACACAACTCGCACGTCGATCGTCGCTGCTGTGGTGGTCTGCCTCGTGGCCGCCGTCGTGGCGGTTGCTGGCGCTCGTGACAGGCCTGCTACACATGCACATGGCAAGTCGGTCCTGGCCCATGCGGCGGCGCTCCAAGGTCTTGCGGATCTGGCGCCTCATGTGGCAGCGCTTCGGACTGCCCACGGACCGAGCGATGTCGTCGATGATCAGCTCGTCCATTCGCCGCTGCTGAGCGATGGGGTAGCGGATCCTCGGCTGTCTCGGCGCGTGGGCTTCTCGAAGCCGGCCTGGTTCGTCCCGGCTTCAGACGGAAGAAGCATCTGCGTGCTGACGTCTGCGAGCCTCAACTGTCCGCCTAATTCCGACGTTGAGGATCACGGCCTGGCCCCCTCGATCTCCTGGACCGCCGCCGGGCCGGTGCGGGTTTCGGGGATAGCTTCTGATGCCGTCACGAGTGCCGAGATCGTTCGAGCTGACGGCACGAGCGTCTCCGTGACTGTGACCAACAACCTGCTCGACTACGCCAGCGAGGCCGCTCCGCGTGAGATCACGTGGACGGGTCCGGACGGAGGGCACACGGTCGTGTTCCCTGAGATCAAGGGCCGGTAGCGCGGGTGTGTGGTGTGCGCCGCGCCTTTTGAGGCGCGGCGCACACCGATCCCCGGCGCGTCCCCGCGCTCAGTTGTGTTCCGAAGCCGGCTGCTCGGCTCTCGCGATGGCGTCGTCGAGGAATTGCTGAGTCGCCTGCTGGCGGCTGATCGCGACGACGCGCCCCTGAGGGTCGATGACGAACGTCTCGGGCAGAGCCTGGACGTCGTAGTCACGGGCAAGAAGGCCGTGGTCATCCGTCAGGACGGGCATCGTCAAGCCCTGCGAAGCGACAAAGTCGCGCGCTGCTCTGGGGTCGTCTTGCCAGTTGACGAGCAGGGCGGTTCCTGTTCCATCTGCGCTGAGGGCTCTGCTGGCGGTGTCGAAGAGCGGCAGTTGCTCTTTGCACGGCGAGCACCACGACGCGAAGAAGCTCAGGATCACGACCCTTCCCCGGTACTGCGCCAAGGAATCGGTGCCCGGCCCGCCCAGGACCGGCAGGCTCTCGTCTGGAGCCGGTGGGCGGGCACCGTGGTTGACCGCGTCGTCCAAGCTCGTCCACGGCTGCGTGGCCGCGAGCGCCGTGGCGGAGACGGCCAGCGTGGCGGCGAGCGCTATAGCGAGGCGTCGACCACGGCGCCGACGCGGCGCACGCCGGGTCTCCGTGTGTTCCTTGCGGATGGCGTCGGTAAGGCTCTGCTCGAGCCTGGGAAGGACGGTCATGGGCTGCTCGCCTCCTGGGTCAGTCGCCGTCGAAGGGCCGCGAGGCCGCGGCTCACGCGTTTTCGCACGACAGCGGGAGAGGTTCGAAGACGAGCAGCTGCGTCTGCGTAGCTCTCGTCCTCCATGATGTGTGCGCGCACGGCGTCCTGCTGCTCCGCGGGAAGCTCTGCGAGCAGGCGAAGGACCGTGTCGTCGCACCCGCTGATCCGCGACAGCTCCTCGTCGTCCCACGCGAGACGCTCGACGCCGAGCTTCCGACGCGCGCGATCTTCGATCGCGTGTCGGCGCAGGGTGGAGCGCAGTTTGTTGCGTGCGATGCCAAGAAGCCAAGCAGGCGCCGGTGCCACGTGGGGCGCAAAGCGCTCCGATGCGAGGTATGCGGCGGCGAACGTCTCAGCCGCGAGGTCGGCCGCAAGCGACGGGTCGCGGGTCTGTTTCACCAGCCACGCGAGCACCAACCGCTCATGCCGGCGATAGAAGACGGCGAACGCCTCCGCGTCGCCACGTTGCGCGTCCGCGAGCAGCTCCGCGTCGCTCGCGGTATCGGTCATCGAGGGCATATCTACAACCTATTCGCACGAGCGACCGGCTTTGTGACCGCTCGGGCGGGCCTGGGGCCTAGAAACCGTTGCTGTGTTGTGGCCAGACGGTGCCGTTCTGCCTGACCCCCCCCGGCGCGCTATACCTCGATGGCTTTCCCGCTCCGCGGCGGCAGCGCGATTCCCGCCACGGCGATCTCTTCGTATTTCTCGATCAGTTCGGAGAGCGGCATTTGGAGGCCGCGTTCGAGTTTGAGCAGGACGCGGAAGGTGGGGTTGATCTCGCCGCGTTCGATGGCGCCGATGTAGTTGCGGTGGAGGTTGGCGCGGTGGCCGAGTTCTTCTTGGGAGAGGCCGCGTGTGGCGCGGAGAATGCGGACCGCACGGCCGAGCGCTGTGTGATCGGGGCTCTTGGTGTGGGAGCCGTTGGCGTCGTCGTTCATGGCAGCCGGTCGAGGAGCGCGTCGCATACGGCGCTCACGGCTTCGTCGTGCTCGGCGAGTTGTGCGAGCGTGCGGCCGAGTGCGACGGCGGGCATCGTGAGCGGGAAGGATGGGCGCGGGTCGTGGATTGCCCAGCCGAGGTCGTCGAGCAGCCGGAGGCAGTCTCGGTGCTCGCGGATGATGCGGCGAGCGTTCAGCTCGTCGGTGCTCGCAAGCGTCGCGTGCGTCTCATCGAGGCGCGCGAGTTTCAGCGCGATTGCGGCGCGCACGATGATCCGCTCGTACGGCGTCAGCACAACCACGACGCCGGCCGGGGCGTGGGGTGGGCGTGTTCCTCGGGGCGTGGTCGGCGGCATGAAGGTCGCGCGGGCGGGTGGGGGACGACTCCGCCCGCGCTCATGTAGTGTACCACAGTACATGTACTGCTATCCATCGACAAGCGTCCATGTACCGGATTTCATGGCCGCGTGCCACCCAAGGACGAGCCCTTCGCCGTGCAGCTCCGTCGTGTCCGCGAGGCGCGCGGGATCAGTCGGAGCACGCTGTCGCGGCTCACGACGAGGGTGGGGGACATGGGGATCTCGAACGACACGATCACGCGCCTGGAGCTGGACGACGCGCGCCGGCCGGAGGACCGCACGATCCTCCTGCTCGGCGAGGCGCTGGACGCAACCGACGACGAGTTCCCCGCGTACGGGCTTGCCAAGGCGCGCGCTCGTTTCGATGAGCGCGTCCAGGGCTTCGCTGGAGCGTGGCGCAACTTGGAGCGCCTGCGCCGCTCGTAACACTGGACCGCGCCTGGAGCGGGTGGGCTGATGAAGCCGCAGTGGACCCGTCATGAGGCCAGGGCGTTCGCCGCAGGGATGCGCGCCGGCTTCCGGAGCATCTTTGCGATGAGTGGCTACCGCGATGAGCCTCCGCGGACGTTGCGTCGTCAGGTCGGCTCGCCGGTCAGCGACTCACAGGCGCGCCATCGCGACATGGAGTTGTTCGGCGCCGACGCCCGCGAGGCGTCGGGAGAAGGCGTGTCAGAGCGCCGGTCGTGAAGGCGCACGCCGCCTTCGAGCGGTGTGACAGCGACACAGTGCATCTGGTCTGCGCTGCTTTTACGGTCACAGTGGGGGGCGTGGCCGGGGTTCTCGCGGTGGTTCGGGCGCGGTGGTGGCAGGGGCGTCTGCGCTGCTCACGTCGGACGTGTTCGGCGCGAGCTGGATGCGTCGGCGGCGGGCTGCTCGCGGTGCGAGCTGGCCGGCGCTGACGCGGTAGCTGCCGGGTGCTCGGAGTCGGGGAACCGGGCGACTGCCGCCAGAACCGCCACGAGCGCTCTCCCGCCAACTCGGCCGCGCGCATTACGCCTACCCGGCTAAACCGACAATCGCCGTCCCGGTTCGAGATGCGAGAGGCATGCGCCTGCGTCTTCTCCGCATTGGTCCAAAATCACGGTTGATCCTGGAACCGTATTTTAGTAGGGTGCCCTAACGGGAATAGCGGAGTGCAGTTCAAGCGCGGCAGGGGGAAGCCGTCGCAGCACCGCAAGCGTACGGTGGCCCAGGCCGCCCTCCGCATCCCTCATTGTCACCGACCCTCGTGGGAGGTTCGTGCCATGCATACCGTTCTGGTTGCACGGAAGGCGCTCGTTGGCGCGCTGGTCGCGCTCGCGGTGCTCGCCGGCGCCCTGTTCATCGCTGCTTCGAAGGCATCCGCCAGCAGGAGCCAGTGTTCAGAAAACACCGTCTGCGTTTGGGAACAGCCCAACTACGAAGGCAGGTTCTCGTGGTGGCCCGAAGAAAACTGGGGTTGCCACACCCACGTCACCAATACTCCTATACGGTCCACCTGGAATCGCACTTTCTGGGGAGTCCGCTACGGCGGCTTTGGGGTTTTCGGAGGAGGCTCGGCCATATCTAACTTCGGTCCCGTGTATGGAGAAATTTGCTGGCCCGAATAAAGACCATCGGCTGCCTTGCGCAGACGCAGTTTCGTTAGCGCACACGCCGCGACACCGATGTGGAGGGCTCCGGGACATGCCGGAGCCCTTCTTTCTGCTCTGCTCTGGCCTTGGCGAAGTTAATCCAGGTTCCAACGGTGCCTGACCCGATCCCAACCGCTTTTTCGCGACCCGCTCGCGCTGCGAGAGCTGGTCGGCGCGGAGCGTGCGAAGACCGAGCGAGCGCGGCGAGGCGTCCGCAACGCCGGGGTCGGTTGCGGAGCCGAAGGCCGAGATCGAGCGACTGCTGAGACACAGAGCGATACACGGGCCGACCGGCGCCGCGAGGACCGCGCCGTCAGCCCTCCCCCTTACGGCCGCCGGCCGGCGACGGTCCGGCGTGCTCGCACGCTGAGGCGAGATGCGGCGTCAGCCGGACGCGATAGCTGGTCGCGGTGTACCGGCGGCGGGTCGTTCTCGACGTTGCTGTGCGTGATCGGCTTGGCACGTTCTCGGTGTTCGCGTGCTGGACGCGTGGATGAGGACGTTCGGTATTCGGGGGGACCAATTTTCAGCCGGCTTCTACTTACGGGATGCAATGCGCTCGTTCTCGATCCCGTTCTCGCGCCCGGCCGGTCGGCTGTCGGCGTCGCCGTCCGACGATCCGGCGGGGTGGCTGCTGGCCTTGGTCGCACAGAAGGACAGGCGGCCTCCGCGTGGGCGGGCCGCGGCCGGGCGAATTCGCCGGGGAGATCCCGCGGGCGGCGCTACATCCACACAGCAGGCAAATCAAATCGAGCCGGCTGAGCGTGGCGGTGGCGCAAAGTGGCTGGGGCAAATTCCGGGCCGGTCGGTACAGAAGAGTGTGCAGTCGTTTAGGAAGGTTTTCGTCACAGCGGCCGGCGGTGGGTCTTGTAGGAGCGTGAGCACTTCTCGCCGCTGTCGCCCTGATCGAGCCGTTCGCGAACAGGGCGCTGCGCGAAGACGGGGGGGTATTTGCCGCCCACCCGCTTCGACCATCGGTCAAAGGCCAAAGACGACTCTCGTATCCGCGCTGGCGTCGATTGGGGGGTAAAGACGCCCGCCCCAAGCGTCAACCGGTCAAGCCACCAGCAGGTCCTCCTGGGAAAGGAATCTCATGCAAGAACGAAGTGAATACAACGAGAAGCAGTTCATCGTCGGGTGTGCCGTGGTTTCGATCGTCGTGGCGCTCGGGACGCTGCTGTTGGAGTGGCCGGCGCTGGTGTGGTCGACGCTGCATTTGCGGCCCGCGCTCGTGAACCCGCTTGGCGCGCTCGCCGCGCTGATCCACCGCAGCCTGCTCGGGGTGTGGAAATTCCCGTCGAGCTGGGCCGGGGTCGTGCCCTCGTTGCCGGTCGTGATCGTCCTCGACGGGCTGTTGCTCGTCGGCCTCGGCGTGCTCGCGGCGGCGGTGAAGCTGCGCGTCGGGATGTGGGGCGGTCGCAACCGCGCGCACCTGCGCGACATCGACCCGCGCAAGCGGGTCAGACCGCGCGCGTTCGCGAAGTCCTACGACTGGGCGCACTTGCAGCCCGATCCCGAGGAGGCGCGCTCGCGTGCGCTGGCGCGCATGTCGAGCGGCCTGGTGCGCCCGCTGATCGCCGAGCGTCGCCGGCCCGCGCCGCGTGGCGGCGACGGGTGGAATCTCGGCAGATTGCACGGCCGCGAGGTCCGCTCCGCGCCGGAGCAGCACTTGATGGTCGTGGCGCCGACGCGCAGCGGGAAGACGATGCGCGTCGTCGGCACCGAGGCGCACGAGCACGACGGTCCGCTCGTGGTCCTGTCGAACAAGATCGACGTGCTGTTGCACACGCTGAGCGCGCGCGAGCGGCGCGGACCGGTGTTCGTGTACGCGCCGATGACGCGCCTGCCGCCCCGGCTTGCGTGCGCGCGCTGGACGCCGTTGGCGCACTGCGTGAGCTGGGAGGGCGCGTTGCGGATGGGGCAGTGGCTCCACGACGCCGACCCGGACGCCGGAGCGATGGCGAAGGGCGATGGTGCCGCGCGCTTCTATGACCGCGGCGCGATCGAGCGGCTGTTGCCGGGCGTGCTGCACGCGGCGGCGCTCGACACGCTCGGGATGGTCGAGGTCTACGACTGGCTCAATGCCGGCCCGGACGGCCTCGATGTCCCGGCCGAGATCCTCGCCGCGCATGGCAGAGAGCGCGCGGCGGCGGCGCTGCGCGCGGTGCAGGCGATGGACAGTCGTGCGCGGACGCTCCTGATGATGTCCGCGGCCCGTCTGCTGGCGGTCTACCGCTTCCCGGCGGTCCAGCAGGTCGACTGCGAAGGATTCACCGCACAGGAGCTGCTCGCGAAGAACGCGACGCTGTTCCTGATCGCGCCGGAGAGCGACCAAGAGGCGCTCGCGCCGGTCTTCGGCGCGATCCTCGGCGAGATCCTGCGCGTCTGTGAGCACAACGCCGCGAGCGTCGCGGACCCGCGCGCGCTGCCGCTGCTCAAGATCCTGGCCGACGAGGCGGCGCACCTGGCGCCGCTGGCTCGCCTGGGCACGCATCTCGCGGTCTCGGCCGGGCACGGCGTGCGCTGGTGCGTGGTCTACCAGTCGATCGCGCAGATTCGCGCCCGCTACGGGCACGAGGCCGACGCGATCATCGCCAACACGCTGTGCAAGCTCTACCTCGGCCCGATCGTGGACGGCGCGACGCGTCAGGAGGTCCAGGCGCTGTTGGGCGAGCAGGAGGTCGAGCAGACCTCCACGACCTCCGGGCGCTGGGGTGAGAGCACGACGACCCGGCACGAGCAGTCGCGGCCGAAGCTCGGCGGCGAGCAGCTCGCGCAGCTCAGCGGCGGGGAGGCGATCGCCTTCCACGGCCACGACCTGCCCGCACTCGTGCGGCTCCCGTTCTGGTGGGAGTGGCTCGGGTTCTCCAGCCCACAGGAGGCGTTGCGCCACCTGCGCGAGGACAGCCCGCAGGAGGCCGCCCTCCGCCTCGCCCGCCAGTTCGCCCACATCCCGAGAGGAGGACCACACCGATGATGACGGCGGCGAGCATCCCGGCCGCTTCCACAGGCGGTTATGCCGACTACCTCGACGGCAAGACCGTCGCGCCTGAGCAGGGCGACTACTACCTCGGCCGGGACGGGATGCCGGCCGAGGCACCCGGCCGCTGGATCGGCGATCCCGACGCGCTGGTGCGCGTCGGGATCACGCCGGGCCGGGTCGAGTCCGGCGAGCTGCGCGCGATGATGGAGGGCCGCCGGCCCGACTCGCCGCCGGAGGCGCCGACCTACCTGCGCAATGCCGGCCCGGACGGTGAGCGTGCCGGCGGGCTCGATGTCACGTTCTCGGCGCCGAAGGGCGTCAGCGTCGCATGGGCGCTTGGCGACGATCGCGCTGCGATCGAAGCGGCGCACGAGGCATCCGTCGACGCGGCGCTCGACTACCTGCGCGAGACGGTCGAGCTGACCGTCCGCTACGACCCCGCGAGCGGCACGACGCCGGACACTGCGGCGCACCTGCACGCCGCCGCGTTCACGCACACGACCGCGCGCGGCGTCGGCGACGCCGTTCCCGATCCGCAGCTGCACACCCACGTCGTCATCACTTCCGTAGAGCGCCACGACGGGTCCACCGCCGCGGTGCGCTCCCGTCCTGCCTTCCGCGCTGCGCGGGAGATCGGCGCCTACTACCGCGCGCACCTCGCGCACGAGTTGCGCGAGCTCGGCTACGAGATCGCGCCGGCCGGCAAAGACGGCCGCTACTTCTGCATCGGCGGTATCCGGGAGGACGTCGAGCAGGCGTTCTCCAAGCGCACCATTGAGGTCACGCGCGCCACGCGCGAGTTCCGCGCCAGATACGGCCGCGACCCCGAGCGGGGCGAGTTGCGCGACATGGCCGTCACGACCCGCTCGCGCAAGCAGCTTCCGCGCGACCGCGGCGAGCTGGACCGCGCCTGGACTGACACCGGCCGCGAGGCCGGCACCTCGCGCGAGCAGATCGAGCAGGCGCGGCACGAGCGCCGCGCGCCGACCGCCGATCCCGCGCGCTGGGCGCAGCGCGTCGAAGTCGCCGCGACCGAGCGCCGCGCGATCTTTACCGACGCCGAGCTGCGCACCGCCGCGCTCGAGCACGCCGCCGGCGCCGGCCTCGCGCCCCGCAATGCGCTCGCGCAGCGCCACGAGCTGCGCGAGCAGGGCCGCGTCCTCGATCTCGCGGACGGGCGCATGACGACCGCGCGCGTGCGGGCCGCCGAGCAGGACATCGACCGGCGCCTGACCGGCATGGCCGCCGACCCGGCACAGGCGATCGACCCGGCCGCGCGCGAGCGCGGGATCGCGACGGTCGAGCAGCGCCTTGGCGGCGAGCTGTCGCCCGAGCAGCGCACGGCGGTGGAGACGATCACCGGCCCCGGCCGTGCCTCCATCCTCATCGGCCCGGCCGGGACCGGGAAGGGCGTCGTGATCGACGCCGCCGCGCAGGCCGAGCGCGAAGCCGGACGGGAGGTCTACGGCGTCGCCGTCGCCGGGCGCACCGCGCAGCGCCTCGGCGAAGCCTCCCCAGCGCTCGAAGCCAGGACGCGCACGATCGACAGCTTCGTGACCGCGCTCGACGCCGGCCGCCTGCACGTCGACCAGCAGACCACCGTGTATGTCGATGAGGCTGGGATGGGCGACACCGCCCGTCTCGCTCCCCTCGTGGCCGCCGTGGACGAACGCGGCGGACGCCTGGTCGCGATCGGAGATCACCGCCAACTCCCGGCGATCGGCGCGGGCGGCATGTTCGAGCACGCCGCCGGCACGGTTCCCACCGCGCAGCTCGCCGAGGTCCGCCGCACGCAGGACCCCGCCACCCGCGAGGCGTGGCGCGAGCTGCGCGAGGGCGACCCCGCGAAAGCGATGGCGCACTTCCACGCGCGCGGGGATCTGCACTTCGCCGAGACGCGGCAGCAGGCCGTCGAGCACGCCGCGCACCGCTACGACGAGCTGGCCCAGCAGCACGGACACCAGCACGTCGCACTGATGTCCGACGCCTCGAACGTCGAGATCGACACGCTGAACCTCCGCGTGCAACAGCTCCGTCACGAGCGCGGCGAGCTGACGCCGGAATCCGTCGAGCACCCGGATGGTCACCACCTCCACGGACACGATCGCGTCGTCTGGACCGAGCCGATGCGGCTCGACGGGCAGGGGCCACGCGTCGAGAACGGGCAGCGCGGCACGATCACGACCGCCGATCCCGAGCGCGGCACGCTCGCCGTGCAGCTCGACGCCGGCCGCACCGTGCAGCTCGACGGCGAGCACGTCGGCGCGCTGCGCCTCGCCTACGCCGGCCACATCACCCGCGAGCAGGGCGCGACCGTGCGCGAGGGCGTCGCGCTGACGGGCGGCTGGCAGACCTCCCGCGAAGGCGTCTACGTGCAGGCGTCGCGTGCGACGGATCGGATCGAGTTTCACGTCTCCCGCGAAGACCTGGACAGCCCCGACGACGAGCAGCGCGTCCGCCAGCTCGCCGCGCGCGTCGAGCGCAGCGACGCGCAGACGCCTTCGATCTCACAGCCGCTCAATGACCCGTATCGCGACCCCGGCGAGCAGCGCGGGGCTGAGCGCGTCGAGCGCTACCAGCCACCGCGACCGCCCGAGCGCGCGCCCGCGATCGACCGCGCCCCGGAGATCGCGCCATGACCACCGTCGCCAAGCGCGTCGCGATCAGCCTCACCGTTGCCGAGCGCGACGAGCTGCAGCGGCTCGCATACGAGGCCGGCGAGCCGATCGCGACCGTCGCCGGTCGGCTCGTGCGCGCCGGCCTCGCCGACCACGGCGCCAAGCTCGACATCCCACCGGCGCGCCGCGCCGGTCCGCCACGCGGTCGACGCTCCAACCGGGCGCCCGCCGCCGACGCGCCCGTCGGCTCCCTCGATGCGCTGCGCGCCCGCTACCCGCGCGAGCTGCGCCACCTTCCCGCCGACCTCGACGGCGACGCCTACCTCGCCGAGCAGGCCACCGCCTTCATCACATGGCGCGCCCGCCTCGACCTCGCCGGCCCTGACACCGACCCCCGCGAAGCCCTCGCCTTCGCCTACGAGCTGGACAGCTTCGCCCACCGCCTCCAAGACCGCGCACGACGCGCACGGTGAACCCACGCATGGAACCGAACCGCCAGCAATTCGACTCCTCGTGCGAGAAGGAGAATCGCTCGCTGTCGGGCGTGTCCGGGACGCCTACGGACGCCATGCCGGAGAGCGTGATGCGGCTGCTCGCGGAGCTGTACGCCCGGCGCCATCCGGGGATGCGCTTCGAGTTCGAACGCGACCGCTAGGCTGCGGCAGCCCACGGGATCGGAGCAAGGTCCAGTCCGCGCCGGTGAAGCTGCTCCGGCGCCGCGTCGTCCATGAACTGCACCATCAGGCGCGAGGCGATCTCGGTGCGTGCGTGCCAGCCGCGCGAGGTGGCCTTGCGGACCCAGACGGCGTGCAACGCTGCTTCGGCGAGCGCGCGACGGTCCTCCCAAGGAAGATGCTCGATCGCGATGGTTCCGGTGACCGGCAGCGCACTTTCTGCTCGCTGGTCCGCACGGATGGTCGCGAGCTGGTCGGCGAGATCGTCGCGCCGTCTCGCGCGGGTCATCAGGCCCGCACGGTAGTCGGCGTCGCCGATCGCCGCGCGCATGTCGGTGTCGTCCCGCCAGGTTTCGAACTCGGCGACGGCGGCCCGGTGCTGATCGGCGAGACGCGCGGCGGTGCCGTCGTCGTCGCGCTCGGCGCGCAGGCGCCATCTGGCCAGGCGAGCGTTCACGAGGCCGTCGAGGTACTCGTCCAGACGGGGCGCGCTGATGGTGGTACCGACACAGCCGGGGACCTGACATCCGTAGTTCACGTACCCGCGTCCGTTCGTGATCCGCTGCATGGCACGTCGGCAGACGCCACAACGAACGATCCCGGCGTAGGCGCGATCCTGATGGCTGCGGGCGTCATCGCGCGTCCCTCTGATTGCGTTCGCGCGCTCCCACAACTCGCGGGAGACGATGGGCTCCCAAGCGTTCTCGACGCGCAGATCCCAGGGGCCGTTATACGTGCCGAGCGCAGCTTCGCTCTCAACGAGATTTGCCAGGGTCGGTCGTGACCACACTCGGCCGCCGGTCGGGGTCGGAATGCCCTCGCGCATCAAGCCTTCGGCAATCGCCTGCCAGCTTCTGCGGTCGGCCCGCTCGCGGATGATGCGCAGGCGAATGGGCGCAGTCGTCGGGTCCTTGACGATGCGTCTGTCCTCGCCCTTCATGTAGCCGTAGGAGGGGCGGACGGCAAACAGGCCGCGGTCGGCCGCGTTGCGCACCGCTACCTCGAACCCCTCCTTGGCAGTCTCCCGGCCCCACTGAGCGATCACGAGCAGGATCCCGAGCAGCATTCTTCCGATTGCAGTCGCGGGATCGACGTGCTCCGCAACGCTCACGACTCGCCCGCCCACGCTGGAGATCCGCTCGATCGCGGCCATTCCTCCGCTCATGGTCCGGGCGAACCGATCGAGTCTTGCGACCACGATTCCGCCCGTCTTGCCCGCCTCGATCCGGGCAATGGCGGCGCGCAATCCTCTGCGGGCCATCGTCCCACCGGATCTGCTGATGTCGACGTGCCACTTCGCGATCCGGACCGCGTTAGCGTCGGCCCACGCCTGGATGCTTCTTCTCTGCTCCTCAGGCGAGATGAAGCTCTCGCCGTCGCGGTCGCCCTTGCGACTCACGCGGATGTAGCCGTCGAGGACGGTAGCCGCCGCTGGGTCCTTGAAGATCGCTGCTTCGCCGGAAATCTGCATTCTCGTCTCCGTGCCCTACAGACTGCAACGCGCCAAATTCGCGTGCGACTGTGCGGGGGGTTGGGAGACAGCCGTCCGGGTCTCTCACGAAGCACAGCCGCGAGCCGCCCTCGCGCACCGAGTACGGCGGCTTCTCCGGCTCGATCCCCTGCTCGGCGAGGCGGGCGAGGGTGGCGTCGAGGTCTTCGGCGGTGATCGCGATGTGGCCGTAGCCGGTGCCGATCTCGTATGGCTCGGTGCGGCCGATGTTGTACGTCAGCTCCAGCCGCGGCGAGTCGCCGTCGTCCGGCATGTTCATGAAGACGTTGATCGCCTCGTCGCGGATCGGCATGCGCGCGACCTCTCTGAAGCCGAGCGCCTCGTAGAAGGCAACAGACCGATCGATGTCGAGGATGCGGTAGCAGGTGTGGATCAGTGGCATGTGGCGCTCCCGTCGCAGACGTCAGCCGATCTGGAAATGATGGCGGCCGCTGTGCTTCGACGCGAACGGATCGCGGTAGCGCGGCTGGAAGGCGGGCGTGCGCGGCGGCGCGAACGCCGGCGAGGTGGGCGCGCCCCACCGCCCGTCCCACGCGTCCCATGAGGCCGGGGCGCCGGACGCGTCGGTCGGCAGCAGCCGCACGCAGCGGCGCCTGCACCCCGCGGCCGCGTTGCCGATCCACGAGACCTGTCCGCCGTAGTGCGACTCCGGCAGCGTCTGGTCCGTCTGGCGGCACAGGCGCGTGCAGCGCCGCGGGTAGGCGGCGTGGTCGCCGTTGGCGAGGTACACCTTCACGCGCCCGCCGACGATCTGCGGCACGCCCGGGTCGTAGCGCCACACGTCCGCGTGCGCGGCGAAGTGCACCTCCAGCACGCTGGTCGCGGCGCGGTTCACGATCACCGTCACGCCCTCCCAGTCGGACTCGTGGCGGTCGAGCGAGTAGGCGTTGTAACGCAGGAACCACCAGTAGTCGATCGCGATCCGCGCGCCCTTGCGGACCACGTGCGCGTAGATGACCGAACGACCGTCGCCGTCGCACTCGCGCAGCGTCGGGAGCGTCTTCGCGCAGGTGGCGAGGTCGGGCGGGACCGCGTCGGAGCCGTCGCCGCGCGTGCCGTGCATGTCGAGATAGGCGGCCTGCGGGGTCAACTGCGCGACGCTCGTGAACGGCGCGCACGGGCCGGCGCCGACGGGTGGGCAGACCTGATCCCCCGGCTCGGCGAGGAAGCGGTCGACGTCGAGCGGGCGCCAGCGCTCCTTCTGGTCGAACAGGAGGCGCGGGCGAAATCTCAGCGCCAGCGACAGGTCGCCGGCCGGAGCGGCGAGCGCGGCCGCGGGGCCGAACGCCGCCAGCAGGCACCAGATCGCGATCGCCCGTCGCAGCATCGCGACGATCTTGGCACGCCGCCCGCGTCGCTCGCGCCGGGGCGCGCGGGCGGCCTGGGTAAGCTCGCCCGCATGATCCTCGAACGCTCGATGTCCGACGGCTTCCTCACGAACACCTACCTCGTCGCCGACGCGCCCGGCGGTGCGGCCGTGCTGATCGACGCCGGCGGCCCGATGGCTCCGCTGTACGAGGCGCTCGAGGCGAACGACCTCACGCTCACGGCGATCCTGCTCACGCACCACCACTACGACCACGTCTGCGCGCTCGACGAGGTGCTCGAGCGCTTCCCCGGCACACCGGTGCTGATCCACGCGGCCGAGCGCGAGCTGGTGCCGCAGGCGACCGGCGAGATCGTGCCCGGCCGGCCGATCCCCTGCGGCAACCTCCACATCGACCCGCTGCACACCCCCGGCCACACCGCCGGCATGGTCTCGCTGCTGATCGGTCACGGCACCGAGCAGGCGCTGTTCACCGGCGACACCCTCTTCAAGGGCTCCGTCGGCGGCGTGCGCGCGCCCGGCCACACGACCTACGCGGACCTCAAGGCCTCCATCATGGACAAGCTGCTCGCGCTGCCGCCGGCAACGCCGGTGCATCCCGGTCACACGGACCCGACGACCGTCGGCGACGAGCTGGAGGGCAACGCGTTCGTGCGCATCTGGCGCGGGCTCGACCCCGAGGGCGCCGAGCCCTGCACCGCGCTCGGCGAGCCGGCGACGCTGATCCTGCTCGGCGACGACTACGACGGCGGCTACAAAGCGTGGGTGCGCTGGCCCGACGGCTCGGACGACATCGTCCCGGGCTCGAAGGTCCAGCGCGGATAGCGCGAGCGCGGCGCAGCACGCCCTACGATCTGTCGCGATGGCGCGCGACAGAATCCCGACCTCCCGCGTCGCCCGCACGGCCAAGCTGGGGAGCCTTGCGGCCGGGCAGGCGGTGCGGCAGGCCGGCACACGCGCGGCGAACGTCGCACGCTCGCAGGAGGACGCGCAGGCGGCGCTCGAACGCCGCCACCTGGAGGCCGCCGAGCAGATCGTCACCGCGCTCGGGACGATGAAGGGCGCGGCGATGAAGCTCGGGCAGGTGCTGTCATTCCTCGACGTCGGCCTCGTGCCGGAGGAGCATCGCGAGGAGTTCCAGCGCAAGCTCGCCGCGCTGCGCGACGCGGCGCCGAAGGTCTCCTTCAAGGACATGCGCAAGGTGATCGAGGACGAGCTCGACGACGACCTCGCCGAGCTCTTTGCCGCCTTCGACGAGGAGCCGATCGCCGCCGCCTCGATCGGGCAGGTGTACCGAGCGCGGCTGCACGACGGGCGCGACGTGGCGGTGAAGGTGCAGTACCCTGGGGTCGCGGCCGCCGTGCGCGCGGACATGCAGAACCTGGGTCTCATCATGCGCGTCGTCAAGCGCATGACGCCGGGGCTCGACGTGAAGGCCGTCACGGAGGAGATCCGTCTGCGGATCGACGAGGAGCTCGACTATGAGCTGGAGGCGCAAAACCAGCGCTCGCTTGCGCGCATCTTCCGCGGCCATCCGTTCATCCACGTGCCCGACGTCGTCACGCGCATGTCGCGCGAGCGCGTGATCGTCAGCGAGTTCGTCGAAGGGACTGGCTTCGAGCAGTTGAAGGCCTACCCGCAGGCCGACCGCGACCGCCTCGGCGAGATCGTGTTCCGCTTCTTCTTCGGCTGCCTCTGCCGCCACCACCAGTTCTCCGGCGACCCGCACCCCGGCAACTTCCTGCTGATGGCGGACGGGCGCGTCGCGTTCATCGACTTCGGGCTGTTCAAGCGGATGGACGCCGAGGACGTCGAGACCGAGCTGGCAGTCGGACGCGCTGTCACGGAAGGTGACGCGGAAACCCTGCACATGCTGCTCAGCACCAACGGCTTCCTGCCGGCGCCGGAGCGGATGCAGCCCGCCGAGCTGCTCGCCTTCTTCCAGGACACGGTCGGCTGGTACACCTCCGACGGCGAGCTGCAACTCACGCCGGAGCTGGCGACGCGCGTGGCGATCGAGTCTTCAGACCCGCGTTCCAGCCACTTCCGGACGCTGCGCCACCAGGACATGCGGCCAGAGCACCTGTTCACGATGCGCATGCTGTTGCTGACGCTTGCCGTGCTGGGGCAGCTCCGCGCGAGAGCGAACTGGCACCGGATCGCGCGCGAGTGGATGTACGGGGAGCCGGCGGTGACCGAGCTGGGACGGCTGGAGGAGGAGTTCTACGGTCGCATCGCGGCGTGAGCGCCGGCGGCGACGCCGGCGCTGAGGCGCGGCGTCGAGCTCGCCGCGTCGCGCTGCTGCGACTCGGCGCGTTGGCGGCGCTTGTCGCCGCGCTGTTCGCCGCCGTCGCACTGACCGGCGACCTGTCCGCGCAGCGGGTCAGGAACGCGGTCGACGACGTCGGGGTGGTCGCGCCGCTCGCGTTCATCGCGATCTCCGCGCTGCTGACGGTTGCGATGTTCCCGGGACCGCTGTTGTCGGGCGCGAGCGGCCTCTTGTTCGGCACCGCCCTCGGCACGCCGGTGTCGATCGTCGCCGCGACGCTCGGCGCCTCGCTCGCGTTCTCGCTCTCGCGGCGCTTCGGGGCGCGGGCGGTCGACGAGCTGTCAGGCCATCGCGTGCGTGTCGTGCAGGACTGGATCGCGCAGCGCGGCTTCCTGGCCGTGCTGTACGCGCGGATCCTGCCGGCGATGCCGTACAACGTCGTCAACTACGCGGCCGGCCTGACGCGCGTGCCGCTGCTGACGTTCGCGGCGGCGACCGCGATCGGCTGTGCGCCGCGCGCGTTCGCCTATACCGCGCTCGGCGGCAACCTCTCGAACCTCGGCTCGCCGGCGGCGATCGCCGCGTTCGCGGTGCTGATCGCGATGGGGCTTGGCGGGCTGGTCGTTGCCTGGCGGGACGCCGGGATCCGCAAACGGCTCAGACGGTTTGGATCTGGAACAGCGAGGTCGTCCCCGGACGCCCGCTCGGCAGACCGGCCGTGATGCCGACGCGGTCGCCGCGTCTGACCCAGCCGAGCTCGACGGCGCGTCGGGCGGCGTCGTGGATGAGCTGCTCGGTGATCTCGCAGCGCGCCATCGAGCCGGCCTCGACGCCCCACATCAGCGCGCAGCGGCGCACCGTCTCTCTGCCCGGCGAGAGCGCGTAGATCGGCACCTGCGGGCGATGCGCGGAGATCAGCCGCGCGGAGCGGCCCGACAGCGTCGGCACGAGCAGCGCGGCGAGACCGAGCTCGCGCGCCGCCTCGCACGCGCTGTGCGCGACGGTGTAGGCGGGGTCGCGCGCGTCGCGGCGCACGCGCTGCTCGTTCCAGCGCTCGTACGGCAGCTCGCGCTCGGTGCGCTCGGCGATCGCGGCGAGCATCGCGACCGCCTCGACGGGGTAGGCGCCGACCGCGGTCTCCTGCGAGAGCATCACCGCGTCGGTGCCGTCGAGGATCGCGTTCGCGACGTCCGTCACCTCCGCCCGCGTCGGGCGGGACGAAGCGACCATCGAGTCAAGCATCTGCGTCGCCGTGATGGCGGGGCGCGCGAGCTCGCCGGCGATCGCCAGCAGCCGCTTCTGCACGACCGGTACGTCCTCGATCGGCAGCTCGATGCCAAGGTCGCCGCGCGCGACCATCACGCAGTCCGCCGCTCGGATGATCTCGGTCGCATCCTCCACCGCCTGCGGCTTCTCGATCTTCGCGATCAGCGGCACGCGCGTATGTCTGCGCACCTCGGTGACGTCTTTCGGCTCGCGCACGAACGACAGCGCGACGAGGTCGACGCCGATCGACTCGCCGAAGCGCAGCAGTTCGAGGTCCTCGTGCGGGACGGACGGCAGGCCGCGCGTGTTTCCGGGCAGGTTGAGGCCTTGGCGCGAGGCGAGCGCGCCGCCGATCTCGACCGTCGTGTCGACCTCGCCGTTGCGCGCGTCGGCGACCCGCAGGCGGATGCGGCCGTCCGCGAGATAGACGACGTCTCCCGCGTCGACGTTGTGCGAGAGGCCCGGCCAGCCGACCGAGATGCGGTGCTCGTCGCCCGGCTCGTCGCTGCCGCACACGAGCGTCAGCGTGTCGCCGGGGCGCAGGTCGATCAGGTCCTCGCGCAGCGGGCCGATGCGCAGCTTCGGGCCGGGCAGGTCCTGCAGGATCGCGACCTGGCGGCCGGCGCGGCTGGCCGCCTCGCGCACGAGCCGCACGTTCTCGGCGTGCTCCTCGCGGGTGCCGTGGGAGAAGTTCAGGCGCGCGACGTCCATGCCGGCCTCGACCATGCGGGCGAGCGTCTCGGGGTCGCGGCACGCGGGGCCGATGGTCGCGACGATCTTGGTGCGGCGCACGCGGTGACGGTAGCGCGCGTGCGCCGCAGCGGTGCCGACGAGCTGTGAACGTTCCCCCCGGACGGGGAGGGAGCATGGCCCGCTAGTACGCGGTGCAGCGGCACCGCGGGCGGGGGACGGCCTTGTAGCGCGCACCGCCGCCTCTGCGCCACAGCAGGTGGTCGACCTGCTGGGCGGTGAGGTCGGGACGTTCGCGCACGATCAGCTCGACGGCGTGGACCGCGCACGCGCGCAGCTCGACCTCCTCGCGGCTGTCGTGCGCGATCAGTTCTTCGGCGTCGATGCGAGCGGCGAGGTCGGGGTCGAGCGTCAGGATTCCGTCGAGTCGCAGCACGTGCGGGACGAGGTTGTCGGCGAACAGCGTGAGGCGGTGGAGGTCGGCGCTGAAGTCGGCGACACCGGCGTGGTGCAGGTCTGAGGCGGCGATCTGGGCGCGCTTGCAGAACGGGATCGTGCGGCCGTCGTAGATGGACGCGTCAGCGAAGCAGCCCCAGCTCGCGAGGTGCTCGGCGAGTGCGACGGCGGAGCCGCCGGCGCTCTGCGCGAGCGCGAGGAAGCTGCCGCCGTGCTCGTCCGCGACATGCGCGCCGAGGTCGTTGAGCGAGCGGGCGAACAGGGCCATCAATTCGTGGTCCGGGTCCTGACCGAGCGTTGTGGCGATCGTCGTCGCGTCGAGCGCGCGCAGCTCCGCACCGGACCAGGCGCCGTGCTGTGCGACGCGGTCGCGCAGGCCGAGCGCGATCGTCCAGTAGCCCGAGCGCCCGTCGCGCTTGCGCAGCGTCGGGAACCAGCCCGAGCCGAAGTTGATCGCGTCGAGCGTGAGGTGGAAGGCGGCGCGCAGCTCCGGGCCGTCGACGAGGTCGTCGTCCGGATCCGGCTGCGGCGGGCCGGGCAGCGCCGCCGCGTACGCCGGGATCGCGTCGTGCGCGATCGCGACGTGGGTCGCCCGCTCGGCGACCCATGCGCAGCCGTTGCGGATCTCGTCGACCAGCGTCACGCCGCGAGCGTCGCGGCGCCCTGCTCGTGGTCGAGCAGCCAGCGCTTGACCGGCAACCCGTAGCCGAACCCGCCGAGCCCGCCGCCGGTGCGCACGATCCGATGGCATGGGACGAACAGCGCCGCCGGGTTGCGGCCGCAGGCGGTCCCGGCCGCGCGCACGGCGCTCGGGCTCGCGCATCTGGCGGCGAGCTGGCCATAGGTCTCGGGCGCCCCGGCCGGGATCAGGCGCAGCTGCTCCCACGCGCGCTCGTGGAACGGCGTCGAGGCGAAGCGGACCGGGACGTCGTCGATCGCGCCCAGGTCGCCCGCGACGTAGTCGGCGACGGCGCGCGTGAAGGGGCCGAGCTCCTTGCGCGGCGTCAGCGCGCCGTCCGGTCGCAGCGATGCGCCGATGTACGCGCGCAGGCGCTCGGGGTCGTCGGTCCAGCCGCTCGCGAGGACCGCGTCGTCGGTGGCGAGGATCGTGAACGGGCCGGGGGGCGTGTCGATCGTGGCGACGTACATGGCGATGGATCCTTTCAGGCGAGGCTTGCCCACAGGTGCTGTACCGCGTAGGCGCGCCAAGGGCGCCAGCGGTCCGGGTCGGCGGTTTCGCGGCCGAGCCGCTCGAGCGCCTTCTTCACGCCGAGGTCGGTCGCGGGGAAGGCGTCCGGATCGCCGAGCGCGCGCATCGCGACGTACTCGGCTGTCCAGGGGCCGATGCCCGGCAGCGTCAGCAGCCGCTCGCGCGTGGCGTCGCGGTCGGCGCCGGGATCGAGCGCGAGCGAGCCGTCGGCGAGCGCCCGGCACAGTGCTTGGAGCGCGTGTGTGCGGGCGCGGGTGAGGGGAAGGCTCGCCGGGTCGGCGGCGGCGAGCGCGGCGGCGGTGGGAAAGGCGTGCGTAAGGTCCGCATCCGCGAGTCCCTCGGGGAGCGGCGCGCCAAGGGCGGCCGTCAGTCGTCCCGCAAGCGTGCGTGCGCCGGCGACCGACACCTGCTGCCCGAGCACCGCCCGAACCGCCAGCTCCGCTCCGTCGACCGCGCCCGGGACGCGACGGCCGGGGGCGCGCCGGACGAGCGGCGCGAGCGCCGGCTCGGCGCCCAGCGCCTCGTCGACCGCCACCGGGTCGGCGTCGAGGTCGAGCAGCCGCCGGCAGCGTTGCACCGCGGCGGCAAGGTCGCGCAGGTCGGTGAGGCGCAGGTCGCAGCGAACGAAGTCGGGATCGGCGGGCGACAGCACCACGATCCCCGGTCCGTGCGGCAGCGCCAGCACGCGCCGGTAGGTCCCGCGGCCGGCCGGGTCCCACGCCTCGACGCCCGGCACCGCGCGCACGCCGAGGAACGCCAGCAGGCCGGCGGCGTCGAGCGGCGTGCGGTGGCGCAGGCGCAACGTCAGGCCGGCCGCCGTCTCGCCGTGCCCGTTGCGTTCCGCGCCGCCGCGCAGCGCGGTCGGCGTCGTCGCGAACACCTCGCGCATGGTGTCGTTGAACTGGCGGATGCTCGGGAAGCCGGCCGCGAACGCGACGTCGGTGAACGGCAGCGTCGTCGTCTCGATCAGCAGGCGGGCGGTCTGGGCGCGCTGCGCACGGGCGAGCGCGAGCGGCCCGGCGCCCAGCTCGGCGACGAGCTGGCGGTGCAGGTGCCGCTCGCTGAAGCCGAGCCGGCGCGCGAGTCCGGTCACGCCCTCGCGCTCGACCGCGCCGTCGCGAATCAGCCGCATTGCACGGCCGACCGCGTCAGCGCGCAGGTTCCACTCGGGCGAGCCGGGTGCGGCGTCGGGACGGCAGCGCTTGCAGGCGCGGAACCCGGCGCGCTGCGCGGCGGCGGCGCTCGGCAGGAAGCGCACGTTCGCGCGCTTGGGCGTGATCGCCGGGCAGCTCGGGCGGCAGTAGATCCCGGTCGAGCTGACGGCCGTCACGAACCAGCCGTCGAAGCGTGCGTCCTTGGAGCGGACGGCGCGGTAGCACTGCTCGAAGTCCTCGATCACGAGGACGATGATGGCGCGGGGCGCGGCGCCCGACTAGTGGAAATCGGACGTGTAGCTGTACGGCCAGTCGAGCGCCCAGATCCCGTCGCGCTCGACATGCGGCAGCGTCGCCGGCTCGCAGTCGACGAAGCGCGCGCCGCGGAACGCGGTGACGACCGTGTGGTACTCGCCCCGCTCGCCGCAGGGGTGAAAGGCGGCCGCGTCGTCGAAGCCGTGCTCGCGCAGCAGCTCACGGCCGATCGGGCTTCCGAGAAAGTCGGCGCGGTAGTGCTCGGCGCGCACGCCCGCGACGGTCGCCTCGACCCCCGCGTCGGCGAGGAAGTCGAGCAGCGCGCTCGCGTCCTCGTGCGGCGCCGTCGCGAGCGGCGTCTCGAACGCGAGCCCCGCAGCCGCGCAGGCGGCCGCCAGCCACGGCCACTGCTCCGGCGTGATGTCGCCCGTGACGACGCGCGCGACGCCGTCGGCGGCGAGCACCGCGAGCGCCTGCCGGTACGACGCCTCCCAGTCGTCGCGCGCGATCTCGATCAGCTCGTGCGCCAGTCCCAGTCCTGCCGCCTGCCGCCGCATCACGCCGAGCGGATGACAGCGGAACGCCGGCCGCTCGCCCGCCGGGACGAACGTGATCAGCCGGCTGCCGGCGTCCTCCAGCGCGCCCGACCGCAGGCCCGCGGCAAAGCAGTCCTTCCCGCCGGACCACAGGACGGCGGTCCTCATCGATCGCATCTACTCTCAACCAGCTCTAACGCAACTGTGACAGTAGGTTGAGAGTAGGCGTGAGAGTAGATCGGCCAGCGAATCATTGACGAACGATCTCCCAATACGCCCGTGGGTCCTGCGGGCTGTGGCCGACCCAGCGGATCAACCCCGCCGCTTTGAGCGTTCTCAGGAGCCGGATCGTGGCGGGGCGCGACCGCTCCAGCAGCTCGGCGATCTCGCCCGTGCTGAGTCGTCCAGCCTCGCGCAGCGCGGCGGCGACTCTGCGCGCCTGCGGCGTGAGCTGCGCGTCGAGGCGACGATCGGCCGGCTCCGCCGACAGCAGCAGGCGCACGCTCGCGGCGGTTTGCGTGTAGACGGGGTCGCTCAGGCCCGCGTGGCGCATCTCCTCGTAGATCCGGCGGATGCCCTCGCCGAGCTCCTGGCCGAACTTGAGGTCCGCGCAGACGCGCGCGACGCGCGGGTTGCGCGCGAACCGCGGCGCCGTCAGCGGGTCGGCGAGGTCGACGATGCCGGGGAACCGTCCTGGGCTAGAGATCTCGATGCGGTCGTCGAACACCTCGACGCGCACGTGATCGCCCGCGAGGCTGTACGAGCGGTGCACGACCGCGTTCACGAGCCCCTCCAGCCAGGCGTCCTCGGGGACCAGTGCGACGTCCTCGAAGCGGCCTTCGGCGCCGAGCGCACGCCGCACCGGCTGCACCTCGCGCACGCGCTCGCGCGCCTCCATCAGCATGCGGGGGATCGGGCCCTCGCAGCGCACGTCGGCGATCAGCCGCTGGCGTGCGCCCGCGCCGCGCTCGCTGCCGCCATACCGCAGCACGCGCACGAGCGCCTCAGGCATGAGCGCCTGAGGGTGGTCGCCGAACAGAAGCCAGCCGGCGACGTTCGGATCCCCGTCGTCATCGAGCAGCCCGCGAGCCTGCAGCAGCCGCTCGCTGTCCGGCGCACCGATGACATGCGCGTAGCGGGCGAGCAGCTTTGCGTCCAGGCCGGTCCAGGACGTGCCCGCGAGGGGACGGGCCTCGTAGGTCAGCGGTCCGCGGTCGAACGTCAGCTCCTGTCGCTGCGCGAAGCTCAGTCTGCGGTTCTTGTCGCCGACGCGCAGGAAGACCTCGTCGCGTCTGTTGGCGTGGACGGCACCGTCGGTCGGTCGCACGTCGAGCACCAGCAGGTGGTCCGCTCTGCCTGCCTCATTGACGCATTCGACAAGGCGGTGATCGATACGCACGGGCGGGACGCAGTGATCGATCGCTGCCTGCACCAGGTCGTTGCGCGCCCGGCCGAGCGCGTCGGTGCCCTCGACGCGTCCATCGGAGAGGCCGATCACGATCACCCCACCGTCGGCGTTTGCGAACGCGACGAGCGCGTCGGCGAGCGCGCGCGGCTTCACGCGGGCGGACTTGCGGTCGAACCACTGATCCTCGTCGGCTGCGAGCAGGGCTGACGCGACACTTGGGGCCGGCTCGGCGAGGGCCTGTCCGATGACTCTGGGCGGACTCATGCCTCTACTCTAAACTATTTAGAGTAGGTGAGAGTAGGTCGGAAAGTACCTGCAGCAAAGCGGGTTTGGCTCGAACGAGCTCAAAACCTCTAGGCGAACACCCCGCCCTCCTGCACGACCTCGCCGTCCGCCGTCAGCCGGCCGCCGTCGCGCAGGTCGCAGATCAGGTCCCAGTGGACGGCGGATGCGTTGACGCCGCCGGTCTCGGGGTAGGAGCGGCCGAGCGCGAGGTGGACGGTGCCGCCGATCTTCTCGTCGAACAGGATCGCGCCGATCGGGCGGTCGATCCCGCGGTTCGTGCCAATGCCGATCTCGCCGAGGCGGCGGGCGCCTGCGTCGGTCGCAAGCGTGCGCTGCAGGTACTCATCACCGCGGCCGGCGCGCGCCGCCACGACCTCGCCGTCGCGGAACGTCAGCTCGACGTCCTCGACCGCCACGCCGCGCGGGGAGGACGGCACCGTGAAGCGGATCGTACCGTTGGCGCTGTCCTCGATCGGCCCGGTGAAGACCTCGCCGCTCGGCATGTTGCGCTTGCCGTCCGAGTTGACCCAGGTGCGTCCGTCGACGCGCAGCGTCAGGTCGGTCCCGTCGGCCTCGATTCGCAGCTCGCGTGCCCCCCTCAGCCGCTCGATCAGCCCTGCCTGGAACGCACCCAGCTCGCGCCACGCGGCCGCCGGGTCGTCGCGGTCCAAGAACAGCGCGCCGCGCACGAACGCCGCGAACGCGTCGTCGCTCATGCCGGCCTGCTGCGCGCCCGCCGGCGTCGGCCACAGCGTCCCGCACCAGCGCTTGCGCATCCGCAGCTCCGTCAGCGGCGCGCGCGAGCTCGCCATGCGCGCGATCCGCGGGGGATCGACGTCGGCCAGCGCGCGCGTGTTGAACGGCGCCTGAATCGCCAGGAATGCGTCCGCCTGCGCCGCCTCCGCCTCCGCGATCGAGCCGAAAGAGTCGAGGTGGCGATCGTGCGCGAGCGCGTGGAAGTCCTCCTCGACGCCAGGCAGCTCGACGCGCAGCAGCGGCCATGCGTCGCGCTCCACGATCGCGTGGTGCAGCGCGCGCAGCAGCGGCGCGGCGAGCGTCGTCGAGCGCACGAGCACCTGCTGGCCCGGCTGCACGTCGAGGCAGTAGTCGGTCAGCAGCTCGGCGAAGCGCTCGGTGTCGGCGTCGCGCCAGCCGAACGTGGTCACGGCGCCTCCACGTCCGGGAACCACTCCGCCAGGTGGTCGCGCAGCACGCCGCGGATCCAGGCGCGCTCGTCCTGTGTCGCGAAGCGGAAGCGCGCGAGCAAATCGCCTTGCTTGTCGAGCGGCGCACCGGCGATCTCCCAGCGCACCGCCAGGCGCTCGAACAGGAACTCGACGGCGCGCTGCCAGGTGTCCTCGCGCGTCGCGGCCGCCCGCGCCGGCCCGCCCCCGGCCAGCACCGCCGCGTACTCGCGCCGCGTCGACGGCGTCATCGCGCCGCGCAGCGTGAGCACATTGCCCTCGGCGTCGCGGTAGTCGGTGCTCGGCGCGCTCAGCTGATCGCGCGAGCGTTGGCGGTTGCGGCGACCCACGCCGCGAAAGGCTACGTCGTCGCCGCCGCGCGCTCCAACTGGGCGGCGACGTCGCCGCGCAGCGGGTCCGCGTGGCCGTTCCAGGCGACCGCCGGCGCGAGTGCGGCGAGCTTGCGAATCGACCTGCGCGCCTGCTCGGTGTCCTGGTTGAACGCGCGATGCGGCACGCGCGGGTGGCCCGGCATTCCCGTCTGCGGGTCGAGCGTGTAGAAGCAGTCGCTCACGAGCGCGAGCCGGTCGGACTCGCGCCACAGCCCGATCAGTCCGGGCGCGTGACCGGGGAGATGGATCACTCTGAAGCCGCACACGTCGTCGCCTTCAGCAACGGTCCCAGCGATCGACACCGGCCCGCCATCCCAGACCGGCAGCAGGCGTCTCAGCAGGAGCCGGCCGTGCGCGTCGAGTTGCGTGAGGTCGAAGTAGTGCACGCCGCCGTCGCCCTCCGCGTCCGCCACCTCGTCCGGGTGACACCACACGGGCACGCCGAGACCCGGCGCCGCGCCGCGGTGATCCGGGTGGCCGTGCCCGAGCAGCACGCGCGTGATCCCGCCGAGCTGCGCGCCGATCTGCGCCAGCGCCGGCGTCATCGACTGCACGCCGGCGTCGAACATCAGCACTCCGTCCCCATCGCGCAGGAAGTAGACGTTCATCACGCGTCTGGGGAAGCCGCCGCGCACGACCCACACGCCGTCGGCGATCGGTTCGGGATCGCCGGCGGCGAAGCGCCGCGCGATCCGCGTGCGCATGTTCGTGAGCGCCATCAGCCCCCGCTCCGCGCCCGAGTCGCGTGGCGGCAGCGCGCCGAGCTGCCGCGCGATCGTCATGCCGTCGACGTACGCGTCGTTGCTGACCACAAGGCCGTCGGCGACCTGCACGACATCGCACCCTTCAAACTCCAGACGGGCCCCGGTCGGCGCCAGCCCCTGCCAGTCGCCGGGTCCCGCGAACGTGCCCGTCATGCGCCAGCGCACCGCACAGCGGTCCGCCTCGGTCGTCGTCTGCACGACCTCCATCGTCGCGTCCGGCACGGCCGCGAACAGCTCCTCGAACCACGCGCGCACGCCGTCGGGCGCGACGAGGTCGGCCTGCCCGTGCAGGCGGTCGACGCCGCCGGGGCGCCAGCAGGCGGTCATCGCGTCCACGTCGCGCGCGGCGACGGCGGCGAAGTAGCGGCGCGCGGCCGTCTCCGTAGCACTCGAATCCGGGCTGGCCATGCCGCCAGCCTACGCCGCGCGGACGAATAAGGTGGCACCTGATGGCAGAGAAAGCGCGCAGACGCGAGCTGGGACGCGGCGAGCGCGTCCTCAATGGCCTCTGGCGTCTGCGTCTTCCGCTCCCCTGGCCCGGCGTGCCGCACTGCAACGCGTGGGCGATCAAGGCCGGCGACGGGATCGTGCTCGTCGACACCGGCATGCACGAGCCCGGTTCGCTGGAGCAGCTCGAGCGCGCGATGGCGATGGTGAGACTCCGCCTGGAGGATGTGCGCCTGCTCGTCTGCACCCACGCGCACTCCGACCACTACGGCCAGGCCGGGCCGATCATCGACCGCGCCGGCTGCGAGCTGTGGATGCACCCGAACTACCGCCATGCCACTGACAGACTCGAAGACCCCGACCATGCGCTCCAACGGCGCCTCGAGGTCGGCCGCACGAGCGGCGTGCCGGAGCTGGTGCTGCGCCGCTACGCAGAGATGGCGAAGGACCAGCCGCTCGGGATCGCGCGCGTCGTCGAGCCCGATCTCGCGCTGCTGCCAGGGATCGGGATCGACACCGACCTTGGCATGTGGAGCGTGCTCGAGACGCCCGGCCACGCGCCCTCGCATGTCTGCCTCTACCAGCCCGAACGCCGCCTGCTGATCTCCGGCGACCACCTGCTGGGGCGCATCTCGCTCTACTACGACTACGGCTGGACCCCCGACCCCGTCGGCGAGTTCCTGCGCTCACTCGACGCGGTCGAGGCGCTGAAGCCGGCGCCGCGGCTGTGCCTGGCCGGCCACGCGCGCCCGTTCACCGACGTGCAGGCGCACATCGAGGCCAATCGGGAGCTGGTGGCGCAGCGGGTCGCGGCGACGGCGGTCGCAATCGAGAGCAGCCCCCGGACCGCCTACGAAGTCGTCCCGCTCGTGCATGGCCCGGACGCGGTGCACGCCGCCGCCTGGCTGCTGACCGAGACGCTCTGCTACCTGCGCCACCTCGAAGCGATCGGCGCGGCGCGCCGCGAGGCCGGCGATCCCGAGCGCTGGGTCGCCGTCTGACCTTGGCAGCGCGACGCAGCATCCGCTAGCGTCGCCGCATGGGGGTCGCTGAGGGGGTCGGCGCCGCGCACGACGTGCGTCGCGGCGCACGTGTGACAGTCGGGCTGGACGCGCTTGCATGGCTGCTCGCCGTGCCCGCCGCGCTGCTCGCCGTTGTGCTGATCGCGCTGCTCGGACCGCCGCTCGGCAGGCTGCTGCACGCGGGCGGGAACCCGTACACGTTCTGGCGCGATCTGCGCTGGGCGGTCGTCCCCGAGCCGACCGAGCAGGGCCGCTTCCTGCTCGCGCTCGCCGCCCCGCTGCTGTTCGCCGGCGCGCTCGCCGCCGCCGCGCGGCGGGGACTCGCGGTGCCGGCTCGCGTCGCGCGGGTCGCCGTCCCGCTCGCGCAGCTCGCGCTGCTCGCGCTCGCCGTCGTGTGCGTCGTCGTGCAGCAGCGGCTCGTCTACGAAGTGCCGATATACCAGCCGGGCGTCTCGCACCGCTGGCGCTACTTCGCGCCCGCGACGCTTGTCGCCGCGGGCGTGCTGGCGGCCGGTGCGTTCGCCGTGCTCGACCGGCCGGCGTGGCGGGCGCGCGCGGCAGCGTGGCTGCGCGAGACCGACCGCCGCCGGCTGATCGCGGCGCTCGCGGCGGTCCTGCTGACCGCCGTGTGGCTGCTGCACGCGGTCAACACCGACAGCTCGATCATGGGCACGAGCTCGCACGAGTGGAGCCCGGCGCAGTTCACGCTCGACGAGACGTACGCGATCGTGAACGGCCGCACGCCGCTGGCGAACTTCACCGCCCAGTACGGCTCGCTGTGGCCGTACCTGCCGGCGGCCGTGCTGGCGCTCACGGGCACGTCGTTCCTCGCCTTCTCGCTGACGATGTGCGCGATCACCGGTGTGGCGCTGCTCGCCGTCTACGCGCTGCTGCGGCGGATCGTGCGCAACGGCGTCGCCGCGCTCGCGCTGTACCTGCCGGTGCTTGCGACGAGCCTCTTCATGGTCGGCGGGACGCTGACGAGTCGCTACACGTTCGGGGACTACTTCGGCGTCTTTCCGCTGCGCTACGCGGGGCCGTTCCTGCTCGCCTGGCTGCTGACGCGTCAGCTCGACGATGCGTCGCCGCGCCGCCCGGCGCTGTTGTTCCTCGTCGCCGGACTGTGCGTGCTGAACAACGCCGAGTTCGGGCTTGCGGCGCTGGCGGCGGCGGTCGCTGCGCTCGTGTGGGGAGTCGAGGATCGCAGCCCCCGCGCCCTCGGCCGGCTCGCCGGCGAAGCGGCGCTCGGCCTGCTCGCCGCCTACGCGCTGCTCGCGCTGCTGACGCTCGTGCGCGCCGGTCAGCTTCCGGAGCTCAGCCGCCTGTTCGACTACGGCAGGCTCTACTCGGTCGGCGGCTTCGGCCTGCAGAAGCTGCACCGGCTGCTCGGCGTGCATCTGATCCTGTACGCGACCTACGTCGCCGCGATCGGCGTCGCGACGGTGCGGGCGATCGAGCGCGCGCCACGTCGCGCGCTCACCGGGATGTTGGTGTGGTGCGGCGTGTTCGGGCTCGGCTCGGCCGCCTACTTCATGGGCCGCACGCATCCCGAACTGCTGATCGCGCTGTTCCCGACGTGGGCGCTGACGCTCGCGCTGCTGACCGTCGAGCTGGTCGGCCGGGTGCAGCGCGCCGGCGCGCGCCCCGGCCTCGGCAGCGCACTGGTGCTCGCCGCGACCGCGCTGACCGTCTGCTCGCTCGCGCAGTTCCCCGCGCCGTGGACGCAGCTCCAGCGGATCGGCCAGGACACGCCCAGCGCGCCGCTTATCGAAGGCGAAGCGCCGCTGCCCGTGTACGCGAGGGCGTTTCTCCCGGATCCCGCGACGCGCAACTTCTTCGCGCCGCGACCGGGCGCGAAGGTCGCGATCCTGCTCACCACCGGCCACGAGATCGCCGACGCGTTCGGCGTCGTGGATGTGGCGCGCTATACCGGCTGGTATTCGATGCCGAACCGCGAGCGGCTGCGGACCGTCGTCGACGACCTGCGCGCCGAAGGCGGCGACACGCTGTACCTGCCGGAAGCGTCGCAAGAGGTCTACGACACGCTCAAAGCGTGGGGCTTCCGACGCACCGCCGGGCAGGTCGAATGGGGCTCCGCGACCGTCTCGAAGTGGGTCCTTGCGAGCGACCGCTGACAGGCCGGAAGCTAGACTGCCGAGACCGATGCGGATCGACGAGATCATCGCCGCGGGCAGCGAGCCCGTCTTCTCCTTCGAGTTCTTCCCGCCGAAGACCGAGGAGGGGGAGCGCAACCTGTATGCGGCGCTCGACGCGCTGCGCGCGCTCGAGCCGGCGTTCGTGTCCGTGACGTGGGGGGCGGGCGGCTCGACGCGCGAGAAGACGATCGAGATCGTCAGCAACATCCGCGCGACGCACGGCCTCGAGGCGATGGCGCACTTCACCTGCGTGGGCGCGACGGTCGACGACCTGCGCGGCGCGCTGAGCCAGATGCGCGACGCCGGCATCGACAACGTGCTGACCCTGCGCGGGGACCCGCCGCGCGGCGAGACGGAGTTCGTCCCGGTCGAGGGCGGCCTGCGCTACGCGACCGAGCTCGCGCAGCTCGCTGCCGGCGAATACGACTTCTGCCTTGTCGGCGCCTGCTACCCGGAGATGCACCCGGAGGCGTCGGACCGCGAGACCGATCTCGCGCACCTGAAGGAGAAGGTCGACGCGGGCGTGAAGGTGCTCATCACGCAACTATTCTTCGACAACGAGGCGTACTTCCGCTTCGTGGACGAGGCGCGCGCCGCCGGCATCGAGGTGCCGATCGTGCCCGGCATCATGCCGATCACGAACGCCGAGCAGATAAAGCGCTTCACGCAGTTGTGCGGCGCGACGATACCCGCGCCCCTGCTCGCGGCGCTCGACGCGCGCAAGGACGACCCGGCCGCCGTCGTCGACCTCGGCGTCGCGTACGCGACGCTGCAGTGCGCCGAGCTGCTCGCGCGCGGCGCGCCCGGCATCCACTTCTACACGCTTAACCGCTCTCCGGCGACGCGCGCAATCCTCTCCGCCCTGCGCCTCCAGCGCCCCTGGGACCGCCGCGCCGGCGGCGAGCCGGCGCTCGGCGCGGTCGCCTAAGCGCCGTCGCCCGCGGGCGTCTCGACGCGCAACCCGTGCGCGACGAGCGTGCGGCCGTCGAGCTGGTAGCGCACGTCCACGACATCGTCGCGGCGGTACGTTCCGATCCCCCAGGCGCCGAGGAACCAGCGCCAGAAGCCGAGCTTGCCCTCCTGCACCAGCTCGCGACGGAACAGCAGCGCGCCGTCGCCGCGCGCGAGCTCGTAGTCGGCCCCCTCCTGCTGGAGCACGCCGTTGACGAACACCTCCAGCGGCGGGCGCACGGCGGGTGGCAGCTCGACGTGCCAGCGATCCTCCATACGCGGATTATGGCCGCAAGCGTCGCAGCCTCGCTCGCACGGAGCGCACGGCCAGCACGCTTGCCCACGCGAGCAGCAGCAGCAGGCCGATCCCGCTCAGCAGCGCGCCCTTGCGCAGATCCGGCACGCGGTAGTGCCAGACGATCCGGTGGACCCCCGCTGGCACCACCACCCCGCGCATCACGACGTCCGCCCGCAGGGCGCGCGCGGGACGTCCGTCGATGTTGACCGACCAGCCGGGTGCCCAGGCGTCATCGAGCACCACCAGGCTGCGCCGCGCGAGGCGCGCCTGCAGCGTCACCTGCGCGTTGCGCTCGCCGACGACCTCGACCTTCCCGTCAGCCGCCCCACGGCTCGCGGGCACCTCCCCGCCGAGCTCGTCGCGTCGTACGACGGCGTCGCGCCGCGCGTCGAAGCCGCGTGCGGCGACCGCTGCGAGCTCCTGGGCGTCACCATGCGCGACCTCAACGCGGCGCGCCACCAGCGCGCGCGGTACGGCGAGGCCGTTCTCGAAGACTGTCGCGTCGTCGCCGCGGTACGCGTAGGTCAGGGCTTCCAAGCCCACTTCGGTCGGGCGGCGCACCCCCGGGTCCGTCACGATGTAGCGCGCGCCCAGCAGTCCGAGCACCTCAAGCCCGGCCGGCGTGAGGTACTCGACGTCGAGCCCCCGCAGCATGTCCTGTTCGGGCCGCACCAGCCGCCACAGGCGGAAGAAGCGCAGGCTTGGCTGCGGTACGTCGTGTCCGCGCACGTCGTGCAGGCCGTAGACCGCTGAGTAGTCGTTGAGGAGGGCGTTGCCGACGCCGACTATGCGGCCGCCGGCGGCGTGCTGCTGCAGGAAGGCGATTGCCGGCGTGCGCGGGGGGAACGTGATCGATGCCGGTCCCATCGGCTGATACCCGTGCGCGAACAGCAGCATGTCGAGCGCGGCCACGAGCGCAACAGCGCCTCCGCCGATCCACGACCGGCGCGGCCGCAGGCGCAGCAGCACGAGCGTCGCCGCGAGCGCCGCGACGAGCAGCAGCCAGCGCAGCGCGCTGGCGAGCGCGAGCGCGCCCGCCGTCCTGCCCGCGAAGCGATCGGTCAGGTGCGCCAGCGCACCGTGGACGTCTCCGGGACTGAGTGAGAGCGTGCCGATCGCGAGCACCCCTCCGAACGCTGCCGCGACGACGACCAGCCAGGCGCGCGCCTGTCGGCGCGGCGCGTCGAGCAGCGCCTGCAGGCCGAAGGCGGACAGGATCGCTACCGCGAACGCGAACCACAGCAGCATCCGCTGGTTCTGGATCGTGTCGAAGCCCGGCAGTCGCACGACGAAGTCGTGCACGAGCGGTGCGTTCAGCGGCACCGCGATGCCGAGCGCCAGCAGCGGCAGAAGTGCAGCCTTGCGTCGCCACGCTCCCGGGGAGATGAGTGCGAGGAGCGCGAGCATGAGCGCCAGCGCGCCCGCGTAGAACGTGCGCTCGTTGTAGTTGGCGGGGCCGGCTATCAGCGACTCGCTCGGGCGGCCCCACCAGTCGGGGAAGAGCGCCGTGCGCAGGGCGCTGACCGGGAGTATGTGCCCGATCACCGCTGCAGCGCCGCCATCGCGCCGTACCGCCTGGCCCATCGTCCCGGCGGCCGCGTGCTGGCCGGGCAGCAGCACGACGGCCATGACGAGCCCGCCGACAGCCATGGCGGCGCCGATCGTGACGAGGCGGCGCAGCCGCTCGCGCCGCGCTACGCCGACGACCGTCGCGGAGCGCGCAAGCGCGTACAGCAGCGTGCCGCTCAGCACGTGCACCTGTGTGCCGGGATGCCCGCCGCCCAGCGCCATCGCGACCACGACGGCCATCGCCGGGCCCTCCGCCCCGCCCCCGCGGCGCACGATGCGCTCAGCCAGCAGCACGAGCCACGGGAGCCAGACGGCCACCGACACCTGCGCACCGTGGCTCAGCCACACGAGATTGAAGGCACACAACGCGAAGCTCGCCCCCGCAAGCAGTCCGGGCCAGAAGCCGAGCCGCAGCTCGCGTACGAGCAGGTAGGAGCCGAGCGCGGCGACCCACAGCTTCAGCGCCGCGGCGAGGCCGAGCGCATAATTGAGCGGGAGAATCCACAGCAGCAGGTTGAACGGGCTGAGCCAGCCGACGCCGAGGTTGGTGAAGAACGGCGTGCCGGCGAGCGCGGACGCGTTCCAGGCCGGGAACGTGCCGCTGTGGAGCAACTGGCGCGCGAGCACGTCCCACGGGTAGTACGCGGTGGGGAAGTCGCTCAGCAGGTAATTGTAGTACCTCGTCGCCTCGATCGGCCGGACCCCCTTCCACGGCGCCACGTCGTACAGGAAGGCCGACGGGTTGAGCACCTTCCCGCCCAGCAGCACCGGCGACAGGTAGACGAGCACGAACAGCGCCAGCAGCCCCGCGGCCACGCGGTGCTCGTGCGTGCGCAGCATCGCCACGACGCGCGCAGGACTCCACGCCCTGCGCAGGCGAGTGGCCGCCGGCGCATGCCGAGCGACCCCCGCGTGCTTCCCCCAAGCACTGCCTGCCATGGCCGAACACCGTATTCACGTCATTTTTGTGGAGTGGTAAGAAATCGGTATGTGCACGCGTGGCTCGTTTCCTTCGGCCCGCGACCGCCCGGCGCCGTAGCCTTCCCGGCGATGCATGACCAGGATGGACCGGCCTTCGACGGCTATCGCATCCGGCGCTCGGACCGAGCGCGGCGCGTGCGCGTGCGCGTGGACCACGAGCGCGGGGTGGAAGTGGTGCTGCCGCGTCGGGCAGCCGAGCGCGAGGCGGCCGCGGCGATCCGCGAGCTGCGCCCGTGGATCGAGCGACGCATCGCCGAGCTGCAGCGCACCCGCGACGCGGTCGCGGCGCGCGGCGCGACCGTCCCGTACCTCGGTGAGACGCTGGCGCTCGTCCGCGAGACCGGGCGCACGCGCGTGCATCGCCGCGACGGCGCGCTGCTCGTCCCCGCGGACGAAGACCATCGGCCGGCGCTCGAGCGCTGGTTCCGCCGCCAAGCGCGCGCGGAGATCGCGCCGCGGCTCGACGCCGCGACCGCCGCGGCCGGCACGACCTACGCCGGCCTCACGATCCGCGGGCAGCGCACGCGCTGGGCGAGCTGCTCGACGACCGGCGCGATGTCGTTCAACTGGCGGCTGCTGCTGGCGCCCGCGCCCGTCCTCGACTATGTCGTCTGGCACGAGGTCTGCCACCTCGAGGTGATGGACCACTCGCCGCGCTTCTGGGCCCTGCTCGCGGAGCGCTGCCCCGACTATCGCGGCCACGCCGGCTGGCTGCGCCGGCACGGCGCGACGCTCGTGCTGTGAGCGGCGGGGAGCCTGCCGGCCGCCCACGCGTCGCGGTCGTCGGGCACGTCGAGTGGCTCGACTTCGCCGTCGTCGATCACCTGCCCGCAGCGGGCGAGATCGTCACCGCAACCGAGTCCTTCGAGCTGCCGGCCGGCGGCGGCGCCGTCGCGGCGGTGCAACTGCGCAAGCTGGCTGGCACGGCGCTGTTCCTCACCGCGCTCGGAGACGACGAGCGCGCGCGCCGCGCGGCGGTCGAGCTGCGCGAGGCGCACGCCGTCGAGCTGCACGCGGCGATCCGCCAGCGCCCGCAGCGTCGCGCCTTCACGCACCTCGACGCGCACGCCGAGCGCACGATCACCGTGCTCGGCGAACGGCTCGTGCCGCACGGCGAGGATCCGCTGCCGTGGGCGCGGCTCGCCGATGCCGATGCCGTGTACCTGACCGGCGGCGACGGCGCCGCCGCGCGTGTGGCCCGCGCCGCGCGCGTGCTGGTCGCGACCGCGCGTGCCGCCGACGCGCTGGTTGCCGGCGCGGTGACCGCCGACGTGCTCGTCGCAAGCGGGCGCGACGAGAAGGAGCGCAGCGGGCTTGCGGCGCTGCCGGCGCCGCGCCGCGCGACGGTCCTCACCGACGGCGCGCGCGGCGGGCGCTGGGAGAGCGCCGACGGCACCGGCGGCGCGTGGACGGCGGCGGAGCTGCCGGGCGCGCCCGTCGACGCCTACGGCTGTGGCGACTCATTCGCCGCCGGTCTCACCTACGGCCTCGGGGCCGGCATGGAGCTGCCCGCCGCGCTGGCGCTCGCCGCCCGCTGCGGCGCCCATTGCCTCACCGGCCGCGGTCCCTACGCAGCTCAACTCGCGCTCGCGCCGCCGTCCTGAGCCGCGGTGTCGCCGTCCGCGGCGAGCACGCGTCGCAGCGCGGCCACGGGGGACTCGCCGTCCTGCTGCGCGATCACCTGCCGGCTGGTGCGCCCGATCCATGCCTCGGCCGAGCCGTCGCCGCGGACGTCGATCCCGGCGCGCACGCGCGGCAGGAGCCGCTGCGGCCCGCTCAGCTCGGCGCGCGCGACGACCTGCTGAATCGGCTCGAAGCGGCGCACCTTCAGGTCGATCTCCGTGCGCCTCGGCACGTCGCTCAGGCGCGCCACGTCCGCCGCAAGCGCGTCAAGCGCCGCGTCGAGCGAGCCGAAGCGCGAACGCGTGACGCGCGGTCCCGCGCGCATGAGCAGGCGATACGAGCCGGCCATCGCTCGCGATCCTAACCACCGCCCACTAGAGTGCCGCTGCGCAGAGAGCACCACCGAAGGGGATTCACGAAGATGCGAAAGCCGTTGCTCTCCGCCCTGGCCGGGGCGGTCATGCTGGTGGTCCCCGCAGGGGCGTCCGCCGGCCAATCGCACCGCCCGGTCTGCCCAGGCCCGGCTCACGCGGGCGCCGCGCTTTGCCACGCGCACGTCGTCACGGACGCGCGCGGCACGCCGCACGTCACACCGGCCCCCGCCGGGTACGGGCCGGCGCAGTTCCGGACCGCCTACAACCTTCCGGGCGCCGCACCGTCGGCGCAGACGATCGCGATCGTCGACGCCTACGACAGCCCGACGGTCGCGAGCGACCTCAACGCCTACAGCTCGGCGTACGGCCTGCCGCAGTGCACGAGCGCGAATCCGTGCTTCAAGAAGGTCAACCAGAACGGCGTCGCCGGCTCGTACCCGCGCAAGGACGCCGGCTGGGGGCTTGAGATCGCGCTCGACGTGGAGATCGCGCACGCGATCTGCCCGAACTGCAAGATCCTGCTCGTCGAGGCCAGCTCGAACAGCCTCTCGAACCTCGCAGCCGCCGTGAACACGGCCGCGAGACTCGGCGCCACGCAGATCTCCAACAGCTACGGCGGCGGCGAGTACTCGGGCGAGTCCGGCGTCACCGCGTACAACCATCCAGGGATCGCGATCACCGCGTCGTCGGGCGACAGCGGCTACGGCTCCAGCTTCCCGGCCGCCGATCCGCACGTCGTCGCGGTCGGCGGGACGACGCTGACGCTCGGCGCCGGCGACGCGTGGGCGGGCGAGAGCGTCTGGAGCGGTGCTGGCAGCGGCTGCAGCTCCTACCTCGCTGCGCAGACGTGGCAGAGCAGCCTCTCGAACTGGTCGCTGACCGGCTGCGGCACGAAGCGCGGCATCGCCGACGTTGCGGCCGACGCCGACCCGGCGACGGGCGCCGCCGTCTACGACACGACGACCTACCAGGGCCGCAGCGGCTGGTTCAAGGTCGGCGGCACGAGCCTGTCCTCGCCGCTGATCGCGGGCGTCTACGCGCTCGCCGGCAACGCGGCGAGCGCCAGCTACCCCGCGTCGCTCGCGTATGCGAACCCGGCGGCGCTGCACGACGTGACTAGCGGCTCGAACGGCTCGTGCACGACCGTCATGTGCAAGGGCGCCGCCGGCTACGACGGCCCGACAGGCCTCGGCACGCCGAACGGCGTCGGCGGCTTCTAGATCCGGACGCGAGACTCCGGCGGCGCGCTCGACGCGCCGCCGGGTCTCAGGCGCTCGGCTAGGAGCGCTGCCCCATCGGGACGTAGTCGCGCGTGCGAGCGCCGGTGTAGATCTGGCGCGGGCGCGCGATCTTCTGCTCGCCGTCTTCGATCATCTCCAGCCACTGCGCGATCCAGCCGCTCGTGCGGCCGATCGCGAACAGCACGGGGAACATCTCGACCGGCATCCCGAGCGCCTCGTAGATCAGGCCCGAGTAGAAGTCGACGTTCGGGTAGAGCTTGCGCTCGATGAAGTACTCGTCCTCGAGCGCGATCTTCTCCAGCTCGAGCGCGATGTCGAGGTACGGGTTCGTGCCCATCACGTCGAACACGTCCTGCGCGGCCTTCTTGATGATCTTCGCGCGCGGGTCGTAGTTCTTGTAGACGCGGTGGCCGAAGCCCATCAGCCGCTCGTCGCCGTTCTTGACGCCGTCGATGAAGCTCGGAATGTTCTCCGTGCGCTCGATGCGGTGCAGCATCCGCAGGACCTGCTCGTTGGCGCCACCGTGCAGCGGGCCGTAGAGCGCTCCGACGCCGGCGGCGAGCGCCGAGTAGGGGTCGACCTGCGAGGAGCCGACGCTGCGCACCGCGCTCGTCGAGCAGTTCTGCTCATGGTCGGCGTGCAGGATGAAGAGGATGTCGAGCGCTCTCTCGATGCGCGGGTCCGGCTGGTACTTCAACTCGGCGATCTTGAACAGCATCCCGAGGAAGTTGCCGGCGTAGGAGAGATCGTTGTCGGGATACACGTACGGCATCCCGCGGTTGTGGCGGTAGGCGAACGCGGCGAGCGTCGGCATCTTCGCCAGCAGGCGGATGATCTGCTGGTAGCGCAGCTCCGCGTCCTTGATCTTGCTCGCCTCGGGATAGAAGGTCGAGAGCGCGCCGACGGACGCGAGCAGCATCCCCATCGGGTGGGCGTCGTAGCGGAAGCCCTGCATGAACTCCTTCACGTTCTCGTGCACGAACGTGTGGATCGTGATCTCGTGCGTCCAGGTGTCCAGCTGGGCCTGCGTCGGCAGCTCGCCGTGGATCAGCAGGTAGGCGACCTCGAGGTAGGACGACTGCTCGGCGAGCTGCTCGATCGGGTAGCCGCGGTACTCGAGGATGCCCTTGTCGCCGTCGATGAACGTGATCGCCGAACGGCATGAGGCGGTGTTCATGTACGCCGGGTCGTACGACATGAGGCCGAAGTCTTCGTCGTCGACTCTGATCTGGCGCAGGTCGATGCCGCGGATCGTCCCGTCGGCGATCGGGATCTCGTACTGCCGGCCCGTGCGGTTGTCGGTCACCGAGAGCGTGGCTGCGGCTGCGGCTACGCCTCCCTCGGCTCCGTTGCTGGCGGTCTCGGTGCTCATGCGGTCTCCCTGATGCGTGCTCGGTCTCACACCCGTTCTACCGCATCGGCCGCGTGGGCCGACGTGCGGCTCGTGCGCACGGGACCGTTCAGTGGAACGCGCTAGGAGGAGACGATGACGGCGCTTGCCATCGTGGCCGCCATCAGCAGGCCGCTGACCAGCATCACGACGCGCGCGACGCCCGCGCTGGGCGGGAACGTCTCGCGTGTGATCCCGAATACGCCGAGCAGCACGGCCCAGCAGGCCAGTGCGCCGGCGGCGACGTAGTAGGCCGTCTTCGAGCCGTGCTCGGCGGTGGCGGCTGCAATCAGGTGGAGCATCGCGTGCGAGCCTAACCCATCGGCCGGAAGGCGTGTGGTGATTCGTCAGCCGGCAGTCGGGGCGCCGTAGCGCGACTCGGTCGCCTCGCGCTGGCCCTGGTAGTGCGAGCCGAGCTCGGCGCTGCCGTACGGGCGCTGCGCCGGCCGGTCGAGCGTCATGAACGAGAGCTGCGCGATCAGCACGCCGGGCGAGAGCTTGATCGGGACGCGGGTCAAGTTGTTCAGCTCCAGCGTGAGCGTGCCGTTCCAGCCGGGGTCGCAGAAGCCTGCGGTGGCGTGCACGATCAGCCCGAGGCGCCCGAGCGAGGACTTGCCCTCGATGCGCGCCACGATGTCGTCCGGCAGCTCCACCCACTCGAGCGTGCGGCCCAGGCAGAACTCGCCCGGGTGGATCACGAACGTCTCGTCCGGCCCGATCCTCACTTCGGAAGTCAGGTTCGCCGGCCGCTCGCGCAGGTCGATCGAGCTGATGCGATGGTTGTCGAAGACGCGGAACGTGTCGCCGAGGCGCAGGTCCACGCTCGCCGGCTGCACCAGCGACGGGTCCCACGGGTCGATCTTGATGCGACCCGCTTCGACCAGCTCGATGATCGTGCCGTCCGACAGCACGGAGGTCGGCTGCTGCGTCATGGGCGCGAAGTGTGCCACGAGCCGCGGCGCGGCACCGCCGACCGGCGGTCGGGGCGGATCACCGCTCCGGCGTGCGCGCCCTCGCAACGGTCGTGCGCGTGCGGGGTGGGGCGGTGGGGACCGGATCGCCGTGCGGGCCGCGGCGACGCGGATGGCGCGGAAGCGGACGCGGCTGCGGGTCGGGTACGCGTGAGCCGCCGTCGCCGCCCTGCGGGACCTGCTCGTCGTCGGGCGTCTGTCTGATCGCCCACCAGACAAGCCACAGCAGCGCGGCCAGCGGGATCTTCAGCGCGAGCATGAGGAACAGGAAGCCGGTCCACTCCATCCGCGCGATGGTACCCGCGGCCGTGGGCCGCTGTCACCCGTTGTGTCGGCGCGTCAGCGACGTTACGCCCGCAGCGCGAGCGGCGCGTCGGCGAACTGCGTGATCTGCGCCAGCTCGCCCACGCGCGCGACGATCTCCTCGCGCGTGAGGCGTCGCACGCGCTCGGTCCCGAACTCCTCGACGTTGTAGGAGGCGATCGCGGTGCCGTAGGCCATCGCGCGCCGCAGCGTCTCGGGCGAGAGGTCCTCGCCGCCGTGCGCGGCGATGCAGCCGACGAAGCCGCCGGCGAACGAATCGCCCGCGCCGGTCGGGTCGAGCACCGTCTCCAGCGGGAAGGCCGGCAGGCCGAAGAAGCCCTCGTCGGTGAGCAGCGCTGCGCCGTACTCGCCCTGCTTCGCGACGACCACCTTCGGCCCCATCGCGCGGATCTCGCGCGCCGCCTGCACGAGGTTCGGCTTGCGCGTGAGCTGGCGGATCTCGGCGTCGTTGAGCAGCACGCAGTCGACCTGCTCGATCGTCTTGATCAGCGAGTCGCGCGCCGTCTCGATCCACAGGTTCATCGAGTCGAGCGCGACGAACTTGGCGTCGGCGCATTGCTCGCGCACCTCGCGCTGCAAGTCCGGCTGGATGTTCGCGAGGAACAGCACGTCGCAGGCGCGCGAGGCGTCCGACAGCTTTGGCGCGAACTCGCCGAACACGTTCAAGCGCGTGTCGTCGGTGTGCGCGGTGTTGAGGTCGTACTCGTAGTGGCCGCGCCAGAAGAACGTCTCGCCGCCGGCCACGTGCTCGATGTCGTCGGTGACGACGTTGCGTCCGTGCAGGACGCCGTACTCCTCGTCCCCGAAGTCGTCGCCGACCGGGCCGACCACGCGCACGTCAGTAAAGAACGACGAGGCGAGCGAGAAGTGCACCGCCGAACCGCCGAGCATCTTCTCGCGGCTGCCGAACGGCGTGGAGACGGCGTCGAATGCGATCGAGCCGACGACGGTGAGCGACATCGTGGTGGGCGTCTTTCAGGTCGAGGACAGGACGGAACCGGACACAAACCGGACGGCGGAAGCCTAGCGACGGTGCGCCGGCCGGCGCCTGAGTACCCTGCGCGCCGAATGCGCGCGATCCAGCAACGGGAGTTCGGCGGGCCGGAGGTCTTGGAGCTGGTCGAGCTGCCCATGCCGCAGCCGGCCGCCGGCGAGGTGCTGATCGAGGTCACCCGCGCGGGCCTGAACTTCGCCGACACGCATCAGCGCACGAACTCCTACATCGCGAAGAAGACGCTGCCGTTCGTGCCGGGCGTCGAGGTCGCCGGTCGACGAGCCGACACCGGCGAGCGCGTGATCGCGCTGTGCGGGGAGGGCGGCTACGCCGAGTACGCGACGGCGCCGGCCGAGCTCGTGTTCCCGATCCCCGACGGGGTCGACGACGGCACGGCGCTCGCGCTGCTGATCCAGGGGCTGACCGCCTGGCATCTGTACAAGACGAGCGCGCAGCTGCGCCCCGGCGAGTCGGTCGTCGTGCACGCGGCCGCGGGCGGGACCGGCTCGCTTGCCGTCCAGCTCGGCAAGCCGCTCGGCGCGGGGCGCGTGATCGCGACCGCCTCGACCGAGGAGAAGCGCGCGCTGGCCTTGTCGCTTGGGGCCGACGTGGCGATCGACGCCGCGCCGGACGGGCTGGCCGAGCGGCTGCTCGAAGCGAACGGCGGGGCGCCGGTCGACGTCGTGCTGGAGATGGCCGGGGGTGAGGTGTTCGACGCCTCGTTCGACGCGCTCGCGCCGTTCGGACGACTCGTCGTCTACGGGATCGCGACGCGTGAGCAGCGCGAGGTGCGCAGCGGCAAGCTGATGAAGACGTCGCGTGCGGTCGTCGGCTTCTGGTTCAACCACTGCCTGGAGCGGCCGGGCATGGTCGAGGCGGCGCTCACCGACCTGTTCGCGCGCGCTGCGCGCGGCGAGCTGAGCGTCGTCGTCGGCGGCACGTATCCGCTGAGCGAAGCGGCGCGGGCGCAGACCGATCTCGCCGGGCGCCGCACGACCGGCAAGCTGCTGCTCGATCCGAAGGCGTAGCCGGCGCTCAGGCGGCGGCCGCGGCCTGCGGCTCCGCGCGCCTCCGGCGCGCCGCACGGACGCGGCTCCACGCGTGCTGCTCCGCCACCGCGCTCGGCAGGCGTCCGTCGCCGCGGGCCTCCAGGAGCACCGCGCGCGTGCGCTCCCGCGCGTCGTCCAGCGCCTGCTCCAGTCGCGCCCGATCGGCCACGCGCCGCCGCTCGCAGTCGGCTTGGATCAGGCCGCCGCAGTTGGCGAGGAAGTCGGGCACGGAGAGCACGTCTCGCCGCGCGAGCTGTGCGGCCGCGCGCTCGTCGGCGAGCGCGTTGTTGGCCGACCCGCAGACGACGCGGCACCGCACCGTCGCGGCCGTCCGCGCGTCAATCATCCCGCCGACGGCGCATGGCGCGAGCACGTCGAGCGGGCGGCTCAGCAGCTCGGCGGCGGTCGCTGCGAGCTCGACGCCGCGTGCGCGTGCACGCTCGCATGCCGCCGCGTCCGGGTCGGCGCCGACCACGCGGGCGCCCGCCGCCACGAGCAGCTCCGCAAGCCGGCCGCCGACCTTTCCGAGGCCGATCACGCCGACGCTGCGGCCGGCGAGCGCGTCGTCGCCGTCGAGCACGTCGAACGCCACCGCGATCGCCCCGAGCACCGTGCGCGCGGTCGAAGGAGACGGATCCCCGCCGAGCGTCGCGCTGCGCGTCGTGCCGACGACGTGGTGCGTGTGTTCGGCCAGCAGATCCATGTCGGCCGTCGAGGTGCCGATGTCCTCCGCCGTGATGTAGGCGCCGCCGAGCCGCTCGACCTCGCGCGCGAACGCGCGCAGGCGTGCCGCGCGCCGCGCCGGGTCGGTCCACGCGCCGTCGTCGAGCACGACCGCTTTGCCGCCACCAAGGTCAAGCCCGGCCGCGGACGCCTTCAGCGTCATCGCGCGCGACAGGCGCAGCGCGTCGTCCAGCGCTTCCGGCAGGCCGCCGTCGTAGCGGCGCAGGCGGAGCCCGCCCAGCGCCGGTCCGAGCGCAGTCGAGTGAATCGCGATCGCCGCCTGCAGGCCGCTGTCGGCGTCGTGCACCAGCTCGACGCGCTCGTGCCGCCAGGACAGCGACTCGTCCAGTGCGTCGCACAGGTCCTCGGTCATCATGTCTGCTCCTTCTCCAGTCGCTCGCGCAGCTCCGCGCCGCGCGTGCGGAAGCGCTCGACGCCGGCGAGCTTGATCTGCTCGTAGCCGCGCACCAGCTCGGGCAGCGCGGCGATCTCCAAGGCGAGCGGCAGCGTCTGCGGCGAGAGCCGCTCCAGCGCCAGCTCGACCAATTCCATGTACTCGTCCGGCAGCGCCCGCTCGACGCGGCGCACGCGCGTGTGGCCGAACGGGTCGAGCGCGCTGCCGCGCAACACGCGCCCGCGCCGCAGCAGGCGGAAGGCCGGCACGAACCAGCGGCCGAGCGCCAGCTTGCGTCTCAGGCCGAGCGCGCGCAGCAGCGGCGGGTGCAGCAGGAAGCGGATCTCGGCGCCGGCGGGCAGCGCGGCGAGGCCTTCGAGGTGCAGGCGCGCGACCTCGTACTCGTCCTTGTACGCCGTCAGCTTGTGCAGCCCGCGCGCGACGGCCTCGCTGAGCACGGTGCTGCCGGGCACGCACTCGTCCTCGATCGCGCGAACGCGCGCGATCGTCTCGGCGTAGCGGGTGGCGGCGCGCGGGCCGCCCCAGGCGATCAGGTCGGGCACGCGGATCGTCAGCAGGCGCCGCAGCTCGCCCTCGTCCGGCGCGGCGCAGTCGACGAGCCGCTGCGCGCGCGGTGAGAGCGGTGGCGTCGATGCGTCGTCGCGGCCGTCGTGCAGCGCCGCGCCCACCGCGTCCGGGTCGACGACCCACGCGCGGCCCCACGCGAGCGCGGCGAGGTTGCGCTCGATGGCGGCGCCGTTGAGGCGGAACGCTTCCTCCAGCGCGTCGCGCGAGACCGGCAGCAGCCCGCGCTGGAGCGCCGCGCCGAGCACGACGACGTTCGCGTGCAGCGCGTCGCCGAGCTGGGTCTCGGCGATGCGGCGGGCATCGAGCCACACGTTCTCGTGCGCGCGCGTCGCCGCGTCGATTGCGGCGCGCGCAGCCTCGGCGTCGAGCGCCGGGGCGTTGACGTCGATCACTTGCATGCCGGTCGGCGCACGGCTTGCGGACACGACCGCCACGGTGCGATGCGGGTCCGCCACACGCAGGCTGGCCGGCCCGGCGGCGCCGAGCAGGTCGAGGCCGAGCAGCACGTCGGCAGCGCCGCTCGGCACGGTGACGCCCTCGGCGACCGGCGCGCGCGTCAGGCGGACGTCGGAGACGACCGGTCCCGCCTTCTGCGAGAGCCCCGTCTGGTCGAGCCCGCTCGCGTGTAGACCGTCCAGCAGCGCGGCCATCGCGAGCGTCTGGCTGACGGTCACGACGCCGGTGCCGCCGATGCCGACGAGCCGCACGCGCACGTCGTCAGCGGCGGACGGGCGCGGCTCGGGCAGCTCGATCGCGGGCACGCGCGGCGCGGTGCGCTCGTGTGGCGGCGGGATCACGGTGAGGAACGACGGGCAGTCGCCCTCCAAGCACGAGAAGTCCTTGTTACAGGAGGACTGGTTGATGCGCGTCTTGCGGCCGAACTCGGTCTCGACCGGCTCGACTGACAGGCAGCCCGACTTCTCGCCGCAGTCGCCGCAGCCCTCGCACACGCGCTCGTTGATCAGCACCTGCTGCGGCGGCTCGGGCGCCGTGCCGCGCTTGCGCGCGCGGCGCAGCTCGGCCGCGCAGCCCTGGTCGTGCAGCAGCACCGTCACGCCGGGCACGCGCGCCAGCTCGCGCTGGACGCGCAGCAGCTCGGAGCGGTCGCGCACCTCCACGCCGGCGGGCAGCGCGACGCCGTCATAGCGGTCGGGGTCCTCCGTCGTGACGACGATCCGCGCGACGCCCTCCGCGACGAGGCTCCGCGTCAGCGCCGGGACATCCATCCCGCCGGGCACGTCCTGGCCGCCCGTCATCGCGACGGTGCCGTTGAACAGCAGCTTGTACGTCACGTTCAGCCCGGCCGCAACGGCCGCGCGGATCGCGAGCGAGCCGGAGTGGTGGAAGGTGCCGTCGCCGAGGTTCTGGACGAAGTGCGGGACGTCCACGAACGGCGCGGCGCCGATCCACTGCGCGCCCTCACCGCCCATCTGCGTGATCCCGCGCACGTCGCCGTGGCCCTGCGGCGCGAGCAGCACCATCGTGTGGCAGCCGATGCCGGCGCCGACGAGCGTGTCGTCGGGGGCCGCGAGCGAGCTGTTGTGCGGGCAGCCGGAGCAGAAGTACGGCGTGCGCGCCGCGTCGAGCGCCGGCGCCGGCCGCGCGGCGACGGCGTCGAGCTCGGCCAGTCGTGCGCGCACGTTCGGCAGCTCGTCGTGCGCCAGCAGCCGCCGGCCGATCACGCGCGCGATCGCGTCTGCGTCGAGCGCGCCGTGCGTCGGCACCAGCGGGGCGCCGCGCTCGTCGCGCTGGCCGAGCACGCGCGGTCGTGCGCCCGCCGCTGCGTCGTAGAGCGCGTCCTTCACGAGCCGCTCGAGGAACGGTCCCTTCTCCTCGATCACGAGCAGCTCGTCGAGCCCGCGCGCGAACGCGCGCACCGCCTGCTCATCGAGCGGGAACAGCATGCCGAGCTGCAACAGGCGCACGGGCGCGTCGCGGTCGAGGCCGAGGTCTGAGAGCGCGCGCCGCACGTCATGTGCGGTCGTGCCGGCGGCGACGATCCCGAGCCGCGCGCCGGGTGCGTCGAACACGACGCGGTTGAGCTCGTTGAGGCGGGCGTACAGCCGCGCCAGCTCCAGGCGCACCTCGACCAGCGTGCGCTCCAGCTCCAACGAGGGCGGTGCCAGCAGATGCGCGTTCGGGCGATGGACGTAGGGCGCGCCTTCCCACTCCAGCAGCGGCGTCTGCGGCTGCACGCGGTCGAGCCCGACCTCGACGGTGCCGGCCGCGTCGGCGACGTTCGTGACGACCTTCAGCGCCGACCACAGCCCCGACGCGCGCGAGCACGCGATCGCGTGGCGGCCGAGGTCGAGCGCCTCCTGCACGCTGCCGGGGGCGAAGACCGGCACGCGCAGCGCGGCCAGCAGTTGCTCCGACGCGCTCGGAAGCGTGGAGGACTTGGCGGCCGGATCGTCGCCGCACAGCGCGAGCACGCCACCGCGCGGGCCGGTGCCGATCGCGTTGCCGTGACGGATCGCGTCGGCGGCGCGGTCGACGCCCGGCGCCTTGCCGTACCAGACGCCGACCACGCCGTCGAAGCGCGGGCGGGGGAGCGTGCCGGCGAGCTGCGAACCCCAGACGGCGGTCGCGCCAAGCTCCTCGTTGACGGCGGGGCGCAGGACGACGTCGTGCTCGACCGCGAGCGAACCAAGGCCGGCGGCCTCGCGGTCGAAGCCGGCGAGCGGCGAGCCCGGATAGCCGGACACGAGCGTTGCGGTGCGCAGGCCGGCGCGCGCGTCGGCGCGGTGCTGGTCGAGCAGCACGCGCACGAGCGCCTGGATGCCGGTCATCAGGACGCGGCCCTCGTCCAGCGTGTAGCGGTCGGCGAGGACGGGCCGGTGGGGGCGCGATGGCGGCTCGTCGCCGCGGCGCCGGTCGGTCCGAGCCTCCTCCACGATGCCCTGACCAAGCATGGTGCAATTTTAGACCATTAATGGTTCCCTGAAACGGTAGGTTGTCCGTATGGAGCCCTTCGCGCCCGTCGCGCCGCGCCGCACCTTCGAGGGCGCCGTCGAGCAGATCGCCGAGCGGATCCGCCACGGCGACCTCGGCGCGGGCGACCGCCTCCCGTCCGAGCGCGATCTCGCCGCCGCGATGCAGATCAGCCGCCCGACGCTGCGCGAGGCCGTGCGCGTGCTCGCGGACGCCGGCGTCGTCACGGTTCGGACGGGCGCGAGCGGCGGCATCTTCGTCGCCACCGACTACGTCCCGTTCGAGCTGCTGCGCTCGAAGTCCGACCTGCGCCTCGGCGAGGTCGCAGGCGTGCTCGAGGCGCGCCGCATGATCGAGCCGCGCGTCGCACAGCTCGCGGCCGTCAACGCTCGCGAGGAGGACTTCGCCGCGCTCGAGCGGATCATCGACGCGCAGCGCGCGCTGCTGCGCGAAGGCGACGTGCTCGAGCACGAGGACCGCTTCCTGCAGCTCGACACGCAGTTTCACGTGCGCATCGCGCGCGCGACCGGCAACACGACGATCGTCTCGCTGATGCGCACGCTGCTCCGCCGGCTGGAGATCGCACGCGACCTCGCGATGCACGAGCCGCCCGTCGCGCCGTGGGTGATCGACGTCCATGGGCGCACGCTCGCCGCGATCCGCTCGGCCGACCACGACCGCATCGAGCAGGTGATGGACGAGCACCTCGCGGCGATGGAGCGCGCCTGGGAGCGCGCGACCGACCGCGTGCTCGTGCGGCCCGTGCCGGACTTCCTGCGGCCTCTCGCCGAGCGCGGGCGCGACGGCAGCGCGCCGACCTGACACGTCCGCCCGCGCGACCTCGCGGCGCACTTCTCACTAGTCTCAGTTGGCGTGAGCACCTTCGCCGAGCTTGGCCTCTCCGACTCCCTGCTCGACGCGCTGCGCGACGTCGGCTACGAATCGCCCAGCCCGATCCAGGAGCAGGGGATCCCGCCGCTGCTGTCCGGCGCCGACGTGATCGGTCAGGCGCAGACCGGCTCGGGCAAGACGGCCGCGTTCGGGCTGCCGCTGATCGAGCACGTTGATCCGTCCGTGCACGAGGTGCAGGGGCTCGTGCTGACGCCGACGCGCGAGCTGTGCATCCAGGTCACGCAGGCGCTGCGCGCGTACGGCGCGCGCAAGGGCGTCGACGTGGTCGCGGTGTTCGGCGGCGCGCCGATCCGCTCGCAGCAGGCCCAGCTGCGCGCCGGCGGGCACATCGTGGTGGGGACGGTCGGCCGCGTGAAGGACCTCATCTCGCGCCACTCGCTGGTCCTGCACGACTGCCGCTTCGTCGTGCTGGACGAGGCCGACGAGATGCTCGACCTCGGCTTCCTCGAGGACGTCGAGCGGATCATGGCGCTGACGCCCGGCAGCCGGCAGACGGCGCTGTTCAGCGCGACGATGCCGCCGGAGATCCGCCGCCTCGCCGAGAAGTACCTGTACGACCCGGTGCTCGTGAAGGTCAGATCCGCGACGCTTACGGTCGACAGCGTCGAGCAGTTCTCGCTCGAGACCTCGCCGAAGGAGAAGGACGACGCGCTCGTGCAGGTGCTTGAGGCTGAGCGGCCCGACCAGGCGATTGTCTTCGTGCGCACGAAGATCCGCTGCGACCAGCTGTTCAAACGGCTGCGCGACCGCGGCATGAACGTGAAGGCGCTGCACGGCGACATGTCGCAGGGCTCGCGCGACGGCGTGATGCTGTCGTTCAAGAGCGGCCGGCTGCCGATCCTCGTCGCGACCGACGTCGCGGCGCGCGGGCTCGACATCTCGTCGGTGACGCACGTCGTGAACTTCGACGTGCCGACCTCGCCCGACGTGTACGTCCACCGCATCGGCCGCACCGGCCGCATCGGCCGCTCGGGCCGCGCGATCACGTTCTTCGAGCCGCGCCAGAAGCGCGACGTCGAGGCGATCGAGCGGCACACGAGCACGCCGATGGCGCCGTGGACGGCGGGCGCGAAGGTCGCGCCGCTGAAGGTCGAGGCGAAGCCGCGCCGGCACTCGAAGCCGCACGCCTCGGCCAACGGCGACGACGGGCCGAGCACGCGGCTCGTGCTTGCCGGCGGTCGCGCCGACGGGCTGGAGCCGAAGGACCTGATCCACGCGATCACGGCGGCCACCGGCCTCGACGGCGAGGCGATCCGCAACCTGCGCATGCTCGACCGCTTCGCCTTCCTCGACGTGCCCGCCGCCGAGGCGGAGCGCGTCGTCGAGCAGCTCGACGGCACGACGGTCGACGGCACCGGCCACCGCCTGCGCCTCGAACCGCTGCGCGGCTGACGCGTCCGTCTACGCGGCGACGAGCTCAGCGCTCGTGACCGGCTCAGGGATCGGCTCCCCGTCAGCGCGCAGTCCCTCGATGTGCAACGCGATCGCCTCGCGCATCCGCTCGACGGTCTGTTCGCGCGTCGTGCCGGTGGCGACGCAGCCTGGGAGGTCGGGCACGTATGCGGAGAAGTTGCGCTCGCCGTGCTCGATCACCACGAGATAGGTCCTCGTCGACATGCGTCAATCCTCCCAGCCGGCTTGGCGACGGATGCTCTTCAACGTCTTGGGATGGACGTCGTCGTTCGGGCTGCCCGCGACGGTCATACGACCGCGCTTGAGCGGGTGCTTGAGCTGTCGATGGCTGCCGCGGATCACGACGATCTCCCAGCCGTCTGCCTTGAGCTGCTTCAGCAGGTCACGATACTTCACGTCCGCCATCGTCCCGGCGGGAGGCACGATCGCAATGGGAATCACCGAAACCGGCACAGTCTCGTCGCGAGTCCGTAGTTGTCTCGCGCGGAAGGAACGCTGAGCCGTGCCGAAGCGCAGCGCGGGGATCCTGCTGTACCGGCGGGTCGGCGGCGGTGAGCTGGAGGTGCTGCTCGTGCACCCCGGCGGGCCGTTCTGGGCGAGAAGGGACGCCGGCGCGTGGAGCATCCCGAAGGGCGAGCTCGACCCGGGTGAGGACGAGCGCGCGTGCGCGCTGCGCGAGCTGGAGGAGGAGACGGGCGGCGCCTTCCCGGACGTGCCGCCCGAGGCGCTGCTGCCGCTCGGCGAGATCCGCCAGAGGAGGGGCAAGGTCGTCGCGGCTTGGGCGCTCGAAGGCGACCTCGATGCCGACGCGATCGTGTGTAGCACGCTCGTCGAGCTCGAATGGCCCCCGCGCTCCGGCCGCAGGCAGACGTTCCCCGAGGTCGACCGCGCCGGCTGGTTTACGCTCGACGCGGCGCGCGAGAAGTTGCTGCCCGCACAGACGCCGCTCATCGACCGCTTGGCCTTGCGATCGTGACATAAAGGCGGCGCTGCATTGCAGCGCCGCCTCAATGCAGGCACGGCCTCCGTTCCTATATTAGGGTCACGGTAATGACCGCGCCGGATCCGTTGTCAGCGCTGCTGGAGTCGCCGCTTATAGTTCCACTGAAGGAACCGCACGTTATTGTGCCGCTTATGTGGACCCTTCTCAAGATGCCGCTGATCAACGACCAGAGTTTTCTTATTGGATTTGATTCGGCCCTAGCTACACAGGTCACGCCAAAGTCGGTTCCCTAATTTGGAAGGAAACCCCGGTCACAGTGTTTGTTGCGCCGGTTATATTGGGTAGCGTGCCTTCGAAACCACTGAACCTTTCGTGCCACGGGAGCGATTCCCTGAAGAACGTCATGCCGCCCCTTGCGCACCTCGTCACGTTGGCGGCCGTGGTATAGCCAACTAGGGAGCCAACGGTTTTGTTTATTGTCGCTGCATGAACACTGCTTTCCATCACGACTTCACATTCGACGGTACCGAAGCCGCCGCTCACGTCCATCCTGGTCCAAGTGGCCCTGCTTCGGTTTCCGGACAGTGAGAGTCGGCCCGCCGAGGCGGCCGAGGTGAACGCGCAAAGGAGCATTGTGGCGCCCGCGACGGCGAGCAGTTTGCCGAGCTTCATATAAGTGACCTCGTATGTGTAGTTGTCCAATCCGACTGACGGGCGCCTAGTGTGTCCAGGTACGGCGATATGGGCAGGCTCCCCCCTCGGAATTGTGGAAAGCAGCCAACCTCATGGCTTTGAAAGACGTGCATGAGTCTAGACGTTTTACGCACCAAGGTCAAGAAGATCAAGCCTCGCTCATCCCTAGGTATCGGCATGGGCTGACAGCGTCTAGCGGTAGACAATTAAGTTTCTGGGGGAGCTGAGTCACGCGAGGCCGTTACGGTGTGGAGTTACGGCGGAGGTCCGATGGATCGCGTGGGGCGCCTAGGGGTTGGCGGCTAACGGATGTCGCCCTCGAGCGGCCCGCGAGCTCTCGCGGTAGTAGGGTCGGGGTGGACCCGACCCCGACGAGGAGCCGCCCCGATGTCCCAGGCCACGATGCACACGACCCACGGCGCGATCGAGCTCGAGCTGTTCGACGAGGACGCGCCCAAGACGGTCGCGAACTTCCGCGAGCTGGCGGAGAGAGGCTTCTACGACGGGATCATCTTCCACCGCGTGATCCGCGACTTCATGATCCAGGGCGGCTGTCCGCAGGGCACCGGCACCGGCGGCCCTGGTTACACGTTCGTCGACGAGATCAACGAGCACAAGATCATCCGCGGGACGCTCGCGATGGCGAACGCTGGTCCGAACACGAACGGCTCGCAGTTCTTCATCGTCACCGCCGAGGCGACGCCGTGGCTCGACGGTAGACACACCGCCTTCGGCCGCGTCGTTGACGGGATGGACACGGTCGACAAGATCGAGGGCGTCGAGACGGGCCCCGGCGACCGGCCGATCGAGCCGCCGAGCATCGAGCGCATCGACTTCGCCGACTGACGCCCGCGGGCTGACATCTCCGGGCGGGACCCCATCAAGGGCCTCGCCCGGCCGCCGATATAGGAGGGGATGGTCGCCCGCCGCTCCGGCCTGCTCCTCCTCGTCGTCGCGCTGCTCACCCTGCTCCCCGCGCGCGCCGCTGACGCGCGCCGCCACGCGCCGTCCACCTCCGTCGGCGTCAGCGCGCGCGAGTACCGCTTCGCCGCCTACCGCACGAGCGCTCCGCAGGGCGTCGTGCGCTTCAACCTCGCCAACTACGGCGAGGATGGCCACGACCTCGTCGTCGAGACGGCCGGCGGGCGAGACCTTGCGCGCACCGGCGAGGTCAAGTCCGGCCGGCGCGCGACGCTGCAGCTGCGGCTCGCGCCCGGCACCTACCGGCTGATCTGCGACCTCGCTGACCACGCGGCGCGCGGCATGCGCACGAGCTTCCGCGTGACGCGATGAGCGGGGGACCGCTCGCCGACGCGCGCCGTCGCAGACACGCACACGCGAGACGACACCCAAGACGAAGACACGGTCGCCATCGCAGATCCGCCCGCCGGCTGCGGGCCGGATCCGCCGGCTGGACCGAGGCGCACGTGCGCCGCCTCTTCTGGCGCGCCGGCTTCGGCGCGACGCCCGCCGAAGCACGCCGCTGGGTCAAGCGCGGCAAGGCGGCGACGCTCGACTACGTCGTCAACGGTCCGCCCGGCGGCGCACAGCTGCGCGGACCGGAGCCGCGCGTCGACCACCGCCCGCTCGACCCGCTCAACGAGTGGGGCGACGACGTCCTGTGGTGGCTCGACCGCATGGTCCGCACGACGTATCCGCTGCAGGAGAAGCTCACGCTCTTCTGGCACGACCACTTCGCGACATCCGAGCAGGACACGCCGCTGATGCTCGCGCAGAACCGCATGTTCCGCGCGCGGGCGCTCGGCTCGTTCCGCGACCTGCTCGGCGAGGTCACGCGCGACCCGGCGATGCAGCTCTTCCTGTCGCTCGCGGACTCGACGAAGGACGCGCCGAACGAGAACTACGCGCGCGAGCTGATGGAGCTGTTCACGCTCGGCTCCGGCTACTCCGAGCAGGACGTGCGCGAGGCGGCTCGCGCGCTCACCGGCTTCACGGCCGACTGGCATGACGACGGCACCGTCACGATCAGCTACGAGGCCGACCAGCACGACGACGGCGTCAAGACGCTGCTCGGCACGCGCGGCCGGCTCGGAATCGACGACGTGCTCGACCTCGTGACGGCGCATCGCAACCACGCGCCGTTCCTCGTCAACAAGCTGTGGAGCTACTTCGTCGCGACGCCGCCGAGCCGCGCGACCGTCAGAGCGCTCGTCGCGACCTACCGCGCGAGCGGTTTGCAGATCAAGCCGCTCGTGCGGGCGATCCTCGAGCACCCGCAGCTGTACAAGAGCCTCGAAGCGCCGGACATGGTCAAGTGCCCGGTCGTCTACGTCGCCGGTGCGCTGCGCACGACCGGTTCGCACATCGTGCAGGGTTACCCCGCGTGGCTGCTGCAGGGCATGGGCCAGTACCCGTTCGATCCGCCGAGCGTCGCCGGCTGGGACTGGGGGGCGGCGTGGATGTCGTCGAACTCGATGCGCCAGCGCTTCACGCTCGGCAACTACGTCGTCAACTACGGCAAGCCAAGAGTGAGAAGAAACAGCGCGCCCGCGACGCTCACCCCGCAGGAGGCGTACGAGCTGGCGTGGCGAGCGGTCGGTGAGCCGACGGTGTCGCTCACGACGAAACGCACGCTCACCCACCTCGCTGCGCACTTCTTCGACGACCTCGACCCGTCGTGGCGCGACAAGGCCGACTGGCGCGGCGAGGCGCTCCAGCAGCTGCTCCGCCACTTGCTGCTCACCTGCCCAGACGCGCAGGTGCACTGAACGATGCCGCGATCGATCCACAAGGGCTGCGACGACTTCCGCCAGACGAGCGCGGCGACGCGCGAGCGCTGGCTCGGCGGCGGCATGACGCGGCGGCAGGCGCTGATGGGCGCGCTGGGCGGCGGCTTGACGATCTGGGCGAATCAGGCGATGCCGTGGGCGCGCGTGCTCGAGGCGGCGAGTGCGCAGGCGGCCGACGCGCCTGCCGCGCGCGTGCTCGTGAGCGTGTTTCTGCCGGGCGGCTGCGACCTGCTCGACACGCTGCCGCCGATCGGCGCCTACGGCCAGTACGCCGACCTGCGCGGCGGGATGAAGCTGGAGGCGCCGCCAGCGCTCGGCACGACGGGCATCGGCATCCACCCGGCGCTTGCGGAGGGGCTGAACGGCGGCATTAAAGGCCTGTTCGAGGCCGGCAAGATCGGCTTCCTGCCGGGGATCGACTACGCGAACCCGGATCTCTCGCACTTCCACAGCCGCCACTTCTGGGAGACGGGCCTCATCAGCGAGCGGGCCGCGCCCGGCTGGCTCGGCCGCTGGCTCGACCGCCACGGCTCGAAGGACAACCCGCTCCAGGGCCTGACGCTCGGCTACACGCTCTCGCCGGTGCTGGCGACCGGCTCCGCGCCCGTCGCGGCGCTGGAGTCGCCGAGTGACGTCGCGCTCGATGTGTGGGGCATCGGCGGCCGGCAGGACCGCCAGATGCTCGCGGCGTGGCAGCGCCTGGCGGACGCGCGCGTGCATGGGGAGGGCCCGGCGGCGGTGAACACGGCGGCGCGCCTCGCGAAGTCGGTCGGCGACCGGCTCGCGCCCTACGCAGAGCACGACGGCGTCGACCCGCTCGCACCGCCGGTCGCCTACCCGCAGGACGACGACCTCGGCCAGCGTCTCTCGCGCGTCGCGGCGCTGGTGGCGCAGCCGCTCGGCGTGCGGCTCGCGTCCGTCGACGCCGACGGCGAGTTCGACACGCACGACGACCAGCCGAGAGAGCTGGCCGACTCGCTCAGAACGGTCTCGCAGTCGCTGTCCGCCTTTCAGGCCGACCTGGAGGCGCGCGGCGTCGCCGACCGCGTGCTGACGCTCGTGTGGTCAGAGTTCGGCCGCCGCCCGCAGGGGAACGAGTCGAGCGGAACGGACCACGGCGCAGGCGGCATCGCGTGGGTGCAGGGGACGCACGCGGCGAGCGGGATCCTGACCGAGTACCCGTCGCTGACCGACCTCGACCGCGATGACAACCTCAAGGTCACGGTCGACTTCCGCAAGGTCTACGCGTCGCTGATCGAGGGCTGGCTCGGCACCGACGCGAACGAGGTGATCCCGAACGCTGGCGCCTACGGCCGGCTCGCGCTCACGCGCTGAAGGCGCTGCGGGGCGGCCGATTGCCGTCAGGCGTCGCCGAGCGCGACGAACTGACCCTCCTGCGCTCGGATCGTGAAGCCGGCTTCCGTCAGCATCGCCATCTGCGCGGGCGCGGTGAGGCTCTCGAGCAGGAAGATGTCGTGGACGCCTTCGCGCCGGATCGTGTCGAGCACGAGCTCGAGCTGGCTCCTCGTGACGATCTCGTCCTGCGTCTCGTACGGGAAGACGTTCACGAGCCCGAGCTCGTAGGCGAAGCGATGGCCCATCGGCAGCAGGATCGCGACCGACTGGCCCTTCCTCGTCAGCCTGCCGATGAACCGCTCTGCGGCCGGCTGATACGCCGGCTGCGGTTCGTGCGCCAGCCGCTCGATCTGCTCCTGGGGAGGCGTGAGACGGATGACCGAGCAGGCCGCCAGCGCGAAGCCCAGCAGTACGAGCCCCTCCGCGAGCGACGGCCGGCGCCAGCCGCGAGCCGCGAGCGCCTGGACCGTCGCGATCGTCAACAGCATGAGCGCGAAGGCCCAGGCCGAGAACAGCGCCAGGATCTTGCTTTCGTCGGAGTTCCCGATGTAGTAGCTGCTCGCGAGCAGCCCGAACACCCCACTCCACGCGAGCATGCCGGTCAGCGGTATCTCGCCCCGCCGGCTTCGAAGCCGAACGGCTGCGACCAGGATCGCCGCGACGAAGGTCGCGTACACCGCGAGGTGCAGGCTCACCGGCGGCATGGGACGCGCGAACCAGCCCAGCTTCGTGAAGATTCTCGGCCACTCGAGCAGGATGGCGGGGTCGGGGAAGGCGCCTGCACGCAGGAGCGTCAGCAGCGACACCGCCGTCACGGCGACGAGCAGGCCGCCGGCGACCTGGCCCGCGAGCTGCAGCGCGTCGTGCCGGGAGCGGGGCGGACGAGCGCAGGCGAGCGCCACCAGCGCCGCGGCGAGCGCCGCGACGCCGAATTCGAGGCCGTCGACGGCCACGAGTCCGCCCACCGCGAACAGCGGCCAGGTGCGGCTGTTGTCGCCGCCGCGTCGGTCGATGTGCCGGACGGTCAGCCAGGCCATCAGGTAGGCGCCGCCGTAGCGCATCGGGAACATGGCGGTCATCACCATCACGTGCTCGTAGTCGCTCAGCGCCACGAACGGCACGAACAGCGCGAGCGCCAGCAGCGGGCCCTTGACGATGCGGCGGAAGACGGCGTAGACGGCGACCAGCGAGAGCGCGCTGAGCGTCCCCAGCGCGATCGTGTACACGAGCGCCGTCGTGCCGAACGCCGCCATCGCGATCGCAGCCGCGTACGGCAGCAGCTTCGCGTATATGGGGTGGAAGTCGACGAGCGGCGTGCGGCCGTCGAGCACGGCGAACGCGGCGTTCACGCTCCACACGAGCTTGCCGTTGTCGACCCCGTCCGTGAACAGCCCGTCGAGCATCGCGGTCGCGGCGACGGCGACGGCGAGCGCAAGTCCGGCTGCGCGCCGGGTGGGCGTCTCGCGCGCCAGGCGCCCGATGCGCTGCGCGAAGCTAGGGCGGCGCATCGCGAGCACGCCTGCTGCGGCCAGGATGCCGGCGACGAGGATGGCCTCGAGATCGAACAGCCGCGGCAGCGGTCGATCGGGAAGCACGAGCCCGTACTGTCCGAGCACGGCCAGCACGACGAACGCGACGAGCAGTGCCTGGCTCGCGAGCACGAGCGTCCGGGTCGTACGCGGGGAAAGCCGTGGTCCGCGTCGCGCAGCGGCGAGGATGACGCCTGCGGAGAGCAGCGGGGCGAGCACCGCGATGGCGTAGCGTCCGAGCTTCGCGGGGTCCGGCTCTCCCACGGTCTGGGGCCCGCCGGGAGGCCACAGTCTCTCGGCGCTCGGCCTGAAGAGCGCGTCCCCGACGAGCGGGCCGAGGAGAAGCAGTGCGATCGCGGCGACGATCGCGCAGGGAATTACGGCGATCCACGCCAACTCGCCAGCGCTCAGAGCGCTCGCATGCGGCCTGCCTCTCGAAGCGACGGATTCTGCCGCAACGCTGAGCACGGTCCCCTCCCCCGTCCATCAAGCTACCTACCTGTTTATCATTTAACAACTTACCAGTTGATAGCTGCCGGCGTCCGCCGCTCGCTCGCGCGCTTCCTCCGCGCTGAGCCGCTGTCGCGCGGCTGAAAAGCCGGTTCCTGGCCAGCCGGCCAAATTGCTGCGCGGCTCCGGTAGGCTTGACCGCGGGTCAACCGACCGCCGACGCCGAAGCAGCCAAGAGGAGCGCGCCATGTCGACCACCGAGCAGGCACCGGCTGCCGTCCAGAACGGCGCCGGCACGCACAAAGGCATCCCAGTCGAGAATCCCGCGACCGGCGAGACGATCGCGACCGTCCCGGCGCTCAGTCGCGACGAGGTCACCGCGCTGGTGGAACGCGCCCGCGCCGCCCAGCCGGCCTGGGAGGCGCTTGGCTTCGAGGAGCGCGGCAAGGTCCTGCGCCGCATGCAGAAGTGGACGGTCGACAACGCCGACCGCATCATCAAGACGATCGTCTCCGAGACGGGCAAGACGTGGGAGGACGCGCTGCTCGCCGAGGTCATGTACTGCGCGAACGCGTTCGGCTTCTGGGCCAAGAACGCGCCCGAGTACCTCGCCGACGAGCACGTCAAGACCTCCAACCCGATGACGAAGGGCAAGAAGCTGATCGTGCGCTACGCGCCCGTCGGCGTCGTCGGCGTGATCGGCCCGTGGAACTTCCCGCTCACGAACTCCTTCGGCGACTGCATCCCCGCGCTCGCGGCCGGCAACGCCGCGGTGCTGAAGCCCGCGCAGGTGACGCCGCTCACCTCGCTGCTGATGGAGGAGGGGCTGCGCGCCTGCGGGATTCCCGAGCACGTCTTCCAGGTCGCGACCGGGACCGGGCGCGAGGCCGGCGAGGCGCTGATCGACGCGGTCGACTTCGTCATGTTCACCGGCTCCACCGAGACCGGCATCAAGGTGATGCAGCGCGCCGCCAACACGCTCACGCCGGTCGGGCTGGAGCTCGGCGGCAAAGACCCGATGATCGTCCTGAGCGACGCCGACATCGAGCGCGCCGCCAACGCCGCCGCCTACTACTCGATGAACAACGGCGGCCAGGTCTGCATCTCGGTCGAGCGCGTCTACGTCGAGGAGCCGGTCTACGACAGATTCGTCGCGAAGGTCGCCGACAACGTGCGCGCGCTGCGCCAGGGCGTGCCGACCGGGCCCGGCACCGTCGACATCGGCTCGATGATCTACCCGCCGCAGATCGAGATCGTCGACGCGCACGTGAGAGACGCCGTCGAGAAGGGCGCTCGCGTCTTGACGGGCGGCAAGCGCGGCGATGGCCCCGGCGCCTTCTACGAGCCGACCGTCCTCGTCGACGTCGACCATTCGATGGCGTGCATGATGGAGGAGACGTTTGGCCCGACGCTGCCGATCATGAAGGTGCGCGACGAGGAGGAGGCGCTGCGGCTCGCGAACGACTCGCCGTTCGGCTTGCAGGCGTCGGTGTGGACGAAGGATCTCCACCGCGGCGAGCAGCTCGCGCGGCGCGTGCAGGCGGGCGCCGTGTGCGTCAACGACGCGCAGGTCAACTACACGACGCTCGAGCTGCCGATGGGCGGCTGGAAGACCTCCGGGCTCGGATCGCGCCACGGCGCCGGCGGGATCCGCAAGTACACGAAGCAGCAGACCTTGCTGGTGACACGCTTCGCCGGCAAGAAGGACCCGCACATGTTCCCGTACAGCGCGCGCAAGACGAAGCTGCTGGGGCGCCTCACCAAGCTGCTCTACGGGCGCGGGAAGCGGCCCTGACAAGAGCCGCTCAACGCCGCACGCAGGCTTCGAGCTGCAACGCGCGCCAGTAGGCGTTCTCCTGGCGCAGCAGCGGCTCAAGCGCGGCGTCGAGGTGCCGGTACGTGTCGCTGACGTCGTCGCCGTGCGCGATCGCGCGCTCGTGCCGGGCGATCAGCGCGAGCTCCTGGCCGGCGAGCTGCACCGCGCGGTCGTAGCGCTCGCGCACATCGGTCGGTGCCTTGAGCGCTCTGAGCTCTGCCGTGGCGGGGCGCAATTCGGCGAGCCCCTGCTGGAGGAAGCGGTCGGCTTGCGCCGGCGTGTTCGGCATCGCAATGCGGTCGGTTGCAGTCGCGGTACGCGTGCAGATCGCGGCCGCGCGGTCGTGCAGCTGCTCGGTCGTGAGGCTGGCCTCGCCGCAGGCGGAGAGGGCGAGGGCGAGCAGGACGGCGAGGGCCGGCAGGATGCGGCGCATGCGGGCGCGGATGCTAGTCGAGCGACACGCCGAGCAGCCGCTCAAGCTCGGCGATCGTCTGCGTCGTGTCGATGTGGTGGACGGTCGCCATCCCCAGCTCTGCCGCCGGCGGCAGGTTGAACGGCAGGTCGTCGACGTACACGCATGCCGTCGGCTCGACGCCCGCGCGCTCTGCCCCCAGCACGTACATCTCCGGCGCCGGCTTGCGCATCCCCTCCTCGCCGGAGATCACGACGCCGTCAAACAGTTCCTCCAGCATCGCGCGGTCGTAGCGGCGCGTGCCCCACGAGTTCGAGATCAGGCCCGTGCGGATCCCGGCCGCACGCGCGTTGCGCACCGCTGCGAGCATCGCCATGTCCGGGCCGACCCGCGCGAACAGGCGGTCGATCAGACCGACGTGGTCGATGCCGAGCAGGCTGCCGAAGCGCTGCTCGAACACCGGCTCCTCGATCTTGCCCTCCTCAAACGAGATCAGCGTGTCACGGAACGCGCGGTTGGCGCGGAACGCCTCCACGAGCGCGTCGGGCGCGAGCCCCGCCTCCGTGCAGAACTCGCCGAAGGAGGCGAACAGGTTCGTGGTGAGAACGCCGCCCCAGTCGACCAGCAGGGCCGAGCGCCGTCCGTTCTCACTCGCCATGCGCCACCGCCCACGCATGCTCGGCGAGCGCGGGAACGCCTCTGTCGAGCAGCTTGAAGAACGGGTCGTCGGTCGTGCCGGCGAGCAGCCGCTTGTAGGAGCCCTCAAGGAAGATCGCCGCCTTCCACAGCGCGAGCGTCGCGTACCACGAGACGGCGGACATCGAGCGGCCGGAGCGCTCCTCGTAGCGCGCGATCAGCTCGGCGCGTGTCGGAAAGCCGGGCTCGGTCGTGACGGCGAAGCGCGTGAAGTTCGTCTCCGGATCGCCCGGCTGCGCGTATGTCGCCGTCAGGTAGCCGACGTCGGCGAGCGGGTCGCCGATCGTCGCCAGCTCCCAGTCGAAGATCGCGTTGAGCTGTGCCGGCGCGCCCGGCTTGAACATAACGTTGCCGAGGCGATAGTCGCCGTGCACGATCGTCGCCGGTCCCGACTCCGGGCGGTTCGACGTGAGCCACGCGGTCACGCGGTCGAGCGTCGCGATCTCGCGCGTCTTGTTGTGCTCCCACAGGCCCCCGAAGCGGCGCAGCTGGCGCTCCAGGTAGCCGGTTGGTCTGCCGTAACCCTCCAGCCCGCACGCCTGCCAGTCGACCGCGTGGACCTCGACCAGCGCGTCGATCAGCTCGCCGGCGATGCGGGCATGCTGCTCGGGCGTGGCGAGCGCCGGCGGGACCGTCGTCGTGATCACGTCGCCTTCGACCTTCTCCATCAGGTAGAAGGGCGCGCCGATCACCTCAGGGTCCTCGCAGGTGGCGAGCACGCGCGGCGTTCGCACCGGCTGCGCCTCGACGGCGCGCAGCAGCCGCGCCTCGCGCAGAACGTCGTGCGCGCTCGGCGGCAGCGGCGGTCGCGGCGGCCGTCGCAGCACCAGCTCGCGGCCGTTGCGGCGGATCACGTACGTGACGTTCGAGTGACCCTCGCCGACCGGCTCAGCCTCGATCGGACCGTCACCCGGGGCCAGACCGTGTGCGTCGAGGAACGCCGCGAGCGGCTTGCGGATCAGCAGCGGCGCCAGCTCGAGCTGTGCCGCCTCGGCGTGCGTGTCGACGATCGCGCTCACGGCCCGAAACGCTATGCGACGGGGCGTGAGCGGGCGCCGGTGGGGGAGCCGGCGCCCGCTCGGGGGAAAGACGTCAAGCCGCGGTGCGCAGGTGTGCGCCGCCGACGACCGCATCGAAGCCGCCGAGCTCCAGTTCGCCCGGATTGCCGACAAGGCCGACGACGCTCGCGCCGGTCGCGTCCTCAACGGCTGTCAGGAGTGCCGCGAGGCGATCACGGCGCGCAGAGGCGATGCGCCGTTCGCTCCAACCCCAACTGGGGTCGTCGGCTTCGATGAGGACGGTGACGTGGCGCGGATGGTGCACGGCTGCTGCTGCGATCAGCTCGTCGTCGCGGCCCTCTGACCCTGCGATGAGGAGGATCTCTTCGTTCGTCATGACCGCCACCCTCTCCCTCTCCCGTTAAGCCGTCATAACACCTGCGGACTGCCCTCCTTAAACCTGTAGTACGCACAGAGGTTGCTCGCCGGTTGGGCCTGAGTTGGCGGGGCGGTTAGCCTGAATGGCACATGCCGGAGCTGCCCGAGGTCGAGATCGTCGCGCGGCTGATCGGCGCCGCGGTGCGTGGCGCCCGCGTCGAGTCGACGTTGGCACCGGGCGTGAACGCGCTCAAGACGTTCGACCCGCCGCTGCAAGCGCTCGACGGCTCCGCATTGACCGGCGTCTCGCGCCGCGGCAAGCACCTGCTCGTGGAGAGCGATGCCGGATTGGTCCTGCTGATCCACCTGATGTCGGCCGGGCGCCTGCAGCTGTTCGACAGACGCGCGGGACTGCGCGACAGAACGTCGCGCGTGCTGATCCGGCTCGACGACGGGCGTGAGCTGCGGCTGCGCGAGTTCGGCACCAAGCAGGCGGCATGGGCTCGGCTCGTGCGCGCCGACGCGCTGGAGGACGAGGAGGCTGTGGCGACGCTCGGGCCGGAGGCGTGGCCGGACCCCCCGGACTTGCTGGCGCTGCTCGGCAGTCAGGTGCGGCCGCTGCACTCGCTGTTGCGCGACCAGCGCGTGATCGCCGGGATCGGACGCTCGTGGGTCGACGAGATCCTGTGGGAGGCGCGGCTGTCGCCGTACAAGCGCGGGTCTGACCTGACGGCGGAGGAGGCGGGCGCGCTGCGGGACGCGACGGTCGCGCGGCTCGGGGAGGCGATCGACACGTATGCCGCCACACTGTCGCTCCCGCTGCCCGACAGACTGCCGCTGCCGTTGAAGGTGCATCGGCACGAGGGCAGACCGTGCCCGCGGTGTGGGACGACGCTGGAGGCGGTCCACTTCGAGGACTACGTGATCGCGTACTGCCCGGCGTGCCAGACCGAGGGGCGCGTGCTCAAGGACCGGCGCCTGTCACGGCTGTTGAAGTAGCCTGCGGCGCATGATCGAGACCGGCGCCAGAGCACCAGACTTCACCCTGCCCGACCAGGACGGCAACCCCGTCAGCCTCGCCGACTTCGCGGGCAAGACGCTCGTCCTCTACTTCTATCCGAAGGCCAGCACGAGCGGCTGCACCGTGCAGGCGTGCGGCGTCCGCGACCACCTGCCGAATTACGCCGAAGCCGGCGCGGTGGTGGTCGGCGTCTCACCCGACCCGGTGAAGGCGATCAAGAGATTCGCCGACAACGAGTCACTCGACTTCACCCTCCTCGCCGACGAGGACCACGCGGTCTGCGAGGCGTACGGCGTGTGGGCGGAGAAGAGCATGTACGGACGCAAGTACTGGGGCGCCCTGCGCGCAACGTTCGTCATCGACGGCGACGGAGTCGTTCGCCACGTCATTCCGAAGGTGTCGCCGAGAACTCATGACGATGAGGTGCTCGGGGTACTGGAGCGGCTCGCCGCGGCGTAGGCGCGTCTTGATAGCTCCCGGGCCGTCACGAGGGCTGAGGCGTGCTCCTCCCCCATGCCGGTGCCCGCTGCCGTTCTCGGGTCTGCTGAGAGTGCGCTGCGAAACGATTTGGCGTCTCACGTAGCGTGACATACATCGCTTCCGCTCTCGACAAGGCCAGGTCGAAGTTGACCGCTACGCCACCCCAGGTCAGGGAACCCATGCTGGGTCTTGTGCCGCTCCATACCCAGGTCGAGAGGGTTTGCGAATCGCCTGGTGCAGGCGGCCCCGTCCGATCGCCAGTCTCGACTGATCTTCTCTGCCGCTGAAGCTGACCTTCGCCAAGAACGTATTCGTCGCGGTGCTCCCAGATGTTGCGCATGTCCTTCGCGCCTGCGCGCATGACACTTTCCTCGAAGTCTGCAACTGCCTGGCGCAAAGCGTCGTCGTCCGCGAGATGCGAGGCGGCCGCGCAGCTTCTATGGAGCCAGCGCAAGGCAACGATCAAGAACCGCGCATCGATCTCGAGCTGAAAGCCGACATCGTCGAACGCGGTCTCGATAGGCCGCGCCGCGCGGAGTCGATGAGCTTGCATCGCAACCGCGCGAATCGCGTCGCCTGCCGCAATCCGCAAGAACGCGAGCTGGCTGGCACGCGAGACCGGTGCGGACTCGACGTGATCGTCTGATGCCGATGCGGCTCTCATCGTGCAAGTGATACAGGGCGCGAACCACGGAGCGGCTGCTGTGTGCTCGGTGCAGTCAGCGGTACCCTGCATAGGATGGCTCACCAGATCCATCTCGATCTCGATGACGAGTCTGCTGCGCGCTTGGCGGCGCTCGCAGAGCGTGCACATGCACAGCAGGACGACCTGGCAGTGACGTTGCTCTCGGAAGCGTTGGCAGAGGTCGAACGCGAGCCGGCGGACATCACAGCGTTGCTGGATCGCATCCCCGGCTCATGGGAGCGGATGCAGCTTGGCCGCGAGCAGGCCGCTCGTGGAGAGACGATCGGGCTCGACGAGTTGTAGGTGGCGGAGGTCCGGCTGACCGCGGCGGCCGTCGAGGACCTCCGCGAGTTGATCCTGACGCATGAGCTGCCGTCGGACACGCCAGAGCGTGTAGTGCGGCGACTGCGTGCGCTGGCCCGGTTCCCCAAGCTCGGTCCGGCATTGAGCGGCCGATGGGCGGGTGCGCGGTATGTGCTCGGGCCGTGGCTGTGGCTCTTGATCGTCTACCAGTACGACGAAGACGTCGATACCGTGGTGGTCCTGACGATGCGGGACGCCCGCCGGGCCGCGTCGCCCACGAACCAGTAGCCGGCGGCTCGTCCTTCACACCTAGATCCAGTCCTGTACGGGCGCAAGTACTGGGGCGCCATTGCGCGCGACCTTCGTCATCGGTCCGGACGGCGTCGTCGCTCACGTCGTTCCGAGAGTCACGCCAGAACGCATGACGACGAGGTCTTGGCGGCCTTGGAGCAGCTCGCGGCGGCGTAGGGCAGCCGCCTCGCACGAACGCTGGCGTTCACCTCCGTGCGGGCGGGGTAGCCTCGCTGCGTGCTCACCGGACATTCAGCTCGATCGCGCCATGGCTGAGCGCGGCGCTCGGCCGCAGGTGCCCGAGTGGCGGCTGCGGGCGCTGGGCGCGCTGCGGTCGCTGTTCACGCCGCTGCTGCCCGACGACTACCTGGAGCTGATCAACCCGCTCTGGTCGACGCAGGAGCTGCGCGGGCGGATCGAGCGGATCGATCGCGAGGCGGGCAATGCGGTCACGGTGACGATCAAGCCGGGCTGGGAGTGGCCGGGCCATCGGCCTGGCCAGTACCTGCGCGTCGGGATGCCGGTCGACGGCATCCACCACTGGCGCGCCTACTCGATCACCTCGGAGCCGGATCGCGAGGACGGCTGCATCTCGATCACCCCGAAGCTCGTCGAGGCGGGCAAGGTCTCGCCGTACCTGGTGCGCGCCGCACGGCCGGGCGCGATCGTGCGGCTCGGCGGCGTGGAGGGCGCCTTCACCCTCCCCGATCCGCTCCCCTCCAAGCTGCTGTTCATCAGCGCCGGCAGCGGCATCACGCCGATCATGAGCATGCTGCGCAGCATCGACTGCAGAGCGCAGCTCACGAACGTCGTGCATCTCCACTCCGCGCGCACGGCCGACGACGTGATCTTCGGGGCGGAGCTGCGGGAGCTGGCGCGGCGCAACCTCACGTTCCGCCTGCACGAGCAGCACACCGCCGAGCACGGTCGCATCGCTCCCGCCGACCTCGATCGGCTCTGCCCCGACTGGCGCGAGCGCGAGACATTCCTCTCCGGTCCGGCGGAGATGCTCGCCGCGATGACCGCGCACTGGAAGCAGGAGCTCGGCAACTGCGATCGCCTGCACGTCGAGCACTTCCAGCCGTACCTCGGCGGCGAGGAGGGCGAGCAGGGCGACGGCGGGACGATCCGCTTCCGCGCCAGCGGCCTGACCGCCGTCTCCGACGGCTCGCAGCCGATCCTCGTCGCTGGCGAGGACGCGGGCGCGACGCTGCCGTTCGGCTGTCGCATGGGGATCTGCCACACCTGCGTCGGGCGCCTGTGCTCCGGGAGAGTCCGCGACCTGCGCACCGGCGACGTCCACGGCCAGAACGGCGAGATGGTCCGCACCTGCATCAACGCGCCTGAGGGTGCGATCGAGATCGAACTCTGACTCCCGAAGCGAGGAACGCGATGCCCAGCTTGATCGAGAGTCCCCTCACTCGCCTGACGCCCGACCAGCTCGACCAGCTCGCGCGCGAGTTCGACGCGATCCACGACGAGGTCAAGGCGGAGCTGGGCGACCGCGACCGCAGATACATCGTGAGCATGATCGAGATGCACCGCCGGCTCGTGGTGCTCGGGCGGATCCTCCTGTTCGCCTCTCGTTACCGACCGGCGTGGCTGGCCGGCACGACGCTGCTGTCGCTGGCGAAGATCCTCGAGAACATGGAGATCGGCCACAACGTGATGCACGGTCAGTGGGACTGGATGAACGATCCCCAGATCAACTCCTCGACGTGGGATTGGGACTCGGCCTCGACCCCGGAGGCGTGGAAGCACTCCCACAACTACGTCCATCACACCTACACGAACATCCGCGGCAAGGACCGCGATCTCGGCTACGAGATCATGCGGATCGACCCGCACCAGAGATGGCATCCGGTCTACCTGGCGCAGCCGTTCTACAACCTCGTGCTGGCCGCCTTCTTCGAGTGGGGCGTGGCGCTGCATGACCTCGACTTCGAAGCGATCCGCAAGGGCGAGAAGTCAAAGCGGGAGGTGCGCCGCCAGCTCAAGGGGATGGCCGGCAAGGCGCGCAGCCAGATCGTCAAGGACTATCTCGCCTTCCCGGCCCTCAGCGGGCGCAAGGGCTTCAAGAGCACGCTGAAGGCGAACTTCACCGCCAACGTCGTGCGCAACGTGTGGGCCTACGCGATCATCTTCTGCGGCCACTTCCCCGACCAGACCTACACGTTCAGCCAGGAGGAGGTCGAGGGCGAGACGAGAGGCGCGTGGTACGTCCGTCAGCTGGTCGGCGCCGCGAACATCGAGGGCAGCCCGCTGTTCCACGTCATCAGCGGCAACCTCGGCTACCAGGTCGAGCATCACCTGTTCCCCGACATGCCCAGCACGCGCTACGCCGAGATTGCCCCGTCGGTGCGCGACATCTGCGAGCGCTACGAGCTGCCGTACAACAGCGGGCGCCTCGGCAAGCAGCTCGGCGCCGTCCAGCGCACGATCCTGCGGCTCGCGCTGCCGGGCGGAAAGCCACGTCCGAAGCCCGGTCCGTACCGCGATCCGGCGGCGCGCGCCGGCACGCCGGTGGCCAGCCCCGTCTAGCGCCCGCGGCGACCGCACGGGTGACCGGACGCGCGGCGGGCCTCGTCGGTGGGAGTGATGGCCGCTCCGCACGGACACACTGAGAATCGATGCCTGAGACCGAGGATCGCGTCGAGCAGGAGCACGAGCCGGATCGGTCGAGGTGCCCGGTCTGCGGAGAGCCTGAGGTTGGACGGAAACGCCCCGGTCAGGATGGCGTTCCTGGATTCAACGACCCGGATCAGCCGGCGCTGGTGGCCTTCTGCGAGCGCGGCCACGAGTGGTGGCCCGGGGGAACGGCGCACGTCGATTGAGGCTGTCGCTCAGGCCGCCCGGACACGTTAGCCCCGCCTTCGCGCAACCGGGTCGATGCGCTTGTCCCTCTGGATGACGGTGAGCACCGCTGCGAGGAGCGGTCTGCTCGGGGTTCGCGAGGCGAACGTCGCCGCCGGCTTCGCGCGTGGCGTTCTGCGCGGCGTGCTGGCCGGATTAATGGGGACCTTTCGGAGCCGGTTCGCCGACGGCGAGCGAGGTCCGGTTGCGACGTTCGAAGCGTCGCAACCGGAGCATCGGCCCGCGCTGGAGCGCGTTACGCCGCTTGGACGTTGATGGCCTTCGGGCCCTTGGGCCCAGGCTCGGAGTCGTAGGTGACCTTCGCGCCCTCGGCCAGCGAGCGGTAGCCGTCGCCGATGATCGAGCTGTGGTGCACGAAGAGATCCTTCGACTGGTCGTCCGGGGTGATGAACCCGAACCCCTTGTCGTCGCTAAACCACTTCACGGTTCCTGTCGCCATGGTCTTTCCTCCACGGTCATGTGCTGCGAACGAGGAGGGTGCTGGTGAGGCAACGACGACGAGCGCTGGCACAGCTATGCCGGACCGTTTCGATCCGACCTGGAAGTTGCACCGTATCAGGCGACGGTGTCCAGGGCCAACTGGGTGCTACGGTCAGCTCCCGCCCGGTGTTGCACCGCGCGGCCGAACAGCGGTCAGGAAAACGCAACGCCTCGTCGGACTGAGGCCGGAGGGAACGCCGAATGTCGTTCAAAGCACTCGCATGATCCGGCGTTTGCGTCACCTTGCCGACGCGTGGCGGCCGAGCTCCCAGCCGTCGCAGCAGGAGCGCGCCCTCGCGGCGCGCGTCGAGCGCCTCGAGTCGGTGGTCGAGGGGCTCCAGGACGCGATCTACCGCCAAGCCCAGCAGCACGACAGAGAGCTCGCTGAGCTGCGCAAGCGCACCGAGCCCGCCGAGATCGCTCGCGCGCTCAGCGCCGACGCGCGCCGGCGCGGCCTGTGACGTAGGCATAGCGTCGCGGGCGACCTGGCCTCATCCAGAGCAACAGGCTGGACCGAGGCCGAAATCAGCTGTGTCCACCCCAGGCCTGCACCGTCACGTCTTCTTCCCCGGGTTCATCAGGTTCTTCGGGTCGATCGCCTGCTTGATCGCGCGATGAACTGAGAGCGTGGCGGGTGACCACTGCTCGCCCAGGTGGCCGCGCTTGACCCAACCGAGTCCGTGCTCGCCGCTGATCGTGCCGCCGAGCCGTCCGGCGAGCTGGAACAGCTCGACCGCCGCCGCCTCCGCCCGCGCGACCGCAGCCGCGTCGCGCCGATCGATCAGGAACGTTGCATGCAGATTGCCGTCGCCGGCGTGGCCCCAACTGCATGCCTCCAGGTCATGCCGCGCGCCGATCTCCAGCACCGCCTCGATCGCCTCGGCGAGGCGATCGAGCGGGACGGCGACGTCCTCGCTCATCTTGCCGCCGCGCTGAGCGGTCACCGCGATCGAGACGCCATCGCGCCAGCGCCACAGCGCCGCGACGTCGCCCGGCGCGGTCGGCGCGTGGACGGCCAGCGCACCGTCGGCGAGCGCCTCGCGCAGCTCGGTCGCCACGCGCGCGGTCTCGGCCGCCGAGCCGTCGGCCTCCGTTAGCACCATGAAGGCGGCCTGCTCGTCGAGTGCGCCGGCGGCCGGTGGCCACGCGTCGCGCGCTGCTCGCAGCGCGCCGGCGTCGAGGTACTCGATCGCGGCCGGCTCGACGCCGCTGCCGAGCACCCGCTCGATCGCCGCGCAGCCGTCGGCGACCGAGCCGTACAAGGCGGCGACGGGCGCGGCAGCCTCCGGCGCGGGCGTCAGACGCAACCAGGCGGCAGTGACGATCCCGAGCGTCCCCTCGGAGCCGATCAGCAGCGACTTCAAGTCGTAGCCGGCGACGTCCTTGCGCAGCGGTCCGCCGACGCGGATGACCTCGCCCGGTGGCATCACCGCCTCCAGCCCGGTCACCCAGCGCCCGGTCACCCCGTACTTGAACGCGTGCGGGCCGCCGGCGTTCGTGGCGATGTTGCCGCCGAGCTGCGACTGCTCGGCCGCACCAGGGTCGGGCGGGAACAGCAGTCCGTTCTCGCGCGCGAGCCGGCGCAGCTCGTTCGTGCGCAGTCCGGCCTCGACCTCGATCCGCCACAGCAGCGGATCGAACTGCCGCACGCGCGTCATGCGATCGAGCGCCACCACGACGCCGCCGCCGATTGGAACCGCGCCGCCGGAGAAGCCGGACCCGCCGCCGCGCGGAACGATCGCGACGTCGTGCGCGTAGCACCACGCCACGGCGGCGCGCACCTGCTCGGTGTCGGCTGGCAGCACGACCGCGTCGGGACGCGCCTCGAGTCCCTGCGCCTCGGTCGCGTCCCGCCACCAGCGGCCGTCGCCGGCGTCGCCGATCGCGTCGTCGCCGAGCAGCGCGCGCAGCTCGCGCTCGACCGCGGCGCTCATGGGCGCGGCTCCGCGGCGAGGCGCGCCAGGACGTCGGCGGGGCACGTGAGGACGTCGGCGGGGCACGTGAGGACGTCGGCGAGGCGCGGCATCGTCACCAATATGCCGCGCCGCACGGCGCGACGTGCGACGCTCATGGCATGGCGCTGCCCCATGTCGATCCGCGCCGGCGCCGCGGCCCGCTGTACCGGGCGTACGTGCGCTTCCTCGGCACGCGCCTTGCGGCATGGCTCTCGATGCGCGTCGTGTGGAAGGTCGATCCGCACCTCCTGCGCCTCACGCGCGGTCGCCTCGGCATGGGGCTGATCGTCCCGACCGCGCTGCTGGAGACGCGCGGCGCGCGCAGCGGGCAGCCGCGCCGCAACGGCGTCATCTACTTCCACGACGGCGAGCAGGTCGTGATCGTCGCCTCGAAGCTCGGCGCCCCGCAGCACCCGGCCTGGTTCCACAACGTCAAAGCGCATCCCGACACGGTCGTGCTCGGCGGCCAGCCGTTCCGCGCCACCGTTGTCGAGGACGACGCGGAGCGCGCCCGCATCTGGGCGCTCGCCGACGGCGTCTTCCCGCCCTACGCCGCCTATCGCGAGCGCGCGGCGCGCAGCGGTCGGACGATCCCGCTCGTGCGGCTGGCGCCGCGCTGAACCGACGCTTCGGTATTTCGAAGATTGCTAGCGTGCCGCCGATGCGGGAACTCGGCAAGCGCGCGGGAGCGCTGGCTGCCGGCCTGACGCTGCTCCTGGCGGCGAGCGGCACGGCGGGCGCGGCCCCGCCCAAGGCCAGCTACCTGCTGCAGGGCACGCGCGCGTCGGCGATCGCCGGCGCGCCGGACCTCGTCGACGTCGGTCCCGGCAACAGCTTCGCCACCGAGACGATCGACGGCGCGCCGCGCCAGGTGCTGCGGTTCCCGCGCGGCGGGGGGCTGTCGCTGGCGACCGACGGCCTCGTCGACCCCGTAAGCCACTCGATCGTGATGAACGTGCGCGTCGCCGACGTCTACGGAATCCGGCGGCTGCTCGACTTCAGCGGTGGGACCTCCGACGCGGGCCTCTATGTCTTCGACGGGCACCTCGTGATCGACGCCGGCGGCCCCGTCGCGATCAGCAGACGGGTCGTGCTTGACGGCGCCTGGGCGCAGGTCGCGCTGACGAGCGAGGCGACGCCCGACGGGTCGCAGCGGACCGTCGTCGCCGTGAACGGCACGCCCGCGACGACGCTCGCCACGCCAAGCAACTTCGAACTCGGCGCCGCCGGCCTGCGGCTGTTCAAGGACAACGACCACGGCCCGGCGCAGGGCGAGGAGTCCGCCGGAGCCGTCGCCTGCGTGCTGCTGTACGACGGCGCACTCACGACCTCCGAACTGGCGCAGGGTGCGTCCGGCCCGCCGTGCCCGGCGCCGAGACCGCCGTCGGCCGCGCAGCTTGGCTTCACGCCCGGCGGCTACGTCGGCCGCACGAGCCAAGGCCTCCCGATCGTCTTCGTCGTCGGCCCCTCCTCCGTGCAGGCGATCGAGTTCCTCTGGCGGGCGAGATGCGCCGACGGGCGTGTCCACACGAACGCGATAGCGCTCGACGCGGGGGCGATCCGGCACCGGCGCTTCTCGGTCTTCAACACCCTCTCGACCGGCGGACGCGCACGCGTCTCCGGCGGCGTCAGAGGTATGCGGGCCAGCGGACGCCTCTCGCGCTGGGGCGGCAGCGCGTTCAGAACGACGTGCGTCGCCAGAGGAATGAGCTGGCACGCGCACCTGGACCGCTGAGTCGCCGCGGGCGACAGCATGTCGCTGCGGAGGTCCGCGCATCGCGCCCGCACTGGCGCGCGCGTCACGCGACTGCATATGCTGCGGACCGCCGGTCGGCCAATGGAGGTGCGAGCCGGCATGTTCGTGCAGAGGTCGTTGTGAGGATCGGGCGGGAGACCCGGTCGGAAAGGAATTGCATGCGTTTGAGGAAGCTCGTCGCGCTCGCCGTCGGGATGCTGGTGGCGCTCGCCGTCGTCGGGACCGCGACGTCCGTCGCCGCGGCGCCCAAGAAGGCGACGATCAAGAGCACCACGTCGTTCAGATTCAAGCCCAACCGCTACATCCAGGACGGGTTGCGCTGGGCCAGAGACTCCTACGTCGTGCGCTCCGGCGGCACGGTCAGAGTCGTCAACGGGGACGGCAGCGAGGGTCCGCACACGTTCACGATCCTGCGCAAGAAGGACGTTCCGAAGACCGCGAGAACGCTCTTCAACTGCAAGGCGTGCAACCTGCTCGTGAGAGCCCACGGCGCCGACCCGAACAGCCAGGCGCCGCCGAAGTTCCCGTTCCTTGAGAACGGGGTCGGCCAGAACACGCCGCCGAACGTCGACCGGCCGGGCGACTCGGGCCTGATCGGCACCGGCAGAAGAGGCGACTTCGTCAACTTCAAGGTCACGGCCAGACCGGGCACGACGCTGTACTTCATCTGCCTGATCCATCCGTGGATGCAGTCGAAGCTCCACGTGCAGTAGGTCGTAGCGCGCGGGCCCTGGCGATCGCCGGGGCCCTCGCGCTGTGCCTGCTGCTCATCGGTCGGGCCGCCCCCGCCGGGGCGCGCACGCTCGACTACTGGATCGCCGCGGTGCCGACCTCGTGGTCGATCGTGCCCAACGGCCACGACGCGATCACCGGCATGATGGTCCCCGTCGAGGACTCGGTCCTGCCGACGGTCGTCTACCGCCGCTTCACGCCGCACTGGCGCAGACCGCTGACGAACGCGCCGCGGTCCAGCTCCGACGGCCTGCTGATCCCCGGCCCGCTGATCCATGCGCGTGTCGGCGACCAGCTCCGGATCCACTTCAAGAACATGGACACGCTGCGGAACGACCCGCACTCGATGCACTTCCACGGCGTCCACTACGCGCCGAGCTCGGACGGCGCCTACGTGCCCGGCGTCTCCGGCGGCGACGCCGACGTGAAGGTCGGGCACACGTGGACGTATCGGCTCACCGCCGGCGCCGACTCGGTCGGCGTGTGGCCCTACCACGACCACTCGCCGTCGATGATGGACTCGATCGGCGGCGGCATGTTCGGGATGCTGTCGATCCTGGGCCGCCACGAGCGCGCGCCGGACCGGGAGTTCCTCGTCGTCTTCTCGCCGTTCGGCAGATTCATGGCGATCGACGGGCGCGCGTTCGTCGGCAACACGCCGGTCTTCCATGCGCGCGTCGGTCAGCTCGTGCAGTGGGACGTGATGGCGATGGGCTCCGACTTCCACACGTTCCACGTCCACGGCCATCGCTGGATCGGGCCGGGCGGTGTCCCGCGCGACACGCAGACGGTCGGCCCGGCCGAGAGCTATCGCTTCCGCTGGCGCGAGCAGGACCCGGGCACGTGGCTCTACCACTGCCACGTCGAGGACCACATGATGCGCGGGATGATCGGCACGTACGTGGTCTCGCGCAGATGAGGCTGCGGGCGCTGGTCGCGGCATTGCTCGCGCTGGCGGCGCTCGCCGGCGTGTCGACCGGTGCCGCCGCCGCGACGCAGGCGGTGAACGTGCAGCTCGACGCGTTCGCGCCGACGCAGGTCGACGCGCTGCCGGGCGAGACGGTGCAGTGGACGAACGTGAGCCCGCGCGTGCACACCGTCACGTCCGACACGGGTCTGTTCGGCAGCGGCGAGCTGCTGCCCGGCGCGCTGTTCGCGCAGCGCTTCGACGCGCCTGGCGCCTACGCCTATCACTGCACGATCCACCCGGAGATGACGGGCGAGATCGACGTGCGGCGCGTAATCCTCGGACCGTTGCCGACCGCCGCGGTGCCGGTCGGGCAGCAGGTCGAGCTCGACGGCCGCACGGCCGACCCGTCTCAGCCGGTGGCGCTTCAGCGCAGCGTCGGCGGCGGCGCGTTCGCGACCGTGGCGACCGTGACGCCGGCGGCCGACGGGAGCTGGCGGGCGTCGGTCGCGGCGCAGACGACCGCCGACTATCGCGCCGCTGTCGGCGCGGACACGAGCCAGACGCGCCGCCTGCTGGTGAGCGTCCGGCGCGTGACGCTGCGCACGACGCGCGGCGGCGTTGTGGTGAGCGTCACGCCGAGCGCGCCCTACGCGCGCGTGATGCTGCAGGCCGACCTGCACGAGCGCTTCGGCTGGTGGCCGATCGCGCGCGGCCGGCTCGACTATCTCTCGCAGGTGCGCTTCCGCGTGCATGCGCCTGCGCGGCTGCGCGCGCTGCTGGTCGCAAAGGACGGCTGGACGCCGCTGGCGACGAGCAAGGTGCTCACGCTCGGCCGCGCGAAGCCGACGCACACGGGCGGCGGCATGCACATGCACGCCGCGCGCGCGAGCGTCAGCGCTGAGTGCTCTGCGCGCTGCCGCTTCTGGAGGCGAAGCAGCTTCTGACTCTTCTGCCTCTTCTCGTCGTGGAACAGCCGATCGTGCCGTTCTTGACCGCTCTCAACAGCTCGGTGCTGGGGTTGTGCGGGAAGCTGCCGAGCGCGCCGTAGCCGATCACGATGTTGTCGCCGTCTCTCATCTGCAGTGCGGCGGGGTCGCTGAGCGGTCTGCCGTTGAGGAAGAAGTGGAGCTTGTCGCCACCGAGGCCGGTGAGACCGCCGACGCGGTCGGGACCGAGCTTCACGCCCCACACGGCGAAGAAGTCGCCGAGCGTGAAGCGATGCGGGTGCGTCGACTCCATGTGGATGATCCCGGTTCTGTCATGCGTGTGGAGGCTCGTCTCGATGTGCTGGGCCTCGTCGATCCCGATGTTCTGCGGCAGCGGGCTCAAGATCCCGTCCACGTAGATGCGCAGCAGCGCGTGGATGTGGAATCTCTCCGTCCCCGACGGCGGCAGGCCGAGCTGTCTGATGCGCTGCGCAAGATGCGCGTACTCGGGTCTCCACGGCGGCTGGCTCGTCTGCAGCCCCGGCCCTGCGTTCGTCGTCCCGGGGACGGAGTCGCTGCCGCTCGAACCGCAGCCGGCGGCTGCCATGGCAAGCACGAGCGCGAGCAGCAGCGCGCACAGCGTGATGGTCCCCCGGTTGCGTTGTCCCACGGGCCTACCCTACGGCTCCGCGCGTCTGAAGTCGTCGGACAGGTTTGTCAGCTGCAGCAGGCGGCGGACCGGACCTTCGCCCTCGATCAGCGCGAAGTCGAGCCCCTGCGCGCGGGCGTCGGCGTCGAGTTGGAGCAGCAGCCGCAGACCGCTCGAATCGATGAACGCAAGCTCGCGCAGGTCGAGCACGATCGTCCGCGTCCCCTGTGCGCGGTGCTCGTGCACCGCCTCCCGCACCGCCTCGACCGTGTCGAGGTCGAGCTCGCCGCGCAACTCGACGACCACGCGCTCGCCGTCCGGCCGTGCGGCCAGGCGGAATGGCTGGATGTCGAACGTGTGCCGGTCGGCCATCGATGCTGCTCCCTCGCATCGATCGTACCGGCGGCCTCCGCCGGCGGCCAGTACGCTGGACGTGCCCGGACCGGGCGGCTCGCGGCCATGGCGACGTTCCACTCGAACCGGCAGCTCCAACGGCATCTCGCGGCGATCGTCGAGACGACCCACGATGCGATCTGGAGCTACGACGCCGACGGCCACATCACGAGCTGGAACCCCGCCGCCGAGCGGATCTTCGGCTACGCCGCCGACGCGGTGCTCGGGCGCGACGCGTCGTTCATGCTGCCACCAGGTCGCGCGCAGGAGGAGCGCGAGCTGATCGCGCGGGCGGCCGCCGCCGAGCGCCTGGAGGGGATCGAGACCCAGCGCGTGCGCGCAGACGGCGCTGTGATCGACGTCGCCCTCACCGTCTCCCCGCTGCTTGACGCCGACGCCGGGCTCGTCGGCGTCTCGCTGGTCGCGCGCGACGTGACGCTGCGCAAGCGCGCTGCCGACGCACAGAGCTTCCTTGCGCAGGCGAGCGCCGCGCTCGAGACCTCGCTCGACCCTGCGCGCACCTTGCAGACGATCGCGGAGCTCGCCGTGCCGCTGCTCGGGGAGCTGTGCATCCTCGACATGCCGCGTCCGGATGGCCGCCTCGGCGACTCGGTGGCCGCCGCGACGCTGCCGGGTGTCGCCGAGCGGCTCGTCGAGATCCGCCGCCGTTGGCCGCTCGATCCGGACGGGACACATCCGGTTGCGCGGGTCCTGCGCAGCGGTAGAGCGCTGGTCGTCCCCGACCTCGACAAGCACGGGGCGCTCGAGCCGGTTGCGCAGAGCGACGAGCACCGGACGTTCATGCAGGAGGCCGGCTACCGCTGCGCGGTCGTGCTGCCGCTGACCGCGCGCCGGCGCACGCTCGGGATCATGTCGCTGCTGCACGTGCGCGCCGACCTGCGCTACGACGCCGCCGACGTCGAGCTGCTGGAGGACCTCGCCGCGCGCGCCGCGCTGGCGTACGACAACGCGCGCCTCTACGCGGAGCGCTCGTGGGTCGCCCGCACGCTCCAGCGCAGCCTGCTGCCGGCCGAGCTGCCGACGCCGCCACGGCACCGCGTTGCGGCGCGGTACCGCGCGGCAACCGCCGACGTCGAGGTGGGCGGCGACTTCTACGACCTGTTCGAGAGCGACGACGGCTGGCTCGCACTGCTCGGCGACGTCTGCGGCAAGGGGCCGCAGGCGGCCGCGCTCACCGCGCTGACGCGCTACACGACGCGCGCCGCGGCGCTGCAAGCGCGCACGCCGCAGGCGATCCTCGAGCAGCTCAACGAGGCGATGCTGCGCACCGGCACCGACCACCGCTTCGCGACCGCCTTCCTCGCGCACGTGGCTCCGCGCGCTGAGCGCAGCGACGTGAGCTGCGCGGTCGCCGGCCATCCGCCCGCGCTGCTGCTGCGCGCGGACGGCGCGGTGGAGTCGATCGGCGGACCGGGGCACCCGCTGGGGATCCGGCGCGAGCCGCGCTTCCACCTCGCGCAGGCGCAACTGCGCGCCGGCGACACCCTGGTGCTGTTCAGCGACGGGCTGCTCGACGCGGTGGAGCCGCAGCGATCGCTGGAGCCGCGCGAACTCGCGCAACTGCTCGGCCGCTGCGCCGGCCTGGAGCCGGAGGCGCTGCTCGACGAGCTCGACGAGCTCGTCGTTGCACGGCGCGGCGAGGCGCAGCGCGACGACGTCGCGCTGCTGGCGCTCCAGCGCGCCTAGGTGTGCGCTCGCGGACCAATCGCCCTGCAAACACCGTCAAAGATGGTCGGGATTTGCCATAATCCGAATATCGACCAAGGAGACGTGCAAGCATGGGTCTGACGATCGGCGACACCGCCCCCGACTTCACCGCGCAGACGACGGAAGGCGAGATCGACTTCCACGAGTGGATCGGCGATAGCTGGGCCGTCCTCTTCTCGCATCCGCGCGACTTCACCCCGGTCTGCACGACCGAGCTCGGCTACATGGCCGCGATCAAGCCGGAGTTCGACCGGCGCGGCGTCAAGATCGTCGGCCTCTCGACCGACCCGGTCGACAACCACGAAAGATGGGCCGAGCAGATCGCGCAGTCGCAGGGCACCGCGCCGAACTACCCGATGATCGCCGACACCGACCACGCGATCGCGAAGGCGTACGGGATGCTGCCGGCCGACGTCGCCGGCGACCCGACGGAGCGCACGCCGGCGCAGAACCAGACGCTGCGCAACGTCTTCGTGATCGGCCCGGACAAGAAGATCAGACTGATCCTCGTCTATCCGATGACGACCGGCCGCAACTTCGACGAGGTGCTGCGCGTGATCGACTCGTTGCAGCTCACCGCCCAGCACCAGCTCGCGACCCCCGCCCAGTGGCAGCCGGGCGAGAAGGTCATCATCTCCGGCTCGGTCAGCGACGAGCAGGCGAGAGAGCGCTACCCGGATGGCTGGGAGCAGCCGCTGCCGTACATGCGCATCGTGCCCGCGCCGCAGACCGCATAGGTCAGGCGCGCACGCCGGGCGGGTTGGCGGCGTCGACGAACAGGTCGACCGCCAGCTCTGCCCCGGCGACGTAGCTGTACTGCGAGAGGTCGGTCAGACCCTCCTCGACCAGCACGTCCTCGCACAGGAAGGTGTTGCCGGTGCATTCGCGCGCCGGGCGCGTGAGGACCGCGTAGGCGGCGTCGGCGTAGACCTCGGGCTTGCGGGCGCGCGCCATCGCCTGATCGCCGCCGAGCAGGTTCTGCACCGCGGCGGTCGCGACGAGCGTGCGCGGCCACAGCGCGTTGGAGGCGATCCCGTCCTCACGCAGCTCGGCGGCGAGGCCGAGCGCGATCAGGCTCATGCCGTACTTCGCGAGCGTGTAGCCGATGTGCGGGCCGAGCCATCTCGGATCGAGGTCGATCGGCGGCGAGAGCGTGAGGATATGCGGGTTCGCGGCCTCGCGCAGGTGCGGGATGCACGCGCGGCTGACCGCGAACGTGCCGCGCACGTTGATGTCCTGCATCAGGTCGTAGCGCTTCATGTCGAGCGCCTCGGTGCGTGCGAGGTTGATCGCGGAGGCGTTGTTGACGCAGATGTCGATCCCACCGAAGTGCGACACCGTCTGCGCGACCGCCTCGGCGACCTGCTGCTCGTCGCGGATGTCGCCGACGATCGGCAGCGCTCTGCCGCCGGCGGCCTCGATCTGCTCGGCGGCGGTGTAGATCGTGCCTTCGAGCTTCGGATGCGGCTCGGCGGTCTTGGCGATCAGCGCTACGTTCGCCCCGTCGCCGGCGGCGCGCAGCGCGATCGCAAGGCCGATGCCGCGGCTGGCGCCGGAGATGAAGATGGTCTTTCCCTGGAGGCTCATGCCGGCATCCTCTCGTAGAGCGGCTCGGCCTCCGGCAGCGCGGCCGGCGGGCCGGTCGTCTCGATCGCCGCGGCGAGCGCCGCCAGCGTCCGGCGGGAACGGCGCCAGCCGCTGACAGCGAACGCGCTGCGGCCGGCGGGTTCGTCGAGGCCCACGGCCTCGATCGTCCACGGGCGGCGCAGCACAAGGCGACCGAAAGCGCCGGATCCCAGCACGAACGCGAGCAGCGCCAGCTCGAGCGCGATCCCGAGCACCGACAGCAACAGCAGCACAAGCAGCGCGAGCACGATCGCCGCGGCGGCGATGGCGAGCACGCCCTCGAGCGTGTCCAACCCGTCGACGAGGCCCCACAGGCCCCACTCGCCGACGGCTTCGGCGTCGTCCTTGCGTGTGCGACGGCGCCAAAAGCCGGTCCACGGCTTGGGTGCGGGCCGGTCGAGCCAGCGCCGCCGCACGCGCCAGCGCGTCCCGTCCGGCGCCGTCACGATCCGCCCGCGCATGGGCGGGACGCTATCCGACGGGACCGCCGAGCAGTGCCGCTACTGCAGGCCCTCGCGCGCCTCGCGCACGAGGGTGACGGCCTCTGGGAAGACGACCGCCATCACGGAGCGGATCTGCTGTGCCTGCTCCTCGGTCGTGCCCTGGATGTTGACGCGATTGATAGCCGCGACGGTCAGGTCGACCGCAAGCTTGATCGCGTTGTCGGCCCACGCCAGTCTCTGCTGGCCCTGCATCGACTCGGCGAGCTCCGCCATGCGGCGCTGCAGCTCATCCGGGTCGCCGAACAGTCCTCCGAAGCCCTCCATGCCTCGGATGCTACCCACCCGTCGGTGGCGGTCACGCCTACGCGGTCGGCTCGGCGGCGACGGCTGCGTGCGTGGAGGCGTCCGCGCGCCCCTTGCCGATCCCCGGCCGCAGCACGCCGGTGTCGCGCGTGAGCCGCTGCGCGAGCGTCACCGGCACGATCGTCACGACGATCACCATCAGCACCACGACGTTGACCTGCGGGAGCTGCTGGCCGAGGCGGATGTTGCCGAAGATCCACAGCGGCAGCGTGTTCTGCGCGCCGGCGGTGAACGTCGTCACGATCACCTCGTCGAAGCTGAGCGCGAACGCCAGCAGGCCGCCGGCCACCAACGCCGTCGCGACCATCGGCAGGGTCACATGGCGGAACGTCTGCCAGCCGTCGGCGCCAAGGTCCATCGACGCCTCCACCAGCGACGTCTGCGTGCGGCGCAGCCGCGCGAGCACGTTGTTGTAGACCGTCACGATGCAGAAGGTCGCGTGGCCGATCACGATCGTGATCAGCGAGAAGTTCACGCTCCCCCAGGCGAAGAACGAGTTCAACGCCATGCCGGTGATGATCCCCGGCAGCGCGAGCGGGAGCACGAGCAGGAACGAGACCGTCTCGCGCCCGAAGAAGCGGAAGCGGTGCACCGCGAACGCCGCCAGCGAGCCGAGCAGCAGCGCGATCGACGTCGCGATCAGCGCGGCGCGCACGCTCAGCCACAGCGCTTGGCGCATCGCCTGGTTCTGGAACGTCGACGCGAACCACTTCGTTGAGAGACCGGGCAGCGGCCAGCTCTGCACGTTGCTCTCGTTGAACGCGTACAGCGCGATCAGCAGGATCGGGAACAGCAGGAACAGGACGATCAACGCCACCCAGGTGCGCAGCGCGACGCGCGAGAGCCGAGCGCCGTCCATCACAGCGCCTCGAACGCGCCGAGCTTGCGCGCCACCAGCAGGTAGACGCCCATCACCAGCAGCGGGATCGTTGCGAAGGCCGCCGCGAACGGCACGTTGTTGGCGATCCCGACGTTGCTGTACACGACGTTGCCGATGAAGTCCGAGCCGGCGCCGCCGACGAGCGTCGGCGTGATGAAGTCGCCGAGCGTCAGCGAGAAAGTGAAGATCGAGCCGGCGACGACGCCCGGCAGCACCAACGGCAGCAGCACGCGGCGGAAGGTCGTCCAGCCGCGCGCGCCGAGGTCGGCGCTCGCCTCCAGGAACGAGGCCGGCACGCGCTCGAACGCGACCCAAACCGGCAGGATCATGAACGGCAGCCACAGGTAGCTGAAGACGACCCACATCGCCCAGTTCGAATAAGCGATGTTGACGCCGCCGAAGCCGAGCTTGTGCAGCGTCCAATTGAGGATCCCGTCCTGCGCGAGGATCAGCCGCCAGGCGTATACGCGCACGAGGTAGGAGGTCCACAGTGGCACGAGCACGATCACGAACAGGACGGTCTGCAGCCGTCTCGGCGCGAGCCGCGCGGCGAAGTACGCGAACGGGATCGCCAGCAGCGCGTCGGTGACGGTCACCGCCGCCGCGATCCCGATCGTGCGCACGGCGATCGTGCGGTAGGTCGACGTCTCGACGATCGTCTTGAAGTTGTTGAGGTTCCAGTCGTGGACGACCGCGCCGGTGAACGAGTCCACGCGCCAGAACGCGCTGACGAACAGGATCGCCAGCGCGGCGAGGTAGATCAGCACGAACCATGCGGCCGGCGCGCCGAGCGTCAACGTGAGGCGCAGCCAGCCGCGCTTGAACAACCCGGCCGACGCGCGCCGGCGGGCGGACCGCAAACCCGGTCCGCCAGCCGCGACCTCGGCGCGCGCGGTAGCACCCATCAGCTGGGCCCTACCCCTTCATCTCCGTCCACTTCTGCTGCCAGGTGTTGTAGTCCGTGCAGTCCTGGCTGCCGTTCCCGCAGTCCGTTGTCGGCGTTCTCCAGAAACGGATGGAGTTGAAGTACGCGGTCGGCGCGTTCGCGTGGTACTTCGCACACGCGCCGGGCTGGAGTCTGTCCATGTAGGGGCACGCCTTCGTGTTGGCCGGCGTCTCGCCGAACGAGATCGCCTGCTCCGCCTGCACTCTCGGCGTCGAGACCCACTGCATCCACTTGTAGGCGCAGTTGGGGTGTCTCGCGTGCGCCGACAGCATCCACGTGTCGGCCCAACCGGTGGCGCCCTCTCTCGGGATCAGGTCCTTCACCGGCGCACCGCTGCTCTGCAACGTGATCGTCTGATACGGCCATGAGGCTCCGACGACGGCGTCACCGTTCTTGAACAGGTCGATCTCGTCGGACGCGAGCGCCCAGTACTTCTTGATCAGCGGCCGCTGCGATCTGAGCAGGTCGACCGCTGCGTTGAGCTGGTCCTGCGTCAACTCGTACGGGTCTCTGATGCCGAGCTCCGGTCTCGTGCTCGACAGGTAGAGCGCCGCGTCGGCGATCTGGATCGGGTTGTCGGGGACCGTGATCTTGCCGCGGTACTGCGGGTCGTAGATCGCCGCCCAGCTGTCCGGCGCCGGTCTCACGGCGGTGGTGTTGTAGAGCAGCGTGTTCGGGCCCCACTGCAGCGAGACGCCGTAATGCTTGCCGCCGATCGTGTTGTGCGGCGGTGACTTGAGCTGGGGGATGAAGTCCTTCCAGCCGGGGATCAGCGCGACGTTGACCGGCTGCACGGCGCCGCCCTTGATCAGCCGCAGCGACGCGTCGCCGGAGGCGGAGACCATGTCGTACTGCGAGCCGCCGCCCTGGCGCATCAACGCGACCATCTCGCCCGAGGAGCCGGCGTACTTGGCGTTCACCTGGCAGTCGGTCGCTCTCTCGAACGGCTTGACCCACTGCGGTTGCGTGTAGCCCTCCCACGCGATCACGTTGAGCTGGCCCTCGCCTTTACCGACCGACGTCGGCAGGTTCGACGTGGTCGAGCTGCCGCTGCTGCCGCCGCCGCACGCGACGACGCCCATCATGCAGGCCGTCAACGCGCCGACGAGGAGCAGGTTCCTCGTGTCGTTCCTCACTGCGGCACCTCCTCAGGTGTTTGCTGCGGCTCCGTCGCGGGCGTCTCGTCCACGGCGGTCATGTGCTGCGGACTCCAGGCGAGCCGCACGCGGCGGCCGCGCTCCTCCCACGCGGCGCCGTCGCTCGACGCGTCGTTCTGGCGCATCGCCACGAGCGTCGTCCCGTCGTCGAGCGCAACGACGTAACGCGTCGTCGAGCCGAGGTAGACGACCTCGCTCACGGTCCCGGTCGCCGACAGGCGGCCGTCGTGGGCCGGCGTCTCCTCCGCAAGCAGATGGATCTTCTCGGGGCGGACGGTGCAGCGGCGGCCGTCGTGCTCGATCAAGTTCGAGGTCCCGACGAAGCCGGCGACGAACGCGTTGGCGGGACGCTCGTAGATCTCCCGCGGCGTGCCGACCTGCTCGATGCGACCGGTCGAGAAGACGGCGATGCGGTCGCTCATCGTCAGCGCCTCCTCCTGATCGTGCGTGACGTAGATGAACGTCACGTCCTCGCTCAGCTCACGCTGGATGCGCTTCAGCTCGAGCTGCATGTCCTGACGCAGCTTGAGGTCGAGTGCGCCGAGCGGCTCGTCGAGCAGCAGCACGCGCGGCCGGTTCACGAGCGCACGCGCGAGCGCGACACGCTGGCGCTGCCCGCCCGACAGCTGGATCGGTTTGCGCTCGGCCATCTCGCGCAGTTGCACCAGCCGCAGCGCCGCGGTGGCGCGTTCGGCGCGGTCTCTGCGACCGACGCCCTTGACCATCAGCCCGTAGGCGACGTTCTCCGCGATCGTCATGTGCGGGAACAGCGCGTAGTCCTGGAAGACCGTGTTGACGTCGCGCTGGTAGGGAGGACGGTCGGTCATGTCGACGCCGTCGAGCGCGACCGTGCCGGCGTCGGGGCGCTCGAAGCCGGCGATCAGCCGCAGCGTCGTCGTCTTGCCCGAGCCCGACGGGCCGAGCATCGTGAAGAACTCGCCCGGCCAGACGTCGAGGCTCAGGCGCTCAAGTGCGACGACATCGCCGTAGGCCTTGCGCAGCCCGCTGACGGAGACGGCAGGGGCTCCTCGCTGATCGGCCTGCACCTCGGACAAACGCAGCTCCTCCGGGCTCCGCGACGTCGTGGCGTCGGTCTACCCATGCTGGCTGCTCCCTGACCATTCGGCCACAGACGTTCTGGCGCATCGGCGGTGAATCGATTGGCCGGATGGGCGTGCGACGGCGAGCGCCGCCGGCGCCTCAGCCGCCGCGCTGGTGGAAGTAGAAGTCCGGCAGCGCCGCTCGCGTGACCTGCGAGGCGAGCCGCGCGACCAGCTCCGCGTCGCCCGTGCGCGCAGCCAGGTCGTCGAGCGTGACGATGCCGGTGAGGCGGTCGCCGTCGACGATCGGGAGGCGGCGGATCCCATGCGCGACGAGCAGCTCGCAGGCATCCGCGACGTCCATCCCGGGCGCGCCCGTGACGACCGGCGCGCTCGCATGGTCGATCGCGTGGTCCTCGCCGCTGCGGCCGTCGGCCAGCACGCTCACCGTGAGGTCGCGGTCGGTCACGATCCCCGCCGGCGCGCCGTCGCGCACCAGGACGACCGATCCGACGTTGCGCTCGCGCATCAGCGCGGCGACCTCCCGCACCGGCGTCGCCGGATCGGCTGTGACGACCGAGGCCGTCATCACCTCGCGGATCTCCATCGTTTCGAGCATAGGACGGTCCGCCTGCGTCCGCCACTAGCATGTGCGCCCCATGGCGACCGCGGAGATCTTGCAGGCCGAGGCGCGCCAGCGCCCGCGCATGACGGTCGTCGCGATCGTCGCCGCGATCTTCACCCTGCTGGGCAGCCTCGTGGCGCGGATCGCCGCCGGCTCGCCGCCGGACAACCTGCCGGCCGCGCTCCTCTTCTACCACGACAACCAGGCCTCGCAATACGTCAGCGCCGCCTGTTCGGTGATCGGCGCGCTCGCGATCGCGGTCGTGCTCGACTTCCTCTACCGCGCGACGAAGGCCCGCAATCCGGAGCTGCCGAAGCAGATCCGTCCGCTGCCGTGGATCGGCGGGATCGGCGTGGCGATCTTCACGATCGCGTACCAGATCGTGCTCGGCGTCAACGTCGCGCACTTCGCGACGCGCGGCTCGCAGACCTACGAGGAGGCGCGCAAGGCGATCGACGCCGGCGTGCCGCCGCTGCTGGGCCTGGTCGTGCAGCTCGCGCTGGCGCTCGCGATCGTGATGATCTCGATCAACGCGATGCGCGTGGGCCTGCTCACGCGCTTCCTCGGCTATCTCGGCGTCATCTCCGGGGCGCTGTTCGTGCTGATGTTCGTGCCGATCCCGATCGTGCAGGCCTACTGGCTCGGAGCGCTCGCGATGCTGTTCGCCGGCCGCACGCCGAGCGGCACGCCGCCGGCGTGGCAGAGCGGCGAGGCGATCCCATGGCCGAGCTCGGCGGAGATGCGCGAGCAGCGCGTGCTCGCCGCCGAGGCGCGCCGCGGCGGCACGCCGGCCGGCGACGAGGTCGTCGAGGGATCCGCGGCTGATGTCGAGTCGGACGATCTGCCCGGCCTGACGCCGCCGCAGCGCAAGAAGCGCAAGCGGCGCTAACGCGTCAGAACGCGGTCGCCGTGGTCCGGCCCGGCGCGCCCAGCGCGACGGTGCGCCCTCCACCTACGAGATGCTGTGTCTTTTGGAAGGCATCTTCCAAAAAGAGCAGCATGTATTGGAAGTTATCTTCCAATATGGCTAGCATCTAGTTTGTGGCTCTGACGGATTCCGAGATCCTTCGCCAGAACCGGTGGTGGACTGAGCCCGCCTGGGCCGGCCGGGACCCGCACCTCGATCGGCTCGAACGTCAGCCCGTGCGGCTCTCCACCGAGGTCGTGATCACGCTCGACCTCGACACCCCCGGCATCCACATCCTGCGCGGGCCTCGACAGGTCGGCAAGTCGACCGATCTCAAACTGCTCGTCAGACGCGCCATCGACGCGGGCCGGGATCCGCGCGCAATCGTCTACCTCGCGCTCGACCTGCTGGAAGGTCAGTCGCACGCCGAGCTCGCGCGGACGATCGTGCGCGCGAAGGAGCTCGCGGGCGTGACGGACGGGTGCGTCGTGCTGCTCGACGAGGTGACCGTCGTCGAACGCTGGCAGACGGCGGTGAAGGCGTTGTGGGACGACGGATACCTGCGCGACGATGTCGTCGTCTGCACCGGCTCGTCTGCGATCGACCTCCAGCGTGGTGCAGCAGAACGTCTGCCCGGACGTCGTGAGGCAGGCCTCGACCATCTCGTCCTGCCCCAGAGCTTTGCGGCCTTTGCGCAGGCGGTGGATGCTTCGATCCCGCCCGCGCCGCGACTGCGCGTCGCAGACCTCGTCACCCCGGACGGTGCCGAGGTGCTGCGCCGTGCGCGCGTCCACATGCCGGCGTTGCAGGCGACGCTGGAGCGCTATCTACGGTTCGGCGGGCTTCCGGCCGCGGTGGCCGAGGCCGCGAGCGGGGCGCACGAGCCCTCAATGGAGACCAGACGCGTTCTCTACGACTCGCTGGTGCGCGAGCTGCAGCGCCGCGGCGCGAGCGTCGCTGCCAGCCAGGCGCTGTTGGAGCGGCTCGTGCGCTCGCTCGGCTCGAAGACGAGCTGGAGTCAGATGGCCCGCGAGATGGACGTCCCGCTGGGCCGCGGTCGCGGGCGGCCGAGTCATCACACGGTTCGCGACTACGTGGAGCTGATGGCTGCCGGGTACTTCCTCCTGATCGTCTATTACTGGCGCAGCGGCAGCGAGACGAACGAGCAGTCGAAGGACAAGAAGCTGCTGTTCGCAGATCCCCTGCTGCACACCATCGCGCTTGACCACGCGCCTGGGCTTCGGCCGGACGTCCCCGCGCTCGTCGAGGACATGGTGGGGGTCGCGCTGTATCGCGGCTACGAGCCTCCCGAGCAGATGCCCGAGACCTTCTCGCTGCCTCAGCGGCTGCACATATGGCAGACCGCGCGCGGCGGCGAGGTCGACTTCGTCGCCGGGCCGCGTCGCGAGCTCGACGTCGTCGAGGTGAAGTACCGCGGCGATCCTGGTCGCTCGGCGGCAGCAGCAGCGGCGCGGGCGCATCCGCGACGACCGGTCGTGCTCGTCACCAAGGATGCCTTCGAGATCGGCGAGCGGTACTCGCTCGTGCCGGCGTCCCTGCTGTTGTGGGCGCTGGGCTGACTCAGAACGCGATCGCCGGCGCGTCCGGCAGGCGCGCCAGCGCGGCGTCCATCTCGGCCTCGGACAACTCCGGGTCCTCGAGCGTGCCGGCGAGATAGGCGTCGTACGCGGACAGGTCGAAGTGGCCGTGACCGGAGAGGCCGAGCAGGATCACGCGCCGCTCGCCGGCCTCGCGTGCGGCGAGTGCCTCATCGACCGCCGCCTTGACCGCGTGTGCCGGCTCCGGGCCCGGGATGATTCCCTGCGTGCGCGCGAACTGGATGGCGGCGGCGAACGCCTCGTTCTGCCGGTAGGCGCGCGCCTCCACGATGCCGCTGCGCACGAGCGCGCACACGAGCGGCGCGTCGCCGTGGTAGCGCAGGCCGCCGGCGTGCATCGGCGGCGGCACGAAGTCGTGGCCGAGCGTGTACATCGGCAGCAGCGGCGTGAGCCCGCTCGTGTCGCCGAAGTCGTAGCGGTACGCGCCGCGCGTGAGCGTCGGGCAGGCAGCCGGCTCGGCCGCAAGGAAGCGGGTGCGCCCGAGCCCGCGCAGCACGCGCCGCACGAACGGGAACGCCAAGCCGGCGAAGTTCGAGCCACCGCCGACGCAGCCGACGACGACGTCCGGCGCCTCGCCCGCCATCTCGAGCTGCGTGAGCGCCTCCTGCCCAATCACCGTCTGGTGCAGGCAGACGTGATTGAGCACCGAGCCGAGCGCGTAATTCGTGTCGTCGACGCTCGCCGCCACCTCGACCGCCTCCGAGATCGCGATCCCCAGCGAGCCGGTCGGATGCTGCGCCTGCGAGCGGCCGGCCTCCGTCAGGTCGCTCGGCGAGCGGTGCACGGTCGCGCCCCACGTCTCCATCATCAAGCGGCGGTAGGGCTTCTGGTCGTACGAGGAGCCGACCATGAAGACCTCGCACTCGAGTCCGAAGAGGCTGCACGCGAACGCGAGCGCCGAGCCCCACTGGCCGGCCCCGGTCTCCGTCACGAGCTTGCGCACGCCGGCGCGCGCGTTCTCGTACGCCTGCGCGACCGCGCTGTTGGGCTTGTGCGAGCCGGCCGGCGAGACGCCCTCGTACTTGACGTAGATGTGCGCCGGCGTGTCGAGCGCCTCCTCCAAACGACGGGCGCGGAACAGCGGCGTCGGGCGCCACAGCTTGTACGCCTCGCGCACGCGCTCGGGGATCTCGACGAGCGGCTCCGCGGCCACCTCCTGGGCGATCACGCCGGGCGGGAAGATCGCGGCGAGGTCGTCCGGCCCAGCCGGCTGGAGCGTGCCGGGATGCAGCGGCGGAAATGGCGGCTCGGGCAGGTCCGGCCCGATGTTGATCCAGTGCGTCGGGAGGTCGCTCTCGTCGAGCGGGAACGTCGTCGCCTCGTTCATCCGAATCTCCCCGTGTCGCCGCCGGCCGTCGGGCGATCGTAGCCCAGCCGGTCCGCGCGCACACGCCGGCCGCCTCACGTCCGATGGGCGACTGCACGTGCTTGGGGGTCACGCGCACGGGTACCGGGTTGGTGGCATCCCCCGTACTGAGGAGGACCACATGGGAGCCACACACCATCCTGCGGAGGGCCTCGCTGAGCGCGCGGAGATGGCGCCGCCGCGGGCACGGGAGGCGGCAACCTCAACACACGGCGGCTTCTTGATCGCCGACCCCGGGCCGCTCGGCCTCGCCGGCTTCGCGCTCACGACGTTCGTCCTCAGCATGTTCAACGCCGACCTCGTCAGCAGAGCCGGCGAGCCGGTCGTGCTCGGGCTCGCCGTCGCCTACGGCGGGCTCGCACAGCTGCTGGCCGGCATGTGGGAGTTCCGCACGGGCAACACGTTCGGCGCAGTCGCGTTCAGCTCGTTCGGCGCGTTCTGGATCTCGTTCTTTGTGTACGTCGCGTTCTTCGCGAGAGCGGTTCCAGCGGCTGACGCCGGGCACGCGGTCGGGCTGTACTTGATCGGCTGGGGCATCTTCACGGCGTACATGTTCGTCGCGTCACTGCGGACAACCGCCGCGGTGGCGCTGGTGTTCCTGTTGTTGGCCGCGACGTTCATCGTGCTCGGGATCGGCAACGCGAACGGCGACAACTCGCTCGTGAAGATCGGCGGATGGCTGGGCTTGGCCACGGCCGTGGTCGCCTGGTACGCGTCGTTCGCCGCAGTCGTGAACGCTACGTTCGGGCGCGTCCTGATGCCCGTCGTGCCGCTCAGATCCGCGCCCAGGAGCGCAGAGGAGTAGAACACGGGCGCCTCCCGCGGGGCCGCCGACCCGCGGGAGCGGACCCCATCAACCGAAGGGAGTGAGATGTCAGACAGCGCAGCTACCGAGAGCGGCACGACGCTCGAGCAGCGGCTTGAGGAAATGCTCGAGATCGAGCGCTTCTCGCCGCCGGAGTCGTTTCGCGCCAGTGCGCTGCTGAGAGATCCGGCGGTCTACGAGGAGGCGGCTCGCGATCCGCAGGCGTGGTGGGTGAGACAGGCTGAGGCGCTCGATTGGTTCGAGCGCTGGGACACGGTTCTGGACGACTCCAACCCGCCGTTCTACAAGTGGTTCGTCGGCGGCAAGCTGAACGCGTCCTACAACTGTCTCGACCGTCACGTCGAGGCGGGGCGCGGTGACCGCGTCGCTTATCACTGGCGCGGCGAGGAGGGCGAGGAGCGCGACATCACGTACGCGGACCTGCACCGCGACGTGCAGCGCTTCGCGAACGCGTTGAAGGATCTCGGCATCAGCGCCGGGGACGTGGTCGGGATCTACCTGCCGATGATCCCGGAGGTCGTCGTCGCGATGCTGGCGTGTGCGCGCATCGGCGCGCCGCACAACGTCGTGTTCGGCGGCTTCAGCGCGGAGTCCGTGAAGGAGCGGATGGAGTTCAGCGAGGCGAAGGCGCTGATCACCGTCGACGGCGCGCGGCGCAAGGGCAGAACCGCGCCGATCAAGCAGCAGGTCGACGAGCACATGCAGGACCTGGCGACGCTGGAGCACATCGTCGTGGTGCGCCACACCGGCATCGACGTGTCGATGCGCGAGGGGCGCGACGTCTTCTACGACGAGATTTGCGCTGCCGCCGCGCCGGAGTGCCCGGCCGAGCCGCTCGACGCCGAGCATCCGCTGTACATCCTCTACACGTCGGGCTCGACGGCGAAGCCGAAGGGGATCCTGCACACGACCGGCGGCTACCTGACCGGCGTCGCGGCGACGCACAGATACGTGTTCGACTTGAAGCCCGAGTCGGACGTGTACTGGTGCGCGGCCGACGTCGGCTGGGTCACGGGCCACTCCTACATCGTCTACGGGCCGCTCTGCAACGGTGCGACGTCGGTGATGTGGGAGGGCGCGCCCGACTACCCGCACAAGGGCATCTGGTGGGAGATCGTCGAGCGGTACAGAGCGACGATCCTCTATGCCGCGCCGACCGCGATCCGCACGTTCATCAAGTGGGGCGCTGACATCCCGGCGAGATACGACCTCGGCTCGCTGCGCCTGCTGGGCTCGGTTGGTGAGCCGATCAACCCGAAGGCATGGCTCTGGTACCACGAGGTGATCGGCGGTGGGCGCTGCCCGATCGTCGACACGTGGTGGCAGACCGAGACCGGCGCGATCATGATCACGCCGCTGCCGGGCATCACGGAGACGAAGCCGGGCTCGGCGACGACGCCGTTTCCCGGCGTGTTCGCCGACGTGGTCGACGAGGCGGAGGGCAAGCCGGTCGATCAGGGGCAGGGCCTGCTCGTGCTGACGCAGCCGTGGCCGTCGATGCTGCGCACGCTTTACAAGGAGGACGACCGCTTCGTCGAGACGTACTTCTCCCGCTTCGGCAAGGAGACGTACCTCGTCGGCGACGCGGCGCGCCGCGACAAGGACGGCTACATCTGGGTGATCGGGCGCATCGACGACGTCGTCAACGTGTCGGGTCACCGTTTGTCGACGGCGGAGGTCGAGTCGGCGATCGTCGCGCACGAGCTGGTCGCCGAGGCGGCCGTGATCGGCCAGTCCGACGAGGACACCGGCCAGGCGATCTGCGCCTTCGTGACGCTGAAGGGCGACACCGAAGGCACCGACGAGGTCGAGGGCGGCATCAGAGCGGTCGTCGCCGAGCGGATCGGCAAGTTCGCCCGCCCGAAGCGCATCATCTGGGCCGACGACCTGCCGAAGACGCGCTCGGGCAAGATCATGCGCCGCCTGCTGCGCGACATCGCCGAGGGCCGCGCGCTCGGCGACGTCACGACCCTGCGCGACCCCGACGTGATGAGCCAGCTGCAGGACAAGATCACCGAGGCGCAGGCGGCGGAGAGTTAGCGACTCCGTGGCGGGCGGCCGGGCATCCCGGTCGCCCGCTGGGGCTCACCGCTGATCGCCGGCGAACAGCGACACGTACGGTTCGTAGCGAAAGCGCCGGTTACGGGCGTTCCCCGTGATCTCGCTCAGGATCTCCAGCTCGACGAGCTTAGAGACGAGTGCGTTCGCTGCCGTGAAGCTTGTTCTCGTTAGCGCCTTTACGTCACCGACTGAGACGATCGGACGCTCGAACAGCGTTTCGAGCACGCGGTGCCCGCTGCCGGCGGCACGGCCGAGGCCGTCGGTGATCGCCAGCCGATGCGTTTCGCGCAACGCGAGGATGCGCCGCGCCGTGTCGGTCGCTTCGGTGCTGACCTCGTCCACGCCCGTGAGGAAGAACGCAAGCCATCCTTCCCAATCGCCGTCGTCCCGGACGGCTTGCAGGCGGTCGTAGTACGCCTGACGATGTCGCATGAAGTACCACGAGAGGTAGAGGACAGGCTTCGCCAGCACCCTGCGCTCGCACAGCAAGAAGGTGATGAGCAGTCGACCGACGCGGCCGTTGCCGTCGAGAAAGGGATGAATCGTCTCGAGCTGCGCGTGCGCCAGCGCGATCTTCACAAGCAGTGGCAGGTCATCCTCACGGTGAATAAAGCGCTCGAGGTCGCTCAGCGCCTCCGGGACGAGCTCCGGCGGCGGCGGAACGAACGTCGCGTCGGCGAGCGTCGCGCCACCGGGCCCAATCCAGTTCTGACTGCGCCGCAGCTCTCCGGGAGCGAGCCGAGAGCCGTGCACACCATCAAGCAGGCGCGCATGAATCTCGCGGATCAGGCGTATTGAAACGGGCAGCTCAGCGAGCAGCTCGAGGCCGTGCCGCATTGCCGCGACGTAGTTGATGACCTCGTCGACGTCGCTTCCCGCGCGATGACCGAGCAGGTTCGCCTCTGCGGCGAGAAGGTCCTGCAGCGAGCTCTGGGTGCCCTCGATCTGGCTCGAGAGGACGGCCTCCTTGCGCACGTACATGAACACGAACAGGTCGGCGTTGGGCAAAGTCTGCACCGACCCGTCGAGCCGTCCGAGCGATCGATCGGCGCGGGAGAGCAGGACCTGCAGTTCGCCGTCGAGCGCCACTGGCGGGTCGGGCGGGAGTGGTGCTGGCACGAACGCGCGGTAGCCGGTCGGTTGGGTCAGGTAACGACCGGCGCGGCTCGCCCCGTGGGTTGTCTCGGGCATGTTCTCGGGAGGGGAGATAAGGGCTTAGGAGACTTCCATATTATCGCCAGGCTTCAACATGGGCGCCTCTTGCGCGCACTGTTGAAGCCACGCGCGCATGCGCAAACCGCCTCAGTGCGTCAGCGCTCGGCCGCGTCGCGCTTCGCCTGCGTGCGGATCTCGGAGAGGATGCGCTCGAGGCGGGGCTCGGTCTCGCGGTCGACGTGCGTCATCATCGCGGCGACGGCGGGGTGGACCTCCGCGATGGCGGCGTGCAGCGCGTGGGCGACCGCTCGGTACGAGGGGTGCCCTTCGCGGCCGGAGCGCAGCTCGATGAGCTGCATCGCCGCGCGCGCGTTCATGTCCAGCACGTAGCGGATGCGGTAGCCGAGGCACACGGCGTACGGCGCCGCCGCGCGCAGGCCGGCATCCGCCAGCCGCTCGTACTCGGTGCGGGAGATCTCCAAGGCCCGACGGTAATCGTCTCCGGCACCCGCCCGTTCGACCTCTTCGGGCACCTCAGCACCGAGATGCGGCGTCAACGCCTGCCATTGGCACGTCAACATCCGATGCCGCTGCAAATCCCGGAAAGCCCCGTAGTCGGACACGATCTCGAAGCGATAGCGAACAGCCTCGAAGCCGCGCCCCGGCCGGTGGCGGCGGTTCTCGCGCGCGCCGGCGAGGTCGCGCAGCAGCTCCGCCCGCCGCTCGTCGTCGAGCCCGACGACGACCTCGCGCGCCCGTCCCTCCGGCGCGCCGCTCGCCTCGAACAGCAATGCGGCGAGCAGGTCGTCCTCCTCGCCGTCGTGGCGCAGCAGCCGCACGGACGGACCGTCGGCGCCCGCGTCCTCCGACAGGCCCAGCCGCGCCGCCCATGTCGCGCCCGCCTCCGCGCGGGTGCGCAGGTAGTCGACCCACGCGCCGCCGCGGTCAGGCCGCTCGACGCGCGTCACGAACGACGGGATCGTCGACTGCACGGCGCGCAGGATCATCTGGCCGTAGCGCTGCGCCTCCGGCAGCGGGTGCGCCAGCAGGTGCAGGATCAGCTGCTCGTACGTCTGGCCGCTCGCGAAGATCCCCATGTGCGAGAGCGAGGCGGCCGGCAGCAGCCCGCGCAGCAGGTCGAGCGCCTTCGCCTTCACGGCGCGCGCGTGCGCACGATCGTCCTCGCCATCGCGGCGGGGGAACTGCTCGCTCGCCCACGTGGCCACCCGCGGTAGCAGCGCCGCGTACGTGTCGAACAGCGCGTCCATCGCGCGCTCGTACTCCGGTCCCAACGACGCGTCGCGGTAGTAGCGGTAGCGCGGCATGCCGTCGCCAGGGGCCGAGCCGCCCTCCATCGGCGTGTCGTAGGCGATGTAGCGCGTCGACTGCTCCAGGTAGGCGCCGAGCCGCGGCCGCTGCAACAGCTTCGTCAGCACGTTCGAGACCCACTCGCACGCGACGTGCGCGCCGCCGAGTTGGGCCACCGAGTCGTCGCCGTAGCCGAGGAACACTCTTTCGTAGAGCTGCGCCGCCCGCTCGCCCTCGCCGCTCGTATCCCAACCCGCCGGCAGCTCCGGCAGCGAGTCGGCGAACTCGTCGAGGAACAGCCGCCGCAGCGTCCCCGGGTAGCGCGAGTAACGCGCGAACAGCGCGCCCTTCACCGTCTCCGGCAGGTTCAGCAGCGCGAACACGGGCGCGTCGAGATCGCTGACGTGCGGCGCCAGGCGGGCGCGCTCGGCCTCAGTGAACGTCTCGCTCGGGTACTCCACGGGGGCGGACAGGCTAGCGCTGGTCCCGGCGGTCGAACGAATGGGCACCCGACGAGCGGGTAGCCCTGGCCCCATGGCAAAGCTTCATCTCCCGCACCGACACCGCAACGGCACGGCCACACACGAGGATGAGCCGCACGCCGGCGCGCCGCGCACGGAAGCCGCGGCCCCCGCCGGCGCGCAGCCCTCCGGTGACCAGCCGCAGCGCCGCCGCATGGACTACCGCCCGCTCGGGACCGACGCGCGCACCGGCCTGTGGCCGACGCTCAAGCGCACCGTCACCGAGTTCCGCGAGGACGGCATGACCGATTGGGCCGCGGCGCTCACCTACTACGGCCTGCTGGCGCTGTTCCCGGCGCTGATCGTGCTCGTCTCGCTCGTCGGCTTGTTCGGCGATCCCGTCACGACGACGAGAAAGCTGACCGAGATCGTCACCTCGATCGGGCCGAGCACCGCGAGCAGAACCTTCTCCGGCCCGATCAACTCCATCACCTCGAACCGCAGCGCCGCCGGCGTGTTGTTCGTCGTCGGCATCGCGACCGCGCTGTGGTCGGCGTCCGGCTACGTCGGCGCGTTCATGCGCGCCTCCAACATCGCCTACGAGACGCCGGAGGGGCGGCCGTTCTGGAAGCTGCGCCCGCTGCAGATCCTGGTGACGTTCACGATGGTCGTGCTGCTCGCGCTGCTGGCGCTCGCGCTCGTGCTGACCGGTCCGGTGGTCGACCAGGTCGCCCGCCCGCTCGGAATCAGCAGCGCCGCGACGACCGTCTGGGACATCGCGAAGTGGCCGGTGATGATCGCCGTCGTGCTGCTGATGCTGGCCGTGCTCTACCACGCCTCGCCGAACGTGAAGCTGCCCGGCTTCAAGTGGGTCACGCCCGGCGCCATGCTGGCGCTCGTCGTGTGGATCATCGCCTCCGCGCTGTTCGCGCTCTACGTTGCGAACTTCGGTTCCTACGACAAGACGTACGGCACGCTCGGCGGCGTCGTCGCCCTGCTCGTGTGGCTGTGGATCACGAACCTCGCGCTGCTGCTCGGCTTGGAGCTGAACGCCGAGCGCGAGCGCAACCGCGAGCTGCACGAAGGCGTGCCCGGCGCCGAGCGCGAGCTGCAGCTCGACGCGCGCGACGAGCCCAAGCGCAAGCGCACGACCTGAGCGTCAGCCGACGACCGGCGGCACGCGCGGCTGCCGCGACGGCGCGGCGGGCACGCGGCCGTCGCCGTCGCCGCCGGTCCCGTCGCCCGGCAGCGGCCCCAGCTCGGGCCCGGGCGGGCGCCAGGTGCCGCCACAGCTCATCAGCGCCTCGATCTCCGCGCGCCGCGCCGGCGGCGGCACCGCCCACCCGGGCTCGTAGCCGAACACCTCGTGCAGCGGCGCGCTGGTGAAGCGCTCGCCTACGACGGCCAGGCGCCCCGGATCGACCAGCGCCGGATGGACCACGCCGCAGGTGCGCGCGAGCGCGAGCAGCTCGCCGCGCAGCGCGCGCAGGTACGTCGCGTGGCGGACCGCCTTGAGCTGCGGGTCGAGGCCGCCCGACAGCCACGCGTTCTGCGTCGCGACGCCGGTCGGGCAGCGGCCGGTGTGGCAGCGCTGTGCCTGAATGCAGCCGATCGACATCATCGCCTCGCGTCCGACGTTGACCATGTCGCAGCCGAGCGCCAGCGCGAACAACGCGGCGTCGGGGAAACCAAGCTTGCCGGAGCCGACGAACACGACGTCCTCCGCGATCCCGGCCCGCGCGAACGCGCTGTACACGCGCGCGAAGCCGAGCTTGAACGGCAGCGCGACGTGGTCGGTGAAGGTCAGCGGCGCGGCGCCCGTCCCGCCCTCGCCGCCATCGACCACGACGAAGTCGATCCCGCGACCGCGGTCGCGCGCCATCGTCTCCGCCAGCTCGTCCCAGAAGGCCTGCTCGCCGACGGCCGACTTGATCCCGACCGGCAGTCCGGTCGCCTGAGCGATCGACTCAACGACGTCGAGCAGCTCGTCGACGCTGCCGAACGCACTGTGGCCGGGCGGGCTGACGCAGTCGCGGCCCGGCTCGACGCCGCGGATGCGCGCGATCTCCGGCGTTACCTTCGCCGCCGGCAGCAGCCCGCCGAGGCCCGGCTTCGCGCCCTGCGAGAGCTTGATCTCGATTGCGCGCACCGGGTGCCCGGCGATCGTCTCCTGCAGCGCCGCGAGCGAGAAGCGGCCGGCGCTGTCGCGGCAGCCGAAGTAGCCGGTGCCGACCTGAAAGATCAGCTCGCCGCCGTGGCAGTGATGCGGCGCGAGTCCGCCCTCGCCGGTCGACTGCATGCAGCCGGCCTCGCGGCAGCCCGCGTTGAGCGCCTGGACCGCGGGCCCGGACAGCGCGCCGAAGCTCATGCCTGAGACGTTCACGAGCGAGCGCGGGCGGAACGCGTGTGCGCGCCCGCGCGCTGCGCCGAGCACCTTGCCGGCGGGGATCGCGTAGTCGGGGAAGCCGCCCGGTGCACCGTCCGCCGGCGGTGGGGCGGGGAACGGCGCGTGCTCGATCGCGAGCATCGCGGAGACCGCCTCCATCTCGTTATCGGTCCCGAACCCGAACGTGTTCGTCTGCGCCTTGGCGGAGGCGTAGATCCAGCGGCGCTGGTCGCGGTTGAAGGGCCGCTCCTCGTCGTTGCGCGTGACGATGTACTGGCGCAGCTCCGGGCCGAACAGCTCCAGCAGGTAGCGGAAGTGCCCGACGATCGGGAAGTTGCGCAGGATCGCGTGGCGGCGCTGCAGCAGGTCGTAGCCCGTGACGCCCGTAAGCCCGAGTGCGGCGGCCTTCAGCGCGCGGCGCCGAGGTCGGCGGGACGTCTCGTCAGGGGGCCGCATCGCGGCGTGATCGTAGCGGGCCAAACCTTCTTCTCGGCGGCGGTGTCAGTGGGCGTGCCGGCGCTGGCCGCAGCCGCTTGACATGCGCAGCGGTGGGTAGCCGAGAAGCTCCGCAACCGACCGAGAAGGAGGAAGAGGATGGTCGACGCGAGTGCGACGACCGACCGCGCCAAGGAGCAGGTCCAGGAGCAGGCGCAGGTCGCCCAGGAGAAGATGCAGGAGACGGCGGACACGGTGCGCTCCCGCGTCCGCGAGCAGGTCGACCAGCGCTCGACGCAGGCGGGCGGGCAGGTTCGCTCGACCGCCGACGCGCTGCGCTCGACCTCGCAGCAACTGCGCGAGCAGGGCAAGGACGGCCCGGCGCGCATGACCGAGCGTGCGGCCGAGCAGGCCGAGAAGGTCGGCGGCTGGCTCGAGCAGTCCGACGCCGATCGCATCCTCCATGACGTCGAGGACTTCGGTCGCCGGCAGCCGATGGCGGTCGCCGCGATTGGGCTCGCGCTGGGCTTCGCCGCCTCGCGCTTCCTCAAGGCGTCGAGCCGCACGCGCTACACGCAGGTCGGCGCGGGCGCTGGAGCGACGCGCGGCGGCTGGGAGCGGCCGACCGGGATCGAGACGCGCACGGCGAGCGTCCCCGCCGTCCCGACCCACGCCGGCGAGACGGTCCCCGCGGGCACGAACGGGCTCTCATGAGGAGGCGCGCGTCATGAGCGCACATGGCACAACGCCGAACGGCCACGACCTGCGCGAGGAGTCGATCGCGGAGCTGGTCAAACGGCTCGCCGAGCAGACGAACACCCTCGTCAAGCAGGAGATCCAACTGGCGAAGGCCGAGCTGACGGAAAAGGGCCGGATCGCCGGCGCGGGTGCGGCGCTGCTCGGAGGCGCGGCGCTGATCGGGCTGCTTGCGGCCGGCGCGCTGACGGCGTGCTTCATCGCGCTGCTGCAGACCGCGATCGACCACACCTGGCTTGCGGCGCTGATCGTCGCCGTCGTCTACGCGGCGATCGCGATTCCGCTTGCGCTGCGCGGCCGCCAGCGCATGCGCGAGGCGACGCCGCCGGCCCCCGAGAAGACCATCGAGAGCGTGAAGGAGGATGCGGAATGGGCCAAGACCCGGACACGATCCGCCATGAAGTAGAGCGGACCCGTGAGGAGATGGGCGAGACGATCGACGCGCTCGGCTACAAGGCCGATGTGAAGGGCCGCGCGAAGGACCGGGTCGGCGAGACGGTCGAGGGCGTCAAGGAGAAGATGGGCATGGCCACGAACAAGATGAGCGACGCCACGCCGGACGCCGAGCAGATGAAGCAAGGCGCCCGCCGCGCCGCCGGCGTCGCGCAGGAGAACCCGCTCGGCCTCGCCGTGGGCGCGATGGCGGCCGGCTTCCTTGCCGGCATGTTGATCCCCTCCTCGCGCGTCGAGGACGAAAAGCTCGGCCCGATGGCCGACCAGGTCAAGCAGCAGGCCAAGGAGACCGGCCAGGAGGCGCTCGAGCACGGCAAGCAGGTCGCGCAGAGCGCCGCCCAGAGCGCCGCCGAGACGGTCCGCGAGGAGGGCCGCGAGCACGGCGAGCAGCTCGCGCAGAGCGCGCGCGAGAACGCCGGCTCGGTCAGTCGCTAGCTCGCAGCGCCGCCGGCCGAGACCCCGCCGGCGGCGGCGAGCCGCTCGGGCGCGCCTGCCCGCACGAGCGCGGGCGGGATCGCGATCGTGCCGTCGTCCTGCTGGCCGTTCTCCAGCAGCGCGATCAGCGTGCGTCCGACCGCGACCGCCGTGCCGTTGAGCGTGTGCAGCGTCTCGGGCTTCTTCGCGCCCTCCGGCCGGTAGCGGATCTCCAGGCGCCGCGCCTGGTAGTCGGTCGTGTTCGAGCATGACGTCAGCTCGCGGTAGCGGCCCTGCCCGGGCAGCCACGCCTCGCAGTCGTACTTCTTCGCGGCGCTCGCGCCCAGGTCGTTCACCGCGATGTTGACGACGCGGTAGGGGATCTCGAGGTCCTGCAGGATCGACTCCTCGATCGCGAGGATCCGCTCGTGCTCGTCGGCCGATTGCTCCGGCGTCACGAAGCTGAACATCTCGACCTTGTCGAACTGGTGCACGCGGAAGATGCCGCGCGTGTCCTTGCCGGCGGCGCCGGCCTCGCGGCGGAAGCAGGGCGAGAAGCCGGCGTAGCGGAGCGGCAGCTCGCCGGCGTCGAGGATCTCCCCTTGGTGGAGCGACGCGAGCGCGACCTCGGAGGTGCCGACGAGGTAGAGATCGTCGGCCGGCACGTGGTAGATCTGCTGCTCGGTGTCGGGCAGCATGCCGGTCCCGAACAGCGCCTGCTCGCGCACGAGCACCGGCGGGATCACCGGCTCGAAGCCCTCGCCCGCCAGCTTCTCGATCGCGTAGCGGACGAGCGCGAGCTCCAGCAGCACGAGGTCGCCGCGCAGATAGGCGAAGCGGCTGCCGGACAGGCGCGCACCGCGCTCCATGTCGATCCGCTCGCCGGCCAGCTCAAGGTGGTCCTTGCCGGTCTTGCCGGCGGTGCCCCACTCGCGCAGCACGGTGTCCTCGGGGGCGGCGTCGTCGGCCGGAAGGTTCGGCAGCTTCGCCAGCAGCGTCTCGCGCTCGGCCGCCACCTGCGTCTGCGCGTCGGACAGCGCGCGGCCGCGGTCGGACAGCTCGCGCAGCCGCGCCCGCTGCTCGTCGGTCGGCGCGCCGCGGAGGGCGCGCGTCGCCTCGTTCTGCTCCGCCTGCAGCGTCTCGAGCTGCGTCGTCAGCTCGCGCCAGCGCGCGTCCGCCGCGAGCAGCGCGTCGATCGCGGCCGGGTCGGCGTCGCCGCGGCGTGCCAGCGCGGCACGCACGGCGTCGGGATCGCGGCGGATCAGCCTGAGGTCGAGCACCGGCGCGACCTCCGCGCCGTTACTGCCCGCCGCCGGCCGGGGCCGTGGGCGAGCTGGGCGTCTGCGTTCTGCCGCCGGTCGCGGGCGTGGTGCCCGTGCAGTGGAAGCCGTTCGCGGCGCTTCCGCTGCCATCCGGGCGCGGCCCCTTGGCGTCCTTGCCGGCGTAGTGCGCGACGAAGTCCGCGACCTGTCTGGCCTGGTCGCCGACGACGATGTTCTGCGGCATGATCGCGCCGGAGAAGCCGCCGTTCTCGATCGCGTACAGGACGCGCTCGATGCACTCGCGGCGGGTGTTGAAGTTCGGGCCGTCCGTGCGCTCGCGCGTGCGGACGTTGGAGGAGCCGCCCTGCGTGGCGGCGACGCGGAAGGTGTGGCAGCCCGCGCAGCGCTGCGCGAACAACTCGGCGCCGGCGTGCTGGGGGCTCGAGGAGGCGACCTCGATCTTCTGCTCGCCACACGCGGCGAGCGGAAGCGCGAGCGTGACCGCGAGCAAGGGGAGGAGCATCTTGGGGCGGGGCATGCGGCCGCGCATCATACGGAAAAGGACCCACGGTGGCGCATGAACGCCTGTGTGCAGGTGCAGGACAACGCCGCAGGGCGCCGAAACGTCGAGCAGTCCCGGCGTCGGCGGTGACGATCTTCAACGCGATCGTCCTCACGGCGGCAACCAGAGCGTCGGCGTCGGGACGTGCCTTCTCCCGGATCACCGCGGCCGCGCCGAACCCCTCTCTCGGCGCGGCCGCGCGTTGCCGGCCCCGGTAAGGCTGGTAGAACCACCGCTCATGCCGAGCGCGCGCGACGCCGACCGCTACCGCACCGTCTTCGGACATTTCGCGACCGGCGTGGCGGTCGTCACGGTCGCCGGCCCGGCGGGCGAGGGCGGCCTGACGGCGAACGCCGTCTGCTCGGTCTCGCTCGACCCGCTGCTGCTCCTCGTCTGCTTCGAGCAGTCGGCGCGCACGCTGCCGCTCGTACGTGAGGCCGGCCGCTTTGCGGTCAACGTGCTGCGCGCCGGCAGCGAAGACGTCGCGCGCGTGTTCGCCTCCAAGGTGCCCGAGGCGGACAAGCTGCGCGAGGTGCCGCACCGGCTCGAGACCGGCATGCCGATCCTCGACGCGGCGCTCGCGTGGATCGTCTGCGACGTGCGCGAGCTGATCCCGGCGGGCGACCACGAGATCGCGATCGGCGAGGTCGTCGCGATGGACGTCGCCGATGGCGAGCCGTTGCTGTGGTATCGCGGGGCCTACCGCCGGCTCGTCTGAACGAAGGCGTTCCTCAAGCAGGTGTGGGCTCGTGCCGATAGTGGCGAGCATGAGCGGCGGTACGCCCACCGACCTCCACCGGCTCGGGGAGGAGCTGCAACAACGCAGCGACGACGTCGTGCGCGAGATGGTGCGGCGCTCGGTCGAGTCGGGCCGCACGCTCGACGCGATCGTCGAGGAGAGCTTCGAGCGCGTCGGCGCTGTCTCAACCGTGGCCGTCGCGCGCTGGATGGCGGGCGACGGCGCCGAGGTCGCGCGCGATCTGGGGCAGGAGTCGTGGAGCATCTTCGGTCAGCTCGCGGCCCAGCGCGCCGCGCCGCTCAACGAGGTGACGAAGCGCTGCTTGCGCTGGCGCGACGCCGCGATGGACGTCGCCGCCGCGTGCGCCGAACGGCTCGGGCTGTCACCCGAGACGGTCGACGAGGCAGGCCGGATGCTGCAGCGCAGCCTTGACGTGACGCTCGTGCGCATGTGCGAGTCGTTCGAGGCCGAGCGCCAGCGCGCGCACGAGGAGCTCTCGCGCCGCCAGGAGGAGCTCGCGTTCCTCGCGACGCACGACAGCCTCACCGGACTGCCGAACCGCACGCTGATCCGCGACCGCATCGAGCAGATGCTCGTGCGCGCGAACGTCTCGAACACGCCGGTTGCGGCGCTGTTCGTCGACATCGACAACTTCAAGTCGATCAACGACTCGCTCGGACACGGCAGCGGCGACGAGCTGCTGTGCGCGGTCGCTGCGCGGCTCGACGGCGCCGTGCGCGGGACCGACACGCTCGGGCGGCTCGGCGGCGACGAGTTCGTCGTCGTTGCCGAAGGTGTCTCACTCGACGGCGGACCGGAGCTGATCGCCGAGCGTCTGCTCGAGGCGCTGACGGAGCCGTTCACACTTGAGGGCGCCGATACGCCGGTGTTCGTGAAGGCCAGCATCGGCGTTGCGACCGGGCGTCGCACCTCCGCCGACGAGCTGCTGCGCGACGCCGACATCGCGATGTACCGCGCGAAGTGGGACGGCAAGAACCGCTACGTCGTCTTCGAGGCGGGGATGGAGGACGCCGTCCAACTGCGCATGGAGCTGGAGATGGACCTTCAGCAGGCGATCCAGAACGAGGAGTTCTTCCTCGTCTATCAGCCGACGTTCGATCTCGTGGCGATGCAGCCGACTGGCGTCGAGTGCCTGCTGCGCTGGCGCAGCCCGACGCGCGGCGTCGTGCAGCCCGACGACTTCATCCCGCTGCTCGAGGAGAGCGGCGCGATCGCGACCGTCGGCGCGTGGGTGCTCGCCGAGGCGTGCAAGCAGGGCGCGGCGTGGCACGCCGCCGGCCACCGCATCGGGATCGCCGTGAACGTGTCGGGTCGCCAGCTCGACGACGACGCGCTGCTCGGGCATGTCGAGGAGGCGCTGTCCGACAGCGGCCTCGACCCGACGGCGCTGACGATCGAGATCACCGAGACGACGCTGATGCGCAACGCGGAGGAGACGGCGCGCCGCCTGCTGGCGATCAAGCAGCTCGGCGTGCGCGTCGCGATCGACGACTTCGGCACCGGCTACTCCTCGCTCGCGCACCTGCAGCGCTTCCCCGTCGACGCGCTCAAGATCGACCGCTCGTTCATCTCGCGCCTCGGCGAGGGCGGCGAGAACGGCGTCTTCCTGCGCAGCCTCGTGCAGCTCGGCAAGGCGCTCGCGATCGAGACGCTCGCGGAGGGGATCGAGCGCCCCGACGAGCTGTCGCTGATCCGCGACGAGCACTGCGACTGCGGTCAGGGCTTCCTGTTCGCGCGCCCGCTCGAGGCGGGAGACGTCGTGACGTTCCTGGGCGAGTGGGAGCAGACCGGCGTGGCGGCGCTGCCCGCCGCGGACGTCGAGGCGCCCGCCGCTTAGAACGCGCCGGAGGTGGTTGCGGCCCGCAGCGCGAGCGCGACGATCACGAAGCAGGCGACCGTCATCACGCCCATCTCGCGGCGCACGATCGACAGCACGACGACGCGCTGCTCCTCGGGCGGCAGTTCGCCGACGTCCGCGGCCGAGTCGTAGTCGCGCGCGGCGAGGATCGCGTCGGCCGACCCGATCCGCAGCTGCTCGGCGACGAATGAGACGACGAGCGGAAGCACGCCGTAGAGGATGTGCAAGTCGTCGCCGGGCTTGTGCCCGAGCGCGAGCAGCAGCCCGCCGAGCACGACCTGCACGACGATCGCGCCCTGCCCGGCGCGCAACAGCTTCCAGAACAGCGTGCTCGGCTCGACGCGGTGCCAGCACCACGCGCCGAGCAGCCCGGCGGCGAGGTTCAGGAGGAGCAGCGCGATGCCGGTGACGACGTGGAGGGCGACCATCGGCGGAGAACCTAGAGGTCTGATGCGGGTTATGCGTCCGTCGTAGGCGGCGAGGGCGCTGCCGATGGTTAGTGCGAGCAGGCGTCGAGCCATGCGTTGGACGAGCCCGCCGATCGATTTGCGAGGTGGTCCTCAGGACTGCCGAGGCGGTGCTTGGCCGTGATGAGGTTGACCGATCGCGACTAATTGATTAGTTTAAAAATGGTTGATCGTGAGTAAGGCGTGAGGCTGCATCGAAAGACAAGCGGGGCGGGCACCAGTGCGGTTCGAGGTGTTCGAGGCATCCCGTCGGCTTGCTGGGTGCCCCGTCGCACTGCTGCGAGCATCGAAGGTTGTGCGCACGCCTGAGGACGGGAGCGCTCCGGGCCAGTTCGACGGCTCGTCGCCGGGCGCGACCGCCGCGGGCGGTGACGCGACCGCCACGCTCGCGGGCGCATCGCCGGAGCAGAGCATCCGTCAGCGGGCGGCGCTTGTCGAACGCGTCGCTTTGTACTTCACCTCCCCGTCGTTCTGGCTGGAGGGGTCTGCGGCGGGGCTACATGACTTCCTGACCTTCGTGCTCGACAGTTCGCGCGCCGGGCGGGCATGGCTCGGGGTCGCCAAACCCGGGGACACCTGGGACTCGCACCGCGGCGATCCGCCCATCGAACTGCAATGGCACGAGGGCGACAGCGCGCACGACACGATCAGCACCATCCACGAGCAGGTTTGGCAGCCGGCGGAGGTTCGGGGCAAGCTCGGAGCGGCGGTGGAGGATCAGACAGCCGCCTTCAATGCGCTGTTGGACGCCAGGTTCATCCTCCTCTGGGATCGTGCCCGGCTGGACGCCTGTTGGCAGGAGCTGAACTCCAGCCCGGAAGCATCGCCCGACGCCTATGGCGAATACCCGCCTGAGGGCTACTGGCTGGGGCTGACATGCGACTGGGCGCGCCGATCGGGCGCGATCACCTGGTTCCCACAGCTTCGTGTGTCCAGCTACTGGCCCCAGTCTCCTGCCTTCGCGCCGAGTGAGCCGCCCGCGCCAGCCGCGCCGCTCCTGCCGGGCGCGAAGGCGGCGAGGCTCCTCGAGCTCGGCTTCTGGAAAGAGGTCGAGACCAGAGTGCGTCAGATGCGCGAGAAGTTCGCCCTGGGGAACGCGTACACAGGGGCGTTCGACACCCCCGTCTTCTACGCGGTCGAGCTCGCGGGCGCCCCGGCCGACCCGTCGGGATTCTTCGAGGACTCGGCGCGCCACGATCTCATGCCCTTCGTCAAGATCAATCTCGCGGTCGACGATCCCTTCGCGGACAACCTGAGCATCGGAGTGCTGCAGGGCAGCATGGGGGCCATATCGCGCGCGCTCTACCGCACCCTCGACACTGGCGACGAATACCGGCAGGACTACTACCTGCTCCTGCCGGAGGCGCGCTCGGCTCTCGAAGACGATGCGTTGCGGCAGAGCGAGATCGCTCGGGCGGCCGATCAGCTCGCCTACATCCACTTCTCGGCAGCCGATGCTGCCCGCGACGCGCTCGGATCGGCAGAGCGGATGCGACAGCGTCTTCGAGTTCAGCTCGCGATCCTCGACCAAGCCATGCAGACGTCCGACGAGATCCTGACCGCAGTAGCCGCAGAGAACCAGGGGCGCGGACGTCGCGCGGAGCGTGACCTGCGACGCCTGGCGCGGGAATTCCAGCCGGTCGTGGAGCGCATGAAGCTCCAGTTCACGCGACTGGATCTTGAGATCGAGTCCGCCAGATCAGACCTCGACATCGCCCGTCACCGACTCGCCGATGAGCTGGGAGACCGGTTGAGCGTACGTCGCATCAGGTTCGGCAGGCAGATCTCCGGCGCCGACTTGGCGCCGGCGGTCGTGGGAACGGAGGCCCTGAGCGCTCTTCGCGAGGACAGTTCCGCGGAGGTGCGGCGGCTTGCGCAGCTCAAGGCGACGTTCGATGGCGTGCTTGCGCACATCGACGAGGCCAAACACGAGCAGGAGGAGCGCCAAGCGAGAACTCTCAGCTATCTACTCGGCTTCCTCGCCGCCATCGTCGCGCTGCCGCTCCTGATCGGCGACATGGGCTGGAACGAATTGGAGGCGGTTATCGACACCCACTCAGCCGTGGGTGGCGCGGTCGCCGAAGCCCACACGGCCCTGACCTGGATAGCGCTTGCCGCGACGGCCAGCGGAATCCTGATGCTGGGCGGGTATCTGATCTGGCGCCTGGGCCTGCGCGGGATATTCGAAGGTCGGTTGGGCAGCCTTGGCCGGTTGCGCCGATCGCGGCGATCGATCGCGAACATCTGGTTGAGCATCGCCGACAAGGAAGCGACGTCGCCACCCGGCAGCGAGGCCCAGGCACTGCTCGACAAGGACATCATGCGCCGGCTGGCCGCCGAGAGCAGATGGCTGATCGAGAATGCCGCGCTGGGGCGGGATGGGAATCCGGTGCGCCGCGTCCAGGCGCGGGTAAGCCTGCTCCGCGCAGTGAGCGAGCTGTTCATGCAGCGACCGCACCTGGTCGCGCTGCCGCGGACGCTCGTGTTCCTGATGACCGCCGGTCCGCAACTGTTCCGTGAGTGGGTGGGCTCGGAGACGGTCCATGAGACCGAGGTTCGCGTCGCTCTCATCCGCTGTGGTCTCACGCCAGGCCAGGCGTATGTCGCGATGCGTCGCATCTCGAGTGAGGAGACCATCGCGCGTGCTCCGTCGCTCGATGAGCTCGTCGCCGCGATCGACATGGAAGTCAGTCAGATAACTGGAGCCGCCTCTTGAGGCTCGGCGGGCACGCGCACCAACCCTAGATAGGGAATGGCGAGAACCCCACGGCGGCGGGCGACGCTGCGCGGATGCGTCGTGACTGGTGGAGCGCTTGCGCGAGCGGTGCGCATGGCGTCGCCGCGGACTGCGCAGATCCACTAGAAGCGCGGTGTGAAACGCGCCGTTCCATGAGCGTTTTCGCACGATCACATCGAGCGGTTTCGCACTAAGTAACAGGTTGTTACAAACCACGCTCGGTCGGTGCTATAACCCGCAACGCTTTGCTGACCAGCTACGGACCCGCGATCGTCTTTCTCGCGATCGGACTCATTGTCGCCACTGCCTTCGGCACGGCTCCGCGGCTGCTTGGTCCCAAGCGCTCAGCGACCTCACGCCAGTCGCAGCTCACCCCCTACGAGTGCGGCCTGCCGAGCGAGGTGACACGGAACTTCCGCTTCGGGATCAGCTTCTACCTGATCGCGATGCTGTTCATCCTGTTCGACATCGAGGTGATCTTCCTCTACCCGATCGCCGTCGAGCTGCGCGCGTTCGGGACCTTCGCCTTGGTCGAGACGTCCGTCTTCGTCACGCTGCTGATGGTCGGCTTCGCGTACGTGTGGCGGCGGGGGGCGTTGGAATGGAAGTGACGCGCACGAAGCTCGGCGACGAAGCGCCGGACGACTTCCGCATCCGCCAGCTGCGCGCGCGCGACATGCTGCGCGGCGACATCCCCGACGAGGAGCTCGAGCAGTACGTCGAGGAGCGCGTCCTCACCACGACGCTCGACAAAGCCGTCGCATGGGCGCGCGGCAACTCGCTCTTCCCCGCGACCTTCGGCCTCGCCTGCTGCGCGATCGAGATGATGTCGCTGCCGGGCGCGCGCCTCGACATCGCGCGCTTCGGCTTCGAGGCGTTCCGTGCCTCGCCGCGCCAGGCCGATCTGCTGATCCTGTCCGGTCGCGTGTCGATCAAGATGGCGCCGGTCGTGCGCCGCATCTACGACCAGATGCTGGAGCCGCGATGGGCGATCGCGATGGGCGCCTGCTGCTCGTCGATGGGCGTCTTCAACAACTACGCGATCGTGCCGGCCGACAAGTTCATGCCGATCGACGTGCACGTGCCCGGCTGCCCGCCACGGCCGGAGGCGCTGATGCACGGGATCCTCAAGCTGCGCGACAGAATTCAGGGCAACGCGCCCGCCGGCTGGCGCGAGCGCTACGGCGCCGAGGGCACCGAGGAGGTCTTGGGGGACGCGGATCGACCGGGTGTGAACGCGGTCAACGTCTTCCAGAGCGGAGAGACGCAACGTGCCTGACGCGACCGGTCTGGAGCTGATCGCTCAGGACCTGCGCGACGCCGACACCGACGCCGTCCTGGGTACGAGCTTCTTCCGCGAGGAGGCGACGATCGAGGTCGCGCCGGCGTTCCTGCGCACGGCCGCCGAGCTGCTCGTGCGCAAGGGCTACGCGTTCATGTCCTCATGCCACGGGGTCGACTACTACCCCGAGGAGCCGCGGCTCGGCGTGCACTACCAGCTGCTCGACATGCCGAACGTCGACCGCATCTGCCTCAAGACGCGGGTGAGCACCGAGGACCCGCGCGTGCCGTCGCTGTGCGACCTGTGGCCGGGCGCGAACCACCCCGAGCGCGAGGTCTTCGACATGTTCGGCGTGATCTTCGACGACCACCCGGACCTGCGCCGCATCCTGATGCCCGAGGACTACGAGGGCCACCCGCAGCGGCGCGACTTCCCCGTCGGCGGCGAGCCGGTGCTGTTCACCTACAACGAGGACAAGGTCCCGGGGTGGACGCAGTGAGCTGGTGGCCACACGACCCCCTCCAGCCGCGCGCAGGAGCCCGCGAGCCTTCGCCTGGCGGCGTCCTCGGGTTCGCCCTTGCCGCCAGCAAGGGCTTCACCCTGCGTCCTTGCCAGTCTCGCCTCGCGAACCCCTGCGCACAACCGGAGGAGGCCGCGTGACCACTGGCGTCAGCGACTACCGCAAGCAGGAGGAGTCGGTCACGCTCTCCGGGGAGGCGATCTCCGAGGAGCTGATGACGATCAACATGGGGCCGCACCACCCCTCCACGCACGGGGTGCTGCGCCTGATCGTCACGCTCGAGGGCGAGACCGTTCGCGACATCAAGCCGGTGATCGGCTACGTCCACACCGGCATCGAGAAGACCGCCGAGGACAAGCCGTACTGGAAGGCCATCCCGGTCGTCGAGCGGATGGACTACCTCTCCTACTACTTCAACGCGATGGCCTACTGCGGCGCCGTCGAGAAGCTGCTGGAGGTCGAGGTTCCCGCGCGCGCGCAGTACCTGCGCGTGATCCACCTGGAGCTGAACCGCATCATGTCCCACCTCGTGTGGCTCGGGACGAGCTGCATCGACCTCGGCGCGATCTCCGTGTGGTGGTACTGCTTCCGCGAGCGCGAGTCGGTGCTCGACCTGTTCGAGATGAGCTCGGGCCAGCGCATGCACACGCGCTACTTCCAGGTTGGCGGCGTGATCGAGGACATCCCGCGCGGCTGGGCCGAGCGAGTGCGCAGATTCACCAAGACGATGCGCACGCGCGCCGACCAGTACGCGGCGCTGCTCGACAAGAACGAGATCGTGCTGCAGCGCCTGCGGCACACGGGGATCGTCGACGAGGCGACGCTGCTCGGCCTCGGCGTCACCGGCCCGCTGCTGCGCGCCGCCGGTAATCCGTGGGACCTGCGCAAGGCCGCGCCGTACTCGTCCTACGACCACTTCAACTTCAAGATCCCGGTCGGCACGATCGGCGACAACTACGACCGCTATCGCGTGCGGCACGCCGAGATCTACGAGTCCTGCGACATCATCGACCAGGCGTTGGACGGTCTCCCCGAGGGGCCGTTCATCACCGAGGACCGCAAGGTCGCGCTGCCGCCGCGCCACGAGCTGGCGACCTCGATGGAGGCGCTGATCCACCACTTCAAGCTCGTGACCGAGGGCTTCCGCGTGCCGCCGGGCGAGGTCTACAACCCGATCGAGTCGCCGCGCGGCGAGCTCGGCTGCTACGTGCGCAGCGACGGCTCGTCGAGACCCGCGCGCGTGCACATGCGCGACCCCTCGTTCGTGAACCTGCAGGCGACCGCGCCGGCCACGCGCAACTCGTACATCGCGGACCTGGTCGCGACGCTGGCGATGCTGGACCCGGTGTTGGGCGGGGTGGATCGATGAGCGTCGCGCGCTACGACCACGGCTCGCGCATCCCCGGCTGGGATGACGCGGTCGACCTGACCAAGGACGCGGCTTCGATCCCGGACCCGGCGCTGACGCCGGTGCCCGCGGAGCTGCGGCAGAAGATCGAGGACGCGATGGCGCGCTACCCCGACTTCCGCTCGGCTGCGATCCCCGCGCTGCACGCCGCGCAGGAGCTGCACGGCTGGTGCTCGCCCGAGGCGATCGAGCAGGTCGCGTGCGTGATGCGGCTGACGCCCGCGTACCTGACGGCCGTCGTCGGCTTCTACGACATGTTTGAGAGTCGGCCGGTCGGCCGCAACACGGTCTACGTCTGCACGAACATCTCGTGCTCCTTGCGTGGCGCGGGTCGCCTCTACGAGGCGATGCAAACCGCCGCCGGCGACGATCCCGACTTCAACGTGCGCTCCTTCGAGTGCCTCGGCGCGTGCGACATCGCGCCGATGGCGTCCGTGAACGGCGCCTACGTCGGCCCGCTGGAGCCGAGCGACGCGGAGACGATCGTCGCGCAGCTGCGCGCCGGCGAGGAGGTCCTGCCGGACAAGCAGCTGCTGCGCCGCAAGGTCGCCGACCCGCGCGCGGCGAGCGGCGCCGGAGGCGACGCGACCGCGAGCGCCTCCGCGCCGGCGCCGCACGCCTCGCCCGAGGCCGAGCACAACGCCTCGGCCGCGAAGGCGCCCGAGGCCGACCACGCCGACGTGGCCGACAGACTGTTCGACGACGGGGACCACGCCGCATGACCGAGCTGCTGCTGTTCAAGGACATCGACGAGCCGGGGCTCGCCTCGATCGACGTCTACAAGCGCCGCGGCGGCTACCAGTCGCTGGAGCAGGCGCTGAAGATGCCGCGCGAGGAGGTCCTGCAGAACCTGGTGGAGTCGGGCTTGCGCGGCCGCGGCGGCGCCGGCTTCGCGATGGGCAGAAAGGCGTCGTTCCTGCCGAAGGGGACGATGGACAAGTACCTCGTCTGCAACGCCGACGAGTCCGAGCCCGGCACCTTCAAGGACCGCGAGCTGATGCAGAAGTCCCCGCACATGCTGGTCGAGGGGATGATCATCGCCGCCTACGCCGCGGACGCGAACCGCTCCTTCATCTACATCCGCGGCGAGTACCAGCAACAGGCGGAGATCCTCGAGCGGGCGATCGAGGAGGCCCGCGAGGCCGGCTACCTCGGCGAGCGCATCCTCGGCTCCGACCACTCGCTGTCTTTGGTCCTCCACCGCGGCGCCGGCGCCTACATCTGCGGCGAGGAGACGGGTCTGCTTGATTCGCTCGAAGGCAAGCGCGGCAACCCGCGCCTGAAGCCGCCGTTCCCGGCGAACCAGGGCCTCTACCAGGGCCCGACGCTGATCAACAACGTCGAGACGCTCGCGACCGTGCCGCACATCATCAAGATGGGCGGGACCGAGTACGCGAAGCTCGGGACCGAGACGTCGACCGGCACGAAGCTGGTGAGCGTCTCCGGCAACGTGCAGCGCCCCGGCAACTACGAGATCGAGCTGGGGATCCCGGCGCGGGAGATCATCTTCGGCCTCGCCGGCGGCCCCGAGCGCGGCCGCGAGGTGAAGTTCTGGTTCCCCGGCGGGTCGTCGTCGCCTGTCCTCACCCCGGCCGAGCTGGACCTGCCGTACGACTTCGACTCGATGGCGAAGGCCGGCTCGATGCTCGGCTCCGGCGCGATCATCGTCGTGGACGACTCGCAGTCGGTCGTGGACGTCGCGCTGACGCTCGCGAAGTTCTACAGACACGAGTCGTGCGGTAAGTGCACGCCGTGCCGCGAGGGGACGAACTGGACCGTGAAGATGCTGCAGCGCGTCGAGTCGGGCGAGGCGACGCCGATGGACCTCGACATCATCGCCTCCGTCCAGGAGCAGATCATGGGCAACTGCCTGTGCGTGCTCGGCGACGCGATGGCGATGCCGGTCGCGTCGATGGTGTCGAAGTTCCGCGACGAGTTCGAGGCGCACATCGAGGCGCGACGCTCGCAGTTGGGCCTGGGCGTGCCGACCGAGCCGACGCCGCTTGAGGCCGCCGGCGCATTCGCGGGGGCGGGTTCCTGATGCCGCGCCCCGAGGTCCGCATGGTCACGTTCTCGATCGACGGCCGCGAGGTGCAGGCGCCCGAGGGCGCGATGCTGGTCGACGGCGCGAAGTACGGCGACGTCGAGATCCCCGTCTTCTGTTACGAGCCGAAGCTCGGCCAGCCGGTCGGCGCGTGCCGCATGTGCCTCGTCGAGATCGAGGGCATCCCGAAGCTGCAGACCGCCTGCTCGACGCCGGTCAAGGACGGCATGGTCGTGCACACGCAGACGGAGCGGGTCAGAAGCGCCCAGAACTCGGTCGTCGAGTTCCTGCTGGTGAACCACCCGCTCGACTGCCCCGTCTGCGACAAGGGGGGAGAGTGCCCGCTGCAGGACATCACGTTCGGCTGGGGTCGCGGCATCTCGCGCATGGTCGAGCCGAAGCGGCACTTCAAGAAGCCGCTGGAACTGTCGCCGCTGATCGCAATCGACCGCGAGCGCTGCATCCTCTGCTACCGCTGCGTGCGCTTCTCGCAGGAGGTGTCCGAGGACTACCAGCTGATCCTGCACGAGCGCGGCGCGCACTCGTACGTCGGCACGTTCGATTCGCATCCGTACGTCGCGCCGTTCAGCGGGAACATCATCGAGCTGTGCCCGGTGGGCGCCTTGACCTCGCGCCCCTACCGCTTCCGCGCGCGGCCGTGGGACATCGAGGGCGCCGGCACGGTCTGCACGCTGTGCCCGTCGCAGTGCAACGTCGAGCTGACGGTGCGCGACGAGCGCGTGTTGCGCGTCTTGGGGCGTGACCACGCGGAGGTCGACGACGGGTGGCTGTGTGACAAGGGGCGCTTCGCGTACCAGTCCGTGCACGCGGAGGAGCGTGTGGTCGAGCCGTTGGTGCGCGACGGCGACGCGCTGCGGCCGGCGTCGTGGGAGCGGGCGCTGAGCGCGGCCGCTTCCGCTTTGGGCAAGGCGCGCGGTTCGGTTGGTGCGCTGGCCGGCGGTGGGACCACCAACGAGGAGGCGTTCCTGCTGCAGCGGCTGGTGCGCGAGGGCTTGGCTTCGAACGATGTGGACTCGCGCGCTGGCGGGCCGGTCGACCTCGACGTGCAGCGTGCGCTCGCCGCGCCTGCGTTGCAGGCGACCGTCCCGGATCTGGAGTTCGCGCACACCGTCCTCGTGCTCGGCACCGAGCCGGTCGACGACGCCCCGATCCTCGACCTGCGGATCCGCAAGGGCGTCCGCCGGCGCGGCGTGCAGCTCGCGGTCGCGACGCCGCGGCCCTCGTCGCTCGATCCGAACGCGAAGCTGTGGCTGCGGTATGCGCCGGGCGCGGAACATGCGTTCCTGGCGGCGTTGGAGGCGGCGTTGGGTTCTTCTGGCGACGTGGACGCGCTGTGCGCCGCCGCCGACGCGGACCCGAAGGCGGTTCGTGCGCTGGCCGATCTCCTCAGCGAGGATGGCCGCGGCGACGTGGTGATCCTGTGGGGCGAGCGCGTCGCCGCCGCTGCGCTGCCGGCGTTGCTGAACGTGGCGGGTCGGCTCGGGCTGGCGGACCGGGAGGGCGCGGGCCTGCTGGAGGTGCCGTGTTCCGCCAACGGGCGCGGCCTCCGCGAGGCGGGCTTTGTGCCGAACGCGGGGCCGGGCTTGGCTGCGCTCGGCGCGGGCGCTGCTGCGGGCGCCGACGCGGCCGGTTCGGCCGCGAGGGGAGAGGGCGCCGGCCGCTCCGCACAGGAGATCGCCGCCGCCGCCGCCGACGGCGAGCTCGCGGCGCTCTACCTCCTGCACGTCGACCCGATCCGCGATCAGTCCGACGCGCCGCTGTGGCGCCGCGCGATGGCGCGCGCGTCGACGGTGATCGCGCACGCCTCGTTCCTGACCGACGAGCTGCGCGAGCACGCGACAGTCGTCTTCCCCGCCGAGTCCTACCCCGAGAAGGAAGGCACCGTCACGCACCCCGACGGCCGCCTCCAGCGCCTGCGCCCCGGTATCGGACACCCGGGCTCCGTCCGCGCCGAGTGGTCGATCCTCGCCGAGCTGGAGCGAGCTGTGTCAGGGAGGGGGTCGTATGGACCCCCGGAGCGACACAGCTCGGTGCTCACGGGGCCGATGGCGAGTCAGCAGCTGTTCGACGCGGTGCCGTTCTACGCCGGGCTGACGCTCGAAGAGATCGGCGGGCGCGGCGTGCGCTGGCAGGAGCGCGACGCCGCTCAGGCCGTGCCGGAAGGGCCGGCGACGTTCGAGACCGGCACGCCGTCGGCAGCGCCGAGCGGTCTGCGCCTCGGCACGTTCCGCTCGATCTGGGCGAGCCCGGAGGTCGAGCACGCGCCGGCGCTGAAGTTCCTCGCGCGCCGCGCGACCGTCGAGATCAGCCCGGCCGACGCCGAACGGCTCGGCATCGAGAACGGAGACCGTGTCCGCGTGGGCAATGACGACCGCAGCGTGACGGCGACCGCGGCGCTGCGCGGCAACGCCCCCGCCGGGACCGTCTTCCTCGATGCCGGCCTGCCACATGGCGGGGCAAGCGAGCTGTCGGACGGAGCGCTGGTGAGCGTCGAGCCCGCCCGCGTGGAGGTGCCGGCGTGACCGCCATCACAGCCACCGTCGGCTACGCCGAGGCCTGGTGGATCCAGATCCTGAAGTCGCTGATCATCTTCATCGTCGGCTTCAGCATGGTCCCGCTCGCGCTGATGATGGACCGCAAGCTGATGGGCCGCTTCCAGAACCGCTTCGGCCCGAACCGCGTCGGCCCGTTCGGCGCGCTGCAGCCGATGGCGGACATCTTCAAGCTGCTCGTCAAGGAGGAGTTCCGCCCGCGCACGGCGACCGGCTTCCTGTTCGCGCTCGCGCCCGCGATCTCGATCATCACGGCGTGCGTCGCGTTCGCGATCGTGCCGTTCGGCAACACCGTCGACATCTTCGGCACGCAGGTCGGCCTCTACGGCATCGACCCGTCGATCGGCGTGCTGTTCGCGTTCGCCTTCAGCGCGATCGCGGTGTACGGGCTGATGCTCGGCGGCTGGGCGTCCGGCTCGAAGTACAGCTTCCTCGGCGCGATGCGCTCCGCCGCGCAGCTGATCTCCTACGAGGTCTCGATGGGGCTCTCGCTCGTCGGCGTGATCATCACCTGCGGGACGCTGTCGCTGACGGAGATCGTCGGCCACCAGGACAGCGCCGGCATGTGGCTGTTCATCCCGCAGTTCGTCGGCTTTGTCGTCTTCATGGTCGCCGCGTTCGCGGAGACGAGCCGCCCGCCGTTCGACCTGCCCGAGGCCGACGCGGAGCTCGTCGCCGGCTACAACACCGAGTACGGCGGCGGGCGCTTCGCGCTCTACTACGCGGCCGAGTACTTCCACATGGTGATCGCCTCCGGCATCGCCGTGACGATGTTCTTCGGCGGCTGGCTGCTGCCGTTCGGGATCGACCCGCCGACGTGGGTCGACCCGCTCGTGGTGCTCGTCAAGATCACGCTCGTTGTCGCGATCTTCGTGTGGGTGCGTGCGACGCTCCCGCGCCTGCGCTACGACCAGCTGATGTCGCTCGGCTGGAAGGTCCTGCTCCCCCTGGCCACGGCCAACGCGCTCGTGACCGCGATCGTCGTGACGGTGGTCGACTGATGGACACGCTTGAGATCAGACGCTGGGCGCCGAAGGGCGACACCGTGATCGCCGTGCAGCGCGGGCCCGAGCCCGGCGGCGCCGGCGGCCTCTACCGCGCGTTCGGCGAGACGCTGCGCGGGCTGAAGACGACGTTCGGGCGCCTCGTCGAGGGCACGTACGTCTACCAGTACCCGGAGGAGAAGATCCCGGTGTACCCGCGCTTCCGCGGGCGCCACAAGCTGCACCGCTTCGAGGACACAGGGCTGGAGAAGTGCGTCGGCTGCTCGCTGTGCGCCGCCGCCTGCCCGGCCGACTGCATCCGCGTGGTCGCGGCCGAGAACACGCCGGAGCAGCGCGTCTCCGCGGGCGAGCGCTACGCGGCCGTCTACGAGATCAACATGTCGCGCTGCATCTTCTGCGGCTACTGCGAGGTCGCGTGCCCGTTCGACGCGATCACGATGGGCCACGACTTCGAGCTGTCCGACTACAACCGCGACGACCTCATCTTCACGAAGGAGATGCTGCTCGCCGAGCCGCTGGAGCGCACGCCGCTCCGCACCGAGGACGAGTAGCGCGGGCATGTCGACGATCGTCTTCTTCATCGCCGCCATCGGCGCGATCGCGGGTGCGATCGGCGTCGTCGCGCTGCGCAACCCGTTCTACAGCGTGCTCGCGCTGGTCGGCCATCTGCTGTCGCTCGCGGCGCTGTTCCTGCTGCTGCGCGCGGAGTTCGTCGCCGCCGCGCAGGTCGTCGTCTACGCCGGCGCGGTGATGGTGCTCTACCTGTTCGTCGTCTCCTACATCGGCGGCGGCTCGCTGCAGCAGCTCACGCCCGGCGGCGCGTCGCTGCGCGTGATCGCGGGCGGCGCCGTGCTGGCGCTGTTCGCCGAGCTCGCGATCGCGGTGCTGGGCTCCGGCCTGAAGGCGATCTCCGGTGACGGCGCACCGTATGTGTCCGGCTTCGGCACGCCCGCGCAGATCGGCGAGGCGCTGCTGACGAAGTTCCTGTTCCCGTTCGAGGTCGCCTCGCTGCTGCTGCTCGTGGCGGCGGTCGGCGCGGTCGTGCTGGCGCGGCGCCGGGTCGGGACGACGCTGGAGGACCGCGAGGACGACCCAACGCGCTGGATCACGCCGCGGGATCTGTTCAGCGGGACGATGGCGGAGGCGGTCGGCGCGATTCGCCCGCCGCACGAGCGCGAGCCTGGCGCGGCGGCTTCCGATGAGACCGAGCGCGGCCGGCCGGTCGCGACGCCGGGAGGCGAGCGCGCATGAGCATCGCCTGGTACCTCGTCGTCTCCTCGCTGATTTTCTGCATCGGCGCCGGCGGCGTGCTCGTGCGGCGCAACCCGCTCGTGATCCTGCTGTGCCTCGAGCTGATGCTGAACGCGGCGAACCTCGCGCTGATCGCGTTCGCGCGCATGCACGGCAACAACGACGGCCAGATCTTCGCGCTGATCGTGATGGTGGTTGCCGCCTGCGAGGTGACGGTGGGCCTTGGCTTGATCGTCGCGATCTTCCGCCGTCGCCTGCCCATCGACGTCGACGAGCTGCGGGAGTTGCAGGGATGAGCACCACGACCTGGGCCTGGCTGGTCCTCCTGTTCCCGCTGCTGGGCACGCTGATCAACGGGCTCGGCTACAAGCAGCTCGGCCGTGGCGCCGCGGGCGCGATCGGCACGGCGTCGATCGGCCTCGCGTTCGTCTGCGCGCTGGGTGCGCTGTTCAGCCTGCAGGGCCACAGCGCGGAGCACCGCGAGCTGACGTCGTCGCTGTGGGACTACGCCGTCACGAACGGCGACGTGGACGCGAGGCTGTCGATCCTCGTCGACCCGCTGAGCGTCTACATGATGCTCGTCGTCACCGGCATCTCGACGCTGATCCACCTCTACTCGGTCAGCTACATGAGAGGCGACCGCGGCTACGCGCGCTACTTCGCGTACCTCAACTTCTTCGTCTTCTCGATGCTCGTGCTGGTGCTGGGCGGCAACTTCCTGATGCTGATCGTCGGGTGGGCGTTCGTCGGCGCCGCCTCGTACCTGCTGATCAGCTTCTGGTACCGCCGCGGCACCGCGACGCAGGCCGGCATCAAGGCGTTCGTGATCAACGTCGTCGGCGACGTCGGACTCGTGCTGGGCACGTTCTTCGTGCTGCGCCACAGCGGCACGCTCGACTTCCTCGGGACGTTCAGAGCGGTGCACGCGGGCGCCTTCGACGGCCACCACGGCTCGCTCGTCGCCGGCTGCCTGCTGATCCTCGTCGGCGCGTTCGCGAAGTCCGCGCAGATCCCGCTGCACACGTGGCTGCCGGACGCGATGGAGGGCCCGACGCCGGTTTCGTCACTGATCCACGCCGCCACAATGGTGACCGCGGGCGTGTATCTGATCGCGCGCCTGCACTCGCTGTTCGAGGCCGCCCCGGCCGCCGCCGACGTGGCCGCGATCGTCGGCTGCGTGACGCTGCTGATCGCCGGCACGATCGCCCTCACGCAGACCGACATCAAGCGCGTCATCGCGTACTCGACGATGTCGCAGATCGGCTACATGATCATGGCCGTCGGGGCCGGCGGCTACGTCGCCGGTCTCTTCCACCTGATGACGCACGCCTTCTTCAAGGCGCTGCTGTTCATGGCGGCCGGCTCGATCATCGGCGCGATGGCGGGCGCGCAGTCGCTCGACAAGATGAGCGGCTTCCGCAGATCGATGCCGTTCACCTTCGGCTGCTTCGTCGTCGGCGGCCTCGCTTTGTCCGGCGTGCCGCCGTTCTCCGGCTTCTTCAGCAAGGACGAGATCCTCGCGTTCGTCGGCCATCGCGGCGGCTGGTTCGTCGCGCTCTACGTCGTCGGCTATGTCGGCGCGTTCCTCACCGCCGTCTATACGTGGCGGATGATCTTCCGCGCCTTCTGGGGCGAGCCGTGCGCCGAGGCGCGCGAGCTGGAGCACGGCCATCTCGCGCACGCCGAGGTCCCGACGAACCCGGCGAACGGCGAGGAGGAGGACACCGACGTCGGCTTCCCCGGCCCGGAGCACACGATCGCCGAGTGGGCGCTGCCGATGAAGGTCGCGATGTCGCTGCTGGCGATCGGCGCGACCGTCGCCGGGCTCGTGCAGATCCCGAACGTCGACCACGTCATCACGAACTTCCTCGAGCCGACGTTCGCCGACTCGAAGTACATCCACGACGAGGCCGGCAGCGGGATGGTCTACTTCGGCATGGCGCTTGGCACCGTGCTGGCGCTGATGGGGATCGCGTTCGCGCATCGCATCTGGGTCGTGCGGCCGGGGAGCGCCGCCGCGTGGCGCGAGCGCTTCAAGCCGGCGTACACGCTGTTCGTCAACAAGTGGTTCTTTGACGAGGCGATCGACCTCGTCGTGGTCCGCCCATTCGCCGCCTTCGGCGACTTCTCGCGCCGCACGTTCGAGCGCGTCGTCGTCGAAGGGACGTTCGTCGACGGCACGACCTCTGTGGTGCGTGCCGGTTCCGCTGCCGTGCGCGCGATCCAGACCGGCTTCCTGCGCTACTACGCCGCGCTGCTGCTGCTCGGCGGCGCCGCGGTCCTCCTCTACTTCCTGATCTCCGCGAGCTGAGCTGACCCATGACGCTTTCGATCCTCATCTGGCTGCCGCTCGTCGTCGCCGTCCTGTGCGCGATCTGGGGCAGCAAGGCCGCCCCGCGCATCGCGCTGCTCGGCGCGCTCGCCACGCTCGCGCTCGCAATCTCGTTCGTCGTGCGCTTCCACAGCGGCGGCGGCATGCAGTTCGTCACCGACCGCTCGTGGATCTCGGCGCTCGGCATCTCCTACTCGCTCGGGCTCGACGGGCTCAACCTCGTGCTCGTGCTGCTGACGACGATCCTGTTCGCCGGCGCGACGCTGATGGCGAACCTGCGCGCCGACTTGGAGCGCCCGTCGCAGTTCTACATGTGGCTGCTGGCCGGCGAGACGGCGGTGCTCGGCGCCTTCTGCGCGCAGGACCTGATCCTGTTCGTCGCCTTCTTCGACTTGATGCTGATTCCGTTCTACTTCCTCACCGGGATCTGGGGCGCGGGCGAGCGGCCCGACCGCGTGCGCGCGACGACGAAGCTCGTGATCTACACGCTCGTCGGCTCGCTGCTGATGCTTGCCGCTGCGGTCGCGACCGGCGTGCTGACGGCGCAGCAGCACAACACGGATCTCACCTTCTCGCTTGCCGCGCTCGCGAGAGCGCCGCTGTCGAGGGGCTCGCAGGAGTGGATCTTCCTCTGCTTCGCGGCCGCGTTCCTCGTGAAGATGCCCGCCTTCCCGCTGCACGGCTGGCTGCCCGACGGCTACCGCACGATGCCGCTGCCGGCTTTGTCCGCCTTCTCCGGCGTCGTCTCGAAGGTCGCCGCGTACGGCTTCCTGCGCATCGTGCTGCCCGTCTTCCCGGACGCGTCGGTGCACTTCCAGGAGCTGCTGCTGCTGATCGCGGTGGCGTCGATCCTCTACGGCTCGGCGATGGCGTTTTCGACAACGAACGCCCGCCTCGTCGTCGGCTTCAGCTCCGTCGCCCAGATGGGCTTCATCACGCTGGGGATCTTCGCTTTGAACCAGGACGGGGTGCAGGGCGCGCTCTTGCAGATGGTCAACCACGGGCTCGTGACGCTGCCGCTGTTCTTCATCGTCGGCCTGCTGGCCGCACGCGCCGGCGGCTCAGAGGACCTGCGCGACATGGGCGGGATCGCGTTCCGCGCGCCGGTGCTCGCGTCGATCTTCCTGATCGTCGGGCTCGCGACGCTCGCGATGCCGGGCAGCGCCAACTTCGTCGGCGAGTTCCTGATCCTGCTCGGCGTCTTCAAGACGAAGGTCGTGTTCGCGTTCGTTGCGGCGGTCGGCGTCGCGATGGCGAGCGTGTACGTGCTGCGCGCGTTCATCCGCGCGATGCACAACCGCGTCGGGCCAAACGTCGAATCGCGCGAGGTCACGTTCGGCGATCTCGCAGTGCTGGCGCCGATGGTGCTCGTGATCCTGGCGCTCGCGCTGTATCCGCAGTTCGGGTTGAAGCGGAGTGAGCCGGCCGCGAAGGCGAGCGTGGCGGCGGTGAGCGCGCCCGCGAATGCGGTCGCGGATGCCGGCGAACCGGCGTCTGGTGTGACGTATCGCATCACGCGGCAATCGCGCGTGATCGTCACCCAGGGGAAGGACAAGCCATGAGCGCCCTCGCCATCGCCGCCGCCCACGCCAAGGCGCCGCACATCGACTACGCCGCGCTTTCGCCCTTCCTCGCGCTGACCGCCGGGGCGATCCTCACGCTCATCGTCGGCCTCGCACGCGGGCGCTGGGTCCGCCACGCGACGCCGCTGCTGAGCATCGCCACGCTCGGCGCCGCGATCGGCCTCGGCATCTGGCAGTTCGGCGACACCACCTCGCTGATCTCCGGCGCGCTGATCTCCGACGACCTCACGCTCACGCTGCTGTTCGCGTTCGCCGGCGCCGGCATCGGCGCGACGCTGCTGGCGTGGCGCTCGCACGCCGCGCAGGAGGCGAGCCCCGGCGAGTTCTTCAGCTTGCTGCTGTTCAGCATCCTCGGCATGGCGATCCTCGTCGCCGCGACGAACCTCGTGACGCTGTTCCTCGGCTTCGAGCTGCTGTCGATCCCGCTGTACGTCCTGTGCGCGACCGAGCTGCGCCGCGAGCGCTCGCTCGAGTCGGGCCTCAAGTACCTGATCGTCGGCTCGGTCGGCTCGGCGACGCTCGTCTACGGGCTCGCGCTGATCTACGGCGCGACCGGCTCGACCGACTACGCGGGGATCAACGCCGCCATCACCGGCTCGAACGGCGTCGGCGGGGACGTGCTGCTGCTCTCCGGCATCGGTCTGGCGCTCGTCGGGCTCGCCTTCAAGGCGTCCGTCGCGCCGTTCCACCAGTGGACGCCCGACGTCTACGAGGGCGCGCCGACTCCGGTCACCGCCTTCATGGCGGTCGCGACGAAGGCCGCCGCGCTCGGCGTGCTGCTGCGCCTGTTCGACAGCGCCCTGATCGGCTCGCAGCACGACTGGGCGCCGATGCTCGCCGCGCTCGCCGCGATCACGATCGTCGTCGGCAACGTCGGCGCGCTCGGGCAGACGTCGCTCAAGCGCATGCTCGCCTACTCGGGCGTCGCGCAGGCCGGCTACCTGCTCGCCGGCGTGATCGTCGGCTCGCAACTCGGCGCCAAGGCGACCGTCTTCTACCTCGTCGTGTACCTCGCGATGAACCTCGCCGCGTTCGCGGTCGTCGTCGCGCGCGAGCGGGCGAATCCCGCCGAGGCCGATGACCTCGCCTCGTTCACCGGCCTCGGCCGCACGCAGCCGGCGCTCGCCTGGCCGCTGACGATCGCGATGCTCGCGCTCGCCGGCATCCCCGCGACGGCCGGCTTCATCGGCAAGGTCTTCCTGATCGACGCGCTCGTCGACGGCAACTACGCGTGGCTCGCGATCGTGCTCGTGATCGGCTCGATGATCTCGCTCGGCTACTACCTGCGGGTGGTCGCGACGATGTGGATGCGCGAGGCGCCGACGACCACCGCGAGCGGCATCCCTGTCATCGCCGGCGGCTCGCAGGAGGCGGACGCGGCTGCGCGCCCGCAGCCGGAGGTGCTCGCCGTCGCCTGGATCGCGGCGACCGCGACGATCGTGCTCGGGATCGTGCCGCAGCCGCTGTTCAACCTCGCCGCCCACGCCGGTCGCGCGCTGACCGGGATCTTCTAACCGGACGCGCATGTCGACCTGGTGGACCGCCATCCGCTGGCTCCACCTCGTCGCGATGGCGTTCTTCGTCGGCGGCCAGCTGTTCCTCGCGGCCGTCGTCGTGCCGTCGTTGCGCGGCGCCGAGACGAGACCGCAGTTGCGCGCGATCGCACGTCGCTTCGGCGCCGGCACGCTCGTGGCGATCGGCGTGCTGATCGCGACCGGCGCCGCGATGGCCTCGCACTACCGCCTGTGGGACGACGGCACGCTGCACGTCAAGCTCGCGTTGGTCGCGCTCGTCGGCGTGCTCGTCGTCTGGCACATGCGCCGCCCGCAGTTGCACGCGCTCGAGGGGCTGATCTTCCTCGGCTCCCTCGCGATCGTGTGGCTCGGCGTCACGCTCGCGCACTGAGCGCCCGCGCCGTGTGGGCGCGCGACCCGCTGCTAGGTTCGAGCGGGTGACCGTATCGGCGGGGACGGCGACGGGCGATCGACGCGGCGGCGTGCGCCGCGAGACGGCGCTGCTCCTGTTCGCGATCGTGCTCGTCTCGCTCAACCTGCGCTCCGCGCTGACGGTGATCGGGCCGTTGATCCGCGACGTGAGAGAGGGCGACGGCTTGTCGGGCACGGCGGTCGGGCTGCTGGCGGCTGCGCCGCTGCTCGCGTTCGGCTTGATCTCTCCGCTCGGTCCGCGGCTCGCCGGACGGTTCGGCATCGAGCGAACGCTTGTCGCGTGCATGCTGCTGCTGGCCGCCAGCCTCGCGCTGCGTCCGCTGCCGTCGGTCGTGCTGCTGTTCGCGGGGACCTTCGCGGCCGGCGCCGCGATCGCCGTCGCGAACGTGTTGCTGCCGGCGTTGGTGAAGCGCCGCTTCGGCGCGCAGGCGACGTTCGTGACGGGGCTGTACTCGGTCGCCCTTGGTCTCGGCGCGGCGCTCGCCGCCGGGCTGGCCGTGCCGAGCGAGGGCTGGCTCGGCGACTCGTGGCGCGCCGCGCTCGCGGTGTGGGCGGTGCCGGCGCTGCTGTCGGCGCTGATCTGGCTGCCGCTGCTGGGTGGCCCGCGCAGCAGCGGCGCATCGGCGGCGGGCGTGCGCGTGAATCTGTGGCGCGACCGCGTCGCCTGGGGCGTGACGAGCTACATGGCGCTGCTCGCGGTGCAGTTCTACTCGCAGGTCGCGTGGCTGCCCGAGATCTACCGCCACGAGGGGATGAGCAAGAGCGCCGCCGGCGCGCTGCTGTCGCTCTCGCTGGTTGTCGGCATCCCGATGGGCTTCGCGGTCGGTGCGGTCGCCGGCCGCCTGCGCGATCAGCGGCCGATCGTGTGGGCCGGAGGAATCGCGACCCTCGGCGGCTGGGTCGGCGTGCTGGTGGCGCCGGACGCGGCGCCGGGGCTGTGGGCGGTCCTGTTCGGGTTGGGCTTCGGCACCGGCTTCACGCTCGTGCTGTCGCTGTTCGTGCTGCGCGCCGCCGACACGTCGCACGCGGTCGCGTTGTCGGGGATGGCGCAGTCGGTCGGTTACACGCTGGCCGCCGTCGGGCCGATCGCCGTCGGTGCGCTGCACGACCTGACCGGCGGTTGGCATGTGCCGCTCGTCGTGCTGATCGGCGTCGCGGCGGCCGACCTCGCGGTCGGGCTGGTCGCTGGCAGTGCGCGGTTCGTGCGGGGGCGTGAGCTGGCGGCGCCTCCGGCCGAGCCCCAGGCCGTGCCGGCTGGCGGGTCCTAACCGCTCCGGGCGCGCGCACCCCCCGATCGGCGCGCTCGGCACACTGTTGTGCGTGCCTGCCCGCCTTCCCGATGGCGATCCTGCTCCTGCCGACGGAGCGCTTCCTGAGGCCGCGCTCGCCTCGCTCGGCACGCGGCCGTTCGGCGTCTACGTCCACGTGCCGTTCTGCGCGACGCGGTGCGGCTATTGCGACTTCAACACCTACACGGCCAGCGAACTCGGCAACGGCGGCCGCTCGCGCGCGGGCTACGTCGCCGCGGTGCGCGCGGAGCTGGCGCTCGCGCGGCGCGTGCTCGGCGATGGCGCGCCGCCGGTCGAGACCGTCTTCTTCGGCGGCGGCACGCCGACGCTGCTCGCGCCCGGCGAGCTGGCCGAGCTGTTGCAGGCGATCGAGGAGGCGTTCGGCGTGGCGCCCGGCGCGGAGGTGACGACCGAGGCGAACCCGGAGAGCGTCGACCCGGCGTCGCTCGAGGCGTTGCGCGCGGCCGGCTTCACGCGCATCTCACTGGGGATGCAGAGCGCCGCGCCGCACGTCTTGCAAATGCTCGACCGCACGCACACGCCCGGCCGCGCGGCGCAGGCCGCGCGCGCGGCGCGCGCAGCCGGGTTCCAGCACGTCAGCCTCGACCTGATCTACGGCACGCCGGGCGAGTCCGACGACGACTGGCGCGCGTCGCTCGACGCCGCGCTCGCGGCCGAGCCGGATCACCTGTCGGCGTACGCGCTGATCGTCGAGCCGGGTACGCGGCTGGCGGCGCAGGTCACGCGCGGCGCGCTGCCGGCGCCCGACGACGACGTGCTCGCCGACCGCTACGAGCTCGCCGACGCGGTGCTCTCCGCCGCCGGCCTGCGGTGGTACGAGGTCTCCAACTGGGCGAGGTCTCCGGCCGGGGCCTGCCGCCACAACCTCGGCTATTGGCGCGGCGGCGACTGGTGGGGACTCGGGCCGGGCGCGCACAGCCACGTCGGCGGCGTGCGCTGGTGGAACGTCCTGCATCCGAACGCGTACGCCGCGCGCCTCGCCGATGGCGCCTCGCCGGCCGCCGGCCGCGAGCTGCTCGACGCCGAGACGCGCCGCGTCGAGCGCGTGATGCTCGAGCTGCGTCTCGCCGACGGCCTCTCGCTCGACCTGCTCGACGACGCCGGTCGCGCCGCGGCGGAGCAGGCGACCGCCGACGGCCTCGCCACGCTCGACGCCGACCGCCTCCGGCTCACCCTCCGCGGCCGCCTGCTCGCCGACGCGGTCGTGCGCGCGCTCATCGCGTAGGCGGGTACATCTCCACCGAGCTCGCTCGGCGCAGCGTCTGGACGAGCAGCAGCTGCCAGCAGATCGCCACGGCCACGAGCAGGCGCTGTCGCGCACCGCCGACCGAGGCTCCGATTGCCAGGCCGGCGATCGTCCCGGCGATCGCGCTCGTCAGCAGGATGACGACTGCGCGCCGGTACGCGCCGTGAGCGCTCAGCAGCGGCAGGCTGACGACCGCGGCGCCCAGCAGAGCCAGGGTCGTCACGCCCGAGCCGACGTCGTGCAGCCGCCCCGCCGTTGTCCACTCGACGCCCGCGGGGAGCACGCCGGCGACCGTCTGCGTCGGGAACGCGTCGAGCACGATGACCGCGGCCGCGGCGAGCGCCAGGAGCGCGGCCAGCGTGACCGACAGCGGGCGCGACCGTCCTGCCGGCGTGCGCGTCAGCAGCACGAGCAGTGCGGCCGCCGCCAGCGATGCCGCCCAGCAGGCGAAGCCGACGCTCATCATCGCCCCGGCGTCGGCGTGCACGTACTCGGAGATCGTGTGGCGCGCGGGCGAGAGCCCCGTGTCGATCGCGTGCATCGCGACGACCGCGAGCGTGAACGCGGCCAGGCCGAGCAGCGAGATCAGCGCCGCTGGGCGGACGGCCGCGGCGCTCGCGCGGCGCAGCAGGCGTCTCGAGAGGCGCTCGCCCCTGCTCGGATCCCGCCGCAGGTGGTAGCGCACCGCCTGTTCGCACCAGGCGTCGCTCGCGTCGGCCGGTCGTCTGCTCTCGGGCACGAGCGACGCGTATCTGAGTTCGATGAAGGTGGGCTTGTCGTACTTGCCCGGGGGCCCGACGATCTTCAGGCCTGGCCGCACCGAGACGTCGACCACGATCCCACTGACCTCCCGGCCGAACTGATCCATCCCCGCGACCCACCAGCCGAGTCCCACCGGGGCGGACAGCATGTAATCGAGCGCCGGCCCGAGGCGCGTGCGGAGATAGCCGAAGACGCCAAACGCGATGCCCGCGCCGCCCAGCGACTCGAACGCCGCCGGCAGCGTTCTGTCGGAGGACACCGCGTTGCCGATCGCCACCACGCCGATCGCCAGCAGCAGCGCGACACAGGTGAAGGCCAGCAGTTCGCAACTGCCCCGATGGAACACCCAGATCTGGGCGTACCAACGACGGCGGTCTCGCTGCGTCTCATCCTCCGTCCAGCTCGGCGGGCCGAACAAGCCGAGCACGAACGGCAGCACGAGGTACCAGTCGATCATGCTCGACGTCAGGATCGCAGTGAACAGGAGCGCCACCAGCGCAGCCCCGAAGGCCGCCGCGCCGGTGTGCAGCAGCAGGCCGTCGAAGCTCGGCGTCCGCCACGTCCAGATCGCGACGCCGAGCGGGACGCCGTAGCCGAGCAGGGCGGCGACCAGCGCGCGGCGGTCACGGCGCTGCCGGTCGTCGTCGCGCTCGCCGGCGCGAAGGCGGTAATGCAACGCGAGCGCGACCCAGCCAGCCGCGCCGAGGCCGACGATCACGACGAGTGCGAAGCCGCAGTCGTGCCCGCAGGCGAACGCGGCGAGACCGACGACGACCGCGAGCAGCGCGGCTTGCGTCGGCACGGGCACTCGCGGGTCCATCGCCGCCGGAAGTATTCCGGAACGACGATTGACCGGGTGCGGGTCTGACGGAGCGCTACGCCGCGTCCGGGGTCCGCCGGCGCACGTCGTACGCGCACGCGTGCGCGCCGGTGAGGATGTGCGAGACGCGGGTGACATCGGCGTCGGGCAGCACCTCGCGCAGGAACGCAATCTCAGCGCCGCAGGCGTGGCCGTAGCGCTGCGCGACCGCGAGGATCGCGCAGTTGTGCTCGCGGATCCGCCAGCCGGCCGACGCGCCGGCGCCGTCGCCGTCCGCCGGCAGCGGCTCGACGTCCGCGAGGTAGCCGTCCTCGTCGAGCACGCGCGCGACCTCCGCCACGCGCTCGTCGAACGACAGCCCGTCGAGCCGCTCCCGCGTCCGCTCCACGCGCGCGCGACGCCGTCGCTCGAACGCGCGCGCGATCAGCTCCGGGTTCTCGTCGCCGATGTAGTCGAGCAGCTCGACCGTCAGCTCCCCGTAGGCGCGCGGGAACAGCGCCTCGGCCGCCGGCGCGAGCCGGTACACATGGCGCGGGCGGCCCGGACCGGGCCGTTCCTCACGGTGCTCCACGAGATCCGCTGCGGCGAGGCCCTGCAGATGCTGGCGCACGGCCCCGACGGTGATGCCGAGCGAGGTCGCGAGCTCCTCCGTGCGCGCCTCGCCGTGCTTGCGCAGGTACACAAGGAGCTCCCGGCGCGTTGGCGGCAGCTCGGCGAGCGCTGGACCGAGGTGGCGTGCCATGATGTTTTGGACAGTAGCGACTGTCTTTATCGGCAAGCGACGGAAAGGGCGGGCATGGCCTACGAGGTGCCGGATCTTCCATACGCATACGACGCGCTCGAGCCGCACATCGACGAGGCGACGATGCACTTCCACCACGACAAGCATCACGCCACCTACGTGAGCAGAGCGAACGAGCTGCTCGAGGGGACCGAGTGGGCCGACAAGCCGGTGGAGGAGGTCCTCAAGAACCTCGACAGCCTCGGTGACAAGGCGACGGGCGTGCGCAACAACGCCGGCGGTCACTACAACCACTCGCTCTTCTGGGAGAGCATGTCCCCGAACGGCGGCGGTGCCCCGTCGGGCGACCTCGCAGCCGCGATCGATGCCGCGTTCGGCTCATTCGACGAGCTGAAGGCGAAGATCAGAGCGACCGGCGCCGGCCAGTTCGGCTCCGGCTGGTCGTGGCTCGTGCTCGACAACGGCAGCCTCGCGGTGGTGGGCTCCGCCAACCAGGACAACCCGATCAGCCAGGGCAAGGTCCCGCTGCTCGGCGTCGACGTGTGGGAGCACGCCTACTACCTCAAGTACCAGAACCTGCGCCCGAACTACATCGACGCTTGGTTCAACGTCGTCGACTGGGACAAGGTCGCGGAGCGCTACGCCGCGGCGACCGCATAGGGGCAGGCCATGGCGTACGTCATCGCAGAGCCCTGCATCAACGAGAAGGACTCCTCCTGTGTGGAGGTCTGCCCGGTCGACTGCATCCATCCGACGCCGGATGAGGACGGCCACGAGGCGGCGAGACAGCTCTTCATCGACCCGGAGGAGTGCATCGACTGCGACGCGTGCGTCGAGGCCTGCCCGGTCGACGCGATCTACCCGGAGGATCTGCTGCCGGAGAGATGGGCGGACTACGCCCGCATCAACGCGGAGCATTTCGCGAACGCCTGAGCAGCACCGCACGCCGCACGCCGCTCGCTGCGCCTCGGCGCTTCAGAGCGGCGTGCGCTCTTCTTCCAGCATTTCGCGCAACCGCCGCAGCGCGCTCGCGGTGCGCGACTTGACCGTTCCGAGCGGGACGCCGGTATGCGCTGAGATCTGGCGCTGGCTGAGGCCGAGCTGCCAGCGCAGCCGGACGACTTCCGCCTCCGTTGGCGTGAGCCGATCCATCAGCTGCTCGAGCGTGACGCGGTCGACGAGCTGCGTGACCGGCTCGGAGACGGCGATGTCCAGCTCGCGTGCGCCGGCGTACGGAAGCATCGGGTCATGCGGCTCGGGCACGCGGCGGCGCAGATGGTCGATCGCGCGCGAGCGGGCGATCGTCGCCAGCCATGTGCGCAGCGAGGCGCGTGCGGGATCGAACGAGCGGCCGCGCTGCCATGCCTCCAGCAGAACTTGCTGGTAGACGTCCTCGACGGCTCCGCGGTCGCGGATCGCATCGTGCAGCAGAGCGAGGGCGCTGGGGCCGTACTCGGCGTAGAGGGCGCGGACCGCATCGGGGTCCCGCCGGCGCAGCCCGGCAGCGATGCGCAGCTCAGTGGTGGAAGGTGCGGAACGACGCATCGGCGTTCCCCACTGTGGCACGAACGCGGTGTCCCGACGGTATGGCGACGGTAGGAGTTTTGTCCAAACATTTGCGTTTTTCTCAAGCCCCTTAGAGATGAGAAACAAAGCGAAAGTGGTGTGAATCCCCATTCCTACGGGGGAGACAACTTTGTCTCGCCGGCCACGGCCACGGCCGCTCGGCCGTACAGCGAACGGCGCGTTGAAGCGAGCGTTTGTGCGCCAATATCCCCGCTATCGCGGGAATGAACGATCAGCGGCGGTGTCCGCCTCGAGCGCGTCGAGCATCTCGATCATCTTGCGGTGATACGTGACGCCGGCGACGAGCGTGCGCTCGGGCCCCTTCGGACCGCCGGCCTCATGGACCATCGCCAGCAGGCCCTCCAGCTCGGCGAGCTTCCCTTCGTGCCATCTACGCCGCGCCGGCAGCAGCGGGCCCGGGTCGGCGCCGGCGAAGACCTTCAGCATCACCTCGTCGCGCAACTGCGGCGGGGCGGCGTGCGGCTCGGTGATCCACGTGGCGAGCGCCTCGCGCCCGAGCTCGGTGAGCGCGTAGAGCTTGCGGCGGCGGCCACCCGGCTCCTGGCGCACGGTCAGGTAGCCGCCGCCCGCGAGTCGGGCTGGCTCGTCGTACGCGGTTGTGTGCGGCACCTGCCAGAAGTTCTCGATCGAGATCTCGAGCGCCTGCTTGAGGTCATAGGAGGTCGCCTCGCCGAGGTGCTGGAACAGCGCGAGGACGGCATAGGACGTCTGCGTGAGGCGGATCGGCTTGCGTTTCACCATGCGCCTCGTATAGTACGGGACGAACTGTCATACCAGCGCCCACGACGCAGGGGGTCGAGATGCAGGACTCGAACCATTCGAACGGAATCATCTCCGCTGGCGCCGACTACGACGCGGTCATCGTCGGCGGGAGCCTTGCGGGCTGCACGACCGCCTTGCTGCTCGCGCGCGCGGGCGCGCGCGTCGCGCTCGTCGAGAAGCACGCCGACCCGCAGGCGTTCAAGCGCATCTGCTCCCACTACATCCAGGCGTCGGGCGTCCCGGCGATCGAGCGGCTCGGCCTGCTCGAGCCGGTGCTGGCGGCCGGTGGCGTGCGCTCCCACCTGCGCATCTGGACGCAGTGGGGCTGGATCGTGCCGCCGCGCGTGCCGCAGAGCGCGGGCCTGAACCTGCGCCGGGAGAAGCTCGACCCGCTGGTGCGGGCGGAGGCCGCGGGGACGAGCGGTGTCGAGCTGCTGGCCGGCTACACCGCGAGAGCGCTGACGCGCGACGCGGGCGGAGCCGTCACCGGTGTCGTCATGCACGGCCGCGACGGCGGCGAGACGACGCTGCGCGGGCGGCTCGTGGTCGGCGCCGACGGGCGCGACTCGCGCATCGCCGAGCTGGCAGGCGTGCCTGAGCGCCGGACGCGCCACGAGCGGATCGCGTACGGCGGCTACTTCGCCGGGCCGGGGCCGGCGCATGCGCCGGACGCGACGCTGTGGATGACCGACCCGCAGTGGGCCGCCGCCTTCCCGACCGACGACGACCTCACGTTCTACGCCGCGATGCCGACGAAGACGTGGCTGCCCGAGTTCAAGCGCGACCCGCAGTCAGCGCTCGTGCGCTTCCTCGCCGATCAGCCGGAGCCGGCGCCGATCCGCGAGGCTGAGCTGGTCGGGCCCGTGATCGGCAAGCTCGACATGGAGAACCGCTTGCGCCGGCCGGTCGCGCCCGGCCTCGCGCTGGTCGGCGATGCGGCGCTCGCGATCGACCCGTTGTGGGGCGTGGGCTGCGGGTGGGCGTTCCAGTCGGCCGAGTGGCTCGCGGATGCGGTCGCGCCCGCGCTGCTCGGCGGCGAGCCGCTGGAGACCGGCCTGGAGCGCTACCGCAAGCGGCACGCGCGCGGTCTCAGAGGGCACGCGACGCTGATGGTCGACTACGCGCGCGGCCGCAGATTCAACCCCGCCGAGCGGCTGATCTTCTCGGCCGCGACGCACGACGACCGCGTCGCATCGATCTTCGAGCAGTTCGGCTCGCGGCAGATCGGCCCGCTGCGCGCGTTCCCGCGGCTGATCCCGCTGTCGCTCGCGGCGCACGCGCGCCAGGCGGTTGCGGCATGAGCGCTGCGGCCGGGGACATCCGGCGCACGCGCATCCGCGCCGGCGGCACGCAGCCGCGCGTGCTCGAGGCCGGCCCGGCCGACGCGTCGGAGGCGGTCGTGTTCGTGCACGGGAACCCCGGCTCGTGCGATGACTGGGAGCGGCTCGCGGGCGCTGTTGGAGCGATCGGCGTGCGCGCGGTCGCGCTCGACCTGCCGGACTTCGGCGCGACGATCGCGCCCGCGGGCTTCGTGCATGACGTGCCGACGTACGCCGGCTTCGTGGAGGAGGCGCTCGGCGTGCTCGGCATCGAGCGCGTGCATCTGGTGATCCACGACTTCGGCGGCCCGATCGGACTCGTGTGGGCGGCGATGCACGCCGACCGCGTCGCGAGCGTGACGCTGATCGACACGGGGATCCTGCCCGGCTACAAATGGCACCGGCTCGCGCGCGTGTGGCGCACGCCGCTGCTGGGCGAGTTGTTCCAGGCGACCGCGACGCGCCGTGCGTTCCGGATGCTGTTGAACCGCAACGAGCCGCGCGGGCTGCCGCGCGCGTTCGTCGACCAGATGTACGACCACTACGACCGACGCACGCGGCGGGCGGTGCTCGCGCTCTACCGCGCGACCGACGATCCCGGCGCAGCCGGCGAGGCGTTCGCCGAGTACATGCGCGCAAAGGACATCCCGGCGCTTGTGATCTGGGGCGAGCACGACGCGTACCTGCCGTCGACGATGGCGTCGCGCCAGCGCGACGCGTTCCCGTCAGCGGACGTGCACGTGCTGCCGGCGAGCGGGCACTGGCCGTACGCCGACGCGCCGGAGACGGTCGAGCGGCTGCTCGTGGAGTTCCTGCAGCGCGTCGCGCACGCGCCCGCCACCGCGGCGTAGCGCGCGCCTACGCCGCGAGCGGGAGCGGCGCCTCGGGCGCCTGCGCGAGCGGCACGATCGGCCACGCCTGCTCGATCCGCTCGTCTCTGCCGTTGCGGCGCAGGTAGTCCTCGAACGAGGCGGCTTGCTCGGCGGCCCAGGCGATCTGCTGGCGGTGGAGCGCGTCGAGCTCGATCCTCAGCTCCTCGAACGCCTGCCCGAGCCGCCAGGCAACGCGCGCGGCCGCGAGCGCGTCGGCGTGCGAGGCGTGCGCCTCCTCGAGCGGCACGTTGTAGTGCGCGCAGACGGCGCCGAGCGTGCGCTTGCCCTTGCGGAAGCGATCGACCTGCTTGTCCAGCACGTAGGGATCGACGACAAGCAGGCCGTCCGGGCCGCCGACGCGGTCGAGCAACGGCGTGATGCCGTTCCGACGCGCCTCGCGGTCGAGGCAGGTGAGGTCGAAGCGCGCGTTGAAGGCGACGACCGGGATCCCTTGTGTGAGCTGTTCGGCGAGCAGCGTGACGATCTCCTCGATCGCCTCGAGCGGGTCGCGGCCGTCCGCGCGAGCGCGCTCGGTCGTGATGCCATGGACGGCGGACGCGCCCGGCGGGATCGGTATGCCGGGGTCGAGCAGCCACGCGTGAAAGGACGGCGGCCGGTCATCGCCGACGAGGCTCACCGCGGCCGTGACGATGCGGTCCGACTCGCTGTCGATTCCCGTCGTCTCCAGGTCAAAAGCGGCGAGGCGACGATGGTGCCAGCTCATGGGCGCGAAGCATGAAGACGGGTCCGGACGGCCTCGCGCGGGCATAGACGGCGCGTACCGTCGCGGACGGCGGCTCGATGGAGGAGGGCCCGGACCCGCAGCGCGAGAGCGCGATGGGCTGAGGCTTAGCGCGGCGGCGGGGGCGGTGCTGGGCCGGCGCTCGCGCGGGGTGTGAGCGGAGGGGGAGGGATTCGAACCCTCGATGGACTCTCGCCCATGCCGGTTTTCAAGACCGGTGCATTCAACCGCTCTGCCACCCCTCCGAATGAACCGCAGGACGATGCTAGCCGCCCGCGCGTCTCCGCGCGCGAGCCTCTAGACTGGCTCTCTCCCAACGGGAGAGGTGGCCGAGTGGCTGAAGGCACTCGCCTGCTAAGCGAGTATGGGGTTCACGCTCCATCGCGGGTTCGAATCCCGCCCTCTCCGTCGCCGGGCGCCAGCGCGGGCCCGGAGGAATCCGGGTAAGTCGTGGCGCCGGCGGTCCGGCGCAAGGGGGATGTCGATGTCGGTGTCGCTTCGAGCGGCCCCGCCCGGGCCAGGACGCCCATGGGCGTGGCAGATGCTGCGCTACCAGCGCGAACCGATCGCGTACGTCGAACGCTGCGCCGAGCGCTACGGACCCGTCTTCGCGCTGCGGCTGCCGTTCGTCGGCAGCCTGGTCGCGGCCGTCGATCCGGTCGACGTCGCGACGATCTTGACGGGTGCGCCGGAGCGCTTCCCGCAGGGCCCAGCGGGCTCGCCGATCGCTCCCGTCATGGGCGAGCGGGCGATGATGTTCGCCACCGGGAGGCAGCACCGCCGCCAGCGGCAGACGCTGTGGCCCGCCTTCCACGGCGAGCTGGTCGAGCGCTGGGGCGGGATGATGGCGGCCGTGGCGGAGGCGGAGCTGGCCCGCGTTCCGCTGCACGAGCCGTTCGCCGCGCTGCCGGTCGCCCGTCGCATCGCGGTGACCGCGATCTGCCGGATGGTGTTCGGGTCGATCGACCCGCACAGCTTCGCCAGGATCTGCGATCAGGTGGGGCGCAGAGACGACCCCCGGCTGGTGCTGATGCTGCGCTTCCCGACGCTGTGGAGACGCGGCGGACGGCTGAACCCGGGCGCCCCGCTCAAGCGCCGGCGCGATGAGCTCAACCGCCTCTTGCTGCACGAGATCGCCCTGCGCCGCCGCGCAGCGGCAGACGGCGTCGACGCGCGTGACGACGCGCTGTCGCTGCTCGTCACCGCGCGCGACGAGCAGGGCGTGCCGCTGAGCGATGCTGAGGTGCGAGACCAGCTCGTCGGCCTGCTGGTCGTCGGACACGAAACGACCGCCGCGGCTCTCGCCTGGGCGCTCGAGCGCCTGTCGCGCTGCTCGGAGGCACGCGAGCGCCTCACACAGGAGCTCGCCGGCGACGCGAGGGGCGACGCCTACCTCGACGCGTTCGTGAACGAGACGCTGCGCCTGCGTCCCCCGCTCCTCGACGCGGTGCGCACGACGACCACGCCGCTCGACCTCGGCGCCTACCGCGTCCCCGCCGGAACGGTCGTGAGCGCGATGTGCGCGATCGCGCAGCGGCGCGGCAACGTATGGGAGGACCCGCTCGCGTTCCGCCCAGAGCGCTTCCTCGACGGCCGCCCGACGCCAGGCGTGTTCGCGCCGTTCGGCGGCGGCCCGCGCCGCTGCATCGCCGCCTCGGTCTCGACGCTGCTGCTGCGCACCGTCCTGCGCGTCGCCGTCGCGCGCGCCACGGTGACGGACGCTCCCGGCCCGGAGGAGCCCGCGCGCCTCTACGGCCTCAGCCTGCTGCCCGCCCGCGGGGCGCGCGTGACGCTGAGGCCGCGAACGGGCGCGCGTCACTCCACGCGCAGCAGCTCCATCAGCGGCGGGCGCGTCGCGAGCCAGCTCGGATAGGAGGCGGCGGCCGCGCCGACCGCGATCGCCACGAGCACCGCGACGAGCGTCGAGCCGACGGCCGGATGGAAACCGATGTGCCACGCGAGCTGGTTCTCGATGCCGACCGTCATCAGGGCGCCGAGGACGAGCCCCAGCAGCACCGCGAGCGCCGCCCCGACCGCCGACATCGCGACCGCCTCGAGCACCACCGTGCCGGCCTGCTGGCGCCCCGTCATGCCGAGCATGCGCTGGACGCCGAGCTCGCGGCGGCGCTCCAGCGTCACGGTCAGCATCGTGTTGAGCACGACCATCGCCGCGATCAGCAGCGCGGCGAGCTGCGCACCGCCGGCGAGCGCGAACAGCCCGTTGACGAGTTCCAGCACGTAGCTCTCCATCTTCCTGGCGGTCACGACCGTCCCCGGCAGTCCGTTCGCGTCGAGGAACCGCTGCACGCGACGGGCGACCGCGACGCGGTCGGCGCCCGGCGTGAGCGCCAGCGCGAAGCGGTCCGCGTCGGCGTCTTCGGACAGGCGCGCGTAGACGCTGTGCTCCATGTAGACGGCGTCGGTGGAGGCGAGGTCGTTGAACAGCCCCGCGACGCGGAAGCGGTGGTCGATGCCGGCGACCGTGACGTGCACGACGGAGCCGATCCTCAGGTTGTGGCGCCGCGCGGTCAGCCGCGAGGCGACGACGGCGCCGCGGCCGACGGCCGCAACCAGACGCGAGTCGCGCAGCGGCACGTCGCCGGTGACCTCGTCGCCGTGCCGCGCCGCCTCGGCTATCGGGAAGGCGAGGATGCCGACCTGCCGGCCATGACGCTCGATCAGCGCCGCGCGCATCGGATACGCCGCGCGCACGCCCGTGATCGTGCTCAGGCGCCTGGCGAGCGTCACCGGCAGCGGCTGATCGGAGACCAGCAGCCCCTCGCCGTTCGCGCGCACGTACAGCGGCGACGTGTACCAGGTCGTCGCGGCCCGATCGACCTCGTGGCGGAAGGACCCGAGTCCGCTCGCGCTCGCCACCACGAGCGCGATCGTCAGCCCGAGCGCACCGGCGGCGATCGTCGTGCGGCCCGGTGCGCGCACGAGGCCGTCCGCCGCGAGGCGTCCGCGCAGGCCGAAGGCGCGCGGCCATGCGCGGCGGCTCGCGGCGCTGAGCACGGCGACCAGCGCCGGCAGCAGCAGGACCGCGCTGACCAACGTCAGCAGCAGGGCGAGCCCGAGCAGCGCCGGACGCGAGCCAACCGGCGCGCGTGCCACCAGCAGCGCAGCGCTTGCCGTCGCGAGCAGCCCGCCGACCACGAGCCGTCGCGAGCGCAAGCCGGGGCCGTTCGCGGAGACGGCGTACGGTGCGGTCGGGCGCAGCGCCTCGATCGGCGCCAGCCGCACCACGCGCCGCGCCACGAGCACCGCCCCCGCCATCGCGACGCCTGCGCCGCTGATCACGCCCAGCGCCGCCTCCCGGACCGTCAGGCGCACCGCGCCGGCAGACGTGATCGGCAACACGCTCTGGTAGACGCTTTCCGCCTGCTCCACGAGCCGGTGGGCGAGCACGAACCCGACGAGTGTGCCGAGCGCTCCGCCTGCAACGCCGACGAGCGCGGCCTCCGCGACAAACGCTGCCAGGATCGCCCCGGGCCGGGTCCCGCCGGTGACCAACAGCGCGAGGTCGTTGCGCCGCTCAGCGAGCGACATCGCCATCGTGTTAAGCACCAGGAACAGCGCGACGAGCAGCGCGACCGCGCGTATCTGCTGCGTGGTCGTCGCGATTCCGTCGAAGGTGTGCTCGTAGGGCGCCGCCACCGCGCCGGGGTCGCCGACGAGCGCCTTGCCCGCCAGCGCGCGTCTGAGCGCGTTCCGCACCGAGCCGAGCTGTTGTCCTGCGGCGACGGAGAGGTAGAGCCGATCGAGCTTGCCCGGCCGCGTGAAGATCCGCTGCGAGTCGGCAAGCCCGGTCAGCGCGAGATCGCCGCCGTTCACGCTCGACAACGGCCCGCGCGGCAGCACCGCGGCCACGTTCAGGCGTCGCGTGCCCTGCGAGGTTGCGACTGTGACGACGTCGCCGCTGCGCGCGCCGAGCGTCTGCGCGAGGTGCGGCGAGAGCACGACGCTGCCGGCAGCCGGATGGACGACCGCCGCGGTCGCGGCGCCGAAGCCGCCAGGGAACAGCGTTGCGATAGCTGGCGGCAGCCCCGCGACGAGGACGCGGGTCGACGAGCCGCCGTGGTGCATCAGCGTGATCTGCTGGGTGGTTGGGACCACCTTGGCGACTCCGGCCACGGCCCGGGCGGCGCCGAGCGCGCCGGGCGCGAGCGACGGCGCGCCGAACGGGCGCGCTTCGAGCTGCGCGCTACCGGCCAGGCCGACCGCCGATTCCCGCACGGTGCCGCGCACGGCAGCGTTGACGATGGTGATCGCGACGACGAGGCTCACGGCCGCGGCGATGCCGAGCAGCGTGAGCGCCGCGCGCCTGCGGCGCCTCGTCAACTGGCGCAGGTTCACGAGCCGGAAGACGGTCCAGACCCCGACGAGCTGTTCGCGTGCGCTCGTGCGCGTGCGCGCGAGACCCGGCGCCCGCCCGCCCCTCATGCGCGCCGCGCCGGCAGCGCCGGCTCGTCGTCGACCTCGGACGTGCGTCCGTCGGCCATCTGCACGATGCGGTCGGCATGCTCGGCGGCGACGGGATCGTGCGTCACCATCACCACGCTCTGGCCGCTGTCGGCGGCATCGCGCAGCAGCGCGAGGATCTCCCGTCCGCTGACCGAGTCGAGGTTTCCGGTCGGCTCGTCGGCGAGCACGATCGCCGGCTCGATCACGAGCGCGCGCGCGAGCGCGACGCGCTGCTGCTCGCCGCCCGAGAGCTGCGACGGACGGTGCGAGGCGCGCCCGCTCATCTCGACGTGCGCCAGCGCCTCTTCCGCGCGCCGGCTCGCGTCGGGGACGCCGTCGAGCAGGAGAGGGAAGGCGACGTTCTCCAGCGCTGTCAACGTCGGCAGCAGGCTGAAGAACTGCAGCAGGAAGCCGAGTCGCCGCCGCCGCACGAGCGCGAGCTCCTGCGGCGCGAGCGCGGAGATCGCACGGCCCTCGACGAGCACCTCGCCGGCGTCGGGGTGGTCGATCCCGCCGAGCAGATGCAGCAGCGTCGACTTGCCCGAGCCGGACGGGCCCATGATCGCGACGAGCTCGCCTCTCGCGATCGTCAGGTCGACGTCGTCGACGGCATGGATCACTGCCGCCCCTTGACGGAAGTGGCGCGAGAGGCCGCGGGCCTCCAGCGGCGCGGGCGCGTCCCCGTTCGGTGTCACGAGCATGGTCCTTCCCTCTGTGGTGGTCGAAGCGGCAAGTGCCGCGACGCCGCGGCGGCTGAGCTTGCCGGTCTCGGTGCGCGGAAGCGCATCGACGAAGCGCACGAGGCGCGGGACTCTGTGCGGCGAGAGCTGCTGGCGCGCATGCGACTTGAGGCGGTGCACGAGCTCGCGCGTCGGCTCGACGTCCCCCTCGAGGCGCACGTATGCGCACGCGATCGTCAGGTTGTTGCGATCCGCGACGGGCGTCACCGCGCTCTCGGCGACGGCGGGGTGCGCGTTGAGGCACGCCTCGATCTCCAGCGGCGCGACCTTCATCCCGCGCACTTTGAAGACGTCGTCGCTGCGGCCGACATAGGTGAACGTGCCGTCTTCCGCGCGCCGCATCAGGTCGCCGGTGCGCGTCCAGCCGTCCCGCATCGTCGTCTGCGTCGCGTCGAGCCGCTCCCAGTAGCGCGCTCCGTTCGCCGGGCCGCGCACGTGCACGTGGCCGGGCCGGCCGGGACCGACCTCGACGCCGTGGTCGTCGAGCAGCCGCACCTCGTAGGGCGGAACGGCGGTCCCGAGCGAGCCTGGCCGCAGCGCGCCGGGCTCGCCGGAGACGAAGATGTGCAGGCACTCGGTGGAGCCGAGCCCGTCGAGGATCGGCAGGCCGAACGTCGTCTGCCAGCGGCGGAAGAGGCGTTCGTCGAGCGCCTCGCCGGCGGAGACGCACAGCCGCAAGCTGGAGGTGTCGAGCGGATCGTGCGGGTTGTGCACCGCGAGCATCGCGGTGTAGAGCGCCGGTCCGCCGAAGAACACGCTCGGGCGCTGCGCGGCGATCGTCTCCAACACGCCCAGCGGCTCCGACGGCTCGGCGCGCAGCAGCGCGCTCGCGCCGGCTGCCAAGGGGAACAGCAGCGAGGCGCCGAAGCCGTAGCCGAACGACAGCTTCGCGGCCGAGTAGCAGACGTCGTGCTCGGTGAGATCGAGCCGGCGGCCGAACCCGTCGGGCAGCGCGAGCAGTCCGCGGTGCAGGTGGACGACTGCCTTCGGCCGTCCGGTGCTGCCGGACGTGTACTGCAGCAGCGCGGCATCGTCGGGCCCGCACGGCACCGCGTCGGCCGGCTCGGCGCTCGCGAGCGCCTCGGCGGCGCGAATCACAGGCTCGCTCGTGACCGGCAGCTCGCCGCTCCCGGCTGCGATGATCGTCTCCGGCCAGCCGAGGCGCCGGCGGATCGCGAGCAGCGCTGGGACGCGGTCGGGGGTCGCGACCGCCACGCGCGGTCGGGCGTCGCCGGCCACGAACGCCAGCTCGTCATCCGACAGGCGTGTGTGCACGAGCGCGGGGACGGCGCCGACGTGCATCGCGCCGAAGGCGATCGCGGCCGCTTGGAGCGTGTCCGGCAGCACGATCAGGACGCGCTCGCCGCGGCCCGCGCCGGCCGTCAGCAGCGCGGCGCCGGCACGGCCGGCCTGCTCGGACAGCTCGCCGTAGCTCCAGGTCTCGGTGCGCGTGCGCAGCGCGGGGCGGTCGGCGCGTCCCTCCTCGAGGTGGCGATCGATGAACAACGTGGTCGCGTTCATGTGGATGAGCTGCATCAGCGCCTCCCCTCGAGATCTGATTGCAGGACGGCTGCGCCGGCCGCGCCCGCCTCATGGGCGACCAGCAGCCAGCGTCCTGCGAGCTCGCCGCGTGCGAACGCCGCGACCGCGTCGGCGAGACGAGCGACGGGGCCGCCGCCGGCGGGCGGCAGCGGACGCACCGCGTCGGCTGTCCCGGCCTCGGCGAGCGCCTGCTCGCGTGCGCGCCCCTGCGCCTCGGCGCCGTCGCCGACCGGCGAGAAGGCGGTCGCGACAGCGCCGAGCCGGACGCACGGCGCCGCGCCGCGCGTCCGTGCGTCATCGCCACGCTGCAGCACGACGACGGCGGCGCGCTGCCGCGCCCCCTCATGCGGGTCCGCTCGCACGATCTCCGGCACGAGGTCGAGCTCGCACACGAGCATCGCGTCGGCATCCCCCGCGGCCAGCCGGTCGGCCGCGTAGCGCAGCGCGTCGAGGCCGCCGACGGCGCCGTTGCAGACGGTCGCGTTCGGCCCGGCGGCGGGCAGGCGGATGCTGACCGTCGCCGCCGGCGAGGTGAGACCCGACTGCGGCCCCTTCGCCGGCTGCACGCGCGGGCGCTCGGCGCGCGTCCCTTCCTGGAACAGCTCGACGTAGTCCTGCAGGCCGGCGTGGCGCGTCGCGACGACGACGCCGAGCGCGTCGGCATCTGCTGGCGCGCCATGCGTGCGGGCGTGGGCGTCGCGCAGGGCCATCCGCGCCGTCGCGAGCGCCAGACGCGACTCGCTGCTGACTCCTCGCAGCCGCTCCCCGGCCAGCAGCTCGCCGACCGCCGGCTCCTCGAGCTCGGCGACGGTGAGCGCGGCGGCTCCGGCGATCGCGCTCATGCCGCCCCGAACACGACGCACTCGATGTTGCCGCCGAAGCCGAACGCGTTGCTGAGCGCGATCTCGACGGGGACGGCGCGCGCGGCGCCGGCCACCACGTCGAGGTCGCACGCGGGGTCGCGCGTCGCGTAGTTGCCGACAGGCGGGACCAGGCCGTCGCGGATCGTCAGCAGGCAGGCGGCTGCCTCCAGCGCGCTCGCGGCGCCCTGCGCATGGCCGACGAGCGACTTGAGCGCCGTGACCGGCACCGCGTCCGTCGCACCGCCCAGCACGTCGCGGATCGCGCGCGCCTCGACGGCGTCGTTCGCCGGCGTGCCGGTGCCGTGCGCGCTGACGTGGTCGACCGCGCTCGCTTCGACGTCGGCATGGGCGAGCGCGCGCCGCATCGCACGGATCGCGCCACGCGCCTCGGGGTGCGGCGACGTCACGTGGAAGGCGTCGGCGACGTTGGCCCAGCCGAGCACGCGGCCGTGGACGAGCGCGCCACGGGCGCGGGCGTCCGCCTCGCGCTCGAGCACGAACGCAGCCGCGCCCTCACCCAGCAGCAGGCCCTCGCGCGCGGCGTCGAACGGTCGCACGACGTCGGGCGCGAGCAGGCGGAAGCTGTCAAACATCATCAGCATCGCCTGCGAGATCTCGTCGGCGCCACCGACGACCATCGCGTCGGCGCGGCCGCTGCGAAGCGCTTCGGCACCCCATGCGAACGCGCTGTTGCCCGCGGCGCAACCGGTCGCCACGACGCAGTTCGGGCCGCCCAGGCCGAGCGCGCGCGCCGGCGCGCGACTCAGCAGCGCGGGATCGGCCCACGCCGCCATCTGCGGATCCGTCTGTGCGGCCGGGTCGCTGTGCAGCCAGCGCTCGACGGCCGGGCGCGTTCCCATGACGGTCCCGATGCAGACGCCGACGCGCTCGAAGGCGACCGCGTCGGGCGACAGAGCGGCGTCGGCAACCGCGTCCGCGGCGACCTGTTCGGCGAGCTGCACCGCGAGCGGGACGCGGTCGTCGCCGAGCGTGGAGGGTGCCATTTCGCCGCCCCGGTCGCTGGAGAGCCGTTCGGTGTCGAAGCGTGCGAGTGGCCGCGTCGCGACGACGCCGGCGAGCGCGGCGTCCCAGAACGCGTCGACGCCGGAGCCGAGCGGCGAGCGCACGCCGATCCCGGTGACGACGATCGGCGGCGCCCTCGTCATCGCGACGGCGCCTCGGCGAGCCGGCGCAGCGTCAGCTCGGTCAGCTCGTTGAGCGTGCGCGCCTCGCGCCACGCCCTCGCGTCGAGTCGCACGCCGAGCTCGTGCTCGACCTCGGTCATCAGCTCCAGCCGTTGCAGCGAGTCGGTGTCGAGGTCGTCGATCAGGTCCTGGTCGAGGCCGAGCTGCGCCGGGTCGAGCTCGACGATGTCGGCGAGCAGCTCGCGCAGCAGCGTGACCACGCGCTCGCGCGTCATGCGCCGCCCTCCGCCACGGCCGCGACGGCGACCGCCGCGGCAGCGGGCCGGCGCTGCGCGCCGCGGCCGAGCGCCAGCCGCACGACGCGCGGCAGGTCCGTCGCGCGCAGCGGGGTGCTCCAGTGCAGCAGACGCGACGCGGCGATCCACCACGCCCAGATGCCCCCGAGCGCGGCGGCCAGTCCGACGCTCGGCAGGCACACGAGCAGCGTCGCGCTCGTGAACGCGAGCCAGTGGTGGTACAGCGCCTCGCGCACCACGAGCTGGTCGGCCGGCCGCTCGCTCGCACCGCGAACGGCGAGCGCGATGCAGGCGCTGAGCGGGAGGAAGGCGAGCAGGGCAAGCGCCCGCACCGGCATCAGCCCGGTCGCGACGAACCCCGTCAGCGCCGCGAACGGAACCGACGCGAGCGTCGTGAGCGCGGCCGTTCCGTGGCGGTCGGCGAACGCCAGGAAGACGCTGCGGTAGCCGATCGCCGCGTCGCCTGTGCGGTCGGTCACGTCCTTGACGCCGGCGAGCGAGCTGATGAACAGCGTCATCACCCAGAACAGCGGCACGAACGTGCCGAGCTGGGCGAAGCCGGCGTCGCTCGCGGCGCCGCGCGGATCGCCTGCCGCGAACCCCAGGCAGAAGGGGCCGACGAAGGTCCCGCTCAGCACGATGAGCACGAAGACGCGTCGTCGTGCGAGTCGCGGTCCGCGCGAGTAGGCGACGCCGAAGCCGGCGCCGCCGACGAGCAGCAGCAGCAGCAGCGCGTTGGGTGACCACGTCAGCCAGACGGCGGAGGCGACGAGGACGAGGCCCCAGAGCAGGAGCTGGACGTGCTCCAACGACCGCCAGCCGACGCGTGCGCACAGGGCCGTCCGCTCCGGACGATTCACGGCGTCCTCGCGGCGGTCAGAGAGGCGGTTCGTCACCTCTATCGCAAGGCCGAGCACGAGCCAGAAGGCGCCGCCAAGCAGGGCGCTGGCCAGATCGAGCGTTCCTGCAGCCGCCAACCCACCGCCGAACGGCGCGAGATAGAGCGCGCCGAACCGACAGCTCGCGCACTGCAACAGCGCGCGGAGCTTTCCCCCAGCTCCCCTGCTCATCCACGTCCCCCCCGGGATGCGCACGACACATCGAATTCTGCTGCTTCGAAGGGCCATGTTACCAACCGGTTGGTAGGATCGGGGATCCTTTTTGGGGAGTGCTCGCGCCGTCGGTGCGAGCAGCGGGAGCTCGATTGGGGGGCACTGTGCGACGGGTGCTGGGACTCGTGCTGGTGATGCTGGTCGCCGCGACGGCTGTCGCCGCGTGCGGCAGCGCCGGCGGCAGGGACGTCGGGGACCGGGCCACGAGGACCCGGGTGCAGCCGCAGGCGAGCAGGCCGCCGGCCGCGAGCGCCGTCATGCGCGCCAAGCGGGCGCTTGTCCGGCTGGCTGACATGCCGGACGGGTGGAGCGAGCAGAAGGGCGACGTTGCAAGGCTCGACTGCGGCGGCTTCGAACCGTTCGCAGGCGCCGACACGCTCGTGAGGTCGCCGCGCCTGACGTGGCACCACACCGGGGTGCAAGAGCGCATCGCGCTGTATCGCTCCCCCGCCGCGGCTGCGCGCGCGCTACGGCGACTCGACTCCGATCGCGCGGCGAGCTGCCTCCGGCGCGAACTGCAGCGACATGTCAGCGCGGAAGCGGAAAGTCCGGCGTCGCCGGCGGAGCTCGTGCGCCAAGAACGCCTCACTGCGACATCCCATGCGACGCGCTACGTCTCCACAGCAGTCGGCAACTTCGGCAAGATCGTCGGCGTCATAGACGCCGTGCACGTGCGTGCCGGACGCTCCCTCGCCGCGCTCGCGATCGTCTCCTCACCCGACCCGCTCGATGTGGAGCTGTACGACCGCATCGTGGGGCTCGTCGCCCATCGCCTTGGCGAGACGCAACGCGGTTGATGCGGGGGCGCGAGCGGCTGGATGCGGACGTCGTGGTCGTCGGCGCCGGCCTCGCGGGGCTGACGGTTGCACGACGCCTGCGTGCGGCAGGTCGCCACGTCGTCGTGCTGGAGGCGCGCGAGCGCGTCGGCGGGCGCGTGCTCGACCATCGTTTGCCGGACGGCGCCGCGATCGAGCTCGGCGGCCTCTACGGAACCCCGCGCGCGGAGGGGACGGTCGCCAACCATGCGGTCCTCGCGCTCGCCGACGAGCTGGGGCCGGGGAGCTTCTCCGCACCTGCCGCCGGCGACCGCCTGCTGCGGCTCGCCGGCCGCACACGGCGCTACTCCGGCCGCCACCGCGACGCGCTGCCGCGCCGGGCGCTGCCGGGCGCGCTCGAGTTCCTGCTGGCGCGTCGCCGGCTCGATCGGCTCGCTGCGCGCGTCGACCCTGCAGCGCCGTGGTCGGCCGGCGCCGCGCGCCGAACCGACCGCCAAACGCTCGGCGGCTGGGCTGAGCGGACGATGCTCACGCGCACGGGGCGCACGCTGCTGCGGCTCGCCAGCGAGCCGCTGTTCGCCGCCGACGTCGGCGAGCTGTCGCGTCTGCACGTCGCGGCTTATCTCGCTGCCAATGGCAGCTTCAGAGCGATGACGTCGACCGGCGGCGGTGCGCAGAGCCACCGCATTCGCGGCGGCCCGCAGCGGCTCGCGGAGCTGCTGGCGGCGACGGCGGGGGAGGTGCGCTGCGAGGAGCCGGTGGCGGCCGTCCGCTGGTCGCGAGACCGCGTCGTGGTCGACGCGCGCACCGTCCGCGTGACGGCGCCCGCCGCCGTCGTAGCGACCTCCCCGGTGCTCGCGGCGCGAATCTGCTGGGAGCCGCTCGTGCCGGCGCGCGACCAGCTCGCCCAGCGCATGCCGCACGGGCAGACGGTCAAGGTTGTGGCGCTGTACGACGAGCCGTTCTGGCGCGCCGACGGGCTGAGCGGGCAGGCCGCGACCGACGGTCCGGTGCGCGTCGTGCTCGACGAGTCGCCGCCCGGCGGGCGGCCCGGCGCGCTCTCCGCGTACGCGGTCGGGCGCGCAGCCGTGGCGCTCTCCGGCATGGAGCAGGCGCAGCGGCGCGGCGTCGTGCTGGAGACGCTCGTCGAGCTGTTTGGGCCGCGGGCGGGACGGCCGGCGGCAGTGGTCGAGCACGACTGGGTGATGGACCCGTGGACGCGCGGCGGCCACGGCGGGTGCGGCGCGCCGGGAGCGTGGAGCACGCTCGGGCCGGTGATGCGGGCGCCCGTCGGGCCGCTGCACTGGGCGGGCACGGAGACCGCTGCGGTCGGCATGGCGTCGATGAGTGGAGCGATCGTGTCGGGCGAGCGGGCGGCCGCGGAGCTGCTGGAGCGCGCGGCCGCCTAGGCCGCGGCGACGCGGCGCGTCCGCGTGTGCGGCGTGGCGGAGCCGCCTACGCCGCTGCCACGCGCGGCGTCCGCGGGCGCGGCGTGCGGTCGAGCGCGGTGGCGACCTCGGCCGCAGCACGTCGCCCCGAGTCGATCGCGCCTTCCATCGTGCCGAGCCCCCACGTCGCGGTCTCGCTGCCGGCCCAGTGGACCGGCCCAGCCGGCTCGCGCAGATGTGGGCCGTGGGCGACCCATGCGCGCGGCGCGCCGATGCCGTGGTAGCAGCCGCGCGTCCACTCGTCCGCGGTCCAATCCTTCTCGAAGTAGTGCTCCGGCCGGTACGCCGCGCCGCCGAACATCTGCGCAAGGCCGCCGAGGATCGCACGCCGCCGCTCGCCCTCTGGCACGCGCCCGAGCGCTCGTGCGCTGCGCGCGACGACGAAGGCCTGCAGCACGCCCGCCCTCGCGGGCGGCGGCGGGGAGACGTCGAGCACCCCGCGGACCGGCCCATGCGTGCTCGCCGCATAGCCGCTCAGCTCCTGCCTCCGCCAGAACGGCTCGGCGTAGACGAGCGAGGCGGTGATGACGGAGCCGCCGACGAAAGCGAGTTGCGCGCGGTCGCGGTCGCCGGGCAACGGCGGGTCGAAGTCCAAACGCGCCGCGAGCGCCGGCGGGAGCGCCACAATCGCGCGCCGGCAGACGACCGTCGAGCTCGGCCCGGAGAGCGTCACGACGCCGGCGCGGACCGCGATCCGGCGGATCGGCGCGTCGAGCTGCACGGCTTCGCCGAGCGACGCGGCGAGCGCCAGCGGGAGCGACTGCGCGCCACCGCGGAGCTGTTCCTGCTGATGGCCGCGCCCGACACGCGCAAGGTGCGTGAGGTGCCCGCGGCCGGCGCTGCGCACGTAGGCGAGCGCGTGCAGCAGCGACAGCTCCTCCGGTTCGGCTGCGTAGAGCGTTTCGGTCGCGAGGCGCAGCAGCGCGCGGCTACGCCGTGTGCGCACATGGCGCGCGATCCAGCTTGCGTAGGTCTGCCCGTCGAGCATGGTTGCCTCCCTGGCGCGCCACGGCTCGCCGGCGGGGAAGGAGCGCGCGAGCCGCTCGAGCGCATCCTTCGCGCGCACAAGGTCGATTGCGGCGTGCGGCGGCCAGCTCGGGGCAAGACCGCGGTAGCGGACGCGCCGGCTCCCGAGCAGCACGAGCTTGTCCCCGCCCTCATGGATACGGAGACGCGCGATCCCGTGCTCACGGCACACCTCGTCGACCAGCCATGGTCCCTCGCGCGGGGGCCCAACGAACTGGCCGCCCTGATCGATCGCGATGTCGTCGCTCACGTGGCGGCTCAGCACGCGCCCGCCGACGCGATCGCGCGCCTCGAAGACGAGCGTCGCAATGCCGCACCGCTCGAGCTCGCGCGCCGCCGTCAGCCCGGCAAGGCCGCCGCCGATGATCGCGACGTCCGTCTCAAATCGCCTCAGCTCGTCCCCCTGACGATCGCCGGCTCGCCCCCCACAAGCCGTCCATGGGCGACTTTACTTGACTACTTACTGGCGAGTCGGTTTGACGGCGATGGCCGATCACAAATGGGACCAAAGTGGGACCAACATTGGGACCACCCGGACGGGTCCCGGAACCGCTGAGCAACGCCGTCCCCGGGCAACCCGCCGGCCGGCTGTCCGACGCTTCTTCGGGTCGAGTTGGAGCGCGTGGCGATCGGCTGACTCTGGGCCGCGGCCGCGCGGCTCGCGCTGAAGCGAGACGCCTCGGAGTCCGGTGAGACCGCCGCTCGTGGAGGCGACTCCGTCAGGCAGTTGCGCGCCAGAACCCGACGCTTGGTTTCGCAAACTGGGCGCTCGCTGCGCATCGCACCGATCCAGTTGTCTCGCAAGCTCGGATGTGTCCTTGACTGGCCGCGGGAGGCGGCCGGGTGTGAAAGGAGACGCAGTGAGCGGGATGCAGGATGTGCATCGCTACCGGGCGGAGCGGCTCGCGAGGATGCACTACATGAAGCTGCGAGCACCGGTGGCTCAGTTTGTGCGACGCAGGCTCCGGACGGGCCGCAGAGCTGGCGTGCGATCCTAGATTCGCAGCGTTCAATCGGTCAGCAGCTACTCAATGGACGCGGTTGCTGGGTCGGCCCAGTCCTCAGGCGGCTCGATCTTGGCTTCGATGCCGGCGTGCTCCTCGAGCAGGTAGAGGAGGTTGCTGCCGCTGAGCAGCTCGAGCGGCTTGCCGTCAGCGAACTCAAACGACGCCTTGCCGTAGCCGCTGGTGGTGACGAGGATGCCTTTGCTGGCGCCCTCGTTCTGCATCGTGCCGAACAGGTCGCGGACCGCACTGACGCCGACGGTGTGCTTGTAGCGCTTGGCTTGGATGACGACCTTGCCGCCGAAGATCGGGCGCGGGTCGTATGCGACGCAGTCGACGCCACCGTCGCGTGAGGCCTGCGTGAGTCTCGTCTCGAGGCCCATCTTCTCGAACAGGTTGGTGATCAGTGTCTCGAACTCGCTCGGGGTCAGCTCCATCAGGTTGGGGCGCTGGTCGATCGTCGACAGCACGTCGGTCTCCTCGATGAAGCGCGGGTCGACCATGTCGAACTCCAGCACGGGCCGCACCGGCGAGAGCTCGGCGGGACTCTTTGAGACGGCTGCGTTGAGGCCCTTCAGACATGCCTCGGGCTCTACTCGTGCGAGGTCGAGTGCGGCGAACGCGTCGCGTGTGCTGCGCAACGTCACGAGGCATGGGCGGACAGGCTGTCCGGTCCGCGGGTCGATCGTGTCGACGTGGCCGTTGAAGACGACCGAGTCGAAATGGCCGGCGCGGTCGGACTCGAACAGCTCATGCACCGTTCGCAGGGCCATCTGGGAGACGACCCGTGTGTAGAGCGCCTTGCGCTGACCGATCGGCCGTGCCTTCGGTGTGATCTCGTCTCTGGCTCTGACGTAGCGGTACTCGAGCGCGTCGGGAACGACCTCGAACGTCGGCAGATCCAGCTCGACGACGAGCTGTCGCGACTCCGGCACGAACGCGACCTTGTGCTGCTGTGGGAAGCCGTCGGGGTAGCGACTCGCGGCCAGCACCATCGAGGAGTAGTTCACGACCGCCTCGGGCTCGCCATGCTCGTAGCTGGTGCGGAAGGCGTCGACCTGGGCGTGTTGGGCGGCGACCCGCTCTGCCTCGACACGTGCTCTCTCGTCGTGCGCGGCTCTCGCCGCCGCCAGCCGCGTCTCTCGGTCGCGCTCCGTCTGCTCGTATACGACCATCGCTTCGGCGTGCTGTTGCTCGGCTGCGGCGGTCGCGGCGGCGTGCTTTGCCTTCGCGCCTGGCACGAGCTTCTGCAGCGCGCTCAGCGGAGCGGGCGGCGCCAGTTCAGGGGGCTGCCCCGGCTGTGCGAGTGCGCCCGGCTTGAAACGCAGTTGAGCGGGCTTGTCCTTGAGCGACTCGAAGTCGATCGCGTCATCGACGGCGAGGGTCTGGGCGAGCAGACCTTCGAGCGTTTCCACGTATCTGGCCAGCTCCCGGTTGGCTTGCTCGGTGTCGGCGAGCCGGCTTTCGAGGTAGAGCTGCTTGCGCTCCTTCTCCTCGGCTGCACGCTGGCGTGCCTGCTCGCGCTCGCGGCGAAGCTGCTCCCGCTGCAGCGCTCTCGCCGCACGCTCCGCCTCACGCCGGCGGCGCTCCTGCTCACGTCGTGCTTGAACCCAATAGCTGCTCGCCATCGCTACCTCCCGCGGCGCAGGAGGCTATCCGGCGAGCGGAACCTGGCGCGCCGTTCACGGAAAGTGGGTCAGCGGTCGTAGGCGCGTCCGCGCGGGAGCACGTGGGCGATCTCGACGTGGCGGTCTTCGACGAAGCGGAAGATGACGCGCCAGTCTCCGACGCGCAGTCGCCAGTCGTCCCGGCCGGTGAGGCGGCGGATGCTGAGCGTGGGATCGGCGTCGGCGAGGCGTTCGATCGAGTCGAGGACGCGCCGGCGGATCGGAGGGTCGAGGCGACGCAGGTCGCGTTCGGCGCGCGGCGCGAACGTGATGCGCCGTTCGGGATTGCTCACCCGAGCTCTCGACGCAAGTCGGCGAGCGAGATGCCGTGGCCGGCGTCGAGTTCGTCGTAGCCCTGCTGGATGGCGTCGGCCTCCTCGGGCGTGAGCGGCTCGTCGTCCGGGGGTGCAGCGTCGAGGAGTCGGGCGAGCGGATCGGTGCGCCGCGCGGCGAGACGCTCGAGCGTCGTCGCGGCCTCCTCGTCTGACATCTCGTCGACGATCTTGTGCAGGCGCTCCTTGACCGTCATGGCTCAAAGGCTAGTGCCGCGCAGGGGGTTCTGCCAGCGGAGTTCGGTGAAGCGGGCGAAGTTGGGGTCGGTGCAGTGGAAGGTGAGGCCGTGTTCGATCGCGAGCGCGGTGAGCATGGCGAGCGTGGCGTCGGGGACGAGGCCGCCGCGAATGTCGTGTCTGGCGGCGGGTGCGGCGAGCCGCCGTGACGCGGTCCGCCGCGGTGGCGGGCGACAGCGCTCTCAGGAATGCGCGGGGGTTTGTCGAGATTAATGGGACCAGCGGCTTCTGGACCTGGAACCCGGAAAGCAGAACAACTCGGTGGTGTAAGTGGTTCGGCCGAGGGGATCCACGGTGAGCTGCGGCCGGCCACGCCGAAGGTCAACGTGATAAAAATGGGACCAGACAGCCGCTTCAGGCGGCGCGAAAGCGCCGGAAATGCCCGAAAACGCTGCAATGCGCCCCTAGCTCAGCTGGATAGAGCGTCGGTCTACGGAACCGAAGGTCAGAGGTTCGAATCCTCTGGGGCGCGCTGTTGGAAGCCCTGCGTGAGCGGGGCTTTCGGCGTTTTTGGGGCTGGTGGCGGGTCGGCGGGCGGGGAGGGAGTACCAGCAGGGAGTACCAACTTGAGGCGCCGCTCGGCTCAGCTCAGCGATGCGCAGCGGACGTCGGCGTCGATGACGGCTCGCGGGATCGGCACCCGTGGGCCGGTAGGAGACGCTGCGGCTGCTACTCGTCGTCGGCGAGATCTTCGGCGCTGCGCATCGACTCGCGCATCGCGGCGTGCGCGAGCTCTTGGCGCTTGCGGTAGACCTCGATGTCAGCGCGACGGATCCGCCGATGACCGCCGGCGGTCGTCTGGTAGGGGATGCGATCCCGGTCGAGGAGCATCGTCAGGTGCGGTCGCGAGACGCCGAGGAGATCGGCGGCTTGCTGCGCGGAGAGCGTCTCGCGTATGACGATCTCCGACTCGTGGCCCTGCGCCTGCTCGCGCAGCCGCTCGGCGTCAGCGGCGTGCGTCGATGCTCGTGACGCTGTCATGCGGAGAGCGTAGGAAGATGCGAAAAAAACGCAACTAGGAGCAGCGCTGATCTCGGTTGCGCTTGCTCTGCGGGTAGGCCTGGTTTCGCCTTCGGTCGACGTAGCCTTGGGCGAGGATTCGCTACGGGGCGAGGCGCTCTGCCAGCTCGCGCGGAAGCAGTGTCGTGACCGAGACGTCGCGGAGGTGTCTGTCGCCGCTGACGATGGCGTCGGCTCTCGTGGCGAGGGCGAGCGCGACGAGGTAGTCGTCGGCGGGGTCGGGTGTGGCGCCCTCGAGCAGGGGCGGGTCTGGGTGGAGCGTGGCGTGGAGCTCGATGCGTTCGATGAGCTGCCTGGCTGCGGTCTCGTCGAACCAGCGGCGGAACTTGGGGCGCATGACGACGCGGCGCAGCTCGGCGATCAGCTTCGGGCTGGCGATGAGCTCGAGGCGGTCGTCGATCCAGGCGCTAAGGATCCGATCGGGCGGCGAACCGGCGGGGCCGATCAGGGCTGAGATGAGGACGCCCGGATCGACGACGACGCGGATCACTCGCTGCCGCGCCGCTCCCGGCGCGAGGCGGCCAGCTCCTCGTAGGCGATGCGCTCGGCCTCTTCGGCGCTGAGGTCGCTCGCGGCCTGGGTCGTGTCGACCATGCGTCGCAGCAGGTAGGCGTTGACCGCTCGTTCGACGACGGCGCCGTCTGCCAGGTCGGCGACCGGCGCACCGAGCTGCTGGCGCGCCTGCGCGACCATGTCTGCGTCGAGCGAGACGGTGATCCTTTCAGCGGAAGCCATGGGCACACGGTAGCGCGTGCGCCGGGTGCCTTCGGGCACCTGCGATCGCCGCTTCCGCCGGGGCGTCGTTGGGGGTTGCCACTGCCGATCCTGGTGCGCAATCCCTGCGCTGCCCATCCGCTGCCCGACGCGAACGTACCAATGGGATGGCGACGGCAAGCAGGCGGGCGCCGTAGAGGCAGTTGCAGAGTCGGATTCGTCTGACGAGCAGCAATGTCGACGCAGACTCCGCTGTGACTGGTGTACTCGTGCTGTATGGCCTACGAGGGCGCACGAGTTCGAGCAGGTGTCCTGATCCAAGGCTACGTCGGCGCTGCTGAGCGGTTCCGCGCGGCAGCCGATGGACGGGATCCGGATGCCGCCTTCTTTGCGCTCTTCGAGGCGCTGAACTGGGCTGTCGCGGTCGATGACGTTCTTGGCGAAGTCTGGCGCCCAGCGGGCACGCGTGAGGGTTACGACTGGCGCGTGCGGGTGCCGAACGCAGAGGTGATGGACGGCGTGCGTTACGTGCGAAACCTCGTCCATCACCACTGGGCGGATGCGGTGCGTGTGGACGAGGGAGGAGCGACCTTCCCCCTCCGCTTTCCCGTGCGCTTCTTTTCGTGGGTCTGGCGGCCGGCGGACGAGCTTCCGCCGCCGACAACGAGATGGGACAAGCTGCGGCGCCCGGCCTACGAGTCGCTGCTTGCTGGCCGTAGCGCCGAAACCACGCTGGCGAGTCTTGCTGGGGTGTTCTCCTTCGTTGGGCGCTTGCTCGGGCCGCCGCGCGCTACACCTGCCGATCCGCCAAGCAGTCTCCCATCTTGATCGGCATTGACCGAAGTCGAGCGAACGTCGTTGAGTAGGAAGGGCAAGACGCTTCAAGGGCCCCTCTGCGGGGAGGCGCGTCTCCCTCGCCGTGATGGAACGAGGCGGCTGCTAACCCCGATTGCGGGCGTCCTGCAACGACAGTTCCGACAGCGCCTTGCTCAGGCGTTCCGCTCCTTGACGCATGCAAGCCGCAATCGCCTATAGCCTTGCTTCTGGTGAATAAGGAGAATCCCCAGCCAGAGACCGAATGTGCTCACGTAATGCCGGCTGCTCGGCTCGAGCCTGGGCAACCCGTTCCTCCGCTCGCCGACATCTATGGCGAGCCGCCGGGGCGGATCGATCGGGCTCTGAACCGCTGGATTACCATCGTCCGCGGCCACATCGTCGGTGTGCATCTCGCCACGGCGCTCATTATCACGGGAGGCGTCAATCTGGTCCTGCTTGTGGCCCACCCGCGGTGGCCGCAGGCCTTGGAGACGATTGGGACGGAGTCCCTGATCGTTTTGGTCAGCCTAGCTTTCCCGGTGTCGTTGACGCTAGCTGCCCTTCGCGGGGAGCTTCGCGCGATCCTCGCTTTGGTGGCTGACGGCCCGGCGCCCGCGGCGCCCGTTCTGCTGCGCTTTGTCGGAGAGGAGCTTTGGGAACTTCAGGAAATCGTTGGGGACCTGAAAACCCAAGGCGTGCTCCTCGATCAGACTGGCATCTCGGAATGGGTCAGGCGCCGATGCTTCGTGGTCACGAGAGGGCGCTACCTTGCGTCTGACAGCTGCATCCCAAGTCTGTTCCTCGACCGCTATCGTGAACTCATGGCTGCTCATGCTGAGTATGTCGATCGCACGGGCCTGACCGATTCCGTGAGGATCAACGTCGCGGCTATCTCAGAGATTGAGCAGGACCGCCAAGAACGGCCTGCCGAGTACAAAGAATATCTCCGGTGGCACAGGGAGCACGGAGTGGTACTCCTGCATGTCGACAAGGCGACTGCTATCAGACTTGCATCAAAACACCGCTTGGCCCAGGTAATCGACTGGTCGCTGTGGCTCGGAGAGGTCGCGCTCTCATGGGACTACGGTGGCGATGCTGACGGCGTGCGTATGCGCGTTTGCTTCATCGGAGACCACAACTATCGTCGATGCTACAGCTTTCTCCGTGAGCTCTTGCAGCGTGCTCAACCACTTGATGGAGACTGAGTCGATGCTGGCCGTAGGAACGAGTGGGCATGTCTTGAGGCTGTGCGCTAGCTGATGGGGCCTCGCGATGCAACGTAAGTGAGGAATTGTGCATCGCCGATCGTTGCCAGGCTCGGCATCGAGTGATCGTCTGGGGTGATGTCGATGAAGTCCGCGTAGGTTCTGATGTTGCGGAAGCCAGCTGCCTCAAGGAGCCTAAACAGCTCGCCGTGCGCGAATGCGTGAAGCGTGAGATCGTCGCAATCGAGCCGAGCTTGCCCGATGTCGCCGAGGGAGCGGACTTCTGGTCGGTTCTTGAAAAATCGCCACTTGACTTGATTTCGAATGCGATCGATGTGTGCTGGGTATCCTCGCACCGTTCGTCCGCAGTAGAGATAGTCGCCCTCGACTGTCGGTCTGAAGGCATTGATCGGATCGGACTCGATTTCAGTCTGGTGATCGAGCATGTACTGGAAATTCCGCTCGTCAATAATAAGAACGCCATCGTCATCGCGCAGGGTGGCGCGCAGCGCCTCAAGACAACGAAGGCGCCCCTCCTGGTCTTCTACAAGGCAGAGCGAGTTTCCGAGACAGAGGACTGCTTCAAACCTCAGCCCGCCAGCGAGCGTGTCTGGCAGCGTCTCCCAGAGAAGAGTGGACAGTTGGAGTTTCAGTCCGGACTCCTCGGCGAACTGGAGAGCAAACTGTGCCCACATCTCGTCTACCTCGTTCGTCACAACCTCAAAGCCCTCTTTGATGAGGAAGACGCTGTCACACCCGATGCCGGCTGCTGCGTCGAAAATACCCACTTTGCCTCTGAGGGTTGCGAGCAGGAACTTCCCAAGTCGTCCCTTGGCGCGCTCCTCCGGAGCCACATAGTCTTTCCACGCTGCGGCGAGTTCGCGAGGCACGAGGCCGAGCCGCGGTGAGACGGCATCCAAGCGATCTGACGCTCTGAGGGCGGCGTAGACATACCTACGCAGACTCTCGTAGGTGGTCCCATTCCGTTCTGGCTCGTTTGGGAAGTAGACATCAAGCGTAATGGCGTCGCTTCTTTCGTCGGCACAGAACACAACCGCGAACTTCTCCCACAGTGCGACATCAACGGCTGTGGCGCCGTAGTGTCGCCGGAGTGGATCAGCTCTCGCGATGTCGATCCACCTGAGATCAACGTCATTCGTTTCATGCCAACGGCAGAAGCGCTGATACGCGTGAGATGTCGCCGGGACCCGGAAGTCATCGGTGACGGCGTTTCGGGGTGTGGCCAAGACACGCTTGTCCGTTCTCGGGAAGCCTCGCGTCTGCAAGCTGTTGGCGTGCGCCTCCAGATACCATTCGTACTGGCTCATGAACTGAGCGGGGCGATGGCTGTCTACCCCGATGTAGGTGCTACCGCCCTTGGCGAAAAAGCGCGCGAACCATGTCTTCAGCGCTGCGGGATTCTGAACGAGAAACGAGCCGCTCGTGAGCCCTTCGACGATCCTCCGCGTCTCGCGAATGTTCTCGGTCGCCAGCTCCCGCAAGAACTCCCGGGAGGGTTCCTGGGTCCGGCGCGCAATCTGTCGAACGTCGGCCATCATGGCGGGAACACCCCAGGTGGCCGACCAACGAATGAAACTGAGGCTTGCGATCAGGACGGCGATGTCGTAGGTGATCTCGATGCCGAGGTTGTTGTTAAGGGGTTGCTGCTTGCTTTGAAACAGGGCAGCGACAACGCGGCCGACGACGAGGAAGGTCGCAGGAGCCAAGAAGTCACGCACCCACCAGTAGCGAGCGATCACATGGAGCCACCACTGCCACCGTGCGCGGAGGAAATGTCGAAAACGCGGTGGGAAGTAGCTGAGGACCGTGCGGATTAGACGCGTGGTCCGAGTCGGCGTGGGAGTCCCTACGGCTGGCGCACTGGTTTCTGCTTTAGCGGACACGGTTGCGGGACCTGGCTCGACTGGATGGCGCGCGGGGGAAGGCAATGGCCGGGACGGGGAGCCCGGCGCACCGGATCCTAGTAGCTAGGAGGGTTTCTCGGGGTGCAGCGCCGACAAGCCAAGCGGTTTGAGACGTGCCTCCACCTCCTCGCGGAGAAAGCGGATCGTCCGACCGAGCCGCGCACACGGCAACTCGCCTCGGCGGGCCAGCTCGTAGACGGTCGACTTCGGCAACGCGAGGAGAGCGGCGACCTCGGCCGCGGTCATCACGTCTTCGCGCGTGAGGTGGCGGCGCCGTTGGGGTGGCGGCTGGGCTGGGGGGTCGGGGGTGAGCCGGTGCGCTTCCATGCTGTCACCGGTGGCGGCGGGCTTGGGTCTGGAGCCATGTGGCGAAGCTGCGGAGTTCGTGGGCGAACGCGATCTCCATGCGGGGGTCGGCGTGGGTGCCGTCGTCGAGCTGGTCGCGCCAGACGGTCAGTGCGGCGAGGGGCTCGGCGATGATCGGGTCGTGCAGCGGGTCCGGTGGGAGGTGGCGCAGCTCGTCGGGGTAGCGGTCCCGGAGCGCGAGGATCGCGTCAGCTCGGGCCGCTGGTGGCAGCCATGGCGGCTCGGCTCCGCGCTCGGAGTGACGTCGCGTCCCGTGGCGGCGCGCGGCCTCGAGTCTCGCTCCGCGCTCGGCGAGTGCCGACCGCACGAGCCGGGCCGCCGTCGTCGACACCGGCTCGTCGTGCTCGGCCGCGAGTTGCCGGAGCGCGTCGCGCTCACCGGCTTCGAGAACGATCGCGATGCGGGGAGAGCGCTGACCCCTCATGGCGCGATCTCCACGGCCGGCTCGGGTGCGGGCAGCGCCGGTGCCGGCGGCTGCAGACGCTCGATGTGGAACGCGCGGTCGGGATCTCCCGATGCGCGCATGGGATCAGCGAGCGGCTGCGCGAGCGAGGGCACCTGCGCGCGGCTCGCGCGCATGCGTGCGGCGAGCTGGTCAAGGGCGCGGCTGGCCTCTACGTAGGCGCTCTCGCGGCTCGTCTGCCAGCCGCCGGTCACGACGACCGCGCGATCGACCGTCGCGCCCTGCTCGCGGACGACGTGCCCCGCGTACGCCAGCCGGAGCGAGTCAACGTGGTCGGCGTCGACGGCCACATCGCGCCCGCTGCCGTCGAGTCGGACGGTCAGCCCTGCGCCGGAAGGGGACACCGCAACGACTGCGCCGTGCTCGCCGTTCTCGACGCGTGGCTCGCCGGCGACCGGCATCGACCGCGTCCACACGACCCGATCCGCACCGTGCAGCCGATGCCCGTCGGGATGCTCGACCGCCTCCGGCGTCAACTCGCCGCGTTCGCGGCGCCGCGCCTGGATCCGCAGGTTGAGCGTGTCGATCTCGACGTTGGATGCGTCGGTCATCAGCGAGACGCGCTCGTGACCGAGTTCGCGAGCCAGCTCGCCATAGCGGCGCGCGGCCGCCTCGATCGCCTCCACGCGCGTCTCGCCGAAGTGCAGGCGGCCCGCGGCTCGGTAGTGCGCCATCGCCCGTGCCGGGTCGCCTTCGCGCAGCTCGCGCCATGCCTCCCGCGTCGCGACGTCGGTCGTTCGGTGCACTTCGGTCAGCTGCGCGGTCGGAACGCGCTCGGCGATGTGCTCGAACATGCCGCCGGCGCCGATCGAAGGCAGCTGGCGCGGATCGCCGATCGCGACGAGCGACGCGCCGTGGCGATCGACGGCGGCAACGAGGGGGTGGAGGCGGGTGGTGTCGCCCATTCCGGCCTCGTCGACGTAGACCGTCGTGCGCGCGTCGAGCTGGATCCGGCCGTGCTCGACGGCTGCGAGGAAGCCGTCGATCGTCCGCACGCGACCGGCCAGCGCCGGTGCGGACTCGCCGAGTCGCTGCGCCGTGCGTCCGGCGACCGCCACGCCCCACACCTCGCGACCGGCCGCGCGCTCGGCGGCCGCGGCGGCGTCGATCACGACGCCCTTGCCGGTGCCGGCGGGACCGATCAGCACGGCTGCGCGCCCAGGCCCGGCGATCGTCGCGACCGCCTCGCGCTGCTCGACGTTCAGCGACGCGCCCAACCGCGCCTCCGCCGATCGGATGCCGGCCTCGAGCGCCGGCACCGCGATCTCCCGCGCCGCGTCGGACGCCATCAAGCCGACGCGCTCCTCGATCTCGCGCTCGGCTTCGCGCACGCGCGGTCGTCATGCGACCGTCGGCGAGGTGGAGCACGCGGCCGTCGCGGCGCAGCTCGTCGACCTCAACAAGCGCACCCCGCGGCTGCAGCCCGTGGCCGGCGGCCTGCTCGAGTGCGACCGTCCGCAGCTCGGCGGCGCCGAACACGGCGCGCCGTGCCGTGACGCCGGCCTCGACGCGCTCCGCCCATCGGTCGCGATCCGCCGCAGCAGCAGAGGCAGGCACGGCGGCACGCAAGGCGTCGACCACCTCGCGATCGACGCCCGCCTCCAACCCGCGCCGCTCCCACACGCGGTCCAGCTCGCCGCGATCGCGCGGGAGCGACTTGCGCTCGCGCGTGCGCACGGCCAGGTCGCGCAGCTCGCCCCGCTCCGGCTCGCGCCCATGCTTCGCGCGGAACTCGCGCGCCGCGCGCTGCACCTCCTCCGTGCGAGCCGAGAAGGCGCGCTCCGTCTCTTCCGAGATCCCGCTGATGCGGAAGTAGCGGCCGTCCTCACCCGCCGGCTCGATCGCGTAGCCGAGCTCGCGCAGCTCGCCGGCGAGGTGCGCCCGGTAGAAGGCGCCGACCTCGCGCGCCGCGCGCAGCACCGGCCGCGAGCGGACTGCCGCGACCGAGCCGTCCTCGCGCTCGACGCTCGTCAGCACGACGTGGCTGTGCAGCTGCGGGTCGGGCGCCTCCTCGCCGACGCCACGCGCGGTCGTGTGCATGAACGACGCGGCATGCACGTGCGCGGCACGCGCCGGAACCGCCGAGCCCGCCGCCGCGTCGTAGCGGACCGTCAGCTCGACGGTCTCGCGCAGGTAGCCGACGGCCGCCTCGACCGCCGCGTGGTGCGCGGCCTCGAGCGCAGCCCGCTGGTCGCCGAGCGCCCACGCGATGCTTACGCTCTTCGGCGCGCTGAACGTGACGTCGATCCCGCCCGCGCGTGTCCCGTCCGGGCCGGCAGCGCGCAGCCAGACCGGCTCGTCGGCGCCTGACCGCCGACCCGCCATCAGCGCGCGCAGCTCGTCTGGCTCGACCATGCCCGGCGCGACCCCGACGCGCGCCAGCACCGCCGGATCGGTCAGCCAGCGGCCCGGCGGGTGCGCCGTCGCGGCCGAGGTAGTAGTCGCCCTGCTCCGGCGCGACCGTGCGGCTCTCCAGGTAGTCCGCATAGCCGCGCGAGGAGGCGGCGCCGATGCTCGCGGCGGTCATCATTGCGCCGCACCTTGCCGGGTGAGCGCGATCGCCTCGTTCGGGGAGGCGCAGCCGAGCCACTCCCACCAGTACGGCAGCTTGACGATCGCCGGAAGGTCGCGGCCGTGGATCGCGATCGCCTCGCCGTCGCCGAGCTGCGCGAGCTGCTCCGGCGCGAGCTTCGGCCGCGCCTGTTCGTGGGTTGTCCGCGTCGAGCCGCCGCTCCACCGCTCCGTAGTCTCGGACTCGACCTCGACGTACTCGTTGCCGAGGAAGGCGACCAGCTCCTCGCGCGTCGCCTTGTCATGGATCGGCCCCAGATGGAGCTTGCAGAGCGCGTTCGCGATGATCGTGTCGGCGTCGACGCCGTAGCGCGAGCGCAGCTGGGCGTACGACGGGTAGATCACGGCCCAACGCGCGTTCCACCCTGCCGAGACCGACATGTACGCCGGCAATCTGCTGAGCGGGGCGAGGTGCGCTGCCTCGTCGATCAGCAGCTTCAGCAGCGGCAGTCGTCGCGGATCCGCGACCGCAGCCGCACGCTTCTCGCACTCGCGCAGGAGCGCGCCGAGCAGCCCGCCGAAGATCGGCGCGAGCGCCGCCTGATCGCTCTCGGGCGCGATCAGGTACAGCGTGCCGTTGCGCGCGAGCAGCTCGGCCGGATCGAACTCGTCGCGGTCGGCCGCCTGCACCTGCGGATGCCGGTACGCGCCGAGCAGCTGCGCGGCGCTCATCAGCACGAACCCCTGCGCCTTCGGGTCCATCTGCTGCAGCGCCTGCAATGCCACGAGGGCGCGGTCGGCGTCGTGCGCCTGCAGGATCTCGCGCGGCTCGTCGAGCGCGTCGGCGCCGACCAGCAGCCAGTCGTAGACCTCCGCCATCGCGCGACCGTCGAGCGCGGCCGCGTGCAGCACCGGCGGCAGCGCGCGCTCGACTGCGTTGCGGTCGTAGAAGTGCGCGGCGCCGTCGCCCTTGGCCGCCGTGCCTGCGCTCGGGTCGGCGTCGTGGAGCCACTGGCCCATCCGCAGCGCGCCCGGCCAGTCCCGGCACGAGCGCAGCGGTGACCAGCCCGCGCAGGCGATGCTGTGGCCGAGCGGACTCATCGGCGCGTAGACCCACACCGGGTCGAGCCGCCGGCGCGCGTCGATCGTGTGGCGCAGGACGTCGAGCTTGTTCGACGTGACGACGAGCGGGCCGCCGTGCTCGTACGCCTCCGTGATGACGACGCGCGTCGACTTGCCCGACCGCGTCGGCGCGACGACCAGCAGGTTCTGCTCGGGCGCTGAGCGCACCTCGCGCCCGCGCAGGAGTCCCATGTTCCAGCCGTCTCCGCCGCGGGGCGCCGGCCGGCGTCTCTCGCCGGCGAGCGGACGGACCGCGCCGCTCGCCATGCGCGCGAAGGAGCTGTTGCGCGCCTCGCTCGCCGACGGCTGGAGGTGCGACCAGTCGCGCGGCTTCGCGAACGCGCGCGGCTTGACCTTCCGGCGCGGGTCGCTCTCGTGCAGGCCCGCGCGGCCGCGGCCGCTCCAGATCTCGAAGCGCATCCACACCGACGCGAGCAGGAAGGCGACGACGGCGACGAGCAGCAGGGTCAGGAAGACGCCGACCGAGAGCGGCGGCGCGACGCCGTCCCACGAGTGCGGCGGATCGGCGTCGTGCCACAGCAGTGCGTGGATCGCGACGTGGCTGACCTCGCCGGCGGGAAGCAGCGCCGGGCGCAGCCGCACCGTCGTCCACACGAGCGTCGCCCACTCCACGACGACGATCGCGATCGCGGCGTAGACGATCAATGCGCCCACGACGACGGCGATCGCTATCCCGACGACTTCGTCACTGCTGCGCTTCGACATCCCTGTCCGTTCCGTTTCGGGCCTCTATTCCGTAGTCAGGCCCAGCCGTCGCGCGATGCCTCCCCGACTTGGTGAGAGGGCCCGGCACAGGGAGACGTTGCAGCGGCCGCTCCATACCCCCCGTTTCTGCGGCGGGTCAGCTCGGCAAGGGCGCGGCATTCGGCCGGCGCCGGCGAGCTACAGCAGCTTCAGGAACTCGTCGCGGGGGATCTCGGCGTCCTGCAGGATGCGTGCGAGCAGGCCGCGGCCGAGGTCCTTGTTGTGCATCGGGACGACGACGACATGGCGGACGACGTCATGGACGAAGACCTGGTGGCTGCCGGAGGTGCGGTCCAGCCGCCAGCCCTTGCGTTCGAGCACGCGGATGAGCTGCCGCGGCCGGACGGCCGGGAGTCGTGGGCTCACGCGGCGGCGACTATGCCGCGCTCGACCTGCGGAAGGGGCAGGTCGTGTGTGCGCATGCTCTCGAGGTAGGCGGGGAGCGCGTCGCGCAGCATCGCGATCGCCTCCTCCCGGGTGTCCCCCTCGGTCGCCAAGCCGGGCAGCTCGGGCACGTAGATCAGGAAGCCGCCATCGGACTGGCGCTCCAGCACATACTCGAACTCGCGCGGCTCGGACATCGACCAGAGGATAGGCCACCAGCGCCGCGCCTCCAAGCGGCCGGCCGCTCGTCGGCTCGACCTCACGGCGAGCCGACCGCGAGCCGCACACGGCTCGCGGTAACCGCAAAGGCGACGCAGACTAGATGCACGGTGTGCGGTGGTCACCGCTCGCCTCGTCTCGATCGGAGGCGGTCGTGCAGCTCCATCATCTCCACGAGTGGAACGTCGAGGCCGCGCTCCAGCTTGAGCAGGACGCGGAACGTCGGGTTGATCTCGCCGCGCTCGATCGCGCCGACGTAGTTGCGGTGGAGATCGGCACGGTGGCCGAGCTCCTCCTGGGAGAGGCCCTGCTGACCGCGAAGCCCGCGGACGGCGAGGCCGAGCGCGAGGTGCGCCGGGGACTGCTTTCGAGCGCGCGGCGCGCCGGATCGCCGGATGGCGATCACATCAGCGTCTGTCGTCCTGCACTCGATACGGTGTGCATGCATCGGAGATCACTCCTTCGGTGCCACGCCCCCGGACGTTCGCGCGTCGCGGGGGCACCCTCTTTGTACGGTTGGCGGGCCGCGTGCCCGCTGCAGCAAGACCGGGCCGCTTCGCCCGTGGCGTTCGACGGGACCATCGCGTCGACTCGGGTCACCGAGTCGGATGGGCGAGGTCGCGTCGGGTCTGTCCCATGAAGATCACCCTCCGTGGTTCGGGGCGCCGCTCCACTGTTCGCGCAGGCGAGCGGGCCGGTTGCCCACTTTCTTATGCCACAGTATGCCGTGTCTTGCGCAATGCATCAAGGATAGGAACCGTCTCGGACGTAGAAGACGCCGATGCCAGCTCGCCGCCCGCCTTCCCAGGTCGAGCGCGCCCGCGCCTTCGGCGAGCGCGTGCGATCGCTCCGCCGAGAGCGGAGAATCACGCAGCGCGAGCTGGCAGAGCGAATCCCGATCAGCGCAGGTCACCTCTCGCGGATCGAGACGGGCGACTACGGCCCGCCGTCGGACGAGGTCATCGAGCGCATCGCCGAGGTGCTTGCGGCCGATCGGATCGAGCTGCTCCGGCTCGCCGGGCGTGACCCAGGGAGACGCGGCCTGGAGGAGGAGATCCTGTCCGAGCTGCGGGAGATCCGGCGTGAGCTCACGCGGCTCGGTGACGTCTTGGAGATCAGAGACTCCACCAGTACCTGACCGCCAGAGCGAACGTCGCAACCGACGACGAACGTTCAAGCGGCTTCGACGCGACGCCGATAGCTTCGCTGCATGGCGGGAAGGTCGCAGACGGGGCAAAGGCTGCCTACATGGGGAGAGCTGCGCGCATTGGCGCTGAACGGCGTCAGGGCCGACATCGCCACCATCCTTCGCAAGGGAACGGGCATTTGCTTGACGCCGAGGGAGCCCGCGGCGGTCTCGCGAGACGCCAATCTGCTCACAGCCACGCTCAGCACGAAACCAACGGTGAGACTGCGAGACAAGCTCTTCTTCGTAATCGATGCCGACCTTAGAGGGCAGCCGTCAGCGCACCGGCATCCCGCGACATATGCTGGCTACAGAGCGAATCAGCTCCATCTTCGGCTCTCGGATGAGACACGGGCGGCGTTGCGCAATGTGCACAGCGTCCGCGTCTACTTCGTCGATGACATCAAGCTGAAGCTCAAGCGCGCGCTGGAGGATCTGCTCGAGAGAGCGCCGGCCGAGAAAGCCGTGACGCAGCTGTGGGATGCGAGTAGTCGCGCGATGCTGGACCCACTCCCGGAGCAGCCAACGGCGTTTCCCCTCCACGAGAGTCAGGAAGCCGCGCTGGCGGCGATGACGAGCCCCGGCGGATGGTTCGTCTGGGGGCCTCCCGGCACCGGGAAGACGACGGTCATCACTGAGGCCGTGCGGCGGATGCTCGCCGAGGACTACTCGATTCTCATTGCCTCGCACACCCACGTCGCGGTAGACAACGTGCTGGAGGGAGTCGCCGATCCCGCCACGGGCGTCGACTTCGAGTGCGGTGAGGTCATCCGGGCGGCAACCTCGCGGACTCGGGACAGAGTCTCCGCCGTTGTGCGAGAGCATGGCCACCTGCTCGTCGACGACGCGGCGGCCGTGCTCAACAAGACCGTCGAACGTCGAGAGGCGCTGCAACGGCGGCTCGATGACAATGCGGCCGACGCGGCTCGCGTGGAGCGCGACGCGCTCGACGAGGTACTGGTCGGTGCTGATGCCGCTGCGATCGAGCGAGCCCGCCACGCGGTCGCCGCTCGTGACGAGGTCGCTGAGTACGAGCGACAGCGCCGCACGATCGACGCGAGGATCAGTGACCTCGATCTGAAGATCGAGGCGTGTGCGAGAGCGGCTGCGGTCCTCGACGTCACGGAGTCGGAGCGAGTCGCCGTCGCGGATGACATCCAGCGCAGCGAATTCGCGCTCGCCGAGGCAGAGCGCGGGTGGAACGCGGCAGCGCAAGCGCTGGCCGGTGCGGATGCGGACCGGGACGCGATTGCCTCGCGGCTTGCTCTCGCGCAGGGCGCGCTTCGGGGACGGGCCGCTCGGATGCTTCCGCCCGTCCGACTCCATCGGGCACGTCGCGAGGCGGCACTGAAAGCCGAGTACGACGAGGTGAGCCGGACGATCGAGCAGTGTGCCGCCCTGCGTGATCAGGCTGCTCGCCATTTGGACCGCTCCAGAGACGCTGCCGAGGACGCATGCTCTCAGCAGGCGGCGTTGGAAGAGCGCGCGGAACATGCCGCGCGCGAGCGTGCAGAGGAGCGGCGACTGGCTGAGCTGCGGACGGAGCTTGTGCAACAGCGGGAGTACGTCGAGGAGGAGATTGAGGCGGCGACCGAGGTCGCCGCGAGGGTCCCTCCCGAGGTGGCCCAAGCCATCCTCGACGAGGCGCTGGACAAGGGCTGGCTCGAAGCGCTCGACAAGCTCGCCGGGGTCAGCGCGACGGTCGATCGGCTCGACGAGGAGCGCAGAAAGATGGAGTCTGAGCGCCAAGCGATCGAGGCCGAGGAGGCTGAGACACGGGCACGGCTGCTGCGCGAGGCAAGACTTGTGGGCTGCACGCTCTCCGCGTACAGCATGGACTCACAGTTGCGCGAGAGGTTCTTCGATGTCGTCATCCTCGACGAGGCGTCAAGCATCGAGGCGCCGGCGGTAGTCCTTGCCGGCTCGCGTGCGGAACGGACGTTTGCGGTGGTCGGCGACTTCCTCCAGAACGCCCCGATCTCTGAGACCGACGACGACCCCGATGCCCCCAAGCCGCAACCATGGCAGGAGACCGACATCTTCGCGCTCGCCGGCATCCACGATCACCGGTCAGCACAGGAGCACAGCCGCTGTGTTGCCCTAAGGAGCCAGCATCGCTTCCCGAGAATCATCGCCGACATCGTGAACGACTTCTGTTACGGCGGGCTGCTTGAGACCGCCACACGACCGAATGAGGATGACACGGGCGCGATCGTCACCATGATCAACACCTCAGGGCACTTTGAACAAGAGCTGATTTCCGACGACGGCTCATGGTGGAACAGACTCGGACTGGATCTCCTGAGGGCGATCGCGCAGCGCCCGGACCTCTGTGTCGGAACGAGCCTTGGCTTTATCACTCCCTACCGCGCTCAGGCAACGCGCGCAGGGCGTCTCCGGCTTCAGACGGCAGGCGGCGTTCCAGTCGAGTGTGGGACGGCGCACTCCTTCCAAGGACGCCAGTACGACACGGTCATCGTCGACCTCATGCAGGACAAGAGAACTCGTTGGGTCGGAAGGGCGGACCTGCACGGCACCGATCGCGCCATCTCAGCCGCGAAGCTGCTCAACGTCGCGCTCACGCGCACCAAGCGACGGCTCTACCTGATCGGAGACTGGGACTACATCCGGCGGAGCGAGGCGCCGGGGATGCGGGCGCTGGCGGCGTTGGAGAGCCAGCGTGGGTTCGCACAGCTGCCTGCCACACAGCTCATCAGTCGCAGCTGACACGAGTGCGGATGGTCGTCCCAAGGAGGGCCAAACACGAGGCAGACATCCGGTGCATCGCCTAGGCTCAACCGCTTCATGGGCGATCCCCACATGCGCATTGCCAATCACGAGTTGCGGGTAGCGGCTGGTGAGCTTCGGGCAGCAATTCGACGGCTTGATCCAGATCTGCTTCAAGAAGCTAATGCGACGGAGCCACGCCTGAGCTTGGATCGCGCAGCAGCGACTGCTGACTGGGTGGAGGGTCTGCTCGACATCGTCGATCCACTGCTTGTGGGTCCGGCGGCTCTCGATCCGATGGTGGCACCGCTCCGAGATGCAGCGCGCCATGTCGATCAGGTTCCGGGGAACGTCGCTGTCGTAGGAACCGTTGCGGCGCTTCTTGACCAGGTATTCGCGCAGGCAGGGCCGCTGGTGGTCGCGACGCCCGCCGTACGGGAAACCGCGAGTCAGGTCGCTAGAGGATTCGGAATCTCCCTCGGCCATCGCACGCGAGCTCTGACCGACGAGATCGCGACTGCGGAGCGAGAGCTTGCCGACCTCCGATCGGCGATTCAGCAGGCGAGAGAGGCTTCTGACGCGGAGGCTGCAACGCGCATATCCGAACTGACCGGTCGCTTGGAGGCGATTGGCGCTTCTGCGGATGGTCACGCACAGCGTGTGAGTTCACTGGTGGATCGCGTGGATGACGAGTTCGCCGCGGCTCAGAGAGCACGTGACGATGAGTTTCGCCAAGCTGAGTCGCAGCGAGCAGAACGCTTCGACGTTACGAGCGCTGCGGCTGAGGAGCGTGTCGAAACGCTTGTGGCGACGCTCGAAGCCGACGCAAGATCAGGCCTTGCGCGGGTGGAAACGGTCCGGGCCAAGGTAGATGACCTCTACGAGATCATCGCCAAAGAGGGAACGGCGGGAGCCTTCCATGATGAGGCCAAGGTTGAGCGAAGAGCGGCTAACACGTGGCGACGAGTCGCGGTCGTTCTCGGCTTGCTTGCCATCGCCACCGCCTTCCTTGGAGCGTTTGTAATACGGGTTTCGGACGAGAGCTGGCCGCACCTCGTTGCCAAGCTCGCCGTGACGGTCGGGATCGGCACGGTGGCTGCATACGCTGGGACCCAATCTGCACGTCACCGGCATCGCGAGGAAGCCGCCAAGCAGCTGGAGCTGGACTTGACGGCTATCGGACCGTTTCTCGAAGAGATCTCCGAAGAAGGCGGGAAGCGAGATGACGTGCGTGCCGAGTTCGTGCGACGGTGGATGGCGATCCGCACCGAGCCGACGAAGGTCGAATCAGAGAAGGTAGTAGGGGTGCCGGTCAAGGCCTTGATTGAGGCTCTTGTCCAGCAGAACGGCCGCTCTTAGGAATCGGGTCACGACTCCAACCCATGCGCCGCATTCATCGCTGCCACCGCCTCGGCGTCGAGCTTCGAATGCAGGTACCGGTTCGTCGTCGCGAGATCCGCGTGGCCGTAGAAGTCGCGGATCGTGACGAGGGAGACGCCGTTGCGGGCGAGGACGGAGCCGGCGGCGTGGCGGAGACCGTGAAGGCGGATGGGGCGGAGGCCGGCGGCCTCGGCGGCGCGCTTGTAGCGCCGGCGCAGTGCTGATCCGTCGAGGCGCTGGCCGAAGCGGTTGCAGAAGACGTAGTCGTCGGCCGACGTGAACTCCTCGCGCTGGCCCAGCCGGGCGAGCGCCTCAGCAGCTGGCCGCGCAACTGGCACGTCCCGCGAGCGGCCGCTCTTCGGCGCCTTCTCGATGTCGGCGCTCACAGCCTTCTCGACGGTCACGATCACGCCGGAGAGGTCGGGCAGGAAGCGGACGTGGCTCCAGCGCAGCGCGAGCAGCTCGCCGAGCCGCAGGCCCGAGTAGAACATCAGCGAAAACGCCGCTCCGTCCTGCTGGTCCTCGGCGGCGCGTACGGCCAGCTCCTCGGCGCCCTCGACGACCGGGCGTCTTCTGTAGTTCCGGATCGCTCGATGCGCGCCGCGCTCACACGCGCGCACGAGCGCCTCGATCTCGTGCCGCTCGTAGTGGTTGAGCGGCGCCGGCGGCGGCTGGTAGCGGCGGTCGGTCGCGCTCACCGGATTGACGGTCACGACGTCGCCGTAGGTGTCCGGGCGGATCGCGTAGTTGAAGATCGCGTGCAGCAGCGCGCGGTGCTTGTTCACGTTGCGACCCGACCGGCCGTCGGCGTCGAGGTCGCGCAGGAATCTCGACACGTCGCGCGTCGTGATCTCTCCGATCAGGCGATCGCCGAAGCGCTCCATGATCAGCCCGCGCGCGACGCCCGGGCCGCGCTTGTGCGGCTCGCCCGGCTCCTTGAGCATCGAGCGGTTGTCGCGCAGCGACGCCGGCGAGCCCCCCTTGACGTCACGCCGCCACGCCATCCACTCGTGCGCGACGCGGCGGAACGTCGGCGCCGCCTGCAGCTCGGCGGCCTTCGCTGCCTCCGCGAGTTCGCGCTCGACCTGCTCGACCATCTCGGCCGCCGCCACGTGCACCGTGCGCAGGTCGAGCCAGCCCGGCGGCGTGTGGCCGCGGCGCTTGCGCCATTCGCCGCTGCGCGCGTCGCGCTCGAGCCACGCCTGGCCGAGCCGGCGCTTGATCTGCCGCCCGCGCGAGTCGCGCCACTTCGCCTCGAAGTACGCGCCGTCGCCGGTCTTCGAGGGCGCGATGACGATGGCGGGCGCGACGGTCGACATGCCCGCAGGCTAGCGAGCGACCGGGCAGGGAGTACCACGAAAATGGACGGGAGTACCAGCCGAGCGAGGGAGTACCGCAGGGAGTACCAAACTCCTGATATCGCCGGTAAAAACGGACATCTGCGAACCTCAGAACTGCCCACAACACCGCCAATCAGACGCTCATCCGCGGCCTACGGAACCGAAGGTCAGAGGTTCGAATCCTCTGGGGCGCGCTGTTGGAAGCCCTGCTGCGGTGGGGCTTTCGGCGTTTTCGGGCATTCCGGTCCGGCTCGGGCTGGCAGGGAGCACCAGCAGGGAGTAGCGCATCGGGTCTCGGGCCGGGTGGGGTGCAGGTCGTCAGGTCGTCAGGTCGTGCCCGGTCGTAGGCCACCGGACGCTGGTCGCGCGCGCGGTCGGCGACAAGGGTGACGAGCCGCGCCGGAAGCGGACGATCGAGTGCCGTGACCTCGGGGACCGCGATCGCGTCGGTGAACGTGTCGGGGGCGAGGTCGGTGCGATCGTGGACGCGGTCGATGAGGGCCTGGCCGCCGCGCAGTCAACGCGCCATGGCCGACGGCGGATCTGCGTCAGTCGAGCGGGGGGTGCCAGTCGTCCTCGACGTGCGCGTCGAGGATCACGTGGGTGCGCGTGCCGACGACTTGGTCGGTCGCGCGCAGGCGATGGATGACGTTGGTCAGGTGCCCGAGGTCGGTGGCGTGCACGAGCGCGATCACGTCCTGGATGCCGGCGGTCGTGTAGACGGCGCTGACCTCGGGATGCCTGGCGGCGAGACGGCGCATGTCCGCCGGCGTGGTCCTGCCCGTGTAGCGCAGCTCGGCGAAGGCGGCGACGTTCCAGCCGAGCTTTCCGTAGTCGACGCGCGCGGAGTAGCCCGTGATGACGCCGGCGGCCTCGAGCCGCTCGATGCGGCGCTTGACCGCTGTCGGTGACAACGCCACCCGTTTTGCGATGTCCGACACCGCCCGCCGTCCGTCTTCTTGCAGCAGCGCAAGGATGCGAAGGTCGAGGACATCCGGTGTCGGAGTTTCGGTCATCGACCCCGATCGTAGTGGAAACACACATGAAAAAGCCATTTGATGACGGAATCCTGCGTCAATAGGGGCAAAGACGCTTGAAGGCTGGCGATGTCGGACCGGCGCTGGGAGCTTCCGCGTCGTGCCCGCCTCGCTTCAGCTCCCCGACGCCGAGCAGCTTGTGATCTGCCGCGACCGCGCGTCCGGGCTGGTCGCCGCGATCGCGGTGGACGACACGACGCTGGGGCCGGCGCTCGGCGGGATCCGGATGAAGGCGTATCCGTCCGAGGCCGAGGCGATCGCCGAATGTGGCCGGCTGGCCCGCGTCATGACGCTCAAGAACGCGCTCGCGGACACCGGCTTCGGCGGCGGCAAGGCTGTGATCGTCGAGTCCGCGGCGATCGTCGATCGCGGCGCGGCGCTGCGGGCGTTCGGCCGCTTCGTCGCTCGCACCGGCGTCTACGCGCCGGCGGCCGACCTCGGCACGTCGAGCGACGACGTGCGCATCGTCGCCTCCGCCGCCCCCGGCATGGTCGTCGACGACGTCGACACCGCGCAGGCCACCGCCGTCGGCGTGCACGCCGCGATCGCGTCCGCCGTGCGAGCCGCGGGGGTCGCGCGCAGTCTCGACGGCATCACCGTCGCCGTGCAGGGCGTCGGCCACGTGGGCGCGCGGCTGGCCCGGCTGCTCGTGGCGGACGGCGCGCGGGTCGTCGTCGCCGACGCCGACGAGCGGCGCGCGCAGGCCGTCGCCGCGAGCGTCGCGGGAGACGTCGTCGCGCCCGACGCGATCGTCACCACGGCGTGCGACGTGCTCGCGCCCTGCGCGCTCGCGCGCGTCATCGACGAGCGCACGGTCGAGTGCGTCCAGGCGCGCGTCGTCGCCGGTGCCGCCAACGACGTGCTCGCCCGCCCCGAGCTCGCCGAGCGGCTGGCCGAGCGCGGCGTGCACTACGTGCCGGACTTCCTCGCCAACGCCGGCGGCGTGATCCAGGTGCGCGCGCACCGCGACGAATGGTCCGAGGAGCGGCTCGCGGCGGCGCTGCGGGAGATCGGCGCGCGCACCGCCGCCGTGCTCGCCGAGGCCCGCGCCGGCGCCGAGCTGCCGCTGACGATCGCCATCCGCGCGGCACAGGCGCGTCTCGCGCGGCCGCCGCGTCCCGTCGAGGAGATCTCCGCATGACGCAGCTGCGGCAGATCGAGCTCGACGACCGCTACGCGGCCGCGCGGGGTCCGGCGCTGCTGACCGGCATCCAGGCGCTCGTGCGGCTGTTGCTCGAGCAGCGCCGGCTCGACGCGGCGCGCGGACTCGACACGGGCGCGTTCGTGAGCGGCTACCCGGGCTCGCCGCTGGGCGGGCTCGACCGCGAGCTGATGCGCGCCGAGCGCCACCTTGCGCCGCTGGGCGTCGTCTTCGAGCCCGGGCTCAACGAGGAGCTGGCGGCGACCGCCGTCGCGGGCACGCAGCTGATCGGAGAGCTGCCCGGACGCCGTCGCGACGGCGTGGTCGGCTGGTGGTATGGGAAGGCGCCGGGGCTCGACCGTGCCGCCGACGCGATTCGCCACGGCAACGTCAGCGGCACCGCGCACCTCGGCGGGGCGGTGGCGCTGATCGGCGACGACCCGCTGTGCAAGTCCTCCACGCTGCCGAGCTCGTGCGAGCTGATGGCCGAGAGCCTCGTGCTGCCGCTGTTGGCGCCTGCGAGCGTCGCCGACGTCGTGCGACTCGGGCTGCACGCGGTTGCGATGTCACGCCACGCCGGGCTGTGGACGGCGCTCAAGATCGTCTCCGACGTCGCCGACTCGACGGCCGCCGTGCAGCTCGAGGCGCTCGCGGAGGAGGTCCCGCCGCCCCCGCGCGAGGCCCGGGGCGCTCCGCCGATGCTGCTCGGGGCGAGCTCGGTCGCCGCCGAGCACGACCTGATGAGCGCCCGCCTCGCGCGCGCGCGCGACTACGGACGCGAGCAGCGGCTCAACCGCGTCGTCTTCGAGCCGGCGCAGCCGCGTGTCGCGCTGGTCGCGCCCGGCCCCGCGTTCGCGACCGTGCAGCGGGCGTTGGAGCAGCTGGGGCTCGCCGCCGACGACGCGCTCGGCGCAGTGGGCATCCGGCTGGTGCGGCTCGAGCTCGTCTGGCCGCTGCACCCCGACGACGCCGCCGCCTGGGCGGACGGCGTCGACGAGATCCTCGTCGTCGAGGACAAGCGGCCGTTCGTGGAGCGCCAGCTGCGCGACCTGCTCTACGACCGCGGTCCCGGCTCCGGCCCGCGCGTGCTTGGCAAGCACGACGAGCACGGTCGGCCGCTCGTGGCGATGGACGGCGCGGTCGATGCCGACGCGCTGGCTCGCGCGCTCGCACGACGCTGGCGCGCCCGGCTGCCCGACGTAGCACGGGAGCGACTGGACAAGCGCGCAGCACGCGCGCGCGCCGCGCCCACGCCGCTGCCGCTCGCGCGCACGCCGTTCTTCTGCTCGGGCTGCCCGCACAACCTCTCGACGAAGGCTCCCGAGGACCAGCTGATCGGCGCCGGCATCGGCTGCCACTCGCTCGTCGCCGTCGACCCGGCGGCGATGCGCGGACGGCTGTTGGGCGCGCCGCAGATGGGCGGCGAGGGTGCGCAGTGGATCGGCATGGCGCCCTTCACCGACGACGACCACTACATCCAGAACCTCGGCGACGGGACCTTCCACCACTCCGGCTCGCTCGCGATCCGCGCCGCGGTGGCGGCGGGCCTGCGGATCACCTATCGCCTGCTCTACAACGACGCGATCGCGATGACCGGCGGGCAGACGCCGCCGGGGCGCATCGGCGTCGTCGAGCTGACGCGCTGGCTGTTGCTCGAGGGCGTCGCGCGCGTGGTCGTCACCGCCGAGGACCCGCACGCCTTCGACGGGCGGTCGCTGCCGGCTGGCGTCGCAGTGCGCCACCGCGACGAGCTCCAGCAGGTGCAGGAGGAGCTGGGTCTGGTTGACGGCGTGACCGTCCTGATCCACACCGACCGCTGCGCGACCGAGGAGCGCCGTCTGCGTAAGCGCGGCAAGCTGCCCTCACCCGCCCAGCGCGTCTGGATCAACGAGCGCGTCTGCGAGGGCTGCGGCGACTGCGGGCGCAAATCGACCTGCCTGTCGGTCGTGCCGACCGACACCGAGCTGGGCCGCAAGACGCAGATCCACCAGTCCTCTTGCACGCAGGACCTCGCCTGCCTGGAGGGGGACTGCCCGTCGTTCCTGCTCGTCACGCCGGCCAAGGGCGAGCTGCCCAAGCCTGCCGCGCTGCCCGACGTGCCGGTCGGGCTGCCGGAGCCGACGCTCGTCGTCGACCCCGACGTCGCGCTGCTGATCCGGATGCCCGGCATCGGCGGCACCGGCGTGGTGACGGTGTCCCAGATCCTCCAGATGGCCGCGGTCCTGGAAGGGCGCTGGGCCTCGGGTCTCGACCAGACCGGGCTGGCCCAGAAGGGCGGCGCGGTGATCTCGGACGTGCGCATCGCACCCGTGCCGCTGGACGGCGCGCTGCGCGCGGCCGGCGGCGAGGTCGACCTGCTGCTCGGGCTCGACCTGCTCGGCGCCGTCACGCCGGACACGCTGCGCACGCTCGACCCCGAGCGCACGGTCGCGATCGTCAACGTCACGACGACTCCGACCGCCGCGATGGTCACCGACCCCGATGCGCCCGAGCTGCCGCTGCCGCAGCTCGTGGAGCGGGTCGAGCGCGCCACGCGCGCCGATCGCGCGCTGTGGATCGACGCCGGGCGCATTGCCGAGGCGCTGTTCGCCGACCACATGCCGACGAACATGATCATGCTCGGCGCCGCCTACCAGCACGGCTGCCTGCCGGTCGGGGTGGAGGCGATCGAGCAGGCGATCCGCCTCAACGGCGCGGCGGTCGAGGCCAACCTGTCGGCGTTCCGCTGGGGCCGCGCCGCCGCTGTCGACCGGGAGTCCGTCGCGCGGGCGCTCGCCGGCCGCGGACCGGACGCGCTCGCCGCTGCCGCGCCGCCCGCGCTGCCGGCCAAGCTCGCGGCCGCCGTCGGCGGCGCCGGCTTCGGGCCTGAGCTGGAGCGCATCGTCAGCATGCGCGCCGCCGATCTGTGCGGCTATGGCGGCGCGGGTGCTGCCGAGCGCTACGTCGCGGACGTCCGCGCCGTGGTCGAGGCCGAGCGCGCTGCGGTCCCCGGCGCCGCCCCGTCCGTCAGCCTCGCCTACGCCCGTGGGCTGCACAAGTTGACGGCGTACAAGGACGAGTACGAGGTCGCGCGGCTGCACCTGGATGCGCTCGAGCGCGCACGTCGCGAGGCGGTCTTTGGGCCGGGCGCGCGCACGCAGGTGCTGCTGCATCCGCCCACGCTGCGCGCCCTCGGGCTCAAGCGCAAGCTGCGGCTGGGCCGTGGCGCGCTGCCGCTGTTCCGGGTGCTGCGCGCGCTGCGCCCGCTGCGCGGCACGCCGCTGGACCCGTTCGGGCGCAGCGCGCTGCGACGGCTCGAGCGCGAGCTGGTGGGCGAGTACGGCGAGCTCGTCGAGCGGGCGCTGACGCACCTTCGCCCCGACACGCAGGCCGAGGTGGCCGCGATCGCGGCGCTGCCGGAGCTGGTGCGCGGCTACGAGGAGGTCAAGCTCGCGAGCGTCGAGCGCTACCGGCAGGCGGCGTCGCGTCAGCTCGCGCGGCTGGAGGGGGCGACGGCTCGCGGCTGAGGTTCGTGGCGCGCGAGCGTCTCGCGCGCCACGCGCTGGAGGGCGCGGAGGTAGTCGAGGTGCGCTTCCCAGCGCAGGTCGTCGGCGACGGCGCCGGCGAGCCGCGCGGTGTCGTCGTGCGCGTCAAGGAGCTCGTAGAGCAGCTCGACGAGCTGCGGATCGGGACGGTGGGGGAGTGCCGTCGTGAGCTCGGGTGGCATTGGAATATTCGTGAAGAGCTTGATGAATCTGAGTCCCGCGACCGATGACATGATCGCTGGCCTCCTTCAAGCATCCGACAAATGCTGGCATTGTCAAGAAAAGTCACCAGAGCAAGGTCTGAGAGAAAACTCGTTCAGGATTTGACAATATGATCGAGAGGTCGTAGTCTTGCGTCAGTCGCTCTAGGAGAGGTGAGAGATGAACCCGCCGTACGCCGACCGCACAACCTGGACCCCGCCCGCTCACGAGCACATCCGGCCGTTCATCTGGCGCGGCAAGGACATCGAGGCCGAGATCGCGCGCCTGCTCGACGCCGATCCCGTCGAAGGACGCCGCAGCGTCCGCGTCGCCCACGCGGAGACGGGTCCGGAGGCGGGCGCCTCGCCGGGCATCGGCGTCGTCGTTTCGGCCCTGCGCCCGGGCGAGGCCGACGTCCCGCACCGGCACACGTTCTCCGTCATCAACTTTATCCGCGAGGGGCACGGGCACTCGATCGTCGACGGACGCCGGTTCGACTGGGGCCCCGGCGACGTCTTCACCACGCCGGGCTGGGCCGAGCACCATCACCAAGCCGATCCCGACAGCCCGCCGGTCGTGCGCTTCTCCTTCACGGACCGGCCCCTCCTGGAGAAGCTCGGCGTGTCGTTCTACGGGGAGGCTTCGGGCGACGGCGAGCGCGGCCAGCCGATGCTCTCCGACGGCGATCCGACCGCGGCGCCGGCGCCTCCGGAGGGCATCAAGATCGACGAGAGCGGCGCGCAGCTCCTGACGTACAAGCAGATGATCGCGCCGAAGATCACCAGCAACGTCCCGATGATCTGGAAGTGGGAGCAGGTCCGCCCGGAGCTGTTCGCGATGGACAACGACTCGCCCGAGTACGCGGGCCGCCGCGTCGTCATGCTCTATCACCCTGCCACCGGCGTCTCGCAGGGCACGATCGCCACCCTCACCGCGATCCCCGGGATCATCGTCCCCGGCGAGGTCCACTCGATCCATCGGCACAGCTCCGTCGCGATCACCTACATGCGCAGCGGGCGAGGGCACAGCACCGTCGCCGGCGAGCGGTACGAGTGGGAGGCGGGCGACATGGTCATCACGCCGGCTTGGTCCACGCACGGCCATGCGAACGACGGCGACGAGACCGTGCTCGGGCTGACGGTCCACGACGTGCCGCTGCTCTACAACGCCGGCGCGCTCCTGTGGCAGGAGGTGCTCGACGAGGAGCTCGCCGTGCTCGGGAAGACCGGTTCCATGAGCGCCACGAGCGCCGACAGCTGATGCAGCCGTCCGCCCCCCGAGGATCGCTGACGCCGCTCGTCACCCCGTTCCGGGACGACGAGATCGACTACGACGCGTTCGCCCGCCTGATCGAGCATCAGGTGGCGGGCGGGAGTCACGGGATCACAGTCGCCGGGACGACCGGCGAGCCCGGCGTCCTCGCGCTCGACGAGCGCGAGCGGCTGCTCGAGCACGCGATCGAAACGGTCGCCGGCCGGCTGCCCGTGCTCGCCGGGACCGGCACCGCCGACCTGCGTTCGACGCTGCGACTGACGCGGCACGCCGAGCAGGCGGGTGCGACGGCGCTGCTCGTGGTGACCCCCTACTACCTCAAGCCCAGCCAGCACGGACTCGTCGACTACTTCACGCGCGTCGCCGAGGCGACGGCCCTGCCCGTGATCCTGTACGACATCCCGGGTCGCTCGGGCGTCGCGTTGTCGGTGGAGACGATCGCGACGCTCGCAGAGCTTCCGAACGTCGTCGGCGTCAAGGAGGCGCGCGCCGACCTCGAGCACGTCAGCCGCGTCATCGCGACCTGCGGCCCTGGGTTTGCGGTCTACTGCGGCGTGGAGACGCTCTGCTTCCCGATGCTCGCGCTCGGCGGCGCCGGCCACGTCAGCGCGACCGGCAACGTCGCCCCCCGCGAGATGGCCGAGATGGCGGAGGCCGCGTTCGCCGGCGACTGGCATCGGGCACGCACGTTGCATTACCGGCTGCTCGAGCTCAACGAGGTCGTCTTCGCCGACACCAACCCGGTGCCGATCAAGACGATGCTCGGGGAGATGGGGCTCATCGAGCCGGCGGTGCGCTCGCCGCTGGCGCCGCTGCTGCCCGAGACGAAGGATCGCGTGCTGGGCGCGCTCGAGCGCTTCCACGCGCATTCGCCCGCGACCACGGCCTCCTGACGGATCACGTCGTGAGCTGCGTGCGTACTGAGATCAACTGAGGAGAAGAGGAACGTCCCATGGCGATGGAGCACACCCAGCTGCTGCTGGTGAACAGATCTGCCGACGAGGTCTGGGAATGGATGAAGGACGCCCGCAACGTGATCGGGATGAACATCTTCCACGAGCGAGTGGAGTGGGACGAGCCGATCACAAGAGCCGGCGTGCGCGTTCCAGTGCCCCACAACTTCTTCGGCCTGCATCGTGAGCGCCGCGGCGTCACCGTCCGGGCCTACCGCAGATATCACGTGGGCTTCGGCGAGTACAAGCTCAAGGAGGAGAAGGGGATCGACGTCTTCCCGCACAGCCAGGAGCTCACGGTCGTGCCGGTCGACGACAAGCGGTCGATTCTCGTGAACCACATCCGCGGGGTCTACGTCTTCCCTGTGCCGAAGTTCTTCCGCGAGTACCTGTTCCGCAAGTACATCCCGAAGATCCTCCACGACGACAACTGCGTGTGTGCCGTGGGCGTCGGCGCGATGTCTCCGGACGAGATCAGAAAGCCGTTCGGGTTGATCCTGTGGCCGGCGATGGTCTTCTTCGGCGGCAAGTTCATCAAGCAGTCGACGCGCACGAGAATCATCGAGCAGGCGAAGAGCTACAAGCCCACCAGCAAGGTGGAGGCGGGGGCCGGCGCCGGCCCCGGCGCGTAGCGCCTGCCGGAGGAACAGCGCCATGGCATATGTCATCGCCGAGCCCTGCATCGGCAGGAAGGACGCCTCCTGCACGGCGGTCTGTCCGGTCGACTGCATCCATCCGACGCGCGACGAACCGGGCTTCGCCGAAGCCGAGATGCTCTACATCGATCCGAGCGAGTGCATCGACTGCGACGGGTGCGTTGAGGCCTGTCCGGTCGACGCGATCTTCGCCGACGATCAGTTGCCGGAGCAGTGGGCGGGCTACGCCGAGCGCAACGCGCAGTGGTTCGCCAACCAGGCGGGGTGACGGCAAGCGATGAAGATCGTCTGCTTCGACGAGCATCGGGTCGGCGTCCTCGCCGACGGGATCGTGCACGACGTCTCCGCGCTGCTGGACGAGCGCTGGCGCGGCACGCCGTACGCCCCGAACGAGCTGATCGCTCGCTGGGACGAGCTGTGCGAGGAGGTCGGCGACGTGGCGGCGTCGCCGGCCTCCGCCGTCGCCCTCAACGACGTGCGGCTGCTGGCGCCGGTGCCACGGCCGCGACAGCTGTTGGCCGCGCCCCTGAACTATCACCCCCACGTCGCGGAGATGGCCGTCTCCAGACACGCCCCCGACGCGTTCGCGACCGACCAGTCGCCGCTCAGCCTCGGCTTCTTCGTGAAGGCCTCCGGCTCGATCTGCGGCCCGCAGGACGCGATCGAGCTGCCGCCGCTCGAGGGTCGCGCGTTCCATCACGAGGTCGAGCTCGGCGTCGTGATCGGCAGAGCGGCGCGCGGCCTGCGACCGGAGCAGGTGCGCGAGCACGTCTTCGGGTACGTGTGCCTGCTCGACATCACGCTGCGGACGGAGGGCGCCCACCAGGAGGAGCGCCCGCTGCGCAAGTCGTTCGAGACCTTCACGCCGATCGGGCCGGCGATCACGACCGCCGACGAGGTTCCCGATCCCGGGTGCCTGGAGCTGCGCCTGTGGGTCAACGGCGAGCTGCGCCAGTCGGCGACGACCGCCGACCTGATCGTCGGCGTGGACGAGCTGATCGCCCAGGCGAGCAACGTGATGACGCTCCACCCCGGCGACGTCTACGCGACCGGCACGCCCGAGGGCGTCGGTCCGATCGTCCCAGGCGACGTCGTGCGCGCGACCGTCGAGGGCGTCGGCGAGCTGGAGCTGCCCGTGCGCCGACGGGACTGGTGAGGAGGGCAGGATGACGAGCCCTCCCGACAGCGGGCGCGCGAACATTGAGGCGCGCGCCGCGGCCCAGGCGTTCGACCTCTTCGCGCTGCCCGCCGACTACATCGACGCGCCGTGGCGCTACCACCGCCTCCTGCGCGACTTCGACCCGATCCACGCGAACGCCGACGGCTCGGTCCTGCTGACCCGCTACGCCGACGTGCGGACGGTGTGGCGCGACGTGAGCGCATCGGTCGACAAGACGGAGATGTTCCGCGCGAAGTTCGGCGAGGGACCGCTGCTTGAGCACCACACGACGGCGATGCTGTTCCGCGACCCGCCGGACCACGACCGGCTGCGGGCCGTCGTCAACCCGTTCTTCGCGCCGAAGCAGATCGCGCGCTTCCGCCTGTTCATCGAGCAGCTCGTCGACGGCCTGCTCGACGAGGTGCAAGAGCGCGGCAGCTTCGACTTCGTCAGAGACTTCGCCTCGCGCATCCCGATCGCGCTCATCACCCGCATCATGGGCGTGCCGCCCGAGGACGGCGAGCATCTGCGGGCGCTCGGCCTGCGTGTGCTGTTCCCGCTGAACCCGCGCGTGCCGGCGGAGGCGATCGCCTCTGGCCACGAGGCGGCCGCGGAGTTCGCGGCATACCTGGCCGAGCACGTCGAGCACGCACGCTCCAGGCGCGGCGCCGGCGAGCCGGAGAGCGTGCTCGAGGCGCTCGTCGCGTCCGAGGGCGACGGCGACGATCGCGTCAGCGAGTCGGAGATCGTCCAGATGTGCCTGCTCGTGCTCAACGGCGGCCACGAGACGACGACCAACCTGATGGCCGTCGGGATGAACGGGCTGCTGGATCATCCCGACCAGTTGCGGCTGCTGCGCGACGAGCCGGAGTCGCTGGGCGCCACGTTCGTCGAGGAGCTGATCCGCTACGTCTCGCCGCTGCAGCTGCAGGGGCGGCGGCTCACGCGCGACCTCGAACTGCCGAGCGGGGACCTGCGCGCGGGCACCGAGGTCGTCCTCTGCCAGGCGTCGGCGAACCGCGACGAGCGGGTCTTCTCCGATCCGGACCGGCTCGACCTGCGCCGCATGCCGAACGGGCACGTCGCCTTCGGCCTCGGGGTCCACGTCTGCATCGGGCGCCCGCTCGCGCGACTGGAGACGAGCATCGCGATGCCGAAGGTGGCGCGGCGGCTCGCCGGCATCGAGCGGACCGGCGATCCCGTCTTCAGCCCGAACGTCCGCTTCCGCGGCCTGACGTCGCTGCCGGTCGCCGTCCGACGATGAGCGCGCCGGGCTGCGTCATCGTCGGAGGCGGGCAGGCGGCCGTGCAGACGGCGCTCAGCCTGCGCCAGGCCGGCTTCCGCGACCCGATCGCGATCCTCTGCGGGGAGCCGGCGGCCCCGTACCAGCGCCCGCCGCTGAGCAAGGCGTATCTCGCCGGCGAGATCGACGCGGAGCGCCTCGCGTTCCGGCCGCGCGAGCTGTACGAGAAGCTCGGCGTCGACGTCCGCGAGGGCGCGATCGCCGCCGCGGTCGATCGTGCCGAGCGGCGCGTGGCGCTCGAGGACGGCACGAGCCTCCCGTACGACGCGCTCGTGCTCGCGACCGGTGCGCGCCCGCGACCGCTGGGGATCGCGGGCGAGGAGAGCGAGCGGGTGCACCGCCTTCGCACGCTCGCCGACGCGAAGGCGTTGCGGGGCCGCCTGCGCCTCGGCGGCCGGCTGGTGATCGTCGGCGGCGGCTACATCGGCCTCGAGGTCGCCGCGGTGGCGAGCAAGCGCGGCGTGCGGGCGACGATCGTCGAGGCGCTGCCGCGGCTGATGTCGCGCGTCACCGGCTCGGAGGTCGCCGCGTTCCTGACCGATGTGCATCGGGCTAACGGCGTCGAGATCCTGACCGGCGCGCAGGCGAGCGGGCTGGTGCGCGAGCCCGACGGCGGCGGCGTGCAGCTCGCGCTCGCCGACGGCCGCCGGGTCGTGGCTGACGACGTGATCGTGGCCGTCGGCGTCGTGCCGAACGTCGAGCTGGCGGCCGCGTGTGGGCTCGCGTGCGAGGACGGCATCGTCGTCGACGAGCACGGCCGCACGTCGGACCCGGCGATCTTCGCGGCCGGGGACTGCACCAGCCACCCGAGCGCGCTGCTCGGTCGGCGGCTGCGTCTGGAGTCGGTTCACAACGCGATCGAGCAGGGCAAGGCCGTCGCCCGCGCGGTCGTCGGCGATCTGAGCGAGCCGTATGTGCAGGCTCCGTGGTTCTGGTCCGACCAGTACGACCTGAAGCTCCAGACCGTCGGCCTGTGGAGCCGGGCCGACCGCACGGTCGTCCACGGCGACCCGGAGGCGCGCTCGTTCTCCGTCCTGTATCTCGACGACGACGGCGTGGTGGCGGTGGACGCCGTCAACGCGCCGCGCGAGTTCCTGCTCGCCCGCAAGCTGTTCGCCGAGCACGCGAGCGGGGCGATCCCGCTCGACGCGTGGTTCCACGCGCTCGGCGACGCCTCCCCGGCCGCCGCCGTCAACACCCCAGCCGACTAGAGGAATCCACCGTGCCCACGATCATCTACATCGACCATGCCGGGCAGCGTCGCGAGATCGACGTCGAGTCCGGCAAGACGATCATGGAGGGCGCCGTCGAAAACGGCGTTCCCGGGATCGACGCTGACTGCGGCGGCGTGTGCTCCTGCGCCACGTGTCACGTCTACGTCGAGTCCGGTGCGGAGCAGCTCCCGGAGCAGAGCGCGCTCGAGCGCGAGATGCTCGAGTTCGCCGTCGAGGTGCGCGAGACGAGCCGGCTCAGCTGCCGGCTTGCGGTCGACGAGCGGCACGAGGGGCTCGTCGTGCGCACCCCCGCCTCGCAGTTCTGAAGCGGCGCGCACCGCAGCTGGGGGACGGGCGGGGGCCGGAGGTGATCCGGCCCCGGCCATGCATCGTGAAGGTCGTCGCACTGCGACGACCCCCCGCGTCAGCCGCCGTCGCGTGCGGCGCGCTGGATCGCGAGCGCGACGGTCGGGCAGCGGCCGACGGCCTCCTCGACTTTGCTCCGCTCCGCCTCTGTGTACACGCCGTCGTTGGCCATCGAGACCGTGCCGGTGTCATCGAGCTCGAAGAACGGCGTGATCTGGTGGCAGATTGCGGTGCCGACGCACTGGGCGCGGTCCGCGACGACTCGCCCGGCGACGCTGGGCGCCTTGCTCATGTGATGCTCCCTCGTGTCGGTTGCCGCCGCGCGGTCAGGCGGCGTCGTGGCATTCTACCGGCTCCGGGAGAGATCGTCTAGCGTTTGACGACCTGCTCGAGGTAGGGCCTCGGGGGTTAGCTGATCAGCTGGAGGAGGCGCCGCAGCTCGTCGCGGTCGCGCTTGCTGAGGCCGCTGAGGACCTCCTCCATCGCGTCGCGAGCGATCGGAACGAGCTCCTCCAGCAGCGAGCGCCCGCGCTTTGTGAGGTGGACCCGGATGCGCCGGCCGTCGGTCGGCTCGACCTCGCGCGTGACGAGTCGCTGGTCCTCGAGGCGGCCGAGCACCCAGCTGACGTTCGCCTTCGTGACGCGAATCTCCTGGCCCAGCGAGGCCAAGCTGACCGGACCGCCGTCGGCGATCAGGACGGAGATCAGCGTTTGCAGCGCCACCGGCGTGAGGTCGTAGTCCTTGATGCGCTCGGTCAGCTTGCGGTGCAGGATGACGTCGGCGCGGTCGATCGCGACCGTCACCGCGATCGCGTCGACGTCCACGGCCGGGAAGTGCCGCTGGAGCGCCGCCATGCGGAGACGGTCGCTGCTCGGATCGGGCGTCATGGTGCGCAGCCTACCGTTGCCGGAGGCGGATCGTCTCATACTCGACGACCTCGCTCGATCCCGCGCATCTGTCTCAAACGCGGTCGCGCAGGCGATGGCTGCGCCCGAAGAACGCCACGACGATCAGGATCACGAGCCCGAACACGACCCGCTGGTCGGCGGCCGACAGGCCGTTGCCGACGAGGATCGTGCTGAGCTCCGTGAGGATCAGCGCTCCCAGCACGGTGCTCCAGTAGCTGCCGCGCGCGCCGAATGTCGTGCCGCCCACGATCACCGCGGCGAGGCTCTGGAACAGGTACGGATCGCCGAGGTTCACGTCGCCCGTCCCGCTGAAGCCCGCGAGCAGCGCGCCGACGAGCGCCGACATCGTCGCGCTGACGGCGTAGACGGCGGCCCAGACGGTCCGCGTCGGCACGAGCGCGAGCTCGGCGCTGCGGAGGCTGGAGCCGGTCGCGTAGAGCAGCCGGCCCGCGCGCGTGCGTGCGAGGACGATCCCGACCACGCACGCAAGCGCGATCCAGGCGGCGGCGACGCGCGGGATCCCGAGGCCGAAGGTCGTGCTGACGGGGGCGGTGAAGTCGACAAGTGCCTGCGGGGCCGACGCGGTCGCGGCGCCGTCGGACCACACGATCGTCGCGCCGCCGACGATCGCGCCCATCGCGAGGGTGAAGACGAGCGGCTGAATCCGGAGGCGATGGCAGATCGAGCCGCTCGTCGCGCCGAGCGCCGCCGCCGGCAGTGCGATCGCCACGAGCACCGCGGCAAGCGGCCAGCCGTGCTCGTGGAGCTTCGCGGTCGCGACGGCGCCGGCGAGGATGAAGCCGGGGATCGAGAGGTCGAGCCCGCCGAGCAGCACGGCGCCCGTCTGCCCCAGCGACGCGAGCCCCAGCAGCGCCGCCAGCACGAGCAGCGTGCTGAGCGACGACGGCGTCGTGAAGTCGACGATCGTCGCGGCGCCAACGAGGTACAGGGCGACGACGGCGAGCAGCTGCAGCAGGGGCACGCGCGCCTGCAGACGGCCGAGTCCGCGCAGCACGCTCACGCCCGGCTCCGTCGCGGCCGCGCGCCGACCTGCGCGCTGAGGATCGCCCCGCTCGCGAGCAGCGCGCCGTAGATCAGCTGCAGCCAGGTGCTGGTGACGTCGAGCGCGCCCAGCAGCGTCTGCAGCAGATAGATCGACGCGGCGCCGAGGAAGGAGCCCAGCAGGCCGCCACGCCCGCCGCCCAGCGGCGTGCCGCCGAGCGACACCGCGGCGAGCGCGATCAGCGTGTAGCGCAGACCGACGTCCGGGCTGGCCGCCTGCACGAGCGCGGTCAGGGCGATGCCCGCCGTCGCCGCGAACACGCCGCCGAGCGCGTATGCGGCGATGCGCACCCGGTGCACGCGGACGCCCGCGGTCAGCGCCGCGATGTCGTCGCCGCCGACGAGGTAGAGCGTCCGGACGAACGGCGTCCGCCGCAGGCCAAGCCAGACGGCCGCCGGGATCACGAGCAGCAGGAGCGCGCCGGGAACCGGGCCGAGCGAGTGCGCGAGATGTGTCGTGAAATTCGGCGGTGCGCTCGTCGGCTGGTCGCCGATCGCCTCCGCGAGGCCGCTGAAGACGAACAGCATGCACAGCGTCGCGAGCACCGGCTGGAAGCGCAGGACCGTCGCGAGCGTGCCGTTGAGCGCGCCCGCGGCCGCGCCGAGCAGCAGCACGAGCGGGACGGCCACGGCTGCACTGCCGAGGCGCGACGGCAGCAGCCACACCACGAGCACGACGTTCGCGAGGCTCATCAACGGGCCGACCGAGATGTCGAGGCCGCCGCCGCCGCTCAGGATCGCGGGCGTGCTGGCGAGCGCCACCAGCGCAAACGGCGTCATCGCCGCCAGCTCCTCGGGCCAGTTCGACGGCCGTCCGAACGACGGCTCCGCGATCACGTTCGCGGCCAGCAGCGCGAGCCCCAGCACGAGCGCGAACGCGTACGGCCGGGCGAGGAGGCGTCTGGTCACGAGCCGCTCCCATCGAAGTAGGCGCTGACGAGGCGCTGGCGCCCGAGCGACTCGCCGGCGAGCGTCGCCCCGAGCGTCCCGTCGCGGAACACGAGCACGCGATCCATCAGCTCCACCAGCTCGTCGACCTCGGTCGAGAGCATCACGACGGCCAGCCCGTCGTCCGCGAGCTCGGTCAGCACGCGGTACAGGTCGCGCTTCGCCGCCAAGTCGATGCCGCGCGTCGGGTCGTTCAGCAGCAGGATCCGCGGGCGTGTCGCGAGCCAACGGGCGAGCAGCACCTTCTGCTGGTTGCCGCCGCTGAGCGAGGTAATCGGCGCCTCAGCGCCGGCGAGCCGGATCGACAGCCGTTCGACGAACGCCGCAAGGCGCGCGGCGGTGCGGCGCGCGCGGAAGCAGCCGAGGCGTCCGTCGAGGCCGAGCGTCGGCAAGCCGAAGTTCTCGCGCACGGACAGCGTCGGGAAGATCGCTTCCGTCTTGCGCTCCCGCGGCAGGTAGGCGATGCCGTGACGGGCCGCCTCGCGTGGTCCGGCGATGCCGGCAGTGCCGCCGTCGTCTTGCTCGACCGTCACCGCGCCGCGCGCGGGCGCCAGGCCGCACAGTGCCTTGATGAAGTCGTCCTGGCCGTGGCCCTCCAGCCCGGCCAGCCCGAGCAGCTCGCCGGCCCGGACGTCGACGTCGAACGGCGCGCAGCCGGGCCGCAGCGCGATCGAGCGCGCACGCAGCACCACGCGTCCCGGAGCCGGCCGTCCGCTCCCGGCGGCGGGGCGCTCGACGAGGTGGCCGGAGCCGGTCATGTGGCGCACCAGCACGTCGGTGCTCGCTTCCTCGCGCGCGAGCGACGCGACCGTCTCGCCCGAGCGCAGGACCGTGACGCGATCGGCGATCGCCGCGACCTCGTCCATGCGGTGCGAGATGAAGAGGACCCCCATGCCGTCGGCGACGGCGCTGCTCAGGAGGGCGAAGAGGCGGTCGCGCGTGGCCACGTCGAGGGCGGAGGTCGCCTCGTCGAGCACGAGGATGCGCGGGCGGCGCACGAGCGCGCGGGCGATGCAGCAGGCCTGTCGTTCGCTCAGCGACAGCGTTTCGGCTGGTGCGTCGAGGTTCGGCGGCGAGCCGAGCAGCGCGGTGAGCGTCGCGGTCGCCTCGGCGCGCTTGACGGTTGTGGGGATGCGCTCGCGCAGCAGCCCGTCCGCACCGAGCCAGACGTTGTCGAGGACCGACCGCGGCGGGACGACCAGCACCTCCTGGTACACGATCGCGATGCCCGCCGCGTGCGTGGTGTGGGGGGCGAGGCGCGTGGACAGGTCCGCGCCGTCGACCCGGATCTCGCCGGCATCGGCGCGGTGGACCCCGCCGAGCAGCTTGACGAGCGTGCTCTTGCCGGAGCCGTTCTCGCCGACGAGGGCTACGACCTCGCCGGCGAGCAGCTCGAACGTCGCGGCGCGCACCGCCCGCGTGGCGCCGAAGGCCTTCGCGACGTCGCGCACCTGGAGCAGCGGCGCGGCGTTCGTCGGGCTCGGCGTCACGTCGTGAGCGGGCGGTGTGGCCGCGGCGTGGATCACTTCACCGGCTGCCCGTGTGTGAACAGGCCGTTGAGGTAGTCCTCCGACAGGAACGCGTCACGGGGGCCCTCGGCGCTCGTCGCGTCGGTCAGCGGCAACCCCGACTTCGCCCACTGGCTCAGGTTCGCGTCGGTGATGAGCGGGACCGGCGGCAGCAGCTTGTTGAGCCGCGGCCCCTGCCCGGCGAGCGTGCGCAGCGCGACGCTGACGGTCGCGGCCGCGAGCGCAGCGGGACCCTGACCGGCGCCCGTGCTGTGGTAGTCCGCACGGTGGCCCAGCCAGTACGAGAGCGAGCCGCTCGTCGCGGCGAGGTCGCTCACGACCGGCATCGCACGGCCCGTCGACTGGAAGGCGCTCATGACACCGCCGGCCATCGTGCCGGCCTGCTGGACGGCGTCGATCCGACCCGGGTGCGTCGCGAGGAACTTGAGCGTCTCGGACTTCGCGATCGCGTTCGTGTACTGGCCGACGACCTCGCCGGCGAGCTTGACGCCCGGGCAGCGAGCAAGGACGTCTCTCGTGGCCTTCAGCTCGAGGATGTCCGTCGGCACGGTCGGGTAGCCGTGGACGAACAGCAGGCGGCCCTTGCCGCCGATCTGGCGGACGAGCATCGACGCCGTCCGGGCGCCTTGCAGATAGGCGTTGTTGTTGACGCCGATCGCATACGGCGACTCCACGAGCGAGAGGAACGAGACGACCGGGATGCCCGCCTTTCCGGCTTGCTCGACGGCCGCTCTCACGACGTCCGGCTGGATCGGCTCGAGCAGGATCAGGTCGGGCCGTTGCCGGATCGCCTGCGCCATCTGCTGGAGGCTCTGGGGGATGTCCATCCCCTGCGTCTGGAAGACGCGGACGTCGCCGATCATCGGGCTCGCGGCGAGTCCCTGCTTGAGGCCGGCCAGCAGCTTGACCTGCAAGTCGTTCACGGCGCCGACCATCACGATCGCGACCGAGTAGGGGCCGGGGTGGCTGGGCTTCCAGTTGATCCAGGCGCTCTTCTGGACGATCGGCTCGCCCCGGTAGGCGTCCTGGTAGCGCTGGGGGAGCCGCGCGAGCTCGCCGCCGACGTCCTGGCCGCGGGGCGGCGTGAAGCTCCCGCAGCCCGTGGCGGGAGCGGCGGCGGCGACCGCTCCGTCGGTGCTTCTTCCGCTGCTTGACGACGACGTGTTTCCACAGGCGCCCAGGCCGAGCGCTGCCACTGCGAGCAGCGCGACCGGCATGGAGATCCCGCGACGCGTGATCCTCATCTGATGGTCCTCTCTCCTCGGAAGGGGGGTCGCCCGCTCGGTGCGGCCGAGCCGGGCTGCGGCAGGTGTACCAGATCGTCAATTCCTTGACAAGACATTTCATAAAGGACTTGACAATCCTGTGGACGGCGGCCTACCGTCGGCCGATGGTGCGCGTGCTCGTGATCGCCGCCACCCGCGGTGGCGCCGCCCGGGGCCTGGGCTCCGCCGTCGCGTCGTCCCCATGCGCGTATGTGACGCTCGTGCTTGCGGTGCCGCGCGTCAGCCCGCTGGTGTCGCTGGCCAACATCTGCCCGGTGCCGTTGCAGGAGCAGGCGGTCCGGGCCGCTCTCCGCTGGGCGAGCGAAGCTACGGCGGCACATACGGCGCGCGGCGTCGTGCGCCATGCCGTCCGCGTGGGCGGATGGGCCGAGGCGATGCGGGCTGAACTGCGGTGCGGTGACTACGACGCCGTGATCGTCTCGCTCGACGGCGGCATGCGCTTCGTCCATCGGTGGCGCTCCTGGCGCCTTGCGCGTCTGCGCCGGCGGGGCGTGCCGGTCCTCGCCGTGCTGCCCGCAGGGCTTCGCGCCAGTAGATCGTCAACTACTTGACGAACTGCTACGCTGCCGGCGTGCGCGTCGTCGAGGAGGTCCCCAAGCAGCTGTTCGTCGACGGTGAATGGGTCGACGGCGCGTGCGGGGAGGTCGCGGTCGAGGACCCCGCCACCGGACAGGTGTTGTGCGCGGTCGCCGACGCGTCGCCCGAGCAGGCGATGGACGCGCTCGCGGCAGCGCACGACGCGTTCGACGCGTTTCGGCGGTGGGCTCCCCGGGCACGCGGCGACGTCCTGCGCCGCGCGTACGAGCTGACCGTCGAGCGCACCGAGGAGCTCGCGCTCCTGATGACGCTGGAGATGGGCAAGCCGCTGGCCGAGTCGCGCGCGGAGGTCGCCTACGCGGCGAGCTTCCTGCGCTGGTACGCCGAGGAGGCTGTGCGCGTCTGCGGCCGCTTTGGGAGCGACGAGGCGGGCAGCGGGCGGATGCTCACGATGCGTCAGCCGATCGGGCCGTGCGTCTTCATCACGCCCTGGAACTTCCCGCTCGCGATGGGCACGCGCAAGCTCGCGCCCGCGCTCGCCGCCGGCTGCACGTGCGTCGTCAAGCCCGCCCGGCAGGCGCCGCTGTCGATGCTCGCGCTCGCCGCGATCCTCGAGCGGGCGGGGCTCCCGGGCGGGGTCGTGAACGTCGTCACGGCGTCCGCGAGTGGGGCCGTCATGGCGCCGCTGATCAAGGACTCGCGCACCCGCAAGCTGTCGTTCACCGGATCGACGGAGGTCGGCAAGCGGCTGCTCGAGCAGTCTGCCGAGCAGGTGCTCAAGGTCTCCGTTGAGCTCGGGGGCAACGCACCGTTCCTCGTCTTCGAGGACGCCGACCTCGACGCGGCCGTCGACGGCGCGATGGCCGCCAAGATGCGCAACGGCGGCGAGGCCTGCACCGCCGCCAACCGCTTCCTCGTCCACGCGTCCGTCGCCCCCGACTTCGCGCGGCGGCTGGCGGATCGCATGGGCGCGCTGCGGGTCGGGCACGGGTCCGAGCCCGGCGTCGACGTCGGGCCGTTGATCGACGAGCACCAGCGCGCCGTCGTCGAGGGGCTCGTGGCCGACGCCGTCGAGCGGGGCGCCCGCATCGCCGTCGGCGGTCGGCGCGTGGACCGCCCCGGCTACTTCTACGCGCCCACGGTCCTGCTCGACGTGCCCGCCGCCGCGCGCGTGCTCGCCGAGGAGATCTTCGGCCCCGTCGCTCCGATCCGCACGTTCGCCGACGAGCGGGAGGCGGTGCGGGCGGCCAACGACACGGAATACGGGCTCGTCGCCTACGTGTACACGCGCGACCTCGCGCGCGCGTTCCGCGTCGCCGAAGCGCTCGAGACCGGGATGGTCGGCCTGAACCGGGGCGTCGTGTCCAACGCCGGCGCGCCGTTCGGAGGCGTCAAGCAGTCCGGGTTCGGTCGCGAGGGCGGCCCCGAGGGCATGGACGAGTACCTCGAGACGAAGTACGTAGCGATCGGACTCGACGCATGAGCGCGGCGGCCGGTCCGCTCGCGGGGCTGCGGGTGATCGAGCTCGGCTCGATCATCGCCGGGCCGTTCGCCGGGCGGATGCTCGCCGACCTCGGCGCCGAGGTGATCAAGGTCGAGTCGCCGAGCCGGCCCGATCCGATGCGCGAGTGGGGGCAGGGCCGGCATCGCGGCCGCAAGTTGTGGTGGCCGGTGATCTCGCGCAACAAGAAGCTCGTCGCGATCGACCTCGCCGGCCCGGCAGGCCGCGAGCAGCTGCTCGGCCTCCTGCGCGATGCGGACGCCGTCGTCGAGAACTTCCGGCCCGGGACGCTGGAGAAGTGGCGGCTCGGCTACGACGAGCTGCGACGCGTCAACCCGTCGCTGATCCTCGTGCGCGTCTCCGGCTACGGCCAGAGCGGTCCCTACGCGTCGCGGCCGGGGTTCGCCGCGGCCGCCGAGGCGCTGTCCGGGCTGCGGTACGTGAACGGCCATCCCGGAGAGGTGCCGCCGCGCACCGGCATCTCGCTCGGCGACAGCCTCGCAAGCCTGTTCGCCGTGCAGGGCCTGCTGGCGGCGCTGTACCGCCGTGGGGCGGACGGGCCGGGCGAGGTGGTCGACGTCTCGATCCTCGAGTCGTGCCTGGCGCTCACCGAGAGCATGGCGCCGGAGTTCGACCTGCTCGGCGCCGTCCGCCAGCCGTCCGGCGCCCGGCTGGAGGGGAACGCGCCGTCGAACGTGTTCCGCTCGCGCGACGACCGCCTGGTCGTCATCGCCGCCAACCACGACGCGCTCTTTCGGCGCCTGTGCGAGGCGATGGGGCGCGAGGAGCTCGCGCGCGACCCGCGCTTCGCGACCCACGACGGGCGCGGGCGCCACCAGGAGGTGCTTGAGGCCGAGATCCAGGCGTGGGCTGCGGGCCTGACGGCGGCGGAGATCGACGCGGCGCTCGCCGACTCCGGCGTCGTCTGCGCACCCGTCTCGACGATCGCGGACGTCTTCGCCGATCCGCACGTCCAGGCGCGCGGGATGCTCGTCTCTCACCACGACCCCGAGCTGGGCGAGTTCCGCGCGCCCGGCGCCTTCCCGCGCTTCTCGGGCGGGAGCGGGACGGTGCGGTGGAGCGGCAGATGGCCGCTCGGCGCCGACGACGCGGAGCTGCTCGGAGCGAACGGAGACGCGTGACCGCGATCGAGCTGGTCGACGTCGGGCCGCGGGACGGCCTCCAGAGCGCCGCCGTGCGGCTGACGCCGGCGCAGCGCGCCGAGCTCGTGCGCGGGCTGCTCGCGGCGGGGCTTCCGCGCGTGGAAGCCGTCAGCTTCGTGCACCCGGGCCGCGTGCCGCAGATGGCCGGTGCCGAGGACGTGATCGGCGCGCTCACGCCGGAGGAGCGGCGGCGCTGCTGTGCACTCGTGCTCAACGAGCGCGGCTACGAGCGCTTCGCCGCGGCCCCGCTCGGCGGCCTGCGCTTCACCGTCGCGGTCTCGGACGACTTCCAACGGCGCAACGCCGGCATGACGCGCGCCGAGGGCATGCGACAGGGTGCGAGCGTGATCGCCCGCGCCGCGGCCGACGGCGTCCCCGCCGGCGCCGCGCTCGCGACGAGCTTCGGCTGTCCGTTCGCCGGCGCAGTCGACGTGGGCGAGGTCGTCGAGGTCGCCGCGGAGCTGGTCGCGGCCGGCGCGAGCGAGATCGTCTTCGCGGACACGATCGGCGTCGCCGTGCCGCGGCAGGTCCGGCGGCTGATGATCGCCGCCGCCGGTCTCGGTGTTCCGCTCGGGATCCATGCGCACAACACGCGCAACGGCGGCTACGCCTGCACGCTGACGGCAGTCGAGCACGGCGCGTCGATCGTCGACGCGTCGCTCGGCGGCCTCGGCGGATGCCCGTTCGCACCGGGCGCTTCGGGCAACGTCGCGACCGAGGATCTGCTCTACCTGTTCGAGGGCGAGGGCGTCGCCACCGGCGTCGATGGGGATGCGCTGCTGCGCCTCGGCCGCTGGCTGGAGGGGCTTGGGCTGACGCTCGACTCCGCCCAGCAGCGGGTCGGCGGCACGCCGACCCGGCCCGCCTGCTGACCGCCGCGTCCTAGTAGGGATTGGCGAAACCCCCGCGGCGTCTGGCGGCGCCGGACGCTTCGCGGATGCGTCGTCCTCGGTCGGCGCAATAGCGCTGCTATTGCCGCCTCCCTGCGTCCTCGCCCCGCTCGGTCCGGCATCCGCCAGCCGCGCACGCGGGTTCCGCCAATCCCTACTGCGCCGTCGCGGCGGTGGCCGCGCCGGGGCGCGGCATGTCGAGCCAGTCCGTCGTGCGGCACCAGCGCGGGCCGCCGAGACGGCCGACGAGCCCCAGCGCGAGCGGGTCGGGCCGGCCGTCGGCGTCGAGCATCCCGTCACGCACGTGGCAGCGCGTGACGCGTGCGACCACGAGCGCGTTCGTGCGCTCGCCGCGGTGGGCGAGGTCGACGATCTGCAGCACCTTGCACTCGAACGACGCCGGTGCTTCGGCGACGATCGGCGGGGCGACGTCGATCGACGGACGCGGTGTCACGCCCGCGAGCAGCCACTCATCCTGCTCCGGGCCGACCTCGGCCGATGTCGCGTTCGCGGCGTTGGCCAGCTGCTCGGAGATCAGGCTCACGGCCAGCTCGCCCGTCGCGCGGACGTTCGCGAGCGTGTCCTTGTCGGCGCAGCGGGCGGGGTCCGCGGGCAGCGGGCGGCTGCCGGGGGCGACGACGATCGTCGGCGGCGCCGGCGAGAACAGGTTGAAGAAGGAGAAGGGGGCGAGGTTCCGCCGGCCGTCGGGCGACTGCGTCGAGACCCAGGCGATCGGCCGTGGGTAGATGAGGCCCTCCAGCAGGCGGGCGCGATCGCGCAGGCCCATCTCGGTGAGGTCGAACGTCTGCATGCACGCAGCATAGCCAAGTCGTCAAGTGCTTGACGATATCCGCGACGGGCGCGCTCGCGCCGTGGCATGATGGCGGCCATGAGCACCCGCGTGTCGAGCGACGAAGAGCGCGTCCGGGCGCTCGAGCAGCGCTACCCGGACGAGAACTTCGAAGCGATCGACGTGACGATCGCGCTCGGGCGCGCCGCGGCGACGATCGAGCGGCTGCTCGCGCAGCGAATCGACGAGTACGAGCTGACGCCCGTCAGCCTCCAGCTGCTCATCTCCGTGATGCTGCTGGACGGCGGCCCGACCGACCTCACGACGCTGGGCGAGCAGATCCGCGTCACAAAGGCCAACGTGAGCCTCCTGCTGGCGCGCCTGGAGCGACAGAGACTCGTCAAGCGCGAGATCGAGCCCGCCGACGGGCGCCGCATCCGCGTCGGGCTCACGCGCCGGGGGAGATCGCTGCTCGACGAGTTGGTCCCGCTCGCGCGCGACACGATGGAGGAGGGCCTGCGGCCGCTCTCCAAGCGCGATCGCAGCGAGCTGCGCCGGATCGCCCGCCGGATCGGGTAGCGCTACGCGTCGGTCGCGACGATGGGCGTTCGCAGCGTCCCGAGCTGCGGAGAGTCGATAACGACGACGTCGCCGGGCCGCAGGAACGCCGGCGGCCGGCGGGCGAGCCCCACCCCGGCCGGCGTGCCGGTCAGCACGACGTCGCCGGGCTCGAGCGGGATCGCCCGCGAGTACGACGCGACGATCTCGGCGAACGTGTGGATCATCGTCGCGCTGCTCGCGGACTGCCGCGGCTCGCCGTTGACCTCCACCGTGAACGAGACGTTGCCGAGGTCGAGCTCGTCGGTCGTCACGAGCCACGGCCCGAGCGGGCAGAAGCCACGTCCGCCCTTCGCGAGCGTGACGTGCGACAGCGGGGCGTCGCGCGCGCTGACGTCGTTCGCGAGCATCAGGCCTGCGATCGCTTCGTGCGCTCGCTCCGTCGGGAGGTCGCGTGCCGGAGCTCCGATCACCAGCGCGATCTCGCCCTCGTAGTCGACGCAGGCGTCCGCGGGAGCGAGCGCAAGCGGGACCTCGGGCCCCTGCGCGCTGCCGGGCAGCTTGAGGAACGCCGACGGCGCCTCGGGCGTGCGCTCGGTGTGCAGCTCACCGAGATGGTCGCGGTAGTTGCCGCCGGTGCCAAGGATCCGCGGGGGCTCGAACGGGATGCCCAGGCGCACCTCTCTCAGCGGGATCCCGCCGAGCTGAGCAGCGTCGAGCCAGCGGAGGCGGTCGCGGAAGCGCGGCCAGTGCAGCACGATCTCCGTGAGGTCGGCGGGCAGCAACGGATCGAGTCGACTGAGCGGGACGACGCGATTCCCCACCACCATGGCGGCCGTCGCATTGCTGCCCTCCAGCAGGGACACGAGCCGCATCAGGCGGGTCCCTCCGCGACGACACGCGCGGACACGGTCCCGAGCCCTTCGATCTCGCCCTCGACGAGGCAGCCCGGAGCGATCCACGGGCCGTCCGTGTCCGCCGGACGTCCGGCCGGGGACCCGGTCAGCACGATGTCGCCGGCGCGCAGCGCACAACGCCGCGCGATCGCGGCGACGAGCTCATGCGGCGTGGCGATCATGCGGGCGGTGGAGGAGTCCTGCCGCGTTGCGCCGTCCGTGGTCAGCCGCAGCCGCAGGCCCCGGGACGGATCGAGCTCGTCCGCGGCGACGATCTGCGAGATCACCTTGTGGGTGGGGAACGAGCGCGCAAGATAGGTCTGCGTCTGCGGCACATCGAGGCGCAGGAAGTCGAGCACGGCGGCCCAGCCGGCGATGCGCGGCGGCGGGCCGTCGCCGACGATCGCCGCGAGCGAGACGCCCACGTCGAGCCGGTCGCAGCCGCGCGGGCACAGCACGTCCGCGCCCGTGGACGCGAGCGCGCGCGGGTCGGCCGCGACGATCAGCACGTCCTCGATCGGCGCGCCGGTCAGGTACGGACGCAGCACCGCCGGGCGTTGGAGCGCCAGGCCCGCGCGCCGCGCCCGCGGCTGGTCGCCGAAGTTGTCGTCGACGCAGAAGAGCGCAGCGGGAAGCGGCAGGGGAGCGGGGCCCATCGCGGCGCTACCTCGCGACCGCTCGCCGCCAGGACAGCTCGGCGAGCGTCACGTCGGAGAGCCCCAAACCGAGCGACTTGAAGACGGTCAGGCCGGCGGGCGCTCTCACCTCCCCGCTCACGAGGCGGTGCAGCGGGACGACGGCGTCGGCGCTCGCGCCGTGCCGCTCGACCGCCGCGCGCACCTCCGCCGACTCGGCCAGCGCCTGCTCGACCGCGTCGGCGGCCAGCAGGTCGGCGGCGGCCAGCAGCGCCGGATCGACCTCGACGGCGTGCGGGACGATTGCGCCGACGGCGTTGACGTGGCTCGCCGGACCGACCATGTCGCGCAGCAGCACGGGCTCCGTCGCGTTCGTGATCGCGGTGATGACGTCCGCCTCGGCCGCGCCCTCCGCGACGCTTGCGACGGCGCGCGCGGGGACCGCCAACTGCTCCTCGACGCGGGTCGCGAACGCCGCTGCTCTCGCGCGATCGCGTGCGGCGACGAGCACCTGCGAGACGTCGCGGACGCTGACCGCGGCGGCGACCTGCGTCATCGCCTGCCGGCCCGTGCCGATCACGAGCAGCGTCGACGCGTCCTGCCGCGCCATGTGCCGGATCGCCACGCCGGAGGTTGCGCCGGTGCGGATGCGCCCCAGCTCGGCCGCCTCAAGGATCGCGACGACGCGGCCACTCTCGGTCGAGAACAGCACGATCGTCGGCTGCGCCCCGCGCGGCGTCACCGCCCACTGCTTGACGCCGGCGCAACGGCGGTCGGGGAGGTGGCCGCCGAGCGCCTGCATGCGGCCGTCCTCCCACGCCACGCGCGTGCGCGGCATGCTCCGGGCCTGCCCGCGGGCTTCCTCGCGGAACGTCTGCTCCAGCGCCTCGATCGCGTCGGCCATCGGCAGCAGCGCCGCGACGTCGGCGTCGCCGAGCAGGGTGACGTCGCCGAACGGACGGGACACGTGCGTCACCCGGCCAGCTCGCGATGGAGCCCGAGCGCCTCGACCGCGGGCCGGTCCGAGAACGAGAACAGCAGCGCGTCCTCGCCGCCGGGGTTGGCGTGCCGATGCTCCGCCCACACCGGCAGGGCGAACGTGTCGCCCGCGCCCCACGCGAGCCGCCGGCCGTCGATCTCCGACCAGCCGGAGCCGCGCACGACGTGGTAGACCGAGCTCGACGTGTGGCGGTGCGGCTCCGTCTCCACGCCGGGGCGGAGCAGCTGGATCGCGGCGCTGAGCGTCGGCATCAGCGGCCCGGGGTGCGACGGGTCGCGGTATTCGAGGATCAGGTCGTCGTGCGGGCTGCCGGGCTCGGACCGCAGCAGCTCGAGCATCGCCTCCGCGTCGCGCAGCTTCCACACGAGCGCGCGCGACTGCGGCGCCCCGCTCCACGTCGGCCGCAGCGCGCCGCTCGGGGTGGCCGAGGCGGCAACGCTTCCGAGTTGCGCGGGCGGCGTCCCGAAGTCCGCGAAGACGAGGTGGAGGGTGTGCACCATCGGCAGGTCGAGTCCGTCGAGCCACAGCATCGGCTGCGCGCCGTCGTGCCGGTGCTCGTGCCACGTCCAGCCGGGCGTGAGGATGACGTCCCCGCGCTCCATCGCGACCCGCTGCTCGTCGACGACGGTGTAGGCGCCGTCGCCCTCGATGACGTACCGCAGCGCGGCCGGCGAGTGGCGGTGCGGCGGGGCGACTTCGCCGGGCAGCACGAGCTGGATCGCCGCCCACAGCGTGTCGGTCGTGCGCGGGATCTCGTGGCCGGCCGTGCCCGGGTTCTTGAACGCGAGGACGCGGCGGTCCGCGTCCTCGGCGGAGATCAGGTCGCCCGCGCGCACGACGAGCTGCCGCGCCTCGTCGTAGCGCCACAGGAACGGGACCATCTGTGTCTTCGGCTGTGGAGTGAGCGCGCCCTCGATGCGCCACAACGGTTCGTAGTTGCGCTCCGGCAGGAGCTGGTAGAGCTCGTCGAGGGACGCGATCTCCACGTCTGTCTCAGCCATCGATCTCTCCTCGTGACGCATGGAGCCAGCACCGCAGTGGCGAACGCGACTGCCGAGCAGCGGCAAATCATCAAGGATTTGACGATATCAGCTTATGCGCTGATCAGCCGGGCATCGTGCTGCCGAGCACGATCAGCGTCTTGGTCCCGAGGCGGGCTGCGCACTCGCCGCTCGCGCCCACGCGGTCTGCTCGTTGGCGCACGAGGCTGACCGCACGCGCGGCGCTACGCCCCATCCCGATGCAGCTCGATGAACAACCCTTCGTTCGTCAACAGCGGGAGGCGGTGGTAGCCGGCCGCTTCGAGCAGCTGTATCTGCTCGGGCGCGGAGGTGCCCTCCCCGCCGACCAGCGACCCGGGGGCCGGCAGGAAGATCGTGCCCACGTGCTCGCGGCGCACGGTGTTGATGAAGGTGCGCATCTGCTTCCACGTGACGATCGCGTTGGAGAATCCGTAGGGGCTCACGTCGTCGAGGCCGAGGTCGTATGCGATGCGGTCGCCCTCCGGAAGAAGGATCGCGACCTTTTCGCCGCGGTTGACATGCCCTCCGACGAACGCCTCGGCGGCTTGCCGGTACTGCGGCGCTCCCGCGCTCGTCAGCCGTCGCAGCGGCGCGACCGGCGAGGGGATGTGCACGAACTCCCAGGCCGCCACGGCGAAGCCGATCAGCACCAAGAGCTCTGACGCCCGCACCCCGCGCCAGTCGCGCGCCGCCAGCGCGCGCACGCACACGACGGTCAGCAGCACGAGCGCGAAGCCCCAGGCGGAGAACAGCGCTATGAGCCTCCCGTCCTCCGCGCGGCCGAGGTAGTAGCTGCCGGCGCCGAGTCCGAACACGCCGCTCCAGGCGACCATGCCCGTCAGCACGTCGCGCTCGCCGCGCACCGATCGCACCGTCGCGACGACGACCGCGCCCGCGAAGGTCGCCAGCAGGACCAGGTGCATGCTCGTCACCGGCACCGGCAGCGAGTACCAGCCGAGGTTCACGAACACATGCGGCCACTCCGTCAGCACCGCCGGATCGGGCAGCCGCCCTGCCCGCGCCAGCGTGACGGCGCTCACGAGCGCGATCGCGGCCACGACACCGCCTGCTGCTTCGCCCGCGAGTTGCAGCGCGGCGCGCGCCGTGCGCGGCGGTCGCACAAGCACGAGCGCCAACGCGGTGCCGCCCAGCGCGCCGAGACCGAACTCCATGCTGTTGATCGCCCCGAGGCCGCCGACGAGGAACAGGACCCACGCACGGCGCGGCCGGCGCCCGTCCAGATACAGGGCCGTCAGCCACGCGAGCAGGTACGCGGGGCCGTAACGCATCGGCCACAGACCCGCTTGGTTGACTATGTGCCGGAAGGCGGTGAGCGCGGAGAACGGCAGGAACAGCGCCAGCGCGGGCAGTGTGCTGCCGGCGATCCGGCGCAGGATCGCGTAGACGGCGAGGAGCGCCAGCGCGCTCGAGATCGCCAGGGACAGCGTGTAGACGAAGCCGTTGGCGCCGAAGATCGCCAGCACGGCGGCGCTCGGATAGGGCACGAGCTTGCCGTAGATGCCGTGGTAGTCGACGAGCGGCGTGCGCCCGTCGAGCACGGCGAAGGCGTCGTTGAGCGTCCAGTTGAAGGTGCCGTGGTCCTCCGCCACGCGATCGCTCACGACCGTGTCGAACAGCCACAGCACCGACGCCGTCGCGGCGATCGCCATGCCGGCCCGCCGGCGTGCGGTCGTCTCGCGCAGCGTCCAAGCGATCGGTCTCGCAAGGCGTCCGCTGCGCAGCAGCACCAGCGCTGTCACCACGAGCACGGCCGCGCCCACCAGCGTCGCGACCGCGAAGATCAGCGCCGGCGGCCGCTCGACCGTGCCGATCGTGATGACGCCTTGCTGGCCGAGCATGCCGAACGCGACGAACCCGACGAGCGCCAGCTCGCCCGCGATCGCAAGCGCACGCGTCGTGCGCGGCGGCAGCGCCCATCTGCGCCACGAGCCCAGCAGCACGACGGCTGCGAACAGCAGCGGCGCGAGCGCGGCGATCACGTAGCGCGCGTGCTTCGTCGGTTCCGGGCGACCGGTCGCCTGCGACCAGGTCGGCGGCCACAGCAGGTCGCTCCCGTGCGGGAACAGCACCCGTCCGAGCGGCGGGCCGAGCAGCAGCACCGCCGCGAGCGTGAGCGCCGCGGCGGGGATCAGCGCCACCCACGCGACGTCGGCGGGGGTGAGCGGGCGGGCGTGTTCGCCGCGTGCGCGCGCGCCCGTGGTCGCCTGACTCGCAGTCGTGCTCATCCCCGCGCTTGCGGCCGCGCGGCCGCGCGGTTGGTCGCCTGCGCCCCCCAGCGCATATCCCCGATCCCCCAGTCGCCGTCCGAGACAGTCGGCTCGAATGTACCGGAAAGGGGAGCTGGTCTGCCGCCGTGCCTGACGCACGACAACGTCCATGCTGCGGCGTTACCCCGGCGTCCCGCCGAACCCCCGCAGCAGCGCTCGTACCGCCGCCTCCCAGCGGCGCTCGACGGCGGCCGGCGTGCTGCCGAGGCGTCTGGCCGCCTCCGCGGCGGCGAGGCCGTGGACGAGCGCGACGCAGGCGTGCGCGATGTCGGTCGGGTCGCCGTGCAGGCGCCCGGCCGCGGCTGCGCGGCGTACGGCGTCGACGATCCGCTCGCGCACCGCCGCGCCGGCGGCGCGCTCCTCCGGCGCCGGGTCGAAGCTGGCGAACGGGCGCGAGAACATCACGACCGCGAGCGCCGGGTGCGCGACGATGAAGCCGCGATAGCGCTGCGCGAGCACGACGAGCTCCTCCACCGCGTCCATGTCGACGTCGGCCGGTCCGAGCGCCGCTCCGAGTTGCGCGAAGCCGGCGAAGAACAGCGCGCGCACGCCGTCGTAGAGCACGGCGAGCTGCACGCCGCGGCGGGCGCGGCGGTCGACGCGCTCAAGGGCGTGGACCGCAGCGCCCACGCGGCGACGAAGCTGCGCATCCGCGAGCGCGTGCTCACCGGCGTGCGGGCCGGGATCGAGCGGATCTCGCCCGACGCGCTCGGCGACTGGTGAGCCGTGAGCGAAATCTTCCACTTCCCGCCACGTCTGGGCCAACACCGTACGGCACCCACGCTTGAGCGGGGACGCGCCAGCTTTCCCCGCCGATTCCCTCTTGCACCGCAGCCAACCGAAGGGTAGGTTTTTGGCGGACTAACTTAATGGCAATCGGGGGTCCGTTCGTGGCGGCCAGAGAGTCGAGGCAGGGAGGCGGGTCGTCGTGAGCCTGCTCGCGCTCGAGCACACGACGAAACGCTTCGCGAGCGGGCAGCGCGAGACGCTCGCGCTGCGCGACGTGTCGATCGCGCTCGACGCCGGCGAGCTGGTCGCCGTCTACGGCCTGCGGCGCTCCGGACGCACCACCCTGTTGCGCGTCGCCGCCGGAATCCTGCCGCCCGATGAGGGCGCCGTTCGCTTCGAGGGACGCGATCTCGCCGAGCGGGCCGCGCCGCAGCCGCTCGGCACCGCGATCGGCTATTGCAGCCCGCTGTTCGACCCCGCCCACGGCGGCGCCGTCGTCGACCACGTGGCGGTCGCGCTGCTCGCGCGCGGCGTCGGGCGCACGCGCGCGAGCGCGCTCGCGGAGAATGCGCTCGAGCGGGTCGGTGCGAGCACGTGCGCGCACCTCGACCCGCGCGACCTGACCGCCGGCGAGCTCGTGCGCGCAGGGATTGCGCGTGCGCTCGTGACCGCGCCCAGGCTGCTGCTGCTCGACGAGCCGACGAACGGCGTCGACGCAGTCGAGCGCGACGCGATCCTTGTGCTCCTGCGTCAGCTCGCCGCCGCGGGCGCGGGCGTGCTGCTGACCGTCGGTGAGCCGCTCGCGGGCGTCGACCGCGTGCTCGTGCTCGACGGCGGGCGGCTGCGCAGCGACGCCGTCCCCGAGCAGGCTGGCGTGGCGGCGGTGCGGTCGCGCCGCGTGGAGCCGGTCGGGTGAGCGGCCTCGAGCTGCACGACGTCGCCAAGCACTACCCGAGCGGGCACGAAATCGTGCGCGCGGTCGACTGCGTCACGCTGTCGGTTGCGCGCGGGGAGGTCGTCGCGCTCTACGGGCCGAGCGGCTCCGGCAAGACGACGCTGCTGCTGCTCGCAGCCGGGCTCGTCGCGCCGAGCGCGGGCGGCGTGCGCTTCGACGGGCGCGACCTCGGCACGCTCTCCGACCAGCAGCTCGCCGAGTATCAGCGTCGCGAGGTCGGCTTCATCTCGCAGTCGTTCGACCTGCTTCCGGGCGTCCCCGCGCTCGACAACGCGGCCGTGAAGCTGCTGGCTGACCGCGTCCCGCTCGTCGCCGCGCGGCGTGAGGCGCTGCCGTGGCTCGAGCGGGTCGGGCTCGGGCGCCGTCTGCACCACTTGCCTGCTCAGCTCTCCAGCGGCGAGCGGCAGCGGGTCGCGATTGCTCGCGCGCTCGCGAACGGGCCGCGGCTCGTGCTCGCCGACGAGCCAACCGGCAACCTCGATTCGCAGCGCGGCGCGGAGGTGCTCGAGCTGCTGCTGCGCGTGAGTCGCGAACGCGAGGCGGCCGTCGTGCTCGTGACGCATGACCCGCAGGCGGCGGCGGTCGCCGACCGCGTGCTGACGCTGCGCGACGGGCGCCTCGCGCCGTGCGTCGTCGAGCGTCCCGCCCGCCCGGACGCGATCGCGCTCAAGCGACACGGATAGGCCACGGCGGCGATGCGCGTCCAGACGCTCCTCTACTTCTACGGCCGACGGCTGCGGACGCATCCGATTCAGGAGCTGCTCGCCGGCCTTGGGATCGCGATCGGCGTTGCGCTCGCGTTCGCCGTGCTGGTCGCGAACGGCTCGATCGTCAGCTCGGCCGATCAGATCGTCAGGGCCGCCACGGGGAGGGCGACGATCCAGCTGCAAGCCCGCAGCGCCCGTGGCTTCGACGAGCGCGTGCTCGACGAGGCGCTGCACGTGCGCGGCGTGCGGGAGGCCGCCCCGATGCTCGAGCAGCGCGCGGTGCTCGTCGGGCCCAACGGACGCCCGGTGTCGGTCACGCTCGGAGGCCTCGACGCACGTCAGGCGGCGCTGTCGGGACGGCTCGCCAACAGCTTCGTGACGGGCGGCCTCCGCTTCCTGCGCGGCCTGCTGCTCACACGCGCGAGCGCGCGGGCGCTCGGCGTCTCCGACCCGGCCGACGCGGCGATCGTCAGACCGCTGCCGCCGGTGCGGTTGGAGCTGCGCGGGGACGCGCGCGAGCTGGCGCTCGCCGCCGTGCTCGGCCGCGAAACGATCGGCCCGCTGGCGAACGCGCGCGTGGCGACGCTGCCGCTGCAGCGGCTCCAGCAGCTCGCCGGGATGCGCGGGCGGATCACGCGCGTGCTGATGGTGCTCGACCCCGCCTACAGCGCCCAGGCGCACGCCGGCCTGGCTGCGCTCGCGCGTCGTCACCATCTCGCGCTGACGTCGACGAGCGCGGAGACGCAGCTGCTCGCGCAGGCGCTCGGCCCGAGCGACCAGGCGACCGGCTTCTTCGCCGCGATCAGCGCACTGCTCGGCTTCCTGCTCGCCTTCAACGCGATGCTGCTGACGGCGCCCGAGCGCCGCCGGATGCTGGCAGAGCTGCGCATCCAGGGCTTCAAGCCGCGCCAGCTTGTCGGGCTGATGCTGTTCCAGGCGGTCGTGCTGGGGGCGGTCGCGTCGCTCGTCGGGCTGCTCGCCGGCGGCGTGCTGTCGCGCACCGTCTTCGACGCGACGCCGAGCTACCTCGCGCCCGCGTTCACGCTCGGAAAGGGCACGATGGTGGGCGCCTGGCCAATTGCGCTGGCGCTCGGCGGCGGGACGCTCGTCGCCTGCCTGGCGACCGCGCCGCCGCTGCTCGACTTGCGGCCGGGGCGCGCCGTCGACGCGGTCTTCCACGCGAGCGGGTCGCCGGGCAACGCGCTCGAGCCACGCACGCGCTGGCGGCTGCTCGCCGGCGCGCTCGTGTTCGTGGCGGCGGCGACCGCGGTGTTGGTGTGGTGGCCGTCGGGCGCGCTCGTCGCGTCGGGGCTGCTCGCGATCGCGACGGTTCTGCTGATCCCGACGACGTTCGCTGCCGTCGTGCGCCTCGCCGAAGCGCTGACGGCGCGCCTGGACTGGCTCAACATGCTGTCGGTCGCCTTGCTGGCGTTGCGCGCCACGACGGTGCGCTCGCTCGCGCTTGCTGCCACGGGCGCGGTGGCGGTGTTCGGGAGCGTCGCGATCGGCGGTGCGCGCAACGACCTGCTGCATGGGATCGCGCGCTACACGGGCGACTATGTCGGCACCGCGGACCTGTGGGTCGTCAATCCGCTCGACAACCAGGCGACGGGCGAGATCGCCGATGGCGCGCGCCGCGCGGCGCTTGCGGCGCGGGTGCCGGGCGTGGCGGCGGTGCGTCTCTACAGCGGCGGCTTCCTCGACTACGGCGGGCGGCGCGTGTGGGTGATCGCCCGCTCGCGCGGCGATCGTGCGCCGATCCCGCCGAGCCAGCTCGTGCAGGGGCAGCTCGCCAGCGCGAGCGCGCGGCTGCATGGCGGCGGCTGGATGGTGCTGTCCGATCAGCTCGCGCGGGCGCGGCACGTCGGCCTCGGCGATCTGGTCGCGATACCGACGCCGACCGGCACGCTGCGGCTGCGCCTTGCCGCGACGACGACGAACCTCGGCTGGCCTCCGGGCGCGATGCTGCTCGGCGCGGCCGACTACCGGCGCGCGTGGGGGACGGCGGCGCCGACCGCGCTGGAGGTCGATCTCGTGCCCGGGGCGGATCGCGCGGCCGTCGCGCGCAGCCTTGCGCGCGCCGTCGGCGGCCCCGGCGGCGGCCTGCTCGTGCAGACGGCGGGCGCGCGAGCGGCGGGCATCGAGGCCTCGGCGCGCCAGGGGCTCGCGCGGCTGGGCCAGATCTCGGCGCTGCTGCTGGTCGCGGCGGTGCTGGCGATGGCGGCGGCGATGGGCGCGGCGGTGTGGCAGCGGCGCACGTCGCTCGCGGCGCTGCGGATCCAGAGCTTCACGCCGCGTCAGCTGTGGCGCGTGCTGCTGCTGGAGGCGAGCGTGGTGCTGGGCGCAGGCTGCCTGACGGGCGCGCTCGTCGGCGCCTACGGCCAGGTCGTGATCGACCGCTACCTCCGCACCGTGACCGGCTTCCCCGTGGCCTCGACACTCGCCGGCTGGTCGACGCTGGAGATCGTCGCGCTGGTGATCGTCGCGGCGCTCGCGGTCGTGGCGGTGCCGGGCTGGTTCGCGGCGCGGGTGCCGCCGCAGCTCGGTCTCCAGGACCGGTGAAGATACCTCGCAGCCGGACAATTAATGAGAAGTAACTCTAAAAAGTGGAGTTATGCATTATGGAGGCATGGTCTGGCAGGCAAGGGGACGCGGCGGAGCCGCGCAGGCCACCGCCGCGCTGATCCGCGCGAACGTACGCTTTTGGCCGACCGTTCTGCCTGCGGTGCGCCGCGAGCTGCGCGCCTGGGACCGCGCGGCCGAAGCGATCCCGGATCCGGCGCTGCGTGAGCGGGCGCTCGCGAAGCTGCGCCACGAGCGCTTCAACACCGAGGTCGCCGCGACGCTCGCGACGCTCGTACCGCCCCGCCGCCGGCCGGCGGTGATCGAGGCGATCGTCGCGCTCGAGGTGATGTACGACTACCTCGACGCGCTCACCGAGCAGCCGCTGCCCGACCCGCTTGCCGGCGGGCGTCAGCTCTACCGCGCGTTCACCGATGCGTGCACGCCGATCGGGCCGTTCGCCGACTATTTCCGCCACCGCCCGCAGGGTGACGACGGCGGCTACCTCGCCGCCCTCGCCGCGACGTGCCGGCGGGCGCTGTGGTCGCTGCCGGCGGCGCCCGTCGTCGCGCCCGCGGCGTGCGCGGCGCTCACCCGCTGCGGCGAGGCGCAGACGCGCACGCACGCGGTCGCCCAGCTTGAGCCGGCCCAGCTCCGTGCGTGGGCGGCGGCGCAGCCCGAGGTGGGCGCGCTGCGCTGGTCGGAGGTCGCCGCCGGTGCCGCGGCGTCGGTCCTCGTTGCGCACGCACTCGTGGCGTTGGCGGCCGACCCCGCTACGACGGCAGCCGACGCCGAGCGCGTCGCTGCCGCCTACCTGACGACATGCGCGATGACGACGCTGCTCGACAGCCTCGTCGACGCCGAGGCCGACGCCGCCAGCGGCAGCCATCCCTACCTCGCCTACTACGCCGGCGAGGCGGAGGCGGCCGAGCGGCTCGGCGTGCTCGCGCGCGAAGCCGTCGTTGCAGTCGAACGGCTTCCACGCGCCGCGCACCATCTGATGACGGTCGCGGGCGCCGTCGCGTTCTACCTGTCGGCGCCGGCGGCGCGCGGACGCGACGCACGGCGGCTCACCGCGCCGCTGATGCGCGAGCTGCGACCGCTGCTCGCGCCGCCGCTCGCGATCTTCATCGCCTGGCGCAAGCTGAAGCGCCCGCTGCGCGCCCAGCGAATGCGGCGGAGCCCGCGCATCGGATCGGTAATGACAGCGTGCGAACCGCGGCCATCTACGGAGGCATAGAAACCGCGAATTCGGGGACGATGGGCGCCATGAAGACCGCCACCTCGTCTCCGGCCTCTCCGCTCGGCACCGCTGCGTTGTCGAGCTCCCGTACGGGCGCGGCCCGCACGGCCCGCCCGTTTGTTGCTCGCACCGCAACCGCCCGCCCGGCGTCCGCCCGCTCGCTCGGCCATCAGCTCGAGCGCGACCGCCTCGAGCAGCGCGCGCTGCGCGTGCGCCAGGTGATCCATGCGCTGCGCGAACGCGCCGACGCGCGCGACACGACCGGTGGGGCGCCGCGTCCGCTGCGCGCCGCGATCGAGGACTTCGGCCGCGAGCTCGCCGAGCTCGAACGGCGTTTGCGCCACGACGGCTCCGCCGCCGCCGCCGGCCGCTAGCTGAGCTGCTCGCGCCACCGCCGCCGTTGCCGTTAGGCGACGCCGGCGAGCTTGCGCAGCAGCGTCTCGAACTGCGCGCGCTCGTCATCGTCGAGCGCGCCGAACAGCTCGTCGCCAAGGCGGCGGGCGAGCGCACGGCCACGTCTGAGGGCCGCGTGTCCGTCGGGCGTGAGGTGGATCGCGCGCTTGCGGCGGTCGTCAGGGTGGATCCGTCGCTCGGCGAGGCCGCGCTGCTCGAGCCCGTCGAGCGTGGCGACGAGCGTGCTGGTGTCGATCTCGGCGGCGGCGGCGAGGTCGTGCTGTGTGAGACCTGGTTTCGCGGCGACGATGTTCAGGGCAGCAAACTCGCGGAGATGCAGGCCGGTCTCGGCCAACGCCGTGGCGAAGCGCGCGCGCGAACGCGCGGCCACCCAGTTCAGCAGGAAGCCGGAGTACTGGGCCAGCTGAGGCGGCGGTCTCTCCCCGTCGACCATGGTCATGGGTAACACGAATTCTACGCACTGCCATTCATTCGTGATACAAACGAGTTCATGACCGCTCTCACCCGCTGGGTTCTCGCCCACCGCAAGCTCGTCGTCGCCTTCTGGATCGTCCTCACCGTCGTCGGCGGACTCGCCGCCTCGCCGGCCGGCAGAGGCATGAAGCAGAAGTTCTCCGTCCCCGGCCGTGAGGGCTGGGAGGCCAACGTCCAGATCCAGAAGCTCTACAGAGGCACCGGCGGTAACGGCTCGCCGCTCGTCCCGGTCGTGCAGCTTCCGGCCGGCAGAACGGTCAGAACGGCCGCCGTGCGGGCCGAGCTGCGCGGCGTCGAGGACAAGTTGAGAACGGCGCTGCCGGGCGCGCGCATGGCCGGCTACGGCTCGACCGGGGACGCGGCGTTCGTCTCCAGAGACGGCCGCACCGCGTTCGCGGTCGTGTTCCCGAAGCCCGACCCGGACCAGCCGTTCGGCGACAACCCGAAGGCCGAGAGAGCGGCGCGCGCCGCGCTCAGCGGCGTGCAGGTCGGCGGCGCGCCGGTCCACCTCACCGGCTACGACGCGCTCAACGCGCAGAGCAACAACTCGAACGGGCCCGGTGTGCTGCTCGAGGCGCTGCTCGGCGGCCTCGGCGCGCTCGTCGTGCTGGGCTTCGTGTTCGGCTCGCTGCTGGCGTTCATCCCGCTGCTGATGGCGATTCCGGCGATCCTCACGTCGTTCCTCGCGGTCTACGGCGTCGAGCAGGTCACCGGCGTCTCGCCGATCGTGCAGTTCTTGATCGCGCTCGTCGGGCTCGGCGTCGCGATCGACTTCTCGCTGCTGATCTCGATGCGCTGGCGCGAGGAGCGTGCGCATGGGCGCACGGGCGACGAGGCGATCGTGCGCGCGATGGAGACAGCCGGCCGCGCCGTCCTGTTCTCCGGCACGACGGTCGCGATCGGCCTGTTCGCGCTCGTCGCGCTGCCGCTGCCGTTCCTGCGCTCGATGGGCTACGGCGGTCTGCTGATCCCGGTGATGAGCGTCGCCGTCGCGCTGACGCTGCTGCCGGTCGTGCTGCACTCGCTCGGCCGCCGGCTCGACTGGCCGCACCGGCGCACCGACGACGAGGCCTCGCGCTTCTGGACGCGCTGGGCGCGGGGCGTCGTCAAGCACCGCGCGATCGCCGCTGGCGCCGCGCTGCTGATCCTCGGTGCGCTCGTCGTCGCTGCGACGACGATGCACCCGGGCCTCTCGGACCTCGACACGCTCGCGAAGCAGGGCGACGCGAAGGCCGGGCTTGTCGCACTGGAGAACTCTGGCATCGGCGGCGGGGCACTCGTGCCGAACGAGGTGCTCGTGAGAGGGACGGCGCCGGAGGGCGTCGCGAGAGCGCTCGCGGGCGTCGATGGGATCTCCGGTGCGACCGCGCCGACCGATTCGGCATGGCGTCAGCAGGGCAGCGCGCTCGTGCTCGCGTTCCCGGTGGAGGACGGCTCGTCGGGCACGTGGCGCGGTGTCGTCGACGACGTGCGCAACGTCGCGCACGATCAAGGCGGGGCGGTGCGCGTGGGCGGCCAGCCGTCGGTCAACAAGGACTTCATCGACGCCGTCTACGGCAACTTCCCGCTGATGCTGGCGTTGGTGGGGATCGTGACGTTCCTGCTGCTCGCGCGCGCGTTCCGCTCGGTGCTGCTGCCGGCGAAGGCGGTGCTCCTCAACGTGCTGAGCGTCGCGGCGGCGTGGGGCGTGCTCGTGCTCGTGTGGCAGGAGGGCTACGGCTCCGACGCGATCTGGGGGATCCCGGCGTCGGGTTCGATCGAGTCGTGGATCCCGCTGATGGTGTTCGCGTTCCTGTTCGGCCTGTCGATGGACTACGAGGTCTTCATCCTCTCGCGCGTGCGGGAGGAGTACGACAACACGGCGGACACGAACGAGGCGGTCGTGCGCGGGATCGGCCGCACCGGCCGGCTCGTGACGAGCGCCGCGCTGATCCTGTTCCTCGCGTTCATGTCGCTCGCGTCAAGTCCGGGCACGCAGGTGAAGGTGCTCGCAACCGGGCTGGCGGCGGGCATCCTGCTGGACGCGACGGTGATCCGCGCGCTGCTCGTCCCGGCCGCCGTGTCGCTGTTCGGCAAGGCCAACTGGTGGCTGCCCGACTGGTTCGCGCGCCTGCTGCGCGTGCAGCCGTCCCACGCGCTCGAGCGTCCGCCGGCCGGCGCGCGGCCGGCTGCTGAGGTGGAGTAGCTCAGCCGGCGACCGCCGCGCGCAACGCGTCCGAGGGCGCGTAGCGCGTGGCGGGTCCTTGGCCGGTCTGCACGAGCAGGCCGGCCTCCACCATGCGCCGTAGGTCCGAGCTCGCGGTTCCCGCGGAGATGTCGGCTTCACGCGCGTAGCTCGTGCGGTCGCAGGCGTCGAACAGCGCCTGCTCGAGCCCGATCACAAACCGGTCCGGCCAGCGGCGCTTGTCGGCGACCCGCTCGAGCTGTTCCCAGCGCGTCGCCGCCTCCTGGACCTGCGCGAGGCGCCGTCGCGCCTGGTCGAGATGCGCGCGGATGCAGAACGCGACCCAGTCGCCGGCGTCGCGTCTGGGGTCGTACGTGCGCCCGTGCGCGCGCTGCAGCTGCTCGTAGTAGGCCGGCGTGTGCTCCCCGAGGTACTCCTCGATCGAGGCGAACTCGGGCGTCAGCAGACCGTCGCGTGCGAGCACGAGCGACTGCACGATGCGCGACACGCGGCCGTTGCCGTCGCGGAAGGGGTGGACGGAGACGACGTGGAGATGCGCCATCGCCGCGCGCACGACCACGTGCGCGTCGAGGTCGCCTCTGTCCAGCCACTCCACGACCTCGCGCATCAGCGCGGGCACCTCGCCGGCCGGGGGCGCCTGGTAGACGATCCGCCCGCGACCGTCGACGACGCCCACCGGCGTCGTGCGCCACATGCCGGGATCCTGGTCGCGCTGGAACGAGCAGGCGTCGTAGTGGAGGTCGAGGATCACGCGGTCGAGCCAACGGAAGGCGGGGTCTCGCGCCATGACGGCGACGTGGTTCATCGCCCGCGCGTAGCACTCGACCGCCTGCCGGGCCGTCTCGCCCGTCCCGGCCCGCGCCGCCCCTGTGACGAGCGAGAGCGCCTCCTCGTCGCTGACGTGGAAGCCCTCGATGCCGGTCGACTGCGCGATCGTCGTCGCCGTCACGAGGCGTCGCAGGGTTCCCATCCACGGAGCGGGGCGGTGGGTCTCGCGATTCAGCTTCGCGCGCAGCTCGTCCAGTGCGGCGAGGTTGCGGGCGGCGGTGTCGCCGAGGCGGGGGGTCGCGAACAGCATGCTCCACACGTTAGACGATTGACCGTCTAGTCGTCTACACGATATACCGTGCAAAAATCTATGAGTGTTCCGAACACCGATACACTGCCGGGATGGCCGATGGCGCCCCGCTCTCCCGCAGCTCCGTCCCCGACCAGGTCTTCGGACGCCTGTGCGAGGAGATCCTGAGTGGGCGCTACGCGCCCGGCGAGCGGCTGCCCACACAGCGCGCGCTCGCCGCCGACCTCGACGTCAACATCGCGACCGTCCGCGAGGCGATCAAGCGGCTTGAGCAGCTGCGGCTCGTCGAGGTTCGCCACGGCGATGCGATGCGCGTGCGCGACTGGCGCACGTCGGGCGGGCTCGACGCGCTCGCGCTGCTGACGAGCGTCGACCGCGACGTCGTGCGCTCGCTGTTCGAGGCGCGGCGGCTGCTGCTGAGCGAGGCTGCGCGGCTCGCGGCGTCGCGCCGCAGCGACGAGCAGGCGACGGCGATCGAGGAGCTGGCGGGCGCCGTCGCGAGCGCCGGCGACGACCACGGCGCGCTGCTGGCCGACTGGCACTTCATGGCGGCCGTCGTCGACGCCGCCGGCAACATCGTCTTCCAGCTGATCATGAACTCGGTGCGCGAGCTGTACCTGCCACGCATCGGCGCCTTCGGCGGGATCGTCGCCCACCGCGACGCATGGGCGCCGACCTACGCGCAGGCGGCCGCGGCGATCCGTGCCGGTGACGGCAACGCGGCGGCCAGCGCGATCGCGGAGCTGGCGCTTGCGCAAGAGCAAGCGATGGCGGCCGCGTGAGAAAGCCGGCGGATCCCGTCCGCCGTGGCCTCGACGTGTTCGTCGATGCCGCCCCGCAGCCGCAGCGCTCCAGCCTGCGGCTGCTGCTCGCGCTCGAGCGCCGCCCGCGCGGTCGGCGCCTGCTCGCGCGCGTCCACGCGATCGACCTGCTCGCGAACGGGCTGCTCGCGATGGGCCGCTACGAGGACCCCGTCCACGCCGTCCCGCTCGGCTGGGACGCGGACGCGATCGCCGCGCGCGGACGTGCGCTGCGTCACGCGGAGGGCCGGCCGTGAACGGCGGGCGCCGGCGGGCGGGCGGGGTCCGCACGATCGACGCCGACGTGTGCGTGATCGGCGCGGGCGCCGGTGGCGCGGTCGCGGCCGCGGAGCTGGCCGAGGGCGGCATGCGCGTCGTCGTGCTGGAGCAGGGCCCGCGCCACGACGCCGACCGCTTCAGCGCGCGGCCGCTGGAGATGCTCGCGCGCCTCTACCGCGACGGCAGTCAGACGACGACGCTCGGCTCCCCGCCGATCCTGTTGCCGCTCGGGCGCGGGCTCGGCGGCACCACGCTCGTCAACTCGGGCACGTGCTTCCGCACGCCGCCGCAGGTGCTGGAGCGGTGGCAGCGCGAGTTCGGCCTCGAAGCGCTCGCCGACGCGCAGGCGCTCGACCCCTGCTTCGCGCGCGTCGAGCACGCCCTCTCGATCCACGAGGTGACCCCTGAGCTGGCCGGCCGCAATGCCGCGATCGCGCGGCGCGGGGCGGAGGCGCTCGGCTGGTCGCACGGCTTCCTCAAGCGCAACGCGAGAGGCTGCGTCGGCTCCGGGGTGTGCGCGTTCGGCTGTCCGGCGTCGGCGAAGCAGCACGTCGGCATCACGTACGTGCCGCGCGCGGAGGCGGCCGGCGCGCAGGTGATCGCCGGCGCCGACGTCCGGCACGTGCTGACGGCGCGCGGCCGCGCGAGCGGGGTGGAGGCGCGGCTGCTCGACGGCGGCCGCGTCGAGGTGCGCGCGCCGCGGGTGATCGTCGCGGCGGGCACGATCCACACGCCGCTGCTGCTCGCGCGCAGCGGGCTCGGACGCGCGTCCGGCCAGCTCGGCCGCAACCTCGCGCTGCACCCGGCGACGGGCGCGTTCGCGCTGATGGACGAGCTCGTCGACATGGCGAAGGGCGTGCCGCAGAGCTTCTACGTCGACGAGTTCGCGGCCGAGGGGATCATGTTCGAGGGCGTCGCCGGGCCGCCGTCCTACGTGGCGATGGCGCTGCCGCTGAGCGGCCGGCGGCACGCCGCCGCAATGGCCGACTACCGCAGACTCGCGATGTTCGGCCTGATGGTGAGCGACAGCTCGCGCGGATCGGTGCGCGGGCTCGCCGGCCGGCCGGTGATCCGCTACGACCTGGTCGAGCAGGACCTCGCGCGCTTTCGCAGAGGTCTCCAACGGATGGAGGAGCTGTTCCGCGCGGCCGGCGCGCGCGAGGTGTACTTGCCGCTGCCGCACGGGGTCGCGCCGGAGCGCGCGCGGGCGCGCGACCTCAAGCTGATGGCGTTCCACCCGCTCGGCACCGCGCGGGCGGACGCGCGCCCCGCGCACGGCGTCGTCGACGGCGACTTGCAGTTGCACGGCGTCGAGGGCGTGTACGTCGCGGACGGTTCGGTTGTGCCGAGCTCGCTCGGCGTCAATCCGCAGATCACGATCATGGCGCTCGCGACCCGCCTTGCCTTCGGGTTGCTGGGACGAACGGTGCCGCCCGCGACAACCGACGAGGAGGCCCATGTCCTTTCTGATTGATCCCGCGCTGCTCTACCTCGGCGGCCGCACGTACGCGGCGACGACGCCGGCGCAGGAGCGCACGCCGGCAAACGACCTGAAGGTCGCCGCCCGGACGATGGCGTTCTTCTACGCGGTGAGCGTCGGGCTGTATCTCGACCAGCAGTGGACGAAGCCGATCTGGCGCGCTTGCCGTGCGAAGTCCGGGCGCGACTGGATGATTAATTCGGGCGTCACGCGATTCGACGCGGCGAAGGCCGGCCCGCGCACGCACAAGCTGGCGGCGGCGATCTTCGCGACCTATCCGGTCTGGCTGTGGCTCGGCATGCGCGGCCGGCGGCGCGTCGACTAACGCAGCGCGCGCGGGCGCAGGTGGCGGCTGTCCACCCACTTCATGATCGCCGCGTCTTCGCTCCACGGACGTGTCAGCGGCTGCGTCTGGCCTTCGACGTAGCGGCTCAGTCCTGACGCGGTGAGCGGCTCGAAGCCGCGCCGGTCGAGCACCGAGAGGATGCTCGTGTCGAGCGTGGTCGGCAGGATCACCGTGTTGCCGCCCGCGCTCCGCAGCGCGTTGAGGACGACGTCGACGCGTTCGACCGTCGTCAGCGAGTCGACGCCTGTGTACGGGGAGACGTCGACGACGCCGTACGCGTCCGCAACGCGGTGACCGGTCGTCAGCAGGATCGCGACGGGCGCGCCGTCCCTGACGACGAAGCGTGAGGGACCGTCGGCGAGCGAGGCGACGAAGCGGCGCGTGACCGGGTCCTGCGCGGCGCCCAGCGGCTGCGCGGAGGGCGGTTGCGTTGGCGCTTGCAGGCGCTGGAGCTGCCCCCACGGCGTCGGTGTCTGCGCCAGCGAGCAGGCGGCGACGCCGAAGCCGAACAGCACGGTCATCGCTCCGATCGCGGTTGCGCGCAGACGCGGCCGCGCCAGCTCCCGTACGGCCGCCACCGTCAGCAGCATCAGTGCGAGCGCCCAGGCGGAGAACTGGTACTTGAGCGCGACCGGGTGCGAGCGGCCGACCCAGTACATGCCCGCGCCGAGGCCGAAGACGCCGGACCACGCGAGCATGCCGGTCAGCACGCGGTTCGTGGCCGCGCGCGTCGTGCGCACGGTGGCGAGGACGATTGCGGCGACGTAGGTGAAATAGATGAGGAGGTGAAGGCCGAGCGTGCGCGGGATCGGCAGCAGCGCGAAACCGCCGATCGCGTAGATGCGCGCGTAGTCGACGAGCCGTGCAGGCTGCGGCAGCGAGCCGGTGCGCAGCAGCGTCAGCAGCGAGACGAGCACGACCGCGCTCGCGAGCCCTGCGATGAGTGCGACGGCGAGGCGCGGCAGCATCGCCCGGCGGCCCTCCGACGGCGTCGCCCACAGCAGCGCGGCGACGGTGGCGCCCAGCGCCGCAAGGCCGAAGTCGCTGTTGTTGATCGCCGCGAGCCCGGCGAGGGTGAAGAGGCCCCACAGGCGTGCGCGGTCGTCCCGTCGCTGCTCAATCACGTGGGCGGTCGCGCACGCGAGCGTGAACGGCAGCGCGTAGCGCAGCGGAAAGTTGCCGCTGTACGTCCCGACGCTCGAACGGTTCGTGAGCGTGCCGGCGACGAAGAACAAGCTCGTCGCGAGGAACGGCAGGTACAGGAGCAGCGCCGCGACCGAGCTGCGCGCAGCGCGCCGGAGCACGTCGTAGACGGCCAGCAACGCGAGCGCGGTCAGCGTGCAAAGGGTGACGGTGAACGTCAGCAGCGTCTTGCCGAACGCCAGCATCGGCAGCGCGATCAGGTAGGGCGACAGCGACCCGTACTGAGCGGTGAAGTCGACGAGCGGGGTGCGGCCGTTGAGCACCGCGAACGTCTCGTCAAGCGTGAAGGCGAGGTGGTAGCGGACTTCGAAGATTGCGTTGGCGATCGAGGCGTCCGAGTTGACCGCATGCAGGACCCATACAGCCGTCATCGCGACGGCGACGCTGGTGGTGGCGGCTCGGCGGCTGCGCGTGTCGCGCGCGGTGAGACGCGTGAGGAGGCGCCGCCGTGCTGCGTCCGCTCGCAGGGCCGCCACGACCGCGGTCGCCAGCAGGCCCGCGACGACCAGCGTCGTCGGCGTGAAGCAGCGCAGGTGCGCCTGCGCGAGGCCTTCCCCGGCCAGGGTGGTGTACGTGATCCTGTACTGCCCGAGGAGGCAGGCGACGACGAGACCTGCGAGCGCGAGCTGGGCCACGATCACCACGGGCGTGACCGCGCGCGCGGGGATGCGGCTGCGCCAGCGCGGGGCTGCGATCACGGCGGCGGCGCCGAGCAGCGGCGCGCACAGCGCGATCAGGTAGCGGGCATGCTCCGTCGGCTCGGGGCGCACCTGGTCGGCGACGCCTTCCAGGAACGCGAACGGGTGGTGCGCGGGGGCGAGCAGGGCTCCCAGCGGAGGGCCGAGCAGCAGGATTGCGACCACGGTGAGCGCCGCGCACGGGATCGCGCACAGCCACGCCGTGGCGGCGATGTTCTGCGCGTCTCGCGCCGCTGTGCGAGCGCTCCCCCGTTGCGTGGCGACCTCCGCATCCGACGCGGCGGTAGCCATGGATCGACCCTAGTGCGGGCGGGTCCGAAAGGGAAGCGGCAAGCGCGCGGTGTGCGCTGACCAGCGGCCGTTCGTCGCCGCCACGCCCGGGTAGGCGAGGAGGGCACCCGACCCTGGAGGGACAACGTGTTCGAGCGACTCAACACTCCGCAGGAGGCGTACAACTACAAGCTCGGCGCTGCTTTGAAGATGGAGCAGACCGTGCTCGACATGCTCGACAAGAACGCCGAGGAGGCGCAGACCGAGCAGGTCAAGCAGCTGTTCCGCCACCACCAGGACGAGACGCGGCAGCAGATCGCGAACATCGAGCAGGCGTTCGCCTTGTTCGGCTGGGACGTCGACACCTCGCCGTGCCCGGCGATCGAGGGGCTCGACAAGGAGGGCAGAGCGAACGCCAGAAAGACCGACGATGCGCTGGTCGACGACGTGCTGCTGCAGGGCGCCGCCGAGGTCGAGCATCACGAGATCGGCGTCTACGAGAACCTGATCATCCACGCGAGAGCGATGGGCAGAAGCGACGTCGCGCGGCTGCTGGAGCAGAACCTCGAACAGGAGCGGCACACGCTCAGAGAGGTGCTGCAGCACGAGGAGATGTTTGCGGGCAGCGCCTTGCTGTAGGCGGCGCTCGACGGGCACGCGCGCGACTGCGGTCTTTGCGCGTGCAACTAGTATGTGGGCGTGCTGCTTTCCGTTCTCGACCAGTCGCCGATCCCTCATGGCTCGACCGGCGCGGACGCGCTGCGCAACACGCTTGAGCTGGCACGGCTCGCCGACCGGCTCGGCTACCACCGCTACTGGGTGGCCGAGCACCACGGCGGGCCGATGCTGGCGTGTGCGAGTCCGGAGGTGCTGATCGGGCCGCTGGCCGCGGCGACAGAGCGGATCCGCGTCGGCTCTGGCGGCGTGATGCTGCCGCACTACAGCCCGCTGAAGGTGGCGGAGTCGTTCTCGATGCTGGCCGCGCTCGCGCCGGGCCGCGTTGATCTGGGGATCGGCCGGGCGCCTGGCACCGACGCGCGCACGATGCTCGCGCTGCAGCGCGATCGCCGCCAGGTTTTGGTGGACGACTTCCCGCAGCAGCTCGCGGAGCTGCTCGGGTATCTGGACGACGAGCTGCCGGCCGAGCATCCGTTCCGCGGGCTGGCGCGCGTGCTGCCGGGGCGGCCGGAGGTGCCGGAGCCGTGGCTGCTGGGCTCCTCGCCGCAGAGTGGGCTGTGGGCGGCGGAGCTGGGCCTGCCGTACGCGTTCGCCGACTTCATCAACGCGCAAGGCGCGCCGATCGCGCAGGACTACCGGCAGCGGTTCATGCCGTCGCCGCGGCTGGAGAACCCGCGCGTGGCGGTGGCGGTGTGGGCGATCGCGGCGGAGACGGAGGAGGAGGCGCTGCGGCTGGGGGCGAGCGGGAAGATGGCGTTCACGCTGCTGCGACGCGGGCAGCTCGTGCCGGTGCCGACGGTGGAGACGGCCGTTGCGTTCCTGGAGCGCGAGGGGATCGCGCTCGATGCGCGCGGCAGCGGGCGCCGCACGATCCTCGGGACGCCGGAGCAGGTGCGCGCGGAGATCGAGCAGGTCGTGCGCGACTACGGCGCCTCGGAGGCCATCGTCGTCTCGATCGTCCACGATCACGTCGCGCGGATGCGGTCGTATGAGCTGATTGCGGAGGCGTTTGGGTTGCCGGCCGGCGCGCCCGCGTCCGCCTCTGGCGCGCTGGCGTGAGCGAAGGGCCCGCCGGTCCGGCGGCCCCTCGACGTGCCGGTCCTATATTAGTCTGATTAATACGTTTCTCGCGCCGCTTGAGTCGGTGACTGCTGATGACCCTGCGATGGTGCCCCTGCCGAGAGGCGGGCATGCCATGCTCTTGGTTTCGTCCGTTGTGAGCCTTTCAGCGATGCCGTTGCCGCCGGCTTCATACGTGGGTTCGGTTATCACCGTGAGGGGTTCCGTCGCGGTTGTTCTCATTAGGCATACGCCGGTGACCGCATTGTTTATCTGAAGTGCAAATCCGGTAATGTTTATTATTGGCTTCGGCCGCGGTAGTGCTTCGTTGAAGCCGCCGTATTGGACATGCCATGGAAGAGTTTCCGATAGGATGGTCGCGTTGCCGGTTATGCACCTACCAAGGCTTGCTCTCGTAATGTAGCCGAGTAGCGTGCCAGCGACCTTCGAAGTCGTCCTACTGTGCAAGCTTGCTTCGAGCGTGACAGGGCATTCTGCATCGGTGATCCCGATGATCTGAAACCTCAGCGAGGCCCAGCTAAGCCTGAATAATTCGCCATGGCTGATGCTGTAGCGCCCTGCGGACGCGGACCCCACGGATGCGGCCATGAGCAGTGCCGCCCCGAGCCCGATGAGAACGAGTTTGCTGCGCGTGTGCATACGTCTCCCTTCGGGTGAGAGTGGGCGGGCGGCGCCTTGATCGGCTGCGCTGGTTCGCGCGCAGGACTCCGATCAAGGCGCTACTGCCTAGGGTTATATTAGTCTTACTAAGACGTTTCTCGCGCCGCCTGGCGATTCAACGATGGAGGCCGAGCCGGCGAAGTTGGCGGGGCCAAGCGGGGCGCATTCTATCCTCTTGGTCGAGTCCATTGTGAGCCTTTCGGCGATACCGTTACCGCCGGCTTCGTATGTCGGTTCAGTTATTACAACGAGTGGTTGGGCGGCCGTGGTTCTGAGTAGGCATGCCCCGGTAAGGGCATTGTTCATCCGAAGAGCGAGGCCGACGATGTTTATTATGGGCCTTGGCCTTGGTAGGGATTCGTTGAAACCGCCGTATTGAACATGCCACGGAAGTGTTTCCGATAGGATCGTGCCGCTACCGGTTATGCACCTTCCGAGGCTCGCCCTTGTGATGTAGCCAAGTAGTGTCCCGACGGTCTTCGTGATTGTCCTGCTGTGGAGGCTGGATTCGAGGGTAACCGGACATTCGAACTCGGTGATGCCAGCAGACTGGAACCTCAGCGAGGACCAACGGAGCTGGAATAATTCCCCATGGCTGATGCTGTAGCGCCCTGCGGACGCGGAACCGACGGCGGCTGCCATGATCAGTGCCGCGCCGAGACCAATGAGCGCGAGTTTGCTGCGTGTGGACATGATGCCTCCCTATGTATGCGAGTGCTTGGCCGCGCGCCATCGCGGCGTGCGGCTCGCAAGCCGGGCGCGTTGCTGTCCCCCCGTCGATCAGACCCCCTTCTCTGGCTTGGAGCCGGCAAGCTCATGGCATACCGACTCTTGCAGCGGCGCCCAGGCCAAGGGAAAGCATAACACTGCAAAAAGGTGCGCAGGCGCCATGCTGGCCGTCTCGCAACACAACGGCTTGGACAACCCGCGCGCGGCGGTGGCGGTGTGGGCGATCGCGGCTGAGACGGAGGAGGAGGCGCTGCGGCTGGGCACGAGCGGGAAGATGGCGTTCACGCTGCTGCGCCGCGGACAGCTCCTGCCGATGCCCACGGTTGAGACGGCCGTTGCGTTCCTGGAGCGCGAGGGGATCGCACTCGACCACCAAGGCCGCGGCCGCCGCACGATCCTCGGGACGCCGGAGCAGGTGCGGGCCGCGATCGAGCAGGTTGCGCGCGACTACGGTGCGGAGGAGGCGATCGTCGTCTCGATCGTCCACGACCACGCCGCGCGGATGCGGTCGTATGAGCTGATCGCGGAGGCGTTCGGGTTGCCGGCTGGCGCGCCTGCGCCCCGTTTCCAGCGCGCCGGCGTGGGCGGAGGGCCCGCCGGTGGGGCGGGCCCCCGCAGTTCCTCTGCCTATATTAGGGTGACGGTGAGCCTTGCGCCGGACCTGTTGTCCGCGTTGGTGGTGGTGCCGCTCAGTGTGCCGCTGAAGCTGCCGCACCCGCTGGTCCCGCCGACGGTGACTTCGACGACGACTCCGCTCGAGAGGCGGTATTCGCCTATCGTCGAGGATTCTGCGGCCCTGACGGTGCACGTTATGCCAAACGTCGGTTCCCTTACCGTCCATTCGGCGCCGCTGACCGTAGCGCCGACGCCGGTTATGTTCGGTAGTGTCCCTGAAAATCCCCTGTACCTGTCGTGCCAGGGAAGGCTTCCCCTGTTGATCGTGCCGCCTCCCCTTGCGCACCTGGTGATGTTTGCTGCAGTGACATAGCCGACTAGGGACCCTTCGGTCTTGGTGATTGTGAATGAGTGATACGTTCCTTCGAGGACGACTTCGCATTCCACCGTGCCAAAGCCGCCCGCGAAGTTGATCCTGGCCCAGGTGACCCTGGCGTTCTTGGACGAGATTGAGAGTCGGCCGGCTGAGGCGGAGGTGACGAGCGCGCCGAGGAGGACTGTGGCGCCCACGACGGCGAGGAGCAGCTTGCTGCGCTTCATGAATAAGCTCCTTCTAGTATGTGAACGACAGATGATGCACACGGCGTGCGTGTGTGCGCGTAGCGCTCGTGTACCCCCTTCCCCGCGACGAGCAGTGCCGGCGGCCTCGATCTCCAGCACGAGTCGCCAACGCACAGCGTAGAGGTGCGCCATACTGTTGTCAAGTAAATTGGGCACCGGAAAGGCGCGCGATCGCGCCAAAGGGCTTGCAAAGCCATGCCTCAGAGGACCCAGGAGCAGAGCCATCGATGTCTACATGGCTCTTTTCGCCATGTCGAGCCCTTCGCTGCGATGCGCGAGCAGTCGAGAAAAGAAGATGGCGCTGCGAGAAGCAGCGCCATCGTCCTTACTCCGCAGCGCGGGCTTATATTAGTCTGACGGTGAGCCTGGCGCCGGATCTGTTGTCGGCGTTGGTGGTGGTGCCGGTGAGCGTACCTGCGAAGCTCCCGCACCTCCAGTTGCCGCCGTTGACGTTCACTTCGACCACGGTACCGCTCGAAAGCCTGTATTCGCCTATCGTTGTGGATTCCGAGGCCGGGACGGTGCACGTCACTCCGAACGTCGGTTCCCTGATCGTCCATTCCGCGCCTGTGACAGTAGCGGCGATGCCAGTTATGCTGGGTAGCGTCCCTGTGAAGCCCCTGTACCTGTCGTGCCAGGGGAGGCTGGTCCTGTTGACGGTGGCCCCTCCCCTTGCGCACCTTGTGATGTTGGCGGCCGTGACGTAGCCGATTAGCGACCCTTCGGTCTTGTTGATCGTTCTTGAATGGTACGTGCCTTCAAGAACGACTTCGCATTCAATTGTGCCGAAGCCCCCGGAGAAGCTCATCCTGGCCCAGGTGACCCTGGCGTTCAGGGCCGAGATTTCAAGCCGGCCGGCGGAAGCAGAGGCGACGAGGGCGCCGAACAGGGCCGTCGCGCCCACGACTGCGAGGAGCAGCTTGCTGTACTTCATGACTAGGTCCCTTCGAGTAAATGACAACTGATGGTGCACGCGTCGTCGCGTGCGCGTAGCCTTCGCGTACCCCCTTCCTGACCAGCGCCGAGACGAAAGATGGCGCTGCCCGGGCAGCGCCATCGCGTGCTTCATCGGTATGGTCCTATATTAGCCTGACGGTGAGTCTCGCGCCGGATCTGTTGTCGGCATTTGTGGTGTTGCCGCTGAGGGTGCCTTCGAAGCTGCCACACGAGATTCCGCCGCCGGTGATGCCCACCGAGACTTCGGCGACAGTGCCGGCACTGAGCGTGTAGTTGCCTATGATCGCGTGGTTTTCTTCGGCTGTGGCCGTGCAGGTTATGCCGAAGGTCGGTTCCCTTATCCTCCAGGAGGTACCTACAACTCTACCGCCGACGGTGGTTATGTTGGGTAGTGTGCCCGTGAACCCGTTGAACCTGTCGTGCCACGGGAGGGTTTCCCTGTTGACCGTCGCGCCTCCCCTGGCGCACCTGGTGATGTTGGCCGCGGTGACGTAGCCGACTAGCGAGCCAGTCGTCTTGACGATCGTCCTTGAATGGTATGTGCCTTCGATGACAGCTTCGCATTCCACCGTGCCGAAACCGCCGGTGTAGTTGATCCTCGCCCACGTGACCCTGGTGTTCAGCGACGAGATTTCAAGTCGGCCAGCGGAAGCGGAGGCGACGAGCGCGCCGAGGAGGACTGTGGCGCCCACGACGGCGAGGAGCAGCTTGCTGCGCTTCATGAATAAAGCTCCTTCAAGTATGTGAACGACCGATGATGCACACGGCGTCGCGTGTGCGCGCGCGTAGCGCTCGTTTCCCCCTTCCTGCGATTGGCGTTGCAGCCCGCATGCCCCCATGCGAGCGAACTACCGACGGATAGATTAGTGACGATGCCGCACTTCTGTCAAGTAAATCAAGGGGTTTGGCCGGCGGAACTGAGAGCCATGGACGTTTGTAAGTGCGCTGGCTGGCCCCGCTCAGGGGCGCGAGTGGCCGGTCGCGAAGCTGGCTGGTGGCGAAGTAGCCGCCGAACGAAGGAGAGCGCGGTTCCTGTGTGAGTGATCGCACACTCTCCTGTCCGGCGGATCTGAGAGAGTCGACTGGCTGTGCAGCCAGGAGCTGCCGTCCGCGGGGCGGGCGGGAGTCGTGATGGTGGAACCAGAGGAGGCCCTGTGCAGACCGTCATGCTTCGCCTCGACGCGCTGATCCGCCGGCGGCGCGCGCTCTTTCTCGGCGCCTGGGCGGTGATCGTCCTCGCCGCGCTGCCGTTTGCCGCGCGCCAGTCCGATCACCTCACGGGCGGGGGCTTCGACGTGCCCGGCTCGCAGTCCGCCGCCGTCCAGCACTCCGTCGCGCGCGACTTCGACCGGGCGCAGGGCTCGACGCTCGCCGCTGTGCTGGTCCCGCGCCACGGCGCGACCGCCGCGGAGCTGCGCAGCGCAGTGACCCGGGTGGGCGTGGCGACGGGCGACGTCGACAAGGTCTCGCTCGCGCCGGCCGCCCGCGCGCAGGCGCTCCAGCAGCTCAAGCACGACGGGCCGCGCACGCTCGTCGTCCCCCTCAGCACCCGGGTCGGCGACTCCGCCGCGATCGACGTCGCCGTCAACCTGCGCAAGCGGCTCGGGATCGGCACCCAGCCGACACACGCGCCCGTGGCGTTCCATCTCGTCGGCCAGGGCGCCCTGTGGGCAGGCATGCAGGACCTCACCAAGGCCGACCTCAGAAGCGCCGAGTCGGTCGGCTTCCCGATCGTGCTGCTCATCCTGCTCGCCGTCTTCGGCTCGCTCGTCGCCGCGCTGCTGCCCGTCGCGCTCGGCGTCGTCGCGGTGATGGTGACCGGCGCGCTGATCTACGCGCTCTCACTCCTCACCGGCATGAGCGTGTTCGTCACCAACATGGCCTCGATGATCGGGATCGGCGTCGCCGTCGACTACTCGCTGTTCGTCCTCGCCCGCTACCGCGAGGAGATCGCCGCCGGCCGCCAACCCGACGACGCGCGCGCGATCGCGCTCGCCACCTCCGGCGTCGCCGTCACCTTCTCCGGCCTCACCGTGATCGTCTCGCTCGCCGGCCTCTTCATCGTCGACACGATGTCGGTCCGCTCGATGGCGCTCGGCGCGATCCTCGTCGTCGCCGTCTCGGTGCTCGCCGCGACGACGCTGCTGCCCGCGCTCATCAGCCTGGCCGGCCGGCGTGCGTGGGAGTCGGGCCGCGTCGTCGGCAGCGTGACGGGGTGGCTCGCGCGGCGGCTCCCGCGGCGCCGCGGGGCGGAAGCCGGCACCTTCTGGTCGCGCTGGACCGGCGCGATCATGCGCCGCCCGATCCGAGCCGCCACCGGCTCGGCGGCACTGCTGCTCGCGCTCGCCGTCCCTGCGCTGCAGCTGCACATGAGCAACGGGGCCTTGCAGCAGTTCCCCGCCAAGCACGAGACGCGCGTCGGCTTCGACGCGGCGGCGAAAGTGATCGGCGCCGGGGCCGCGAGCCCGGTCGAGGTCGTCGCGCCGCGCGCGCAGCTCGCGCAGGTCCAGCGCACGGTGCAACGCGACCCCGAGATCGTGCGACTCGAGCCGCCGCTGATCTCACGCGACGGCACGCAGGTCCTCGTCCGCGGGATCCCGCGCCACGACGGCGAGTCGGAGCCCGCTCGCGCGCTCGTTCAGCGCCTGCGCGACGAGCTGCCGGACGGTGCGCAGGTCGGCGGCTCGCCCGCGTTCGGTAAGGACTTCGCCGACCGGATCGCCAGCTCGATGCCGCTGATCGCACTGTTCGTGCTGTCGCTGTCCTACCTGGTACTGCTGCTCCTGCTGCGCAGCGTCGTGCTGCCGTTGAAGGCGGTCCTGATGAACCTGCTGTCAGTCGGCGCCGCCTACGGTGTGCTGGTGGCGGTCTTCCAGCTCGGCTGGATCGACGGCTTCCTCGGCTTCCAGTCCGACGGCTACATCGACGCGCTCACCCCGCCGCTCGTGCTGGCGATCGTGTTCGGTCTCTCGATGGACTACGAGGTGTTCCTGTTGAGCCGCATCCGCGAGCGCTGGGCGGCGACCGGCGACTCGCGCACCGCGGTCGCGGAGGGCCTGCAGGCAAGCGCGAAGACGATCACGAGCGCGGCGCTGATCATGAGCTGCGTGTTCGCGGTCTTCGTCGGCACCGGCGTCCCGTCGATCCAGCAGCTCGGCGTCGGCTGTGCGGTTGCGATCGCGCTCGACGCGACGCTCGTGCGGCTCGTGCTCGTGCCGGCCGCGATGGAGCTGCTCGGCGACTGGAACTGGTGGCTCCCACGCCCGCTCGCGCGCGTGCTGCCGGACGTGGCGGTGGAGCAGGCGCCGGAGCCGCAGCCCGTCGCGGCCGGCTAGGCTCCCCGCCCAGGGGGACCACCGCTTGGCAGGACGCGAGACACCGGCGACGCGCGCCGCCAGCAAGGCGGGGATCGCGCATGCGGTGCACGAGTACCGGCACGACCCGTCTGCCGACTCGTACGCGCTCGAGGCGGCGGAGGCGCTGGGGCTCGATCCGGCGCGCGTCTTCAAGACGCTCGTCGTGAGCGATGGCGGCGGCGCGGCCGGCGACGGCCTCACCGTCTGCATCGTCCCCTCCGCCGAGACGCTGGATCTCAAGACCGTGGGCAAGCGCGCGGCGATGGCGCCGACCGAGCGTGCCGAGCGCGTGACCGGCTACGTCGCCGGCGGCATCAGCCCGCTCGGCCAGCGGCGCGCGCTGCCGACGCTCGTCGACGACAGCGCGCTCGCGCACACCACGATCTTCGTCAGCGCGGGCCGTCGCGGCCTGGAGCTGGAGCTCGCGCCCGGCGACCTCGTCGCGCTCACCAACGCGCAGGTGCGTCGCCTCCGACGCGCGTGAAGTTGGTAGGCTCGCGCGCACGGACTGCACCGGGGGAGGTGCGGCCGAGAGGACACAGACGCGAGGGGGACGTTCGGTGCGACGCGCAACGGCATGCGCGCTGCTGCTGGTGCTGGCGCTCGTCGGCGGATGCGGCAGTGACAGCTCGAGGAGAGACGAGGCGGCGGCCCGCGCCCGCGCGAAGGCGGCGCGGCAGGCGAGACTGGTCGCGGCCGGCAAGCCTGTCTTCCTCAAGCACTGCGCGAGCTGCCACACGCTCGAGGGGCGCGTCGCGCACCCGACGTTCATAGAGTCGCCGATCCCGAACCTCGACGAGGTCAAGCCGAAGGTCGACTACGTGCACTACCGCGTGGAAACGGGCGGGATAGACATGCCCTCGTTCAGCAGCGAACTGTCCAGACCCGAGATCGACGCCGTCGTCGCCTACGTGGCGAGCGTGGCCGGCAGGAAGGTGGCGGACCCGGGCGCCGACCAGCAGCAGCTCACGATGGGCGAGCAGGTCTTCCGCGGCAACTGCGAGCGCTGCCACTCGATCGCCGGTCGCAGACTCACCGGCAGGCCCGAATTTCCCGGCACCGACTTCAACCGCGTGAAGCCGAGCCGGGCGCTCGTGATGAGGCAGATCCTCAGAGGGATAAAAGAAGAGATGCCGTCGTTCCGCGGCAGGCTCACGAGAGCGCAGCTGCAGGCGGTCGCGGCTTACGTGACGACGACCGCGGGGGAGTGACCCGCCGCCGTGACGCGCGCCTCCGCATAGAAGGCCCAGCCGTCGCCGCCGGCCGCCTTCGCGTCGTACATCGCGATGTCGGCGGCGGCCATCACGCCCTCCGGGACGGCCGGCGAGTGCGCGTCGAACGCGATCACGCCGATGCTGATCGTCACGCCGCGGGCGTGGTCGGTGAGCGCCTCGGCGCGCACGGTCCGCACGAGGCTGCGCGCGACCGCTGCGGCGCCAGCGGCGTCGACGCGCGGCAGCAGGATCGCGAACTCGTCGCCGCCAAGGCGGGCGACGACGTCGGTCGCACGCAGCCGCTCGCGCAGCACGCCCGCGACGCGCGCCAGCAGGCGGTCGCCGGCGGCGTGGCCGAAGGTGTCGTTGACGGGCTTGAAGCCGTCGAGGTCGAGCACGAGCGCGGCGCCCTCGGGGCCGTAGCGGCGCACGTGCGCGAGGTGCCGCGCGAGCTCCTGCTCGAAGCGGCGACGGTTGGGGAGGCCGGTGAGCGCGTCGTGGTCGGCGAGGTGGCGCAGCTCGGAGGTCGTCGCCAGCAGGGAGCGCAGGTCGCGCTGCGTGCGCACGCTCCGCCGTCGCAGCGCCGCGAGCGCCAGCAGGCAGGCGGCGAGGGCGATCAGCAGGGCGAGGTTGGCCGGACTCACGCCCCCGATGATCGACCGCCGCGCAGCGGACTTGACCCGCTGCACGGCGGCGTTCAGACCCGCGCGGCGGCCTATATTAGGGTCAGCGTGACGCGGGTGGTGGAGCTGCCCCTCACGAACACTTCGCCCGTGCCGGTGAAGATGCCGAATCTGGGGCATTCCGCGCTGCCGGTGATGGGTATCGACAGCGAGGAGTCGGCCGACAGTGAGGTGATCCTGCCGCTGGCGTCGCGGCCGGCTTCCCCGGCGGCCGGAAATTCCCTGCTCGTTCTCGCTAGGCACACGATTCCGAGGCCGGGTTCCACCTGGAAGGCGGCGTTAATGAGCGCGTAGCGGACGCTCGTTATGGTCGGTAGCGTTCCGGCGAACGACTGATAGGTGACGTTCCACGGCTCCGTTTCGGCTAGGATCGTCGCATTGCCTTCCCTGCAGGTCCCGACGGTCGAGCTCGTGATCCTGGCGGTGAGCAGGTCCCTCGTCTTGGGGTGTGTTCTTTCGAGGAAGCTGCCTTCGAGCGTGACGGGGCACGCTATCGAAACGCCGCCTTCTTCAGCGGAGAATCTCAACGTGGACCACATTATTCTGAATTCCTTGACGCTGTAGCTGAGTCTGCTGGCGGAGGCGGTGACGGACAGCGCAAGCAGCAGCGCCGCCGCGAGCACCGCGATTATGATGGTGACGCGGTTTCGCATGTGCGATCGGTCCTTGCGTTCGTTGATTAAGGCGCGGGCCGTTGAAGCGCGCGCCCCAGGGCGAGGGCAGGCCAGAGCTCTCCAGACACGCTCCCCCTTTCTTCTCTGCTAGCCGATCTCCCGAGCTCTGTTCCGAAGGCGGTTGGCCGGGTCCCGTCCCCGCGGGCTGTTCGGCGGTCGAGGCGGGCGCTTCGCTGATCCTTCGAGAGCTGGAAACACTCTACACTCTGGTATATAGAGTGTCAAGAAACAAGTTTCCTGCTTTTAGTTGGCCAAGTAGAAGAACGCGGACGCGCCTTGCATCGGGAGCCACACCTGTTTACAGTTAAGAGGTGTGGCGTGGCACCGCGAAGCGGCTCCTGATCGCCGCCGCTGCGCTGTGCTGCGGTCCGTCTGTGCCGCCGGCGGGCGCGGCGGCACCGCCCCCGCGCGCCTGGGAGCTCGTCTCGCCGAGCGACAAGGGCGGCAACGACGTGATCGCCGAGAGCTCGCGCACGCACGCGCAGACGAGCGCGGCGCCCGGCCTGCCGAGCGCGGTCGCGTTCGCCTCGCTCGGCGGCTTTGCCGACGCGATCGGCGGCGGCATCGCGACCGAGTACCTCGCGCAGCGCACCGCCCAGCCCGGCACGAGCGGCTGGACCACGCACGCGATCACGCCGGCGCAGCAGCCGCTGTCGGTCACCGCCGCGGCGCAGCAGCTCGACCCCGCCTACGAGGCGTTCTCGCCTGACCTCACGCAGGCGATCTTCCGCGCCTGGTCGCCGCTCACCGACGCGCCGAACGTCGCGGGCGTCGAGAACCTCTACGTGCGCGAGGACCTGCGCACGCCCGGCGCCGGCAGCTACCGCCTGCTGACGAACGCGGCGGCGCCGCTGTCGCCGATCAGCTCCGGCCAGCAGCGCCCCTTCCTCGCGGCGAGCACCGCTGACATGACGCACGTGCTGCTCGAGTCGCGGCTGCCGCTCGCCGCCGGCACGAGCGGCGGCAACCCGACGCTGTTCAAGGTCGACGGCGGCGACGCTCCGCGGCTGCTCGCGCCGCCCGGGGGCTGCCCGACCACGAGATTCGTCACCGAACCGTGCTCGATCGCCGCGCTCGGCGCGACCGCGCTGCACAAGACGGGCGACGCGCTGTCGGCCGACGGGCGCCGCGTCGTGCTCACCGCGCCGGTGACGGCGACCGGAAACGTCAGCACCGGCACGCCGCCGAGCAGCCTCTACCAGCTCGACGACGGCGGCACGTCCGAAACAGCGGACGACGCGCTCGTGCAGCTCAACGCCTCCGAGCTGGCGGTGCCGGAGCAGCCGCTCGCCGCCCGCTACCAGGCGGCGAGCACCGACGGCGCGCGCGTGTGGCTCACGAGCGCCGAGCGGCTCACCGACGACGCGCCGCCCGGCGGCGGCCTCTACCTGTGGGAGCGCCAGCCCGAGGACGCGACGCAGCAGCTCACGCTCGACGCGAGCGGCGGCACGTTCACGCTGCGCGCTCAACTCCCGACGCTGAACGCCGGTCCCGACACGACTGCACCGCTGCCGCACGACGCCAGCGCCACGCAGGTGCAGGCGGCGCTCGAGGCGCTGGCGAACGTCGGCGCCGGCAACGTGACGGTGAGCGGCGGCGATGGCGGTCCCTACGCGATCGCGTTCGGCGGCCGGCTCGCCGGCGTCGACGTGCCGCCGCTGGTCGCCGACGGCAGCGGGCTCACCGGCGGCGCGGCGAGCGCGACCGTCACGACCGTGCACGCGGTCCGCAACCTGCACTTCGTCGCGCCCGGCGCGGTGCTCGTGTTCGGCGCCGCGCGTGACGGCCGCCGCGTCTACTTCGCCGCGCCGGGGACGGTGCTGGCGGGCGCGCCGGCGATCGCCGAGGACGGCGTGTACCTGTGGCAGGAGGATCCGGGCGGCGGCGGGTCCGGCACGACGTCGTTCGTCGGCGCGATCAGCTTCGGCGACGCGCGCGCGAACGCGGACACGTCCGCCTCCAACCTGCAGCCGATCACCTCGCGCGTGACGCCCGACGGCAGTGCGCTGCTGTTCACCGTCACCGACGAGAACGGCGTCGGGGCCGGACATGCGCACGGCGCCTGCGCCGACAACCCGAACGCCACCTCGACGGGTGTGTGCGCCGAGCTGTACGTCTATCGCGCGGCGGCCTCGACGCCGCTCGCGCCGGTGGTGGCGTGCGCGTCGTGCCAGCCGTCGGGCGCGCCGACCGGCGCCAACGCGCTGCTGAGCGCGCACAGCGGCGCCGGCGCCGCGCAGGTGACGTCCCACCTCAGCCATGCGCTCTCCGACGACGGCCGCTTCGTCTTCTTCAGCAGCGCCGCCGCGCTCGTCCCCGAAGACGCGAACGGCAAGGTCGACGCGTACGAGTACGACGTCGCGAGCGGGGTGCTGCGGCTGCTGTCGAGCGGGCGCGACACGGCCGACTCGTGGTTCCTCGACGCGAGTGCGACCGGCGATGACGCGTTCTTTGTTACACGCGAGCAGCTCGTCGGCTGGGACGTCGACCGCGCCTACGACCTCTACGACGCGCGGGTCGGCGGTGGGTTCCCGGAGCCGGTGGCGGCTGCTGCCGGGTGCGATGGGGACGCGTGCCGGGGGCAGTCGCAGGCGGCGCCGCCGTTCCCAGCGCTGGGCAGTGCGACGTTGGTGCTGCCGCCGGCTCCCGCTGCGAGACACGCGGTGAGAAGGAGAAGCGTGCGCTGCAAGCGGGGGTTCGTGCGGAGAAAGGTGCGGGGGAGAGTGCGCTGCGTGCGGCGGCACGGCGGGCACCACCGGCACCGGCGCGCGCGGGGGAGACGGCGGCGATGAGGCGGCTGGCGCTGCTGCTCGGCCTGGTGCTCGCCGCGCTCGCCGCCGGGGGGACCGCCGCTGCTCAAGCCGCCCCCGCCTGGCGGCTCGACGTGCAGGCCGACACGACCGCGGCGCCCGGCGGCGTCCTCACCTACGTCGTGCAGATGACGAACGTCGGCGACGCGACGGTCGACCCGGTCGGCCATCCGCTCACGTTCACGGCGACGCTCCCCACCGGGCTGACGGCGCTCGGCGGGCTGGTGTCGACGGGGCCGCCGGCGGGGTGGGACTGCTCGGGGGTGGTCGTCGGCGCGCAGTCGGTGACGTGCACGGACACCGATCCGGCGGCCGCGCTGAGGCCGGCCGGCTTCGCGACGATGACGCTCGACGTGGCGGTCGCGGGCGACGCTGCCGGCGTCGTGACGAGCGCGTTCGCGCTGTCGGGCGGGGCGGACGGGGAACCGTCCGCGAGCACCGTCGAGCCGACGACGATCTCAGCCGATCCGCCCGGCTTCGGCGTCGCCGCGTTCGACGGCACGGTGCTCGACGCGGCGGGCGCGCCGTACCGCCAGGCGGGCGGGCACCCGTTCGCGGCAACCGTCGCGCTCGACTTCAACACGATCACCGACCCGGCGCCGCTGAAGGGGCGGCTGTGGCCGGTCGAGCCGGTGAAGGACGCGCTCGTCGACCTGCCGCCCGGCTTCCTCGGCGACCCGACCGCGGTCGAGACGTGCACCGCCGACGAGCTCGCGGCCGGCGGCTTGCAGGCGAAGACGGAGTGTCCGCCGAGCGCGCAGGTGGGGACGGCGATGGTGCGCGTGAACGCGCTCAGTTCGCGCACCGTCTACGGGCCGCTGCCGGTCTACAACATGGTGCCGCCGCCGGGCGTGCCGGCGCGCTTCGGCTTCAACGTCGCGGGGACGGTCGTGACGCTCGACGGCGAGCTGCGCAGCGACAGCGACTACGGGCTGTCGGTGCGCGTGCGCGACATCCCGCAGGGGCTTGCGGTGGCGGGCGTGTCGCTGACGTTCTGGGGCGTGCCGGCCGATCCGGTCCACGACGTCGAGCGCTCGTGCGCGGGACAGGTCGCGCCGTGGCAGGGCGGGCCGTTCTGTCAGAGCGGCGGCGCGCGCAAGGCGTTCCTGCGCAATCCGACGTCGTGCACGGCGGAGGACGTGGGGCTGCCGGTGGCGTTGACGTTGGACTCGTGGGTGCATCCGGGGGTGTGGAGAACGGCTGGGTTCGTGAGTCACCTGCCGAAGGGGTATCCGTGGGCGCCGGCCGACTGGGGGCGGCAGGCGGGGACGACCGGCTGCGCGGCGGTGCCGTTCGAGCCGGGGCTGTCGGTGACGCCGGCGTCGCACGCGGCGGGCGCGCCGTCGGGGTATGTGTTCGAGCTGACGCTGCCGCAGAGCAAGGATCCCGATCCGGTGGGGGAGGGTGACGTGCGGCGCGCGGTCGTGACGCTGCCGGAGGGCGTGCGCGTGAACCCGGCGGCGGCGGACGGGCTCGAGGGCTGCTCGGCCTCGGAGGTCGCGTTGAGATCGCTCGCGGATGCGGCGTGTCCGGACGGCTCGCGCGTGGGGTCGCTGACGATCGCGACGCCGCTGCTGGATCAGCCGTTGGTGGGGTCGGTGTATCTGGCCTCGCCGCATGCGAATCCGTTCGGGACGCTGCTGGCGGTGTACCTGGTGGCGAGAGGGCCGGGGCTGATCGTGAAGCTGGCGGCACGGGTTGAGAGCGATCCCCTGAGCGGGCGGCTGACGGCGGTGTTCGACGACCTGCCGCAGCTGCCGTTCTCGTCAGTGCGGTTGGCGTTCGACGGCGGACCGCGGGCGGTGTTGGTGAATCCGCCGCTGTGCGGGAGGTACACCTCGACGGGGGAGTTCACGTCGTGGAGCGGTGCCGTGCGGGCGGTGAGTGCGCCGTTCGACGTTGGTTCCGGGTGCTTCGGTGCTGGGGCGCGGCCGTTCGCGCCGGGGTTCGCGGCGGGGGTCGAGAGCCCGGTGGCGGGCGGCAGCTCGCCGTTCCTGTTGCGGGTGACGCGGACGGACGCGGACGAGGAGCTGCGGCGGGTGACGGTGCGGCTGCCGCGCGGGCTGCTGGGCCGGTTGGCGGACGTGGTGCTGTGCGCGGACGCGGACGCGGCGGCCGGGAGGTGCCCGTCCGGCTCGTTGATCGGAAGCGCGATGGCCGGGGTGGGGGCGGGCCCGCTGCCGTTCTGGGTCGGCGGCGGACGCGTATACGTGACGGGGCCGTACGGCGGCGCGCCGTTTGGACTGTCCGTGGTGGTGCCGGCGATCGCGGGGCCGTTCGACTTGGGTGTCGTGGTGGTGCGCGCAGCGGTGTTCGTCGATCGGCACACAGCGGCGTTGCGCGCGGTGACCGATCCGCTGCCTTCGGTGTTGCAGGGGATCCCGCTGCAGCTGCGGGACATGCGCGTCGCGATCGACCGGCCGGGGTTCATGGTGCTGCCGACGGGGTGCGGAGCGAAGCAGGTGCGCGGCGTTGTGGAGTCGGTGTCGGGGCGCGTCGCCGGCGTCGGTTCCCGGTTCCAAGTCGGCGACTGCGGCCGGTTGCCCTTTGCGCCAAGGCTGCGCCTGTTCGTCGGGTCGCGTGGCCACACGCGCGCGTTGTCCTCGACGCCGCTGACGGCGGTGCTGACGCAGCGGCCTGGGGAAGCGGGGATCCGCAGCGTGAGCGTGACGCTGCCGGTGGGGATCAGCGCGCAGGTGCCGGTGGTGGAAGACGCCTGCTCGCCCGAGGAGTTCGCGGCGGGGCGCTGCTGGAGAGCGCGGGTCGGCACCGCGGTTGCCGTGACGCCACTGCTCCGCGATCCCCTGCGCGGAGGCGTGTATCTGGTGAGACCGCCCGGTCAGCACCTGCCCAATCTCGTAGTCGCTCTGCGCGGCCAGGTGAGCGTGGACTTGATCGGCAGAGTCGCAATACCCGGCGGCACCCACCTCGCCGCCCGCTTCACCGACGTGCCCGACGTGCCCATACGCCGCTTCGTGCTGCGCTTCCATGCAGGCCCGCGAGGCGTAGTCGGACTGGGGCGGGACTTGTGCGGTCCGCGCTTGCGGTCGTCAGCGGCGGTCGTTCGGCTTCAGGCCCAGACCTCTGTGGCGTTGAACACACGCTGGCCATTGACCGTCCGCGGATGCGGCCCTGCACAGTTCCCTTGATCTCGGAAGGAGCCCCCGGTCGGAGGCCCCTTAGGCGTACGCCCACCGGCCCCAAGAGTTTCATATTAGCTTTATTAATACGGTTCTTGCACCGGCGGGAGATTCGGTCGTAGCTCCCGACCCTGCAAAATTGGCCCTACCGACGGGCGTACGTTCTATCCTCTTGGCTTCGTCGCTCCTCATCCTTTCGACGATTCCGTTGCCAGCAGCTTCGTACGTCGGTTCCGTTATCACCGACGATGGTTCCGACGTAGTCGTTCTGGCGCGACAGGTACCAACCACGGAATTGTTTATTTGCCAAGACGATCCTATGAGGTTGAGTATCGGTTTTGGTCTCGGTAGTGTTCGCTAAACCCCGCGTATTGAATATGCCAAGGCAGCGTTTCGGACAGGATGGTGGCGCTACCCGTTATGCACCTACCGAGCAGCGCTCTGGTCATAGCCCGATAGCGTCCCGACGACCTTGGCGGACACATGATAGCTAGCTTCAAGAGTTACGGGGTATTCAACCCCGGTGATGCCCGTTATCTGAAACCTCAGGGAAGCCCATGTGACCCTAACTACAGCACCGTGGCTCAGGCTCAGGCGGCCTGCCGCGGCTGGTCCGACGCCAGCGGCCATGATGAGGGCAGCGGCGAGACTTGTAAGGATAAGCTTGGGTTGTATCTACATTGATTCCTCCCGTGTGCCGCTTCGGAGCAGCGTTGTAGACCAGACCGCACCGGGTTATCGGATGCCAGTTCCCGTTATCGTGTTGGTCACAGGTCTACAAACAAAATGGAACAAAAGGGGCCGCCTGGGTCGGCGGCCCCTTATGCTCTGATGATGCGACTCCTATATTAGTCTTACTAAGACGTTTCTCGCGCCAGCCGATTCTGTACTCCTAGCTTCACCTGCAAAGTTTCCCCTGCCGATGCCGACGCATTCTATCCTCTTGGTTTCGTCGACCCTAACCCTTTCGGCGATTCCATTACCACCGGTTTCGTAGGTTGGTTCGACTATCGCCACGCCTGGTTCAGTGGCAGTCGTTCTTGACCTGCAAGTGCCAATGAGAGGATTGTTAATTAGAAATGTGGCACCAACGAGGTTTTGGATCAGCTTTGGTCTAGGTAGCGTTTCCGTGAAACCACCGTACTGTATGTGCCACGGAAGGGTTTCCGATAGAATGGTAGCGTTTCCAGTTATACACCTGCTAATTGATGCCCTGGTGACGTAGCCGAGTAGTGTGTTGGGCGTCTTGCTTATTGTCGTGCTGTGGTAGCTTGCTTCGAGCGTTACGGGACATTCTGCGCCGGTGATGCCGGCGAGCTGGAACTTGAGCGAACTCCATATGAGCCTCGTTAATTCCCCGTGACTGATACTTATGCGCCCTGCGGATGCGGACCCGACGCCGACCGCCATAATCATCGCGGTGCCAAGCCCAATGAGGAAGAGCTTGCTGCGTATATGCATTACATCTCCAGTAATCGATGGAACTGCAGTGATGCTGCGTGTGGGCGTAGGTTACTATTACCCCGCCCGATGTACACCCCCTTTCGGCAGCGAGCAGTACTTCATTCGCGCCGTCGCAGTGACGCATCGCTCGAGCGCGTGAGAGCAGTGTACCAAAAAAAGGTATGGTGGGCAACCGCGGCACTGCGGGGGCGCTTGTACGTCGCGTCCTCAGGCGCGTGCCTGGAGTCCCGGCTAAGCCTAGGTTGCAATCAGAGCCAGAACCGTTTACCGTGGGCCAACGCACCAGAAATAGGAGGATAGAGTGCTGAAGACGTCGCCATCATGGCGTGCGCTGCGGCTGATGGGCCTCATAGGAGTTCTGACGATCGCCTCGCTCCTCGTCGCCGGACGAGCAAACGCGAGCTCAGGACCAGGTACGCGCGCCTACGAGCTTGTGTCGCCGCCTGACAAGAACGGTGGGGACGTGATGCCGTACACGCCACGAACGCGTGCGGCCCTCGATGGCAATGCGGTGGCGTTTGACTCTCTGGTTCCGTTCGGCGACGCGCTCGGTACAGGCGTGACAGTCGAGCACATGGCGATGCGCGGGCCTGCAGGGTGGGTCTCGCATGCGATCACGCCGAAGGTCAACGCGGGCTCCCTGAAGCTCATTGCGGGGACCGCCGACACGTTTTACGACAATTCCTTTTCGTCCGATTTCACGCGCGGCGTGCTGGTAGCCACAAGACCGCTCACCGATGATCCTGATGTGAGCACGGTCATTAATTTGTACCGACGAACGGACCTGCGGACCGCTGGAGCGGGAAAGTACGACCTGGTGACGAAGTGTCCGGTCTGCGCCAGTACCGGGACGCCGCTGCCGTCTATTGCCGGCGCGCCAGCCATGATTGCTCCGTTCATGCCATGGCTCGCTGCAGCATCGCCGGATATGGAACACATCGTCTTTGAGTCCGTCGACGTGCTTACTGGAGACACGCCTGCTCAGGACCCTAAGTGCGGGAGCACGAACTTCTTCTTGCCGCCTCCGTCGCCTCTCTTCTGCGTCCCACACGCATACGAGTGGGACAATGGAGAGCTGCGTCTGGCTGGCGTGCTGCCTGACGGAAGTCCGGCGGACGTGTCATTCGCTGGCACGGGCGCGCGCTATTTCAACTACACGACACACGTCGTGTCTGACGGGACCGACGGCCACAGCCGCGTCTTCTTCGCCCAGCCGACGGATGCAAATGGCAGAACGTTCAGCGAGATTGATCCCTCCGATGTTTTCGGGCAGCTGAGTTTTATGGGGGACCAATCGGGACTGGCCAAGGGGAACGTGTACGCGCGAGTCGATCACAGTCAGACTATCCTCCTCAACAGATCAGAGCGGACAGTGCCGGACACATTTTCGCCGGCATGGTACCTCGACGCGAGTGCCAACGGTGAGCGTGTCTTCTTCTCCTCCACGCAGGCGTTGACCGATGACGCCACACCGGGGCTGCGGAACATCTACATGTATGACATGACCAAGCCCGACTCTGCTCCGGACAATCTCGTACTCCTCAATCCCAGCGGCACAGACTCGGATGGGATCTGGGGACTGAGCGACGCTGGTGACTTTGTCTACTTTGCAGCGGGGGGAGACCTTCGCCAGTGGCACGACGGAGTCCTGCATGACATCGGACCTGCAGGAACAATTACACAGGAGGATCGCTCAAATACCTTGGGCTACGGGCCGGTCCTGCGCCAGTCCCGTGTCACGCCCGACGGGCGGACCCTGCTGTTCAGCACCAACGATAGCTCAGCATTCGGCGGTTACGATCATGGCGTCTGCGCTGACACCTTTCCGTGCCACGAGCTTTATGTGTACAGCGCGGAGTCGGGCACCGTGGTGTGTGCGTCGTGTAATCCAAGCGGTGCGCCGGCGACGAGCGAGGCGGTGGTGTCCGGTGGTGATTTGAACGCTGGCGCGCGCGTTACAGCGTACGTGAACCGCGGGATCACCAACGACGGCTCGAAAGTGTTCTTCAGCACAGGCGATTCGCTGGTGCCTCAAGATACCAACGGTAAAGAGGACGCGTACGAGTACGACGTCGCGACGCATACCGTGTCGCTCATCTCGACGGGCAAGGATCCGGCTGACTCGTGGTATCTCGACTCGAGTGCCGATGGCCGTGACGTGTTCTTTGCGACGCGCCAAAGGCTCGTCGGGTGGGATAGAGATAACGAGTACGACCTGTACGACGCCCGCATTGGCGGTGGGTTCCCAGAACCGCCCCCAGTTCCTGCGCCCTGCTCGGGTGGTGCGTGTCAAGGCGCTCCGACCGTTGCCCCGGAGGTGGCAGCCCCGGCGAGCCAGTCGTTCCACGGCTCGGGCAATGCCCACGAGAAGCTCAGAGCAAAGCGCGCCGTGCGCAAGCGATGCAAGCACGGAGCCGCCCGTCGCAAGGTTCACGGCAAGGTTCGCTGCGTCAAGAAAAAGCGCCGGCGCTAAGCGGCGCGCGCGTGCCCTGGCTTTGAGCAAGCGACCAGTCCGTTGAGCAATGATACGCATCATACACGCAATTATATCACCAAAAACAAGCATGACGAGGCGATACATGAGTGACGTCGATCACAGATCCGGTCGCCGGGCGGCGGCGGCGTGGGTCGGCTGGCTGGCGCTGGCAAGCGTGATCCTGCTGGGGTTCTCTGCCTCGGCGGGCGCCGCTCAGGCCTGGCGCCTCGACTCGTTGGCCGACAGTAGCGTCGCACCTGGCGAGACCTTCGAATATCTCGTGCAAGCGACCAATACTGGCAACACGCCGACAGATGGAACTGAGGTCGATCTGACGGGGACGTTGCCTAGAGGCCTCACTGTGGTGTCGGCGACGCTCTACGTCGACCCGAAAGAGGACGCCGGGCCGCAGCCCGTCACCGGCGATTGCACAGCCGGCGACGGCGTGTCGCCAGTTGCTGGGGCGAGCGATGTGAAATGCGTGAGCACGCCGAGCCTTCCGGCTTACTATTATCAGTTGTTGCGGCTCACGGTGACGGCCGATCCCACGGCGAGCGGCACGCTCACCAGTTCGTTCGCGGTCACCGGCGGCGGCGACTCTGCGGCGAACACGGTCGATCCTACGCAGATCGCACCTGGGCCACCGAAGTTCGGCGTGGACACGGTGGACGGACAGGCGACCGACCTGAACGGAAACCTCGTGACGCAAGCCGGTGCGCATCCTGCTCTCGACGGGGTGAGTGTGGACTTCAACACCTACACCAACCCCGTCCCGATTGCGGGTGCGGCGTGGCCGGTGGAGCCAGTGAAAGACGTCATTGTCGACCTTCCGCCGGGTCTCGTAGGTGATCCTGCAGCGATCCCGACATGCTCGGCGACGCAGCTTGTAGGACGTGGCAGAGTCGCCTCGGAGACGAAGTGTCCTCCGAGCTCCCAAGTGGGCACTGTGCTCGTGCGGACGAACAACTTCCCGCTCAGCCAGCCGATATTCGGGCCGTTCCCGGTCTTCAATATGGATCCGCCCGCGAACGCTCCTGCGCGCTTGGGATTCAACGTCGGTGGGACGGTGGTGATCCTTGACGCGACGGTTCGCAGCGGTGGCGACTATGGCATCACGTTCACGTCGCGGGATATCTCGGAGGCGCTTCCGATCGCTGGCACGACATTCACGTTGTGGGGTGTGCCCGCTGATGCGTCGCACGACGGCGAACGCGCGTGTTTCGACAGCACGCCTCCTGGGATCGGTGGCCCCGCCTGTCCATCGGGTGGCGCGTTGACGGCCTTCATCCGTAACCCAACGTCCTGCACGGCACCCGGCGTCGGCCTGGAGACCGTCGTCAGTGCCGACTCGTGGTTGAACCCGGGTGGGTTCTCGACGGCGTCGTTCAGAAATCACGTGGCGCCCTTCTATCCGGCTGCGCCGGGGGATCGGGGGCCGGACCAGGAGCTGACCGGCTGCGACCGCGTCCCATTCGACCCAAGACTCGAGGGCCAGCCGGTCGATCACACGCCCAACACTCCGACCGGGTTCGCGTTCGACCTCAGCATGCCCCAGTCGAACGACCCCGGGCAGATCGCTGAGGCTGACGTGAGATCCGCCGTTGTGACACTCCCGGTCGGCGTGCGGGTGAACCCGTCGGCGGCCGACGGGCTCCAGGCCTGCTCGTCGACGCAGATCCATCTGCACGACGCCCAGTCGGCTGACTGCCCGACCGCCTCGAAGATCGGCGCCGTGAGAGTCACGACGCCGCTGCTGAGAGACCCGCTCGAGGGTGGGATCTACCTTGCGGCACCGCATGACAACCCATTCGGCACGCTGCTGTCGATCTACCTCGTCGCGGAAGGTTCGGGCGTGGTGATCAAGCTCGCCGGCAGAGTCGAGGCCGACCCGATCACGGGCCAGCTCACGACGACGTTCGACGACAATCCGCAAACCCCGTTCACGAACCTCCACCTGGAGTTCGACGGCGGCGCGCGGGCGCAGCTGGTCACGCCGCGCCAGTGCGGCACGCAGACGACGAACGCCGTGCTGACCGGGTGGAACGGGGCGGTCGTGAACACGACCAGCTCGTTCGACGTCAGCGGCTGTCCGGCGCCGAAGTTCACGCCGACGTTCGACGTCGGTACCGCGTCGAACAGCGCCGGTAGCTCGTCGTCGTTGCAGATGCGCTTTACCCGCGATGATCTCGATCAGGAGCTCAGCGCGGTTACCGTCAACCTGGCGCCCGGCCTCACCGGCCGGATCGCCAACGTCGATCTCTGCTCGATCGCGGCAGCGAGAAGTGACAGTTGCCCGGCCGGGTCGAAGATCGGCGATGTGACGGTCGGCGCCGGCGCGGGCACGCACCCGTTCTTCATCACGAACGGGCGGGCGTACCTCACCAGCGGCTACAAGGGCGCGCCGTTCGGTGTCGCGATCGTCGTACCGGCGGTCGCCGGCCCGTTCGACCTCGGCACCGTGGTCACGCTCAGCTCGCTGTCCGTCGACAAGCACGACGCCAGCGTGAGAGTCGTCAGCGATCCGCTGCCGACGATCCTGCAGGGCATCCCGCTGCAGGTGCGTGACGTGCGGATCAACGTCGACCGGCCCGGGTTCTTCTTGAACCCGACGAGTTGTGCCGAGAAGCGAATCACTGGCACGCTCACCTCGACGGAAGGCACAAGGACGGCGGTGTCAGATCGCTTCCAGGCGGCCGAGTGCGCCAACCTCGGGCTCAAGCCGCGAATGGTCCTGCGCGTCGGTGGCAGAGGTCACACGCGCAACGGGCAGACGAGTCCGCTGAGCACGACGTTGACGATGCCGCAGCGAGGGCAGACGAATCTGAGGTTCGTGCGGGTGACGCTGCCGAAGACGATCAACGCCCGGCTGAACACGATCAACGACGCGTGCACGCGCGCTGAGTTCGAGAACGACATCAGCAAGTGCGGGCATGCGATCGCCGGGTCGGCGACGGCGTCCACGCCGCTGCTGAGAGATCCGCTCAAGGGCACCGCGTACTTCGTCAAGAACGGGCACGCGATCCCGGATCTGTTCGTGGCGTTGCGTGGCCAGGTGGCGTTTGACCTGATCGGCCGGATCACGATTGTGCATAACACGTTCCTGCGCACGACGTTCAATGCGGCGCCGGACGTGCCGATCAGATCGTTCACGCTCAGGTTGCTCGGCGGGCCGAGTACGGCGTCGATCGGTGCGACGACGAACCTCTGCTCGGCCAAGAGCAGACGCCAGAAAGCACAGGTCGACTACATCGGCCAGAACGGGAAGGTGCGCCAGGTCAACCAGGCGCTCCAGGTTGCCGGGTGCCCCAAGCACAGCAGGCACCACCGCAGCCGCTAACACCCGCGGGGACAACGAAGGGGGAAGAGCCGAGGGGCCGGCCTCACACGAGGCCGGCCCCTCGCTCGTTGGCTGCCACTAGCATCGCCGCCCATGCACGCCGCCACCGCGTCGCCGCTCGAGCGCCTGCAGCACGAGACCGGCCGCGCCTTCCCGGCGCTCGCCGCCGCACGTGAGCGCACCGCCAGCCGACTTGCCGAGCGCGCCGCGCTGCTTGACGGTGTGCAGATCCATCAGCGCGCCGCCGTCGTATTGATGGGCTCGTGGGGCCGCCACGAGCTGACGATCGGCTCCGACGACGACTACCTCGTGCTCGTGCGCGGGCTCGCGCCGCAGGGCGGCTGGGGCGACGAGCAGGAGACCGCGGCCAAGGTCGCCGACCGCTTCGCGCGCGACCCCGGCGGCTTCGGCGCGCCCGGCCGCCAGGGCGTCTTCGCCGAGGTCGTCTACTCCGCCGACCTGCTGCGCGTCGGCCTCGACGACGACACCAACACGAACCTCACGCGCCGCATGCTGCTCGTGCTCGAGTCGGTCGCCGCCGTCCACGCGGACGTGCTCGCCGGCGTGCGGCTCGACGTGATCCAGGACTACCTCTCCGACGCGCTGCGCGACCACCGCCCGCCGCGCTTTCTGCTCAACGACCTCGTCCGCTACTGGCGAACGATCGGCGTCGACTTCGTCGCGAAGGATCGCGCGCGCCGCGGCGAGGGGTGGGGGCTGCGCAACGCGAAGCTGCGCACCTCGCGCAAGGTGCTGTTCGCGAGCGGCCTGCTGCCCGTATTGCGCTGCCACGAGCTGCGCGCCGAGCAGATCGCGCCGTTCCTCGCCGAGCAGTTCGCGCTCCCGCCGACCGACCGCGTCGCCGACGCGTTCCTGCGCTACGGCGCCGCCGCGCAGGGCGCCGAAGCGCTCGCCGCGTATGACGCCTTCCTCGCGCTGCTCGACGACGACGCCGTGCGCGCCGAGCTCAGCGCGATCGACTCGCGCACCGCCGCCGACGCGTCCCCGCGCTGGCGCGAGGTCGCCGAGCTCGGCGGGACGATCGAACGCGCGCTGCTCGCGCTGCTGTTCGAGACCGAGCTCGGCCCGGTCACGCAGCGCTACGCGGTGCTGTAGCCCGCCGGCGCCTCAAGCACCCACGGCACGCCGGCGCAGCGCGCCAGCACCGGCAGGAACGCCTCGGCGTCCGCCGCCCGCAGCGGCACGTGCTCGCCGCCGGGCTCGATCGAGGAGATGTGGACCTCGGCCAGCCGGTCGGCGAACGCGTCGAGCAGCTCGTGCGCGAGGCCAAGGCCCGGGTCGTGCAGTTGCGCGTGCGCGACGTCGAAGCAGAAGCGCGCGTCCGGCAACACGCTGAAGTAGCGCTCCAGCTCGGCGACCGTGCGCCCGTCCGGCTTGCGCGTGTCCATGTTCTCCAGCCGCAGTCGCCCGCCCAGCTCGGCGAACGCCGCCGCGTCCCCGAGCGTCTCCGGGTGCAGCACGATGCCGTCGACCGTCGCCGGGATCGCGCCCAGCGCCATCGCGAGCGCGGCCGGTGTCCCGTCCCAACCCTTCGACGGGCCGTGCACGGACACGTGCCCGAACGGCAGCGCGCCCGCGTCCGCCAGGAAGCGCAAGAGCCCCGGCAGCTCGGCCGCCGACAGCGCCGACAGCTCGACCACATCCAGCGAGCACGTCTCCGCCGCCGCCACCAGCCGCGGCCAGTCGCCGCGCGCCCCGACCATGTAGCCGGTCGACGGTCCCACCAGCTCGGGATTCAGCGCCAGCAGCTCGCCGACGGCGGTCATCGCGGGAAGCGCTTCGACGGTGACGGACACGCGCACGACCCTACCCGCTGAGTGAGACGGAAGCGGCCGAACCGGAGCCTCACCCCTGCTCGTCCGGCCACCGGCCGGTGCGGTCGAATGCGCGGCGCGCCGCGTCCTCGCGCGCGCGGTCGCGGTCGCCGCTGACGCCGAAGCGGAACAACAGGTTCACCAGCAGCACCGACAGCCCCGCGCCGATCAGCGCCATCGCGCCCTCGAAGTTCGCGCTCGGATCCACCACCAGGAACACCAGCCCCGCGAGGCAGATCGCCGCCGGCAGCCCGTAGCGGACGAGCGTCATGTGCCCTCGCCGCTCCCGCGTGGCACGACGACCACCGGGCACGTCGCGTCGCGCAGCAGGCGCGTCGAGACCGACCCCAGCAGCACGCGGCGGAACGGGCCCTTCGCGCCCGAGCCGGTGAACAGCAGATCGTCGCCGCGCGCGTCCTCCACGAGCATCGTGACGATGTCGCCGTCGAGCACGGCGCCCTCGGCGCGCACGTCGCCGGCGACGTCGGCGATCGCTTCGTCAAGCCGCGCCCGTGCCTCGTCGCGCGCGATCCGTCCCATCTCCTCGTAGGAGGCGACGTCCAACGGCGGCGGCGGGTAGACGCCCGCCGCGGCGCTGTTGACCGCCGTCACGACGCGCAGCCGCGCGCCCGCGCGCCGCGCAAGGCCCGCCGCCACCTCCAGCGCGTGGTGCGCCTCCGGCGAGCCGTCGTACGCGACCGCGACCTGCCGCACCGCGCCACGCGCGCCACCGGCCCCGTGCACCGCGTCGCGGTAGCCGTCCGGCGCAACCGCGACCGGGCACGGCGCGTGGTTGAGGACCGCGTCAGGCGTCGAGCCGGCCAGCAGGCGCAGTGCCTTGCCGTGGTGCGTCGCGCCGACGACGATCGCCAACGCGCCCGACTGCTCCGCCAGCTCGTGCAGCACGTGCGAGGGGGACGGGCCCGCGACCGCGCGCAAGCTGGCGGCGCCCGCGCCCGCGTCCGCGCCCGACCCCAGCCACTCCCGCGCCCGCTCCAGCTTCGCTTCCGCATCCGCGCGCATGCCCTGTGCGACCTCGACCGCCGCCGCGCTCTCGCCCAGCGGGTCGTCCGGATACGCGCACGCGACCACCAGCTCCGCGCCGGTCATTCCCGCCAGCAGCCGCCCCAGGGCGAGCGCGTCGTCGCCGTGGTCGGTGCCGTCATAGCCGACGACGATCGTGCGGGGCATGCAGGTCCTCCGGGGCTGGACGGCGGTGACGGAGCGGAGCCTACCCGAGCCCTCCGTGCACGAGATTCGCGGCAAATCGCCGTGCAACCCTCATGCAGTCAGGGAGTTTTGACGATCTCCTCGAATACCGTCGTGAAACCGCCCGGCCAACAGCAGGGTTCGCCCCCTTTGCGCGCGCTCGTCGTCCACCGAGATCCCCCCGCTGCCTCGCAGCTCGCCGCCGCGCTCGGCGACGTCCAGGCGACGCTCCTCCACGACCCCTGCCAGCTCCCCGGCATCCTCGCGCGCGGCGAGGCCGACGCCGTCGTCTGCGCCCTCCCGCCGACCGACACGGCGCTGATCGCCGTGCGCGAGACGTGCGACCTCGCCGGCGTCGCGCTCGTGCTCACGCACCCCGACGCGGGCGACGTCGCACGGCAGGCCCGCGGCTGCGCCGTCCACGAGCCGGACCCGCGGCGCCTCGCCGGTGCGGTCGTACATGAGCACACCTGCGCGCAGGATCGCTCCGCCGCCGCCACCGCTCAAAGGCTCCTGTCCGCCCAGCAGACGATCGCCGATCACCTCGTCGCCGACCTGCCGCCCGAGGGTCTCTTGAAGGAAGCGCTCGGCGTGCTCGGCGCGCTGTTCGAGGCCGCGGGCGGGATCGCCTGGGAGCTGTCGGCCGACCGTGTCGAGCTGGTGCCGCGCGCCGTCCACGGCGACGCCGAGCTGCCGCTGCGTGCGCCCGAGCAGCCGGAGCAGCACCTCGCCGGCCGGGCCGCGCTCGCGCGCGCGACCGTCGCCGACGGCGCGCGCGTCGCCGTCCCGCTCGTCGCCGGTGGCGCGTGCGAGGGCGTACTCGAGCTGCACCTCTCACCCGGCGCACGGCCTGACGAGCGCCTGATGGCCGACGTCGCCGCGCTCGCCAGCCAGGTCGCGCTGCACCTCCGCTACCGCCGCGGCGCCGCGATGCTCGACCTGCACGAGCGCGCGCTCGCCGCCACCAACAACGGCATCGTGATCACCGACCACGACCCCGACACCGGCGGCTGGCCGGTCTCGTACGTCAACGAAGCGTTCGAGCTGCTGACCGGCTGGCGCGCCGAGGACGTCGTCGGCCGCTCGCTGAACATCCTCCAGGGCGAGGAGACCGACCCCGAGACGGTCGCCGAGATGGCGGCCGCACTGCGCGAGGGGGAGGAGTGCTGGGTCACGCTGCGCAACTACCGCCGCGACGGCTCGCCGTTCTGGAACGAGGTCTTCCTCACGCCCGTTCGCGACGGCGACGGCGTCGCGCGCCGCTACATCGGCGTGCTGCACGACGTGACCGCGCGCGTCACCTCCGCCGTCGAGCTGGAGGAGGCGGAAGCTCGCTACCGCACGCTGATCGAGACGATCCCGGCGGTCACCTACATCGCCGACTGGGACGAGCTGGGCTCGTTCCGCTACGTCTCGCCGCAGATCGAGGAACTGCTCGGCTACCCGGCGAGAGACTGGCTCGGCGCCTCGCCGTTGTGGGAGCAGCGGCTGCACCCCGACGACGCCGACCGCGTGCTGGCCGAGACGCGCTACGCCTTCCGCGAGCAAAAGGCGTTCGACTGCGAGTACCGCCTGATCGCCGCCGACGGCCGCGTCGTGTGGGTGTGGGAGCGCGACACCGTGATCCGCGACGACCACGGCGAGCCGTATCTGACGCAGGGCATCATCACCGACGTCACCGCTACGCGCATCGCCGAGGCGGCGCTGGCGGAGAGCGAGGAGCGCAACCGCGGCGTCGTGCACGCTTTGGAGGAGGGACTCCTGATCTACGGCTCCGACGGCCACGTGCTGTCGTGCAACGCGGCCGCGACGCGGATCCTCGGGCTGCCGGAGGAGGAGCTGCTCTACCGCGCCGCCGGCGAGTGGCCGCTGCAGATCCTCGCCGAGGACGGGACGCCGCTGGCGCGCGACGGGATGCCGTCGCAGCGCGCGTTGCAGAATCGCGTCGCCCAGCGCGACGTCGTGCTGAAGATCGTGCGCAAGGACGGCACCGAGGTGTGGACCTCCGTCTCGAGTCATCCGCTCGTGCGCGAGGGGGAGAGCCGCCCGTACGGCGCCGTGACCGCCTTCAGCGACATCACCGAGCGCCGCCGCGCGCAGGAGCAGATCGCGTTCCTCGCCTACCACGACCCATTGACGAAGCTGCCGAACCGCGCGCTGCTCGACGAGCACCTCGCTTTGGGCTTGGCGCGCGCGCGTCGCTCGGGCGACTGCGTCGCGCTGCTGTACGTCGACCTCGACGACTTCAAGGCCGTCAACGACTCGCTCGGCCACGCCGCCGGCGACGAGCTGCTGCGCCGCATCGCCGTGCGCCTGCGCGGCGTCGTGCGCTCGACCGACCTGCTCGCGCGCCAGGGCGGCGACGAGTTCCTGATCCTGCTGACCGACCTCACGTCGGATCCGCGGCTGTCTGCGGAGGCGGTCGCCAAGCAGGTCGAGCAGGCGCTGCTGGAGCCGTTCTCGATCGCCGACGCCGAGTTCGAGATCGGCTCTTCGATCGGCATCTCGATCTACCCGCACGACGCGAACGACGCCGACCAGCTGATGCGCCACGCCGACGCTGCGATGTACGAGGTCAAGCAGGCGGGGCGCGGGGGGATCGCGAGTTATGGCGGCGACTCGCGCCACACGCTGGCGCGCCTGTCGTTGACGTCGAAGCTGCGCCGCGCGTTGCAGCGCGACGACTTCGTCGTGCACTACCAGCCGTTGGTGGTCCCGGCGACCGGCGACCTGGTCGCGTTCGAGGCTTTGGTGCGCTGGCAGGACGCCGAGCGCGGCATCGTCGGCCCGAACGAGTTCATCCCGTTGGCAGAGGACGCCGGCCTGATCGAGGCGATCGGCGGCTGGGTCCTGCACGCCGTCTGCACGCAGCTGCGCGAATGGCACGCCGAGGGACTGGAGGCGCACGTGCACGTGAACGTCTCGCCGCGCCAGCTGCGCCGCCCCGACTTCCCCACGACCGTGCGCGAGGCGCTCTCGGCCGAGGGGCTTGCGCCGCGCTGCCTGACCCTGGAGATCACCGAGTCGGCCGCGATGCTCGACGCCGAGCGCGCGAACCCGGTCGTGCGGGCGCTGCATGCGATGGGCGTGCGGCTCGCGATCGACGACTTCGGCTCCGGCCACTCGTCGCTGGCGCGCCTGCGCGACGTGCCGGTCGAGGTGCTGAAGATCGACCAGTCGTTCCTGCGCGGCGTCCCCGACGACCCGCAGGCGGCGGCGATGACGAGAGCGATCATCGAGCTCGGCGCCGCGCTCGGGATGATCACGATCGCCGAGGGCGTGACGAGCGAGGCGCAGCGGCTGTTCCTGATCGAGCAGGGCTGCCCGCTCGCGCAGGGCTTCCACTTCGCCAAGCCGCTCGAGGCCGCCGAGGCGACCGAGCGGTTGCGCGCGCTGCTCGTGCCGCGCGGGTAGGGCGACCGCGCCGCCGCCCCACTCGTGCGGTTGCCCGGCGTTAGCCCGGCAGCGGCTCGTGCGCGCGCGGGCCGGGGCTGTACTGCTCGGCCGGCTCAAGGAACTGCTTGAGCTGCTCGCGCAGCTCGGGCGTGTCCTCATGCCCGTGCACCGACGCCGCATGCTCGGCGGCCGCGCGGACGACCTCGTCCTCCTCGCCGATGATCACCAGCGAGCAGTTCGACTCGCTCGGCCACCGGCGACAGTCCGCCATCTTGCGCGCCATCACTGCGCTCCTCTCGTATGGGAACGCCGATCGTCTCGCCGCGCGCGGCGCGCGTCAACCGGGCCGGGCGCGTTCACGCCAGCGTGCGTGCGAACGCCTCTTGCAACCGCGGGTCGCGCCAGCTGTCGTCGACGACCGCCTCGACGCGCACGTGCGAGTGCTCGCCGTCGAGCGTCAGCGTGCCGATCTGGTTGGCATACGCGGGACGCTCCACGACCCGCCAGCCGAACGGGACGCCGACGACGCCGAGGGCGCGCGCGAGCCGCCGCGCCGCGCGCCCGGCGAACGACAGGTGGCCGAACGCGATCACCGCGCGCTCGTGCGGTCTCAGCTCCTTGCGCAGCCCCGAGCAGACCGCCTGCCAGACCGGGCTGTGCGCACCACTCCCGGGACGGAACGCAACCTCGGCGAGGTAGCAGTGGTGCACGTCGCCGGACAGCAGCACGATCGAGGCCGGCGCGTCGCCCGCGCGCCCGTGGGCGACGTCGTCGATCAGCTCGGCGAAGCGATGGAAGCTGCGCTGGAATGAGGCCCAGTGGTCCACCACCGCGAGCCGTCGCAGGCGCTCTCCGAGCCACTCGCCGACGCGTCCCCACGTCCCCTCGGTGAGCGCCTCGTCGGCCGCCTCGAGATGGTGCAGGCCGGGCGCGAGCAGGAACGGCACGGAGCTGGCCAGCAGCAGGTGGCGCACCGGGCGCCGCGCCTGCTCAGCGACCCACTCCCACTCCTCGCCCGGGATCATCTCGCGCCGGCCCGGCGTGACCTGCCGGCCGGCGCGCGAGTCGATCACGACGAGCAGCGCGTCGCCGAGCTCGCGCACGAAGCTCCAGCGGCTGTGGCCGGTCTGATGGCCCTCGGTGTCCATCCGCGCGGCCAGCAACTCGGCCGCGTCGGACGCCGCGCGTACCTCGTCGTAGAGGCCGCCGGCGGCCAGCTCGTCCGGCGACAGGTTGCCGATGTGCTGGAAGACCCAGTAGGCGGCCAGCCCGGCACGGATGTGGCGGTCGAACCACGGCTCGGCGTTCATCTCGTCCAGCCAGCCCTGCGAAATGCGCCACTCGGCGTGAATCTCATGGTCGTCGAAGACCATCGCCGTCGGGACCGTCGAGAGCAGCCAGCGGATCGCCGGCTCGCCCCACGCTTCGCGGTAGGACAGCGCGTAGTCGACGAAGTCGGCCAGCTCGTCCTCGGGCGCGTCCGCCGGCCGCTCGCTCTCGCGGTCTGCGAGCGCCTGCACGAGCGCGGGGGAGGGCTGGTCCGCATAGATCTGGTCGCCGAGCATCAGCAGCATGTCGGGCAGCGCGCTCGTGCCGTCGCCGCCCCCGCCGCCGGCCCTGGCCGCCCGCAGCGCGTAGGCGCGCAGCGCGTCGATCCCCTGCCCCTTCGGATGCTCGCTGGCGCGCAGCGCGTAGGGCGGCTCGTGCGGCAGCGCGGTGCGGCAGGAGCCGAACGCGATCTCGCGCGGCGCCCGCGGGTCGAGCAGGCGGATCGTGCTCGGCGGGAAGGCCGCGTCCTGCTCGGGCCACGCGAGCTCGCCGTCGAGCCGCACCTCGTAGGGGTGGTCCGCGCCGGGCGTCAGGCCGTCGAGCGCGACGAGCGCGAAGTGCAGGCCGGCGACGCACCACGTGCGCTCGCGCACGCCGAGGATCTCGACCTCGCACGCCGTGTCGGTCTGCACCCAGACGGTCGCCACGCGTTCGTCCACGTAGCGCAGGATCGGCCCGAGGACGAGGTGCGGCACCGGCGCAATCTATTGCCTCAGACCTTCCGGTAGCGGGAATCCGCGATCGAGTAGGCCGCGAAGCCGACGAGCCCGGCGGCGACGAGGCCAAGCAGCGCCGGACCGTACGACGCGTCCGCGAGCTTGCGCAGCGCGCCGTCGAGCCCGACCGCCTTCTGCGGGTTGTAGTCGATCGCTGCCTTGATCAGCCCGTAGCCGATCAGCCCGAACACGACCGCGCGCGCGACGTGCCCGAAGACGCCGAGCGCCGTGTAGCCCTTGCGGACGCCCTCACCCATCTCGCTCGTCTTCGCGTCGTCGAGGAACTTGCGCGCGAGGCCCTTGTAAGCCTGGTAGAGCGCGACGCCGATCATCACGATGCCCGCGATCGCGACGAGCACGGTGCCGCCCGACCATCCCAGGACGCCGGCGGTCGGTCCCTTCGGCGTGCCGGAGCCGGTTCTGGCGCCGGTCAGGATCTTCACCGCCGTGACGAACACGATCCCGTAGCCGATGCCGCTCGCGAGCGCGGCGACGCGGTCCGAGCCGCTGTCGCGCTGCTCGGCGCCATGGCCGACGGCCGCGCGCAGCAGGCGCCACAGCGAGTAGCCCGCCAGCCCGATCGCGACGAGCACGAGCAGCGTCTTGCCGAACGACTGGTCGGCGATCGTCTTCAGCGCCCCCTGCTGGTTGGTCGCCTTGCCGCCGTCGCCGAGCGCGAGCTTGAGCGCGAGCACGCCGATGATGAGGTACACGACGCCGCGCGCGACCAGGCCGGCGCGTGCCAGCCAGCCCATCCACGGCGCGTCGACCGCATCGTCGCCGTGGCGCCTCGCCTTGCCGACCAGCCCTTCCGATCCGATGCCCACGTTGGTCCTCATCTCGCTCCATTCCCCTCTCGCGCCGAGCGCGGGACGCAGACGGTGATCGCTCCGGCCTCCACGTCGACCTTGAACGCCTTGACCTTCGTGCGGTCGCCGCCGTCGAGCTCGTACGGGACCTTGCGGTCGAGCTTCACGCGCACGGAGCGCGCCTGCGTGACGCGCACGAACGGCGACTTGTGTGCGCTGCCGATCGCCGTGCGCGCGACCGCCCGCGCGAGCTGAACGGGCCCTTCGGAGGTGAGCACGCCGACGTCGAGCAGGCCGTCGTCGGGCTGCGCGTCGGCGAACACCTCGATGCCGCCGAACAGGTCGCCGACGTTGCCGAGCAGGATGCAGCTCGCGGGCCCCTTGTACCAGCGCGACCCGTCGATCTTGATCTTCGCCTCGAAGCTCTCCGTCCGCATGCTGGCGGCCCCGCCGAGCACGTAGGCGGCGCGGCCGAGGCGGTCCTTGAGGTCGTCGGCGCCCTTGATCATCGCCGCGTCGAAGCCGGCCCCGGCCATCACGGCGAAGCGCTCGCCGTTGAAGCAGCCGACGTCGAGCCGGCGGCGGTCGCCGTTCAACGCGACCTTCACGGCTTGCGCGATGTCCTTCTCGATGCCGAGGTTCGTCGCGAACAGGTTCGACGTTCCCGCGGGGACGATCGCGAGCGCGACCGGCGTGTCCTTCAGCGCGTCGACGCAGCGCTGCACCATCCCGTCGCCGCCCCACGCGAGGATCAGCTCGGCGCCTTCCTCCACGGCGCGCGCGACCGCTCTCGGCGCGCGCTTGCTCTTCGGCACCTCGATCCACAGCGGATCGGCGACGCCCGCCTCCTTGAGCGTGCGGCGCAGCTCGGGGAGTCCGCCGCCGAGCGTCTTGCCGGCGTGCGCGACGACCGCGAGCCTCATGCGCGCGAGCGTCTTTCCGCGACCGCGCCGGCTGTGCGGCAGGCGAGCAGCAGCAGCAGGATCGCGCCGATCCCGACGAGCACGCCGCCGGCGACGTCGAGCGGATGGTGCATGCCGCGATACATGCGCGAGAGCGCGACGAACGTCGTCAGCAGAATCGCGCCGGTCCACGCCAGCGCCTTCTTGAGGCTGCTGGTGAAGCGGGACGTGAGCAGCAGCACGAGGCCGGAGTAGACGGCGACCGAGGCAGCGGTGTGCCCGGACGGGTAGCTGGCGTCGACGGGCAGGCCCTCCAAGCGGTGCACGTGCGGACGGTGGCGCGGGACGACGAGCGTCGTGACGCGGTAGGTCGCCGACTCGGCGGCCAGCACGAAGACCGCGAACGCCGCGGTCCGCCAGCGGCGGGCGAACGCGCACGCGATGCCGATGAGCCCGACGAGGATCGGCAGCACCGGCGCGCCGCCGACCTGCGAGCCGATCTCGGAGAGCGTCGTGAGCGTGCCGTCGCGGTGGCGGGCCAGCGTGGCGTTGAAGCTCTCGTCGGTGCCGGCCAGGCCGAGCCCGCCGCTGCTCGCGAGCACGTGCACGACGAACAGGCCGAGCAGGATCGAGGCCGCCGCCAGCAGCAGGAAGCCGCCGAGCAGCACGATCAGGAAGACGAGCGCGGGGTGGTGCGAGTCGAGCGCGCGGGCGAGCCGTTCCGCCGCTCCGCCGGGCCGCGCGACGAGCGCCGGGACCGTCCCGCGATCGGCTCGTCGGGATGCGCTTGTCCGCGGGGCTCCATGCAGTCGTTCAGTGACACTCACGGGCGTGAGCAGTTCCCTGATCGCGGGCATAGCAAGCGCACAGTTAGCCCCCGCACCCTGAACCGATGCCACTGTTTCTGCTCCTGCTGATCGCCCTCCTGTCGGGGCTCGCCGCCGCCTTTCTCACGCGGCGCTACCCGCAGCGCGACGTTGCGCCGCCGGTGGTCGAGGTGGCGCTCGAGGCCGGCCGCCATGCCGACACCAGCGGGGGCCGGCGCGTGCTGCGCGCGGCGCGGCTCGACCCCGAGAAGGCGACAGGGCTTGCGCTGACACTGGCGCTCGTGGCGATCTTCGTCGGCGGCGTGGTGCTTGCCGTGCTGGCGGTTGTTGTGCGTAGCACGCACGTGCTCGCCGGCGTCGACAGCAGCGTGGCTCAGTGGGGGAACCGCCACGCGACCGCCTGGTCGCATGACGGGCTGACGCTGGTCACAGATCTGGGAGAGACGTGGACGGTGGTCGTTGTCGCCGTTGTTGTCGCGCTGTTCGAGATCGCGCGCACGCGCAGTCGCTGGGTCGCGCCGTTCCTGCTCGCCGTCCTGTTGGGCGACAAGCTGCTGACCGAGACGATCAAGCAGCTCGTCGACCGCGCCCGGCCGGCGCTCGAGCCGGTGGCCGCGACGCTCGGCCCGTCGTTCCCGAGCGGCCACACCTCCACCGCCGCCGCCTGCTGGGCCGCGTTCGCGCTCGTCGCCGGCCGTTGGTGGGGGCGCCGCGCGTGGCCGGCGCTCGCCGGCATCGCGGTGGGGATCGCGGTGGGCGTGGCGGCCAGCCGCGTGCTGCTTGACGTCCACTGGCTCACCGACGTGCTCGGCGGCCTCGCGCTCGGCTGGGCCTGGTTCGCCGCCTGCGCGGTCGCCTTCGGCGGTCGCGTCCTGCACTTCGGCGCCGCCGCACAGGCCGCCGGCCGCGGCGGGGAGGAGGCCGCGGCGGCCGCGCGCCGCTGAGCGCACCGGCGCCTGCCACCAGCGCCTACAATGCCCCCACTGCCCTCCTAGCTCAGTTGGTAGAGCACTTCCATGGTAAGGAAGGGGTCATCGGTTCGAGTCCGATGGAGGGCTCTGCGGCGAAGGCCCTGCACATCGCGGGGTCTTCTTGTTTTTGGGGCCGCTTCGTGCAGGCTCGGCGGCGTGCGCGTGGGTCCCGTGTGGGGTCCCGCAGGCGCTGGAAGGGAGTATGGACGGCGCTCTGATCCGTGAACCGATCAGGGCCGCCTTGCCCGACCCGACATCCATCGCCGAGCTGTTCCCCGAGCAGGTCTTGCTCGTGGAGGAGGTCGCCGAGCGGCTGCGGATCTCGACGCGGACGGTGAAGTGAGCGATCGAGGCCGGCCGCCTTGCGAGCCTCAAGGACCCGCTCGGCTGCCACCGGATCCTGCGGAGTGCGGTCGTCGACTCACGCCGCTCCGGCGGGTGACCGCGAGCTGCTTGCGCTGCTCGGCGCTCGCCGCGCCCATCTGGTGGCACGCGAGGGCCGGCGCGGCGACGCGAAGCTCCTGTGCCAGCGCGCCCTTGCGGACACGGAGGACGATCGGGGGCGCGGCGAGCTCTACCTGCTCCTGGGGACGCTGCAGGCAGAGACCGGCGACGCGGAGGCGCGCGCCTCGCTCCTGCAGGCGCGCGAGTTCGCGCTGCGCGCGGGCAGCGCGCCGCTCTCCGGACGGGCGCTGCTCGCGCTCGGCGCCCTCGCCGTCCAGACGGGTGAGCTGGATCGCGCGCGCGTGCACTTCACGGACGCGGCGGTGGCCCTGGGAGACGGCGACCAGCGTGGCGCGGCGATCGCCGTGTTCGGCCTCGGCGTCGTCGCCGACGCAGCCGGCGCGACACGGGACGCGGTCGCGCGCTTCGAGCATGCGCTCGCCAGCTTCCGCGAGGCCGGCGAGCGGATCGGTGAGGCGCAGGCGCTGCACGCGCTGGTCGCGCCGCTGCGCGCCGCCGGAGACGACGTCGGCGCCGAGGCCGCGGCGGCGGAGTCGCGCACGCGCCTGGCGGAGCTCGGCGAGCGGCCGCGCGATGCGGCCGACGCCCTCGCCGCGCTCGCGCTGAGCCTGCCGGGATGACGTCCGCCGGCTCGGCGCATTTGCGCGGTTGACGTGCACTGCTTCCAGCCCGGCGATGAGATGGGTCGGCGCAACACAGATGTGGGCGTCGTCTGCCGCCCCTTGTAGACCTCCGATCCATGGCGGACGCGATAGCTGAACTGCTGCTGACCGAGGCCGCCGTGGACAAGCTCGGCGCGCGCTCGATCTCGATCGAGGAGACGCACTCGGTGCCGCGAAACGCCAGCGTCGTCGTTCGGAACCCGCACAGCGATCCGCCGGGGAAGCGACGCCTGCTGATCGGGCGGACTGACGGCGGTCGCGCGCTGACGCTCGTGATCGAGAGGACGGCCGACCCCACGACCTGGCTCGTCGTGACGGGTTGGGATGCGACGGCGCGTGAGCGTAGACTCCTCGGTGGCTGAGCCATGACCAAGAATCCCTGGACAGACGCAGACCCCCAGCCGGGTGACTTCGATGCCGACCTCGCGGCGATCGATCCGCGGTATGTCGAGGCGGTCGCCGGCAACCCCGACGCGAGACTGACGATCGTCGTCGGCATCGAGGACGAGGACGCCGAGCAGCTCCAGCGGCTGGCCACGGCGCGCGGACAGCGCCCCGGCGAGGTCATCTCCTCGCTGCTGCGCAGCGCATAGGCGCGCTCGACGCGAGGCCACCTCGAGGCTTCCCAGCATGGGTCCCACCCGGGTCCCAACCCGCTTGTCAGCCCCAGTCCACGCCAGTACCCTCCAGTCATGCCGTGTCATCGAAACACGGCGATGTGCAGGGACTTCACCGGACTCCACACGTCCCAGCCGGACCCCTCGGACCGCCCGAGTCTCGATGGTAAGGAAGGGGTCATCGGTTCGAGTCCGATGGAGGGCTCTGCGAGAAAGCCCCGCGTGCGGGGGTTTCGTCGTTTGAAGGCCGTCGCTGCCGGGTTGAGTGGTCTCCTGCGCAGTACGTCGGCACGCTCACAGGCGTGGCGTCGCGGGCGCCCAAGCAGCCGCGGATGCACTCGACGGAGGGGCGCGACCCGGCGCGGGCTCAGGCGGCGTGCGCCAGCTCGCGCATGCGGCCGAGCGGATGCCGGCCGACGTGCGTAGCGACCGCGTACGGCTCGCGCTCGCGGCCATGTGCGCGCCACTGCACGAGCACCGGCGTCGAGCCGCGCACGCCGTCGAGCCAGTGCAGCAACGGGTTGTGCCGACGCGGGACCATCAGGATCTCGTGGTCGGTCGTCACGAGCACGACCGCCTTGCGCTCGTCGTGGAGCAACTCCCACGCGGCTTCGTCGGCCCACGCCTGATCGCCCGGGAGGAACGACACGTCGTCCGGGTAGCCGAGGTCGCCGTCCGCCAGTGCGGCGCGCGTGACAGCTCATGCGTCTTGTCCTGAACGTCGGTCATCGCGTGGACTCCGAAATCCCTGTCCTGCCGACACGACGAGGCATCGCCCACAACCCTCAGCGACGATGGTACGGACGCTTGCGCTCAGTCGCCCACGACGATGACGCGGGCGCCGATGGCTTCGTATGTCGCGGCCGCGCGTGCGTCGCGCGTGGCGAGCTCGGCGTCGTGCCCGACCGCGGCGAGGGCGACGAGTGCGTCGTAGACGGCGCCGCCTGCGATCCCGCGCTCGCTGAGCAGCTCGGGGAGTCGCGTCGCCGTCTTCGGCTTGATCTGCAGGTGCGAGGCGAACCGTGCACGGAGCAGCCGGGCGGCGTCGGCCGGAGCGACGCGCAGGTCGCCCGGCAGTCGTGTCAGCACCGAGTAGGTCTCGGCGATTGCGTGCCCGCTGAGGGCGATCTCGCGCCCGTCCCACCAGCGGACGACAGCGTCGTGCGCCTGATGCGTCTGGACGAGGAGGGGGATGGCAACGCTCGTGTCGAGCGCGAGCGCGGTCACCGGCGCCCGGCGTCGATCAGGCCGAAGACCGCGGCGTCGTCAATCGTCGTCTCGCCGGTCGCGACGAGCACGCCGCCCTCGTCGACCATCCGAGCGGTGCGTCCGGCGGGAACGATCTGCAGCCCTGCGCCATAGCGCGAGATGTCGACCGTCGAGCCGGTCGTCAGACCCAGTGCATCGCGCAGCGGTTTGGGCACGACGATGCGGCCGACGGCGTCAAGCTTCGTCTCCATAGGGAGAACGATACCAACGACTTCCCTCCTCTATCGCGACCGCCCTTGACGAACCCCGGCCGGCAGGCAAGCCTCGACCCTCCCGACCCAAGGAGCCCCATGACCGCCTCCGCCTCGACGCCCGTCACCGGCGTCGACTTCGTCAACGTCCCCACGACCGACCTCGACCGCGCGCGGCGTTTCTACGGCGAGGTGCTCGGCCTGGAGGAGTGGGCCGTCTACCAGCGCGGCGACGCGCCCGCGATGGGTGCCGAGTTCGAGACCAGCACCGTCACGCTCGCGGTCGTCGACGTGCAGGCGATCGGGCGCGAGTTCCGCGCCAACTCCGTGCCGATCGCGCTGCGCGTCGACGACGTCGAAGCCGCGCGCGGTGAGTTGGAGGCGCGCGGCGTCAGCTTCGGCGCCGAGACGCTCGACACCGGCGTCTGCCATATGGCGTTCTTCGCGGACCCCGACGGCAACGCGCTGATGCTGCATCGCCGCTACGCGCCGCGCGTCTAACGCTCCGTCCGCCGGCGCAGAGCGCGTGATCGCACCGTTATTTCGCCTATGGAAGGTGTGAAGGAACCGGTGCAGAAAGGAGGAGGAAGAAGAGGCGCGCAGACGCTGTCGCCTCGATTGCCCGCCAAAGAGGAGAGATCGGCATCGATCGCTCGGTGCCGGACAGGACCGAGCGGTGCCACCGCAGTCGAGCATCCCGAGATCTCACGATGGCGTGGCCATGGGTCGGCGGCTGGCGGCGGCCTTCGTCACAATCGTCACCGCCGTTGCGGCGGTGCTTCAGGCGCTCGGCGTCCCCGGGACGCTCTCGGCCGTCGAACGCTCCGTCGCGACGCTCCTGCTCACGCTTGCCTTCGTCCAGTGGGTCAACAGCGGGCTGCGGCTGAAGCTCGGCCACTGGCGCAATCCCGCCCTGCGTCCTCGGCTCGCGCAGGAGTTCGCCCTCTGCGGCGTGGTGCCCGGTCTCGTCGGTGCAGCCGGATGGCTGTGGGAGCCGAGCGGCCTGCCGCTGCTGCTGCTCGCGCTGCCGGTCGCAGGCGTCAGCTTGGTCGTCGACTCGCTCGAGACGACGATCGCCAGACGCGTCGAGCGGGCGAGACAGCGGTCCGTCACGGCCTACGTCGCCGGCTGCGAGGTCTACGGCCGCCTCTCCGGCAGCGGTAAATCGCTCGGCGAGTCGGTCGAGGACGCGAGCGCCGGAGAGGTCGCACGCCTGATCGCCCGCCTGCTGAAGCCGCTGCCAAGACATGCGATGAGCCGCACGCGCGTATTGATCACGACCTTGATCCTGGCCGCCTGGGTCATGCAGGCAGGCGTTGGCTTGGCGGGCGCGATCGTCGGCCCTGCGGTCGAGCATTCGCAGGCCGGCGGCCATGGCGGCGGGGCCGGCTCGGGCGGGGCCGGCTCCGGCGGGAGAAGCGGCGGCGGGCAGGGGGGCGGTGGGTCGTCCCGCAGGGCCACCGGTCCGCTCTCGCCCGCGGAGCGGACGTGGGAGAGACGGTGCTCGTCGAACCCCGGCGACGGGGGTCCGTCGTGGGCTGCGACGCAGCTGTACGTCCAGTACCTCGGGCCGGCGGAGCGCAACCTGCCGACGGAGGCGACGGGTCCGCCGGGAATCGTCGGCGGCTGCACTGGTCCGGTCGTCACGCCGCGCGCCGACGAGGCGTTCGTCTACACGATCGGCACCGACCCGGTGACCGGGGACACGGCGAGTATTGCGGTCGACTCGCTGCTGTACGGGCCGGCGCTGTTCCTCGCCCCCGCCGTGGACGCCGTGTCGGCGCTCGCGCGCGCCGGCGAGGCGGTCGGCGGATCGCACCGCATCAGAGTCGGGAGAGGCGACCTCTACGCCGTCTACGGAACCGGCGGCACGACCATGCTGATCCGGCCGCAGTACTGGGAGGACGGCGGGACGAGAGTCCCGCAGCCCTACACGCAGCTCCCGCCAGCGGTCACCGATGCGTGGCTCGACACGATGGTGCACCTCAGATCCTGGCTGTGGCCCATCGAGCACGCCGGCAAGGACGGCACGACCTTCGAGCTCGTTGCCGACATGATCCGCAGACAGGTCGCGGCGACCATCGACTACAACCCGACCGCGCTGCAGGCGCGCCGCTGGATCGGCTCGGAGCGGGTTGTGTTCGGTCCACGCGGGATCCTCATCCCGGAGGCAGTGCTCCTGAGATGGGCGCGGATCGCGCCGTAGCGGCCGCCGGTCGTCCGCTGCACGCGGCGATGGGGCGCGTGCGAGCGCGCGGCGCCGCCCCCGTGCAGGAGGCGACGCCGCAACCCGCGCTCGCTATCTCTTCCGGCTCTGCGTGACCTGCGTCGTCAGGCTCACGCTGCCCGCGCCCGAGCCGATTCTCGTCGCGCGCACCTTGAACTGGAGCTTGCCGCGCGTGAGATTCCCGACCTTCACCACGAGGAAGGTCGAGCCCTTGCGCGTGGTGACCTTCAGGTGACGCTTGCGCGCGGCGACGGCCACGACCTTGCCGCGCTTCACGACCCGCAGTCCGCTGATCGTGAAGCTGTCGAGCGGGCTCGACCACGACAGCGTCAGCTGCGCCGACTTCGCCTTGGTGGCGAGCGAGACGCCATGCGCTCTCGCCTGGCCGACCTTCGTGAAGGCGTCTCTGAACGCCTTCGGCGGCGACTGGCACGTGAGTGTCGTGCCGATCTCGTTCATGACGGCCTGCAGGTTTCTGTCGTCCGTCTGCAAGAACGCTCTGCCGCCCGTCTCGCTCGCGATCGTGCGCAGGCGGTCGCCGTCTGCGCCGAACGTCGCGCCGCCGAAGCCGATCACGTACGTCGGCGGCCCGCCGCGGTGGCCGTTGTTGTACTCGCCGGCATCGTGGCCGCCGTCGGTGAGGAAGATGCGCGCCTTCGCGGCCGGGTTGTCGGCCGTCGCTCGCGCGAACGCGGCGTTGTAATCGGTCAGACCGTTGTCCGCGTTGATTCTCGCGTCGAGCGCTCTCTTCATCGCGTCCGCGTTCGCGCCGATCGCCTCCGGCGGGAAGACGGTGTCAGCCGCGGGCGGCTCACCCGGAAAGCCGATCTGGCCGCCGAACTCGACGGCGCCCAGCGTGATCTTCTCGTTGCCCGGCGTGTCGATCAACAGCTCGAGCGCGGCGACGCGCAGCTTGTTCGCGTCGGAGAAGCTCATCGACCCCGAGTCGTCGATGATCGCCTCGATGTTCGACACCGGCGTGCAGCTCGCCGCGGCGAGCGCGGTCGGGCCGGCCGTTGCCCCGGGGGCGAGCGCGAGCGCTGTCGCGAGCGCGACGACGCCTCCGGTGCAGGGCAGAGCGATGCGGCGTGGCTTCATGCTGGGAACGTCCTCCCGGTTGTGGTCGGCGAAGACCCAATCACGCGGCCCGGTCGGGGTCAACGTTCCTCGGCGCGGGTCGTACCCCGCGTCTCGCGCGTGACGTTGTGCGAAGATCGCCGCGGGGGAAACGCATGGCGCGTGGGGGAACGAGAAACGGACGGTCGCTGCGGCTCGCGTGCGTCGCCACGGGGACGGCGAACGGGTACTACCGCGTGGCCGTCCCGCTGCAGGAGATGGCGCGCCGCGGCCACACGATCCACTGGCCCGGCGATCCCACGTTCATGATGCTGCGCGACGGCGAGGTGCCGCCGTGGGACGCGATGCACATCCAGCAGATGTACGACGAAGAGGGGCTGGCGATCATGGCCCGCATGCGCCGCGCCGGGGTCGCGGTCGTATGGGACACCGACGACGACATCAGCTCCGTCGAACGCGGCAGCGAAGCGTGGCACCGGCAGGGCGGCCGCCGCGGCATCAAGCGGCGCTTCAAGCAGGCGGTCCAGGCGGCGCGTACCGCGCACCTCGTCACGACCACGAACGAGCACCTCGCGCAGGTCTACCGCGAACACGGCGCGGAGCATGTCGCCGTCCTCGAGAACCTGCTGGGGCCGGTGGACCTGCGCCATCCGCGCAGGCGCCACCAGGGGCTCGTGATCGGGATCACGTGCGCCGGCGAGCACGAACCCGACATCAAAAGGATGCGGCTCGGCGACACGCTTGAGCGGCTGCTGGAGCGCCACGACGGCGTGCGCGTCGTCGCGATAGGCGTCGACCTCAGGCTGCGCAGCAGACATCGCTACCGGTGGGTGCGCGACATGGAGATCGAAGACTTGATCCCGGCCGAGTCGGAGTTCGACATCGGGCTTGCACCGTTGCGCGACACCGCCTTCAATCGCGCGCGTTCCAACGTGAAGTTGAAGGAGTATGCGGCCGCCGGCGCGATGTGGCTGGCTTCGCCGGTCGGGCCGTATGTGGGGATGGGGGAGGAGCAGGGCGGCCTGCTCGTCGGCGACGACGAGTGGCTGCCGGTGCTCGAAACGCTCGTGGTCGACGCGGACCGCCGGCGTGCGCTGACCGACAGAGCGCGCGCGTGGGTGAGGGGCCAGACGATCGCGGCCGCCGCGGCGCGCTGGCAGGCGGCCTACCGCGGCGCGGCCGAGCGGGCGCGCGCCGAAGCCGGCTGAGCGGGCGCGCGTCCGTGCGTCGCCGCGCGTCCGGCCGCGGCGCAGGTGGCGCTCACCACGCGTCGACCATCGTGCGTCGCCGCCCCGTTGCCGGATCGGGTGGCGGCACCGGCGTCGCTTGCAGGGTCTGCACGAGCCGCGTGCGCGTGTCGGCCGGGTCGATCACGTCGTCCACCTCGAAGTACGTGGCGGCGTTGAGCGCGCTGCTGTTCGCGCGCACCGCCGCCACAAGGTCCTTCACGCGCTGCTCGCGCTCGGCCTCGTCCGCGATCGCCGCCAGCTCGCCTCTGAGCGCCAGCCGCACGGCGCCCTCGACGCCCATCGCGCCCAGCTCGCCGCTCGGCCACGCGAGCGTGATCGCCGGCGCGTGCAGCGAGCCGCCCGCCATCGCCTGCGCGCCGAGCCCGAACGCGCGCCGCACGATCACGCACAGGAACGGGACCGTGAGCGTCGCGGCCGTGAGGAACATGCGCGAGGTGTGGCGCACGGCGGCCGTCCGCTCCGACTCCGGCCCGACCATGAAGCCGGGCGTATCGACGAGGCTCAGCAGCGGCAGCCCGAACGCGTCGCAGAGCTGCATGAAGCGCGCCGCCTTGTCGGAGCCGGCGGCGTCGAGCGCGCCGGCGAGGTGGCTCGGGTCGTTGGCGATTACGCCGAGCGGGCGGCCCTCGATCCGCGCGAACGCGGTGATCACCGTGCGTCCGAATGTGGGGCGCAGCTCCAGCACGCTGTTGTGGTCGGCGAGCGTCGCGAGCAGGGCGCGCGCGTCGTGCACACGCTTGGGGTCGGCGGGGACCGCCTCGCGCAGCAGCGCTTGATCGGCGCAGGTCCAGTCGGCGCGCACGCCGCCGGCCAGGTACTCCAGCACCCGCTTCGCGGTCGAGACGGCCTCCGCCTCGTCCTGCGCGCGCACGTCGATCACGCCGTTGGGCTCCTGCATGGCAACCGGCCCGACCTCCTCCGGTGCGAACGAGCCAAGGCCGCCGCCCTCGATCATCGCCGGGCCGCCCATCCCGATGCTCGCCTCCGGCGTTGCGATCACGACGTCGCAGCAGCCGAGCAGCGCGGCGTTGCCGGCGAAGCAGCGGCCGCTCACGATCCCGACGCGCGGCACGAGCCCGGACAGTCGCGCGAACGTGTGGAAGCTCGGCACGATCAGGTGGAACAGCTCCGAGGAATCGGTGTCCCCGGGACGTCCGCCGCCGCCCTCGGCGAACAGCACGACCGGCAGCCGGTGGCGCTCGGCCAGCTCCAGCAGCCGGTCGGTCTTTCTGTGGTTGCGGATCCCCTGCGTGCCGGCCAGGACCGTGTAGTCGTAGGCGAGGACCGCGGTGCGCCGGCCGCCGACGCTGCCGACGCCGGTGACGATCCCGTCACCGGGCGTCTTCTCGATCAGCTCCTGCTCGGAGCGCCGCGCGCGCTGCGCGGCGAGCGTGAGCGCGCCGTACTCGTTGAAGGAGTCGGGATCGCACAGGTCAGCGACGTTCTCGCGCGCGGTGCGCAGGCCGGTCGCGCGGCGCCGCTCCACGGCCGCCGGTCGCGCGGCGTCGTCGGTCGCGCGGCGCCGGCGCTCCAGCACCGCGGCGAGGTCGGCGCGCACCGCGTCCCCGCCGGCGTCCGCGTCGACCTGCTCGACCGCTGCCACCGCGCCCGCCTCGACGCGGAACAGGCGCTGGCCCTCCGCGACCTGCTCGCCGACCGCGACCGCCAGCTCGCGCACGACGCCCTCGTGCGGCGCGACCACCTCGTGGTGCATCTTCATCGCCTCGACGACCAGCACCGCCGCGCCCGCGCGCACTCCCGTCCCCTCGCCCGCGAGCACCTCGGCGACCACGCCCGTGAGCGGCGACTCGATCTGCACGCGGCGAATCTAACCGGCGGCTCGCGGCGGGCGCGCCGGCTCAGCTGCGCACCGCCTCCAGCGCCCGCCGCAGCGTCGGCCATTGCTGCGCCCACTGCTGTGGCGGCGCGGCAGCGACGATCACCGAGCTGGCGCGATGGCCCTGGATCAGGCACGCGACCTCGATGAAGCGCAGGTGCGTCGCCGTCGTGTAGGCGTCGCGCACGCAGCTGCCGCGGGCGCCGTCCCGAAACGGCACCCCGTGCGCGGCGCCCCGCGCGACCACCACGAGGTCGCCCTCCTCGCGGTTGTGCGCGACGCGCAACGCCGGCCAGCGGGCCGGCGTCTCGGGCGCCTGGCGCGGCGTCAGGTTGAGGTAGCCGCGCCAGCGCCCGTGCGCGTCTCTGAGCGCGGCGCTGGCGGTGCCGTGGTCGCCCACGAGCGGCCGCCAGGCCGCGGGGTAGGCGAGCACGGCGCCGCTCGGAAGCGTCGCGCTGCGCCACCCCGCGGGCGGCGGCGCCGGCCGCAGCGTTGGAAACGCGGCGGCGCCGGTCTGGTGCGCGGGCCGCGACGCGCTCGCGCCGCAGCCGCCCACGGCGAGCGCGAGCGCGAGCGCGGCCGCTGCGACCCGCGTGGTCGTCGTCTTAGACGTTGCCGTCCCCGTCGTTCGGACCGCCGTTGTTGTCGGCGTCCTGGTCGCCGCCGTTGTTCTGCGGGATTCCGGAGGACGACGAGCCGGAACTCGACTGGGTCGATTGACTCGGCGGGGTCGACTGCGCCGGCGCGCTGCTGGCAGGCGGGGAGGACGAGGTGCTGGACGAGCCGGAGCTGCCGCCGCAGCCGACGATCGCCAGCGCGACGAGCGCCAGCCCGACGGCGGCAAGCCGGCGAAGGGCGGACGGAGATGGCAGGGACATGGGCATCGAAGCTCCTCTCGGCCACGCTCTCGACGCGGCCCTCGTCGCACGAATCAGTTCACGATCTCAGACGCCCGGGCGGCGCAGATCCTTCCCCCCACACGGCGCGAGAACCCCATTCTGCCAATGCGCTGGTTAAGAGATTGTTGTGTCCGCTCAGCGCTGCATCACGGCGTCTGCAAACGCGACGAGCGTCTGCGTTTGGCGAAGTGCCGCGCGAAGGTGCTGACCGCTCACGTCGAAGAACCCGTAGTGGGCTTCGTCCTTGAGACTCAGAAGGCGGCGGAGCGTTGTGGCAGCTTGCCGACCGTCCGTCACTCGCTCGACGAGAGCCGCCGCCTGTCGATGGTCTTGGTCGCGGGAGCGGTGGCCAAGCGCCTTGCAGCATGCGGCGTCGGTGGCTGCGATGCCTGCGAGTACGGCCAGCGCGGCGGACGCGCTGGCGTAGTCGGCGTCGTCGGTGTCTGCGATGAGCTCTGCGACGTCCAGGAACTTTCGGGCATGCTCAAGGCGGGTCCGCGCTTGTGTCTTCGAACAGCTCTCGATGCGGTTCGGTCTCTGAGTCATCAGCGCGCTTTGAGAAGTCGCTCGACCGGAACGCCATGGAGCACGATGGCGTCCTTGCGGAGCTCGCCAAGGATCGGTCTGTCGGCGAGCGCCGCCAGCTCGTCTTCGGCAATCTCCGCGATGCCGGCGTGATTTCCGGTCCATCGCAGCACCGAGCGGGCGAGCGTGTCGCGCTGCTCCAACCAGGCCCGATCGTCTTCCTCGACGTGATCTGGCCGCACGAGGAACAGGTCGATGTCGCTGTCCGTCGTTCCATCGCCTCGAGCGGCGGACCCGAACAACGAACAGTGAACGGGTGTGATCGTCCACTGGCTCACAGCGCTTCTCAGACGCTGAAGCAGCTCAGCCCGCATGCCGGCGAGCACATCAACCGCGGGAGCCGCAAGGTGATCGCGGTTGAGCGTGAACAGGAAGGCACGGCCCGCTTCCTCTCGATCGACCAGACCGTGATCGGTCAGCCGATTGAGTACGTCGATGACTCCTCTATGAGAGCGTCGACCGACGAGCCGGGCCACCTCGCGGCCGGTCAGCGGCTTCGTCGTGCCTGCGAGGACGGCGAGCACGCTGCTGTCCAGGGTCGGGCAGACCGCAGTGTAGGGAGCGCTCATATCCATATGGATACTTTAGCATCCATATGGATAGTTTTATATCCAATGTAGATGTGGGACTTACGTTCCGACGCGCGCGGCGGCGAGCGCGGCCAGCCGCGCGCGGTGCTGGCGCGCGCCGCCGAGCAGGGCGGCGTCGAGCTGGGCGCGCTTGTAGAGCCAGTGGACGTCGGCCTCCCATGTGAAGCCGATGCCGCCGTGCGCCTGGATTGCGCTGGCGGTCACGGCGCGACCGCCGTCGGCTGCGGCGGCGGATGCCAACGCCGCCGCCTCCGGCAGCCGCTCGGGCGCCGCATCGGCCGCCCAGGCGGCGAACAACGCCGTTGAGCGCGCCGACTCCGTGTCGAGCAGCATCTGCGCGCAACGGTTCTGCACCGCTTGGAAGGCCCCGACCGGCACGCCGAACTGTCTGCGCTCCTTCACATACGCAAGCGTCATCTCCAGTGCGCGCTGCGCGACGCCGACGACCTCGGCGGCGATCGCCGCGCGAATCCGATCGGCGGCGGCGACCGCGCCGGCGCCGCCACTGCCGAGCGGCTCGCCGTCGCCGCCGCTCACGCTCGCGTAGCGGCGCGTCGGGTCGATCGCCTCCAGCGGGGCGCACTCCGCGCCGGTCACGAGCATCGCCTCGCCCGACGGCCGCTCCAGCAGCACGAGCACCGACGCGCCCACACCGTCGGCGCACAGCGCGCGCGTGCCGATCCCCGCCGTCGCCTCGCCGGACGCCAACGCCGGCAGCCAGCGCGCCTGCTGCGCGTCCGACCCGCACGCCTCGATCGCCGCCGCGGCCGCGGCGGTCGACAGGAACGGCGAAGCCGCGCACGCGTAGCCGAGCTCCTCCAGCAGCACCGCCAGCTCGACCGCGCCCAGCCCGCCGCCGCCGAAGCGCTCGCTCACCGCGATCCCCGGCCAGCCGAGCGACACCAGCTCGCCCCACAGCGCATCGTCGTAGCGCGCCCCCGCCTCGGCCGCCTCGCGCACGCGCGCCCACGAGGAGCGCGCGGCAAGCAGCTCGCGCGCGACGCGCTTGATCTCCTTCTGGTCCTCGGTCAGGTCGAAGTGCACCGCACGAACCTCACTTCAGCCGCGGGAGTCCCAGCACCCGCTCGGCGACGATGTTCTTCAGCACCTCGGTCGTCCCGCCCTCGATCGAGTTGCCGCGCGCGCGCAGCAGCTCGAACGCCCACGGCGCACCGTTCGTCAACGCGTCCGGCCCGAGGATGTCCGCGGCCAGTTGCGTCAACGCCTGGTTGGTATCCGACCACATCCACTTCGTCAGCGAGCCCTCCGGCCCCGGCTGGCCGTACGTCTCGATCGCCGTGAGGCCGCGGTAGGCGGTCAGGCGCAGCACCTCGCAGCGCAGGTGCAGCTCGCCCAACCGATCCGCGACGACCGGGTCGTCCATCAGCCCGCGCGCCGACGCCTCGCCGACGAGCTGATCGAGCAGCTGGCGCATCCGCACCTGCAAGAAGAACGCGAGTCCGGAGCGCTCGTTCATCAACGTCGTCAGCGCGACCTTCCAGCCGTTGCCGACGCCGCCGAGCACGTTCTCCGCCGGCACGCGCGCGCCGTCGAGGAACAGCTCGTTGAACTCCGACTCGCCGGTGATCTGCTTCAACGGCACGACCTCGACGCCATCCTGCTCCATGTCCATCAGGAAGTAGGTCAACCCCTGGTGCTTCTTCGGCGCGTCGGCGTCGGTGCGCGCTACGAGCATGCACCACTTCGCGTACTGCGCCATCGAGGTCCACACCTTCTGGCCGGTGATGACCCACTCGTCGCCGTCCTTGACCGCGCGCGTCTTCACCGCCGCCAAATCGCTGCCGGCGTCGGGCTCGCTGAAGCCCTGGCACCAGATCTCCTCGGCGGTGAGGATCGGGACGAGGTAGCGCTCCTGCTGCTCCGGCGTGCCCCACGTCATGATCGTCGGGCCGGCGAGCAGGAGGCCCAGCACGTTCGCCGGCAGCGGCGCGCCGGCCGCCGCGAGCTCCTGGTAGAAGATCGCCGACTGCGTCAGCGTCGCGCCGCGGCCGCCATGCTCGCGCGGCCAGTGCACCGCCGCCCAGCCGCCGTCGGCGAGCCGGCGCTGCCACGCGCGCCGCCAGCCGTAGTGCGCGTCCTCGTCGCCGCGCGGAGCGCTGCCGGGCGGGTTCGCCGCAAGCCACGCGCGCAGCTCGTCGCGGAAGGCGGTCTCCTCGGCGTTGAAGGTGAGGTCCATCGCGACCGCGTCCTACCCTTCGGCGCGCACGTCCAGCACGACCTTGCCGGTCGCCTGGCGCCGGTCGATGCAGTTGAGCGCGTCGGCGGCGTGCTCCCAGTCGAAGCGCGCGCCGACCAGCGGGCTGACGTGGCCGCGCTCGATCAAACGGTCGAGCGCCGCACCGACCTCGCGGTTGAAGTCGGGCTTCGGCATCGCGTAGGCGCCCCAGCCAGCGCCGATCACCTCGACGTTGTTGAGCAGCAGGCGGTTGACCTTCACCTCCGGAATCGCGCCGCCGGTGAAGCCGACGACGACGACACGGCCGGTCTCGCGCAGCGCGCGCAGGCTGTCGGTGAAGCGATCGCCGCCGACGGGGTCGATCACGAGGTCGACGCCGCCGCCCGACAGCTCCTTCGCCTCGTCCTTCCACGGGCCGTCGACCCGCACGACGTGGTCGGCGCCCGCCTCCTGCGCGATGCGCGCTTTCGCCTCGGTCGAGACGACCGCGATCGTGCGCGCTCCGAGCCCGCGCGCAACTTGCAGCGCGGCGGTGCCGACGCCGCCGGCGGCGCCGTGCACGAGCACCCACTCGCCCTCGGCGAGGCGCCCGCGCGTCTTCAACGCGAAGTAGGCGGTGTGGTAGTTGAGGACCAGCCCCGCGCCCTGCGCGAGGTCGAGCTGGTCGGGCAGCTTGAAGGTGAAGAAGGCCGGCGCGACGGCCGTCTCGGCGAACGCGCCGAGCGCGGTGAAGGCGGCGACGCGGTCGCCCGGCTGCAGGCCGTTGCCGGCGGGTGCGCTGCGCACGATCCCGCCGACCTCGCTGCCGGGGACGAACGGCAGCGGCGGTCTGAACTGGTACTCGCCGCGCGTCTGCAACACCTCCGGGAACGACACGCCGGCGGCGTGGACCTCGACGACAACCGCCTCCTCGCCGTTCGGCGAGAGCGGGTGAACGGGCGCGGGCTCGGGCAGCTCGACGTAGCGCAGCGCGCTGTCGGGCCCGCTCAGCTCGGCGATCTGAATGGCGCGCATGCGCGGATCAGATCAGACCGCGACAGCGCGTGCGGCAGATGACGCGCGCAGCGCGGCAATGCGCCGACCACGCGAGAAGGTTTGCGCGGTCGAGAAGCACTACTTATGGTAACAACGGGATCAACCAAAATATGGGGTGAAGTTATGACCGAGCGGGTCGTCATCCAATGCGTCACGCCTAAGCAGCGAGAGCAGGCGGAGGCCGCGCTCGCCGACGACGTCGCCGTCTCGGGCGCCGTCGTGACGGGGCAGATCGCCGAGGAGCAAATCCCCAAGCTGCGCGATCTCGGCCTCGTGTTCGACGTCGTGGAAGAGAGTCCGCCCGTCGGACTGGCCGGCGCCGGGGCGCCCCCGGCGCCGACGACCCGCTCGGCCGCCGTCGACGCGGTGGCCGCCGACGAACTGCTCGCCGCTCCCGTGCGGACTGACGACGTGTGGGTGCTGCAACTGACCGGCCCGTTGCTGCCGCAGTGGCAGGAGCAACTGGCCGCCATGGGCGTGGAGCTGATCGAGCACCAGGGAGACTTCCGCTACACCGCCCGGCTGCAGCTCGCGTCGGTGCCGGGCGTCGCCGAGCTCTCGTTCGTCGCCGGCCTGCGCCCCTACGGCACGTCTGACACGGTCCACCCCGCCCAGCTGGCGACAGAGGCGTTCGTCGCGGGCCCGGCGGCGGCCGCGGAGGGGATGGCGCCGCCGGCGCCGCCGCTCGAGCTGCTGGTGCACCGGCCCGAGGATCTCGACCGGGTGCTCGGCTGGTTGGAGGAGCACCACGCCGAGGTGCAACTGCACACCGATCGGAAGGTGCGCTTCGTGCCGCCGGCGGCAGCGCCGGAGCTTGTGCGCGCGCTCGCCGCGCTGCCCGAGGTGGCCACGCTCTACGCCTTCGAGCGTCCCACGCCGACGAACGACCGCGCCCGCGTCCTGCTTGGGCTCGACGAGGCGCACTCGCCCGCCGCGCCGGTGCTCACACAGACGGGCAGAGGACAGGTCGTGGGCATCGCCGACACGGGCCTCGACGACGCCCACCCCGACTTCCAGGGTCGCATCGCCGATCTGCTTGCGCGCGGGATCCCGGGCGACACGAGCGACCGCGTGGGCCACGGCACGCACGTCGCCGGCTCGGTGCTCGGCGACGGTGCCGCCTCGGCCGGCGCGATACGCGGGGCCGCGCCCGAGGCCCAGCTCGTCTTCCAGGCGCTCGCGGACGCCAACGGCGCCCTGGTCGGGCTCGACCCGTCATTCACTGACGTGCTGCAGCAGGCCTATGACGCCGGCGTGCGCATCCACAGCGACAGCTGGGGCGTCAGAAAGAACGCTTCCGCCTACCGTGCCGACTCACTCGAGCTGGACGCGTTCATCGCCGAGCACCCCGACATGCTCGTGCTGATGGCGGCCGGGAACTCCGGGACCGCGGCGCACCCGCTCAACACCCCGAGAGGCTTCGTCGACCTGATGTCGGTTGACGCGCCGGCCACCGCCAAGAACGCGCTCACGGTGGGCGCCTGCCGCAGCGACCGCGCGCCGGTTGGCGGGCCGGGGGCGACGTTCAAGGCGTTCTGGCCGAACGACTTCCCGGACCCGCCGATCAGCGATCAGCCGGTCTCCGGCGACGCCCAATCGATGGCGGCCTTCAGCAGTCGCGGCCCGTGCGACGAGCAGCTGCGGCTCAAGCCGGACGTCGTCGCGCCCGGCACGTACATCCTGTCCACGCGTGCCACCGGGGTCAACACGAGCAAGTTCTGGGCGGAGTTCCCGCCAAACGGACGCTACGCCTACATGGGCGGCACCAGCATGGCGACGCCGCTCGTCGCCGGTTGCGCCGCGCTCGTGCGGGAGTACCTCGTCGACGGGCGCGCGCATACGCCGAGCGCCGCGCTGCTGAAGGCGGTCATGATCAACGGCACGCGCTGGCTGTCGGGATCGGACGCCGTCGCCGACCATGCCAGCGACCCGAACTACCACCAGGGCTTCGGCTGCATCTCGCTCGTCGACTCGATCCCGAACGCCTCGCGGCCGTGGCTCCGACTCGAGTTCAGCGACGTGTGGGACGCGGACGCCCTGGCGCTCGGCTTCGTGGGCGACGGGCAGCGCTTCGCCTTCACATTCGGCGACGGTGGGCCGCCGCTGCGCGCGTGCCTCGTGTGGACGGACCCGCCCGGCCGCAGCGTGCAGAACAGCTTGACGCTCGTGCTCCAGCACGCGGACAGCCAGCGGCAGTGGATCGGCAACGCGGACCGCCCGACGCTGCTGAAGGGGACGTCCGACCGCGCGAACAACGTCCAGATCGTGCGCGAGGACGCGCCGCCCTCCGGCAGCTACGTGGTGACGGTGATGGCGGCGAACATCTCGCAGGCGCCGCAGCGCTTCGCGCTTGTGGTCAGCGGCGCGCTGAGGTCGTCGCTGACGTCGATCGGACGGCTTCAGCCCTGACGGGCCCGGCCGCTCAGCCCGCGGTCGCGCCGCGGATGATCGTCAGCAGCGCGTCGGCGGTGCCCGCGGCGGCGTGCTCGCCGGTGCCGAGGCGGCGCACGCCGAGGCCGCACAGCAGCGCCACGACCGCGCGCGCGTGGCGCTCGGGCTCTGGGACGCCGAGCGCGCGCAGCGCGGCGGCGGCGAACTTCTCGTAGGCGTCGAAGCAGCGGCGGGAGGCGTCGTGCAGTTGCGGGTCGCGCGAGGCGTGGAGGTGCAGCTCCAGCTCGGCGATCTCCTCCGGCCGCCCGGCGTCGCGCGCGGCGACCTGCTCGACGACCGCGGCCGCCTGCTCGGCGCTCGGCCCGCCGCCGTCCTTCGTCCCGCGCTGCAACGCGGCCGCGAGCCCCTCCAGGCGCGCAACCTCCTCCTCGGCGTACAGCAGCAGCGAGTCGCGCAGCAGGTCGGTCTGGCTGCGGAAGTGGTAGGTCAGCGAGCCGAGTGCGACGCCGGCCTCGGCGGCGACGCGCCGGTTGCTGACCGCGCCGACGCCGCCGGCGGCGATCACGCGCAGCGTCGCGTGGAGGATCCGCACACGCGTGTCGGATGTGGCGGTCGGTGTCAGCGCACTGGCGATACGGCGCATTCTAGAGCGGGATCGCGTATCGTTCGTTCGAACGACCGAAGGGACGGGCAGGAACCGGACCGGATGGGCACGCGTGCGGCAGGACCGAGCGAAGGCAACGGGAGGCGATCGGAGGGTGGCGCCGTGGCCGGCGGTGCAGACCTCGCCGATGACGGCCATGCCTTCCTCGGCCTGCGCACGCAAGCCGGTCTCGTCGCGGCCGGCGAGCGCTCGGCGCGTGAGTTGGTCGACGCCGCGCTCGACCGCATCGAGGCCAGCCAGGCTGACCTGAACGCCTTCCGCTGCGTGCGCGCCGACGCCGCCCGCGCGGAGGCCGCTGCGGCCGACCGCCTGCGCGCACGCGGACACGACGACCTCCCGCCGCTGCTCGGCGTCCCAGTCGCGATCAAGGACGATATGGACCTCGCGGGCGAGTCGACGAACTTCGGCTGCGCCGGCAGCTTCCATCCGCGCGAGGTCGACGGCGAGGTCGCGCGCAAGCTGCGCGCAGCCGGCGCGATCGTCATCGGCAAGACGAACACGCCCGAGGTGGGGCAGTGGCCCTTCACCGAGGGTCCGGCGTTCGGCGCGACGCGCAACCCGTGGTCGCTGGCGCACAGCCCCGGCGGCTCCTCCGGCGGCTCGGCGGCCGCCGTCGCGGCCGGGCTGGTGCCCGCCGCGGTCGGCTCCGATGGCGCCGGCTCGGTGCGGATCCCCGCCGCCTGGACGCACCTCGTCGGCGTCAAACCGCAGCGCGGGCGCGTCTCCACCTGGCCGTTCACATCCGCCTTCAACGGCCTCACCTGCATCGGCCCGCTCGCGCGCACCGTCGACGACGCGGCGCTGCTGCTCGACGTGCTCGCCGGCAACCGTCCCGAAGACCTGCACCAGCCGCCGCCACCGCCGGAGCCGTTCGCCGATGCGGCGCGCCGCAAGCCTGGTCGGCTGCGGATCGCGCTCTCGACGAAAGTCCCGTGGTCGCTCGCGCCGGCGAGGCTCGACCCGCAGGTGCGCGAGCAGGTCGAGCGGCTCGCGCGCACGCTCGAGCGCCTCGGCCACCACGTCGAGGAGGCCGATCCCACCTACGGCCTTGTCGGACTGTCCTTCATGCCACGATCGACGGGCGGGGTACGCGAGTGGGTCGAGCTGCACGTGACGGATCACGCGCAGCTCGACCCGCGCACCCACGGCACGGTCAAGCTCGGACGCACGCTCGCGCCGCTGCTGCGCCTCGCGCACGCGATCGAGCCGCTGCTGCATCGCCACGTCGGCCGCATTTTCCGCCGCTTCGACGTCGTGCTGATGCCGACGACCGCGAGGCCGCCCGCGCCGATCGGGGCGATCGACGGGCTCGAGGCATGGCCCACCGACAAGATGATGGTCGGCTACTGCCCCTACACATGGCCGTGGAACGTGCTCGGCTGGCCGGGCGTCAACGTCCCCGCCGGCGTCACCCCCGATAGGCTCCCGGTCGGCGCGCAGCTGCTCGGTCCCGCGTGCAGCGAGGGCCGGTTGCTGGGGCTGGCGCGACAGCTCGAGCGCGTCGAGCGCTGGGCGCAGCGGCGTCCGCCGTACGGCGCGGCGCTCGCGCCCGCGACGTAGGCTGCGGCGCATGTCCCTGCGGGCCCGCGTCCGCCGCCGCACGCGCTGGCGCAACCACACCGGCAACCAGGGCGTCGATCCGCTGCAAGTTGCGCAGCCGACGACGCTGGAGCAGCTCGTTGCGCTCGTGCGGGACGCCGAGCGCAACGGCACCACGATCCGGGCCGTCGGATCGGGTCATTCGTGGTCCGACGTTGCGCTGACGACCGGTGTGCTGGTCGAGACGCATGGGCTGAGACGTTGCCCGCCAGGTCCCCCGCCACTGCTGCGCGCTGCCACCGACGGCGAGCGGCTCGTGTGGGCGGAGGCCGGGATTCGCCTGCGCGAGCTCAACCGCACGCTGCACGCGCGCGGGCTCGCGCTCTCGAACATGGGCGGCTACGACGCGCAGACGCTCGCCGGCGTGCTGTCGACCTCCACCCACGGCAGCGGGATCGGCTTCGGCCCGATCGCCGACGCCGTCCGCTCGCTCGACCTCGTCGCCTCCGCGGGGCGCGTCCTGCGCATCGAGCCGCACGACGGACCGACCGATCCTGCCGCGTTCGCGGCCGCGCACCCCGAGCGCGAGCTGATCCAGGACGACGACACGTTCCACGCCGCCGTCGTCGGAATGGGCTGCATGGGGATCGTCTATGCGGCGACGATCGCGGTCGAGCCGGCCTACTGCCTCAGAGAGGTGCGCACGCTCACGACGTGGGACGCGGTCAAGGCCGACCTGCTCGACCCGCAGCGCGCCGTCCTGCACCGGCATCGCCACTACGAGCTGCTCGTCAGCCCGTACCCGCGCGCGGACGGGCACCACACCTGCCTCATCACCACGCGCGACCCGGTCGCCTGCAACCGCCGCGGCGCCGTGCGGATGCGCAGCCTGCTCGTCGAGCTGACCTCCGCGTTCCCGCTCACCTCCTCGATCCTCAACGTGATCCTCGGCCTGTGGCCGCGGATCGCGCCGCGCCTGATCGACGCGCAGATGCGAGCGATCGCGCGCCGCGACTACGAGAACGTCAGCTACAAGGTGCTCAACATCGGCCACGCGAACCTGCTGCGCGCGTACTCGGCGGAGATCGGCGTGCCGCTGGAGGGCGACACGCACGTGCGCGCGGTCGAGCGCGTCTTCGAGGTCGCCGCGCAGCGGCGCCGGCTCGGCGAGGCGTTTCACAGCTCGGCCTTCTCGCTGCGCTTCGTGAAGGCGTCGCCCGCCTTCGCGTCGATGATGCACGGGCGCGACACGATGATGATGGAGCTGATTCAGCTCACGCACACGGAGGGCGGGATGGAGCTGCTGGCCGCGCACGAGGACGCGCTCTACGCGCTTGGCGGGCGCCCGCACTGGGGGCAGGTCAACGCGCTCACCGGCAGCCACGAGCTGGTCGCCTCGCTCTACCCGCGCTGGGCCGACTGGCTCGCCGTGCACCACAGGCTGAACAGCAGCGGCGTGTTCGACAGTCCGTTTTCGAAGCGCGTGGGGATCTCGCGATGCGCGACACGGTGATCGTCGCACGGATTGCGCTGTGGCTGAGCGCTGCCAGCGCAGCGAGCGTCGGCGTCGTCGCCACGTTCGCACCGCGCACGTTCTACGACGACTTCCCCTACGTCGGTCACTGGGTCGACCGGCTGCCGCCGTACAACGAGCACCTCGTCAGCGACGTCGGCGCCTTCTACCTCGGCTTCGCGCTCGTGGTCGCGTGGGCGGCCGTGACGCTCGCCCGCCAGCTCGTGCTCGCCGCGTGCTGGGGCTGGATCCTCTTCAGCGTCCTGCACCTTGTCTTCCATGCGCGGCATCTCGACGGCTTCGACACCGGCGACGCCGTCGGCGAGCTGGTCTCGCTGGCGGTTGTGATCGCACTGCCGCTGCTCGCCCTGTGGGCGACGCGCCCGGCGCGCGCAGGTGCGCTCAGCCGGCCGGGCAGATGACGGCGCGGCCCTCGACCTCGCCCGCCCGCAGCTGCTCGTAGGCCTCGCCCGCGCGCTCGAGCGGGAAGCGCTCGACGTGCGCGTGAATCTTGCCGGCTCTCGCCAGCTCGATTACCTCCATCAGCTCGATCGCGCTGCCCCAGTAAGTCGTCACGACCGACAGCTCATAGGCCTGCGAGAAGAACGACAGCGGATACGTGCCGCCCGCCAACCCGACCAGCGCGAGGTCGCCCTCGCTGCGTCCGGCCTGCCCAGCGAGTGCAAGCGTCGCGTCGCTGCCGACGAGATCGAGCACCAGCTCGGCGCCGCGTCCGCGCGTCGCCTCGCGCACCTGCGCCGCCGCGTCCGCCGCGTCGGCGCGCACCGTCTCCGCGGCGCCGACGTCGCGCGCGAGCGCGAGCTTGTCGTCGGCGAGGTCGACCGCGATCACGCGCGCGGGGGAGATCGCGTCGAGGATCTGGATCGCCATGTGGCCGAGGCCGCCGGCGCCGATCACGACCGCGTGCGAGCCGGGCGCGAGCTTGTGCAGCGAGCGCTTGATCGCGTGGTAGGGGGTGAGCGCAGCGTCGGTCAGCGGCGCCGCCTCATGCGGGTCGAGCTCGCCGAGGTCGAGCAGCAGCCGCGCGGCCGGCACCAGCAGGTAGTCGGCCATGCCGCCGTCGCGGCCGAGGCCGCCGCCCATCACGCCGAGCTCGGCGGCGCGCTCGCAGTAGTTCTCGGCTGAGCGGCGGCAGGGCTCGCAGCGCCCGCAGCCCCACGGCCCGTGCACAAGCACCGGGTCGCCGACCGTCAGGCCGCTCACGCCCGCGCCGAGCCGCTCGACCCAGCCGGCGTTCTCGTGGCCGAGCGTGAACGGCGGATCGAACGGGAGCTGGCCGGCGGGCCACTCCATCAGGTGGAGATCGGAGTGGCACGCGCCAGCCCCTGCAACTTTGATCAACACCTCGCCAGGGCCCGGCTCGGGGACGGGGACCTCGCACAGCTCGGCCGGCTGCTGCCAGGCAAGGAGCCGGTAGGCCTGCATCGTCGTGTTCGGCGTCATGCTCGCCCTCCGGCGGTAGCGGGGTGCTCGCTTGTCCCAACCGTATGCCCAGCGTGTGCGGTCGGTCATCCGGCGCGAGTGCGATCTGTGACGGGGAGGACTACGGCTTGTGCGTGCACGCCGGCACGGATGGCGGCTCCTCGTCGCGGTCGTACGGTGGAGGCAGGTCTGCCCGCTCTCTCAACCCCCTTGGAGGTGCTCACGATGACCACCGCACAACGCACGCGCCGGTACGTCGCCGGAGCGGGGATGGTGTTCGCCCCGCTCCTCCTGTTGATCTCGGCGATCATTCAGCCGAGCCTCAAGTCCGGCGAGCTCAACCAGCTCGTCGTCATCAACGGCAACCTCGACAGCTGGTACACGAGCCAGGCGTTCGCGCTCGCGGCACTCGCGGCCGCAGTGCCGGCAATCCTCGGCCTCATGCACATGCTGCGCGAGCGGCAGTGGCTGTCGGGCACCGTCGGCGGCGGGCTTGCGCTGATCGGCGTCGTCTTCTCGGTCGGCACCGTCGCGCTCAGCCTCGTGCAGTGGGAGATGATGCGCTTCGGCGTGCCGATCCCCGTCACCGCCGCCGTCGTCCACGACCTCAAGCACACGACGGGGATGCAGATCCCGTTCCTGATCCTGCCGTTCGCGTTCGCGCTCGGAATGGCGATCGTCGCGATTGGTCTCGCCGTGTCGCGTGCCGCGAACCCCGCGGTCGCAGGGTGCATCGGTCTCGGCGCGATCGGGATCCCGGTCGCCTATGCGATCTCCAGCGTGACGCTGCTGATCATCGCGGCAGCCGTGCTGCTGGTCGGGCTGGCTACGACCGGCTGGTTCGTGCTGCGCGAGACGGACGCGGACTGGGAGCACACGCCGGAGTTCCGCGGCTTCCATCCCGTCGGTCCGCAGGCCGGCGTATAGCCGCCGCCGCTGCTGCCGTTCCGGCACGCGCTCACGGCGCGAGCCGGAACGGCGGATAGGCGTCCGTGACCAGAATGAGCGCGTACGCCACCACGCGGTTGTGCCAGCGGATCACGCCGACGACGTAGTCGAACAAGCCGCGCGGGTAGCGGCCGGTGAGGAGAATCGCGAACCACGCGACGATCACCGCGATCACCAGTCCGATCCACAGGAAGAACAGCACGATGTAGTGCGGGATCGCGAGCAGCCACTTCACGAGGGGCAGCCAGCGGTTGAGCTGGCCCTCGGTGCGCACCCCCACGCGCGGCAGCTCCAGGCGCACCGCCTGCTGCTCGTCGGTCGACGGATAGCGGTCGTCGAGCAGCGCGAGATAGACGCCGACGCGGTTCATGAAGCGCAGCAGCTCGCGGTTCCAGTCCTGCCACCACAGCGGATACTTCTGGCGGAACAGGATCATCAGCAGCGGCCCGGCGAACAGCAGGCCGCCGGCCGCGACGATCGTGGCGCCGTTCTCGCCACGGCCGACGTGGAACGAGCCGCCGCCGACGGTGCCGAGCAGGACCGCGATCGGGATGACGGTGAAGATGCGGAACGCCGTCGTGAGGCGATTCAGCGCGCGATCGGGGTAGTCGACCGCGAAGCTGACGGGATACGCGCCGTCGCCGGGCGACGACGGAGGCGGGCCGGCCGGGGGCTGGCCCGCGGGTGGCGGTGCGTCGAACGTGGACATGCCAGCACCGTATGGGCGTGTCGGCGCGCCGCCATCCGCCGGACGCCGCGGCCGCACGTCCGTAGTTTGCCCGGAGCGCTCAGCCGGCCGGCTCGGCGCGCGGGCGTCTGAACGGCACGACATCGGCCGTCTGCGGGATGGCATCGCCGCGCAGGGCGCCGTCCTTCAGTGACAACGCCCGGTCGGCTCCGGCCAGCCCCGGCGGCTCCGATGCGGTCAGCAGAACCGCGACGCGCTCGTCCTTCGCGACGACGCGCAAGGTCGTCAAGAGGTCGTCGCGCTCGAGCAGGTCGACGCCGCTGGTCGGCTCGTCGATCAGCAGCAGCTGCGGCTGCTGCAAGAGCGCGCGCGCGAGCACGACACGTACGAGCTCGGCCTGCGTCAGCTCATGCGGTCGCAGCTCGGCGCAGGCGCCGGCGCCGACGCGGTCGAGCATCGCCTGGGCGCGGGTGCAGGCGCGGTCGATGCGCGTCCCGACCGCCAGCAGCGGCACGGCGACGTGCTCGACGACGAGCTCAGCGTGCGCTGGGGCGAAGCTCGTGTGGCAGTAAGCGACGCGGCGGCGCAGCACGCCTTCGGCCTGCTCGGCGACGTCGACGCCGCCCAGCAGCACGCGCCCACTGTCCGGCGTCTCCAGCCCGGCGGCGATGCGCAGCAGCGTGGTACGGCCGGAGAAGCGCGGGCCCCAGACGCCGACGATCTCGCCGGCGGCGAGCTCGAGCGAGACGTCGTTCAGCGCCCGCCGCAGCTCGCTGCGGCCGCGTTGATAGGTCTTCGAGACGTGCTCGAGCGCGAGCAGCGTCATGCGGCGCCGCTTCCTGTCATCGCGCCAGCGTAGCCTTGCGCTCAAGCTGCTTTCAACTCGGTGGGCACGCAGGCCGCGCCACCGAAGGAGACGCCGATGCTGCGCAAGGTCCTGGTTGGAGTCGACGGCACGCCAAGCGCGCGCGACGCTGTCGTGCTGGCGCGCGCGCTGGTCCCGTCCGGCGATGCCGACGTCGTGCTCGTCGGCGCGTACACGGACCCGCTGCTGCCGTTCCCGCCCGGCCTGCGACGCGACCTCCAGCTCGGCAGAGAGGTCGAGCGGCTGCTGCTCGCGACGCGGGAGGAGCTGGCGCCGTTCGCGCGCACCCATGTGAAGGCGGACCTGTCGCCCGGCCGTGCGCTCTGTCACGCGATCGCCGAGGAGCACGCCGACCTGCTCGTGCTCGGCTCGTCGCGCAAGCTCCCCGACGGCTGTGCCGGCACGGGCCGCACCGGCCGGCAGGCGCTGCATGGGGCGCAGTGCGCGGTCGCGCTTGCGGCGCACGGGATCGCTGGCAGCGGGGGCGGCGACGCCTTCGCGCTGCGGCGCATCGTCGTCGGCTGCGACGGCTCGCCGGAGGCCGAGGCGGCGTTCGGCCTCGCTCGCTCGCTTGCGGGCGCAGCGGGCGCCGAGCTGGTCGCGGCGGGCATCGTCGACGACCGCCTCCCGGCGACGGCGGCGCCGGCTGGGATGGCGGTCGAGCTCGTCCAGTGGGACGAGCTGGTCGCTGCTCATCGCGAGCGCACGGAACGCCTGCTTGGCGAGCTGGCACAGCGCGCTCCGGGAATCGTGATCGAGCTGCGCATCGGCGATCCGGCGGAGGAGCTGGCCGCCGTCGCGGCCGGCGCTGACCTGCTCGTGGTCGGCTCGCGGCGCTGGGGCCCGTTCGCGCGGCTCGTCGTCGGGAGCACCGGTGAGGAGCTGGTGCGCGACGCGCCCTGCTCGCTGCTGCTCGTACCGCGGCCGGCTGAGGACGCGGCCGACGGTTGATCGTGCAGCGGGCCGCGAAACCTGAGATCCTGGCGGCCGGCTGAGCTTGCGCCGCCGCGCGGCCGCAGTGCTTGGTCCGAAACGACGGGGGATCGATTCGGAAGCGAGGGGGATGGATGCCGAAGGGGAACGATGGCCGACTGCCGTGGCGCAGGCTCCTGGCGCTGTGCGTCAGCGCGCTGCTCGCGCTGTCTGCGGTCGGGCTGGCGGCCGGGTGCGGCAACAGCAGCAAGTCCAGCTCCGCCTCCACCACGACCACCGTCGCAAGAAGGGTCGTGAGGGTGCAGGCCATGAGGTATGACCGCTGGACGTACGCGCGCGGGCGCTTCAACGAACTCTGCGCCGGCTGCCACACGCTGTCCGACGCGGGCGCGAGAGGGAAGCGCTTCAACCTCGACCATTCGGGTCCGTCGCAGGTCGAAGAGACACACGTCCGCTCCACGATCGCCGAAGGCGAACCGGGCATGCCGGCGTGGAGAGAGGTGCTCTCCCCGCGCGAATACGAAGAACTCGTGGCCTACGTCGTCGCGGTCGCGAAGCGGACGCCGGGCGAGGACAGGTGGCACCAGCAGCTCGCGATGCGCGCCGAAGGCAACAACTGGTCGAGGGCGAAGGAGCTGAGGCTCGATAGGTACGCCAGGAGGCTGGCCGAAAGGCCGGAATAGCAAGCGGCGCCGTACCGGTGGACAGCGCGTAAAGTGGCGCGCCGATGCCGAACGCGCTCGTTGATCGCTCGTGGCCGCTGCTGACACGTTTGATGCGCGGCCACGTCGCGCTGTATCGCTTCAGCGGCGGCCGGCTCGGGCACAAGCCGCCCGGCCTGCCGCCGATGCTGCTGCTCGACCACGTCGGTGCGCGCAGCGGCGTCAGACGCACGAGCCCGCTTGTCTACACGCGCGACGGTGACGAGTACGTGCTGGTCGCGTCCAAGGGCGGCTATCCGAGACATCCGGCGTGGTTCCACAACCTGCGTGCGCACCCTGACACGACGATCCAGGTCGGGCGGCGCAGGTTGCGCGTGCACGCGCACGTAGCGAGCGACGCGGAGCGTGAGCGGCTGTGGCCCCGCTGCGTCGCGACCTACGGCGGCTTCAGCGGCTATCAGGCGCGCGCCGGGCGCACGATTCCGCTCGTCGTTCTCTCGCCTCGGCCGTAGTCGACGTCTCTCTGGAGACGCGTCGCGTCCGCATAAATACGTAAAACTTGGTGCACCATTCGACAGACTTTGCGGTGGTGCCCGAGGCGCGGTAGCGTGGCGCTGACGGGACGTTTGACGGACGGAGCGAGCGGGAGCGCAGAGCATGGCAGAGCCCTTTCTGGGAGAGATTCGTATGTTCGGAGGGGACTTCGCCCCCGAGGGATGGGCACGCTGCCACGGGCAGCTGCTGCCGATCTCCGACCATGCGCCGCTGTACAGCCTGATCGGCACGACCTTCGGCGGCGACGGCGTTGACACGTTCGCGCTGCCAGACCTGCGCCAGGACACCGCGCCCGCGGCGCCGCTCCCGATCACGTTTATCATCGCGCTCGCCGGCGTCTATCCATCGCGGCCATAACCGTCGCCGCCCGTCGCGCCGGTGCGCCGAATTGTCCTCGTCAAACACCGCCACTGTGCTATTTAACGCCGCACGGTCCCGCGCGCGAGCCCACCGGGTTTGACGGGGCCCGCATGGGAAGGGGCGACGTCATCACCAGCGAGGAGCTCGACGAGCAGCGGCTGAACCGGCTCATCGAGGTCGGTCGCTCGCTCGTCTCGGAGCGCGACCTCGAGGCGCTCCTCACGCAAGTGCTCGACGTGGCGCGCGAACTGACCGGCGCCCGCTATGCGGCGCTCGGGGTACTCGACGAGTCACGGCAGGCGCTTGCGCGCTTCATCACGCGCGGGATCGACGCGCAGACGCACCGCGCGATCGGCGACCTGCCGCACGGCCGCGGCATTCTCGGGCTGTTGATCCAGGAGCCGGCGCCGTTGCGCCTGCACGACCTGCGCGCGCATCCGCGCTCCTACGGCTTCCCGGCCAACCATCCGCCGATGCACAGCTTCCTCGGCGTGCCGATCCAGGTCCGCGGCAACGCATGGGGCAACCTCTACCTGACCGACAAAGAGGGCGGCGACTTCGACGCCGCCGACGAGCAGACCGCTGTGATCCTCGCCGACTGGGCGGCGGTGGCGATCGAGAACGCGAGCCTCTACCAGCGCCTGAACCGGCGCCGCGACGAGCTCGAGCAGGTCGTGCAAGGGCTCGAGGCGACGACGGCGATCGCCCGCGCGATCGGCGCCGAGACGCAGATCGACCGCGTGCTCGAGCTGATCGTCAAGCGCGGTCGTGCGCTCGTCGACGCGCGTGCAATGGTGATCCTGCTGCGCGAGGGCGAGGAAATGGAGGTGGCTGCGTGTGCCGGTGAGGCCGAGGCCGACGTCGTCGGCCGACGCATCCCGATCGAGGGGTCGACCTCCGGGGAGATCCTGCGCGGCGCCCGCCCGGAGCGCATCCGCGACGTGGCGAGCCGGCTGCGCATCTCCTCCGACCGGCTCGGCGTGGTCGACGCGCACACCGCGCTGCTCGTGCCGCTCGAGTTCCGCAGCCGGGCGCTTGGCGTGCTCGTCGCGTTCGACCGCATCGGCGCTGAGCAGGAGTTCGGCGCCGAGCAGGAGGCGTTGTTGCAGTCGTTCGCGGCCAGCGCCGCGACCGCGGTCGCGACCGCGCAGACGGTCGAGCACGAGCGGATGCGCGGCACGATGGCGGCCGCCGAGCAGGAGCGCCGCCGCTGGGCGCGCGAGCTGCACGACGAGACGCTGCAGGGGCTCGCCGGCTTCCAGGTGCTGCTGAGCTCCGCCCTGCGACGCAGCGACGCAGCGTCGCTCGAGAGCGCCGTGCGCACGGCCGTCGAGCAGATCGGCACGGAGATCGAGAAGCTGCGCATGCTGATCACCGAGCTGCGTCCCGCGGCGCTCGACGAGCTCGGCTTGCAGCCGGCGATCGAGTCGCTCGCGAGCCGCGTGGCGGCGGTCGAGGGGCTTGAGCTCGAGACGGACGTGAGCCTTGGCGTCGATGACGAGCGACTCCCGCCGGAGCTCGAGACGGCCGTCTACCGGCTCGTACAGGAGGCGCTCACGAACGTCGTCAAGCATGCGCGTGCCAACCGCGTCGCGATCGAGATCGTGGCGCATGACGGTCACGTCGACGTCACTGTGCGCGACGACGGCACCGGCTTCGACCCGTCCCTGCCGCGCGAGGGCTTCGGCATCACCGGCATGCGCGAGCGCGTCGTGCTGGCGAACGGCACGCTGACGATCGATAGCGGTCCGGGCCAAGGGACGACCGTCGTGGCGCGGCTGCAGCGCAGCGGCGCCAGCGGCGGGCGGGCCGCCGCGTAGGCTGCCTACTACGCGTCTCCGCCGGCCTCGATCAAGCCGTGGTCGAGCGCGTAGCGCACGAGCTCGGCGCGCGAGGAGCGCCGCACCTTCTGCTGGATGTGCGCGCGGTGCGACTCGACGGTGCGCACGCTCAGATAGAGCTGCGCGGCGATCTCGCTGTTCGTGTGCCCAAGTGCGATCAGCCGCAGCACCTCAAGCTCGCGCGCGGTCAGGTCGTCAGGCGGGCCGCTCGGCGGCGGCTCGGCCGCCATCCGCGCGCCCAGCTCCGGGTTGAGGTAGGTGCGCCCTTCGGTCGCCATCCGCACGGCCTGCACGAGCTCGGCGTCGGCCGCCTCCTTCAGCACGTAGCCGCGTGCGCCAGAGCGCAGTGCCTCGCGCGCGAAGGCGGGATCCTGCTGCATCGTCAACACGACGATCGCGGTCTCCGGCGCCTGCTCGATGAAGCGCGGGATCGCCTGCAAGCTCGGCTCGCCCGGCATGTTGAGGTCCAGCACGAGCACGTCAGGGTGGTAGGCGCGCACGGCGCGCAGCGCTGCTTCGACGTCGCCCGCCTCGGCGACGACCTCGATCCCCTCCTCGGCATCCAACACCATCTTCAGACCGGTGCGCACGACGGCGTGGTCATCGGCGATCACCACGCGCGTGGTCGTCTCTTCGGTCGCGGGCACGGTCGACTGCTGCTTTGCGCTCATGGCGGGCGACGATAGCGGCCCGCGGCGACCTGGCGCGACCGCAGATCGCACGGCCGGCAGATCCGTCGTTTGCACGGATGCCCACCTTGGCACGCCCCCGATGGCGCAAAGAAAGCGCAGACCTACGCTCCGACCATGACTCAGAACCAGCCCGCGTCGCCTCGCAAACTCCACGTCGTCGTCGCCGGCGGCGGCATCGCGGGCGTTGAGGTGCTGCTCGCGCTCCGCACGCTCACCGGCAACGCGTTCACGCTCACGCTCGTGAGTCCGGCGGCGCAGCTTCGATACCGCCCGTTCGCTGTGCTGGAGCCATTCAGCGAGCGCGCCACGCGGCAGTACGAGCTGGACGAGATCTGTGCCGACCTCGACGTCGCGCGGCACCACGACGCGATCGCGGCCGTCGACGGGGCGGCGCGCGAGCTCGTCACCGAGGGCGGCGAGCGGATCGCGTACGACGCGCTCGTGCTCGCCACCGGCGCGCGCGCCGGCGTCGGTCTGCCGCGGGCGCACACGTTCTTCGCCGACAGCGACCCCGCGAGCTTCCACTGGATCGTGCGCGAGCTCGAGCAGGGCGTCGTGCGGCGCGTCGCGTTTGTCGTCCCGCCCGGCCGCAACTGGCCGCTGCCGCTGTACGAGCTGGCGCTGATGACCGCCTCGCGCGTGCGCGCCGCGGGCATCGACGATGCCGAGCTGACGCTGGTGACGCCCGAAGATGCGCCGCTCGGGATCTTCCACGGTGCCGGGAGCGCGGCCGTTGGTGAGCGGCTCGCGCTCGCCGGTGTGCGCTTCGTCGGCGGGGCCTATGCGCACGACTACGATGGCGCATCGCTCGCGCTGACTCCCGGCGAGCGCATGCTCGAGGCCGATCGTGTCGTCGCGTTGCCGGTGCTGACCGGGCCGACGCTCGGCGGCGTGCCAAGCGACCATGACGGCTTCATCCACGTCGACGAGCTCGGCCGCGTGCCGAAGCTGCCCGACGTCTATGCGATCGGCGACGCGACGACGTTCGCGATCAAGCAGGGCGGACTCGCGGCTCAGCAGGCCGACGCGGTCGCGACGCTGATCGCGCGCACGGCCGGCGCGAGCGCCCCGGAACCGTCGACGCGGCCGCTGCTGCGCGCCGTCCTGTTCACGGGCAACGGTCCGCTCTACCTGCGCGCCACGATCACCGGCGGCGAGAGCGTCGTCTCGAGCGCTTCCCGCCACTGCCCGTGGTGGCCGCCGCACAAGGTCGCCGCGCGTTACCTCGCCCCATACCTGGCCGATCGTGACGAGTCGGACCGTGCCACCGCCCGGCGCCACCTGCGGGTCGTTCCCCCGCGGCAGGCGAGCGGCGGTCCGCCGGCGGTGGTCCACCACGACGGCGATCCGAGCGGCATCGAGCTGCTCGGCCACGAGCGGGGCTAGCGATGACGGACCGCCTGCGCCGGCTCGACGGCGGCGGGGCCGCCCCGCCCCGCGTGCTCGTTGTCGGCGGTGGCGTCGCCGCGCTCGAGGCGGTGCTTGCGCTGCGCGCCCACGCCGGCATGCGCCTCGAGCTCGAGCTGATCGCACCGGACCCGCAGCTGCACTATCCGCCGCTCGACGTCGTCGAGCCGTTCGGGCTCGTCGCGCCGCGACTCGAGTTGGCGGCCGCGCTCGCGCCGCTTGGCGTACGGCAGCGGCGCGATGCGGTCACCGACGTCGATGCGCTCGCCCACTGGGTGCGCACGCGCCACGGCGCGGTGCTGCCGTACGAGGCGCTCGTGCTGGCGGTCGGCGCGCGCGCGTCGCGGCCGCTGCCCGGCGCGCTCGTCTACGGCGACCCGCGCTCGCGCGTGGACTTCGCGCGGATGCTCGCCGCGGCCGAAGCCGGCCATGCCGAGCGGCTCGTGTTCGCGGTGCCCGACGGCGTGCGCTGGTCGCTGCCGCTCTACGAGCTGGCGGTCATGACGGCGCGCCGGCTGGCGCTTGCGCACGTCCGCACGCGGCCGCGGATCGCGCTTGTGACACCGGAGCGGACGCCACTGGAGCTGTTCGGCGGGCGCGCGAGCGGTCGCGTGCTGGAGTATCTCGAGCGTCTCGGGATCACGTTCGTGCCGCGTGCGCGGCTCGTGCGCGCGGGTCGCGGCATGGCGCTCGTCGAGCCGGGCGCACGCAGCCTTCGCGCCGATCGCGTCGTGACACTGCCGCTGCTGCGCGGCCCGGCGCTTGCCGGCCTCCCGCGCGACACGGACGGTTTCCTGCCGATCGACGCACATGGCGCCGTGCGCGGCGTCGCGGACGTCTACGCGGCCGGCGACGCGACCGACTACCCGATCAAGCAGGGCGGGATTGCGACGCAGCAGGCCGACGCGCTCGCCGAGGCGATCGCCGCGCGCGTCGGCGTGCCGCTCACGCCGGCGCCGTTCCGGCCGGTCCTGCGCGGGATGCTCCTCACGGGCGAGGCGCCGCTGCATCTCGAGGCCGGCGCGAGCGTGGCGGAGGCGGCCGACATGCCGCTGTGGTGGCCGCCGCTGAAGGTCGCGGGCCGTTACCTGGCGCCGTTCCTGGCCGAGCGCCTCGGCGCCCGGATGCCGGCGCCGCAACCCGACGAACGCTGGGCTGAGGGGGCGATTCCATGCGAGATCACGCTGCCGGATCCGACCGCAATCCCCGCCGTCCACGCGTCCTGATCGCCGGCGGCGGCGTCGCCGCGCTCGAGACGCTGCTGGCGCTGCGCGACCGCGCCGCCGAGCGGCTCGAGCTGTGCGTGCTGGCGCCGGCGCGCGAGTTCGTCTACCGCCCGCTCGGCGTGCTGGAGCCGTTCGAGGCGGACGCGTCGAGCCCCGTGGTGCCGACGCTGCCGCTCGCCGACGTGGTCGCGGAGCACGGCGCGACGCTGTTCCCCGGCGCGCTCGCCGCCGTCGACACGGACGCTGGCATGGCGGTGACGGAGCGGCGCGAGCGCATCTTCTGGGACGACCTCGTCGTGGCGGTCGGCGCGCGCGCCGAGCCGGTCGTCGAGGGCGCGCTCACGTTCGGTGCCCCGGCCGACGCGGACGCGATCGCCGGCGTGGTGCGCGGGGTGCGAGCCGGCACGCTGCGGCGCGTCGCGTTCGCCGTGCCGACGGGGGTCGCCTGGACCCTGCCGCTGTACGAGCTGGCGCTGCGAATGGGAACGGAGCGCGACCCGGAGGGGCGCGCGCCGGAGCTGCTGCTCGTGACGCCCGAGCGCGCTCCGCTCGAAGCGTTCGGTGCGGAGGTTGCGGCGGCGACGCGCGAGGCGCTTGCGGGACGCGGCGTGCGGCTGCGGACGGAGAGCGTGGTCGAGGCGTACGAGGACGGTCTGGTGTGGATCGAGCTGGAGGGCGGGGCGGAGGTCGACGCGCTGATCGCGCTGCCGCGGTTGTTCGGACCGGCGATCCCCGGCTTGCCGTCGGATGCGGAGGGCTTCGTCCCGGTCGACGGGTTCGGCCGCGTGATCGGGGAGGACGGCATCCACGCCGCGGGCGACGCGACGACGCAGCCGCTCAAGCAGGGCGGCCTCGCGGCCCAGCTCGCGGACGTCGTCGCCGCCGACGTCGCGCACCGGCTGCTCGGTGAGCCGCCGCCCGCGCCGCTCGACCCGGTGCTGCGCGGGCTGCTGCTGACCGGCGGCACACCGCGCTACCTGCGCGCGCACGTCGTGCGGCACGGCGAGGAGCACGACGGCGAGCAAGTCGCCGAGGAGCCGCTGTGGTGGCCCCCGGCGAAGATCGCCGCGCACCATCTCGCGCCCTACCTCGCAGAACGCTTGCTGCGCACGACGACCTGAAGACGCCACCCGCTAGCATTGCTGGCAATGACCGCAATGCCTGCCCGCTCCACGCTGACCGTCCGCAACCTCGACGAGGCCGTCAAGGCACGCCTGCGCGTGCGCGCGGCCGAGCACGGGCGATCGATGGAGGCAGAGGCGCGGGCGATCCTGCGAGACGCGCTGCTCGGCCCGGCGCCCGCTCGTCTCGGGACGCGCATCCACGAGCGCTTCGCGGGCCTGCGCGCCGAACAGCTCGAGCTGCCGGCGCGCAGCGAGCTGCCGCGCGCAGCGGATCTCCGCCGATGATCGTCCTCGACACGAACGTCGTCTCCGAGCTGATGCGCCGGAGGCCGGAGGCGGCCGTGCTCGAGTGGATCGACGGGGAGCGCCCGAGCGATCTCGCGATCACCGCCGTGACCGCGGCCGAACTGCTGCATGGCGTCGCGCGCCTGCCCAACGGTGCGCGCCGGCGCAGACTTGCGGCGGCCGTGGACGGCATGCTCGTCGAGGACTTCGCCGGCCGGCTGCTGCCGTTCGACGGCGCCGCGGCGGTCCACTACGCCCAGCTCGTCGCCGCCCGCGAGCGCGCGGGACGGCCGATCGCCGTCGCCGATGGGCAGATCGCCGCGATCTGCCGCCACTACGGCGCCGCGCTCGCGACCCGCAACGTGCGCGACTTCGCCGCGACGGGCGTCGAGGTGCTCGACCCGTGGACGGCGCGCGCCGGCTGAGCCGCCGTCGCGTCCAGCGTCTCAGTCGTCCTGATCGCCGCTGCTGGTGCTGCCGCCGCTGCTGGTGCTGGCGCCACTGGTGGGGCGGTGTTCCGTTCGCTCTTCGGAGCGGCTTGGACGCGTCATGCCGCGCGCGTTGTTGTGCGCGTTCACCGGTCGGCTTGGAGCGGGTCTGCTCGGTGCGAGGTCCTCGCCTGCCGAGGGGGGCTCTGCCGACAGGCCGATGCGCTGGCTCGAGAGCTGCGTGGCCGCATACGTGACGCCGGCCGCGAGCGCCAAGCCGACGAGGCCGACGGCGATCCAAGCGAGCAGGCTGCGCGTGCGCACCGACACGACGCTAGCGGCCCTCTCGCAAAGCGACGGACAAGCGGGGGAGGTGCAGAACGGCGCGCGCTCCACCGTCCTCGCCGGCCCGGTTCGCGATCGTCACCTCGCCCGCCCAGCGACGCGCAAGCGTGCGCGCGATCGTCAGGCCGAGCCCGGTGCCGCCGGGCGTGTGCCGGCCGGCGCGGCCGCGATGGAAGCGCTCGAACACGGCGTCGGCCTCGTCCGACGCGAGGCCCGGTCCCTCGTCGAGCACCTCGATCGTCTCACCGCTTGCGCGCAGCGTCACGGTCGAGCCCTCCGGGGTGTAGCGCAGGGCGTTTTCGACGAGCGCATCGAGCACGCGATCGACGTCGGCGCGCGCCGCCGAGGCGATCGCCGGCGCCTGCGGCGCGGCCAGCACAACGCTACGGCCCTGCTCGCGGGCGAGCGGCTCCCAGCGGTGGTGCGCCGCCGCCGCGACGCCGGCGAGGTCGAGCGGCTCGGCCGCGGCGTCCGGCTCGCCGGCGCTCGACAGCACGAGCAGCTCGTCGACGAGCTGCGCGATGCGGTCGACCTCGCGCTCGCCGGCCGCCAGCTCGCGCTTGGCCTCCGGGGAGACGCCCGCCGCCTCCGCCTCCTCGAGTCGCAGCCGCAGCCCCGCGAGCGGCGTGCGCAGCTGGTGTGAGGCGTCGGCGACGAACGCCTGCTGGCGGCCGAGCATGTCGCGGATGCGGTCGGTCATGTGGTTGAACGAGCCCGCCAGCGAGCGCTCCTCCATGGAGCCCTCGAGCGCGATGCGCGTGTCGAGGTCGCCGCCGGCGACGCGCGCCGCCGCCGCGCGCATGTGGCGGATCGGGCGCACGAACTGACCGGCGATGAAGCCGCCCGCGAGCAGGCCGAGCGCGAGCACGATCGCGCCGACGAGCAGCAGGCCGGCGGTCGAGCGGCGCACCGCCCGCCGCACTGCCGCGACGCTCTGCGTGATCCGCACCGCGCCGACGATGCGACCGCGCGTGCCGCGCAGCACAGGCGCCGCGGTCGCAAGCACGTCCTGCCCGAGCGTCTGCGAGTTGCGCTGGTCTTGGAACGAACGGCCGCGCAGCGCGGCCGTCACCTCCGGCCGGTTCGCGTAGTTGGCGCCGAGCGGGCCGCCGGCCGAGTCGGCCAGCAGCCGTCCGCGGCGGTCCAGCACGATCACACGCCCGCGCACGGAGCTCGCAGCGGACGCGGTGAGTTGTCGCAGCGCGCGCTCGCGCGGCGGGGCGACGAGATCGGCGACGGACGCGGCGACGACGTCCGTCTGGCCGCGCGCCTGCGTGCGCACCTCAGCCTGCACGCGGTCGTTGAGGCTGAAGATCAGCGGGACCTCCAACGCGACGACCGCCAGCAGCAGCACGTACGCGAGCGCCGCCAGCAGGCGGGTTCGCAGACCTATCTCGCCAGCTCCTCGTGCGAGGCGAAGCGGAAGCCGACGCCGCGCACGGTGTGGATGAAGCGCGGGTTGGCGGGGTCGTCACCGAGCTTGCGGCGCAGCCAGCCGACGTGCACGTCGAGCGTCTTCGTCGAGCCGAACCAGTTGACGTCCCACACGTCAGCCATCAGGTCCTCGCGCGAGACGACCTTGCCGGCGTCGCGCATCAAGCGCACGAGCAGGTCGAGCTCCTTGCGCGCGAGCTGGAGCTCCTCGCCGTCAAGCCGGACGCGGCGGGCGGCGACGTCGACGTCGAGCGACCCGACCTGCAGCGTCTCGGGTGTCCCGTCGCGGGCGTTCGCGCCGCCGTTGCCGCTGCCGGCGCGGCGCAGCACCGCGCGGATGCGCGCGATCACCTCGGCGCCGCTGAACGGCTTGACGACGTAGTCGTCGGCTCCCAGCTCGAGCCCGACGACGCGATCGGTCTCCGTCCCGCGCGCGGTCAGCATCACGATCGGCACGTCGCCGCGGCGGCGCAGCTCGCGGCACACCTCGCGCCCGTCGCCGTCGGGGAGCGTCAGGTCGAGCAGCACGAGATCCGGGTCGATCTGGTCGGCGGTCTCGAGCGCGCCCGCGGCGGTCCCGACGGTCGTCGTATCGAAGCCGGCGCGGCGCAACGCCTGCGAGAACGGCTCAGCGATCGATGGCTCGTCCTCGACGAACAGAATCCGCGGGGCGCCAGCTTCCGTCATGGAGCGCAGGCTAGCGGTCGGCGTGGCCGTCGCGACCGGGGTTTGTCCGCATCCCGGTGTGGTTTTGCCGCCTCTTGACCGAGCGTTGGCGGGCGCTTGGCGGCGGCTGCGACACCCTCGCGCCATGCCTTCCCGCACCGCCGCCGCGCCCGCAAGCCGCTCCCGCACGACGACAGGGCCGGCGCGCCGTCGTCGCGGGCGCCGACCTGGACCGGGTCCGGTGGTGGTCGGTGCGCTCGGACTGTTCGTGACGCTGCTGGCGTTCCTCGTCATTCAGATGCGCACCGGCGGCGACCCCGCGCTGGGCGCCGGCACGCAGCCGACGCCACGGCGCGTGCACCATGCGCGCGTGCATCGGGTCGTGCGCCGTACCGCGGTCGTGCAAGCGCCCGTCGCGCCGCCGAGCGAGAGCGACGACGAAGCCCCGCAGCCGTCGGCGCCGGCCGCCCCGCAGCCGTCGGCGCCAGCCGCCCCGGCAACCCCTGCCGCCCCGCCGGCTGCCGCCGCGCCGCCTCCGGCCCCCGTGCCGGCGCCGCAGCCGCCGCCCGCTCCCGTCGTCACACGCGCGTCATGAACGCCCCCAACGCTTCGACGATCCGCTTCGCCGCGGAGCACGACGTGACGTTCCCGTGCATGGGCTGCACCTTCCGGCTGCTCGTCGGCGGAGCGGATGCGGCGCGCGCGGCGGTCGCCGCGCAGGCCGAGCTCGAGGACTTCGACGTGCGCCTGTCGCGCTTCCGCCCCGACAGCGAGCTGAGCCGTTTGAACGCCGACCCGCGGCCGGTCGTGCCCGCCTCGCCGCTGCTGCGCGCGCTCGTGCGCGCCGGGCTGTGGGCGGCGGCCTGCACGGGTGGCCTTGTGGACCCCACGCTGGTCGGCGCGCTCGAGCGCGCCGGCTACGACAGATCGCTCGCAGGAGCGACGAGCGGGCCGGTCGCGGCGGCGCTCCACAGCACGCCGTCGCGCCGGCCCGCGCGCCCCGCCTCCGACGCTCGTTGGCGCACGGTCGCCGTCGACGACGAGGCCGGCACGATCGCGCGACCGCCCGGCCTGCGGCTCGACAGCGGCGGCGTCGGCAAGGGGCTCGCCGCCGATCGCGTCGCCGAGCGCCTCGCGAGCGGTGGACGCCACCGCTTTGCGATCGACGCCGCCGGCGACGTGCGGCTCGGCGGCACGCGCACCGCCGCGCGCCGCCATCCGGTGCAGATCGCGCACCCCTGGGAGGCGGAGCCGATCGGCACGCTGCAGCTGCGCGCCGGCGCGGTCGCGACCTCCGGCATCGGCTCGCGTCTGTGGTCGACGGCCGACGGCGGCTTTGCGCACCATCTGCTCGACCCGTTCAGCGGCGCGCCCGCCTGGACGGGCGTTGTCGCTGCGACCGCGCTCGCGCCGACTGCGCTCGAGGCCGAGACGCGCGCGAAGGCGGCGCTGTTGAGCGGCCCGCGCGACGCGCGTCGCTGGCTCGCCGCGCACGGCGGCGTCGTCGTGGACGACGACGGCCGCGCTGACTGGATCGGCCCCGCGACCGCCCTGCGCGCCGCATGATCGGCGCTGCGGTGGCGCCGGATCCGCTCCAGCACGGCTGGTGGCTCGCAAGCCGCTCGGCCGGTGTCGTCGCGCTCGCGCTCGTAACCGCCTCGACCCTGCTCGGCCTGACGATGGCCGCCAGACTGCTGCGCGGTCGCCGCGGGCTCGCCCCGACGCTCGTCGCGCTGCACGAGCAACTGTCCGTGACGGGCATCGTCGCGATCGCGTTTCACGGCGTGACGTTGCTCGGGGACCGCTGGCTGCATCCGGGCCTCGCCGGTATCGCGATCCCTGGCCTCATGTCGTATCGGCCGTTGTTCACGTCGCTCGGCGTGCTCGCCGGCTGGCTGACGGCGCTGCTCGGGCTGTCGTTCTACGCGCGCCGTCGGATCGGCGCGCGGCGCTGGCGCAGACTGCACCGCTTCACCTCGCTCGCGTACGCGCTCGCGGTCGTCCATACGCTCGGCGCGGGCACCGACGCCGCGTCGTCCTGGCTGCGTGTCCCGCTGCTCGGCTCGGCTGCGCTCGCGCTCATCCTGCTGGCTGTGCGCGTCACGCGCCGGCGTCCCGTCCCCCGCCCCCCCGGAGGAATCACTCCCGATGCACCTTCGCCCCGTCGCGCGCCGTCTGCGCCCGCCCGTAGTTCCCGCGCTGCAGTTCCGACGGCGCGCTGAAGCGGAAGCCGACGCCACGGACCGTGTGGATGAAGCGGGGCGCGCCTGGGTCGTCACCGAGGCGAGCGCGCAGCGTGCCGATGTGGACGTCGAGCGTGCGCGAGCCGGCCGGCGCCTCCTCGCCCCACACGTCGAGCATCAGCTCCTCGCGCGGGACGGTCGTGCCGGCGTTGCGCATCAGCCGTGCGAGCAGCGCGATCTCCTTCGGCGCCAGCTTCAGGTCTCTGCCCTCCAGCCGCACGTAGCGCACCAGCGTGTCGAGCTCGACCTGCCCCACCCGCAGCACCTCGCCGTAGCCGCCGGCGGCACGCCAGCGGCGCAGCACGGCGCGCACGATTCGTGCGGCCTCGTCGATGTCGCTGATCGGCTTGACGACATAGTCCTCGGCTCCGTCGCTCCAGGCATCGCGGTCGGCCTGCTCGCGCGAGTCGCTCAACTGCACGACCGGCGCCCTGCCGAGCTGATGCAGCGCCGCGACGACGGTGTGGCTGTCGGCGTCTGGCAGCGTCGCGTCGACGAACGCGAGGTCGAACCTGGCGGCGTCGGCAAGCGCGAGCGCCTGCGACCCGGTGGGCACCGTCGTCGTGTCGTGTCCGGCGCGCGCGAGCGCGCGAGCGAGTGGCTCGGCGACCGTCGCGTCCCCCTCGACCAGCAGGATGCGAGCCATTGCACGGAAGATCGGCGCAAAGGCGCTGCAGTAAACGACGCCGCGGTCGGGGAGGGAGTCCGGTGAGCGCCGTGACGACCGCCGGCCGCCCGCGCCTGCGCCTGCGCCACTGGGCGCCGCGCGTCGTGCTCGCGCTGCTTGCCGCGTTTGCGCTGGTCCAGCTCATTCCGTATGGCCGGTCGCACTCCAACCCGCCGGTGCGCTCGCAGCCGAGATGGGACAGCCCGCGCACGAAGGAGTTGTTCGCGCAGGCCTGTGGGGCGTGCCACAGCAATCTCACGAGCTGGCCGTGGTACAGCAACGTCGCACCCGTCTCGTGGCTCGTGCAGCACGACGTGAACGACGGCCGCGCGCGCTTCGACGTCTCGATGTGGCGCCAGCAGGCGCAGCCCGAGGCGGGCGAGGTCGCGAACGCCGTGCGCTCCGGCGAGATGCCGCCGCTCCAGTTCCGCCTCGCCCATCCCGAAGCGCGTCTCTCCTCGGGGGACAAAGCCGCGCTCGCCGCCGGGCTCGAGCGCACGTTCGCCGCCGGCCCGCCGTTGCGCGTCAGCGCGGGCGGCGACGCCGGCTGACGGCGGGCGGAATCGGATCAGCCGCGCAGCGCCGGGACCGGCGCCGGCGGGGCGACGGGCACCACGCGCACGCGCGCGTCGACGACGACGGCGTCGCGCGGATGGGCGATCACCGGGTTGCAGTCGAGCTCGGCGATCTCGGGGTGCGCGTCGACGAGCGCCCCGATCCGCAGCACGACCTGCTCGAGCGCGGGCAGGTCGACCGGCGGCTCGCCGCGCGCGCCGCGCAGCAATGGCGCGATCGACAGCGCGTCGACCATCTCGCGCGCGTCGCGGTCGGTCACAGGCGTGAGCCGCACGGAGACGTCGTGCAGCAGCTCGACCGCGCGGCCGCCGGCGCCGACCGCGACGACCGGCCCGAACAGCGGATCCGCTGTCGCCCCGACGAGCAGCTCCTGCCCGGGCGGCGCCATCGCCTGCACGACGTAGGCCTCGAGCGCGTGGCCGGCGGTCGCGACCCGCTCGCGCATCTGCTGCGCGGCGCGCCGCGCGGCCGCCGGCGACGCCAGTCCGAGCGCGACGCCGCCGACGTCGCTCTTGTGCAGCAGACCCGGCGCGACCGCCTTCAACGCGACTGCGCTCGCCCCGTCGGCTGCCAGCTCCGCGGCCGCACGCGCGACGCCCGTCGGCGTGCGCTCGATGCGTTGCGCGGCGAGCGGGACGCCGTAGCAGCGCAGCAGCGCGACGACGTCGCGCGGCTCAAGCCAGCAGCCGGCATCGCTCGCGCCGCGCGCGCCGAGTGCCCGCGCGATCGTCGCCGCCGCCTCGTCGGGGCGGACGTCGGCGAAGGCCGGAACCGCGCCGCGCGGCTGCGCCCGCCAGCGCGCGTGCGCGACCGCGCGGCCGAGCGCCCGCGCCGCGTCCTCCGGATAGCGGAAGGCGGGCAGCGGCGGCGCATCCGCGACGTCGTCGTGCAGCACCGCCGGCGCTCTCTCCGCCGTCATGAAGCACGTCAGCAGCGGCAGTCTGCCCGCGAGTGAGCGGCTGGCCGCGCGCACCGCCGCCGCCACGTCGTCGGCCTCGGTCACGAGCGGCGGCACGAACACGACGACGATCGCGTCGACCGCGCCGCTCGCGCCGATCTCTTCGACGGCGGCGCGGAAGGCCGCCGGCGAGGCGGCCGCCAGCAGGTCGACCGGGTTGCCGAGCGCCGCGCCCGCGGGCACGTGCGCGCCGATCGCCGCCTGCACCGCGTCCGGCAGCGCCGGCAGCTCGAGCCCGGCGGCCGCACAGGCGTCGGCGGCGAGGATCCCGGGCCCGCCGGCGTTCGTGACGATCGCGACGCGCGGTCCTGCCGGCAGCGGCTGGTGCTCCAGCAGCGCGGCGAGGTCGAACAGCTCGCCGAGCGTGTCGGCGCGCAGCACGCCCGCCTGGCGGAACAGCGCGCCGACCGCTGCCTCCGAGCTGGCCAGCAGCGCGCCGGTGTGCGAGGCCGCCGCGCGCGCGCCGGCGGCTGAGCGGCCGGCCTTGACCGCGATGATCGGCTTGGAGCGGCCGACGCGCCGCGCGATCCGTGCGAACTTGCGCGGGTTGCCGAACGACTCCAGGTACAGCAGCACCGCGCGCGTGCGCTCGTCCTGCTCGCACCACTCGAGGAAGTCGTTGCCGGACAGGTCGGCCTTGTTGCCGACCGACACGAACGCGGACAGTCCGATCCCGAGCGCGTGCGCCTGCTCCAGCAGCGCGATTCCCACGCCGCCGCTTTGTGACAGCAGGCCGAGGTGGCCGTGCGGCGGCGCGGTCGGCGCGAAGCTCGCGTCGAGCCGCACGTCGGGGTCGGTGTCGATCACGCCGAGGCAGTTCGGGCCGACGAGCCGCATGCGGCCCGCGCGGCACACCGACAGCAGCTCGCGCTGCAGCGCCGCGCCCTCAGGGCCGGTCTCCGAGAAGCCGGCCGCCAGCACGACGAGCGCTCGCACGCCCCGCGTCGCGCATGCGCGCGCCACCGGGATGCACTGCTGCGCGGGGACGGCCAGCACGGCCGCGTCCAGCTCGCCCGGGATCTCCTCGACCGACGCGAAGACCGGGTGGCCGAGCACCTCGCCGCCGTTGCGGTTCACCGCGTGCAGCGCGCCCGAATAGCCGCCCTCCACGAGCTTGCGGAAGACCGCGCCGCCGATCGTCCCCGGCTTCGCCGAGGCGCCGACGACCGCCAGCGAGCGCGGCCGCAGCACGCTGTTCATCGCCGCCACGGCCGCGATCGAGTCGCGCCGCTCGAAGCGCTCGCGCGCCTCCTCCGTCAGCGCCGTCGGCATCTCGACGTGCAGCACGCCCGGCTCGGAGCGCACGTGCAGCGGCAGCCCGCTGTCGCGGAAGACGCCGAGCATCGCGTGGTTCTCCGGCAGCACCTCCGCGACGAACGTGTGGATCCCCTGTGCGCGCGCTCCGAAGGCGAGGTGCGCGAGCAGGATCGTCGCAAGCCCGCGTCCCTGCATCGTGTCGGCGGTCTCGAACGCGACCTCGGCGCGCTCGGGCGCGAGCCGCACCCAGGCGGCGTGCCCGACGATCGCGCCGTCGCCGTCGCCGCCCACCAGCGCGATCAGCCCGTCGCGCTCGCGCCGGTCGACGTCGGCCGCCCAGCGCGCCGCCGCCTCCGTGTCGGCGGCGCCCGTGAACCAGCGCAAGCGCTGCGAGGAGGGCGAGAGTCCGGCGAGGAACGTGCGCAGCGCCGGCAGGTCCTCCGCTCGCACCGGGCGCACATGCACCGGCGCGCCGTCGCGCAGCGCGACGTCGACCTCGCGCGCGGCGAGCGCCGCCTCGCTTGGGACCCCGTCCACTCGCCCTACGTTAGATGGTTGATCCCACGATCTCGCGGCGCGAGGGTCACGCTGGTCGGCGCCGGACGTCACGCGGCGCCTCGCCAATGCCACCGGCATTGGCTTCGACGCGCGCCCCCGGCATCCGCCCATCGCATCCCCTCGCATCCACGAATCTCGTGGAATCAACCATCTAGCGGTCGTCGCCTTCGTCGTTCAGCCGCCGGCTGAAGGCCACCACGATGAACGTCGTGAACAGCGCGATCGCGATCAGCGCGACCGCCACGAGGCCCCACGTGAGGCCCGACCCGATCCATACGACGAGGCCGACGACGGCCAGCAACGGGATCAGGAACAGGAACAGCAGCGGCGTCGGCGAGTCGTGGTGGACGGTCGGATGGTGGGGTGTCGCGCTCATGGGTGGCTCCTTGTCAGACGGCTGACGCCAAGATGGCGTGGAGCCGCGCCTGCCACAGCCGTGCGCGGCCGCAGCGTCGCGGCGGAGAACCACGGAGCGTGGCCCGGAGATCTCCCGATGGCGCGTGCTCCGCGCGCGGGAACAATCGAGCCGATGGCTTATCGCGCCCGCATGCTCGCCGCTGGGGCCGCGCTGCTCGGCACGCTCGCCGGCGGTCTCGCGCACCTGCTTGGTGCGCCGTCGCTCGGCGACGCGCTGTGGATCGTCACGATCGCCGGCACGCTGCTCCCGGTGTCGTGGTCGGTCGCCCGCGCGCTCATGCGCGGCGACGTCGGCGTCGACGTGATCGCGCTGCTGGCGATGGCGGCGGCGTTGATCGGGGGCGAGCTGCTTGCGGGTGCCGTCGTGGCGGTGATGCTGCTCGGCGGCAACGCACTGGAGGCGTTCGCCGCCGGCCGCGCCGAGCGCGAGCTGACTGCGCTGCTGCGCCGCGCGCCGCGCATCGCGCATCGGCGCATCGGCGCCACGTGGGAGGAGGTGCCGGTCGACGAGGTGGTGCCCGGCGATCTGGTGCTTGTGCGCGGCGGCGAGGTGGTGCCGGTCGACGGCACGCTCGCCAGCGAGCGCGCGGCGATCGACGCCTCGGCTGTCACCGGCGAGTCATTGCCGGTCGATCAGCGCCGCGGAGCTGCGCTGCGCAGCGGCGTCGCGAACGCCGGCGAGCCGTTCGAGCTGCGCGCGGTGCGCGCGGCGGCCGACTCGTCGTACGCGGCGCTCGTCGCGCTTGTCGCCGCCGCCCAGCGCGAGCGTCCGCCCTTCACGCGGCTGGCCGACCGCTATGCGGCGGTGTTCCTGCCGCTGACGCTGCTGCTCGCCGGCGGCGCGTGGGCGTTCAGCGGCGAGTTCGTGCGCGCGGTCGCGGTGCTGGTGGTCGCGACGCCGTGCCCGCTGATCCTGGCGGCGCCGATCGCGCTCGTCTCCGGCCTGTCGCGCTGTGCGGCGGAGGGGATCGTGCTGAAGGGCGGCACGGCGCTGGAGCAGCTCGCGGCGGCGCGCACGGTGCTGCTCGACAAGACCGGGACGCTGACGCTGGGACGCCCGACGGTCGAGCAGGTCGTGCCGTTCAACGGGATTCCCGGCGAGGAGGTGCTGCGGCTCGCCGCCTCGGCCGAGCAGCTTTCCGCGCATGTGCTCGCGGAGGGGATCGTGCACGACGCGCAGGCGCGCGGCATGACGCTTGAGCGCCCGCGCGAGGCGCATGAGGATCCGGGCGACGGGATCGAGGCGACGGTCGACGGTCATCGCGTCGCGGTCGGCGGCGCCCGCTGGCTGCGTGCCCGCGGCTTCACGCCACTGCCGACGCCGGGCTTCGCGCAGCTCGCGGCTGCCCCGCCCGGCCGTGCGCTCGTGCACGTCGGGATCGACGGCCGCATCGCCGGCGCGCTCGTGATGGCGGACCGCTTGCGGCCCGACGCCGCCCGCCTCGCCGCCGAGCTGCGCGCGGCGGGCGTCGCGCAGGTCGCGATGGTCACCGGCGACCGCGGCTCCGTCGCGCAGGCGGTCGCCGAGCAGGCCGGCCTCGACCGCGTCTACGCCGAGCGCACGCCGGAGCAGAAGCTGGCGGTCGTGCGAGCGGTGCGCGCGCGGCCCGAGCTGCGGCCGGTCGTGATGGTGGGGGACGGCGTCAACGATGCGCCGGCGCTGGCGCTCGCGGACGTCGGCGTCGCGATCGCCGGCGACAGCGAGACGGTTTCGAGCGAGGCGGCCGACGCCGTGATCACGGTCGATCGTGTCGACCGCGTCGCGGAGGCGGTGCGGATCGGGCGCCGCACGTTGCGGATCGCGCGCCAGAGCGTGATCGCCGGGATGGCGCTGAGCCTCGCCGCGATGGGCGTGGCGGCGGTCGGCTACCTGCCGCCGGTCGCGGGCGCGCTGCTGCAGGAGGGGATCGACGTCGCCGTGATCCTCAACGCCCTGCGCGCGCTGCGGCCCGGCTGACGGTCGCGCTCCGCCGATACGATCGCGCCGTGCCGTTCACGCTCCGGAACCTCAAGCGGGATCTGGAGGACCTCGGGTCCAACTTCGCCGGCGCGCCCGGCCTCGAGTTCCGCCACGCGAGCAAGGCGCTCGAGCTCGAGCAGTGCGGCCTGGGCTATCAACGCATCCCGCCCGACTATCGCTTTCCGTACGGCCACACGCACCAGCAGCAGGAGGAGGTGTACGTGGTCGTGCGCGGGAGCGGTCGGATGAAGCTCGACGACGAGGTCGTCGAGGTCGCGGAGTGGGACGTGGTGCGCGTCCCGCCCGGCACGTGGCGCGGCTACGAGGCCGGGCCGGAGGGTCTCGAGATCCTCGTCATCGGCGCGCCCAACCTCGGCGACAATCCGCGCGAGGACGTGGAGGGTCGGCGCGACTGGTGGGCTGAGTAGCGGTGCCGCGCGTCCTGTTCGTCTGCCTCGGCAACATCTGCCGTTCGCCGACCGCGGAGGCGGTGATGGCGCGGCTCGTCGCCGACGCCGGTCTCGACGGCGAGATCGAGCTCGACAGCGCCGGCACCGGCGCCTGGCATGTCGGCAGCCCGCCCGACGAGCGTGCGACCGCCGCGGCCGCCGCGCGGGGGATCGCGATGCGCGGCGTCGCGCGGCAGGTGCGCGCCGAGGACTTCGAGCGCTTCGACCTGCTGCTCGCGATGGACGCCGAAAACCACCGCAACCTGCGCCTGCTGGCACCGGACGCCGAGGCGGCCGCCAAGGTCCGCATGCTGCGCGAGTTCGACCCGGCCTCCGCGCGCGGCGCGAGCCTCGACGTGCCGGATCCCTACTACGGCGGCGAGGACGGCTTCGACCGCGTGCTCGACCTCGTCGAGGCCGCCTGCGCCGGCCTGCTCGGCAAGCTGCGCCCCGCGTGAGCCCTCCGCTCGCGCGCGCCCTCACCGCCGCACTCGGTCAGCCGGTCGTGCAGCTCACGCCCGTCGCCGGCGGCGACCTCAACGACGCCTACGCCGCCACGCTTGGCGACGGCGCGCGCGTGTTCGTGAAGACGAGCGCCGACCCGGCCGCGGCCGGGTCGTTCGTCGCCGAGGCCGACGGTCTGCGCTGGCTCGCCGAGGCCGACGCGCTGCCTGTTCCCGACGTGCTCGCGGTTGCCGACGAGGGCTCGTCCGCCGTCCGCTTCCTCGCCCTCCGCTGGATCGACGCCGGCACGCCGACGCAGCGGTCCGAGGAGGCGCTCGGCCGCGGTCTCGCCGCGCTGCATGCCGCCGGCGCGCCGGCCTTCGGCGGGCCGGCCGCCACGCTGCGCATCGGCCCGCTCACGCTGCCGAACGAGCCCGCCGAGGACTGGCCGAGCTTCTACGCCACCCGCCGCCTGGAGCCGCTCGCCCGCCTGGCACATGACCGCCGCGCGCTCCCGGCCGACGCGCCCGCGCTGCTCGACCGCCTCACCGCGCGCCTGCCGCAGCTCGCCGGCCCGCCGGAGCCGCCCGCCCGCGTCCACGGCGACCTGTGGTCCGGCAACGTCCTCACCGACACGCGCGGCATGCCGTGGCTGATCGACCCGGCCGCCCACGGCGGCCACCGCGAGCTCGACCTCGCGATGCTCCGGCTGTTCGGCGGTCCGTCCGAGCGCTGCTTCCAGGCCTACGAGGAGGTCGCCCCGCTCAAACCCGGTGCGCACGAGCGCGTCGGCCTCTGGCAGCTCACCCCGCTGCTGCTGCACGCCGCCCTCTTCGGTCTGGCGTGGGGCCAGCGGGCAACCGCCGTCCTGCGCCGCTACGCCTGAGCAGGCCGCCTCAGCGCGTCAGCGCCGGTCCGCCCGGCGACTCCGCGGGCGCGGGGCCGCCGGGCAGCGCCGCGCGCACCTGGTAGATCCCGGTGAAGCCCGACAGGAAGCCATTGCGCGCCGCGCGCAGGTAGAGCCGCCACACGCGGATGCGCTCCTCGCCGGCCAGGCGCGTCGCCTCCTCGATCTGCTCGTCGAGGTTCTGCGCCCAGTGGCGCAGCGTCTCCGCGTAGTCGGCGCTGAAGCCCTCGACGTGCTGGGTCGCGAAGCCGGCGCGCTCCAGCGCCAGCAGCACGCGGCTGAGATGGAGCGGCTCAGCGTCAGGGAAGACGTAGCGCTCGGAGAAGTCGCCGGCGTCCGGGTCGGTGTGGCGCTGGCGCGTGATGCCGTGGTTGAGCAGCCGCCCGCCCGGCTTCAGCAGCTCCGCCAGTCGCTCCGCATACGCGTCGATCTGCACCTCGCCGACGTGCTCGACCATGCCGATCGAGGCGATCGCGTCGAACGGCTCGGCGACGAGTTCGCGGTAGTCGGCGAGCTGGATGTCCACGCGCTCCGACACGCCCGCCTCGCGGACGCGCTCCTGCGCGAGCGCCGCCTGCGCGGGGGACAGGGTGATGCCGGTCACGTGCACGCCGTGTCGCTGCGCTGCGTGCAGCGCGAACGCGCCCCAGCCGCAGCCGACGTCCAGCACGCGCTCGCCCTCGCGCAGCCCCAGCTTCGTGCAGACGAGCTCCAGCTTCGCCTCCTGCGCCTCCTCCAGCGTTGAGGCTCCCGAGCGCGCCCACACGCCGCACGAGTACGTCATCGTCGGTCCGAGGAACAGGCGGAAGAAGTCGTTCGAGACGTCGTAGTGGTGGCGCACGGCGCGTGCGTCGCGCTCGCGCGAGTGGCGCGTTCCGCGCGGCGCCAGCTCCGACGCGGGCGGCTTCGGCGGCAGCGTCAACCCCATCGCGGCGATGGCGGCCGCCATCAGGCGCGCTTTCGCCCGCCCGCCGATCGGCGGCGGCTGCCACGTGTCGAGCAGGCGCATGACGGCGTCGATGTCGTCGACCCCCAGTTCCCCGCTCACGTAGGCGCGACCGAGGCCGAGCTGCCCTGGTGCCCGCAGCGCGTGCGCGATTGCGCGTGGCGAGCGGATCGTGAAGATCGGCGGGGTGGCTCCGTTGCCGTTGACGCCGCTCGTCGCGGGCAACTCGCTGCCGTCCCAGAAGCGGACGGCGAAGGGCCGCGACGGCAGTGCACGCGCGACCTCTCTGCGCAGCGGTCCGGTCACGGCGAGCCCCATCGCCGGCAGCCTAGCGCGAGGACGCGCCCGCCTGCCGGCCGGCCTTGCGCGAGACCTGCGCCCAACGGACCTCCGGTCGCTCGTTCCACGCTACACTGCGTGGCTCGCGCCGGCTGGCGGTCTGTTTCGTGTCCGCCTCCGGTCGCGGACACGTGCCCATACCGACCTTGGAACGCCCATGGCCCGCGGAGACGTCCGGATTGCAGTCACGCTCGCATGCGAAGACTGCAAGCGACGCAACTACCAGACGAACAAGAGCAAGCGCAACGATCCCGAGCGGATCCAGTTGCGCAAGTACTGCCGCTGGTGCAAGACGCACACGGCGCACCGGGAGACGCGCTAGCGCGAACCCCAGCCATGGCCCGCGATCGCAGACGAGCGAAGCAGCGCCGAGACCGCCAGGCACGTGCCGGCGGCGCTTCCGCGCACCGGGCCGACGGCGCGCAGAACCTCCACGCTGACGGCGCCGCGCCGCTGCCCGAGGCGCCGCGCGACGCCGAGCACGTCCACGACCATGAGCCGGCCGAGCTCGCCGGCGGCGACCGCGACCTCGTCGAGGCGCAGCTCGAGGTCGGCCGTCCCCAGCCGGCCGACGCCGCCGAGGAGATCGCCGACACGCCGGACGTGATGGAAGACCCCGTCGATCTGCCGGAGCTCGCGGACGAGCAGGACTTCGAACAGCTCGAGGACCGCGTCGACGAGGTCGAGGAGGCGTTCGAGGAAGGCGGTGTCGCACCTGTCGAGGGCGGCGCTGTCGCCACCCGCAGCCGCCGCCGCGCGCCGGCCCGCGCGGCCGAGCCGCGCGAGGGCAACCGTCTGACGACGTTCCTGCGAGGAAGCTGGCGCGAGCTTCAGCGAGTACAGTGGCCGGATCGCCGGCAGGTCGGCCAGGCCACAGCGGTCGTCATAGGCTTCGTCATCGTCGCCGGCGCCTTCCTCGGCCTGGCGGACTACGTCGCCGGCAAGATCGTCGACTTCATCATCTAGAGCAGGCTCCGTCCCGCGCCCGACCCCGAAGGATTCCCCCGCAATGTTCCGCTGGTACGTCGTCAACACCTACTCCGGTCACGAGAACAAGGTGAAGCACAACCTCGAGCACCGCGTCGTCTCGCTCGGGCAGAAGAGAGCAGTGCGGCAGGTGGTCGTGCCGACCGAAACCGTCTCGGAGATGAAGGACAACCAGAAGGTCGTGACGGAGAAGCGCACGATGCCCGGCTACGTGCTCGTCAACATGGACCTCAACGAGGATTCGTGGGCGCTCGTGAAGGGGACGCCGGGCGTCACCGGCTTCGTCGGCGCGTCGAACGAGCCCGTCCCGCTCACGCAGGCGGAGGTGGATCGGCTGCTCCACCGCGAGACGGCCGAGCGTCCGCGCACGCGTGCGCAGTTCTCGATCGGGGAGGCCGTCAAGGTCGTCTCCGGCCCGCTCTCGGACTTCTCCGGCGAGATCTCGGAGATCAACGAGGACGGCGCGCGCCTGAAGGTGCTGGTATCAATCTTCGGCCGCGAGACCCCCGTCGAGGTCGGCTTCGACCAGGTGAAGAAGATCTAAATGGCCAAGAAGGTTCTGACAGTCATCAAGCTCCAGGCGCCCGCCGGGCAGGCGAGCCCGGCCCCGCCGGTCGGCCCCGCGCTCGGTCAGCACGGCGTCAACATCATGGAGTTCGTCAAGGCGTTCAACGCCCAGACGGCCTCGCAGCAGGGCACCGTCGTGCCCGTCGAGATCACGGTCTTCGAGGACCGCTCCTTCACGTTCATCACGAAGAGCCCGCCGGCCGCCGTGCTGATCAAGAAGACGCTCGGCCTCGACAAGGGCTCCTCGGAGCCGAACCGCACGAAGGTCGCCAAGATCACGCAGGCGCAGCTGCGCGAGATCGCGCAGACGAAGCTCGAGGACCTGAGCGCCCACGACCTCGACGAGGCGGCGAAGATCATCGCGGGCACGGCCCGCTCGATGGGCGTGGAGGTGGCTGACTGATGGCCAAGCACGGCAAGGCATATCTCGAGGCGCGCCAGCGCTACGACCGCGAACACGAGTACGCGCCCGCCGAGGCGGTCGCGCTCGTCAAGCAGCTCAAGGCGAGCAAGTTCGACGAGTCGGTCGAGGTGCACATCCGCACCGGCCTCAACGTCCGTCACGCCGACGAGCAGCTGCGCGGCACGATCGCGCTCCCGCACGGGCTCGGCAAGAACGTCAAGGTCGCGGTGTTCGCCCAGGGCGACAAGCAGCAGGAGGCGATCGACGCCGGCGCCGACCACGTCGGAGCGGAGGACCTCGCGAGACAGATCGAGGAGGGCTTCGACGACTTCGACGTCGCGATCGCCACGCCGGACCTGATGCCGGTCGTCGGCCGTCTCGGCCGCATCCTCGGCCCGTCGGGCAAGATGCCGAACCCGAAGGTCGGCACGGTCACGATGGACGTCAAGAAGGCCGTCGAGGAGTCGAAGGCCGGCAAGGTCGAGTACCGCACCGATCGCACGGCCATCGTCCACCTCGTGATCGGCAAGGCGAGCTTCGACGAGCAGCGCTTGCTGGAGAACTACGCGGCGGTCGTCGAGGAGATCGTGCGCGCCAAGCCGTCCGCGGCGAAGGGCAAGTACATCCACTCGATCACGCTCGCCTCGACGATGGGCCCGGGCGTCAAGGTCGATCCCGCGCGCACGCGCGACATCGTGGAGGAGACGCCGCTCGCGGCGTAGCCTCGTTTCAAGAGCGCTCTGCCCGAGACCCCCGGCGGCTGTAAGTCCGGGGCAGGCGGTGCCTCGAAGGTCTGAGCCCGGCTTCGCCGGTGGCTCGCTCCCTCGACGCCCGCCATGTGCGGGCGCTCGCATTTCGAGAAGAGAGCGAACCCAGACCATGAACAGAGACGAGAAGGCCGCGGTCATCGATCGCATCGCCGGGGAGCTGGAGTCCTCCCAGGCGGTCTTCGCGGTCGACTATCGCGGGATCACGGTCAGCCAGGTCGCCGACCTGCGCGCGAGACTGCGCGCGGCGGACGCGACCTTCACGGTCGTGAAGAACTCGCTGACCGAGCGCGCCGCCGACAAGGCGGGCGCCGAGGCGCTGAAGGCGGTGCTCGAGGGCCCGACGGCGTTGACGTTCGTGCGCGGCGACGCCGCCGCGGCGGCGAAGGCGCTCAGCGACGCGCAGAGAGTGACGGACGTGCTCGCCTTCAAGGGCGGGCTGATGGACGGCCAGGCAGTCTCGTCGGAGGACATCAGAGCGATAGCGAGACTGCCGTCGCGCGAGGTGCTCTACGCGCAGCTCGTCGGCACCGTCGCCGCGCCGCTCAACGGCTTGGCGCGGACGCTCAACGCGCTGATCTCCGGCATCGCCGTGCAGCTCGGCCAGATCCGCGACCAGGGCCTCGTCGGCGGCAGCGCCGCGCCGGCGGCTCCGGAGGCTGAGGCCACGCCGGCGGAGGCCGAGGCGCCTGCGGACGACGCCCCGGCCGCGGAAGCTCCCGCCGAGACCGCCGAGACGCCGGCGGCCGAGGCCGACGCTGCCGACACACCTGACACCACTGAGAACCAGACGGACGCCGCGGCGGAAGCCGGCGACGCTTCCGACGCGAAGGAGGACTGACACATGGCGACCACCCAGGAGTGGATCGACGAGCTGAAGGGCATCTCGGTGCTCGAGCTGGCCGAGCGCATCAGAGCGCTCGAGGAGGAGTTCGGCGTCTCGGCGGCGGCCGTCGCGGCTGCCGCTCCGGCCGCCGGCGGTGCTGCCGGCGGCGGCGACAACGGCGGCGGCGAGGAGGAGTCCTCGACCGTCGACGTCGTCCTGACCGGCGCCGGCGACAAGAAGATCCAGGTCATCAAGGTCGTCCGCGCGGCGACCGGCCTTGGCCTCAAGGAGGCCAAGGCGCTCGTCGACGAGGCCCCCAAGCCGGTCAAGGAGGGCATCGAGCGCGACGAGGCCGACAAGCTCAAGCAGGAGCTCGAGGAGGCAGGCGCCACCGTCGAGCTCAAGTAGCTCAGCGACGCGCCTCGCCGCGTCTGAGGGCGTCCTCGCCGGTTCGCGTACGGAGTACGCCACACCGGCTGCGTCCTTCTCAGACACGGCGATCCACGCCGCTGAGTCGCGGCGACCGCATTCCGAAGGGCCGGCTCTCGCGCCGGCCCTTCGTCGTTCCGGAGCGCGCTCCGCTCGCCGGCTGGCCGAAATTGCCGCACGCCGGTACAATCCGCCGGTCGGCCGATAGTCGCAGCCGCCCATCAAGCCGAGACCCGCGCCACATACGCGGGCTTCCAGGGCGGGGTCCGTGAGCGCCGACAGCCCCCCAGCGCGGCACGCGATGAGGGCAGCGATGCCGTGTGCTATCTTCGCTGGTCGCGCTTTCGCGCCGCCTCTCTGCTCGCTCTCGACTGTCGAGGAGTCGCCGTCTTGGCACCTGTTGACGCCCCCCGGACGCGCCGTAGCTTCGCGCGCCTCTCTAAGGCCCTTGATGTCCCCAACCTGATCGACATCCAGAAGAAGTCCTTCGCCTGGCTCACCGACCCGGAGACGGGTGGCCTGCGCGAGACGATCGACGACATCTCGCCGATCGAGGACTACACCGGCAACCTCGCCGTCCAGTTCGGCGAGTTCGTCTTCGACGACCCGGTGGCTTCCCTTGACGAGTGCCGCGAGAAGGACCTCACGTACGCGCGTCCGCTGACCGTCACGGTCGCCTTCGTCAACCGCGAGACCGGCGAGATCCGCGAGCAGTCGGTCTTCATGGGCGACTTCCCGTGGATGACCGAACGCGGCACCTTCATCATCAACGGCACCGAGCGCGTCGTCGTCACGCAGCTCGTGCGTTCGCCGGGCGCCTATCTGATGGAGGCGAAGGACCGCGAGAAGCAGGTCTTCATCGCCAACCTGATGCCGGCGCGCGGCTCCTGGCTGGAGCTGGAAATCGACAAGAAGGGCCGCGTCTACGTCCGCATCGACCGCAAGCGCAAGCTGCCCGTGACGGTGTTGCTGCGCGCGATGGGCTACGCGAGCGACGAGGAGATCCTCAAGCTGTTCGAGGAGTCCCACTACATCCGCAACACGATCGAAGCGGACCCCGAGGTCACGAAGACCGAGGAGGGCGCGCTGATCGAGCTGTTCAAGAAGCAGCGCCCCGGCGAGCCGCCGTCGGTCGACGCCGCACGCGCGCTGCTGCACCAGCTGTTCTTCGACCCGAAGCGTTACGACCTCACGCGCGTCGGCCGCTACAAGCTCAACAGCCGCCTGCGCCTCGACATCGATCTCGAGACGCGCACGCTGACGCACGACGACATCATCGCGCTTGTCAAGGAGCTCGTGACGCTGCCGAGACTGCTCGGCATGCCGGAGGAGCCCGAGGTCGAGATCAGAGACTACGCGGCCGAGGCCGTCGGGATGCCGCGCGAGCCGGTCCTCGACCACCTCGACGAGTACGAGCACTTCGGCAACCGCCGTCTGCGTACCGTCGGCGAGCTGATCCAGGAGGCCTTCCGCATTGGCCTCTACCGCATGGAGCGCGTCGTGCGCGAGCGCCTCACGACCGAGGACGCCGACACGATCACGCCGCAGACGATCGTCAACATCCGCCCGGTCGTTGCGGCGCTGAAGGAGTTCTTCGGCTCCTCGCAGCTGTCGCAGTTCATGGACCAGACGAACTCGCTCGCGGGCCTCAAGCACCGCCGCAGCCTGTCGGCGCTCGGCGCCGGCGGCCTGACGCGCGAGCGCGCGCCGATCGAGGTGCGCGACGTCCACCCGACGCACTACGGCCGCATGTGCCCGATCGAGACGCCGGAGGGGCCGAACATCGGCCTGATCGGTTCGCTGACGGCCTACGCCGAGATCTCCGAGCACGGCTTCGTCACGACTCCGTACCGCGTCGTGAAGGACGGCAAGGTGACGGATGAGGTCGTCCGCCTCGACGCCACGCAGGAGGAGGAGGCGAAGATCGCGCAGGCGAACACGCCGGTCGACGCCAATGGAAGACTCCAGGGCGACGCGATCGTGTGCCGCACGCAGGCCGGCCAGTACGTGACGGTGGCGCCGAAGCAGGTCGACCTGATGGACGTCTCGCCGGAGCAGATCTGGTCCGTCGCGACGGCGATGATCCCGTTCCTCGAGCACGACGACGCGAACCGCGCGCTGATGGGCTCGAACATGCAGCGCCAGGCGGTCCCGCTGCTGAAGACCGACGCGCCGCTGATCGGCACCGGCATGGAGCGCCGTGCCGCGGTCGACACCGGGGACCTGATCCTCGCCGACCGCGCCGGCACGATCGCCTACGTCGACGCCGACCAGATCGTCGTCGAGGCGAGAGAGGGCGAGCGGGACGAGTACATCCTGCAGAAGTTCAGGCGCTCGAACCAGGGCACGCTCATCCATCAGAAGCCGCTCGTCAAGAACGGCCAGCACGTCAAGAGAGGCGAGGTGCTCGCCGACGGGTCCTCGACCGACCAGGGCGAGATGGCGCTCGGCAAGAACCTGATGGTCGCCTTCATGTCCTGGGAGGGCTACAACTTCGAGGACGCGATCATCCTCTCCAAGCGGCTCATCAAGGATGACGAGCTGACCTCGATCCACATCGAGGAGTACGAGATCGACGCGCGCACGACGAAGCTCGGCGACGAGGAGATCACACGCGACATCCCGAACCGTTCGGAGGAGTCGCTGCGCAACCTCGACGACCGCGGCATCGTCCGCATCGGCGCTGAGGTCGCGTCCGGCGACCTGCTCGTCGGCAAAGTCACGCCGAAGGGCGAGACGGAGCTGACGGCCGAGGAGAAGCTGATCCGCGCGATCTTCAAGGAGAAGGCGCGCGAGGTGCGCGACACGTCGCTGAAGGTGCCGCACGGCGAGGGCGGCGTCGTGATCGATGTCAAGACCTTCAGCCGCGACGCCGGCGACGACCTGCCGCCGGGCGTCAACGACCTCGTGCGCGTGTTCGTGGCGAAGAAGCGCAAGATCGCCGAGGGCGACAAGCTCGCCGGCCGTCACGGCAACAAGGGCGTCATCTCGAAGATCGTCGACGAGCAGGACATGCCGTTCCTCGAGGACGGTACGCCGGTCGACGTGATCCTCAACCCGCTCGGCGTGCCGAGCCGCATGAACATCGGCCAGATCCTCGAGACGCACCTCGGCTGGGCTGCGGCGCAGGGCTGGTACGACGACGGCACCGACGCCTACAAGCTCGCCGACAGAGCGGCCAAGGACGACGGTCAGCGGCGCGTCTACGTCTCGACGCCGGTCTTCGACGGGGCGACGGTGACGGATGTCGACAACGCCCTGATGAAGTGGCAGGAGCAGCACGAGGGCCGCATCAGAATGGCGACCGACCCGAGAGCCCGCGAGGGCGAGCGGGCGAGCGGCAAGTTCACGCTCTTCAACGGGCGCACGGGCGAGCCGTTTGAGACGCAGGTGACGGTCGGCTACATGTACATCCTGAAGCTGCTCCACCTCGTCGACGACAAGATCCACGCCCGCTCGACCGGTCCGTACTCGCTCGTCACCCAGCAGCCGCTGGGCGGCAAGGCGCAGTTCGGCGGCCAGCGCTTCGGCGAGATGGAGGTGTGGGCCCTGGAGGCGTACGGCGCCGCCTACACGCTGCAGGAGATGCTCACGATCAAGTCCGACGACACGGTCGGCCGCGTGAAGGCCTACGAGGCGATCGTGAAGGGCGAGAACATCGCCGAGCCGAGCATCCCCGAGTCGTTCAAGGTGCTCCTGAAGGAGATGCAGTCGCTCGCGCTCGACGTGAACGTCGTCTCCGAGGAGGGCACGCGCGCGGAGATGCGCGAGGAGGACGACGACCTCCTGCGTGCCGCCGAGGAGCTCGGCATCGACCTCTCGGGCGTGCGCGCGGCCGACGGCCAGGGGGCCGACGAGTCCGCCGACGGGGGCGACGCCTCCGACGACGACGAGGCGGTTGCCGGCGACCCGACAGAGGCCGAGGCTGCCGACGAGGAGCTCGCTCCTGTCGCTGAGGACGACCTGACTGACGACATCGAGGCCTAGAGGCACCACATGATCGACATCAACAATTTCGACGCGATCGAGATCGGCCTCGCGTCCTCCAAGCAGATTCGCTCTTGGAGCTCGGGCGAGGTCACGAAGCCGGAGACCATCAACTACCGCACGCTCAAGCCGGAGAAGGACGGCCTCTTCTGCGAGCGCATCTTCGGTCCGACGAAGGACTGGGAGTGCTACTGCGGCAAGTACAAGCGCGTCCGCTACAAGGGCATCGTCTGCGAGCGCTGCGGCGTGGAGGTCACGCGCTCCAAGGTGCGCCGCGAGCGCATGGGGCACATCGACCTCGCCGCCCCCGTGAGCCACATCTGGTTCTTCAAGGGCGTGCCGAGCCGCATCGGCTACCTGCTCGACATGGCGCCGAAGGAGCTCGAGAAGGTTCTCTACTTCGCCGCGTCGATCGTCACGTGGATCGACGAGGAAGCGCGCGCCAGAGACGTCGACTCGCTGCAGGACGAGGTCAACAAGGTGCTCGACTCCTACGCGGCCGAGAAGGAGGAGCGCCTGCTGGAGCTGAGAGAGTCGCTCGAGCGCCGCGTCGAGTACCTGGAGAGCGGCAAGCAGTCGCGCGACTTCTCTGACGAGGACCACCTGTGGGCGGAGGCGCTCGACGTCAACGTCTCGAAGCTGTCCGACGAGGAGCGCGAGAGACTCCTCAAGGAGCTGCGCAGAACGTTCCAGGCGGACATGGACGACACGGAGGCCTACATCGAGGACGCGGCCGAGCGCATGCGTCAGGTGTGGGACCTGTTCCAGAGCATGAAGCCGAAGGACGTCGTCAACGACGAGACGCTCTTCCGCGAGCTGAAGGACCGCTTCGGCAGCCCGTTCGGCTTCGGCGAGTACTTCCGCGGCGGCATGGGCGCGGAGTCGATCCGCGACCTGCTCGAGCAGGTCGATCTCGACGCCGAGAGAGACGAGCTGCAGGAGATGGTCAAGACCGCCAAGGGACAGAAGCAGTCCCGCGCGGTCAAGCGCCTGAAGGTCGTCTCGGCCTTCCTCAACTCCGGCAACCGCCCGGAGATGATGGTCCTCGAGGCCGTCCCGGTGATCCCGCCGGAGCTGCGCCCGATGGTCCAGCTCGACGGCGGCCGCTTCGCGACCTCCGACCTCAACGACCTCTACCGCCGCGTCATCAACCGCAACAACCGCCTCAAGCGGCTGCTCGACCTCGGCGCGCCGGAGATCATCGTCAACAACGAGAAGCGCATGCTGCAGGAGGCCGTCGACGCGCTGTTCGACAACGGCCGCCGCGGCCGGCCCGTCACGGGCCCGGGCAACCGCCCGCTCAAGTCGCTCTCCGACATGCTCAAGGGCAAGCAGGGGCGCTTCCGCCAGAACCTGCTCGGCAAGCGCGTCGACTACTCGGGTCGCTCGGTGATCGTGGCCGGCCCGTCGCTGCGGCTGCACCAGTGCGGTCTGCCGAAGCTGATGGCGCTCGAGCTGTTCAAGCCGTTCATCATGGCGCGGCTCGTCGAGCGCAAGGCGGCGCAGAACATCAAGGCGGCCAAGAAGATGGTCGACTCGATGATCCCGGAGGTGTGGGACGTGCTCGAGGAGGTCATCCACGAGCACCCGGTCCTGCTCAACCGCGCTCCGACGCTCCACCGCCTCGGCATCCAGGCGTTCGAGCCGGTCCTGGTCGAGGGCAAGGCGATCCAGGTCCACCCGCTCGTCTGCCACGCGTTCAACGCCGACTTCGACGGCGACCAGATGGCGGTCCACCTGCCGCTCTCCGCGGAGGCGCAGGCGGAGGCGCGCATCCTGATGCTGTCGGCGAACAACATCCTCTCGCCGGCGCATGGCGCGCCGCTGGCCACGCCGACGCAGGACATGATCCTCGGCGCGTACTACCTCACGTACGGGCCGGAGGGCGACGAGCTGGCGCAGATGGATCCCGCGAGACAGGACCCGCGCCCGCACGTGTACCGGACCGCGCAGGAGGCGGAATGGTCCTACGAGCACGGCATCGTGAGACTCCACGACCTCGCGGAGTTCCGCCCGCTTGGACGTGAGGGCGGTCACATCCTCACGACGGTCGGCCGCATCATCTACAACGACAAGATCGAGCGCGCGATCCAGGAGACGCTGGGCGAGGACTTCGACCCGTCCTCGTACGAGTTCGTCAACCGCTCGATGAAGAAGAAGGACACGACGCGGTTCGTCGACGACCTCGTGCAGGCGTACGGCGCCCCGACGATCTCGCAGGTGCTCGACGCCTTCAAGGATCTCGGCTTCCGCTACGCGACGCAGGCCGGCATCACGATCTCCAAGAACGACGTGATCGTGCCGCCGACCAAGGAGGAAATCCTCGCGAAGTACGAGGCGCAGGTCGCGGAGATCCAGGACCAGTACGACACGGGCCTGATCACCGAGGAGGAGCGCAAGGAGGCCGTCGTCGCCCAGTGGACCGCTGCGACCGAGGAGGTCGCACAGGCGATGGAGGACCACCTCGACGTCCTCAACCCCATCTACATGATGGCCAACTCGGGCGCCCGCGGCTCGTTCAAGCAGATCCGTCAGTTGGCCGGCATGCGCGGCCTGATGGCGAATCCGAAGGGCGAGATCATCGAGCGGCCGATCCGCGCCAACTTCATGGAGGGGCTGACGGTCCTCGAGTACTTCATCTCGACCCACGGCGCCCGCAAGGGTCTCGCGGACACGGCCCTCCGTACGGCGGACTCCGGCTACCTGACGCGTCGTCTCGTCGACGTCGCGCAGGACGTGATCATCCGTCAGGAGGACTGCGGCACCGAGGAGCACGTCGAGCTGTTCCTGCACAAGGCCGGCGACGAGCCGAACGACAACCTGATCGGCCGCATCGCCGCGCTCGACTTCGGCAGAAGAACGCCGGCCAGAAGAGCGCTGCTGACGGCGGGCCAGGAGATCGGCCGTGCCGACCTGGCGGCGCTGTACGAGGCGCTCGGCGAGGAGAAGGGCATCAAGGTCCCGGTCCGCTCGGTGCTGAAGTGCGAGGCGCCCACGGGCGTGTGCCAGGCGTGCTACGGCCGCTCGATGGCGACCGGCAACCTCGCGCAGATCGGCGACGCGGTCGGCATCATCGCCGCCCAGTCGATCGGCGAGCCCGGCACGCAGCTGACGATGCGGACCTTCCACACCGGCGGCATCGCCGGCGCGGACATCACGCACGGCCTGCCGCGTGTCGTGGAGCTGTTCGAGGCACGCAAGCCGAAGGGCCTTGCGAAGATCGCCGAGGTCGGCGGCACGGCGACGATCGAGGAGACCGAGAAGGCGCTCACCGTCGTCATCACCGACGACGGCGGCGACGAGCACCGCCACGCGTTCCCGCGCCGCACGCGCCTGTTCGTCGAGAACGGCCAGAAGGTCGAGCCGGGCACGCAGCTCAACGAGGGCTCGCTGTACCCGCACGAGCTGCTGGCGATCCGCGGCCGCACGGAGACCGAGCTGTACCTCGTGAGAGAGGTGCAGGAGGTCTACAAGTCGCAGGGCGTGGACATCAACGACAAGCACATCGAGCTGATTGTGCGCCAGATGCTCAAGAAGGTCCGCGTCGACCAGAAGGGCGACACCGACCTGCTGCCGGGCGTCTTCGTCGACCGGCACGAGTACGCCAAGATCAACCAGGTGGTGATCGACAGAGGCGGCGAGCCGGCCCAGGCGGAGGAGATCATCCTCGGCATCACGAAGGCCTCGCTCAACACCGACTCGTTCCTGTCGGCGGCCTCCTTCCAGGAGACGACGAAGGTCCTGACGGACGCGGCGCTCGAGGGCAAGATCGACCGCCTCAACGGCCTCAAGGAGAACGTCATCATCGGCAAGCTGATCCCGGCTGCCACCGGTTTGAAGCGCTACCGGCGGATCGAGATCGAGCCGGCCGAGCCGCTGCCCCGCGGCATTGACGACGTCGGCCTGCTCGACCACGACGACCTCGCGGCCGAGCTGGGCCTGACGGACGGCGAGGGCCTCCAGGGCTTCGGCCCGGGTCTCGAGGCCGACCTCGCCGACCTCGAGGCGATCGGCAACGGCAACGGCGACTCGCACGGCTTCGCCGAGGAGCTCGCCGAGCTCGACGTGCCCGACGAGGGCTCGGACTCCTAGCCCCTCCTGCGCTTTCGACGGTCCGCCTGCCGGCGCACGGCGGGCGGACCGTCTCTAGCGTTCCGCCCGATGTAGTCCACGTCGAGCAGCCTCCTCCCGCTCGCCGCCGGGGCGCCGGGCCCGTCCGCTTCAGCCGCCGAGATCGCCTTGGGATCCCGCCGGCGCTCGTGAGGCCTCGACGCCGTTCCACGAAGTAGCTTTCGCGCGTGCGCGAAGCGCGACACCTCGATCTCGACGCCCATCGTGATGCGCGCGACCTGATCGCGACCACAGTCACGCTGTTCGCGCGGCACGCGCTGCTGTTCTTGCCCGTGACGCTGGGGGTCGTCGCGCCGGTCGTGATCCTCGTCAATGGCGTGTGGGCGGGAGGCTTCGCCGACGGGGGCGGCGGCCACGTCGCCAGGGCGCCGGCGGTCGCGATCACGGTGTTCGGATTCGTGATGCCGGTGCTTGTCACCGCGCTCCACGTCGCGATCGTGCGGGACCTCGGGGAAGGCCGGGTGCCTACCGTCGGACAGGCCTTGCGCGCCGCCGCTCCGCGCTTCCCGCAGGCGATCGCCGCCGTCCTCGTGTACTCGCTGCTCATGCTGGGCGGATTCCTCCTGCTGGTCGTCCCCGGCATCTGGGTCCTCGTTGCCGGCTACTTTGCGACGCAGACGGCTGTCATGGAGCGCTGCGGGCCCCTGGACGCCTTTCGGCGCAGCTCAGAGCTCGTCGACGATCGCTGGTGGCGCACGGCCGGGACGCTGTTGCTTGGCTGGGTCCTGCTGACGATCGCCTCGTATCCGGCGAGGCGGGCGATCAACGCGATCGACGCTGGGGGCGTCTACATCCTGCTCTACACCTTGCTGCAGGTCGTCACGTTGTCGCTGACCGCCCTCTTCGGGACGCTGTTGTACTTCTCCCTGCGGGCGCACAGGGAGCATCCATTTGGCGCCGCTCCGACCCCGACGTTTCTGCCGCCCGTGGCGCCCATGCCAACAGCTCAGCCACCTGCTGATCTGTAAGTCCCACCGCCGGCTCTGTCGTCACGAGCAGCGTCGGCGAGCCGCCGGCCTCTCGCGTCGTCGCCCACGCCTCGCACGCCGGCCCGTGCGCGTCGTCGATCCATGCCAGTGCCCGGCGGCCGCACCACGCGTCGATCGCATCGAGCTTCCAGTGGCCCTGCACGCTGCGCCCGGGACCGGCCGCGCGTTCGAACGTCAGGTGCGGCCACGCCGCGTCGAGACCGAGCGCGGCGGGCAGATACTCGTTCGCCTTCTCCTCCCAACCCGTGCACCAGACCGGCTCGAACGCGTCTGCCAGCCGACGAAGGTGCTCGCCCGCGCTCGCCGAAAGGAAGTGGGCGATGCCGTCCACCATCTCGAAGCGTCCTGCCGGCCGCGCGTGCAGCGGGAAGCCGAACAGCGAGATGACGCCGTCGACGTCGACGAGCAGCAGCGGTCGCTCGTGCGATGGGCGCATGCGCACAGTCTGGCGTCCCGCGCCAACCTTTATCGCTGGCATAGCCCGACCGGTACTCTGTCCCGATCTTGGGGACCTGCTCAAGCGGGCGGACCGTACTGCCGACGAACGTAGTGCGAGACCGCTGACACCGCTCGACGCGGCTCGTTGACCACATGACGATCTATCTCGGCATCCTGCTCGCGCTCGCCTGCGCCTTCACGACGAACCTCGCGTTCCTCTACAAGCACCGCGGTGCGTGCGCGGCGCCCGCCGTCCACGTCCATCATCCGCTCAAATCGGCGCGGAACCTGTTCCGCTCGCGCTGGTTCGCGATCGGCATGCTCGTGGCGGTCGGTGCCTGGGGCCTGCACGTGGGGGCGCTCGCGCTCGCGCCGATGTCGGTCGTGCAGGCGGTCCTCGCCGGCGGCGTCGTGCTGCTCGCGGTGATGGCCGAGCGCATCTTCGGCTTCGCCGTCGGACCGCGCCAGTGGGCGGGGCTCGGCCTCACCGCGCTCGGGCTCGTGCTGCTCGGCGTGACGCTGCCGGCGGTGCACGGCGCGCAGTCGCAGTTCTCGCTGCCGGGCATGATCGCCTTCGAGGCGGGTCTCGTCGCCTTCGGCGCGCTGCTGATCATGGGCAAGCGGATCGGCGCCCCCGACCACCACCACGGCGTGATGCTCGGCGCCGCCGCCGGCATCCTGTTCGGCGTCTCCGACGTCTCGATCAAGGCGATCACCGGCCTCGCCGGCGAACACGGCCTCTTCGGCGCGCTGCTGAGCCCTTGGACGCTTGTCGCATTGGCCGCTTCGATCGCTGCCTTCTACACCTCTGCAAAGGGGTTGCAAGAGGGCGACGCGGTCCCGGTGATCGCCCTCACGGGCACCGCCGCCAATGTCGCCGGGATCGCCGGCGGCATCATCGTCTTCGGCGATCCGCTGCCGGGCACGGCGCTCGGCATCGTGTTGCAAGGCCTCGCCTTCGCACTCGTCGTCGCCGCCGCCGCGCTCACGCCCGCACCCGTGCGTGCCGTCGGGGCGCCGGCCGCAGCGCGCTGAGCTGTACACCTCGTACAAGCGCTGAGCCTCTCCTCTGCCCGCCGGATGGTTGCTCCGCGGCATCGGCGGGGAGTACCGTTGTACGTCGAGGCGCATACGGACGAGGAGACACGCGATGGCGACCACGGGGCAGCCGAGCAGCGGCGCCACGGCCACGCTGCAGGACCTGGCGAAGCGGCATCTGTGGATGCACTTCACGCGGATGGGGGCCTACACCGACTCCGACGTTCCGATCATCGTCAGAGGCGACGGATGCTACGTCTGGGACGAGCACGGCAACCGCTACCTCGATGGGCTCTCCTCGCTGTTCTGCTCCAACCTGGGGCACGGTCGCGCCGACATCGCTCGCGCAGGCGCCGAGCAGGCCGAGCGGATCGACTACTTCTCGACCTGGTCCTACGCGCATCCACCCGCGATTGAGTTGGCCGCGAAGATCGCTTCCCTCGCACCGGGGGATCTCAACCGCGTGTTCTTCACGACCGGCGGCAGCGAGGCGGTCGAGTCGGCGCTGAAGCTCGCCCGCAGCTACCACAAGCAGACGGGCAACCCGAACAAGACGAAGGTCGTCGCCCGCGAGATCGCGTACCACGGCACCTCGCTCGGTGCACTCTCCGCGACCGGGATCCCGGCGCTGCGCACCCCGTTCGAGCCGCTCACGCCCGGCGGCGTGCACGTCCCCAACACGAACGTCTATCGCCTCCCGGACGAATTCGACCCGATGCGACTCGCGGAGGCGGTGCGCGACCGGATCCTGTTCGAGGGGCCGGAGACCGTCGCTGCCGTGATCATGGAGCCGGTCCAGAACGCCGGCGGCTGCTTCACGCCGCCTGACGGCTACTTCCAGCGGGTTCGCGAGATCTGCGACGAGCTCGACGTGCTGATGATCTCCGATGAGGTGATCTGCTCGTGGGGCCGCCTTGGCACCTGGTTCGGCGCACAGCGCTACGACTACGAGCCCGACATCATCACGACCGCGAAGGGCATCACCGGCGCGATCGCCCCGCTCGGCGCCATGATCGTCTCCGACCGCGTTGCCGAGCCGTTCATGCACGGCGCCGAGACGTTCCTGCACGGCTTCACGTTCGCCGGCCATCCGATCTCGACGACGGTCGCGCTCGCCGCGATCGACGCCTATGAGCGGGAGGAGGTCCTCGAGCATGTGCGCGCGAACGAGGCGCCGTTCCGCGCCATGCTCGAGTCGCTGCGCGACATCCCGATCGTTGGCGACGTGCGCGGCGCCGGCTACTTCCACGCGATCGAGTTGGTCAAGGACCGCGACACGAAGGAGACGTTCGACGACGAAGAGGCCGAGACGCTGCTGCGCGGCTTCCTGTCGGGCGAGCTGTTCCGACGCGGCCTGATCTGCCGTGCCGACGACCGCGGCGACCCGGTGGTCCAGCTCTCCCCGCCGCTGATCGCGGGACCGCAGCAGTTCGAGGAGATCGAGACGGTCCTGCGGCCGGTGCTGGAGGAGGCGACGCAACGCATGCATGTGCGCGGCGGCGCCGAGCGCGTGGGAGTCCGGAGAACCTGATGCGAGCGGGGAGGCGCGCATGCTGACCGTGAGAGAGCTGGTGCTCAGTCTGGATCTGCGCCTGCTCGCCGGCGAGCCGGGCCTCGAGGCCCCGGTCCGCTGGGTGCACATCTCCGAGCTCGAGGATCCGACGCCGTGGATGTCGGGTGGCGAGTTGCTGCTGACGACGGGCTTGCAGCTCGACACCCCGAAGCGTCAGCGCGCATTTGTCGACCGGCTCGCCGACCATCAACTGGCCGGTCTGGGCTTCGGGACCGGGTTCTCGCACAGAGCAGTGCCGGACGCGATCGTCGCGGCCGCACAGGAGCGCGCCCTGCCGCTCGTCGAAGTGCCGTACGAGGTGCCCTTCATCGCCGTCACGGAGGCGGCTTTCAGCCGGCTCGTCAACGAGCAGTACGCGGTGCTGCGCCGCGCGATCGCCGCCCACGAGCGGCTCGAGCGAATCGTGCTCGCCGAGCGCGGCCTCGACGCCGTGGTGGCCGCGCTCGCAACGCTGATCGGCGGCACGGTGCTGGCCTACGACGCGCGCGGGTCGCTGCTCGTGCGGCGCGCCTTTCGTCACGAGCTCGCCGAGGACGCGCTCGCCGAGCTCGGCGCCGAGCTGGCCACGCGTGCGCGTGCCGGCGAGCGCCAGAGCTTTGCGCCGAGCGTCGCATCGCTGGCCGGCCGCGCCCTCGTGCTGCCGGTTCGGGCCAGCGGCGCCCGCGAGCTGGGCGAGACGGAAGGCGGCGCGCCGCTGCAAGCGTGGCTCGTGGCCGTGAAGGATGAGGACGGCTTCTCTGAGCTTGACCGCCTCACGCTCCATCAGGCCGTGACGATCGTCGCGCTCGAGCTGCTGCGGCGGCGGATCGCCGAGGACACCGAGCGGCGGTTGGCCGGCGATGTGCTGAACGCGATCGTCAGCGGCGACCTGGTCGGTCCCGAGCTCGTGCGCCGGCTTGAGCCGTTCGGCCTCGCCGAACAGGTGGGCGCAATCGTGCTGGCCGCGCCACGCCCCGGCGGGGCGGCGCTGGGCGACGCCGAAGCGGCGCTCGCGACGGCGCTGCGGGGGGAGGCGACGCAGGGGCTGGTGGCGCGCTCAGAAGGACTGGCATGCGCGCTGGTGTCGGGATCGGACGAGGAGGAGCTGTTCGCGCTGGCCGAGCGGATTGGTGGGCGCGTCGCGCGTGCGCTCGACGCGCGCGTGCGCCTCGGCGCGGGTCGCGCGGTCACGGGCGCGCAGGCGCGTCGCTCGTTCCACGAGGCGCGTTGTGCGCTGGAGGCGCGCGCCCTCGCGGCGCTGGACGGTGGGGGACCCGACGGCAATGGCAACGGCCACAGCGCCAACGAGCCAGTCGGCGCGACGGTCGCCACCTATCGCGATCTCGGCTCCTTCCAGCTGCTGCTGGCGCTGCAGGACGACGATGCGCTGCGCCTCTTCTGCGACTCGATTCTCGCGCCGATCGAGCAGAGCGAGGGGGCCTACGGCGGCGAGTTGATGCGATCGCTGGAGGCGTTCATCGAGGAGAACGGCCAGTGGGAGCGCGCGGCGAAGCGCCTCTACTGTCACCGCCACACGCTTCGCTATCGCATGCGCCGCGTCGAGGAACTGACGGGCCGCAGCCTCGCCAACGCGCGCGACCGCATCGAGTTCTGGCTCGCGCTGCGCGGGCGCGAGTTGGTGCACTGAACGCGCGCGCCGGCGGTGCCCAACGCCTGCGGGCGCCGCGACCCGCCGACCGCTGCTACGATCTCGCGCCACATGCCTACGACCAGCCAGCTCGTCCGCAAGGGACGCAAGACGCCGAAGAAGAAGCTCGCCACTCCGGGCCTGAAGTCCGGCAAGGGGCGCAAGAAGAAGGTCGCTGCCCCGCAGCGCCGCGGCGTCTGCACGCGCGTCTACACCACCACGCCCAAGAAGCCGAACTCTGCGCTCCGCAAGGTCGCCCGCGTCCGGCTCACGCACGGCATGGAGGTCACGGTCTACATCCCGGGCGAGGGGCACAACCTGCAAGAGCACTCCGTCGTGCTCGTGCGCGGCGGTCGCGTCAAGGACCTGCCGGGCGTGCGCTACAAGGTCGTGCGCGGGACGCTCGACGCCGCCGGCGTCAGCGACCGCAAGAAGGCCCGCTCTCAGTACGGCGTGAAGGCCAAGTAATGCCGCGCCGCGCTGCAGCCTCCATCCGGACGATCGAGCCGGACGCCATCCACCGCTCGCGCCTGGTTCAGCAGGTCGTCAATCGCGTGATGCTCGACGGCAAGAAGTCGACCGCCGAGCGGATCGTCTACGACGCGCTCGCGATCATCGGCGAGCGCACCGGCAAGGACCCGATCGAGCAGCTTGAGACGTCAATCAGAGCGCTCACGCCGCAGCTCGAGGTCCGCTCCCGCCGCGTCGGCGGCGCGACCTACCAGGTGCCCGTCGAGGTGCCGGCACGTCGCTCCCGCACGCTCGCCGTCCGCTGGCTCGTGCAGTTCGCGCGCCAGCGTCGCGAGAAGACGATGGCGCAGCGGCTCGCGAACGAGCTGCTCGACGCGCAGTCCCAGCAGGGCGCCGCGTACAAGCGCAAGGACGACATCTACCGCATGGCGCAGGCCAACAAGGCGTTCGCCCACTACCGCTGGTAGTCGTCCCCGAAGCCTGGATCGCACCGCTTGGAGCGCCGCCTAAGAGCGGCGCTTCGTCGTTTTCCGACCGCATCGTGCAGGCTGCGGTGCAGCGGGCGAAATCGCACCATGGTCGGCCGATCCGTCCGCAGTTCCTCTGCTATATTCCCTCGCCGCCTCCGGGAAGTGCGCGCCTGCTTGCGCACTTGCCGCAACGGAGGTCACGAGCCATGGAGACTTCCACTCGATAACTCGCGAGCCCCGGGACGACATTCCACGTCACGACCGGGCCCACTGGGCCCGTTTTTGTGCCCGCCTCGCACCACCGCCCGCAGACGAAGAGACGAACTCACAGATGCCCCGCAGATACGCCCTCGACAGAACCCGCAACATCGGGATCATGGCTCACATCGACGCCGGTAAGACGACGACGACCGAGCGCATCCTCTTCTACACCGGGCGCACCCACAAGCTGGGCGAGGTCCACGAGGGCGCGGCGACGATGGACTGGATGGAGCAGGAGCAGGAGCGCGGCATCACGATCACGTCGGCCGCGACCGCCTGCGAGTGGAACGGGCACCGCATCAACATCATCGACACGCCGGGCCACGTCGACTTCACCGTCGAGGTCGAGCGCTCGCTGCGCGTGCTCGACGGCTCCGTCGCCCTCTTCGACTCCGTCGCCGGCGTCGAGCCGCAGTCCGAGAACGTCTGGCGCCAGGCCGACAAGTACGGCGTTCCGCGCATCGCCTACATCAACAAGATGGACCGCATCGGCGCGGACTTCCAGCGCGGCGTCCAGACGATGATCGACCGCCTCGGCGCGCATCCGGTCCCGATCCAGCTGCCGATCGGCGCGGAGTCGGACCTGCGCGGGATCATCGACCTCGTCGAGAACCACGCGATCATCTACAAGGACGACCTCGGCAAGGAGCAGGAGGTCGTCGAGATCCCGGCCGACCTCACCGACGAGGCCGCCGCTGCCCGCGAGCACATGCTCGAGGAGCTCTCGCATTACGACGACGAGCTCGTCGAGCTGATCCTCGAGGAGGCCGAAATCCCGGCCGAGCGCATCAAGGCCGCGATCCGCAAGGCGACGCTCGAGCTCAAGCTGACGCCCGTCCTGTGCGGCTCGTCGTTCAAGAACAAGGGCGTGCAGCCGCTGCTCGACGCGATCATCGACTACCTGCCATCGCCGCTTGACGTGCCGGCGGTCGAGGGCATCGAGCCGGTCAAGGGCGACGATGAGGGTCGCACGGCGACACGCGACGCCTCCGACGACGCCCCCTTCTCGGCGCTCGCCTTCAAGATCGCCGCCGACCCCTACGTCGGCAAGCTCACCTACTTCCGCGTCTACTCGGGCAAGCTCGAGGCGGGCGCGCGCGTCTTGAACGTGTCAACAGGTCGCACCGAGCGCGTCGGGCGCATCCTCGAGATGCACGCGAACGAACGTGTCGACCTCGAGGACGTCTCGGCTGGCGACATCGCCGCCGCCGTGGGCATCAAGCAGGTCGTCACCGGTGACACGCTGTGCGCGCCGGACAGACCGATCAAGCTCGAGACGATCGAGTTCCCGGAGCCGGTCATCAAGGTCGCGATCGAGCCGAAGACGAAGGTCGACCAGGAGAAGATGTCGGTCGCGCTCGGCCGTCTCGCCGAGGAGGACCCGACGTTCCAGGTCCGCACGAACGAGGAGACCGGCCAGACCGAGATCTCCGGCATGGGCGAGCTGCACCTCGAGGTGCTCGTCGACCGCATGCTGCGCGAGTTCAAGGTCGAGGCGAACGTCGGCCGGCCGCAGGTCTCCTACCGCGAGACGATCCGCAGCAAGGCTGAGAGAGTCGAGGGTCGCTTCGTGCGTCAGACCGGCGGCTCGGGCCAGTACGGCATCGTCTACATCGACATCGAGCCGGCGCCCGGCGAGGGCTTCGACTTCGTCAACAGAATCAAGGGCGGCGCGATCCCGTCCGAGTTCATCCCGGCGGTCGAGAAGGGCGTCGAGGAGGCGCTCGACACGGGCGTCAAGGCGGGCTATCCGATGGTCGACGTCAGAGTCACGCTCGTGGACGGCAAGTACCACGACACCGACTCGTCGGAAATCGCCTTCAAGGTCGCCGGCTCGCTGGCCTTCAAGGAGGCGGCGCGCCGCGCGAAGCCGGTTCTGCTTGAGCCGGTCTTCGCCGTCGAGGTCGTCACGCCCGAGGAGTTCATGGGCGACGTCATCGGTGACCTCAACCGCCGCCGCGGCCGGGTGCACGGCATGGAAGCGCGCGGCAACGCTCAGGTCGTGACGGGATCCGTCCCGCTGTCGGAGATGTTCGGCTACGCGACCGACCTGCGCTCCAACACGCAGGGGCGTGCGACGTACACGATGGTGTTCGAGGGCTACGAAGAGGTGCCGCCGAACATCGCCGAGAAGGTCGTCGAGTCCCGTTCGGGAGGCGAGCAGGCCGCCTGAGCAGGGAATTCGCCCCGCCGCGTCGTTGAATCGGCGCGAGCGCGGCGGTTGAGATAGATTTCCGAGGTTCGCCCGGCGAGGCGAGCCACACCCGACTTCACAAGGAGCGAACCCAAAGTGGCGAAGGAGAAGTTCGAGCGCGACAAGCCGCACGTCAACGTCGGCACCATCGGTCACATCGACCATGGCAAGACGACGCTGACTGCTGCCATCACGACGGTGCTGGCGGAGAAGATGGGCGGCGAGGCCCGGAGCTTCGAAGAGATCGACAACGCTCCGGAGGAGAAGGAGCGCGGGATCACGATCGCCACCTCGCACGTCGAGTACCAGACGGAGAACCGGCACTACGCCCACGTCGACTGCCCGGGCCACGCCGACTACGTCAAGAACATGATCACCGGCGCCGCGCAGATGGACGGCGCGATCCTGGTCGTGTCCGCCGCCGACGGCCCCATGCCGCAGACACGCGAGCACATCCTGCTCGCCCGCCAGGTCGGCGTGCCCTACATCGTCGTGTTCCTCAACAAGGCCGACATGGTCGACGACCCCGAGCTCCTCGAGCTCGTCGAGGTCGAGGTTCGCGACCTGCTCTCCGAGTACGACTTCCCCGGCGACGACATCCCGTTCATCACGGGTTCGGCGCTGAAGGCGCTCGAGGGCGACGAGGAGTACAAGCAGAAGATCATCGAGCTTGCCGAGGCGCTCGACACGTACATCCCGGAGCCCACGCGCGAGCTCGACAAGCCGTTCCTGATGCCGGTCGAGGACGTCTTCTCGATCACGGGCCGCGGCACCGTCGCGACCGGGCGCATCGAGCAGGGCATCGTCAGAACGGGCGACACCGTCGAGATCGTCGGCATCAAGGAGACGACGAACACGGTCGTCACCGGTGTCGAGATGTTCCGCAAGATCCTCGACGAGGGTCGCGCGGGCGACAACGTCGGCTGCCTCCTGCGCGGCACCAAGCGCGAGGAGATCGAGCGTGGGCAGGTCCTCTGCAGACCGGGCTCGATCACGCCGCACACCAAGTACAAGGCTGAGGTCTACGTCCTCAAGAAGGAGGAGGGCGGCCGTCACACGCCGTTCTTCACCGGCTACCGCCCGCAGTTCTACTTCCGCACGACGGACGTGACGGGTGTGGCGAACCTCCCGGAGGGGACAGAGATGGTCATGCCGGGCGACAACGTCCAGATGGAGATCGAGCTGATCCAGCCGATCGCGATGGACGCCGGCCTCCGCTTCGCGATCCGCGAGGGTGGCCGCACGGTCGGCTCCGGCGTGGTGACCGAGGTCATCGAGTAGGACCGTAGTTTTCGGCGGCGGGCTGAGCCCGCCGCCATCACGAAGTCAAGCGATACGACGCAGGGGCGGGTCCCGCAGCACACCCGGGGACTCGCCTCACGCACGCAGAGAACCAGTCAACACGACACACCAGACACCGGACGGAAAGAACCAAAGGCTCCCGTGGCAACCCTGGCCCAGAACAAGATCCGCATTCGCCTCAAGTCCTACGATCACTCCGCGATCGAGACGGCGGCGAGAGAGATCGTCGAGACGGCGACTCGCACCGGCGCGACCGTGTCCGGGCCCGTGCCGCTTCCGACCGAGAAGAACGTCTACTGCGTGATCCGCTCGCCCTTCAAGGACAAGGACTCGCGCGAGCACTTCGAGATCCGCACGCACAAGCGGCTGATCGACATCCACCAGCCGACTCCGAAGACCGTCGACTCGCTTCAGCGGCTCGACCATCTGCCCGCCGGCGTCGACATCGAGATCCGGTTGGCGTCCTAGTCATGGCTGCGATCCTCGCCAAGAAGCTCGGGATGACCCAGCGCTTCCTCGACGACGGCCGCGTCGAGCGCGTCACCGTGCTCGAGGCCGGTCCCTGCCCGGTCACCGGCATTCGCACGTTCGACCGCGACGGCTACGAGGCCGTGCAGCTCGCGTTCGGCGCCTGCCGCGAGAAGCACCTGACGAAGGCCGAGCTCGGCCACCTCAAGAAGGCCGACGCCGCCGCCCACCGCCACCTCGTCGAGTTCCGCGACGAGGCCGGCGAGCTGCAGGTCGGCGAGACCGTCACCGTCGAGGCGTTCGAGGCCGGACAGAAGGTCAAGATCTCCGGCAGATCGAAGGGCAAGGGCTTCCAGGGCACGATCAAGCGGCACAGATTCGCCGCCGGCCCGAAGTCGCACGGCTCGCACAACGTGCGCGCGCCGGGATCGATCGGCGCCTCGGCCTGGCCGGCGCGCGTGATGAAGGGCATCCGCGGCCCGGGCCAGATGGGCAGCAAGCGCATCACCCAGAAGGGGCTCGAGATCGTCGAGGTCATCGCGAAGGACAACCTGATGCTCGTCCGCGGCGCCGTTCCGGGGCCGAAGGGCGGCACGGTGGAGGTGCGCACGGATGCCTAGGGGTGCTGGAGCCGGCCAGGTGGCCGGCGGAAGCGGGTCCCCGCGCCGGGTCCCGAAGCTGGGCGGCGGCGACGTCGCCCTCGACGATGCGGTCTTCACGGCCACGTTCAACGGTCCGCTCGTGCACGAGGTCGTGCGCGCGGAGCTGAACGCGCTGCGCCAGGGCACCGCCGCGACCAAGACGCGCGGCAACGTCAGCGGCGGCGGCGCGAAGCCGTGGCGCCAGAAGGGCACTGGCCGCGCCCGCGCCGGCTCCTCGCGCTCGCCGGTGTGGAAGGGCGGCGGCACGGTCTTCGGCCCGAGCCCGCGTCACTACACCTTCAAGGTCAACCGCAAGGCGCGCCGCGCCGCGCTGCGCAGCGCGCTGTCGCTGCACGCCGATCGCGGGTCGATCGCTGTCTTCGACGGTACGGGCTTCGACGCGCCGTCGACCAGACAGGCCGCGCAGCTGCTCACCGACTGGGGACAGCCGCTCGCGACGCTCGTGCTGCTCGACGCGGAGGAGTCCAACGCCGGTCTCTCGTTCCGCAACATGTGGCGTGTGATGGCGATGCCGGTCGAGGACGCGGGCGTCGCCGACATCGTCGGCGCCGCATCGCTGCTGATCTCGGAGGCGGCGCTGGAGCAGCTCACGGCGCGCGCGAATGGCGACAAGGTCGCAGAGGAGGTCGCGGCGTAGCCATGGACGCGAGCCAGGTCATCATCCGCCCGGTCGTCTCGGAGAAGTCCTTCGTGCAGGCCGAGATCGGGAAGTACACGTTCCGTGTCCACGCGGACGCGCACAAGACGCAGATCCGGCAGGCGGTCGAGCAGCTCTTCGAGGTGAGAGTGCGCGACGTCCGCACGGTGTCGGTCAAGAGCAAGCCGAAGCGCCGCGGCACCTACGCCGGCCGCACGCGCACGTGGAAGAAGGCGATCGTGCAGCTCGCGCCGGGCGACACGATCCCGATCTTCCAGGGCCTGGAGGGGACTGAGTAATGCCGATCCGCAAGCCGAAGCCGACTAGCCCCGGACGGCGCTTCGTCACGTATCCCGACTTTGCCGAGATCACGCGCAGCGAGCCGGAGAAGTCGCTCGTCGAGGGCCTGACCAAGTCCGGCGGCCGCAACGCGCGCGGGCGCAAGACCGCCCGCCATCGCGGCGGCGGCGCCAAGCGCCTCTACCGGCGCATCGACTTCAAGCGCCGCAAGGACGGCGTGCCGGCGAAGGTCGCGCATATCGAGTACGACCCGAACCGCTCGGCGTACATCGCGCTGCTGCATTACGTCGACGGCGAGAAGCGCTACATCCTCGCGCCGAACAGACTGACCGTCGGGATGACGGTGCAGAGTGGCCCGGACGCGGACATCCGCGTAGGCAACTGCCTTCCGCTGGACAACATCCCGGCCGGTACCGTCGTCCACAACGTGGAGTTGACGCCTGGTCGCGGCGGCCAGATGGGCCGGTCCGCCGGCACCGGCATCCAGCTGCTCGCAAAGGACCAGGGGATGGCGACGCTGCGCCTGCCCTCCGGCGAGATGCGCATGGTCCGCGGCGAGTGTCGCGCCACGATCGGCACGATCGGCAACGCGGACCATCAGAACGTCAAGATTGGCAAGGCGGGCCGCAAGCGCCACCTCGGCGTGCGTCCGCAGACGCGCGGAACCGCCATGAACCCGGTCGACCACCCGCACGGCGGCGGCGAGGGTTCGACGACGCCCGGCCGTCACCCGGTGACGCCGTGGGGCGTGCCCACGTTGGGGTACCGCACGCGCAAGAAGGGCAAGGCATCCGACCGCTACATCGTCCGCGGCCGCCGTCGCGGGAAGAAGCGCTGAGGGACTGAGTAGATGAGCCGCTCGAGCAAGAAAGGCCCGTTCGTCGAAGAGCGCCTGATGGTGCGAATCGAGAGAATGAACGCGGCCAACACGAAGCAGATGATCAAGACCTGGTCGCGGACCTCGACGATCTTTCCGGAGATGGTCGGTCACACGATCGCCGTCCACGACGGGCGCAGACACGTGCCGGTCTTTATCAGCGAGTCGATGGTTGGACACAAGCTCGGCGAGTTCGCGCCGACGCGCCTGTACCGCGGCCACGCCCAGACCGGCAAGCGCCGCTAGCACGAGAACTTGAATGGCTGACGAGACGGACAGAACCGAGAGAACCGACCCCGAGGCGAACGCCCCGGAGGCCGAGGCCGCCGCGAGCAGAGCCGCTTCGAGAAGAGCTGCGGCGAGAAGAGCTGCTGCTAGAAGAGCGGACGCGAGAGCGAGAAGAGCGCCGAGAGCGAGAGCCGCCGACGACGCGCCGGCCGAGGCGCCTGCTGCAAGAAGAGCGGCCGCGAGAAGAGCCGCTTCCCGCAGAGCCGCGCCCGCCGACGACGGCGCGACCGGCCCGGTGCTCGTGCGCGCGCAGGCCAAGTACGTGCGCAGCTCGGCCCGCAAGGCGCGCCTGGTGTGCGACCACATCCGCGGCAAGTCAGTCGAGGAGGCGCGCGCGATTCTTGCGTTCACGCCCCGAGCGGTTGCGCGCGACTGGAGCAAGGTGCTCGAGTCGGCGATCGCCAACGCCGAGCACAACAACGAGCTCGACCTCGAGGATCTGTTCGTCAAGGCGGCGCATGCCGACGAAGGGCCGACCTTGAAGCGGTTCCGGCCGCGCGCGATGGGCCGCGCGACGCCGATCCGCAAGCGCACCAGCCACCTGACGATCCTGCTCGCCCCGAAGGAGTAACGACAGCATGGGACAAAAGGTTCATCCCGAGTCGCTCCGCGTGGGCTACATCCACGACTGGAAGTCGAACTGGTTCAACGAGAAGCAGTTCGCCGACTACCTGCACGAGGACGTCCAGATCCGCAGACACATCATCGGGCGGCTCTCGCACGCGGGCCTGTCGGACATCACGATCCGCAAGAACGCGAACGAGGTGGAGGTCAACATCCACACGGCGCGTCCGGGCATCGTGATCGGGAAGTCCGGCTCGGAGGTCGACGCGCTGCGCCGTGATCTGCACAAGATCACGAACAAGCAGGTCAAGGTCAACATCCTCGAGATCAAGCGCCCGGAGCTCGACGCGCGCCTCGTCGCGCAGTCGATCGCCGAGCAGCTGCAGAACCGCGTCGCCTTCCGTCGCGCGATGAAGCGCGCGCTCACGAGCGCGATGCGCTCGGGCGCGAAGGGCGTCAAGGTCCAGGTCTCCGGTCGCCTCGGCGGCGCCGAGATGGCGCGCACTGAGGGCTACTCGGACGGGCGCGTGCCGCTGCACACGTTGCGTGCGGACATCGACTATGGGTTCCACGAGGCGAGAACGACGTTCGGCCGCATCGGCGTCAAGTGCTGGATCAACAAGGGCGAGATCATGCCCGAGGGCTACACCGGCGCTGACCTGACGCAGATGGATGAGCCGCCCGCCCAGCCCGATCGCGGTCGCCGCGGCGAGCGCGGTGACGGTCGTGGCCGCGGTGGTCGTGGCGGCGGTCCCGGCGGCGGTGGTCGCGGTGGTCGCGGCGGCGGTCCCGGCGGCGGTCGCGGTCCGGGCGGACCCGGTGGCCGCGGTGGTCGCGGCGGCGGTCCGGGCGGTCCCGGTCGCGGTGGCCCGGGCGGTCGTGGCGGCGGTCCGGGCGGTCCCGGCGGTCGCGGCGGCAACGGCGGCGGCGGCGGACGTGGTCCGGGTGGCCCGGGCGGCGGTCGCGGCGGCTCGGGCGGTGGCGGTTTCCGCAGTGGTCCCCGTGCTCCCGAGGTGACGCGCTAAATGCTTTCTCCCAAGCGTGTGAAGTTCCGCAAGCAGCACCGCGGCCGGCGCCGCGGGCTCTCGCGCGGACAAGTCAAGGTCCAGTTCGGCGAGTACGGCCTCAAGGCGCTCGACGAGGGCTGGCTGACGAACCGCCAGATCGAGGCGGCACGTATCGCGATGACCCGCAAGATCAAGCGTGGCGGCAAGGTCTGGATAAACGTGTATCCGGACAAGCCGTACACGAAGAAGCCGGCCGAGACGCGCATGGGCTCCGGCAAGGGCTCGCCCGAAGGCTGGGTCGCAGTCGTGAAGCCCGGCCGCGTGATGTTCGAGCTTGCGGGCGTGCCGGAGCCGCTGGCGCGCGAGGCGATGCGCCTCGCCGGGCACAAGCTCCCGGTCAAGACGAGATTCGTCATGCGGGAGGACGGCTGATGGCGACGAAGGCGATCGAACTGCGCGACATGGATGACGCCGTCCTGGTCGAGCACCTGCGCACCACACGGCGCGAGCTGTTCGGGTTGCGCTTCCAGCACGCCACCGGCGAGCTGGAGAACACCTCCCGCCTGCGTGAGGCGAAGCGCGACGTGGCACGTGCGCTGACCGTCCTGCGCGAGCGGGGAGTCGATGTCAACAAGGAACTGAGCCGGTAAGCGATGGCCGACGAAGAGCAGAACGAGAACGTCGAGGAGACGACCGCGACCCCTTCGGGGCCGGCTGAGGCCGAGGCTGCCGCAGAGGCCGTCGAGGCCGAGGCGCCCGCGGGCACTGAGGATGACAAGACGGCCGCGCCGGCCGCCGCGTCTGAGAGCCCGAAGGAGCAGCGCCGCCAGGCGCGCGCCGCGAAGGTCGCTGCTGCGGCCGGGTCGCGCCCGTCGCGCACGCCGGAGGAGCGTCAGGCCGAGCGCGACGTCGCCCGCAAGGCACGCGCCGCCGCTCGCAGAGTCCGCCGCGGCAAGGAGCGCGAGAAGGCGAAGGCGACGCGCGCGGCTGCGCCCGGCGAGGCGACGCCTCCGCGCGAGCACGGCGAGGGCCGCCAGAAGGTGCGCCAGGGCGTCGTCATCTCCGACAAGGCCGACAAGACGATCACCGTGCGCATCGACACTGCGCGGCAGCACCGCCGGTACCACAAGATCGTCCGCAGCTCGACCACGCTGCATGCCCATGACGAGCGCAACGACGCGCACGTCGGCGACACCGTGGTCGTGCGCGAGTCGCGCCCGCTCTCGCGCCTCAAGCGCTGGCGGCTCGTCGAGGTCGTGGAGCGCGCCCGATGATCCAGAACGAGACGCGCCTCAAGGTCGCCGACAACACCGGCGCCCGGGAGATCCTCTGCATCCGCGTGCGCGGCGGTTCGCGTCGGCGCTACGCCGGCGTCGGCGACGTGATCGTCGCGACCGTCAAGCAGGCCGCACCGCAGGGCTCGGTCAGAAAGGGCGAGGTCGTGACGGCCGTTGTCGTGCGCACGAAGAAGGCGTACGGCCGCGAGGACGGCACGTACATCGGCTTCGACGAGAACGCTGCGGTGATCATCGACGCGCAGAACAACCCGCGCGGCACGCGTATCTTCGGCCCGGTCGCGCGCGAGCTGCGCGAGCGCAACTTCATGAAGATCGTCTCGCTCGCCCCGGAGGTGCTCTGACATGCCCGCGCGCATTCGCAGAGACGACGAGGTGATGGTGATTGCCGGCAAGGACCGTGGCAAGACCGGGCGCGTCCTGCGCGTCGATCCCGCCAAGCAGAAGGTCTTCGTCGAGGGCCTCAACATCGTCAAGCGCCACCAGCGCCCGACGCCCGGCCGGCCCGACGCCGAGGTCGGCGTGATCGAGCGCCCGGGCCCCATCCACCTGTCCAACGTGATGCTGCTCGACCCCAAGGACAACAAGCCGACGCGCGTCGGCATCGAGGTCCGCGAGGGTAGACGCTTCCGCATCGCCCGCCGCTCCGGCACATCGATCGATTGATTCCATGCCTGCACGACTGAAGACCAAGTACGCCGACGAGATCCGTCCCGCGCTGATTGAGCGCTTCGGCTACTCGACGCCGATGCAAGCGCCGAAGATCCAGAAGATCACCGTCAACATGGGCGTGGGCGACGCAAAGCAGGACTCGAGACTGCTGCAAGAGGCGACCACGCAGCTTGCCCGCATCACGGGCCAGCAGCCGAACCTGCGCAGAGCGCGCAAGTCGATCGCCAACTTCAAGCTGCGCGAAGGGATGGCCGTCGGCGTCAGCGTCACGCTGCGCGGCGAGCGCGCCTACGAGTTCCTCGACCGCCTGCTGTCGATCGCGATCCCGCGGATCCGCGACTTCCGCGGTCTGAGCCCGCGCTCGTTCGACGGTCGCGGGAACTACAACATGGGCGTCAAGGAGCAGATCATCTTCCCCGAGATCGACTACGACAAGGTCGACCAGGTCCGGGGGCTCGACATCGCGATCACCACCACTGCGAGAAGCGACGAGGAGTCGTTCGCGCTGCTGGAGATGTTCGGGATGCCGTTTTCGAGAGATCGTCGCGGCGCGCCCGGCGCGGCGGCGAACGGAAATTCGTAAAGGAACCGCTATGGCCAAGACCTCATTGCGTGTCCGCCAGCAGCGGACCCCCAAGTTCAGAACCCGCGGGTACACGCGCTGCCGCCGCTGCGGCCGGCCGCGCTCGGTGTTCCGCAAGTTCGGGCTGTGCCGCATCTGCCTGCGCGAGCTGGCGCACAACGGCTACATCCCGGGCATGACGAAGAGCAGCTGGTGACCGCATGTCGATGACGGACCCGATCGCCGACTTTCTCACGCGCGTGCGCAACGGTGCGCACGCGTCGAAGGACGTCGTCGAGATCCCTTCCTCCAAGCTCAAGAAGGAGCTGGCCCGCATCCTCAAGGAGCAGGGCTACATCGACGGCTTCGACATCGAGGCGCCGAACGCCGAGCACCCCGGCGAGGTCATCAAGGTCAAGCTCAAGTACTCCGGCAACCGCAAGCCGGTGATCCAGGGCATCCAGCGGGTGTCCCGGCCCGGCCAGCGGACATATGTCGACCACGCCCACATCCCGAAGATCCAGGGTGGGCTCGGCACCGCGATCATCTCGACGTCCCATGGCGTCATGACCGGCCACGAGGCGCGCAGAGCGGGCCTCGGCGGCGAGGTCGTGGCGAAGGTGTGGTGAGGCAGGCATGAGTCGTATTGGCCGCAAGCCCATCCCCGTCCCCGCCGGCGTCAGCGTCGCGATCGAGCCCGAGCGCGTCACCGTCAACGGCCCGCGCGGCGAGCTCTCCGAGCGCATCCACCGCGACATCACGGTCGCGCAGGAGGGCGAGGAGCTCGTCGTCACCCGCCCGACCGACCGCGGCGAGCACCGTGCGCTGCACGGCCTCACGCGCTCGCTCGTGGCGAACATGGTGGAGGGCGTGACATCAGGCTTCGAGAAGCGCCTCGAGATCCAGGGCGTCGGGTACCGCGCGCAGCTCAAGGGCAAGGACCTGGAGCTGGCGCTCGGCTACTCACATCCGGTGCCGATCAGAGCGCCGGACGGGATCGAGTTCGAGGTGCCGCAGCCGACGCGCATCGTCGTCAGAGGCATCTCCAAGCAACTCGTCGGCGAGACCGCCGCCAACATTCGCAAGCAGCGCAAGCCGGAGCCGTACAAGGGCAAGGGCATTCGCTACGAGGGCGAGTACGTCGCCCGGAAGGTCGGGAAGCGCGCATGACCGTTCTCACTGCTCCTGCACGGCGCCTCAAGCGTCGTCGGCGCGTTCGCGCCAAGATTCACGGCACCGCCGAGCGGCCCCGCATCTCGGTGTTCCGCTCGAACCGCGGGATCAGCGCTCAGCTGATCGATGACGACGCCGGGCGCACGCTCGCCGCGGTCAACTGGACCGAGGCGGAGCTGCACGGCCTGTCGCGCGCCGATCAGCCGAAGCGCGTCGGCGAGCTGCTCGCCGAGCGCGCGAAGGCGGCTGGCGTCAGCGAGGCCGTCTTCGATCGCGGCGGCTACCAGTACCACGGCCGCGTGAAGGCCCTCGCCGAGGGCGCCCGCGAGGGCGGCCTCGCCTTCTAACCACTGACCGACCAGCTTCGAACCGCTACCCTCAGGAACTTCATGGCACTCGGACCCGACCGATCTGTATCCGCCGCCGGCCTCGACCTGCAAGAGCGCGTCGTGGAGATCAACCGCGTCGCGAAGGTCGTCAAGGGCGGCCGCCGCTTTTCGTTCACCGCCCTCGTGGTGGTCGGCGACGAGCGCGAGATCGTCGGCGTCGGCTACGGCAAGGCGAACGAGGTACCGGTCGCGATCCAGAAGGGCGTGGAGCGCGCGAAGAAGAACCTCATCCGCGTTCCGAAGCACGGCTCCACGATCACGCACCAGACGCTTGGCATCTTCGGCTCCGGTCGCGTGCTGCTGAAGCCGGCCTCGCCGGGCACCGGCGTGATCGCCGGCGGCGGTGTGCGCGCGGTGCTGGAGCTGGCGGGGATCCACGACATCCTCTCCAAGAGCCTCGGCACGCAGAACCCGATCAACCTCGTGAAGGCGACGATGGCCGGACTCGAGGGCCTGCGCCGTCCGGAGGAGGTCGCCCAGCTGCGCGGCCTGTCCATCGACGCGGTTCTCGGCTTGGACCCGAACCGCAACGAGGCGACGGCCGAGCTGACGTCGGAGGACGGCGCTGCGCCGGCCGAAGGCGAGACTGCCGAGCCGGTCGCCGTGGGCGCTGGGGAGGACGAGGCGTGAGCTCCGTCAAGATCACACAGGTCAAGTCGCGCAACGGCTCCGACCAGCGTCAGCTCGACACGCTGCGCTCGCTCGGCCTGCGCAAGATCGGCCACACGGTCGAGCAGAGAGACACGGCCGCCCTGCGCGGCATGGTCCACGCGGTCCGTCATCTCGTGAAGGTCGAGGAGGCCGCATGAGCCCTGCCAAGGCAGTCGACAGAGCCGAGGAGCGCGAGGAGCGCATCGGCCTGCACAACCTGAGACCGGCTCCCGGCAGCCGCAGAGCGCGCAAGCGCGTCGGTCGCGGCGAGGGCTCCGGCACCGGCAAGACGTCCGGCCGCGGCCAGAAGGGCTACGGCTCGCGCTCCGGCGCGAAGGACCGCGCCCGCTTCGAGGGCGGCCAGATGCCGATCCACATGCGGATGCGCAAGCTGCGCGGTCCGCACATGAAGAAGTCGATGCCGTTCGAGCCGTTCCGGACGCACACGCAGCCGGTGAACCTGCTCGACCTCGATGGGCGCTTCGACAGCGGCGCCGAGGTCACACTCGAGGCGCTGAACGCGAAGAACCTCGCGACGCGCAGAGGCATCCCGGTGAAGGTGCTCGCGAAGGGCGAGATCACCAAGCCGTTGACGGTCCACGCACACGCCTTCAGTGCGGCCGCGCGCGAGCGCATCGAGGCCGCCGGGGGAACCTGCCAGATCATCGAGTAGACGAGCCGAGGGGGACTCGAGCATGCTCGCGACGATCCTGAGTGCCTTCACGGTCGCGGACATCCGCAAGAAGCTCGCGTTCACGGCGGCGTTGCTCGGCCTCTACCGGCTTGGTGCGCACATACCCGCGCCGGGGGTGAACTCGCAGGCCGTCAGCGAAATCCAGCAGAACTTCTCGAACGGCGTCCTCGGCTTCCTCAACCTCTTCTCCGGCGGAGGCCTGTCCCGCATCGCGCTGTTCGCGCTCGGGATCATGCCGTACATCACGGCCTCGATCATCATGCAGCTGCTGACGGTTGTCGTGCCGTCGCTGGAGCAGCTGCAGAGAGAGGGCGAGATCGGCACGCAGCGGATCACGCAGTACACGCGCTACCTGACGGTCGGGCTCGCCGCCGCCCAGTCCATAGCGTACGTCTTCCTGTTCCGCTCGCTGCAGAGCCAGACCGGCGCGCAGGTCGTGACGAACTTCGGGCCCTCCAAGCTGGTCCTGATCGCCGTCTCGCTCACCGCCGGCTGCATGCTCGTCATGTGGATGGGCGAGCTGATCACGCAGCGCGGGATCGGCAACGGCATCTCGCTGATGATCTTCGCCTCGATCGTCGCGCGTCTGCCGCACGGCCTGCAGGCGTGGTGGACGAGCCCGGATCCCGTCTTCAAGGTGATGATGCCGTTCCTGGCGCTCGCCGTGATCGCGGCGGTCGTGTTCGTGCAGGAGGGGCAGCGGCGCATCCCCGTGCAGTACGCGCGGCGCGTGATCGGTCAGCGCATGACCCAGGGCGGACAGACGTACCTGCCCCTGCGCGTGAACATGGCCGGCGTGATCCCGGTCATCTTCGCGGCGAGCTTGATGGCCTTCCCGCCGACGGTCGGCCAGCTGATCAACCAGCCATGGGCACATGACGTCGCGAACTACTTCAATCCGGGCAACGCGCCGTACCTGATCGGCGAGACGCTGCTGATCATCGCCTTCACCTACTTCTACACCGCGGTCACGTTCAACCCGATCGAGCAGGCGGACAACCTCAAGCGGTATGGCGGCTTCATCCCGGGCGTGCGACCGGGCCGTCCGACCGCGGAGTTCCTCGACCGCATCCTCGCCCGTCTGACCTTCCCCGGCGCGCTGTTCCTGGCTGCCGTCGCAGCGCTCCCGACGCTGCTGATCAACTCGACCCAGGCCAACTTCTTCTTCGGCGGCACCTCGCTGCTGATCGTCGTCGCGGTCGCGCTCGACACGATGAAGCAGCTCGAGGCGCAGCTCATGATGCGCAACTACGAGGGCTTCCTGAAGTAGTCCTGCGGCGCGGCGTGAGGGGGTCGACCCCGCGGCGGCGCGTCTAGTACGTTTCGCTCTCTGTGAGCGAGCTGAACCTCATCCTTTTCGGACCGCCCGGCGCCGGCAAAGGGACGCAGGCCGCGCGCCTGCAAGAAGACTTCCGCCTGCCCTACGTGGCCACCGGCGACATTCTGCGCGCGGCCGTCAAGGACGGCACCGAGCTCGGCGTGAAGGCGAAGGGCTTCATGGACCGTGGCGAGCTGGTGCCCGACGATCTCGTGATCGATCTGATCGTCGACCGCATCGGCGCTGAGGACGCCCGCGATGGCTTCATCCTCGACGGCTTCCCGCGTACGCGCGCGCAGGCCGACGCGCTTGGCGAGGCGTTCGACAAGCTCGGTCGGCGCATCACCGCCGTGCTGCTGTTCGACGTGCCCGACGAGGTGCTCGTCAACCGCATCTCCGGCCGGCGCGTGAGCGTCAAGACGGGTCGCGTGTACCACGTCGAGAGCGACCCGCCCAAGCACGAAGGCCGCTGCGACGTCGACGGATCGCGGCTGATCCAGCGCGACGACGACAAGCCCGAGGTCGTCGAGAAGCGGCTGCAGGTGTACCACGCCGAGACCGAGCCGCTCGTTTCCTACTACGACGAGCGCGGTCTGCTGCGTCGGATCGACGGCACGCGCAGTCCGACGGAGGTCCACGACCACGTCCGCGCAGTGCTCGCGACGCTGCGCCTCGAAGAGACGCTGTGATCGTCAAGAAGACGCCAGAGCAGATCGAAAAAATGGCCGCGGCGGGCGATGTCCTCGTCCGCACGCTGGAGCTGGTGGAGGGCAAGATCCGCCCGGGCGTCACGACGCAGGAGCTGGACGAGGCGGCGGAGCGCTTCATCCGGTCGCAGGGCGCCGTCCCGGCATTCAAGGGCTACCGCGGCTTTCCCGGCTCGATCTGCGCATCGCCGAACGCGATGGTCGTGCATGGGATTCCGGGCAAGTATCGATTGGAGCGGGGCGACATCCTGTCGGTCGACGTCGGCGTCGTGCTCGACGGCTGGGTCGCCGATGCGGCGCGCACGTTCGCGGTTGGGCCGATCACACCGGTTGCGCAGAAGCTGCTCGACACGACTGAGGGCGCGCTGTTCGCGGCGGTGCCGCAGTGCGTCGCCGGCAATCGCCTCGGCGACGTCTCGCATGCGATCCAGCAGCACGTCGAGGTGGAGGGCTTCTCGATCATCCGCTCTCTGGTCGGGCACGGGATCGGCCGCGACATGCACGAGGACCCGCAGATCCCCAACTACGGACCGCCAGGCCGCGGCCCGCGGCTGGAGGAGGGGATGGTGCTGGCGATCGAGCCGATGGTCACGGCCGGCCGCCACCAGGTGCGGATGGCCGACGACCACTGGTCGATCTTCACGCAGGACGGCTCGCTGGCGGCCCACTTCGAGTTCACGATCGCGATCACGGCCGACGGTCCGCGGGTCCTGACGCCATGGCACGAGCACGGCCGTCGAGCGGCGGCATAGGAACCCTGCGGCCGCCGCTCCGGCTTTGCTACTCTTCATCGTCGCGCTCGGAGCGTTCTGTTCCGTCCTGCGCGAGAAGTCCTCGACGTAGTAGCGGCAGCCGCTCCGGTTGCCAGAGCTGCGGCGACTGGAATCAGCCGAAAGGGATCATGAAGGTACGACCGTCGGTCAAGCCGATGTGCGAGAAGTGCAAGATCATCCGCCGCCACGGGCGCGTGCTGGTCATCTGCTCGAACCCCCGTCACAAGCAGCGGCAGGGGTAGGGCACGCTTCCATGGCTCGCATAGCAGGCATCAACATCCCGCTGAACAAGCGCGTCGAGATCGGTCTCACGTACATCTACGGGATCGGCCGGTCGCAGTCGAACAAGCTCCTGGCTGAGCTGGGCATCTCGCCGGACACCTACGTCCGCGACCTCACCGAGGACGAGGTCTCGAGGCTCCGCGACCAGATCGACAGAGACCTGATGGTCGAGGGCGACCTCCGCCGCGAGCGCTCGCAGAACGTCAAGCGCCTGATGGAGATCGGCTGCTACCGCGGTCTGCGTCACCGGCGCGGCCTCACGGTCCGCGGGCAGAGAACCAAGACGAACGCGCGCACGCGCAAGGGCCCGAAGCGCATGCAGGTGGCCGGCAAGAAGAAGGCGGGGAAGAAGTAAGTGAGTCCAGCACCGAAGCGCCCGCAGCGCGGCCGCCGCAGAGTCCGCAAGAACATCCCGGTCGGCCAGGCGCACATCAAGACCAGCTTCAACAACACGATCGTCTCGCTGACCGACCGCGAGGGGAACGTGATCGCGTGGGAGTCCGCCGGCGGCGCCGGTTTCAAGGGCTCGCGCAAGTCGACGCCTTTCGCCGCGCAGGTGACCGCCGACGCGGCCGCCCGCAAGGGCATCGAGCACGGGCTGCAGAAGGTCGAGGTCTTCGTCAAGGGCCCCGGCTCGGGCCGTGAGACCGCGATCCGCTCGCTCCAGGCCGCCGGCCTCGAGGTGACCGCGGTTCGCGACGTGACCCCGCAGGCCCACAACGGCTGCCGGCCGCGCAAGCGCCGGCGCGTCTAGGGGAGTCGCCGCCATGGCACGAGACACCAGCCCGCAGTGCAAGCAGTGCCGCCGCGAGGGGCAGAAGCTGTTCCTCAAGGGCGAGCGCTGCCTCACCGACAAGTGCGGCGTCGAGCGTCGCGCGTACCCGCCGGGCGACCACGGTCGCGGGCGCCAGAGACAGAGCGAGTACCGCGTCCAGCTGCGCGAGAAGCAGAAGGCGCGCCGCTACTACGGCGTGCTCGAGCGCCAGTTCCGCGCGTACTACGAGAAGGCCAGCCGCCAGCCGGGCATCACCGGCGAGAACCTGCTGCGCATGCTCGAGTGCCGCTTCGACAACGTGCTCGTGCGCCTCGGCTTCGCCGCCTCGCGCCGCCAGGCCCGCCAGCTGATCCGGCACGGGCACTGGACGATCAACGGCAAGCGCGTCGACATCCCGAGCTACCAGCTGCGCGACGGCGACGTGATCGCCGTCAAGGCGTCCAGCGGTGCGTCGCAGACGATTCGCGACGCGACGGAGCTGACCGGGCAGGTTCCGGCATGGCTGCAAGCCGATCACGACGCGCTGACGGCGAAGGTGCTGCGCAAGCCCGAGCGGCGTGAGATCGCCGCGCCGGTGCTGGAGCAGCTGATCGTCGAGCTCTACTCGAAGTAAGGCCCCGCTCGCGCGCCGCCGGCCGGCTCGCCGCCGCCCGTGCGCCGCGCCCATGACCGCCCCCGGGCGGCGCTCATGACACGACGACGTTAGGACCGACCCCGATGCTCGATTTCCAAGTCCCCCGAATCACCACCGAGACCGTCGAGGAGAACCGCGGTTCCTTCACGATCGAGCCGCTCGACCGCGGGTTCGGCTACACGTTCGGCAACTCGCTGCGGCGCGTGCTGCTCAGCTCGCTCGCCGGTGCCGCCGTCACGAGCGTGCGCATCGAGGGTGTCGCGCACGAGTTCTCCACGATCCCCGGGGTCAAGGAGGACGTGACCGACATCGTCCTCAACCTCAAGGGCATCGTCTGCCGGATGCATTCCGACGCGACGGAGATCGAGGCGCCGCTCGTCGTCACGGGGCCGGGCGAGATCACGGCGAAGGACATCGACCTGCCCTCCGGCGTCGAGATCCTCAACCCGGACGCGCACATCGCGACGCTCGAGAGAAGAACGAAGCTCGAGGTCTACCTGACGATCGGCCGCGGCCGCGGCTACCGCCCGGCGGAGGAGAACAAGTCCGCCGACCAGCCGATCGGCGTGATCCCGATCGACTCGATCTTCTCGCCGGTGCGCCGCGTCGCGTACGCGGTCGAGCAGGCGCGCGTCGGGCAGAAGACCGACTTCGACAAGCTGACGCTCGACATCGAGACGGATGGCTCGATCGACCCGCACGCCGCGCTGCGCGAGGCGGCGGAGATCCTCATCAGCCAGCTGGCGATCTTCACTGACGCCGACCGCGTCATCGAGCTGCGCGACACGGGCGGCCTCGGCGCGCTCGAGCCGGGTCTCGTCGGCGGTGCGGGCATCGGCGGCAACGCCGGCGGTCCCGGCGGTCGTCCGGCGAACGCGATGGACGACATCCTGATCGAGGAGCTGGAGCTGGGCGTGCGCTCGTACAACTGCCTCAAGCGCGCCGGCATCCAGACGGTCGGCGATCTGATCTCGAAGACCGAGAACGAGCTGAACGCGATCCCGAACTTCGGCAAGAAGTCGATCGACGAGGTCATCGAGACGCTCGAGGGCCGCGGCCTCTCGCTGCGCCAGGACTGAGCGTCCGGTACCCTCTCCCAGCCCATGCGCCACCAACGCAACCGCTACCAGCTCTCGCGCAGCGCCTCGCATCGCAAGGCGCTGCTCGCGAACCTCTGCAAGGAGGTCATCGAGCACGAGCGGATCAGAACGACCGAGACGAAGGCGAAGGCGGTCAAGCCGGAGCTGGAGAAGCTCATCACGCTCGCCAAGCGGGGCGACCTGCACGCGCGGCGCCAGGCGCTTTCGGCATTGGGCCAGGACAAGTTCATGGTCTACAAGCTGTTCGAGGAGATCGCTCCGCGGTACTCGGAGCGTCCGGGTGGCTACACCCGCATCCTCAAGCTCGGGCCGCGTCGCTCCGACGCGACCGAGATGGTCTTCCTCGAGCTGGTCTAGACCGGGCGGCGCGCCGCGTCGCGTGCGATGAGCGCGCCGCTGGTCACCAAGCTGGTTCTCGAGTACGACGGGCGCGACTTCGACGGCTGGGCGCGACAGCCCGGCCGGCGCACCGTGCAGGAAGCGCTGGAGCAGGCGCTGGCGGTCGTGCTGCGACGGGAAGCCGTCTCGCTGACCGTTGCGGGACGCACCGACGCCGGGGTGCACGCGTGGGGGCAGGTCGCGTCGTACGACGGTCCGCCGGCGCGGCCGCACCAACTCAACGCGCTGCTGCCCGACGACGTGGCCGTGCTGGCGAGCCAGGCGGTCGTGCCGGGCTTCAGCGCGCGCCACGACGCCACCAGTCGCGCCTACTGCTACCGCGTGCTGGCGCGACGGGCTCGCAGCGCGTTCGAGCGCGGGCGGGCGCTGTGGTGGCCGCATCCGCTCGATCGCGACGCGCTTCACGCGTGCGCCGCCGCGCTCGTCGGCACGCATGACTTCACGGCGTTCACGCCGACCGAGACCGAACACGTGCGGTTCGAGCGTGACGTGCGTGCCGCGGCGTGGGCGGCGGAGGGCGGCGACGTCCTCGCGTTCTGGATCGAGGCTGACGCGTTCATGCGCAACATGAACCGCGTGCTCGTCGGCACGATGTTGGAGGTCGCGGGGGGACGGCGGTCGGTCGAGGACTTCGTCGCGCTGCTTGACGGCGCGCCCCGCGCGCGGGCCGGCAAGACGGCGCCGCCGGAGGGGCTGTACCTGGTCGGCGTCGGCTACGACGGCCGGGCGGTGCTCGCCGACGCGCTGGCGGGGGGCGCGCCGACTACCATCCGACGCTGATGCGCGTCCTGCTGACGAACGACGACGGGATCGAGGCCGAGGGCCTGCAGACGCTGCGGCGCGCACTGCTCGACGTCCCCGAGATCGAGCTGGTCGTCGTCGCGCCCGACGGCAACCGCTCCGCAACCGCGCGCTCGATCACGACGCGCCGGCCGCTGTGGGTCGAGCGCGTCGACTTCGAGGACGGGACGCATGGGTTCGCGACCGACGGGACGCCGGTCGACTGCGTGCGGCTCACAAAGCTCGGCCTGATCGAGGACTTCAAGCCGGAGCTCGTCGTCTCAGGCATCAACCACGGGCTCAACCTCGGCGACGACATCACCTACTCGGGCACCGTCGCCGCCGCCTTCGAGGCGCTGCTGCTCGGCCTGCCGGGCATCGCCGTCTCGCAGCAGTCTGATGCGCGCGAGATCGACTTCCGCCTTGGCCGCACGTTCGGCTTCGACATCGCGGCGACCTTCGCCGCGCGGCTCGTCGCCGAGCTGGAGGACGTGCCGCTCGCGAGCGGCACGCTGCTGAACGTCAACGTGCCCGGCGGCGAGCCGGCCGGCGTCGAGGTCACGACGCTCGGCAAGCGCATCTACGACGACGTGCTGGAGCTGCAAGACGAGGAGCATCCGAACCGCCGCCTGTTCCGCATCTACGGCGACGCCGTGCAGACCGGCGACGTGGAGGGCACCGACATCGCCGCGATCGCGGCGGGGCGCATTGCGGTTACTCCAGTGCACTTCGACCTCACGCACCGCGCCGGCATCGGCGCGCTGGAGCAGCACGACCTCGCGCGGCTGATCGCGCCGGCCGCGCGCGAGGTGGAGTGAGCGCGGCGGACGGGAAGGGGGCGGCCCCGGCCGCGCGGGCGGCGGAGCTGCGCAGAGAGCTGGCCTACCACGGCCACCGCTACTACGTCCTCGACGACCCGGTCATCGGCGACGACAGATACGACGCGCTGCTCGACGAGCTGCGCGCGATCGAGGCGGCCCATCCCGAGCTGCTCACGCCCGACTCGCCGACGCAGCGCGTCGGCGGCGAACCGGTCTCGCACTTGGAGAAGGTCACGCACCTGCAGCCGATGCTGTCGCTCGCGAACGCGCGCAGCGACGAGGAGCTGCAGGGCTGGATCGAGCGCATGCGCGGCCACCTCGCGCGCGAGGGGATCGAGGACCCGAGATTCGAGTACGTCGTCGAGCCGAAGGTCGACGGGCTGGCGATCTCGCTGCTGTACGAAGACGGGCTGTTGGTGCGCGGCGCGACGCGCGGCAATGGCGAGGTCGGCGAGGACGTCACGCACAACCTGCGCACCGTCGGCTCGATCCCGCTGTCGATCGAAGACGCGCCGAGACGCGTGGAGGTGCGCGGCGAGATCTACATCTCGCTCGCCGACTTCGAGCAGGTGAACCTCAGACGCGCCGAGGCGGGCCTGTCGACGTTCATGAACCCGCGCAACTCGGCGGCGGGCGCGATCCGTCAGCTCGACCCGAGACAGTCGGCCGAGCGGCCGCTGTCGATGTGGGCGTACGGGATCGGCGTGCACGACGGCTTGTCGATCACGAGCCACTGGGAGGCGCTCGAGTGGCTCAGAGCGCACGGCTTCCGCGTCAATCCCGACGTCGCGCGGCTCACCAGTGGCGAGGATGTGATCGAGCGCTGTCGCGAGTGGGAGCGGCGCCGCGGCGCGCTCGCGTTCGAGATCGACGGCGCGGTCGTGAAGGTCGACGACTACGAGCTGCAGCGACGGCTCGGCGTCGTGGGGCGCGATCCACGCTGGGCGATCGCGTGGAAGTTCCCGCCCACGACGGCCGTCACGAGATTGATCGCGGTGCACTGGAACGTCGGCAAGTTCGGTTCGCTGCACCCGTTCGCCGAGCTGGAGCCGGTGCACGTCGGCGGCGTGACCGTCAAGCAGGCGACGCTGCACAACGAGGAGGACCTCGCGCGCAAGGACGTGCGGCCGGGCGACGACGTGATCGTGCTGCGCGCCGGCGACGTGATCCCGCAGGTCGTCTCGCCCGCGCCGCACGTCGTCGAGCGCGAGGACCGCGCGGCGGTGCCCGGTCCGCCGGAGCGCTGCCCGGTGTGCGGGACCCCCACCGTGAAGCCGGCTGACAGCGTCTTCACGCACTGCCCGAATCGCGACTGCCCCGGTCGGCGCTGGCAGCTGCTGACGCACTTCGTCTCGCGCGGGGCGATGGACATCGACGGGATCGGCGAGAAGCAGGTGACGGTGCTGATGGAGCGCGGGCTGGTGAGAACGGCGGCCGACTTCTACCGCCTCACCGCGGAGCAGCTGATGGAGCTGGAGCGCTTCGGCGAGGTTTCGGCGAACAACGCTGTGAGCGCGATCGAGGCGTCGAAGCAGCGCCCGTTCGGGCGCGTGCTGTTCGCGGTCGGAATCGAGGGGATCGGCGCGGTGACCGGGCGCAACCTCGCCCAGCGCTTCCGCTCGATCGACGCGCTGATGAGCGCGAGCGCGGAGCAGATCGCCGACACGCCGGGGATCGGGCCGATCGTCGGGCAGCTCGTCCACGACCAGCTGCAAGATCCGGGAATGCGCGCGTTGATTGAGGACCTGCGGTCGCTCGGGCTGCGGCTCGAGGAGGAGGGCCCGCCGCCGGGCGAGGGGCCGCTGGCGGACAAGACGCTCGTGCTGACGGGCACGCTGCCGACGCTGACGCGCGAGCAGGCGACCGAGCGGATCCTCGCCGCCGGCGGGCGCGTCACGACGTCGGTGTCGAGAAGAACGGACTACGTGGTGGCGGGGGAGGCGGCCGGCTCGAAGCTCGAGAAGGCCGAGCGGCTTGGGGTGCCGGTGCTCGACGAGGCGCGGCTGGAGGCGCTCCTGCATGGCGGCGAGCCCGGTTAGCGTCCGACGGCGCGTGCTGCCCCGCTCGGCGGAGGGGTGGCGCGCGGCGGCGCTGCTGGCGCTGCCGTTCCTCGCCGGCGTCGCCGCGCTGCGGGGGCTCACGCAGGTGATGCCGACGTTCCACGCCGGCGACGAGCTGACGTATCACCTGCCGACGATCGAGCAGTTCGCGCGCCAGCTGTGGACGCCCGACCTCGTCCACTACCCGGCGGCGCAAACGCCGCTGTTCCATCTGCTGATCGCGGCATGGAGCAGAGTCGTCGGGCTGGAACTGTGGCGGCTGCGCGTCGTCGAGGTGCTGATCTCCTACGGCCTCGCGCTGCTGCTCTACCGGCTGCTGCGCCGTCACTCCGGCCTCGCGGCCGGCCCCGCGATCCTGCTGGCGGCGCTGTTCGCCTGCTCGCCGTACGTGTTCGGGCAGTCGTTCATCCTCGTGACCGACAACCTCGGGCTGCTGCTGACCGTGATCGCGCTCGAACGGCTGCTGGCGTTCGAGCGCGGCGGCGGGCTGGCGGCGTTCGCGGGCGCGTGCGCAGCGATCGCGCTTGCGCTGCTGACGCGCCAGAGCGCCGCGTGGCTCGGGCTGCTGGCGTTCGCGGTGCTGGTGCTGCGCGCGCCGGAGCGTCAGCCGGCGACGGCGCGCGGCGCCGCGCTGCCCGGCCTGCGGCAGCCGCGCATGCTCGCGGGCGGCGTGGCGCTGTTGGCCCTCGCGGCGATGCCCGTGCTGGCGCTCGTGCTGGCATGGCACGGGCTCGTCCCGCCAACCGCGGACCCGGCCTCGTGCGGGCTCTGCTCGCCGGCGGCGGGGCGGCTCGGCTGGGCCGGCGACTCGCGCCTGCGCGCGCCGCTGTACGCGATCGCGATCGTCGGTGTGTACGGCACGCTGCTGCACGGGCCGGCGCTGTGGGACGAACTGCGGCGTGGCGGCTGGCGCGCGTGGCGGTGGCCGCTCGCCGCTGCCGGTGTTGGCGTGGTGGCGCTGCTCGTCGTGCCGCTCGCCTACCACACCGGCGACGAGGGCTGGATCTGGCGCCTGTCGCGCAGCGGCCCGAACCCGTTGGGAACGGCGTGGCCGCTGTGGCCGCTCGTGCCGCTCGGCTGCGCGCTGCTGGCGCTGCTCGTGCGGCGCTGCGGCGCGCGCTCGCTGCCGGTGCTGATGCTCGGGAGCTTCCTGCTCGCGCAGCTCGCGACGCGCCTCGCCTACCAGAAGTACTTCGACCCGTTCGTGCTGCTGGCGCTGCTGCTCGCGCTGCGTTCGGAGCAACTGCGCGACCGCCGCGTGCTGGCCGGCTGCGCGGGCGTCGCACTGCTCTCGATCGGCTTCGTGCTCGCGTTCGCGACCGGCGTGATCCAGTACGAGAGCTGAGTCAGCGCGCCGCGGCGGGAGAGGCGCCGCCGCCCGGTGTGGGCGTCGTCGGCGGGCTGGCGACCGGTGTCGTGGGAACGACGCCGCCGGGGCGCGTGCGCGCGAGCGCGACGACGAGGCGATCCTCCGCAGCCTTCGCTCTGAGCGTGTAGACGAGGTTCTCGACGAACGCGAACGCGAGCAGGTGCCCGTTGCGCGTCGTGCAATAGCCGGCGAGCGCGGAGACGTTCGAGAGCGTGCCGGTCTTCGCTTGGCAGCGATCCTGCGCGCTTGTGCGGCGCATTCGCAGCTCCAGCGTGCCGGAGCGCCCCGCGACCGGGAGGGCGGCGCGCAGCGACGTGTTCCCGCGCAGCGCCCGCAGCAGCGTGACGACCTGGCGCGGGGTGGTGTGATCGGTCCGCGAGAGGCCGGAGCCGTCGGCGATCTGCGGTCGCACGCCGTAGCGCGCAAGCGTGCGCTTCACGACTTGGACGCCGGCGACCGTCGAGCCGGCGCCGCCGAAGCGCGCGCCGACGTCCTTCAGCAGCATCTCGGCGAACAGGTTGTCCGACGGCACAAGCGTCAGGCGGACGAGCGTCGCGATCGTCGGCGAGTCGACGCTCGCGACCTCGGTGGCGTCCACGGGAGCGACGCCGGTCGCCGCCGCCTGCGTGACGCGCACGTGCGCCTGGTGCAGCGCGAGCGTCAACTGCTGGGCGGCGAACTTCGCCGGCTGGCGCTGCAGCGCGCTGCCGTCTTCGCGTGCCAACCCGCGGTTGTAGAGCAAGCCGCCGAGCGGGCCGCCGATGTCGAGGTCGAGCGCGTAGCCGGTCGCGGGGCCGCCGCGCAGGCCGTCCAGCCACGACTCGTCACCGCGCACGCGCCCCGTCACGCTTGTGATCCCCGCGGCGCGCACGCGCGCGGCAAGCGCCGAGACGGTCGTGCCGAGGCCGTAGGCGAGCCGGTCGAAGCTGTCGCTGCCGAAGGTCGGGTCGCCGCCGCCGCGCAGGTACAGGTCGCCGTGCCACGTGCCGGCGTCGTCGAGCGTCCCAACGCCGAGCACGCGCGTCTGCAGCGTCGCGTCGGGACCGAAGCGCAGCAGCGCGGTCGACGTCGTGAAGAGTTTGTTGACCGACGCGGGAATGCGCGGCACGTCCGCGCGCACGGCAGCGAGCGTACGGCCGGTCGTCGTGTCGAGCACGTAGCCGCCGGAGACGCCGCCGGCGCGCGCCAGGCCGTTCGCGACGAGCGCGTCGAGCGGCGCGGCGGCGGCGGACGCGGATCCCGCCAGCAGGAGCAGGACGAGCAGCAGGACGGCGCGGCGCACGCGGTTCACAACAGCGCGCCGACGCGTAAGTCGCGGTCGGATGCGGCCGAACGGCGCCGTACAATTCCGTTGCATGGGCAAGGTTGTCAGCCTGGAGACGTCGGCGAGAGCGCGCAGAGCGGCGACATCGTCGCAGGGGCGCCGGGCGGCTTCGCGCGTGTCGAAGCCCTCGAAGACCGCGCTCGTGCTTGGCGGCGGCGGCTTCACCGGCGCGGTCTACGAGATCGGCGCGCTGCGTGCGCTCGACCTGCTGTCGGTCAACAGCTCGGTCACGAACTTCGACATCTACGTCGGCACGAGCGCCGGTTCGTTCGTCGCTGCGATGACGGCGAACGGGGTCTCTCCGGAGGAGATGATGCGCGTGCTCGACCGGCAGGCGCCGACCCCCTTCCCGGAGATCGCGCTCGGGACGCTGCTGTCGCTCAACCTGCGTGAGCTGGTCGGCAAGGCGGCCGTCTTCCCGTGGCGGATGGCGAAGCTCGGCTGGAACCTCGCCCGCCACGTCGGCCAGGTGTCCGCGCTCGATGTCGTGCTGGGGATCGCGGAGGGGCTGCCATCCGGCCTCTACTCGGGCGAGGGGATCGAGGGCTACGTGCGCCGCGTGCTCGACGACGAGGGCCGCACCGACGACTTCCGCGAGCTGCAGCGCGAGCTCTACATCACCGCGACCGATCTCGACACGTGCGAACGCGTCGTGTTCGGCGCCGAAGGCTTCGACGACGTGCCGATCTCGACGGCGGTGCGCGCCTCGACGGCGCTGCCGATGGTCTACGAGCCGGTCTGTGTCGGCGACCGCGAGCTGGTCGACGGCGGCTTGATCTCGACCACGAACCTCGACCTCGCCGTCGAGGCCGGCGCGAGACTGGTCGTGGTCGTCAATCCGCTTGTGCCGTACGTGAACGAGGCGCGCCGCGCCAACCCGCTGCACCCGCGCGTCTCCGACATGGGCTTCCCGCAGATCGGCTACCAGGCGTTCAAACTGATGACCTACCAGCGCTTGCACGACATCCGGCAGCGCTGGGAGGACCGCTATCCCGGCGTCGACTTCGTGCTGATCGAGCCGGACGCCTCGGACGAGCTGATGTTCAGGACGAGCGTGATGGACTACGGCTCGCGCGTGCAGATCGCCAGCCACGGCTTCCGCTCGGTGACGGTCAGACTCGCCGAGGACTATCCGCACCTCAAGCAGGTCGCGGCGAAGCACGGCATCGAGATCTCCGCCACGCGCGTGCGCAAGGTCGTCAAGCACTTCGCTACCGAGCCCGAGCAGACCGCCCGCTGGCGCAAGATCCTCGAGCAGACGACCGGTTCGCTGTTGCGCCAGTCGGCGTCCGAGTAGTCGTTCAGCGCGCGCCGAGGGCGGTGCGCAGCGCGTCCAGCAGCCGGTCGGTGGCGGCCGGGCTCTGCACCGTCACGCGCACGTGCTGCTCGTCGCCGACGCTCGCGCCGCTCATCACGCGCACGCCGCTGCGCTGGAGTCGCAGCGCCAGCTCGCTACCCGACAGGCCGGTCGGTCGCAGCCACAGCACGTTCGCCTCGCTTGGGCGCGCGTCGAGCGGCAGCTCGTGCAGCGCGTCGAGCAGCCGCGCGCGCTCGGCGGCGACGGCCGCGCGCCGCTGGGCGAGCTGGCCGTCGCATCTTCTGAGCGCCTCCAGCGCGCCGACCTGCACCGGCAGGCCGATCCCCAGCTCCGGCGCGATCCGCGCCAGCAACTCCCCTGAACCGGCGCCGCCGAGCGCATAGCCGGCGCGCAGGCCGGCGAGCCCATAGATCTTCGAGAACGTGCGGAAGATCAGCAGGCGCGGATGGTCGTCGAGCAGTGTGAGGCTCGCGCCGGGCGGTTCGGTGGTGACGAAGTCGGCGAGCGCCTCGTCGACCAACAGCGACACGCGCTCGGGCAGCGCGTTGAGCAGCGCGCGCAGCGCCGCCGCGTCGAGATGCTCGCCGGTCGGGTCGTTCGGGTTGCAGAGCGCGATCGCGCGCGTGGCGGGCGTCACCGCCGCCAGCAGCCGCTCGACGTCGTGGCCGCCCGGCACGGGCGTCGCGCGCGCGCCGGCGCGCTGCGCCATCACGGGGTAGAGCCCGTAGGAGGGCCACGGCGTCAGCAGCTCGTCGTCCGGCCCGAGCAGCGCCTGCGCGGCCGCGCTCAGCAACTGCGCCGCGCCGTGCCCGACGGCGACGCGCTCGGGCTCGACGCCGTTGCGCCGGCCCAGCTCGCGCCGCAGCTCCTCGGCGGTCGGATCGGGCGCGACGTTGAGCGCGCCGCGCGCCGCGAACGTGACGGCATTGACGACGTCAGGATGCGGCAGCTCGTGCCACGTCGTGCGCGAGAGGTCGAGCTCATCGATCCGCGCGAGTGCGCGGCGGCGCTGCTCGTCGGCCTGCTCGCGCAGCTGCTCGGTGACCTCCTCGTCGCTCATGCCGGCGAACTGCCGGTAGTAGTCGAGCAGGCCCATCGCGGCTCAGCCGCCGCCCAGCATGCCCTGCACGTTGACGCCGCCGAGCTGTGCGCCGCTGAAGAAGGTGAACCAGACGCCGAAGATCGGCACCGCGATCATGCAGCAGATCATGAAGATCTTGCCGATCACGCCCTCGCGCTGGTCGTGGCCGGCGGCACGTCGCACCAGGATCCAGGCGTAGTCGAGGCGCTTGAGCGTCATCAAGCCCAGCAGCAGGCCCCCGCCGAGCGTCATGAACGCGGCCAGCAGCCCGAAGCCGATGCTGTTGGTCCAGTACTGCAGGCGCCCGCCGATCCACAGGCAAGCGAGCGGCAGCGGACCCCAGAAGCACAGGTTCACGACGACCATCGCGGCCAGCAGCGCTGCCGCCACAAGCCCGTCGAGTCGCTGCCGTCTGTCGTCGCCGCGTCTCGGCGGCGTGCGAAAGCGCACGGGGCGCGTCCCGGGCCGCCGGGTGACGAACAGGCCGCCGGTGTCAGAGGGATCGGTGCGCATGTGTCCTAAAACAGAGGGTAAAGGCTGTGCGCGGCGGTCTGCGACGGATTCGACCCTGAGATCGACCCTGAGATTCAGTCCGCGTACAGCTCGTCGAACACTGGTCTGTACTTCTCGTTGACGACGTTGCGCTTGACCTTCAGCGTCGGCGTCAGCTCGCCGGTCTCCTGTGAGAGGTCGTGCGGCAGGATCGCGAGCTTCTTGACCTTCTCGACCTGGGCGTACTTCTCGTTCGCCCGATCGAGATGCGCCTGGATCAGCGCGTGCACGTCTGGATGTCTCGCGAGCTGGTCGAGGTCGCCGGGCAGGCCCTGCTGCTGCGCCCACGGCACGATCTCCTCCGCGTCGAGCGTGACGAGCATGACCGGGTAGGGCCGGCGGTCGCCGTACATGACCGCCTGCGAGACCCAACGGCACTGCTTCATGTCGTTCTCGATGTTCGCCGGCGTGAGGTTCTTGCCGCCGGCGGTGATGATGATGTCCTTCTTGCGGCCGGTGATCGTCAAGAAGCCGTCCGTGTCGACCGAGCCGAGATCGCCGGTGTGCAGCCAGCCGTCCTCGACCGCGCCGAACGAGGCGTCCGCGTTGTTGTGGTATCCGGCGAAGATGTTCTCGCCCCTGATCAGCACCTCGCCGTCGTCGGCGATTCTCAGCTCCACGCCGGGGAACGGCTTGCCGACGGTGCCGAACTTGTAGTCGTCGAGCGACTGGAAGGTCGCGGCGGTTGCCGTCTCCGTCATGCCGTAGCCCTCGAACACCGGCACACCGCACGCGAAGAAGAACTCGAGGATCTCCTTCGCGATCGGCGCCGCGCCGGAGACCGCCTGGCGCATTCTGCCCCCGAACGCGGCACGGACCTTGCTGAACAGCTCCTCCTCGGCACGGTCGAAATGCTGCTGGAGCTGCTCGGGGACCGGCTGCCCGGCGAGCTGCAGCTCACGCACCCGGATCCCGACGGCGACCGCCTGCTTGATCTGGTCGGGGTCGCCGTTCGAGGTGACGAGCGTGTAGATCTTCTCGAAGATGCGCGGGACCGACGGGAAGTTCGTCGGTCTGACCTCGTTGAGCTCCAGCACGATCTGCTGCGGATCGTTGCTCCAGTACGCGATCGCGGCGCCGACGTCGAAGCTCAGGAGCTGGATCAGCAGCGCGAACGAGTGCGCGAGCGGCAGGTAGAGGTAGGTCACCTCGTCGGACTCGACCGCGCGCGTCGACTCGGCCATCGTGAGGATCGCGCGGTAGTTGCCGTGCGTCAGCACGCAGCCCTTCGGCGGCCCGGTCGTGCCGGAGGTGTAGATGATCGTGAAGGGGTCATCAGGGCCGACGGCGGCGATGCGACGCTCGAGCTCGCCGCCGTCGCCTCTGCGGCCGCGGGAGCGCAGGTCGCTCAGCGGGATCGCGTCCTCGGGCGCGCCGTCCGCGTCGATCACGACCACGTGTTCGAGCGCCGGCAGTCTGGCGCGCACCTCGGCGACCTTCGCGACCTGGGAGGCGTCCTCGCAGATCACGACGCGTGCGCCGGAGTCGGACAGCACCCACTCGCACTCCTCCGGCGAGTTCGTCGGATAGATCGGCACGACGCACGCGCCCGTCTCCGTGGCGCCGAAGTCGCAGTAGGTCCACTCGGGTCGCGTGCGACAGAGGATCGAGACGCGGTCGCCCGGCTGGACGCCAAGCTCTACGAGGCCGAGCCCGATCTCCTGCGCGATCGTCGCGACCTCTGGGACCGTGACGTCGTGCCAGCTCCCGTCGCGCTTGACCTTGACGGCGACGCGGTCGGCGTAGCGCTCAGCCGCGAGCGGCAGCAGGTCGGCGATCGTCCTAGAACCGGTCGATATCTCCGACCCGCTCGCGGCGCTGGCGCTGGCGTCCATCTGACGTTCTCCTCGTGCCGAAAATACGGAGGTTTTCGATTCTAGGCGCGGGGAGAGGAGAGCGCGCCGGGTTCCGGCGCGCGCTGTGGCGGCGACCTATCCGGTCGCGAGGCGCGGCGGCGGGGCGGCGGCCGCGGGGTTGATCTCATACAGGCTGGCCATGAAGAGGGTCTTGTCGATCCGACCCTGGAAGATCGGGACGCCCATCTCCAGGCACTTGGAGATGACGTCGCGGCGTTCGAGTCCAGCCTCGCGGGCGAGCTCCGTGGGCGTCAGGTGAATTGCCATCGGAACGGGACCTCCTCGTTGGGGAGAACGCTACATGTGCCACTTATACCGCCGTCTGCGGACGCAGCGCAACGATTTCGCCGCTTTGTGGGCAGGTTTTGTGAGGTCTGGGGGACGTTGCGGTCTGTGTGCGTGCCGGTCGCCCGCTTGGCGTGTCGGCGCTCAGACCGGATTCGGAATGTCGACGAACATGTGGCGGACGCCGAAGCGCTGCTCGACCAGCTCGCCGAGCCGTCTGATTCCCAGCGTCTCGGTCGCGTAATGGCCGGCAGCGATGAAGTGAATGCCGTTCTCGCGCGCCTGCGCCATCACGTGCTCCTTCGGCTCGCCGGTGAGGAAGGCGTCGAGCTTCAGGTCGATCGCGTCGCTGAGGGAGTTGGCGGCCGACCCGGAGACGATGCCGAGGGTTCTGATGTTGGCTGGCCCGGCGTCGAACACGAGCGGCTCGCGCTGCGTGACGGTTGCGACGCGCTCGAACAGCTCCGCGGCGGGGACGCCGTCGTCTGCGAAATGCGCGACGACGCCGATCGAGCGGGTTTTGAAGCCGAATGCGGGTGTGTGGGTGGCGGCGCCGAGCGCGTGCGCCAGCAGCGCGTTGTTGCCGTGCTCGGGATGGGCGTCGAGCGGCAGGTGGTAGCCGGCGAGCGCGATGTCGTTGGCGAGCAGGAGTCTGAGCCGGGCCGCCTGCGCCGCGCCGATACGCCGCGGCTCGAAGTCCCACAAGATGCCGTGGTGGGCGAGCACGAGCTGCGCGTCGTGCGCGAGTGCCTGCTCGAACAGCTCGCGTTGGGCCGAGACGCCGGTGACGATCGTCGTGACGGTTTGCGCGCCGGGAACCTGAAGGCCATTCGGGCCGAGATCGGAGAAGCCGGCGATGTCGAGCAGCTCGTCGAGGAAGGCGATCACGTCGGCGGTTGCGGCTGTGGCCATCGCGGCGCCAACCTACCACCGCCGCTCCGCCGAATCCGCGACCCGTGTGGAATACTGGACAGCTCAGTCGGGGCGTGGCGCAGCCTGGTAGCGCGCACCGTTCGGGTCGGTGAGGTCCCCGGTTCAAATCCGGGCGCCCCGATAAGGCGAAAGCCCTGCAAATCGCGGGGCTTTTGTCGTTCTGGACCCCGTTCGTGGTTCCAATAGGGTTCCATTTTCTGCACCTTTCGCGGTGCTTTCTGGGTCCACGAGGTCTTCGTGCTGGCCTCGCGCGTTGGCGCGGATGACAGGTCCTCGTAGCGTTCTGCCCTGTCATGGAAAAGGTGGCCCCGGCGGCGTTGGCGCGCCCCGGGGCCTGGCACCGAAGGGATTAGCTTCGATGCAGTTCAGATTCTTGCCGGGCAGGGACCCGGGGTCCAGTGGGCTGGCTGTCGCCGAGCCGCTTGTGAGCCGAAACGGCGTGGACGGCGGCGTGATGGACCCGGCCGAGCTGAGAGCGCTCGGCGCTGCGGTGCGCGAGGTGCGTGCGCGGCGTGGCCTCTCACAGGAGCAGCTCGGGTTCGCCGGCGGCTTGCACCGCAACTACGTCGGCGGCATCGAGCGCGGCGAGCAGAACATCACCTTCCGCATCCTGTTGAAGGTCGTGCGCGGCCTGAACGTGCCGCTGTCGGAGCTGATCTCGCTCTACGAGCGCAACCGTCGTGAGCTGCGGTAGCGAGCCGGCGCGCGGGCGTCAGGCGGCGAGCGCCGCGGCCAGCTCGCCGGGGTCGGCGGTGACCGACCGGCGCGGGAGCGTCAGCGAGACGCCGCCGTCCTGGCCGAGCAGGTCGCGGGCGCCGACGATCGTCACGCCGATGACGCGGTCGTGCTCGTCGTAGCGGACGATGTGACCCTCGGGCGTCTCTTCGGAGTCCGCCGCCGGCTGCGGCTTGCCGACAGAGAGGTAGAGGACATCGCTCTCGGCGTCGTAGTCGATGTCGTCGAACTCGTACGGGCCGATGTGGACGGTCATCGTGGGTGCTCCTTGCGGAAGCCGTGAGCGGTCACGATCCGCGCCGGATCTTCGGTGAAGTCTACGACAACGGCCAGCCACCGACTCGGGCCTACGCCGGAGCGGTAGAACCGCCAGCGGGCCGCGTAGCGATGGTCGCGGATCGTCGCCTCTGGTGTGCTGACGACCAGCAGGATGTCCTCACGGAAGGCGGCTACCTCGGGATGCCGACGACAGATGTGGTCCCATGCGGACGGCGTCAGCGCGATCTCGCGTTCGGGCGGCTGATCTGTTTCGCGCGGGGTCATGGGCGGTGCGAGAGCCTAGCGGCCGGTTCGGTACCGGCGGCCTGCAACCGCGCAAGCACGTACGTGCGCAGTTGTAGACACCGGGGCTTGGAGGACCTGTACTCGGCGCATGGTGCGTTCGAGTCGTTCACGTGTCGTTCTGCGGGCCGCGCTGCACGTCGCGCTGCGGGCCGTCGCCTCAGCGGTGCGAGGCGCCGGGTTCGCCGGTGCGGCCGGCGTTTCCGGCGCCGGCCGTTCGGTGACATCTTCCTGTCGTCGTCTCGTGTGTCTGCATGGGTGGGGTTCCGCTGACTGGCCGCTCAGGCCGCGCACGGTCGCTCGTCGTTCGTGTCCGTATCTCACCGGTGTTGCCTGCGGCCTCGTCGCGCTGCTCCTCGGCCGGGTCGGTGGTCGATGACCGGGCCGGCTGGCGCGAGCGTCGCTCGGTTCGGTCGCGTCCACGTCGAGATGCTGGAGTGCGTCTACCAGCACCGGCTGCTCTCGACCGCGCAGTTGCACGCGCTCTACCGCGACGGGCTCTCGCTGCGCGGGACACAACGCGCGCTCGGTGCGATGGAGGGGGTCGGCTGGCTTGAAACGGTGCGCGAGCCGGGCGGGCTGAAGCTGTGGTTCGTGACCGCGGCCGGCGCGGAGGCGGTCGAGGCGATCGGCAACCGCGCCGAGCTGCGGCGCAAGCTGATCCCGCCTGAGCAGGCGGCCGGGCCGTTGCAGCAGCACACGCTCGCGGTCAACGAGGTGGGCGTCGCGTTTGTGCGCGCGGCGCGCGAGCGCGGCGACGAGTGCGGGCCGCTGACGTGGCGCAATGAGATCGCGCATCCGGTCGGGTCGGCGTCAGGCCGCCGGGCACGGTCGGCGGCGGTGATCGCGGACGCGGTGCTGACCTACGAGCAGAACACCGAGGAGGGGATCTACACGCATCAGCGGTTCGTGGAGTTGGACCGCGCGACGATGGCGACCGAGATGCTCGTCGCGAAGCTCGGCCGCTACGTCGAGCTGCACAGCTACATCGCGCCGGCGCCGAGCGCGGGGCGCGCGTCCCGCCGGTACACGGGTCTGCCGATGTGGCGTGAGCACTATGCGCACTTCCCGGAGGTGATGGTCGTGCTCGCGAACGGCCCGCGCTCGCGGCTGGAGCGTCGAGGGCGACTGACGTGCGCGCGCTGGAAGCGCCGCTATGCCGAGCGCGCCCACTTCGACCTCTACGTGTGCCTGCTCGAAGACCTGATCGAGCGCGGGCCGTTCGCGCCGATCTTCAAGCGCGGTGGTGCCGATGGACTTGTGGACTGGCTCGGCGACGCGCCGCCTGAGCCGGAGGAGCCCGAGCCCGAGCCGGCCGTCGAGACGGCGGACGAGTCCGAGTCGGAGGAGGTCGAGTGCGAAGCTGACGAGCACCACGACTCCGAGCCTTGGCCGCTGGACGACAGCTACGGCGACGTTGAGTCACAGGGGCGCGACCCAGTGGGCGATGGCGGCCCCGCAGGGTCGCTGGGCATGGATCGCGCTCGCCTGCGCGACCGGTGGGGGCGATGGTGATGCGGGGGATGGTCGAGGAGCTGCCCGCCGTCGTCGCGCCGCCGCGCGAGGCGGATCGGCTCGTGGACGCGACGGCCGCGGGGGATCTGCTCGGCGTGCCGCCGTCGTGGGTGCTGGCGCAGGCGCGGGCGGGGCGGATCCCGCATGTGCGCCTTGGCCGCTACGTGCGCTTCGAGCCTGAGGAGCTGCGGGAGTGGTGGCGCGGTCGTCGTCGTGGCCCGAGACCTTGGCGCGAGCGGTGAGACCACCTAGAGTGCGCGCGCAGCCCGACATACGTTGCCCCCGCGCCGCGGTAACGGCCGGGGGCGTGGCGCCGGAGCATCACCTCCGACACCTGCTGGACGGTACACCTGCCGTCCAGCGCTGGCCGGTGTGCGCGCTCCGGCGTCCCTTGACGCCGATGCCCGCCGATACCGACACTCAGCCGCCCCACGCGAGACGCCGACGCGGCGGCGGGGTTCGTCGCTCGCACGGCACCGGCAGCCTCTCGGTGCGGCTGGACGGGAACGGCCGGGAGACCTACTACGGGTCGTGGTACGCGAACGGGCGGCGCGTGAAGCGCCGCATCGGTCTCAAGCGCCCGCGCGGCGAGCGGACCGGGCTGACGAGAGCGCAGGCGGAGGCGGAGCTGCGGCGGCTGATCGCCGAGACGCAGGTCCGCGCCCAGGTCGGCGAGCGGCTGACCGTCGCGGAGGTCGCCGCCCGCTACATCGCCCACGCCCAGCGCCGCGGCCGCAAGAAGTCCACGCGCGAGAACGTCGAGAGCGTGACGCGGGTGCATCTGACGCCGTTCTTCGGCGAGCGCACGCTGGACGCGATCGAGCCCGAGGACGTGATCGACCTCGTCGCCTTGTTGGAGCGCAAGGGCCGCGCCCCGGCGACCGTGCGCGGCGTGATCGCCACCCTCTCGGCCCTGTTCGTCTTCGCCAAGGCGCCCTACCGGCGCTGGGCGGTCGTGAACCCGTGCGAGGGCGTCGACCTGCCCGCACTGCCGGACCGCAACGAGATCCGCTACCTCACACTCCCGCAGATCGACCGCCTCATCGCGAACGTGCGACCCGGCGAGTTCGCGCACCTGGACCGCGCGATCTTCATCACCGCGGTGATGACCGGGCTGCGCAAGGGCGAGCTGGTCGCGCTGCGCTGGCGCGACGTCGACTGGGAGGCACGACGGATCCGCGTGCGACGCAACTACACGCGCGGCGAGTTCGGCACGCCCAAGTCACGGCGCTCAAGCCGCTCGGTGCCGATGACCGCTGCACTGGCGACCGAGCTGCGCCGCGTCTGGAATCAAACGATCTACCGCGACGACGACGACCTCGTCTTCGCCCACCCCGACCACGGCGGCGTCCTGCCGAAGGCGAACATCAGTCGCCGCTTCGCCGCCGCGCTCAAGGCCGCCGGCCTCGAAGAGCACCGCTTCCACGATCTGCGCCACACCTTCGGCACCCGCATGGCCGCCGCCGGCGTCCCACTCCGCACGCTGCAGGAGTGGATGGGGCACCGCGACATCACGACCACCCAGCGCTACGCCGACTACGCGCCCAGCGAGCACGAGGGGGAGATGGTGGAGGCGGCGTTTGCGCGCGGGCACGACCTTTCCGCGCGCAGCTTGTCCGTCGTGACGGGCACCTAGCCCGTTACGTTCATTGGGCACGGGTAGCCATCCGCCTGCTCCCCCGCGTACGCTCTGCGCGGTTCTCCATGACGAAGACGCCCGAAGCGATCATCGAACCTGAGCTGCTCGTCTGGGCTCGGAGGTCGAGCGGCCTCGACCTGGACCTGGCAGCGAAGCGGATCGGTGTGACGCCTACTCGTCTGCGGTCTTGGGAGTCGGGTGAAGCCAAGCCCACGATCGCCCAGCTTCGGAGCATCGCGAGGGTGTACAAGCGGCCGCTCGCGATCTTCTATCTCCCTGAGCCGCCTGTCGACTTCCAACCGCTCAAGGACTATCGGCGCCTCCCGGACTCACAGGTCGGAATCCTCTCCCCGGAGCTTCTCTCTGCAATCCGCCGTGCCCGTGCAGTGCGTGAAGCGGCCCTGGAGTTGCGCGAGCTGGCCGATGACCCCATAGCGCGCCCACCGCGATTGGAGATCCCTTCGGATGATCCGGAGGCATTTGGCGAGGCTGCTCGCGAGCTGCTGGCTGTCTCGCTCGATCAGCAGATCGCCTGGCAGGACCCGGGGCGCGCACTGAATGGCTGGATCGACGCTATTTCGCGGCTGGATGTCTTGGTCCTCCAAGTCCAGCGGATCGCGATGGAGGAGATGCGTGGATTTTCGGTTTCAGCCGACCGACTTCCGTTGGTCGTTCTGAACGGTGCCGATTTCCCTCGCGGACGGATCTTCACTCTGCTTCACGAGTTCGCCCACGTTCTCCTGCATGCTGAGGGTGTGTGCGATGTCCTCCCTCGATCCAGAGTGCAAAGGGATGCCGACGCGGTCGAGGTCTTCTGCAATCAGGCTGCTGCTGCCGTGCTTATGCCGTCGAGAGTCTTCCTTGCAGACGTCGGCCGGTTCTCCAAGCCGCCTGACGGCCGCTGGCCGGATGACGCTCTGGTCGGCTTGTCCGCGCGCTATTCGGTGAGCCAAGAGTCAGTCGTGCGACGGCTCTACACACTCGGATTGACGAACTGGGACTTCCTGCAAGAGAAGCAGGCGGAGTATCGCCGAGGATTTGAGGAGTATCGCGCAGAACAGAAGCGCGAGCGTGAGACCAAGGACAGGCCAGGAGGACCTACCTTCTACCGGATGAAGGTCCGTGACCTTGGACGCGGCTTCATCCAGTCAGCACTTGACGCGTACTACCGCCGTGCGATTACGGGATCTGACCTCAGCGAGTACTTGGAGATCAAGCTGAACCAGATCGGAAGACTCGAGGATGAGCTCGCACTCACAGGCGGCACTCGCGACTAATGGGCTACTGCTTCGACACGAGCGCACTTGTTGAGTGCTGGTCACGTTCCTACCCTCCCGACATCTTTCCAGGGCTGTGGGACAAGCTCGATGATCTGGTGTCGCATCAGCAGGTGCTGGCTCCAGAGGAGGTACGCATCGAGTTGGAGCGCCAGGAGGATGGGTTGGCGGACTGGATCAGATCACGTCCATACATGTTCGTTCCGCTCGACGACCCGATCCAGAGAGCGACGAAGGATGTTCTGCATCGGCATCCGCTGCTCATGAAGGCCACCAAGAATCGCAATGGCGCCGACCCGTTCGTGATCGCTACTGCGGTGGTACGTAAGCTCACAGTAGTCACCGAGGAGCAGGGCGGGACGACGACGAGACCAAAGATCCCTTCCGTGTGCCAGTCGCTCCAAGTCCGCTGCATCGATGTGCTCCGCTTTCTTCGCGAGCAAGGTTGGAGCTTCGCGTAACGCATGGTGGCGAAGCCCAATAAGCTGACCCGCCCCCGGTAGGTCAATCTGTGCCACATCAGATGGAGTCGTGCGAGCGGCGCGAGTAGCAGGGAGAGCTTCCGCGTGGCTATCGAGCCCGGTTGCGATTACGCGGCCTGGTGCCGATCGATGACGGCATGAAGAGCGCTTGCGACCGCAAAGTCGCTGCAGAGACGCCCGGCGTATGACGGTGGCTGGATGTATTCCGCGAGGTGCTGCTCCCAATATCCGCAGCCGATAATCGTGCCAGGACGGTCGACATAGAGCGTGTCGCTATGGGCGGCGTGCTCCATCGGAACGAGGTGTCCGGTGGGGGTGATGCCTGTGCGGAGCTGCTGCCAGATTCGCTTGCTGCTGCGCCACGCGTACGCACCGACGGGCCAGGCGGGCTCCAACTCAACCGGCACGTACTTGGGGCGAATGTCGAGGAGAGCCTGTATGCGCGTCGGGGACGGGGCAAGCATCCCGTGACGAGCCACGAGCCCAGGGCATCCGGCTGCATTGAGCGTGGCCAGCGCGCCTTGCGCGTCGCGATCTGCCTGGGCGGTGGCCTCTTCGAGCTCGTGTCTGCGCTCGGCGTCCTCGCGGGCTCTGACCTTCCTGGCCTCGACGATGCGATGACGCTCCTCGGGAGACATCGCTTCCCACTGCTGATGGGCGTGGTCGAGAAATGCCCGCTGCTCCTGGCGCCGGAGAAAATTCCAGTCGATCATGGCACCCGAGAGTAGCGTGACCCGCTCAGCGGGCTTCCTGGTGCTCGACAGAGTCGGCGCGCCTTAGCGCGGGGCGCGCACCGCGACGTCGTAAGCCCCGTGGCCTCGCGGACTGCCTTGGCGTAGTACCACTGCGGTTCCATTCTGAGCGAATCTGAGGTGATCTCAGCGCACCTCAGGCCGCCGAATAGCAGCGGAAACGCCTCAGAGAAGCACGAGGAAAGCGTTCAAATCCGGGCGCCCCGATAAGGCGAGAGCCCTGCAAATCGTGGGGCTTTTGTCGTTCTGGACCCCTCCGTGGTTCCATTGCTGCAAGTAGTGGCAGCGGTTTGCGCTGGGAGGATCAGCCCGCGCGGGAAACACACGCATGCGTTCAAATCCGTGACGGAGCAGCCGCGATCGCTGACGTCTGGACGCTCCGCTCGCGCGCAACGCGGTGGGGAGCGGTCTTCCGGTGCGCCTGATCGAGGTCGCCAGCGCGCCGAGGGGGTGAGCCGCGGCCGCCTATGGTGCCGGCGAGTGCGGCGGCTGATCAGGGGCCGGTGCTCTCCGTGTGAGCGCGGCGTCGCGCTCTTCGGCGGTGAAGCCCCAGATCGACATCCAGCCGCCGAGGAAGTTCATGTCGCGAAGACCGTTCTGTGGGCGGCGGTGCCGTGAGATCCGGAGGGCCGGGAGCAGCAGCGCGTATGGGACGCTCGCGAGCGGGACGGTCCCGAGTACTCCGATCCACACTTGTTCCGACGCAGCACCGAGGCCGATGAGGCCGGCACCGACGATCAGCAGCAAGGCGATCACCCGCCAAGGCGGCCGCGCGGAGGGCGGTGCCGGATCGGAGGGGGCCGGCGTGTCGTTCATGGGCGGTACCGTAGCCGCGGGGTAGGCTTGGACTTGCCGGTACCCGTCACGGGCGGTGGTACCGCGGTGGTCCATTCTGAGCGCATCTGAGGTGGTCTCAGCGCACCTCAGACCGCCGAATAGGAGCGGAAACGCCTGTCAGCAGCACCAGGGAAGCGTTAAAATCCGGGCGCCCCGATTCCTTTCAACCGCGCGGTTGAAAGGTTGATCTCTCCCGGTCGATCCGGTCTCAGGCGGGTTCGGGGCCGGCTGGGTCAGGCGTGCTGCGGGATGCTGACGTGCGCTGAATGGGCCGTGGCGGGGGGCGCGGCTTGGTAGAGCACGTCGGGGTCGAGGTCGGCGCCGTTGGGCCATGCGACGGTGCGGGTCTCCTCGTCGACGAAGACCTGTTCGAACGTGTTGGGGTCGCGCAGCGGTTGGAAGACGGGGCCGTCGAGCAGCGGTGCGATGTCGGCGTCTCGGACTTGGCCGTCGGCAAAGACCACGCGGATGACGTGCGGTCTGAGTGGGAGGGCGGCGACGATGTCGGGGCTCATCATGGAAGCGGGTCGATTGGCGTGAGGGGTTCGAGTCGCTCGGCGTGCTCCCAGTTGGCCCGCAGCTCGTCCCGGTGGAGCGAGCACCACTCCTCGATGAGACGGAGGGCGCGGGCCGGCAGGTCGCCGTCGAGCGGCTGCCCGGTCTCGATCGAGACACGGCCTCGGTGCTCACCGTAGCGCGCATGGAAGTGAGGCGGGGCGTGATCGTTGAAGAGGCAACCCCGCACGCATGACCGCCGACCTCGCCGCACCCGTCCCGGCGCGCGGCGCGACCGTCGCTACGATCGCCGGCTCGCCGGTGGTCGGCGCGAGCCAGCGCTCGCTGCGGCTGCCGAGCACGCTGCGCGCGCACGGCCACCACATCCACGCCTTCGTCGAGGTCGTCGACCCGCACGGCCGGCTCTGGCGGCCGACGCTCGAGGCCGGCGCGCTCCCGGCCGCACGGCCGGGGCTCGTGATCTCCCGCCGTGCCGCGCAGGATCTGCACGTTGCGATCGGGGATCGGCTGCTCGTCGTGCACCCCGTGCCGAGCGGTCCGAACAGCACGGCGCTGCGCACGACGACGCTGACCGTCGCGGGCATCGGCGCCGGTCCGTTCCGCTTTGTCGCCTACGCCAGCCCGGCCGCCGCCGCGCCACTGCACGTTGCCGGGCTCGTCAACCGCGTCTCCGTCATACCGGCCGCCGGGCACGGGCCCGCGGACGTCGAGCGCGCGCTGCTGCGCCTGCCGGCTGTCACTGCCGTCCAGGGCGCCGCCGCCACGACCGACGCCGTCGAGCAGCACATGAAGGAGTTCGACGACGTGCTCCTCATCGCGGTGACCGTCGCCGTGCTGATGGCGCTTCTGATCGCGTTCAACTCGACCGCGATCAACGCAGACGAGCGTGCCCGCGAGCACGCCACGATGTTCGCCAACGGCGTACCCACCGGCCGCGTCACCCGCGCCGGCATGACGGAGGCGCTCATCACCGGTGCGCTCGGCACGCTGCTCGGTGTCGCCGCCGGCTACGGCGTCCTGCGCTGGGTCCTCGACACGACCATGCCGACGACGATGCCCGACGTCGGCACGCTCACCGCGATCGGCGCCGGCACGTACGCGCTCGCGATCCTCACCGGCACCGCCATCGTCACGCTCGCGCCGCTGCTCACGCTTCGGCGGCTGCGCCGCACCGACATTCCGGCCGCCTTGCGTGTCGTGGAGTGACGGCCCGCTGCGTGACCGGGCGCTCGATCGGTACGACCGGCCACGCAGCGCTTCGACGGTGCTGACGGTCAGTTGACCGTGAAGTCCGCGTACATCCCGGCCTGGTAGTGGCCCGGCAGCGCGCAGACGAGCGCGTAGTGGCCGGGCTTCAGGTGCTTGACGACGAGCTGCTTCGTCGCGCCGGGAGCGAGCGCGGAGATCTCGCCGCGCGCGCCGGGGATGTCGTCGTCCGGGTTGTGCTTGGAGAGGACCGCTGCGGCCGGCTTGTCGGTGCGGATGATCGTGAACTGGTGCTTGACCTTGCCGGCGTTCGTGACGACGAACGTGACGCGGCCCGCGGCGACGCGTGGCACGGCCGGCTTGATCTTGAACTCGCTGAGCGTGACGGCGACCTTCGCGGGGCCGTGCGGCGCGGTCGTAGTCGTCGTCGTTGCAGCCGGGGTCGTCTTCGCAGTCGACGTGGTCTTCGTTGCCGTGGTGGTCTTCGTCGTGCTGCCGCAGGCGGCGAGTCCGATCGCGGCGATCGCGATCGCCGCGGCCGTTGTCGCAGCGTGGATGCTCCGATGCGTCATGGGGGGTCGCTCCTCGCTCGGCCCCGCGGGGCCGGTCAGGTGTTGCGGAGATGCGCGGTGTCCGGCCACGCGGCGAGGGACCCTATGGGCGCCCCGGTAAGCCGTTGGTAAGCGCACTGTTGGGTCTGCGTTAGCCAACCGGCCGCGCGTAGTGGGCGCCGCAGAGTACCACTAGACAACTGTCTAGTTGTGGTATGCTCGCGCTCATGCTCGCCGCCTCTTCGATTGCGCATCCGCTCCCGGGGCCGCTTGTCGAGCTGATCGCGCGGCGCTTTCGCGTGCTCGGCGAGCCGATGCGGATCCGGCTGCTCGACGCGTTGCGCGATGGGCCGCTGACGGTCGGCGCGCTGCAGGAGGTGACGGGCGCCTCGCAGCAGAACGTTTCCAAGCACCTCGGCGTGCTGCACGAGGCCGGTCTCGTGCGACGCGAGAAGGACGGCACGTCGGTGCGCTACGAGATCGCGGACGAGATGGTGTTCGCGCTCTGCGAGCAGGTCTGCGGCGGGCTGCGCCGCCACCTCGATGAGCTCGGTGCGGTGCTCGCCGAGGGGGCGGCGCGATGAGCGTCGCCGCGGCCCGCCCCGCGGTTGGGCCGATCGGCCGCCTCGGCCGCTTCACGGCGACGCACGTGCGCGTCACGCTCGCCGGTTGGCTGGTCGTCGCGCTGCTGCTCGGCCTCTTCGCTCCGCGCGTGGAGACCGCGCTCTCGGGCGCCGGCTGGGAGGCGAGCGGGTCGCAGTCGGTGCAGGCGCGCGCGCAGATCGACCGCCACTTCGGCGGCCTCTCCGGCTACGGCCTGATGGTCGTCGTCCACTCAGCCGCGCGCACGGCCGGGGACCCGGCGTTTCGCGCGACGATCGTGCGCGTGGAGCGCACGCTGCGCGCCGACCCGGCCGTCGCCGACGTGCTCGCGCCGGTGCCCGGCGTCTCGCTCTCGCGCGACGGCCGCACCGCGATCGTGCAGGCCGGCGCTGCGCGCGAGGCCAACGCGATGGTCGCCGCCGCCGACACGCTGAAGGGCCAGCTCGCCGCGCTCTCCACGCCCGGCGCACGGGGCGTCCAAGTCCACCTCACGGGCGCGGCCGGGATGTGGTCGGACTTCAACGCCGCCAATCGCAGCGCGATGCTCAAGAGCGAGGTGATCTCGTGGCCGGTGACGCTCGGGATCATGGTGCTCGCGTTCGGCTCGCTTGTCGCCGCCGGGCTGCCGTTGATGCTGACGATGGTCGGCCTGCTCGCCGCGGCGGGCTCGCTGTTCCTCGTCACGCAGGTGCTGGCGGTCTCGATCTGGGCGATGAACTTCGCGCTGATGTTCGCGCTCGCCCTGGGGATCGACTACGCGCTGTTCGTCGTGATGCGCTTTCGCGGCGCGCTGTTCGGCTCGCGCGAGGGGGTGGTCGACGCGGTCGCCGAGACGATGGACACCGCCGGCAAGGCCGTGCTGTTCTCGGGCCTGACCGTGCTGATCTCGCTGACCGCGGTGATGCTCGTGCCGAGCCCGGCGTTCCGCTCGATGAGCCTGGGGATCATGCTCGCCGTGATCTTCGTGCTGGCCGCGACGCTGACGCTGTTGCCGGCCGTGCTGGCGAAGCTCGGCCCGCGCGTCGACAAGCTCGCGCTGCCGTGGGCCCACTCCGGCGAGCACCGCTCGGCGCGCTTCGCGGCCTGGGGCGAGCGGCTGTGGCGGCGCCCGTGGGCGTACGGCGCGCTGGCGCTGAGTCTGCTCGTCGCGCTCGCGCTGCCGGTGCTCGGCCTGAAGACCGCGATGCCGTCGATCAAGGTCGTGCCGCCCGGCGACGCCTCGCGCGTCGGCTACGCGCAGGTGCAGCGGGCGTTCGGCCCGGGCGCCGTCGGGCCGCTGCAGATCGTCGCGCCCGCGGGCGCGGCCGCGCGCGTGGCCGCGATCGCGAAGGCCGACGCGGGCGTCGCGCAGGTGCTCGGCCCGCAGCCGGGCAGCGGCGGGCTCGCGCTTGTGACCGCGATCCCGAAGCAGGACCCGTCGAATCCCGCGGTCGGCGCGACGATCGACCGGTTGCGCGCGGCGCTGCCGGCCGGCGCGCTGCTCGGCGGCGCGGTCGCCGAGAACCACGATTTGGAGCAGGCGCTCTCGGCCAAGACGCCGCTCGTGATCGGCGTCGTGCTCGCGCTCGGCTTCGTGCTGCTGCTGATCGCGCTGCAGGCGCCGCTGATCGCCGCCGCCGGCGTGCTCACGAACCTGCTCGCGACCGGCGCCGCGTTCGGCGTCGCGCGTCTGATCTTCCAGGGCGGCGCGCTGCACGGCCTGCTCGGCTTCGAGCCGCAGGGCTTCCTCGACGCGTGGGGACCGGTCTTCTTCTTCGCGATGATCTTCGCGATCTCGATGGACTACACGGTGTTCCTGCTCTCGAGCGCGAAGGAGCACTGGGACCGCTCGCACGACCCGCACGAGGCGATGGTCGGCGGCGTCGCGCACTCCGGCCGCGTGATCTTCGCGGCCGGCGCGGTGATGGTCGCCGTCTTCTTCACGTTCGCGCTCTCCGGCCCACTGCCGCCGAAGGAGATGGGGATCATCCTCGGCGTCGCCGTGCTGCTCGACGCGGCGCTCGTGCGCCTCTTGCTCGTGCCGGTGCTGCTGCGGCTGATGGGCCGCTGGGCGTGGTACCTGCCGCGCTGGGCGCACCGGCTGCTGCCCGACGTGCGCTTCGGGCACGCCTGAGGCCCGCGGCGCATTCCATTCACGTCCATCGATGGAATGCGCTAGCGTTCCATTCATGGCCGTCGATATAACGCTCGCGCCCAAGCAAAAGCGGGCCGCCGGCGAGCGCTGCTGCGAGCCGGTCGCGCTGCCGGAGGTGGACGCCGCCGCCGCGGCGCGGATCGCGGCCGTCGCGAAGGCGCTGTCGGACCCGATCCGCGTGCAGCTCGTCGACGTGCTGCGCGCGCACGCGGGGGAGGTCTGCGTCTGCGAGCTGGAGCCGCTGTTCGCGATCTCCCAATCGACGCTCTCCCACCACCTGCGCAAGCTGCGCGAGGCCGGCATCGTCGGCGTCGAGCGGCGCGGCCTGTGGGCCTACTACTACGTCCTGCCCAACGCACTGAAGGAGCTGCACAGATGGCTGTCTTGAACCTGCGCACCGCCGCCGCGGTGGCGGTCGGCGTCGGCATCGGCGCCGCGCTCGTGCGCCGCCAACAGTCGCCGGCCGAGCCGTGCTGCGAGAAGCCGGCGACCGGCGCGCGCTGCTGCTGATGGAACGTCCGGATCTCGCGCGCCGCGCGCTGGCGGAGGCGCTCGCCGCGTTCGCGCTCGTGTTCGCCGGCTGCGGCGCGATCGTCGCGAACAGCGTCCACGCGGGCGCGCTCGGTGGGATCGGCGTGAGCGCGACGTTCGGGCTCGTGATCATGGCGATGGTCTACGCGACCGGGCACCTGTCCGGCGCGCACATCAACCCCGCCGTCACGGTCGCCTTCACGCTCACGCGCCACTTCCCGCTGCGCGACGCCGTGGCCTACATCGCCGCGCAGCTCGCCGGCGCGACCGCGGGCGCATTTGTGCTGCTCGCCGCCTGGTCCGCGAAGCCGGCCGCGCTCGGCGCGACGGTGCCGAGCGTCGGCGCCGGCACCGCGCTGCTGTACGAGGTCGTGCTGAGCGCGTTCCTGATGTTCGTGATCGTCGCCGTCGCGACCGACACGCGCGCGGTCGGCGCCGCCGCCGCACTCGCGATCGGCGGGACGGTCGGGCTCGACGCGCTGTTCGGCGGCCCGATCACCGGCGCCTCGATGAACCCGGCGCGCTCGTTCGGCCCGGCGCTCGCGTCGGGGACGTGGACGGACTTCTGGATCTACGTCGTCGGCCCGGTGCTCGGCGCGGCGCTTGGCGCGCTCGCCTACCAGCTCGTGCGCGGCGAGCAGCCGCGGCCGGCCGCGGTCGCCGCGGAGACGCACTGATGGCGACCGCGCTGTTCGTCTGCCTGCACAACGCCGGCCGCTCGCAGATGAGCGCCGCGCTGTTCGAGCGCGAGGCCGCCGGTCGCCACCGCGCGCTGTCGGCCGGCACGCTCGCCGACCCGGACGGCGCGGTGCATCCGGAGGTCGTGGAGGCCATGCGCGAGCTCGGGATCGACCTCGCCCACCGCAGACCGCAGCGGCTCACGCACGCGCTCGCCGAGCAGGCGGACGTCGTCGTCACGATGGGCTGCGGCGACGCCTGTCCCTACATCCCGGGCAAGCGCTACGTCGACTGGGAGCTGCCGGACCCGAAGGGCCAGCCGCTCGAAGCCGTCCGCGCCACGCGCGACGAGATCGCCGCGCGCGTGGCGTCGCTCGTCGCCGAGCTGGACGGGACTCAGCCGACCAGGTCGATCAGGTAGACGACCGCCGGCGTGCGGCCGGTGTTGACGATCGCGTGAGGGACGTCGGCGGGGTAGGCGATCGAGTCGCCGCCGCGCAGCTCGGCCGACAGCGTGCCGGCCTCGACGCGCACGCGCCCGCGCTGGACGCTGAGGTTCTCGCGCGTGCCGGCGAAGTGAGCCGCGCTGCGCAGCTCCCCGCCGGGCTGGAGCGTGACCTCGTAGAACTCGAGCGTACGATCGGCCGTCAGCGGAGACAGCGTCCGAATGCGGCAGGTCTCGTCGGAGCGATAGACGTAGTGCGGGTCGTCGGCGCGGATCACGTCGAGCGTGCGCTGCTCCTGCGGTGGCGCGACCAGCTCGTCGAGCGTGACGCCGAGCGCGGTCGCGATCGCGAGCGCGACGCCGACGGTCGGGTTCGTGTCGCCGCGCTCGATCTGGCTGAGCATCGAGCGGCTGACGCCGCAGAGTCTCGAGAAGCGCTCCAGCGACCAGCCGCGTTGGTTGCGCAGCTCGCGCACGCGCTCGGCGAAATGGGCGCCGAGGGCACGGCCGGGGGCGCTCCCGGTATCCGTCTTAATGGAATTCTCATCTGTCATGCTGGACGCGTTCCTGTATATATGGCGGACAGGCAGTCCGTCATATTGGAGGGAACGTGAAGGCGCTCGTCAAGTCCCGGCCTGAAGCCGGCCTTTGGCTGGAAGACGTGCCGGAGCCGCGCATCGGCATCAACGACGTGCTGATCCGCGTGCTGCGGACCGGCATCTGCGGCACCGACCTGCACATCCACGCGTGGGACGCGTGGGCCAGCAGAACGGTCCCGGTGGGGCTGACGATCGGGCACGAGTTCGTCGGCGAGGTCGTCGCCTTCGGCGAGAACGTCAACGACTTCCAGGTCGGCGACGTCGTCAGCGGCGAGGGCCACCTCGTGTGCGGGCGCTGTCGCAACTGCATGGCCGGCCGGCGCCACCTCTGCGCGCACACGCGCGGCCTGGGCGTCGAGCATCCGGGCGCGTTCGCCGAGTACGTCGCGCTGCCGATGACGAACGTCTGGCACCACGCGCCCGGCATCGACCGCGACGTCGCCGCGATCTTCGACCCGTTCGGCAACGCCGTCCACACGGCGCTGTCGTTCCCGGTGCTCGGCGAGGACGTGCTGATCACCGGCGCCGGCCCGATCGGGCTGATGGCGGCGGCCGTCGCGCGCCACGCCGGCGCGCGCCACGTCGTGATCACGGACGTCAACGAGCACCGCCTCGCGCTCGCGGAGCGGATGGGCGCGACCGTCGCGCTGGACGTGCGCGAGCGCTCCGTCGCGGACGTGCAGCGCGAGCTGGGCATGGCCGAGGGCTTCGACGTCGGGCTGGAGATGTCCGGCAACCAGGCCGCGCTGCGCGGCATGATCGACAACATGGCGCACGGCGGCCGCATCGCGCTGCTCGGGATCCCGACCGACGAGGTCGCGCTCGACCTCAACCAGCTCGTCTTCAACATGCTCACGCTCAAGGGCATCTACGGGCGCGAGATGTACGAGACGTGGTACGCGATGACGGTGATGGTGCAGTCCGGGCTCGACGTGAGCCCCGTCATCACGCACCGCTTCGCCGCCGCCGACTACGAGGAGGCGTTCGCGACCGCGGGCGGCGGACAGGCCGGCAAGGTGATCCTGAACTGGGAGGAGCTGCGATGAGCGCGCTTGAGACGCTGCGCGACGAGCTCGACGGCGAGCTTGACGCGCTGCGCGCGGAGGGGCTCTACAAGGACGAGCGCGTGATCGCCTCGCCGCAGGACGCGCGCGTGCGCCTGCGCGACGGACGCGAGCTGCTCAACTTCTGCGCCAACAACTACCTCGGCCTCGCGGACCACCCGACCGTGCTCGAGGCCGCGCGTGCCGCGCTCGACGAGTGGGGCTTCGGCCTCGCGTCAGTCCGCTTCATCTGCGGCACGCAGCAGATCCACACGCAGCTGGAGGAGCGCCTCTCCGCGTTCCTCGGCACGGAGGCGACGATCCTCTACAACAGTTGCTTCGACGCCAACGGCGGCCTCTTCGAGACGCTGCTCGGCCCCGACGACGTCGTCATCTCCGACGCGCTCAACCACGCCTCGATCATCGACGGGATCCGTCTCAGCAAGGCGCGCCGGCTGCGCTACGCCAACAGCGACATGGACGAGCTGGAGGCGCGGCTGCGCGAGGCGGAGGGGGCGCGGCGGATCCTGATCGCGACCGACGGCGTCTTCTCGATGGACGGCTACATCGCGCGCCTCGACGCGATCTGCGACCTCGCCGACCGCTACGGCGCGCTCGTGATGGTCGACGACTCGCACGCGGTGGGGTTCGTCGGCCCGAGCGGGCGCGGCACGCCCGAGCTGCACGGCGTGATGGAGCGCGTCGACGTCGTCACCGGCACGCTCGGCAAGGCGCTCGGCGGCGCGAGCGGCGGCTACACGAGCGGCCGCCGCGAGATCGTCGCGCTGCTGCGCCAGCGCTCGCGGCCGTACCTGTTCTCGAACACGATCGCGCCGCCGATCGTCGCCGCCTCGCTCGCCGTGCTCGACCTGCTCGAGTCCGGTGACGAGCTGCGCGCGCGGCTGCGCGACAACACCGCGCTGTTCCGCGAGCGCCTCGAGGCGGCCGGCTTCGACGTGCTGCCGGGCGAGCACCCGATCGTTCCCGTCATGTACGGCGAGGCGACGGCTGCCGTGGAGGCCGCGGAGCGGCTGCTCGACGAAGGCGTCTATGTGATCCCGTTCTCGTATCCGGTCGTGCCGAAGGGACAGGCGCGGATCCGCACGCAGCTGTCGGCCGCGCACAGCACCGAGGACGTCGAGCGCGCGGCGGCGGCGTTCGTCGCGACGCGGGAGCAGGCGGCGTGAGCGCCCAGCCGCGCGAGCCGAGCACATGGGGTGCCGAGGCGCTGCGCGCCTGGGACCCGCAGCTGCGCGAGGCGTGGGAGGCGTTCCGCCCGCCACTGCCCCCCGACGACGACGTCGTGCGCCTGCGCGCCACGTACGCCGCGTGGCATCGCGAGCTGGCGACGCGCTCGGAGGCTCCTCCCGCAGATCTGTCCGTCGAGGCGGGGACCGTCCGCTCGCACGTCGACGGCCACGCGATCCCGATCCGCGTCTACCGCCCGCACGCGCCGGTCGACGGCCGCGGCCTTCTGTTTCTGCACAGCGGCGCGTTCATCCTCGACGGGCTCGACGCCGAGGACACGCGCTGCCGCCGGCTTGCCTCCGCGGCCGGATGCGTCGTCGTCGCGGTCGACTACCGCGTCGTGCCGGAGCACCGCTACCCGGTGCCGCTCGACGACTGCGACGCCGTCCTGCTGTGGATCGGGGACCGCCTTGGCGAGCTCGCGATCGACGCGCGTCGGCTCGCCGTCGGCGGCTGCAGCGCCGGCGGAACGCTGGCGGCAAGCCTCGCGCAACGCTGCCGCGACCGCGGCGGCCCGGCGCTCGCCGGGCAGCTGCTGCTCTACCCGGTGCTTGACGCGACGCTCTCCGGCGCGTCGCTGCGTCAGCTGCTGACCGAGGAGGAGCTGGCCGCCGCGGCGCAGTCCTGGGAGCGGTACCTCGACGGCGCCGACGGCGCCCCCGCGCAGGCGGCGGACCTCGCCGGCCTGCCGCCCGCGTACGTGCTCGCCGGCGAGCGCGATCCGTACCGCGACGACGCGATCGCCTATGCGCAGCGCCTGCTCGGCGCGGGCGTGCCGGTCGACCTGCACGTGTGGGCGCGCGTGCCGCATGCGATCGAGATGTACGTGCCCGACGTGCCGCTCGCGCGCGCGCTCTACGCCGAGCAGGCCGACGCGCTCGCGCGCCTGCTGGGCTGATCCGCCGCGGCCTCCGTGGCCGCGCGCTCTCAGGGCACCTCACTGGCTCGCCCGCCAACGCGAACGGCGAAGCGGGCGCGTCGACGTTGTCCACGGCGCCCATGGCGAAGCGGCTGCCGCGCCGGAAAGCTCTCGCGCCGGTCCGGCCGACCGCCCGGCGCGGACCGTTCCGCTTCCCCGAACACGAGAGAAGAGATGACCGACAGGATTGGATCCGAGGAGGAGCGCCGCGTCGTCGCCGCGGCTCCGCGCCGGCTGCACGTCGGCGGCGAGTGGCGCGACGCGCAGGGCGGCGCCGTGCTGGCGGTCGAGGACCCGTCGACCGGAGCGGTGCTGTGCGAGGTCGCGGACGCGACGCCGGCGGACGGGCGCGCCGCGCTCGACGCGGCGGCCGCGGCGTTCCCGGCGTTCGCCGCCACCGCGCCGCGCGAGCGCGGCGAGCTGCTGCGGCGCGCCTACGAGCTGACGGTCGCGCGGCGCGAGGAGCTCGCGCTGCTGATGACGCTGGAGATGGGCAAGCCGCTGGCCGAGGCGCGCGGCGAGGTCGACTACGCGGCGGCGTTCCTGCGCTGGTACGCGGAGGAGGCGGTGCGCGCCGACGGCCGCTTCGCGCGCGAGGAGCATGGCCGCGGGCACGTGCTGACGATGTGCCGGCCGGTCGGACCGTGCCTGTTCGTCACGCCATGGAACTTTCCGCTTGCGATGGGCGCGCGCAAGCTCGCGCCGGCGCTCGCGGCGGGCTGCACGATCGTCGTCAAACCGGCGCAGCAGACGCCGCTGTCGATGCTCGCACTGACCCGGATCATGATCGAGGCGGGCCTCCCGGACGGCGTGCTCAACGCGATCCCCACGTCATCCGCGGGCGACGTCGTCGGTCCGCTGATGGCCGATCCTCGCCTGCGCAAGCTGTCGTTCACGGGCTCGACGGAGATCGGCCGCCGCCTGATGGCGCAGGCCTCCGAGCAGCTGCAGCGCGTCTCGCTGGAGCTGGGCGGCAACGCGCCGTTCCTCGTGTTCGACGACGCCGACCTCGACCGTGCCGTCGACGGCGCTCTGCTCGCGAAGCTGCGCAACGGGGGCGAGGCGTGCACGAGCGCGAACCGCTTCCTCGTGCACGAGCGGATCGCGCCCGCGTTCGCCGAGCGCTTCGCCGCGCGGATGGCGGCGGTGCGCGTCGGCCGCGGGACCGATCCCGGCGTGCAGGTCGGGCCGCTGATCGACGAGCGCCAGCGCGACGCGGTTGGCGCGCTCGTGCAGGACGCCGTCGACCGCGGCGCGGACGTCGCGCTCGGCGGCGAGCGCCTGCCGGGCGCGGGGTGGTTCTACAAGCCGACGGTGCTCGCCGACGTCCCGGCCGACGCGCGGCTGTTGCGCGAGGAGATCTTCGGGCCGGTCGCTCCGGTCGTCACGTTCTCCGATGACGAGCAGGCGATCGCGGCGGCCAACGACACCGAGTACGGCCTCGCCGCCTACGTCTTCACGCAGGACGTCGACCGCGCGTTCGACGCGATCGAGCGGCTCGACGTCGGCATGGTCGGCTTCAACCAGGGGATCGTCTCGAACGCGGGCGCGCCGTTCGGCGGGATCAAGCACTCCGGCTTCGGGCGCGAGGGCGGCCCGGAGGGACTGCGCGAGTACCTCGACACGAAGTACGTCGCGCTCGCGCCCGGGCGGCGGCGGGCGGCGGCATGAGCGCGCTGTGGCATCCGTTCGCCGACATGGGCGCCGTCGCCCGCTCGCGCATGACGATCGTGCGCGGGAAGGGCGCGTGGGTGTGGGACGAGCAGGGCCGCCGCTATCTGGACGCGACGGCGTCGTTGTGGTGTGCGAACCTCGGCCATGGGCGCGGCGAGGTCGCGGCGGCGGTGCGGCTGCAGCTGGAGACGCTCGACGCGTACAGCACGTTCGGCGACTACGCGAACGAGCCGGCGCTGGAGTTGGCCGGGCGGCTCGCGGCGCTCGCGCCGTGGGCCGGCGGCAAGGTGTTTCTCGGCTCCGGCGGCGGCGACATGGTCGACACGGCCGCGAAGCTCGCGCGGCGCTGGCACGCCGAGCGCGGCGCGCCGGAGCGCACGCATCTGATCGGGCGCACGCACGGCTACCACGGCACGCACGGGATCGGCACGAGCGTCGGCGGCATCGCGGCGAACGCGATCGGCTTCGGGGAGCTCGTGCCGGCCACCTCCAGCGTCGCGCACGACGACGCGGAGGCGCTCGAGCGCGAGATCTCGCGCATCGGCCCCGAGCGGGTCGCGGCGTTCTTCTGCGAGCCGGTGATCGGCGCCGGCGGCGTGCGGCTGCCGCCACCGGGCTACGTCGAGCGCGTCGCCGAGATCTGCCGCGCGCACGGCGTGCTGTTCGTCGCCGACTGCGTCATCTGCGGGTTCGGGCGGCTGGGGACCTGGCTCGGGATCGACCGCTGGCCGGTCGAGCCGGACATGGTCGCGCTCGCGAAGGGCATCACCGGCGGGACGCTGCCGCTCGGGGCGCTGCTGGTCGCGCCGCACGTCGCCGAGCCGTTCTTCGGCGACGGCCCCGGCGCGCCGGTGCTGCGCCACGGCGCGACCTACGCCGGGCACCCGACGTGCTGCGCGGCCGCCAACGCGGCGCTCGACGTCTACGAGCGCGACGGGCTGATCGAGCGCGGCCGCACGCTCGAGCGGCCGCTCGCCGACGTGCTCGCGCCGCTCGCCGCGCACCCGCTCGTCGCCGAGGTCCGCGCCGGGCTCGGCCTGATCGCGTGCGTGGAGCTGAGCGAGGAGGCGCGCGCGGCCGACCCCCGCCTCGTCGGCCGCCTGCAGCTCGCCTGTCGCGAGGCCGGCGTGCTCGTACGTCCGCTCGCGACCGGCGTCGCCGTCTCGCCGCCGCTGATCGTCACGCAGAGCGAGATCGAGCAGCTCGCCGACGGCATCGCCCGCGGGGTCGCGCAGGTCGCGCGCGAGCACGGCGGGACGCCGCGCTGAGCCGCGGCTGGCGCCGCGTCAGCGCTCCGTCGCCGTCGGCTCGCCGACGGCGACGGGCCACGCGACCCCCTGCATGCGCGCGAGCTTGAGGCTGAGGTGGAGCGCGAGTCGGTCGTCGCCCTTGTGCAGGTCGACCTCCGCCAGCTGCTCGACGCGGCGCAGCCGGTGGTAGAGCGTCGTGCGATGCAGGTAGAGGCTCGCGGCGGTCTGCTGCGTGTTGCCCGCGAGGTCGAGGAAGCGTTCGAGCGTCGGCACGAGCTCGGCTGCGCGCGGATCCGCGAGCAGCCGCCGCAGTCCGGCGTGCAGGACCGTCGCGCCGAGACCCTCGACCGGGATCTCCGTCAGCAGCTGGTAGACGCCGAGCTCGTCCCAGCAGACGACATCGCCGAAGCTCGCGACGCTCGTGGCGATCTTCGCGGCGCGCAGCGCCTGGTCGTAGGAGACGACCGCGCCCGCCAGCTCGCGCGCGACGCCGCCGACCGCGACCACCGGCCCGCGCCCGGCGGTCGCCGGCAGCGAGGCGGCGAGGTCGTCGCGGATGCGCCGCGCCAGCGCTTCGACGCCCTCGGTGCGGATGCCCGGCTCGTCGAGCGAGGCCAGCACGAGCGCGTGGTCGGGGCGCAGCAGGTGAAGTCCGTGCCTCGGCGCGAGGTGGCGTCGGATCCGCATCAGCGCCGCCTCGACGGCCAGTCTCGGGTGCACGGCCGAGGGGTCGCGACCGGCCGGCTCGGCTCGCTCCCGGATCGCGACGGGATCGAGCGGGATCGCCAGGACGACGACCCGGCTGCCGGAGACGAACAGGTCGAGCTCGCGCAGCTGCCAGACCGCCTCCTGGCGGATCCGCTCGTCGTCGGCGAGCAGGTCGCGCAGCAGCTCCCGCTCGCGCGCGCGGTCGAGGTCGAGCAGCAGCCGCTCGCGATAGAGCACGACGGCCGCCTCGTCGGCGAACGCGCCGAGGCGGGCGAGGTCCTCGTCGCTCATCGTCTCGTCGCGGTCCGTGCACGCGAGCGTGCCGAGGTGGTGGCCGCGGAAGCGGATCGGCGCGACGGCGCGCGGCTCGTACTCGAGCTCCGGGTTGCCGGGGATGCGGAACGGGCGCTCGGCGGTCCACATGCCGTGCCTGCCGAACCACGCCAGCAGCTCCGGCCCCATCGGCTGCTTCATGATCCCCATCAGCCGCGTGCGGTCGAGCTCGTCGGCTTGGTGGCGCGTGTAGGCGAGCACACGCACGTGGCGGTCGGTGAGCAGCACCGGACGCCCGAGGACGCGGCTCGCCTCGTCGACGATCGGCTGCAGATGCGAGCCCGGCTCGCCGCCGTCCGCGCCGACGAGCTCGGAGTCGAGCGCAGCCGCCACGTCGTTGCCGTCCACGCGTCGAGTGTAGACCCGTCGCGGCGAACGTTTTGATGCGTCGTGGTACCTCACATCGCTACCGAATCGCCGTGCGCACGCCACGGACGCGAACCTACAATCGATGGCGATCTGGCGACCGGGCAATCCCCCCGCTTCGCACGGTGCGCTTGCGCCGGGTGGAGCTCCGGTCGCCTCGGCGCGGCCCGCCGGCGTCATGCCCCCGGGCCACGGAGGACAGGAGAGGCACGGTGCTGCACCCAGGAGGAGAGACGCCCCGCAGGCGGGGCACCGTCCATGCCGGGAAGGCATGGATAGTCGCGCTGTTGCTCGCCGCCGCGACCGCGCTCGCGGCGTGCGGCGGCTCGACCGGCGGAGGATCGTCGTCGACGACGGAGGGAAGACCCGGCGGGACGATCGTGTGGGCGAAGCCGGCTGAGGTGCCGGAGCTCGACCCGGCCCCGGCGACGAACCTGTCGGCGCTCCAGCTGATGGACGAGGTGTACGAGCCGCTCGTCGGCCTCGACGACCACCTCAGACCGGCGCCGAAGCTGGCCACGTCGTGGAAGCAGATCTCGCCCACCGCCTACGTGTTCGACATCCGCAGAGGCGTCCGCTTCTCCAACGGCCGCGAGATGACGGTCGACGACGTCGTCGGCAGCCTGCGGCGCCTCACCGACCCGAGACTCGCGGCCAGCTGGGCGGTTCAGATCGGACCCGTCAAGCGGATCGCCGCCAAGGGCGACTGGCAGGTGGAGATCGTGCTCGCGAGACCGAACTCCTCGCTGGTCCCCGCGCTCACGGGCACGCCCGCGGCGATCATGCCGATGAAGGAGCTGCGCGACGGGACGCTCGACCCGAGAAGAGCGATGCTCGGGACGGGTCCCTTCAAGATCGTCAGACACGTCCAGGACGAGTCGTGGACGCTGGCGCGCAACCCGTACTACTGGCAGAGAGGACAGCCGCTCGCCGACCAGGTGATCGTGCGGATCATGACCGACGACGCGGCGCGCGTGGCCGGGCTGAAGGACGGCAGCGTCGACGTCGCCAACTTCGACACGCCGGACGCCGTCCAACTGCTGGCGGGCCAGCCGAACGTCAAGACGGTGACCACGCCGACGACCGACTTCTATCGGCTCACGGTCAACTCGAGAACGTCGATCTTCAGAGACAAACGGCTGCGGCAGGCGCTCGCGCTCGCGATCAACCGCCAGGAGATCAGCGACGTCGCGCTCGGCGGCACGAGCGAGCCGAGCTCCGCCGTCGCGCCGAGCTTCGGGCTCTGCAAGCTGAGCGACATGCCGTTCGGCGAGCAGGATCTCGCGCGCGCGAAGCAGCTGGTCGAAGAGGCCGGGGCGACCGGCAAGACCGTCGGCCTGATCGCCTCGCCGACGTACAAGACGCTCGCGCCGATCGCGCAGGTGATCGTGCCGGAGCTCGAGCAGATCGGGCTCAAAGTCAAGATCGACCAGGCCGAGCAGGGCGAGTGGCTCGCGCGCGTGTATACGGGCAGATCGGACTTCGACCTCGACGTCAGCTTCTTCGGCAGCCTCGTCGACCCGCCGATGGGCCTGGCGTGGTGGAGCTCCGCTCAGACGTGGCATCCGTGGATTCCCGTCGATAGAACGCTCGACGCGCTGATCGACAAGACCCACGTCCTGTCGCCCGGGCCGGCGCGTGACGCGGCGATCGAGGCGGCCTGCAAGCGGATCCATGAGAACGCGAGCCTCATCCCGCTGGTCACGAAGCCGACGGTGGCGGCATACCGCTCCGACAAGGTCAACGCCGACATCCCGGACGTCGCCACCTCCAACCCCGTGCGGCTGGCTACCTCCTCGGTGAAGGGCGGATGACCGAGACCCGGCGAACGCCGGCGCGCCACGCGCGCCGGCGGGGCCTGGCCCGCTATGTCGCGGGCCGGGTCGCCGCCGGGCTGCTGACGCTGCTGGCGGTGAGCGCGCTGGTGTTCGTGGGCCTGCACATGGTTCCGGGCGGCTATGCGGATCTGCTGGCAGGTCCGACGGCGTCGCCGGCGACGAGAGCCCGGATCGCGGCCGACTACGGGCTCGATCAGCCGTTGCCGGTGCAGTACGTCAAGTGGCTGGGGCACGCGGTCACGGGCGACCTCGGCGCGTCGCTCGGCACCGGCGTGTCCGTGACCGAGCAGCTGGCGCGGCGCGTGCCGGTGACGGGCGAGCTGGCGCTGCTGGCGGTGCTGTTCACGCTTGTCGTCGGGCTGCCGCTCGCGTTGCTGGCGGGGTTGGCGCGTTCGCGCGCACGCCGGCAGGGGAGCCGGTTGCTGGGTGCGGTCGCGATGAGCACGCCGGACTTCGTCCTGGGCAGCGTGCTCGTCTACCTCTTCTCCACGTACGCGCTCGGGCTGCCGGTCGGCGGCTACGTCGCGTTCGCCGACGATCCGCTGCAGAACGTCCGCTCGATGCTGCTGCCCGCGTTCACGTTGGGCGTCTTCGGCGTGGCGATCCTGGTGCGCACGGGCCGCGACGCGGTGGCGGGAGTGATGAGCTCACCGCACATCGCGGCGGCGACGGCGCGCGGGGAGTCGACCGCGCACATCGTGCGCCATCACGTCTTGCGCAACGCGGCGATCCCCGTCGTGACGGTGCTCGCGACCTACACGGGCTATCTGATGGGCGGCGCGGTGATCGTCGAGAACCTCTTCTCGCTGCCGGGCATCGGCCAGTCGGTCCTCAACGGCGTCAGCACGCGCGACTACGCGCTCGTGCAGGGCACCGTGCTGGTCGCGGCCGCGACGTTCATCGCGATCAATCTGCTGGCGGACTTCGCCTACGGGGTCATCGATCCACGGGTGCTCGCGGAAGGCCGCCGATGAGCGCGGCCCGCATTCCGCGCGCCGCCCGCGTCCGCCGCTCGCGGCTGCCGTTTCGCGGCGATCTGCTGTCGCGGATCGCGGTGGTGCTGCTGGTGGTGTTCGCGTTGGTCGCGGTGCTGGGCCCGCTGCTGCCGCTCGGCGATCCGCAGGCGATCAACGTCGGTCCGCGTTTGTCGGGGCCGTCGGGCGAGTTCCTGGCGGGGACGGACAGCCTCGGTCGTTCGCTGCTGCCGCGGCTGGCGCAGGGCTTGCGCACGACGTTCCTGCTCGCCGGGGTCGCGGTGCTGCTGACGGCTGCGGTCAGCGTCGTGCTGGGGATGGTCGCCGCGTACTTCGGCGGCGTCGTCGGCGAGCTGATCGCCCGCACCGCCGACGTCTTCTTCGCCTTCCCGGCGATCCTGCTGGCGATCCTCGTGGTGACGGTCAGCGGACCCGGCATCGTCGGCGCGGTCGTCGCGATCGCGCTGATCTGCTCGCCGATGATGATCCGGGTGGTGCGGGCGGCGGCGCTGTCGGTCGTGGGGCGGGATTTCGTCACGGCTGCGCGCGTGGGCGGCGCGCGCCCGTGGCGGATCCTGTTCGTGCATGTGCTGCCGAACGTGGCGGGGGCGGCGATCGTGCAGGGCACCTACGCGTTGTCGGTGGGGATCCTGCTGGAGAGCGCCTTGAGCTTCCTTGGCCTGGGCGTCCAGCCGCCGGAGGCGTCGCTGGGGTCGCTCGTGCACGAGGGCGCGGTGTACCTCTCGATCGCGCCATGGCTCGTGCTGATCCCGGGCGTCTTGCTCGCGCTGGTGATCATGTCGGTGAACCTGCTCGGCGACGGGCTGCGGGATCGGCTCGACGTGCGTGCGGTGGAGGTGCGGCGATGAGTCGCGATCTCGTGCTGGAGGCGCGCGAGCTGGAGCTGGAGTACAGAACGCGCGAGGGGCGCGTGCGCTCCCTGGACTCCGCCTCGTTGACCGTGCGCGCGGGGGAGATCACGGCGCTTGTCGGCGAGTCGGGGTCGGGCAAGTCGACGTTGGGGATGGCGGCTGGGCGGCTGCTGGCCGGGAACGCGGAGCACGTCGGCGGGAGCCTGGAGGTAGCAGGTGTGTCGGTGTTCGCCTGCACTGACGAGCGGTTGCGCGCGCTGCGGCGCGCGACGCTCGGGTTCGTCTTCCAGAACCCGGTTGCGGCGCTCGATCCGACGATGCGCGTGGCGCGTCAGATGGAGCTGGTCGGCATCCTCGGCGCCGAGGCGACGCGTGCGCTCGAGGAGGTCGGGTTGCGCGACATCTCGCGCGTGCTGCGCGCCTATCCGCATGAGCTCTCGGGCGGCATGGCCGCGCGAGTCGGGATCGCGATGGCGCTCGGACGCGATCCGCGGTTGCTGATCGCGGATGAGCCGACGGCGGCGGTGGATGCGACGTTGCGCGAGCAGATCTTGGAGTTGCTGGTGGAGCGTTGTCGCGAGCACGGGTGCGCGTTGCTGCTGCTGACGCATGACCTGCATGCGGTCGCGCATCACTGCACCCAGATCGCGGTGATGTACGGCGGGCGCGTCGTCGAGGACGGGCCGACGGGCGAGGTCCTGGCCGCGCCGTTGCATCCGTATACGAGAGCGTTGTTGAGCGCGTTGCCGGGCGAGGAGCGCCCGGGTGAGCGGCTGGAGTCGATCCGCGGGGTGCCGCCCGTGCTGCGCGGCCCCAGCCCGGGATGCGCGTTCTCGCCCCGCTGCCCGCACGTGATGGAGCACTGCCCGCACGTGCGACCGCTGCACGCCCCCGTCGAGGAGAGCCGCGCGGTCTGCTGCCACCTGTTCACCGGCGAGCTGGGCGCGCGGGCGGGCGTGCCCGAGGCGGCGGGGCTGGCGGGCTCCGCCGTCTCGTCGCGGCCGGCCGACGATCGTCCGAAGGAGGCCAGATGAGCAGCGCGATGCGCCCGCCGCAGACGCCGGCGAACGGGCGCCCGCTCGTGCGCGTGAGCGAGCTCGCCGTCACCTACAACGGCTCCGGCCGCGGGGGCGCCGAGCCGGTCCACGCGTTGCGTGGTGTTTCGTTGGAGGTCTGTCCGGGTGAGACGGTGGGGTTGGTGGGGGAGTCGGGTTCTGGGAAGACGACGTTGGGGCGTGCGTTGTTGGGGTTGGTGGCTCCGTCGAGCGGTGAGGTGCGCTTCGATGGGGCGCCGGTGTCGGGGCGCGGTGCGGGTCGTCGCCTCCGGGGCCGGTTGCAGGTGGTGTTGCAGAATCCGGACTGGTCGCTGAATCCGAGCTTGCGGGTGTGGCGCTCGGTCGCGGAGCCGTTGGCGATCACGCGCAGCGTCTCGCGCCGCGAGCGCCGCCGGGCGGTCGACGCGATGTTGGAGCTGGTGGGGCTGGACCCGGTGCTGGCCGAGCGGCGTCCGCACGAGCTCTCGGGCGGCCAACGCCAGCGGGTGGCGATCGCGCGTGCGATGATCACCAAGCCGTCGTTGATCGTCTTCGACGAGGCCGTCACCGCACTCGACGCCTCCGTGCAGACGCAGGTGCTGAACCTGATCCAGGACCTGCAAGCCGAGCGGGGGTTCGCGGCGGTGTTCATCTCGCATGATCTCGCGGCGGTGCGCTACGTCTCGCGTCGGATCGCGGTCGCCTACCAGGGCGAGCTCGTCGAGACCGGGCCGGTCGAGCGCTTCTACGGGGAGCCCGAACACCCCTACACCCGCCAGCTCATGAGCACGCTGCCGACAGTCGAGAGGGAGCCCGCATCACCTGACGCGAGCTGGCCCGAGAACGCTCCACCGCTGTCGGAAGACGCGCACGGGACAAGCCGCAAGGATCCTCGCCATGGCGGTTGAGCCGGTCGACATCGCGCAGGTCCCCGACGAGACGTTCGGCGACTACGACTTCGGCCTGAGCGCCGAGGCGGAGGCGCGCGCGAGCGCGCTGCACGCGTCGGCGATCGTCGTCGACATGCTGTGCCAGGGGCCGTGCGGCTATCGCGCGTTCACGCCCGCGATGGACGATGAGATCCGGGCGCACCTGTCGACCGCGGCGAACCTGACGGACGCCTGGAACTTCGTCTACGAGCTGCCCGTGCGGCGGGCTCTGGCCGGCGTCGACGGCGGCACGTTCGAGCGTTGCTGGCGCGCGTCCGGCGTGACCGCGGCCTCGCGCGAGCGCGACTTCGTCTCGCTGCGCGACATGCTGGCCGGCCTGGCGCTCGCCGCTGCGCAGTTCGAGCGCCTCCCCTGGATGCGGCGCGTGCGGACCCCCGACGACATCCGCGCCGCCAAGCGCGAGGGAACGGTCGCCGGCTTCGTCAACAGCCAGGACACGGTCGGCTTCGGCACCGACCTGGAGCTGCTCGACGCCGCGCACGCGCTCGGCCTCTGCATGCTGCAGCTGACGTACAACAGCGCCAACTTCGTCGGCGCGGGCTGCACCGAGCGCGGCGACGCGGGCCTTACGCACTTCGGCGTGCGCCTCGTCGAGCGCGCGAACGCGCTCGGCGTACTGCTCGACACGAGCCACTGCGGGCGTCAGACGACGCTGGACGCCTGCGCGACGTCGCGGCGGCCCGTGGTCGCCAGCCACACGGCCGCCGCCGCGCTCGTCGACAGCGCGCGGGCCAAGAGCGACGAGGAGCTGGAGGCGATCGCCGCGACGGGCGGCCTGATCGCCATCTGCGCCGTGCCGGCCTTCGTCAGCGAGGACGAGCACCCGACGATCGAGGCGCTGCTCGACCACGTCGACCACGTCGCCCGGCACGTCGGCTGGCAGCATGTCGGCATCGGCACCGACTGGCCGAACCAGATGTCGCAGTGGGCGCTGCGCCACGTCGCGCAGCCGTGGACGCAGGCGCACGGCTTCCGCGCCGAGCACCGCGTCGACTGCATGAAGAACCTCATCGGCTTCGACGACTACCGCGACTTTCCGAACCTCACGCGCGGCCTCGTCGCCCGCGGCTACGGCGACGAGGAGATCCGCGGGATCCTCGGCGAGAACTTCCTGCGCGTGCTCGGCGAGGTGGTCGCGTGAGCGCGGCCGCCGTGAGCGAGCGCGTGGCCGAGCTGGCGCCGGCCGTCCGCGCGCGGCTGGCGCAGCATGAGGACGAGTTGATCGCGCTCGCCGACGAGATCTGGGCGCAGCCCGAGCTCGGGCTCGAGGAGCGCGCCGCGTCCGCGGCGCAGCGGGCGCTGCTGGAGCGCCACGGCTTCGCCGTCCAAACGGGTGTCGCCGGCATGGAGACGGCGTTCACGGCGCACTGCGACGTCGGTGCGGGCGGACCCGCGATCGGCCTGCTCGGCGAGTTCGACGCGCTGCCCGGACTCTCGCAGGACCGCGTCCCGCGACGCAAGCCGCTCGTCGAGCACGGCCCCGGCCACGGCTGCGGCCACAACCTGCTGGGCGCCGGATCGCTGGGGGCGGCGCTCGTCGCGGCGGCGGTCGCGCGGGAGCGGGGGATCCCGCTGCGCGTCGTCTACTTCGCGTGCCCGGCGGAGGAGGGCGCGATCGGCAAGGTCGTGATGGCGCGCGAGGGGCTGTTCGACGGGCTCGACGTCGCGCTCTGCTGGCATCCGGACGAGCTCAGCACGCCGTGGAACGGGTCGTGCCTCGCGCTCGACGGGTTGCGCTTTCGCTTCGCGGGGCGCAGCGCGCACGCCGCGTTCGACCCGCACAACGGCCGCAGCGCGCTCGACGCGGTTGAGCTGATGAACGTGGCCGTGAACTACCTGCGCGAGCACGTGGGGCCGGACGCGCGCATCCACTACACGATCCGCCGTGGCGGGGAGGCGCCAAACGTCGTGCCGGACGAGGCCGTCTCCGACTACGTGGTGCGCGAGCGCACGCGCGCGGACGTCGAGCGGCTGCGCGAACGGGTGCTCGACTGCGCGCGCGGCGCGGCCCTGATGACCGGCACGACGGGGCAGTGGAAGCTGACGGCGGCATGCGCGGACTTGCTGCCCAACGAGGCTGTCGAGGACGTGCTGCTCGACGCGCTGCGCGCCGTCGGTCCGCCCGCGTTCGACGAGCGCGACCGCGCGTTCGCGCGCGCGATCCGCGCGACGCTTCCGGAGGCGCAGGTCGCGGGCGGACTGCGCCTGCGCGGCGTGCCGGAGGACCTGCACGACGCGGTCCTGCATGAGCGCGTCGACGCGCCGTACCGGCCGGCCGGCGTGTGGCACCTCTCCACCGACGTCGGCGACGTCTCCTGGAACACACCGACCTCGCAGCTGTGGATCGCCACGATGCCGATCGGCACGCCTGCGCACTCGTGGCAGCTGACCGCCGCGTCGGGAGCGCCGATCGGGCACAAGGGGATGCTGACCGCCGCCGGCGCGCTCGCGCTCGCGGCCGTCGAGCTGGCGCGGAGCCCTGAGCGGCTCGACGCCGCCGCCGCGGAGCTGCGTCGGCGCACCGCCGGCCAGCCGTACGTCTCGCCGCTGCCGCCGGAGGGGATCCCGAGCGGTCACCTCGCGCCGCTCGACGAGGACGACGGGGCCGGCTGGGAGGCGCTGTGACGGCGACCGACGCGGGCGCCGCGGCTGCCGGCGCGCACGCCGGCCCGTTCGTCCCGGCCGACGTGCTGCGGCTGCGCTTCGTCGGCGACGCCGGGCTCGTGCCGGGAACGTCGCTCGGCTGGTGCGTCGTCTCGGCGGTCGACGCCGGGCGCATGCGCGACGTCTCGACGTTATGGCGCTTCGACCGTGAGGGGGGCGAGCACCGCGAGATCGTCGGCCCGTTCGCCGATCCGCGCGCGGCCGTCGCTTCGTCCGACGGGGCGCGACTCGCGTTCGTCGCCGACGTCGACGGCGTCGCGCAGCTGTGGGCCTGCGCGCTCGCGGACGGCGCCGTCGAGCTGCTCACGGACCTGCCGCAGGGCGTCGCGGGCGCGCCCGCGTGGGCGCCCGACGGCACGGCGATCGCGTTCACGGGGCCGCCGTCCTCGCGGCGCGACCCGTCGGCGCCGTACCGGCTCGATCGCTGGCCGATCCGCTACGAGGGCGTCGGCTCGATCGAGGACGCGCTCCAGGACGTCTTCCTGCTCGAACTCGCCACCCGCGGCGTGCGGCGACTGACGGACGGCCGCGCGATCGACGACGGGCCGCGCTTCTCGCCCGACGGGCGGCGCCTGCTGTTCCGCCGCTCGTTCGCGCCCGACCGTCCCTGGGAGGGAAAGCCGTCGCTGTGGGTGCTCGAGCTCGCCTCGGGCACGGCGCGCGAGCTCGTCGGCGCGTGGGGCGGCGTGCTTGCCGCCGAGTGGTGCCACGGCGGCGCGCGGATCGCCCTCCAGGGCGTGCGGGCGCGGCCGGGATTTCCGGAGGTGCACTTCTCCAAGCACGACGTGTGGACGGTCGACCTCGATGGCGGGGAGCCCGTCTGCCGCACGACGAGCCTGCCCGCCGGGGTCGGCACGTGGCTCGAGTTCGACCATCCGACGTGGGCCGTCGACGCACAGCCGCGGCTGCGCGTCGACGCCGCCGGCGTCGCGGCGTTCGTCCAGGCTCAGCGCGGCTGCGACATGGGCGTGTGTCGCGTGGCGCTCGACGGCGCGGAGGACGTCGCGTTCCTGCTCGAGCCGTCCGGCCACGCGTGCTTCCTGCGCGATGCGGGCGCCGACGGCACGTTGCTCTACACGCGCTCGTCGCCCGTCGACCCACCCGAGCTGTTCGTGCGCGACGGCGCCGGCGAGCGACGCGTGACGGGCCTCGGCGCCGAGCCGATGCGTGCGCGCCCGCGGCCGCGGGTCGCGCCGCTGGAGGTGACGGCGCCCGACGGCGTGCGGCTGGAGGGGCGTGCGCTCACGCCCCCCGGCGAGGGGCCGTTCCCGACCGTGCTGTGCATCCACGGCGGGCCGAGCGACGCGTACGGGAGCCCCTTCATGATCGATTGGCAGCTGCTGGTGGGGGCCGGCTTCGCCGTCGTCTTCTCCAACTTCCGCGGCTCCGGCGGCTACGGCGACGACTTCCACGTCGCGCTCGGCGACCGCTGGGGCGAGGTGGGCGAGCTCGATCATCTCGCGACGGTCGACCGCGCGATCGAGCTCGGCGTCGCCGACCCTGAGCGCCTGGGCGTCTACGGGCTCTCGCACGGCGGCTTCGCCGTCTGCTGGCTGCTCGGGCGCAGCGACCGCTTCCGCGCCGGCGTTGCCGAGAACCCGCTCGTCGACTTCGCCTCCGCGTACGCGACGATGGACGATCCGTGGTGGATGCCGCTCGTGCTCGGCGCGACTCCGGACGAGGACCCGGGCGGGTACGCGGAGCGCTCGCCGCTCGCGTATGCAGCGGCGTGCACGACGCCGCTGCTGTTCGTCGCCGGCGAGGAGGACCAGCGCTGCGATCCGACGCAAGCCGAGCAGTTCTACCGCGCGCTCAAGCGCGCCGGCTGCCCGACCGAGCTGCTGCGCCTTCCCGGCGCCGGTCACACTGGCTCATGGAACGGTCCGCCGCGCGCGCGACATGCGCAGGATGTCGCGCTCGTCGACTGGTTCGCTCGTCATCTTCAGCCCCGCACACCCTGACGGAGGTCGCAGCATGTCCGGAGGACCCACCGACCGCGGCGCCGAGGCCGCGCCCCTCGCCGATCTGGCGGTGCTGATCCGCGCGCGCGTCGCCGCGCTCGCGGCCGAGCTCGGGGCGCTGGCCGACGCGATCTGGGAGCGGCCGGAGCTCGGGTGCGAGGAGCATGCGGCGTCGGCCGCGCAGCGCGCGCTGCTGGAGCGGCACGGCTTCGCGATCGAGGCGGGCGTCGCCGGCCTGGAGACCGCGTTCGTCGCACGCCGCTCGATCGGGACGGGCGGTCCGTCGATCGGGCTGCTGGGCGAGTTCGACGCGCTGCCGGAGCTCTCGCAGGATCGCGTGCCGTATCGCAAGCCGCTCGTCGAGCACGGACCGGGGCACGGCTGCGGGCACAACCTGTTGGGCACGGGTGCGCTCGGCGCGGCTCTGGCGGCCGCCGCGGCCGCGGAGGAGCTGGGGCTCGCGATCGAGGTCGCCTACTTCGGCTGTCCGGCCGAGGAGGACATCATCGGAAAGGTCGTGATGGCGCGAGAGGGCGTCTTCGACGGGCTCGATGCGGCGCTGTCGTGGCACCCGGGCGCATTCAACATTCCGTGGGAGGGATCGTCGCTCGCGCTCGACGCGTTCAGCTTCCGCTTCAGCGGTGAGGCCGCGCACGCTTCCGTCAGCCCACATGACGGGCGGAGCGCGCTCGACGGAGTTGAGCTGCTCAACGTCGGTGTCAACTTCCTGCGCGAGCACATGCCGCCCGACGCCCGCATCCACTATGTGATCCGGCGCGGCGGCGCGTCACCCAACATCGTGCCGGACGAGGCGACGGTCGACTATCGCGTGCGCGAGCGTACGCGTGACGATGTCGCGCGCCTGAGAGCGCGCGTCTTCGACTGCGCGCGCGGCGCCGCGCTGATGACCGGCACCACCGTCAGCTGGCGGCTGAACGCGACGTGCGCGGATCTGCTGCCCAACGACGCGATCGGCGCCGCCCTGCTGGCGGCCTTCGAGGCCGTCGGTCCGCCGCCGTTCGACGAGGAGGACCGCGCGTTCGCGCGCGCGATCCGCGAGACGTTCCCGGCCGGTCGGGTGGAGGCCACGCTGCGTGCCGTCGGGGCGCCGGAGGACCTGCGCGATGCGGTGTTGCACGAGCGCGTCGAGGCGCCGTTTCGGCCGGGCGAGCTGTCGTACGGCTCGACCGACGTCGGCGACGTCTCGTGGTGTGTGCCGACCTCGCAACTGTGGGCGGCGACGATGCCGATCGGCACGGCGGCGCACTCGTGGCAGCTGACCGCCGCGTCCGGCGCGGCGTTGGGCCGTAGGGGGATGCTGACCGCCGCCGCTGCGCTCGGGCTCGCGGCCGTCGAGCTCGCGCGCGCCCCGGAGCGGCTCGCGGCCGCGGGCGAGGAGTTTCGGCGCCGCACCGGCGGGCGCTGCTACGAGCCGTCGATCCCCGCCGAGGGGATCCCGCGTGGGGACCTCGTCCCGTCCACGGACGACGAGGGCTGGCAGCCGCTCTCGGCTTGACGTGCGGTCCGCAAAGCTGGCACACTGGTCCAACCAGTACTGGTAGGACCAGTGGACCGCATGACACAGCTGCGACATACGCCACTTCACGACCGCCACATCGCCGCCGGCGCGCGGCTCGTGCCGTTCGCCGGCTGGGAGATGCCGGTGCAGTACGCGGGCGTGCGCCAGGAGCATGAAGCGGTGCGCGAGGCCGTCGGCGTGTTCGACGTCTCGCACATGGGCGAGGTCGAGACGCGCGGGCCCGACGCGCTCGCGTTCCTGCAACGGGTGCTGTCGAACGACGTATCGAAGCTCGCGGTCGGCGGGGCGCAGTACAGCGTGCTGTGCCGCGAGGACGGCGGCGTGCTCGACGACCTCTTCACGTACCGACTGGCGGACGACCGCTTCCTGACGATCACGAACGCGGCGAACCACGAGACGGACCTGGCCTGGCTGCGCCAGCATGCGGACAGCTTTGACGTCGAGCTGGTCGACCGCATCGACGACTTCGCGATGCTCGCCGTGCAGGGGCCGGAGGCACGGGGGTTGGTGGCCGCCATGGCGGACGGCGACCTCCCCGCGCGCTTCCGGACCGCTGAGCTGACGGTCGCCGGTGTGCCGGCGCTCGTATGCGGCACGGGCTACACGGGCGAGGACGGGGTCGAGCTGCTGTGCGCCCCGCAGGATGCTGGTGCGATCTGGGACGCCGTGGTCGCGGCCGGCGCGACGCCGGCCGGGCTCGGCGCGCGCGACACGCTGCGGCTCGAGGTCTGCTTTCACCTCTACGGCAACGACCTGATGCCCTCGCGCGGTCCGATCGAGGCCGGCCTCGGCTGGTGCTGCAAAGAGGCAACGGGCTTCGTCGGCGCCGACGCGGTCGCGTCGACCCGCGCCGTCGGCCCCGAGGAGCAGCTCGTGCCGTTCCGCATCGACGGCGCCGGGATCGCGCGGCAGGGGAACCCCGTCGTCGGCGGCGGCGAGGTGACGAGCGGCACGATGTCGCCCTCGCTCGGCGTTGGCATCGGCATGGCCTACGTGCCGGCCGAGCGGGCCGCGCCCGGCGCCGAGCTGGAGATCGACGTCCGCGGTCGCGTGCGCGACGCGGTCGTCGTCGAGAAGCCGATCTACCGACCCGAGGGAAGCTGATGTCCGACGAGCGCAATCCGAGCGACCTGCTCTACCACCCCGAGCACGACTGGGCGCGCATCGATCCCGTCCACCCCGACCTCGCCACCTTCGGCGTCACCTGGTTCGCCCAGGACGCGCTTGGCGAGATCGTCTTCTGGGACGGGCCGCAGGTCGGCGCCACGGTCACCAAGGACGAGTCCTACGCGGAGCTCGAGTCGGTCAAGGCGGTCTCCGACGTGATCGCGCCACTGTCCGGCGAGGTCGTCGAAGTCAACGAGGCGCTGGCTGACGACCCCTCGCTGGTTAACAGCGCCCCCTACGGCGACGGCTGGCTCGTGAAGGTGCGCCTGTCCGACCCGGACGAGCGCGGCGCGCTGCTCGACGCCGCCGCCTACGCGGAGCAGACCGGATGAGCGCGCGATGACCGTCTACACCGCCGTCACCGACACCGACCGCACGGCGATGCTCGACGCGATCGGCGTCGCCGACGTCGCGGAGCTGTTCGACGCCATTCCGCCGGAGCTGCGACTCGGCCGCGCGCTCGAGCTGCCGGCCGGGATGTCCGAGCAGGACGTCTACGCGCACCTGCGCGAGCTGGCCGCGCGCAACGTCTCCGCCGACGACGAGCTGACGTTTCTCGGCGGCGGCATGTACGACCACTACGTGCCCGCGATCGTCGACATGCTGATGTCTCGCAGCGAGTTCCTCACGCCGTACACGCCCTACCAGCCCGAGGTCTCGCAGGGGAACCTGCAGGTGATGTTCGAGTACCAGACGGCGATCTCCGAGCTGACGGGGCTGCCGGTCTCCAACGCGTCCGTCTACGAGGGCCCGAGCGCGCTTGCGAGCGCCGCCTACCTCGCGAAGCTCGCCAACGGCCGGCGCCGCCACGTCGTCTCGGCCGGGGTGCACCCGCACGCGCGCGAGACGCTGCGGACCTACGCGCACGGCTTCGGCGCCGAGCTCGTCGAGGTGCCGCTGCGCGATGGCGTCACCGACCCGGACGCGTGGCAGGGCGCGATCGACGCGGACACGAGCGCCGTCTACTTCCAGAACCCCAACTTCTACGGCGCCGTCGAGGACGCGGAGCAGCTCGCGCAGGCAGCCGCCGCCCATCAGCCGGTCGTCGTCGGCTCGTACGACCCGATCGCGCTCGGCGTGTTGAAGCCGCCGGGCGCGTGCGGCGTCGACGTGTGCGTCGGCGAGGGCCAGCCGCTCGGCAATCGGCTCGACTTCGGCGGCCCCTCGTTCGGCTTTTTCGCCGCGACGGACGAGCACCTGCGGCGCATGCCGGGACGCATCGCCGGCGAGACGCTCGACGCGGACGGCAAGCGCGGCTTCGTGCTGACGCTGCAGACGCGCGAGCAGCACATCCGCCGCGAGCGCGCGACGTCGAACATCTGCACCTCGCAGGCGCTCAACGCGCTCGGCGGCCTCGTCCACCTCGTGTGGCTCGGCCGCCAGGGGCTCGTCGACCTGTGCGAGTTGCTGGTCGCGCGCACGCATTACGCGCGCGAGACGCTGTGCGCGCTCGACGGCGTCGAGCCGCTGCACGCCCAGCCGGTCGTGCGCGAGTTCGCGCTGCGGCTGCCGGGCGTGGACGTCGAGGCGGTTGTCGAGCGCTGCGCGCTTGAGGGCGTGAACCCCGGTCTTGCACTGCCGCAGGAGCGCGCGCTGCTGGTCGCGCTCACCGAGCAGCGCTCGCGCGCGGACATCGATCGGCTTGCTGACGTGCTCGGGCGCGCGGTCGCGGCCGAACGCGTGGGGCGCGCGCAGGAGGTGGTCGCATGAGCGCCGTCGAGGGCCGCGATCGCGCGCCGCTTCGGACGATCTTCGAGCAGGGCGCGCCCGGCCGCCGCGCGTTCGTCGCGCCGCCGCTCGACGTCCCGCCGGCGCCGGCCGAGGCGCTGCCCGCACGCTTGCGGCGGAGCGCGCCGGCGCGCCTGCCGGAGGTGAGCGAGCCGGAGATCGTGCGCCACTACGTGAATCTGTCGAAGCGCAACTTCGATCTCGACAGCGGCTTCTACCCGCTCGGCTCGTGCACGATGAAGCACAACCCGCGCCTGCACGAGCGCGTGACGGCGCTGCCGGGGCACGCGCGGCTGCACCCCTTCCAGCATCCGCGACGGGCGCAGGGCGCGCTGGAGCTGATGTGGAACCTCGAGCGTTCGCTTGCGGAGATCTCGGGCCTGCCGCACGTCTCGTTGCAGCCGAGCGCCGGTTCGCACGGCGAGCTGGCGGGTGTGCTGCTGACGCGCGCCTACCACGAGGACCGCGGCGAGCAGCGCACGAAGGTGCTGACGCCCGACACGGCGCACGGGACGAACCCGGCGACGGTGACGATGGCCGGCTACGAGGTCGTCAAGGTCGGCACGAACGCTGATGGTGGCGTCGACGTCGAGGACCTGCGCGCGAAGGCCGACGAGCAGGTCGCCTGCCTGATGCTGACGAACCCGTCGACGCTCGGCCTGTTCGACGCGAACATCGCCGAGATCGCGGAGATCGTGCACGGGGTGGGGGCGACGCTCTACTACGACGGCGCGAACTTCAACGCAATCCTTGGCATCACGCGCCCGGGCGACATGGGCTTCGACATCGTGCACTTCAACCTGCACAAGACGTTCACGCAGCCGCACGGCGGCGGCGGCCCGGGCTCGGGGCCGATCGCGGTCTCCGACCGCATCGAGCCCTACCTGATGTCGCCGCGGATTGTGCGCGCGGACGACGGCTCGTTCGAGCTCGACCACGACCAGCCGAAGTCGATCGGCCGCTTGCGCGGCTTCCAGGGCAACTACGGCGCGTTCGTGCGCTCCTACGCCTACATCCGCTCGCTTGGCGCGGAGGGACTCAGAGAGGTGAGCGAGGTCGCGGTGCTGAACGCGAACTACCTGTTGGCGTTGCTGAAGCGAGCGGGCGTCGCGGAGTACCTGCCGGTCGCCTACGACCGCGTCTGCATGCACGAGTTCGTGCTGTCGGGCGCGCCGATGAAGCGCGAGTTGGGGATCAGAACGCTCGAT